>OJIW01000001.1_pt1 | contig 757142 bp, 743 predicted proteins | sample 1596041 | NCBI WGS metagenome assembly OJIW01 (sample SAMEA4350119, study PRJEB24818) | metagenome | biome: human; feature: gut; material: faeces | place: Denmark | collected 2013-09 | reverse complement strand
GTAAGGGGGGGATTGGGTGCAGGGGTAGGAATAGGGTCTTTTCCAACAGGAGAGATCCATTGGTTAAGTAGATCACTGTCTTAAGGGCGCAATTTAAAAAAACGCCTGTATCAGCAAGATAGTACAAAGCGCTCAGGCGCTGAGAAACGAAAAGGGTTCTTCCTGGAAGAGTGATTTTTCAGAGGAGCTGAATCAGAAAGGAGGCTGGCAGCCTTTGGGGAGGCCACCAGCCATGTGAGGGGGAATCCATGAAAACCACATCACAGAATTATTATCTCATCAGCACGGGAGTAGCACAATGGAGCTGACGATCACGCCGAATTTTGCACAGGAACGAGCGCTAAACATGTTGCGCCGTGACTGGAAGGCAAACGACACCTTCATGGTGTACTCGCCAACCGGTAGCGGTAAAACGGGTTTGGCCGCTTTCATCGTTGCCGGGTTCGTCAGCCGTGGTATGCGTGTTCTGTTTTGTGCACCGTACACCATCCTGATTGGTCAGACAGCCAATCGCTTTGTGGAGTACGGGTTACCAGGGGATGAAATCGGTTATATCTGGGCGGATCACCCGAACTACGATCCAGCCCGTAAAATTCAGATTGCCAGCGCCGACACTCTTATTCGTCGTGTTTTTCCTGAAAATATTGATCTGCTGATTATCGACGAAGCACACCTGCGTAAAAAACGCATCCTGAAGGATATCGAGCGGCTGCGCGGCAAAGGCGTAAAGGTGATTGGCCTGTCGGGTACGCCGTTCTCTCCGTTCCTGGGCAAATACTATGACCGACTGATTAAGCCGACCACCATTGGCGAGTTAATCCAGCGTGGCGATCTGAGTAAATACGAATTTTACGCGCCAACAAAGCCGGATCTGAAAGGCGTAAAAACCAAGTCTTCTCTTGAATACGGCAACGATTACAACGAAACGCAGCTGGCTGAAATTATGTGTGGCTCTACGCTGGTGGGCGACATCGTACAGAACTGGCTGGAGAATGGCCGGGATCTGCCTACCATTGCTTTCTGCGTCAACGTAGCTCACGCCAATTTCCTGACAATCCAGTTTAACCAGGCTGGTGTTAACGCTGAGGTCATGACCGCCGACACTCCAGTAGATGAGCGCCAAACCATCATTCACCGCTTTGAAACCGGCGCAACGAAAATCATCGTTAGTGTGGGCGTTCTGGTGGCCGGCTTCGATAGTGACGTTCGCTGCATCATCTACGCCAGACCAACAAAAAGCGAAATTCGCTGGCTGCAGGCGCTCGGGCGTGGCCTGCGCACCGCACATGGTAAAGAGTCCTGCCTCATATTCGATCACAGCGGTACTGTGCACCGCCTCGGTTATCCGGATTCTATCGAGTATGACGATCTTCCAGGGAAGTCTGACGGCATGGAGGAAAGCGCGCGCCGCGCAGCTGAGGAACGGGCCGAAAAACTCCCCCATGAATGTTCTCAATGCCACTACATGAAACCCGCTGGTGTGTACGTATGCCCGAAATGCGGACATAAGCCGCTGGGCGGTGAGGACGTCGATACTGATACCGGCCGCAAACTCAAAAAACTGGGTAAAGACCAGCATCAGCCCACGAAGGCAGAGAAACAGGATTGGTGGAGTCAGATCAAATTCTATCAGCGCCAGCGCGTATCTCAGGGGAAAACGCCCGTTAGTGAGGGCTGGTGCGCTAACACTTTCCGCGAACGTTTCGACGAGTGGCCTAACGGGCTGAGTGATTTCCCGATGGAGATCACACCGACCGTTTCGAATTTCATCCGGCACAAATTGATCGCTTATGCGAAAGGTCAGGAGAAGGCGAAACGTATGCAGGCGGCCTCTGGTGCACCTGCGGCATCCTCCATTCGGCAAGCACAGAAAGTGATTAGCGATATCAAACAGCAGTTAGGAAAACGAGCATGAAGACGGCAGAAGCAGCAATTGGGCATTGGCCTACCATCTTTGAGCACTTCGGCCTTCCGCCGATCACCGGTAAAAACCACTTTAAAGGCGAATGTCCGGTATGTGGAGCGCGCGGCAAGCTACGTATTGACGATCGCGACGGTCGGGGGACGTGGATTTGTACCTGCGGCAACGGTGACGGTATGAAGCTTGTCACACTGACACAGGGGAAGCCATTTAATGAGGTTTGCAGAGAAATAGACCACCTGATCGGTAATGATTTTCAGCGTGTAAAAATCCCGGTCAGCAGCAGTGCTACCAGCCTGCGTACAAAGGTTCTGAATAAGTTCGCGAAGCTGCAGCCGTTGCGTGGCACTTCTGGTGCTGCGTATCTCAACGCGCGCGGCATTTTCAGTCTGCCGCATGAAGCGGTCCGCTTCAACGATAAGCAGCGCCATGCAGGAAGGGTGTATCAGTCGCTTTATTCCCTCGCCACCGACGATAAAGGAGAACTGTGCTATCTGCACCAGACATTACTCGATGGCGCAAAAAAGGCAGATATCGGCACCAGTGCAAAGCGCCAAAAATCCCTGCAGGAAGATAACTATCTTGATCACGCCCGTTCAGTGGCGATCAGGATGTTCCCGGTGGCTAGCACACTTGGTATTGCCGAAGGCATCGAAACGGCTCTGTCTGCGCACCAGATTTATAACGTAAATACCTGGGCAACCATGACGGCCAACTTCATGAAGAAATTCCGCGTTCCGGCTGGCGTTAAGCACCTCATTATTTTTGCTGACCGTGACGAGAACAGCGCTACCGGGTTAGCAGCGGCCTACGAATGCGCTCATGCCAATCTGCTGGCAAAGAATGACCTGCAGCGAGTGAGCGTGTACTGGCCCGATCACGATGATTTTAACAATATGCTCATGAACGGCGATCAGGTTCGTGAGCTGGTTTTCCACAAGAAAAAGGCGGCTGCGTAATGCGTACAGATAACAACGAACATAAAGCACTATTCACCATCCCGACGGCAGCGCACAGCTCCGCCCTCGCAAACATCAAGCCTCTGCCAGAGCAACGGAGAATCACCGGGCATAAGCAGACTGACGCTTATCTTTGGGTGCTGGAGGTTATCCGCCTGAACGAACCCGCACATTTGGACGCAGCCGAAGCCGCGCTGGGGAAAATTAAAATCTCTCCAAAAGAGGCCGAGCAACGGTATTCCCGTTATCTGCTGGCGAATGGCGGCGATCCTTTCCAGGTAGCTTTCGGTACCATCGGCATGGATAACCCGGCCCGGGCTATTGAAAATGCGCGTAAGAACATCAAGAAAGCTGCTGATGTGCGCGCTACGTTCGGCAGCTATGAGGCAGCGATGGAGGACGTAGAGGCCGAGCGAATTATTAAGTCCTCTGAGAAATTCATCGATGATTATGACTGGGGATGGACTCCAGAGGAACTCGAAGCCGGCCATATTGGCGGCGGTCGTATGTTTGAAATTGACGATCAGCGTCGTGATTATGTTGATGGTTATCGTGATGTTTTGCCAGAGCCCCATACTCTCTCTGATGTTGTTCGCGAATTTGTTTACTGGGACTGGCTTTATAGCGTACGCAATGCCGCAGGCAAAGAACTCGGTTATGAATTCGGTTACTCCGAGCATCATAATTCAGTCTATGACCGCGAGCATTATCTGGAAAAATTGATGACAACAATCAAACCAGTCACACGCACAGAAGCAATGGACGTTTGCCGGTGGGTGCTGGAGAACGAGAGACTCAATGACCTAGGCGAGGTTACAAACGCCATTATCATTAATCTGGTTGGGGAGTGCGAACAATGAAGCTTGAGGCATCGTTAAAACACTTCAGCCCTCAGGGAATGCATATCAGCGACGACGTGAAAGGAACCTCTCCGGATCGTCTCACCGGCACTGATGTTATGGCTGCCATTGGCACCACCAGCAGCCGTGCGCGCTTCGGCCTGGCGGCGTTCTTTGGTAAGGCGGGGATCAGCAAAAGCGATGAACAGCTCGCAGTTCAGGCGCTGGCGCATTATGCGATGGAGTCAGCACCTAGGAATGTGCGCAAAGCCGCAAGGAGCGAGCTTGGATGGTGTATGCAGGTGCTGGCGCAATTTGCCTTTGCGGAATACTCACGTTCGGCGGCCACCAGCGTGACGTGTCACACTTGTAACGGTGCCGGACTTATTAAGGGGTGGGAGGACGTGATTAAGTATCCAGGACTCTACAGCATCGATGGTGGTGAGATTGTTGCGCCAAAAATAGAACGTGAACAGGTTAAGCGTCTTTGTGCCTCCTGTAACGGTAAGGGAAAATTGGAAGCACGCTGCCGTTGCGGTGGAAAGGGCGAGGTGCTCGACCGCAAAGCAACTAGCGAGCGCGGCGCACCGGTGTTTAAAACCTGTGAGCGATGCTCTGGTAATGGATTTTCTGCTATCTCCTCGGCGACGGTACACCGTGCCATTCTGAAGCGTCTCCCGGACCTCCATCAATCCTCATGGTCACGCAACTGGAAACCCTTCTATGAAATGCTGGTGGATACACTGCGGCAGGGGGAGCGTCGTGCGGCGGTAGAATTTGAGAAGGCAACAACTTATTAATATGATCGAAGCAAATGGCGACACTTTTTTGCACGTTAGTGTTGACTTTGCATAAAACTGTCCTGTATGCTTTCCATCGTGGGGTATTACGCCTACACGACATCAAACCCGCCTCGGCGCGGGTTTTTTTATCCCCTTCAAGGATTTTACTCAGCACGTTTGCTATGTTGTGTTTTTTAACTGAGGGTCAGTTGATGAGCGCAGATGAAAACTTGTTGAGTAAAATCCAGGAAGTACGGACGGTAGATGATGTGGAGCAAGTCAATTTGGGCCTTTCTAAAGGCTGGGTGATTTTGAAGATCACCGAGAGCTCTACAGTCTGGGAAGATGGCAGCAAAAGCAGTCTTGTTACATATCACATGGGTAAGCCGAAGGCATTGCCGGTCTGATCAAGCCTTACTAAATCCAAAATTTCAATCATATATAGGTCACCTCACGGTGGCCTTTTTCATTTCAGGCTCACGGGAATCATCCGCTACGTGCTTTGTTGATAAATCCAGCCCGTGAAGCCTGACCCTTACTACAAACAGCACCCGCTAACTATGCGAGGTGAGGCTATGAAAATGAATGACAAAAACCCTGAATTCTGGGCTGCGGTTTTGACCGGACTCAAAAATGCGTGGCCCCAGATTCTGGGGGCGTCAATGGCCGGACTCATTGCCTATGGTCGTCTGATATATGACGGTGCAACACGAAAAAATAAATGGCTTGAGGGCGTCCTTTGTGGCGCCCTTTCTTTATGCATCACCAGCGCGCTTGATGTGGTTGGCCTTCCTGTATCGATATCACCGTTCGTCGGTGGTGTGATTGGATTCGTCGGCGTAGACAAACTGCGCGAAATCGCTATCAGCGCACTCAAAAAAAGGGCAGGGGTGACCGATGACAACCAGTAATGTTTCCCGCGGTATCCGCAACAATAATCCCGGCAATATCCGCTGGGGTGACGAATGGCAGGGCCTGGCACCCAAAACACAGCGCACCGATAAAGCATTTTGCCAGTTCACCACGCCTGAGTATGGTATCCGGGCGATGATCATCATCCTGCGCAACTACCAGCGCAAGCATGGTCTGAACACTGTAAGCGGCATTATCAAACGCTGGGCCCCGCCAAACGAGAACAATACACAGGCGTATATCAACAGCGTGGCTCAGGCGGCGGGCGTTACCCCCGACCAGCGCATCGATACCAGCGACAGCCGTTTCATGATGAAATTGCTACAGGCAATCATTAAGCACGAGAACGGTAGCCAGCCTTACGGATTCGATACGTTTGTTCGCGCAGTCGAACTGGCGGGGTAATCATGAATATCGCGCTGGTGGAACAATACTGGAAACCACTGGCGCTAATATTGCTGGTGGTATGCGCGTTTATCACCGGAAATGTCTGGAGTGATCGGGGCTGGGAAAAGAAGTGGGCTGACCGTAATAGCGTGGAATCATCGCGAACAGCGAACGCGCAGACCGCAGCCCGCATAATTGAACAAGGGCGAATTATTGCCCGTGATGAGGCTGTAAAATATGTACAAGAACAAGCCGCTAAATCTGCTTCCACTGCTGCTGGCCTGTCTGCCACTGTTAGTCAGTTGCGCACCGAAGCAACAAAGCTTGCCGCCCGCCTGGACGCCGCAAAGCACACCGCAAATCTTGCCGCTGCCGTCAGAAGCAAAACAACCGACGCCGACGCCAGAATGCTCGCCAACATGCTCGGAGATATTGCAGCAGAAGCTAAACGTTATGCTGGAATCGCTGACGAACGCTATGCCGCCGGGATGACTTGTGAACGCATTTACGATTCGGTGAGAGAGTCAAATAACAATCCTATAGCCTCGCGATAGCGGGGTTTTTTATGCGCATCGCACGCGCACCATGAAGAGAGTCTTTCAGTAGTGAGCCTGGGTGATGCCGTTAGGTTGCGTTTACCTCTCGGGAGGCATTGCCGTGCGACAGGCTCACGTCTAAAAGGAAACGCACATGAAGTATCAGCTTGCAAAATTGTATCGCGGTGATCATTTCTTCGGGTATGGAATAGCCGTAGGTGGCTTGCTTATTGATGGTCAGGTTTCAACGGTGGTAGAAACTTCGCCAAACGAAATGCCGAAAGTAATTGCGACATTTAATCTCAGCAATGAACACTCCGAAAAACAACCACGAATTGATTTAGATAATCCCAGCGCTTCTACCGAACTTAACGTTGTAATCCATCCAGATAAGCCATTTACCGTTGAACAGGCAGAAGAGCTTCGAAGTACGGTGAAAGAATTTCTTGCTAAGCATAATCTGTCTGGTGGTGGTGCATGGACGTCTTTATAAGCGGAATTAGGTTTGTACCAGAAAGCACCAATTCATCGCGCATAGGCATCGCAATCACAACCCATAATCGTCCTGAAGTGCTCAAGCGTGCCATTGAGCAGCACATGAAGCATCTTCCCTCTGGTGCGCTGGTGGTTGTGATAGACGATGGATCAAGTCCTGCTGCAATAGTTCCTGATGGGGTTAAGTTGGTACGCCATGAGCAATCACGCGGCATTGTCGCTTCCAAGAACGCCAGCCTGACAGCGCTGGTGGACGCAGGGTGTGAGCATCTTTTCCTGTGGGATGATGATGCATGGCCAATAGCTGATAATTGGCATCTACCCTACATCGAGTCACCAGAGCCCCATTTGGCTTATCAGTTTCTTGACCTCGCTGGCCCACGAAAGATTAACGATATGACAGTCCTGTACAGGGATGATAAGCATATCGCTTACACCGGGCAGCGCGGTGTAATGCTGTACTACCACCGCAGTGCCATTGATAAGGTTGGCGGCTTTGATCCGGTATACGGTCGTGGTATGTACGAGCATCCCGATCTGGCGCTTCGTATTCACAACGCAGGGTTATCGACCTGGGCGTTTGCTGATGTTACTGGCTCTGAAAAGCTCATTCATTCGATGGATGAGCACGAAGAGGGCTCACGCTCCATCCCTCGGCCAGATCGCGAAGCTTTCGTGAAGCGTAACGTTGGTATTTTCAACGCGCGGCGTGATAGCGGATATACAGCTTTCACTTCTTACCGAAGTAACCCAAATCTTGTTCTGACCACATTACTAACAAGTCAGCCAGATCCACAGCGCACAGGTAGAATGAAACATGATGCGGGTATTCTACAGTCGTGGGCTGATTCAGTATCTGGTGCGGTGCCGGTTGTACTGGCGGATGAACTGAAAGTATTACCTTATGGCGTAGAGTTATACGAAGTCCCCGAGTTGAGCATGAGCCCTTACTTTGCTCGCTGGCTTCACATCTACCAATACCTGCGCTCACATCCTGAATTTGATCTGGTCTGGTGCACTGATGGTACTGATGTCGAGATGCTTAGAGAGCCATGGGCAGAAATGCAGCCGGGTAAAATATATGTTGGTTCTGAGCACAAGACGTATTCCGATGGATGGATGAAGGCTAATCACCACGGCAAAGCATATAGCGACTTCATCGAGCAGCATCGTGATGAACCACTGCTGAATGCTGGTCTGTTAGGTGGAATTAGAACTGATGTGATGGAGTTCGCTCACCGCATCATCCGTCAGTATTACCTGATAGAAAGTCACCGCTTCTGGAAGATGGAAACTGCACCTGCCACGCTGGTTGATATGGGTGCTTTCGGAATGGCTGCAAAGTCATTCGGTGATCGAATCGTTACCGGACCTCTGGTGCATACCATCTTTAAAACGGATGGCTTCGGAAAGGAGACCGCATGGTGGAAACACAAGTGAAGTATGTTGTGATTGGTCACCATTCCCGCTATGCCTCAGCTGCATTGCTGGCTGGCGAACTTGGCGCACACCTGCTTATCGATGAAGGGAATCACGGTGCGAACTGGAATCACCGGCGCGCTATCGAATGGGCTGCTGAGCAACCTTGCCGGGTAGTGGTGCTGGAAGACGACGCGCTGCCTGTACGTGGATTCAGAGACAAGATTACGGGCTGGCTGGCTCGTTTCCCTGGCGACATGCTTAGTTTTTATCTGGGCACTGGGCGGCCACCGCAATACCAAATGCAGATAGCTGAACGCCTGATTAATGCGGATAAGGTGAGGTCTGACTTCATTATGCTGCAACGCCTGATACATGGCGTGTGCTACAGCATACCGCCTCAAAGCATCAGCCGTGTGCTGTCTCAATGGGACTGCAGTAAGCCTGCCGATTATGCCGTGGGCGATGCTTATGGTGGCGTTGTCGTCTATCCCTGCTGGTCGCTGGTGGACCATGCAGACGGCGAACCGGTTGAGCGTCACCCTGACTCAGCTCCACGAACAGAACGCCGCCGGGCGTGGAGGTTAGCCTGATGCCTGCGTTAATACCGAGAGCATGCCGCAAGCGTGGCTGCCCTGGCACAACCACTGACCGCTCAGGCTATTGTCCCAAGCACCTTAACGAAGGCTGGCAGCAGCATCAGCGAGGACAGAGCAGGCATCAGCGAGGTTATGGCAGCAAGTGGGACAGGCTGCGCCCAATCGTTCTCGACAGAGATAAACACCTTTGTCAGGAATGCCTGCGAAATGGAAGGTATACACCCGCTGAGACGGTGGACCACATCACCGCCAAAGCAAATGGGGGGACCGATGACCTGTCCAACCTCGAAAGCCTCTGCAAGCCCTGCCACAGGGCGAAGACAGCGGTCGAAAGGCTCAAATGATATAAATTCTCACTTGCATCGACAGAGGGGGAGGGCGGGTTGAAAGTTCAGGAACGACGCGCCAAAGGACCGCCGCCTAACCTCTTTTCACATCGCCGCAGGTTAGAAAACTTTTTTATGGGGTCCCCCACTCGATGATTAATAGGAGTTTTCGATTATGTCTGGACCACCGAAAACCCCGACACATCTACGTTTGGTGAGGGGTAACCCATCAAAACGACCGATCAATGAAAACGAACCAAAGCCTGCTGCTGGGGTACCCCCAACACCGAAGCATTTCGACAAGCAGGGGAAATACTGGTTCAAGCGTATGGCCGAAGAGCTCGATGCGCTTGGCGTCATGTCGCAGCTGGACGCGAGAGCACTTGAGCTACTAGTTGAGGTATACACCGAGTACCGGCATCACTGCGATACGCTGGAGAGAGAAGGCTACACCTACGCCGTATATAGCGACGAAGATCCGGACGAAGGCAAAGAGCGAGAAATACGCATGATCAAGGCTCACCCAGCCGCCATCATGAAAGCTGACGCCTGGAAACGTCTTCGCGCCATGCTCGGTGAGTTTGGCATGACGCCAGCAAGCCGCTCTAAGGTGAATGCAAAAGGTCCTGACGTGGTTGACCCGCTGACCGAGTTTATGAAAGCGAGGGATTAATGGCTAAGGTTGCAGAAGGCATCCGCTATGCCGAGAGGGTAGTGGCGGGGGAAATTATTGCCTGTGAGTATGTGCGCCTTGCCTGTCAGCGTTTTCTTGACGATCTGGCGCACGGCGAAGAGCGTGGAATTTTCTTCAGTGAGCCGCGCGCGCAGCACATTCTGAATTTCTATAATTTTGTGCCTCACGTAAAAGGCGCGCTGGCAGGCCAGCCTATTGAGCTGATGGACTGGCATGTTTTCATACTGATTAATATTTTTGGTTTTGTTATCCCGCTGGTTAATGAGGAAACAGGGAAAACCGTCCTGCGTAATGACGGCAGCGGTCGTCCAGTAATGGTTCGGCGCTTCCGTACGGCTGATGTTGAGGTGGCCCGTAAAAATGCCAAATCAACACTGTGCTCTGGCGTGGGGTTGTATATGGCTGGTGCCGACGGCGAGGGCGGGGCGGAGGTTTATTCCGCTGCAACCACCCGTGACCAGGCGCGAATTGTTTTTGAAGACGCGAAGAATATGGTCAAGAAGGCAAAAGCCACTCTTGGGCGGATCTTCGAATTCAACAAGCTCGCTATCTACCAGGAACAAACAGCCTCCAAGTTTGAGCCATTATCATCAGATGCGAACAACCTCGACGGCCTGAACATTCACTGCGCCATCGTTGACGAGCTGCATGCTCACAAAACCCGCGACGTATGGGACGTTCTGGAGACGGCAACCGGCGCGCGTCTGCAATCTCTGCTTTTTGGTATCACCACCGCTGGCTTCAACAAAGAAGGCATCTGCTACGAACTTCGTGATTACGCCATCAAGGTGCTGCGCGGGCTGGTAAAAGACGATACGTTTTTTGCCATCATCTACACATTAGACGAAGGTGACGATCCCTTTGATGAAAAAGTCTGGCAGAAGGCGAATCCGGGGCTGGGTATCTGTAAGCGCTGGGATGACCTGCGCCGTCTGGCTAAAAAGGCGAAAGAGCAGGTTTCCGCCAGGATTAACTTTTTCACCAAGCACATGAATATCTGGGTTACCGCTGAGTCTGCCTGGATGGACATGATGAAATGGGAGAAATGCGAGTTTATCGCCCCGCAGCACGAGCTTAAAACCTATCCCTCCTGGGTAGGCGTTGACCTTTCAAACAAAATTGATATCTGTGCGGCCGCTAAAGTCTGGCGCGCTCCGGATGGTCATGTCCATGCAGATTTTAAATTCTGGCTGCCGGAGGGACGCCTTGAGAAATGTTCACGCCAGATGGCAGAGCTCTATCGTAAGTGGGCCGGGATGGACAAGCTGATCCTTACAGACGGGGATGTAATTGACCATGCTCAGATTAAGGAAGAGCTGCAGGTGTGGGTTGCTGGCGAGAATCTGAAAGAAATTGGCTTCGATCCCTGGAGTGCTACGCAGTTCAGCCTTGCGCTGGCAGAAGAAGGGTTGCCACTGGTGGAGGTGCCGCAGACGGTTCGCAATTTCTCTGAGGCGATGAAAGAGGTCGAAGCACTGGTATATGGTGGCCGCTTCCATCACAGCGATCACCCGGTAATGAACTGGATGATGTCCAACGTAACCGTCAAACCTGACCGGAACGAGAATATTTTCCCGAACAAGTCCACACCAGAGGCCAAGATTGATGGCCCGGCGGCATTGTTCACAGCAATGAGCCGCGTTCTGGTTAACGGTGGCAACGACCAGCAGGATCTTTCCGGATTCTTCAATAATCCCATCATGGTAGGTTTCTGATGAAAAAAAACAAACAGCCAGGCAGGGTGAAAAGCGCTCTGCTTAACTGGCTCGGTGTGCCTATCAGTCTCACCACCGGCACGTTCTGGGAGGAATGGTTTGGTACCAGCAGCAGCGGAAAGGTGGTAACGGCCGATAAAGCCATTCAGCTATCGGCTGTGTGGGCATGCGTAAGGCTGTTAAGTGAGTCTATTTCAACCCTTCCGCTGAAAATATACATTCGACAGCCTGACGGTTCACGAAAAGCAGCAACCGATCACCCGGCCTATTCGATACTGTGCCGCCGTCCCAATTCAGAAATGACGCCATCACGCTTTATGTTGATGGTGGTCGCCAGTATCTGCCTGCGCGGGAACGCCTTCATTGAGAAGAAATTCATCGCAAATCGCCTGGTTTCGCTGGTGCCTTTGCTGCCGCAGAACATGGTGGTTAAACGTCTCACTTCCGGGGCGCTGGAATACAAATACACTGAAAACGGTAGCGAGCGCGTCATTTCCGTCAAAAACATCATGCACATTCGCGGGTTCGGTCTGGACGGTGTTTGCGGCATGATGCCGATGAAAACCGGACGGGATGTGATCGGTTCAGCAATGGCGGTTGAAGAGTCTGCTGCGAAGATATTTGAACAGGGGCTTCAGAGTTCAGGTTTTCTCTCCGCTGATAATGCGCTGAGTGACGAACAACGTGAAAGACTTCGCAGCTACATGGCTGCATTTACCGGTTCAAAAAACGCCGGGAAAATCATGGTACTTGAAGGCGGATTGAAGTATCAGGGCGTTACCATGAATCCGGAAGACGCCCAGATGCTGGAAAGCCGCTCTTTCAGTATTGAGGAAATCTGCCGCTGGTTTCGTGTACCTCCTTTCATGGTTGGCCACACCACGAAACAAAGCAGTTGGGCATCCAGCCTTGAGGGTATGAACCTGCAGTTCCTGACTCATACTCTTCGACCGCTGCTGGTGAATATTGAGCAGGAAATTGGCCGGTGCTTACTCGACAGCGATGACGAAGTGTTTGCAGAATTCTCTGTTGAAGGTCTACTGCGAGCCGATAGTGCCGGTCGCGCGGCATACTATACCAGTGCGCTTCAGAATGGCTGGATGTCCCGTAATGACGTTCGTCGTCTTGAGAACATGCCGCCAATTGAAGGGGGCGATATTTACACCGTTCAGCTCAACCTGACGCAACTGAAAAATCTCGAAAGCAGCAACCCTGCTGTTCAGGCGCTGGCCCTGCGAGAGCTGCATAACCACGTATTCCCCGATATTTCCTTTGAACAATCTCCGCTGAAACAGGCCGCTTAGGAGCACTTTCCTGATGAGCAAAAAACAACTTCCGGTAGCACCGGCGGGTCGCCCCTGCGCGCGCGTTACCTGTGAAACATTACCGTCTGCACTAGACCGCTGGGACGGCGGGATCAAAGCGGCGGCCACCGACGATAACAGCATTTCTGTTTTTGATGTGATCGGACAGGACTATTGGGGCGAAGGGGTAACAGCTAAACGTATTGCCGGTGCACTTCGGGCGATGAATGGCGCCGACGTTACGGTGAATATCAACTCCCCGGGCGGCGACATGTTCGAAGGTCTGGCTATTTATAACCTTCTCCGCGAATACGAAGGCCGTGTAACTGTGAAGGTGCTGGGCATTGCCGCCAGTGCCGCCTCGATAATTGCGATGGCCGGGGATGATATTCAGATTGGCCGCGGTGCCTTTCTGATGATCCACAACTGCTGGGTATACGCGATGGGAAACCGCCATGACTTTGCTGAACTGGCACAGTCACTGGAGCCCTTCGATACCGCAATGGCTGATATCTACGCGGCGCGCTCCGGCCTTGATATTGCCGCCGTTCAGAAACTGATGGACGCCGAAAGTTATATCGGTGGCAGTGATGCTATGGCGAAGGGACTGGCAGACAGCCTGCTTTCTGCTGATGCGGTCAGCGACGGCGACGAATCGCCTGCAGCCGCGCTTCGCAAACTTGATGCATTGCTGGCCAAGACCAACACCCCGCGCTCTGAGCGCCGAAAACTCATTAAAGCCTTATCCGGTGGCATGCCTGGCGCTGTCACCACCAACGACGGTACGCCGGGCGCTGCCGAAGACATCAAACCTGAAACCATCAATTCACTTGAAAGCGCCCTGGCGGCGTTAGTCAAATAAGGACCATTTATGTCTGAAGTAAACGATATTCTGAAAAAAGTCACGGCCAGCATTGAAGAGGCAACCGGCAAGTTCAACGCGAAAGCAGAAGAAGCAGTGAAGGAGGCGCAGAAGTCCGGCAAGTTGTCAGAAGAAACAAAGGCAGCCGTCGATAAAATGGCTTCTGAGTTCAACGCCCTGCGCGAAGCAGAAAAAACGCTGAAGGCTGCGATGGGCGAACTGGAGCAACATGTCGCCCAGATGCCGCTGGCAAACGCGAAGCATGTTGTGGAATCAATCGGTCAGCAGGTGATCTCTGCTGAAGCTCTGAAAACCTTTGCCTCCGGCGTGGAAGGTGGCAAACGTATCAGTATCCCGGTTAAGGCCGCACTGACTTCTGCGGATGTGCCTGATGGCGTTATCGAACCCCAGCGAATTCCGGGCATCGATACGGCACCGAAGCAGCGCCTGTTCATCCGCGATCTGATTGCGCCTGGTCGCACTTCCTCTCCTGCTATTTTCTGGGTGCAACAGACTGGCTTTACCAACAACGCGAAAGTGGTTCCTGAAAATACACAGAAACCATACAGCGATATTGAGTTTACGCCGAAAATCACGGGCGTTAGCACCATCGCTCACCTGTTCAAAGCCTCAAAGCAGATCCTGGATGACTTCGCACAGCTGCAGTCAACCGTTGATGCCGAAATGCGCTACGGACTGAAGTACGCGGAAGAGCAGGAAATTCTCTTCGGTGACGGTACCGGTGTACATCTGCATGGCATTGTTCCTCAGGCGTCAGCGTTTAACCCAGCGTTTACTGTTGAACAGCAGAGCGGTATTGACGATCTGCGTCTGGCAATGCTGCAGGCGCAACTGGCGCGCTTCCCTGCATCCGGTCACGTTCTTCACTTCACTGACTGGGCGCGGATCGAACTGACAAAAGACAGCCTGGGCCGCTACATCCTGGCTAACCCTGCAGCGCTGACTGGGCCGACGCTGTGGGGCCTGCCGGTTGTTGCCACTGAAGCGGCAGCCTTCCAGGGTAAATTTTTGACTGGTGCTTTCAACGCTGGCGCGCAAATCTTCGACCGCGAAGATGCGAATGTCGTTATCTCCACGGAGAACGCCGACGATTTCGAGAAAAACATGATCACCATCCGTTGCGAGGAACGTCTGGCGCTGGCCGTCAAACGCCCTGAAGCGTTCGTGTATGGCTCCTTCAGCACCGGCGCAGGTAGCTGATAAACACTGCGGCCTGCGGGCCGCTTTTTTTAGGTCAGAAAAATGCTTGATCAAAATGTGGTGAAACAGCACTGCCGCATTGATACCGACTTTACCGGTGATGATGCTTTGTTGACTTTATACACTGGCGCGGCGGCGCGTTACGTTCAAACATGGACGCGGAGAACGCTCTATGAAAAAGAAGACAGCCCTGGTTACGTAGACGACCCTGCCCCGATTCTACTGAATGATGATGTTAAAGCGGCCATGTTACTGCTGATAGGTCACTGGTATGCCAACAGAGAATCAGTGGTCGTTGGTCAGACCGTTGCAGAGGTTCCGTTTGCAGTTGAAGCCTTGCTGCAGCCATACCGAATTTACGGGGTGTAAATATGGCCTGTTCCGGGTGCGCGCAGAGGCGCGAATGGATAAAAAAGTGGGCGAAAATAGCTTATGAACGAGCAACTGGTAAAGGAACTAATAGCGGCGCTGCGGGAACAAACCGCAGCTCAGAGAGAACAGACGGAAGCGATAAGCCGCCTGGCTGAATCAAACGCAGCTCTGTGTGATGTCATTATCCAGTCACTGGCCGAAGATGAAGAAATTGATACTACTTCATTAGGTGATGAGCGACCCGTTTACTTGAGTCAAAAACCCAGGGGGTGATATGCAAGCCGGGAAATTGCGTCACAGGGTTACCCTGCAGGTGCCGGTAAAAGAACAGAACCCTACAACGGGAGCCGTAATTAATACCTGGCGCGATGTCGAAACTATCTGGGCCGAAATATCCCCCTTATCAGCACGGGAGTTTATAGCGGCCCAGGCATCACAGGGCGAAATAACAACGCGCATAACGATTCGTTACCGTGCAGGTATTACCCGAAAGCACCGTATTCTCTTTCGTGGCTCAGTATACAACATTGAGGGCGTGCTCCCGGATCCGAAAAGTGGTCGTGAATATCTGACGCTTCCTTGTTCTGAGGGGGTAAACGATGGCTGATAGTGTTGAAGTAAACCTTACAGGCCTCGAATCACTGCTTGGAAAAATGGAGGCTGTTTCCGACGTTACCCGAAATAAAGCCGGGCGTTCTGCGCTGCGTAAGGCTGCGAATATAATCAGGGATCGCGCCAGAAGTAACGCAGCCAGAGTTGATGATCCCCTCACCAAAGAGGCGATATATAAAAATATTGTCGCCAGCTTCAGCAGCAAACAATTCCGCAGGACGGGTGATCTGGCATTTCGTGTTGGGGTAATGGGCGGCGCCAGTCAGTATGCAAACACAAAGGCTAACGTCAGGAAAGGCAGGGCTGGGAAAACGTTCAAAACACTGGGCGATAAAAGCAATCCTGGCGGCGATACCTGGTACTGGCGTTTTCTCGAATTTGGAACCGAGCATGCCGCCGCAAAGCCTGTACTGCGACCAGCGATGAATGGTGTTGATACCGCAGTAATCAGCGTTTTCGCTGAAGAAATGGAAAAAGCTATCGATCGCGCAGTTAGGCGTGCCGACAAAAAAGGAACGACAGCATGATTGCTCCAGTTTTTTCCGTCTGTTCGACAGACCCGAAAGTAAAAGAGCTACTTGGTGCCAACCCGGTCAGGCTTTATCCGTTTGGCATGCATGATGATGACCTTGTGTATCCCTACGCGGTCTGGCAGAACGTGGGCGGTGAACCTGAAAATTACCTGAGTCAGAACCCTGACATCGACCGTTATTCCATTCAGGTGGATGTCTATGGCGACACCGATGAAGATGCTCTTGCTGTGGCGAGAGCATTGCGCGATGTCATTCAGCGTAAAGCTTACATTACCCGCTGGGATGCACAGGGCAGAGACTCTGCAACCCTCAAATACCGATATTCCTTTGACGTTGACTGGCTGGTCAACCGATAGCTCAAACCACTCACATCACACCGGCTATAAGCCGGTTTTTTTATATCCGGAGATGACTATGTCAGTAGTGACTCAAGGCACTCAACTTTTTGTGCTCGCGAATGGTGTCGTGAGCGAAATCGAATGTATTACGGCATTTTCACCAGGCGGCAGCCCTGCAGATCAGATTGATGATACGTGCCTCAGTGAACGCAACACCCGAAAATATAAAAAGGGTCTGCGTACACCGGGGCAGGCGACGGCCACGCTTAACGCTGATCCACAGAATGCCAGCCATCTGATGCTCAGTAATATGGCTGAATCAAATGATCAGAGTGATGTGACATTTGCGATCGGATGGTCCGATGGTGAGTCTAAACCAACAACGGGGAGTTCCCCTGATGCTGTTGATGGACTTATTCTACCTTCAGATCGTACCTGGTACGTGTTCAAAGGTTATGTTTCCGACTTCCCGTTTGACTTCCAGGGTAATACCGTCGTGCAGACGTCTGCTACCATCCAGCGCTCTGGCCAGGGGGCATGGATTCCTAAAGAACAGCCAGGCAGTTAATTAAACGCGGGGATCATACCCCGCCTCATTGATGTTTATACCGGAAATCGACATGAAACTGACTCTTGATACGCTGAAAAAAACAGGTGCTTTTACTGGCCGTCCTGTTGAGAAAGAAATTAAATGGAAAGGTGCTGACGGGGAAGAACATATTGCCACAACTTATGTTCGCCCTCTGGGTTATCACACTGCCACGTCTGACGTTCTCGCCGGTCTTGGCAAGATTGATGGCGTTGCTGGTCGTATTGCAGCATCAATCTGTGATGAAGACGGGCATCAGGTGTTTACCGTTGCTGATGTGACCGGCGAGGCTGATCCGGAACGTGGCGCACTGGATGGCAATCTTACAGTGGCTTTGCTGGTGGCTATTCAGGAAGTTAACGATCTGGGAAAGACGGACTCAGCGCAGAAGACGAAATCTGGTGCGAACTAGTCCTTAACGGGATTGGTGGACGTACCATTTCAGAAGCGCAGGAACGCCTTAGCTTCCTTGAGTTCCAGCAGTGGATTCAGTATCGTCAAAAATACGGAAGCCTGAACCCTATGATGCGGACGGAATGGGGAGCAGCGTTGATTTCTTCTGTGCTGGCTAATGTGAATCGCGGTACAAACACACCGGCATTCAGCGTTGCTGATTTCGCCCCTCACATAGCAGCTGTAGAGCGCGTTGCCGCTAACGAACCAATCAGCCTGCATGAAGCGATGAGGACGTGGAATTGAAAAGTAGAATTTATTAGAAACGCTTTCCTTGCTACCCTATCTAAAAACAAGGAGATCAAGGAATGGCTTTGATTAAATGCAAAGAGTGTGGAGAACAGGTATCTGATAAGGCCGCATCATGTCCAAAGTGCGGAGCTCCCATAGCAAAAAAAAACAAAGGCCCATCGGGATGTATGATGGTGTTTTTTATTTTTGTAGGGGTTCTTATCCTTCTTTTGTTTATTGGCAAAGTAAGCAATAAAAAAGAAGCACCTAGCCAAACAGTGGGTAGCACTCAGGTAAGCACTGATAAGTTGAAAAATGATGTCGTAAAAGAAGTAGAGGTAAAAAAAGAACCAGTTACAGTTATTAACTGGCATAACCAACCCACGAAAGATAGCGTTACTGGTGAGGTTGGGGAGATTTTTTATAATACATCGAAAAACCATGTTAATTTCCCATTCCCATACAACGTTGATGGTGGATCTGTACTCAACTTGGTTTTCCGCAAAAGAAAACAAGGTACTGATGCCTATGTCGTGATATCTAAAGGTCAGATTGTATGTGGTTACTCAGATTGCTCAATAAGAACGAAGGGCGATAACGGAAAGGTAAAAACCTGGACTGCAAGTAGTGAGGCGTCTGGAAGATCAGATATGATTTTTCTTGATAACCCACAGTCTTTCGAAAAATATATCAAGAGCAATAAAAAAATCACTATTGGAGTGACATTTTATCAATCTGGCGAACAGGGGTTCGATTTTGATGTTTCAGATTATCCAGAGCAAGCAAAGAAAAAATAAAAGTAATATTTACACTATTTAATAAGCATTAAAATGCCTCGCTTTGCGGGGCTTTTTTTTACCTGGAGGACAGCGTGGCAAGTAAATCATTAGGTACATTAACGATAGACTTAATTGCCAAAGTTGGCGGCTTTGTTGGCGGCCTAAGCCAGGCTGAAAGGGCATCGCAGAAATGGCGAAAACAGGTTCAAGAGGATGCAAAATCTGTAGCTGTTGCATTCACAGGGGCAGCAACTGCAGCAAGCGCCGCTGCTATTGGCGTAGGTGTGGCTGGATACAACCTGTTAAAAAACACCTCCAGGCAAATTACTGAGTCTGACCGTTGGGCTAAGTCGCTCAACATGTCTACTCAATCATTACTTGCTTGGCAGTATGCTGCAGAAAAAGCAGGTGTTTCAGGCGATCAAATGGCTGATATTTTTAAAGATATCGGAGATAAAATTGGTGACTCGGTACTGAATAAATCAGGTGAGGCAGTAGATGCATTGGATGCACTCGGTTTATCAGCTAAAAAATTATCGAGTGAATCGCCGGATAAGCAACTTTTAGCCATAAGTGATGCGCTAAGCAAGATTAAAACAAACGCTGAAAAGACTACTATTCTTGAAAGCTTGGGTAACGATCTCTCTAAGTTGCTTCCTTTGCTTGATCAGGGCGGTGATAAATTACAAAAATATATTAAGGCTGCGAAAGAATTTGGCGTAGCACCAGATGATACCGATATAGAAAGTCTCGTAAAAGTTAATTCAATCTTTGAGGATATGGAAAACCAAGTTAAAGGGGTTAAGATTGAATTATCAGCTGGATTAGCAAAGGTTGACCTTTCTAACCTGCAGAAATCAATTAGCGACATGGGTGATGTATTTAAAGACCCTGAAGTTATCAAAGGTATCACCAACCTTGTTAGTGGTGTGGTCGACCTCGCTACCTGGCTTGTTAAGGTTGGAGCGGAAGCAGGAAAACTCATCGATCTTTACAAAGGGGGACAGGCAGTAGGGGAGAATGCATCTATAGAGGAAATTGATCGTCGCATAAGAAACCTTGATGCAGATTTAAATGACGAAGGTTTTCTTGCAGATTTCAACAGATTAGGAATGGATGTGGAAGGGAAACGGGCTGAACGATCAGAGCTTGAACGCCGCCGAGCAATCCTTAAAGCAGGAAATAACCTACCTCTATATCCAGCAACCATAGGTAATTATTCTTCATCTAAAACAGATTATGGTCTTGACGCAGGAGAATCAAACGGGAAATTAAAAACTGATACTTCAGCAAAAAAACTTGAATCAGCTTTTAAATCAATGGAGACAAGTTACCTCCGTCAGATTGCTCTCATCGACACCACTGGAAAGAAAAGCGCAGAAGTTACTGAACAGCAAAAACTACAATTTGATATCGCTGACGGAAAGCTAACTGGACTTAATGAAACACAGAAGCAACGCCTTGACCAACTGGCTACAGAGGTTGATCGCCTAAATTCCGTAAAAAAGGCAAACGAGGAAAATCTAAAACTGGCTGAATACGTATCGAACCTTCAGCGTGAAAATACGAATTCAGCGGCTTCTCTTGATGCAGATGTCATTGGCGCAGGACTTGGTGATAAAACCCGCGAAAGGATGCGTGAGCAACTCAGCATTGAACGCGAATTTCTGGAGAAGCGAGAGGATTTGCAACGTCGGTATCAGAGCGGAGATATTCGTAGCCAAGAGGATTATGACCGTTATAACCAGGAACTGGACAAAGCGCTTGCTGAGCGACTCGATAAATACCGTTCTCATTATGACCAACTGGATGAGTTACAGGGAAACTGGCTGGCAGGGGCTCAGAATGGTCTGGCTAACTGGGTAGACACTTCCAGCGATTATTACACTCAGGTATCAGATTTAGTCGGTAACACCCTTGATGGTCTGGTGGATAACATGGCTGATGCCCTCAGTGGTAATAAAGCTGACTGGGCAAGTTGGGCGAACAGTGTGTTGAATGAGCTGCAGAAAGTCTTGCTCAGGGCAATTATGGTCAACACGCTTAAATCTGCTGGTGATAGCGGTTGGTTTGGTTCACTTGGTGGGATGTTTGGTAGTTCAGTGGCTGGCGCAGCATCCGCTGGCGGTGCAACACCGTCCGGAGCTTATACAGGTGCGGCATCTCAATTGAAATTCGCCAAGGGTGGTGTAATGGATTCGCCTGATCTTAGTCGTTTCCGTAATGGCGTCGTGAACAGTCCGACGATGTTTGCTTTCGCCAAAGGTGCGGGGCTCATGGGAGAAGCTGGTCCTGAAGCTATTATGCCCCTTACGCGAACTGCTGACGGTAACCTCGGTGTTCGTATGGTGGATGACACGGTTTCTTCTGTTGGCGGTGGTGGTGCTCAGCTCCAGCAAACTATTCATCAGCACTTCAACATATCCGGTAACGGAGACGCTGCACTGAAGCAGGCTATGCAGGAAGCCGCCCGTCAAGGGGCCAATGACGGCGCTAAACAGGCGCGGCAAGATATCTTGCAGGACTTTTCCAATCGAGGGCAGGCACGTCGTTTGTTAGGCGTGTAATGGCCTGCATTCTTAATTTAATCAGCCGAAAGGCGGGAGAAAGTTATGACTTTAGAACAACGTGTTGAAGCGCTGGAAAAGTCGCTTTTGCATATGCGCCAGGCCAATAATGAGATTAACTGCGCGATTGATGAACTCAGTGCTTCTGTTCGACAGCAACTGAAAGTTAATGATAATGGACTTCAGGAGCGGGGCGACAAAGTTACATTAGCAGATGGCGGTATTACTGTTCATCTTAAAGGGGGAGGGGTTATTGTTATTAACTGTTTTAGTTCCCCTGTAAGCGAATCAGATAAATTACGCCAGGCAATGGAGAAAGCCGCTACTGCTGGTGCGGAGGCGGCTATGAAACAAATACATCAAGACTTTATTTCTCGTGGACCACTACGCCGATTACTTGACTGAGGCGGAATATAATCCATTGAGGTACTGATTAACTTCTTTTTCAAGATCCACGAGAGTGCGACTCTTCGCATCCTTAATGTATATATGATTGGTGATGCTTTCTCCGTGCTCACCATAAACGGTAAATCTGACATTTGGATCCCCGGCTTCTGGTTCGTAATCACCTGGCATTCCAATGTGTAGCAGTTGCACTTTAGACAGGTAAAACTTCATTTTATTTCCTTATCCAGAGGTAATCAGCTATCCCTCCTTAATCTGAGTGCGTCAGTGTCCCACCACTGACGGGCTGAGTAACAACCATAACCAGGTATGTAAATCAGTAACATCCTGACAAATGATCAGTAGCGCCGCTGGGCGCAGAATAATGCAGGAGAATCTATGGCTGTACTCGAATGGCCGGAAGATGTCTGTCCCGCGTCGCTGACCTGGCGACCAGAAAGTAATACCAAAACCTTTCGTTCCCCCTTCAATGGCTCATCGCAGACAGCACGCTTTCCCGGTACCCGCTGGGTCTGTTCCCTGACCTTTAATAACCTGACAGATGAAAAATCCAGACGTATAGATGCTCTGGTGGCTTCGCTTGACGGTGAGTATGGCAGGGTAAAAGTTCGTGACTGGGGGCGAAGTGGCAGAACGCCAGCGGGCGTGCCCGTTGTTGATGGCGCTAACCAGACCGGAACCCAGATCCAGAGTAAGGGCTGGACGCCGGGAACAGTGGTGCTCAGACAGGGCGATTATTTCACTGTTAATGACGAGCTGAAGATGGTTACGGCCGACGTGACGAGCGCTGCGAACGGGACCGCAATGATTGTATTTGCGCCGATGTTGCGTGGTTCTCCGCCTGCTAATGCAGTCATTGAAATCGCGAAACCCTACGGCATTTTCAAACTGAAGGATAACCAGCAGGGAGCCGGTAACCGTGTGCCGGGTGTTTTTACCAGTTATACACTGGAGCTTGAGGAGGCATTTTAATGCTGTATTCCCCCTTTTCGGATTCGATGGTGGACTGGTTATCCCGCGACAGGGTGACGGTCGCGATCGCCGCCAATATTCAGTTTGAATCCGGTACCGTCTATGTACATTCCGGTACCGGGACACTGGTTCTTGGGGGTTATGTCTATTACGGCATGGGGCGCATGGGTTCTGTTGATGATGCCAGTGAAACCAGCACGACAAGCCCCACGCAGGTCAAAATGACCCTCTCAGGTCTGGATATGGCCCTCTTTGCTACCACGCTGAATGAGCGATGCGTGGGCAGAAATGCCGAAATTTATCTGGTGGCCATGGATGATAACGGTGTTGTCCAGGTTGCCGATCTCCTGTTCAAAGGGCGGGTATCCAGTACAGGGGCGACCGCTGGCGGGACTAACGCCCTGCAGTACACCATCAGTAATATTTTTGAAGACTGGCAGCGTCCTTTCCCCGATCGCTATACCGATGAATCGCAGCAGGCTGCTTATCCCGGCGACCGCATATTCCGGTATGTGGCGCAGATGTCTGAACGTTCGATTTACTGGGGTAGTAAAAAAGATGCACCAGGATTTACCTATAAGTGAGGAAGCATGAAGCATCCGGACTGGCATAACAGATTAATTACCGTAATAAGGGCCGCTGAAAAGCGGCCTTTTTTATGGGGCAGTCATGACTGCTGCCTGTTCGCGGCGGACTGTGCTCAGGCCATGTGCGGCGAGGATTTTGCGACAGGCTGGCGCGGAACCTACGACAGTGAGCATGGGGCGAAAAAGGCGATATTGCGAGGAGGCGGTTCGCTTGAAAAGGTGCTGTCACGGTATCTCGATGAAGTGCCGGTGAATCTGGCGCAGCGCGGGGATATTGCCGTTGTTGAAAATGCCGGGGCGCGGTGTGCTGGGGTGGTGTATTCCGGCGTTGTGTGGGTGCCTGGCGAAACTGGTCTTGTCAGTCTGCGGGTTAAACCGTTGAGTGTCTGGAGGGTACGTTAATGCCTGCTGCTGTTCCTATAGTTGCCACCATTGCCGCAGGTGTGGCAGCGGCAAATGAAATGTATGCCATTGCGATGGTTATCACCGTCGCCGCTCAAATTGCCACCCAGGCGCTGACCAAGACCCCGTCGCTGAATTCCTACCGTGATACGTCTGAACGCAAACAGGTTCTGCGTGCAGCGGCCAGCGCCAAAACCGTTGTTTATGGTCGCTCAATGTCGGCGGGCACTTTGTTCTTTTCCGAAGAGCAGGCTGGCGAACAGGATGATGGCGAAATGCTGCATCTGGCTATTGCCCTGGCGGGACACCCGTTATCCGGCGTTCAGACTGTCTGGCTGGGTGATGAGCCGATCAGTAGCTATCCTGAGCATGCCTTTTTCGAGCTGCACACCAACCGCCAGACGGCGGACCCTTACATGCTGGAAAACTGCCCGTCATGGAAAGAAGACATGATCGGGAAAGGGATCACCTGGCTGCGCGTATCCCTGAAGTTCAACGCTGAAAAATTCCCGGCAGGTATCCCTAACATCAAGGTAGAAAAACAGGGGCGTGCCGTTTATGACCCGCGTACCGGGTTGACGGGTTACAGCAACAATGCGGCGCTGGTTATCCTGGACTATTACCGCAATTACCTGAAAGTACCCGATACCGATATTCTCTGGGATCAGTTTAAGGAAGCGGCGAACATCTGTGATGAGGATGTGATTACTGGTAGCAATACCGTTGAGAAGCGTTACACGATCAACGGTGAGTTCGATCTCAGTGAAAACAAAGTCAGTATTCTGGAAGGAATGCTGGCGGCATGCGCCGGGGATGTAACGTATACAGCGGGCAAACATGGCCTTCTGGTCGGGGCGTATTACGGACCCGCAACCGAAGTGATCACTGAAAGCCAACTGGCCGGTGATATCGAAATCATGCCGGAAGTATCTCAGGCGGAACGTGTTAACACTATCAAGGGGACATTTGTCGATCCGCAGCAGGGCTATACCGAAGCGGATTTCCCTTCTGTGTCTGTCAGTGAATGGGTGACGGAAGACGGCGTGGAAATATCGCAGGATATGAAGCTGCGATTTGTGACCTCTGAATTTCAGGCCCAGCGTCTGGCAGACGTGAAGTTAAAGCGCACCCGCATCGCCAGAACCATGAACGTTACGTTAAACCTGAGCGGGTACCGTTACCGCCCGGGAATGTATGTGAAGGTGAATTTCCCGTCTATCGGTATCGTGAATGTTGAGATGCGGGTAACTGACTGGAAGTTCGGCGTTCAGAATGGCGTACAACTGACGCTGAAGCAGGAAACCGCAGATGTCTGGGGCGACGCTGTTGGTAAACCGATTGAGCGGCCGCCGTTCACCCAGTTGCCATCAGGCGGAGTGGCGCAGCCGCAGAATCTGAAATACACCGTGGAAGAAATTGGCCAGGTCGTGCAGGGCATTCTGTCCTGGCAAAACATCGGTCAGGTGGTCTACAACAAAGTGGTCATTCGCCGCAATGGTCAGATGGTGATGTCTGTCCAGGTTCCGGGGACGTTCACGCGTCTTACCGGGTTACCGAAAAATACCTACACAGCCCACGTCATTGCCGTAAACCAGATGGGGGCAGAGTCGCCAGAAGGGTATCTGGAATTCAGCATTGAAGCCCCGCCAGCACCTTCCCATGTTGATATTGAGCAGGGATTCTTTGCCGTCACGCTGATCCCGCGTCTGGCGGCGATCACTAATGTTTCCACACAGTTCGATTTCTGGACGTCAGGCGAAACGAAACTGCCAAATACCTCAACAGCCACGGTGGAAGGGAGTGCCAGCCGCGAAGGAATGGGAACCACCTGGACCAGCAATCAGCTACAGGTTGGACATACCTATTACTGGTACATCAGAACGGTTAACGCCTTTGGCGCCTCCGGCTTTATCGAAGTACCGGCGCTCTGCTCCATGGATACTGGCGGTCTTATTGACATCATTGATGACCAGATTCAGAACTCTGATGCGTTCCAGAATATTAAGTCCGGTGTTGATACGAATCTGGAAGGCATTATGGAAAATGCGCTGGCAAACCACGGAACCGTTGAACATCAGTGGGTGCAGTACGGTGAGGTTCGCGCAGACATATTGATTGTGAAAACAACAGTCGCAACCGCAGAGCAGGGGCTTGCTGATTTATCCACCTATGTACAGGCTCAAATAGGACCGGAAGGAAGCCTGACTTCTGCGGTCAACCAGAAAATGACGGCTGAAGTAAAAAGTGACGGAACAGCCAAAGCCTCTTACACCCTGAATATGGGTATCGTAAGAAACGGTGTTAAATACAACACGGGTTTTGGTATGTCCATTGAACCATTCGGGAATGGTTATAAATCCACGGTTGTATTTGCTGCCGATCAGTTCGGTATTTATTCCGGTAATAACCCTGGCAACTGGCAGGCAGCATTCTTTGTCTATAACGGGCAGGTATTTATTCGCAGTGCATTAATTCAGGAGGCATCCATTGATTTCGGGAAAATTACGGACTCGCTTCAATCCTCAAATTTCATACCCGGTGTAAGAGGCTGGAACTTACCCAAGAATGCCAGCCCTGAATTCCACGGAAGGCTGTATGCCGATAGCGGTGAATTTGCATTTAACGGGGTTAATAACACCGTCGTCATCAACGGTAATGGACTAACTGTCAATTTATCTGGCGGTGGTCGGGTTGTCGTCGGGAGGTGGTCATAATGCCGGAAGGGATATTAATCGACTATAACGATGGCCGTCCGGTGATGGCGATTACTGCGGGGCTGCGTGCCCCGAGTTTTTGTACATCGTTTTCAGGCTGGTCATCCCAGTCAATGCAGTACCCGGTCAATACGCCACTTGTTCCCGGCTCACAGGCTATCGTGGTGCCAACTAACCCCATTTACATCTATTCCTATGCTGAATTTGATGTGGCCATTATGACAAGCGTCACCCGCAACGGTAATTCCGGGGTCATCATTGGTGCAGAGACCATCGGGGGGAAGGCCATCACTCCTGACTGGTCTGGTTATGTCATGGAGCTGCTGCCTGCGGCGACGCATAACGAAGGATTACTGGTTTCAAACTCTACTGACTTCACCGCCATATCTAATCAGGCCGCGCTGATGACCTGCGCTTATTCTGGGCGCATTACGGTTAACGGCAGTGCTCCGCTTCCGGTGGGCGGTATTCCTTTCGGTAGATGGGATAACCCGAATGTGTCGGTGGGGTTTGATGGCGGCAACATCATCGTTCGCGATATTTCCTACACCGGGCGGGACGATGTGGCCGGAACGGCGACGATTGACCTGGTGATATTCAATCAGACCGCACCTGTCGGCGGCGACGGTATCACGATGACTAACGCCGCAGGTCAGGTCACGTTCTCCACGCTGAAACGCCCGTTTGTATATGACCGACAAATCCAGATAACCGACGCATTCCAGGATATAGGCGGCGGGTTCTGCCAGATAGTCTATACCGGCGTTCAGGTACGAATGATTGGTGGATGGGGAAATATCAGAACCAAAGGCGTGGTCATGTCAGGCGGTAGCGTCAGGTCAGCCTACAACAAAGTATTTGCGGACCGTAACTCCGGTTCATGGGATATGACCCGAAACAGAAATATCGCCATGCCCATTCTTATTCTTCCGAACATGTACTGAGGAAAAACTATGTCAGCAGGAACATTAACCCTGACTAATAACTCTGCTGCGGTCTTTGGCAACGGGACTGCGTTTACCACAGAGGTGGCGGCCGGAGATTTTATTGTTGTCACTGTTGGCGGCGTTCCCTATACGCTCCCGATTAAATCAGTGGAAAGCGCTACAGCGTTGACGCTGGTCAGCAATTACACCGGGCCAACCCAATCTGGCGCGGCCTGGTCAGCCGTTCCCCGCGTAGCGCTGAATATGGTCACCGCGGCGCTGGTGGCGCAAAGTGCTGAAGCACTGCGTGGACTGAATTATGACAAACAGAACTGGCAGCAGGTGTTTAGTGCCCCGGGTATGATAAATGTGAAGCTGCCAGATGGTTCCAGCTTTCCGGGGCCGTCGTGGAAGTACCTCGCAGACCAGGTCGGGAATATTGATGGCGATACGCTGAAAAGATCGAAGAATTTTTCAGACGTAGTGGACAAGGCACAATCACGCTCAAATCTGGGATTAAAAGCACTTGCTGTAAAAAGTACTGTAGAGCTGAGCGGTGATGACACGACAGGAATACTGCCATTATCGAAAGGTGGTTCAGGTTTTGGGACGACTGCAGGTCTTCGTCAGGCCGCAGTCGTTCACGGTGTTGATGGTGCGTTTGGTTCTATCAACAATATCCTGACGTACTTTAATACTGCAGCCAGCAATGCAGGAGTGTTCTCTTTTCGTGATATTGCTGGTGATGCGACCGCCACATATCAGTGGTCCGCATCTGTGTTGCACCGGACCTCTGATACCTATTCGATTTTTAGCGTAAATCATGCAAACGGTAATGTGAAGGTGGCGAGCGGCTCTGTTTCAGGCGGGATAGCATCCACATTTAACCAGAACACGTTATGGGGGACACGAAACACAACCGTTGATGTTAATGGTTTTATAAAACAGGCATCCCCGATAGTCATCATTCACCGGGACGGTTCTTATGAGACTAACCATGAATCAGAAGGGTGCGCGGTAGAGCGGATTTCTGTGGGTGAATACCTTATCACCGGCTGCATTGGCCTGAATGCTGATGCTGCATGGGGGGGGATCGATGGCGGTTTTGAAATTCCGGTAGACAGAAACAAGCAACCCCGCCTCTGGCTGGACTACAAAGTCAATGCTGATGGCTCTGTACTGGTCAGAACGTATCACCGGGTTCATCCCTCCGCGCCTCATTTTGCTCAGAACAGAATAGGGAACACTGATATTGACGGCGTGTGTGCTGAGACAGTGGCTGACGGTGAGGCAGTCGATATTCCGGCTGATTCATTTGTGTCAGTGCGTGTGGAAATGCCGGAGGACAGTATCTGGAATCAGATGCAGAAAGCGACACGTGAGGCGATCGAAAAAGCTGAACGCGAGCGCCAGCAAAATCAGCCGGATATCCAGCTATAAAATTGATAGTTTCCGCAACCAGGCCGTATGCAAGAGCATGATTGCGGCTGACTGACGAACGTCCGATAGTGCGAATATTGAATGATTGCCAGTCACGGCGGATTGTACTTAAGCAATATGACGGTTCAAGGCGTTTAATCTGAAACCAGCCACATATCCGCCTCTTCAAACATTTCCTGAACAGTACGGCTTATCTGTTCTTTCTCATGCTTGCTGGCATCAGTATTGATCGCCGGCAGTGTCATCATCGGTTTTACCCGAACATCAGCATCGGGGAAGATCCGGTGAACCCTCTTACTCAATTCGCCCAGAATGATATCTTTTGCACCTGGCAGACCATCAAAATTCCTTTTGTCATAAACGAGTTCCACGAACATTGCGCATCACCTCTTTACTGGATGGATATACAGTATTTATACTGTATTTCTATCCGTCATTCAAGAGAGGGCACTGACATGGGATTCCCATCACCTGCGGCAGATTATGTTGAAACACGAATCTCCCTCGACCAGCAGTTTATTCGTCATCCATCAGCAACATATTTTATGCGGGCAGCGGCTTCGTATTATCGTGAAGGGATACTAAATGGTGCGCTGCTGGTTATCGACTCATCCTTATCGCCATGCGATGGTTCGTTGCTGATATGTGCGATGGATGGAGAATTCAGGATTAAGCGTTACCGGGTGCACCCGAAGCCGCACCTGATAAACCTGGAGAACGGGAGAAGGGAAGCGATACCAGCCGAAAAGGAAGGATACGGCACTTCGCTCCCGGTATTCGGGGTGATCACCTACATTATTAATGATGCGAGGCTAGGGGAGTTTGATGACTGTCCTGTCATGTGACGGCAAAAACAAAAAAGCCCGCACGGGCGGGCAATAACATGCTTATTTTGTGTTCAAATTTATTATGGGCGAATTGAGTATCGGCATTAACAATGACTAATTTAGTGCTGAGTGGAAAAATTCTTAGCAAGGAAATTAATTTCGAGTGATTACGGAGAGTGACAGTTTCTGTGTCGTATGTATTTTGCATTTTTTAAGAACGATGCCCTCGCAAAAGGAGCAAAAAAAAGAAGTAATCCACCTGATTTAAGAGTGGGTTTTGTTTAAGTTCTTTTGGAAACAGTTGGTTGTTGAGATTAAAAAAAATAGTAAAGTTTAATTGATTGATGACGATAACTTGAATGACACAGGCAAGCCTGGCGTAATAACCCAAAAGGAATATTTTATGGCACAAGTTATCAATACAAACAGCCTGTCGCTGTTGACCCAGAACAACCTGAACAAATCTCAGTCTTCTCTGAGCTCCGCTATTGAGCGTCTGTCTTCCGGTCTGCGTATCAACAGCGCGAAAGACGATGCTGCTGGTCAGGCGATTGCTAACCGCTTCACCTCTAACATCAAAGGTCTGACTCAGGCGTCCCGTAACGCTAACGATGGTATCTCCATCGCACAGACTACTGAAGGTTCTCTGTCTGAAATCAACAACAACCTGCAGCGTGTTCGTGAGCTGGCGGTTCAGTCTTCTACTGGTACCAACTCCCAGTCTGACCTCGACTCCATCCAGGCTGAAATCACTCAGCGTCTGAACGAAATCGACCGCGTTTCCGGTCAGACTCAGTTCAACGGCGTGAAAGTGCTGGCGAAAGACAACACCCTGACCATTCAGGTCGGTGCCAACGATGGCGAAACCATCGATATCAACCTGAAAGAAATCAACTCCAAAACGCTGGGTCTGGATACCCTGAGCGTGCAGAATGTTTATACTCCTAAAACAACTGATGTCGGCACTCCTGCAGTTACTAAAGATGTTGTTATTGCAAAACCTGACCAAACAGCAATTAATAACGCGGCAAAAGGTACTAGCGGGAAAATTGATAGTTTCGAATTAAAAGATGGCAAGTATTACGCCAATATTACGGGTACCGGTTTTACTGCTAGTGATACTGAAGGCGATGGTCTGTATGAAGTTGATATCGATGATACTGACGGCACGGTAACCATCAAAACTAAAGACAAAGATATCACCACTGCTGACACCACCACTGTAACAGCTAAACAAGTAGAAACTGCGGCTGCGGTGAAACCGTCTACAGAAAAAGCGGTTGAAGCATTAGTGGCCGCAGGTGTTGCTGGCGCAACGAAAGACAATACCACTCTGGTCAAAATGTCTTTCGAAGACACAAATGGCAAAGCGATCGACGGTGGTTATGCTCTCAAAGTTGGTGACAAATACTACGCTGCTGATTATAAAGACGGCAAAATCACTGCTAAAACTGTTGCATACACCGACGATAAAGGTGTTAGCAAAGAAGCCGCTGTTCAGTTTGGTGGTGTAAACGGCAAAACTGAAGTGGCAACTGTTGGCAATAAACAATACCTGGCTTCCAGTGTTAAAGGTCACGACTTCAAAACTGGTGCAGCGCTGAACGAAGTGGCTACCACCAAAACCGAAAGTCCGCTGGCTAAAATCGACGCGGCGCTGGCGAAAGTTGCTGACCTGCGTTCCGACCTGGGTGCGGTACAGAACCGTTTCAACTCTACCATCACTAACTTGGGTAACACCGTAAACAACCTGTCTGAAGCCCGTAGCCGTATCGAAGATGCTGACTACGCGACTGAAGTGTCCAACATGTCTCGTGCAAACATTCTGCAACAGGCGGGTACTTCTGTTCTGGCGCAGGCAAACCAGACCACGCAGAACGTCCTGTCTCTGCTGCGTTAATTTACATTTATCGCGCAAACCCCGCTCCGGCGGGGTTTTTTTTCGTTTAGAATAATGCTTTCAGGATTGAATGGATGTTCTGGTAATGAATGATATTTCTTATGGGCGTGTGGCTGAAAAGTGGCCACGTGACTATTCAATGCTCGCTCGTCGGATACAGTTTCTGCGTTTTCATGATTGCCTGGTTAAGATGGTTAGCTGCAATGGGCAGTTGATAATTGGTTACATCTCAAAATTCAATCAGAATGAGAACTTAATTCTGGCGTCAGATACTCCTAAAGGAAGCAACAGAATCGAAGTAAAACTGGAGTCTCTTGCTTCACTTGAAGAGCTGCAGGATAACTCCGGAATTGTTACTGAGTTAGTGACTAGTGGGACATTCAACACACAGCCATATGAGCCAACAAAGCAGGATTTCTTTTCGATATGCAATAAGTGTTTCAAGCAAGGGGTAGGCATCAGGGTTTATATGCTTGATGGCAGAATTATTGTAGGTGATACCACGGGTGTTAATGCTTGCCATGTTGGAATTAAAATACCTGAAGGCAGCCATATGCAAATCATGTTTGATTGGGTTGGTAGGATCACTTCATCAGATTATGTTGAATAGGGCTCAGGTAGTCGTGCACAGTAGAGGTTGCAAGGCTGTAAAAGCTTCGCTATTAGGTACGGTGATCAATTACTGCAACTGCCATATAAGGAGTTGTCTGGCAATAGGAATGTACACTGTATTCCTGTGCTGGCTGACTCTGAACGCAGTATTAGCTTAGGTGTGAAAGATTACGTCTGTTTTTGATTATAAAAAGTCATATTTTATTGCTTTATGTGTTTTTTCGACATTATATGTTTTGAGAATGTACGAAGACCCTGGGGAATTGCGTCACTGGGAAGTTATGGCACTAATATTAATTTTTGCATTCTGGCTTCCTGAGTTGATTGTTTTGGTTGTTTCTTTTGCGTTTCTGGGGCCAATTCTATTGGGTATCAGATTCATGCGTAGTCAAAAGGTTTGCGCCTGAATCAAACGTACCGCAGATCTGTTGTGCAAGAAGGGCGGCGGCAAACTGGCAATCGTTCGATAGTGTGAGTATTGAATGACTGCCAGCTGAAGCTGAGTTTACCTGGTGATTATCGAACAAACCAGTCGTCCGCATTTTCCCAAGCATCCTGCAGAGTTTCCTGTACAAATGCTTTATCATCTTCTTTATTGGTCGATCGCAGGACTGATAACCCGTCGTTACTGGCCGATTTGACAATGACCTCCACGTCCTCATAATGCTTACTGATTCGGCGTGTCATTTCCTGTTTTAACGCTTCTACAGAGCCTTTGGGCATTTTACTGATTTTTTCTTTTGCAATGCTGATTTCGATACGCATGATGACCCCTCTATTACTGTGCAAATACAAGCAAATATTTAACTGGTTATTTGTACAGTGTCAAGATGGATGATGAGGCATGATTGAATAGCTTTTTTTGGGGCATGCTTGGGGCAAAAATGTCTGCTTTGGGGCATTTTGGGGCATGATTGGGACGTTATAACACGTATGAACTTTACCGAATTTCACATGGTGTTAATTTTTAATGCGTTGAATATACTAAAGAAAACACATGCTCTTGGGCGTTCTTTAGTGATTTCTAAAATACCTGCGTCACGCAGTTAAAGTGGCGGGCATACTCTTCCAGGCTGGTGATCCCAAGTCGCCCCCATCTCGGGTGCGACCACTGGGGTAAGCCGATATAGATCATAACGCGTGCAGGATCTCGTCCACGCTGCGAACGCGCGCAATGCGTGGGAAAATATGTGTCATGCTGCCTTGATGTTGCTCAGCACTGGCGGCGCTACAGGCATCTTCCGCAACAATCAGATTAAAACCTAGCTCCCACGCGTTTCGCGCGGTGGATTCCACGCCAATATTCGTGGAGATGCCACACAGGACGATGGTATCGATACCCCGGCGGCGCAACTGTAGCTCGAGATCGGTACCGTAGAACGCGCCCCACTGACGTTTGGTGACTTCCAGATCGCTGGCGCATTTGCCCAGGGCTTGCGGATAATCCCACCAGTTGTCGGGTAACGCTTTGGCCGGGGCCTGGGCATCAACCGGCTGTTTCAGCGCTTCAGCATAATCATCAGACCAGCCAACGCGTACCATCACTACTGGAGAACCCTTAGCACGAAATTTTTCCGCCAACCGTGCGGCGCGGATAACCACATCGTGTGCCGTATGTGGTCCGCCAGCGAAAGGCAGGATCCCTTCCTGTAAGTCAATAACGACAAGGGCGGTTGTTGTTGCGTTCAGTTCCAGCATGGTCACTCCAGTAAAAAATAAGAATTCCGTTACACCTTAATCGCGAATCAGTGTGAAAGGGGCGACAATTTTTGTTATTTTTTGTGAGATTACGCAATGCCCGTCGAGGAAACAGGCGTACAGTCAGTACCGGACTTATCGTGCGGCAGAATTTCCAGTATAATAGCCGCCTTTTTTCATTCAGTTGTGACATTCAGCTAAAGCTGCGACTTCGTCATCTGCGAGACAGATGACAATCCGCCTGCGGCAAAGTTAAGGGATATCTCATGCGTACAGAATATTGCGGGCAGCTACGTCTGTCCCACGAGGGGCAGCAGGTGACTCTGTGTGGTTGGGTCAACCGTCGTCGTGATCTTGGTAGCCTGATCTTTATCGATATGCGCGACCGCGAAGGTATCGTGCAGGTATTTTTCGATCCGGACCGTGCGGACGCGTTAAAGCTGGCCTCCGAACTGCGTAATGAGTTCTGCATCCAGGTTACGGGCACCGTGCGTGCGCGTGATGCGAAAAACGTCAATGCCGATATGGCAACTGGCGAAATTGAAGTACTGGCGTCCGATCTGACCATCATCAACCGCTCAGACTCACTGCCGCTGGACTCTAACCACGTCAATACCGAAGAAGCGCGTCTGAAGTATCGTTATCTGGATCTGCGTCGTCCTGAAATGGCGCAGCGCCTGAAAACACGCGCCAAAATTACCAGCCTGGTGCGTCGTTTTATGGACGATCACGGCTTCCTCGACATCGAAACCCCGATGTTGACCAAAGCGACGCCGGAAGGCGCGCGCGATTATCTGGTGCCTTCCCGCGTTCATAAAGGCAAGTTTTACGCGCTGCCGCAGTCTCCTCAGCTGTTCAAACAGCTGCTGATGATGTCTGGCTTTGACCGCTACTATCAGATCGTAAAATGCTTCCGCGATGAAGACTTACGTGCTGACCGTCAGCCTGAATTTACCCAGATCGACGTCGAGACGTCTTTCATGACTGCGCCGCAGGTGCGTGAAGTAATGGAAGCGTTAGTGCGGAATCTGTGGCTGGAAGTGAAAGGTGTGGATCTGGGCGATTTCCCGATCATGACCTTTGCCGAGGCTGAGCGCCGTTACGGCTCCGATAAACCAGACCTGCGTAACCCAATGGAACTGGTTGACGTCGCCGATCTGGTGAAAGACGTTGAGTTCGCGGTGTTCTCTGGTCCGGCGAACGATCCGAAAGGCCGTGTAGCCGCTCTGCGCGTACCGGGCGGTGCGAGCTTAAGCCGTAAGCAGATCGATGATTACGGTAACTTTATTAAGATCTACGGCGCGAAAGGTCTGGCTTACATCAAAGTCACCGAGCGTGCGAAAGGTCTGGAAGGTATCACCAGCCCGGTGGCTAAGTTCCTGAACGCAGAAATCGTGGAAGCGATTCTGACGCGTACCGGAGCGCAAGACGGCGACATGATTTTCTTCGGTGCCGACAACAAGAAAGTGGTTGCCGACGCGATGGGCGCGCTGCGTCTGAAACTGGGTAAAGATCTGAGCATTACCGACGAGTCGAAATGGGCGCCGCTGTGGGTCATCGACTTCCCGATGTTTGAAGACGATGGTGAAGGCGGTCTGACCGCGATGCACCACCCGTTCACCTCGCCGAAAGACATGACCGCTGCTGAGCTGAAAGCTGCGCCGGAAGATGCGGTTGCCAACGCTTACGATATGGTTATCAACGGCTATGAAGTAGGTGGTGGTTCCGTACGTATTCACAACGGTGACATGCAGCAGACCGTATTCGGTATTCTGGGCATTAACGAGCAAGAGCAGCGCGAGAAATTCGGCTTCCTGCTGGATGCGCTAAAATATGGTACTCCGCCGCATGCGGGCCTGGCGTTTGGTCTGGATCGTCTGACCATGTTGCTGACGGGTACTGATAACATTCGCGACGTTATTGCCTTCCCGAAAACGACGGCAGCCGCGTGTCTGATGACTGAAGCGCCAAGCTTCGCTAACGAAGCTGCGCTGGCAGAACTGAGCATTCAGGTTATGAAGAAGGCCGAGAATAACTGATATGAAGTACAAACAGCCTGTCTCGGTGTTGGTCGTGATTTATGCAAAGGACACCGGGAGAGTGCTGATGTTACAGCGACGCGACGATCCTGACTTCTGGCAGTCGGTCACCGGCAGCCTGGAAGAGGGTGAAACCGCGTCGCAGGCCGCCATGCGCGAAGTAAAGGAAGAGGTCGCCATTGATGTTGCGACTGAGCAACTGACCTTAATTGACTGTCAGCGCACGGTGGAGTTTGAGATTTTTAGCCATTTACGTCATCGCTATGCGCCGGGAATTGAGCGTAATACTGAATCCTGGTTTTGCCTGGCACTTCCCTCAGAACGAGAGATCGTGTTCACCGAACATCTGACCTATCGTTGGGTTAATGCGGTTGAAGCCGCCCAGTTAACCAAGTCGTGGAGTAATCGGCAGGCGATTGAAGAATTTGTGATTAACGTCGCCTGAGAAGGCGCGCTTTTTGGAGATATTATTTATGGCAGGTCATAGTAAATGGGCCAATACCAGACATCGTAAAGCCGCGCAGGATGCCAAGCGCGGTAAAATTTTCACCAAAATCATTCGTGAGCTGGTGACGGCGGCTAAACTGGGCGGGGGCGATCCGGATGCTAACCCGCGTCTGCGCGCGGCGGTGGATAAAGCGCTGTCCAACAACATGACCCGTGACACCCTGAACCGTGCCATCGCGCGTGGCGTGGGCGGTGATGAAGACTCGAATATGGAGACCATCATCTATGAAGGTTACGGCCCTGGCGGCACCGCGGTGATGATTGAATGCCTGTCTGACAACCGTAACCGTACCGTGGCTGAAGTGCGTCATGCGTTCAGCAAAACCGGCGGTAACCTGGGCACCGACGGCTCTGTGGCTTACCTGTTCAGCAAAAAAGGCGTGATCTCTTTTGAGAAAGGCGACGAAGACACCATCATGGAAGCGGCGCTGGAAGCCGGTGCAGAAGATGTAGTGACCTACGACGACGGCGCAATTGATGTTTACACCGCGTGGGAAGAGATGGGCAAAGTGCGTGACGCGCTGGAAGCGGCTGGCCTGAAAGCAGACAGCGCTGAAGTGACGATGATCCCGTCCACTAAAGCAGACATGGATGCAGAAACGGCACCGAAACTGATGCGTCTGATCGATATGCTGGAAGACTGCGACGATGTGCAGGAAGTTTACCACAACGGCGAGATCTCCGATGAGGTTGCTGCGACCTTAGAATGATGTGGTTAAGCCATACAATAACAGGAGATGCGTGATGTCTATTATTCTCGGCATTGACCCGGGGTCACGCATTACCGGTTATGGCGTAATCCGTCAGGTCGGCAGGCAACTGACCTACCTCGGCAGCGGCTGTATTCGCACCAAAGTTGACGATCTTCCATCACGTCTGAAGCTGATTTATGCGGGCGTGACGGAGATAATCACCCAGTTCCAGCCGGACTATTTTGCCATTGAGCAGGTTTTTATGGCGAAGAACGCCGACTCGGCGCTAAAGCTGGGGCAGGCGCGCGGCGTGGCCATCGTTGCGGCGACCAATCAGGATCTTCCGGTCTTTGAATATGCGGCCCGCCAGGTAAAACAGACCGTGGTTGGCATCGGTAGCGCGGAAAAAAGCCAGGTGCAGCATATGGTGCGTACGCTACTGAAGCTGCCCGCCAACCCGCAGGCGGACGCCGCGGATGCGTTGGCGATTGCCATTACCCACTGCCATGTCAGTCAGAATGCCATGCAAATGAGCGAGTCGAGGCTGAATCTGGCGCGAGGTCGGTTACGTTAGTGACAAATGAGGCTGGATATCTATCCAGCCTTTTTTTATGATAGCGCATTACCTTTTAGCCCTTAACGCAGGAGCGTCATGTGATAGGCAGACTCAGAGGCATCATTCTTGAAAAACAACCCCCGCTGGTCCTTCTGGAAACGGGTGGGGTAGGCTATGAAGTGCATATGCCCATGACCTGTTTCTACGAGCTGCCGGAAGCCGGACAGGAAGCGATTATCTTCACCCATTTTGTGGTGCGTGAAGATGCGCAGTTGCTGTATGGCTTCAACAACAAGCAAGAACGCACGCTATTTAAAGAGTTAATTAAAACCAACGGCGTAGGCCCGAAGCTGGCGCTGGCGATCCTCTCCGGTATGTCTGCCCAGCAGTTCGTGAATGCCGTTGAACGTGAAGAACTTGGCGCGCTGGTGAAGTTACCCGGCATTGGAAAGAAAACTGCCGAGCGTTTGATTGTAGAAATGAAGGACCGCTTTAAAGGTCTGCATGGCGATCTCTTTACCCCGGCGGCGGATCTGGTCCTGACCTCTCCGGCAAGTCCGGCAACGGAGGACGCCGAGCAGGAAGCGGTTGCTGCGCTGGTGGCGTTAGGCTATAAACCACAGGAAGCCAGCCGCATGGTGAGCAAAATTGCTCGCCCTGATGCCAGCAGTGAAACCCTGATTCGTGAAGCGCTTCGCGCGGCATTGTGAGGTAAAGGATGATTGAAGCAGATCGCCTGATTTCGGCTGTCAGCACGACACCTGAAGACCTGGTGGATCGTGCGATCCGCCCTAAATTGCTGGAAGAGTATATTGGCCAGCCTCAGGTACGCTCGCAAATGGAGATTTTTATTCAGGCGGCAAAGCTGCGTGGTGATGCCCTCGATCACCTGCTGATTTTTGGTCCTCCTGGCCTCGGTAAAACCACGCTTGCCAATATTGTGGCCAATGAAATGGGCGTCAACCTGCGCACCACATCCGGACCTGTGCTGGAGAAAGCGGGCGATCTGGCGGCGATGCTCACTAACCTTGAACCCCACGATGTTCTCTTTATCGATGAAATCCATCGCCTGTCGCCGGTGGTGGAAGAGGTGCTGTATCCGGCGATGGAAGATTATCAACTGGATATCATGATTGGCGAAGGACCAGCTGCACGTTCAATTAAGATCGATCTGCCGCCGTTTACCCTGATTGGGGCGACGACGCGCGCCGGGTCGTTAACGTCCCCGTTGCGTGACCGCTTTGGTATTGTGCAGCGACTGGAGTTCTATCAGGTTGCCGATCTGCAGCACATTGTCGGACGTAGCGCCCGCTTCATGGGACTGGAAATGAGTGATGAAGGGGCGTTGGAAGTGGCGCGTCGCGCCCGTGGTACGCCGCGTATCGCCAACCGTTTATTACGCCGGGTACGTGATTTTGCCGAGGTGAAGCATGACGGCACCATTTCGGCGGATATCGCCGCTCAGGCGCTGGATATGCTCAACGTCGACGCGGAAGGCTTCGATTATATGGACCGCAAGCTGCTGCTGGCGGTGATCGATAAATTCTTCGGTGGACCGGTCGGCCTGGATAACCTGGCGGCGGCGATCGGGGAAGAACGTGAAACCATTGAGGATGTGCTGGAGCCGTATCTGATTCAGCAAGGTTTTCTGCAGCGTACGCCGCGCGGAAGAATGGCAACGGTGCGCGCCTGGAACCATTTCGGGATCACGCCGCCAGAGATGCCTTAGCGGCTGAAGTCGCTACGCTCACCAGGCCAGGGCGATTTTGTAGGCCCGGTAAGCGCAGCGCCACCGGGCAACACTCGCTTAGCTTGCCTGCTTTTTCATCATACTAAAGATAAACAGCAGCGCGGCACACAGCACCACGGATGGCCCTGCTGGGGTATCATAAAAGGCTGAGAAGGTCAGCCCCCCTGTAACCGCTATCATACCCACACCAACGGCGACGCCTGCCATCTGTTCCGGTGTACGGGCGAAACGACGGGCGGTTGCCGCAGGGATGATCAGCAGAGAGGTGATAATCAGCGCCCCGACAAACTTCATCGCCACACCGATAGTTAAAGCTGTAACCAGCATCAGCAACAGCTTAACGCGTTGCAGCTTCACGCCATCAACAAAAGCCAGATCCGGACTGATGGTCATCGACAGCAGGTTGCGCCACTGCCAGAACAGAATCGCCAGAACGATAATCACGCCAATGGCGATGGAGATGAGATCTTCTGGCGTCACGGCGAGTAAATCACCAAACAGGTAGGCCATCAGATCCACGCGGATGTTTGACATCAAGCTGACGACAACCAGCCCCAATGACAACGCGCTGTGCGCCATAATACCAAGCAAGGTATCGATCGCGAGGTGAGGGCGCTTCTCCAGCCATACCAAACCGGCCGCCAGCATCAGGGTCACGGCAATGACGGCATAGAAAGGATTTACATTCAGCAGCAGACCAAAAGCGACGCCCAGCAGTGAAGCGTGGGCCAGCGTATCACCAAAATAAGACATACGACGCCAGACGACGAACGAGCCGAGTGGGCCGGCGGCACAGGCCAGCATGATCCCGGCTAACCAACCGGGTAATAACAATTCAATCATGAGTGACCATTTCCCCGGCGTAAGACGATACGACCCTGTAAATCGTGGCGATGATTATGATTATGACGGTAAATTCCGAGTTGTTCGGCGCCGCGTTGCCCGAACATTGAGATGAATTCCGGGTGCATGGAAACCACTTCCGGCGCGCCGGAACAGCAAATATGATGGTTGAGGCACAGCACTTCATCGGTTTTAGCCATCACCAGATGCAGGTCATGGGAAACCATCAGTACGGCGCAATCCAGTTCACGTCGTAACTGGTCGATAAGATCGTACAGTGCGACCTGACCATTGACATCCACACCCTGGGTCGGTTCATCAAGAACCAGTAGCTGAGGCTTATTCAATAAAGCACGGGCCAACAGGACGCGTTGCGTTTCCCCGCCAGAGAGTTTTTGCATCGGCGCATTCATCAGATGCCCGGCCTGAACGCGCTTCAGCGCCGGAAGAATATCCTCTTTTTTGGTGCCGGGACGTAAGCGCAGAAAACGACTGACCGTCAGCGGAAGCGTGGTATCGAGGTACAGCTTTTGCGGCACATAGCCAATCCGCAATTGACCATTACGCTTGATAACTCCCTCGTCAGCCGCTACCAGCCCTAAAACAACGCGCACCAGGGTTGACTTCCCGGCACCATTTGGGCCGAGAAGCGTCAAAATTTTACCGGGTCGAAGTTCAAGCGATACGTCAGAAAGGACGCGGCGTTGACCATAAGAGACCGAGACATTTTCCAGTGAAACCAAAGTCGTCATATCAATTTTAGTCTTGCAGAAGTTATAGAATGTTATAATATCACATTTCTTACATTCGTTACGATGATTGGTCGCATTATGTTACATAAAAATACGCTTCTTTTCGCAGCATTATCCGCTGCTCTTTGGGGTAGTGCAACACAGGCGGCAAATGCCGCCGTTGTGGCGTCTCTTAAGCCGCTGGGATTTATCGCTTCAGCCATTGCTGATGGGGTAACTGATACCCAGGTTCTGCTGCCTGACGGGGCTTCCGAACACGATTACTCACTGCGTCCTTCAGACGTAAAACGCTTACAGGGCGCGGACTTAGTCGTGTGGATTGGACCTGAGATGGAAGCGTTTATGGAAAAGTCAGTCAAGAATATTCCTAACGCGAAACAGGTAACGATTGCGCAGCTTAATGACGTGAAACCGTTACTCATGAAAGGTGCTGACGACGACGATGACGATCATGGACACAGCGATGCGGGTGGTGAAAAAAGTGACGAGCATCACCATCACGGCGATTACAACATGCATCTTTGGCTCTCCCCAGAGATAGCGCGGGCCTCAGCGGTTGCAATCCATGAAAAATTAGTGGAACTTATGCCGCAAAGTCGAGCCAAACTTGACGCCAACCTGAAGGATTTTGAGGCACAATTAGCCGCAACCGATAAGCAGGTAGGTAACGAGCTCGCGCCGCTCAAGGGCAAAGGTTATTTCGTTTTTCATGACGCCTATGGCTACTACGAGAAACACTACGGACTAACACCGCTTGGTCACTTTACCGTGAACCCTGAGATTCAACCTGGTGCGCAGCGTTTACATGAAATAAGAACACAGTTGGTTGAGCAAAAAGCAACCTGCGTTTTTGCTGAGCCACAGTTCAGGCCAGCGGTCGTTGAAGCCGTCGCGAGAGGGACAACCGTTCGAATGGGAACGTTGGATCCACTCGGAACGAATATCAAACTGGGTAAAACAAGCTATTCAGCGTTTTTGAACCAATTAGCCAACCAGTATGCGAGCTGCCTGAAAGGAGATTAATGAGGAAGTGAATACGTGCAACAGATAGCCCGCTCTGTCGCTCTGGCATTTAATAATCTGCCGCGACCCCATCGCGTTATGCTGGGGTCGCTTACCGTACTGACATTGGCCGTCGCTGTCTGGCGGCCCTATGTTTACCACCCCGATTCTGCACCCATCGTCAAAACTATCGAGCTGGAAAAAAGCGAGATTCGTTCTCTGTTGCCTGAGGCCAGCGAACCTATCGATCAGGCCGCTCAGGAAGATGAAGCTATCCCACAGGATGAACTGGATGACAAAACGTCTGGTGAGGCCGGTGTGCATGAGTATGTCGTCTCTACGGGCGATACGCTGAGCAGTATTCTGAATCAGTACGGCATCGATATGGGTGACATCAGCCAGCTTGCTGCTTCCGATAAAGAGTTGCGTAACCTGAAAATTGGCCAGCAACTTTCCTGGACGCTAAGCGCGGAAGGTGACCTGCAACGCCTGACCTGGGAAGTTTCTCGTCGCGAAACTCGTACTTACGATCGCACTGCGACGGGTTTCAAAATGAGTAGCGAAATGCAGCAGGGCGATTGGGTCAACAGCCGTATCAAAGGCACAGTCGGCGGGAGCTTCGTTGCCAGTGCTAAAGATGCCGGGCTGACCAGCTCTGAAATCAGTGCGGTGATCAAGGCCATGCAGTGGCAGATGGATTTCCGCAAACTGAAAAAAGGCGATGAGTTCTCGGTGCTGATGTCTCGCGAAATGCTCGACGGCAAACGTGAGCAAAGCCAACTGCTGGGCGTGCGTTTGCGTTCTGAAGGCAAAGATTATTACGCCATCCGCGCTGAAGACGGTAAGTTCTATGACCGAAATGGTACCGGACTGGCGAAAGGCTTTATGCGTTTCCCAACGGCGAAACAGTTCCGCATCTCCTCGAACTTTAACCCACGTCGCCTGAACCCGGTGACGGGACGCGTAGCGCCGCATAAAGGTGTCGACTTTGCGATGCCGCAGGGGACGCCAGTGCTATCGGTGGGTGATGGTGAAGTGGTTGTCGCGAAGCGCAGCGGCGCCGCTGGGTACTATGTTGCGGTACGTCATGGTCGCACCTACACTACGCGTTATATGCACCTGCGTAAGCTATTGGTTAAGCCAGGACAAAAAGTGAAACGTGGCGACCGTATCGCGCTGTCAGGCAATACCGGACGTTCAACGGGCCCGCACCTGCATTACGAAGTTTGGATCAACCAGCAGGCTGTTAACCCGCTGACGGCGAAACTGCCGCGTACAGAAGGGTTGACCGGTTCAGATCGCACTGATTACCTGGCACAGGTGAAAGAAGTTGTTCCTCAGCTGCGTTTTGATTAATTAGCACACTGACAGAGCCGGTACGCGATGCGTGCCGGCTTTTTTATTTTGTACGGCACACGGTGCGCCGCTACACTATCAGCAGATTTACTTTTCGCGATACCAGACACTGGAAGAGCATGGAAACGAAAAAAAAGAATATTGAGTATATCCCTGAGTTTCACAAATCATTTCGCCATCCGCGCTACTGGGGCGCCTGGCTTGGCGTGGCGGCGATAGCCGGGATTGCGTTAACGCCAGCATCATTCCGCGATCCTGTTTTGGCAAAGCTCGGACGGCTCGCCGGAAGACTGGGAAAAAGCTCGCGTCGCAGAGCATTGATCAATTTGTCTCTCTGCTTTCCTGAGCGTAGTGAAGCTGAGCGCGAGGCCATTGTCGATGAAATGTTCGCGACCGCGCCTCAGGCGATGGTCATGATGGCGGAACTGGCGATACGCGGCCCGCAGAAAATTCAGAGTCGGGTTGACTGGCAAGGCCTGGATATCATCGAAGAGATGCGTCGCAACGATGAAAAGGTGATTTTTCTCGTTCCTCATGGCTGGGGGGTGGACATCCCGGCGATGTTGATGGCTTCCCAGGGGCAGAAAATGGCGGCGATGTTCCACAACCAGGGAAACCCGGTATTCGATTACGTATGGAACACGGTGCGCCGTCGTTTCGGTGGCCGCCTGCATGCGCGTAACGATGGTATCAAACCGTTTATTCAGTCTGTACGTCAGGGATATTGGGGATACTATCTGCCGGATCAGGACCATGGTCCTGAACACAGCGAGTTTGTGGACTTTTTTGCGACCTATAAAGCAACGTTACCGGCGATTGGCCGTCTGATGAAGGTGTGCCATGCGCGCGTGGTGCCTCTGTTCCCGGTATATGATGGTAAAACGCACCGCCTGACGATCCAGGTACGTCCTCCGATGGATGACATCCTGACGGCGGATGATCACACAATTGCCAGACGAATGAACGAAGAGGTGGAAATTTTTGTTGCCCCACACCTTGAGCAATACACCTGGATTTTAAAACTGCTTAAGACGCGTAAACCGGGTGAAATTGAGCCTTATAAACGCAAAGATCTCTATCCGAAGAAATAAAAAAAGGCCTCTCATGTGAGAGGCCTTTTTACATCAGACGGTAGTTACTCGACGGTCAGAATACGCGTGGTATTGGTTGAGCCAATGGTGCTCATGACATCGCCCTGGGTCACAATCACCAGGTCGCCGGAAACCAGATAACCTTTATCGCGCAGGAGGTTCACCGCTTCATTGGCGGCAACCACGCCGTCAGTTTCGCTGTCAAAGTGAACCGGGGTGACGCCGCGGTACAGAGAGGTCAGATTCAGCGTACGTTCATGACGAGACATCGCGAAAATCGGCAGACCAGAACTGATACGAGAGGTCATCAGCGCGGTACGACCGGACTCAGTCATTGCGATGATAGCGGTTACCCCTTTCAGATGGTTAGCGGCATACATCGCTGACATAGCAATTGCTTCTTCGACGTTGTCAAACTGCACGTCAAGACGGTGTTTGGAGACATTGATGCTCGGGATCTTCTCGGCACCCAGGCATACGCGAGCCATTGCCGCGACGGTTTCTGCCGGGTACTGGCCTGCTGCCGTTTCTGCAGAGAGCATAACGGCATCGGTACCGTCCAGAACGGCGTTAGCCACGTCCATCACTTCCGCACGGGTCGGCATTGGGTTGGTAATCATCGACTCCATCATCTGTGTGGCGGTAATGACCGCACGGTTCAGCTGACGTGCGCGACGAATCAACGCTTTTTGAATACCTACCAGCTCAGGATCGCCGATTTCAACGCCCAGGTCGCCACGCGCGACCATCACCACGTCAGAGGCCAGGATGATGTCATCCATCGCATTCTGGTCGCAGACGGCTTCCGCACGTTCTACCTTGGCGACGATTTTCGCATCGCAACCTGCGTCGCGCGCCAGACGACGGGCATAGTTCAGGTCTTCGCCGCAGCGCGGGAAGGAGACGGCCAGATAATCAACGCTGATTTGCGCTGCAGTGACGATGTCAGCTTTATCTTTTTCGGTCAGGGCTTCAGCAGAAAGACCGCCGCCCAATTTGTTAATGCCCTTATTATTGGACAGCGGGCCACCGACGGTGACTTCGGTGAAGACTTTCATTCCCTGGACTTCCAGCACCTTAAGCTGTACGCGACCGTCATCAAGTAGCAGGATATCGCCTGGCACGACGTCAGCAGGCAGACCTTTATAATCGATCCCGACTTTTTCTTTGTCGCCTTCGCCTTTGCCAAGGTTGGCGTCTAACAGGAACTTGTCGCCAACATTAAGAAAAACTTTACCTTCTTTAAAGGTTGATACGCGGATTTTAGGTCCCTGCAGGTCACCCAAAATAGCTACATGGCGTCCCAGTTTTGCGGCAATTTCACGGACCTTATCCGCCCGCATTTTGTGATCTTCTGGAGAGCCGTGCGAAAAGTTCATACGTACGACGTTCGCACCCGCAGCGATAATTTTTTCGAGGTTGTTATCGCGATCAGTTGCTGGGCCTAACGTGGTAACGATTTTGGTTCTGCGAAGCCTTCTGGACATGTAATACTCCGTTGACTGAAACAACTAGGTGTTGCGTGAACATTAATCCGGTCGTTCTCAAACATTGACGGTAAATGAACGCCCCGGATGATAAAAGGGTAGAACATTGTTATTGCTTTTAGCGATCATCACTCTTGATGAGTAATTCTTTATCAAAACGCGATTCCTTGAGTGCTTCCTTGACACGCTTCAAGTTATCTCTAAATTTTGCCCCGCGGCGCAAAGTAAATCCTGTAGCCAGCACATCTATCACGGTCAGTTGAGCAAGTCGAGAGACCATGGGCATATAAATGTCAGTATCTTCCGGTACGTCGAGGGTAATGGCCAGCGTGGCTTCGCGCGCCAGCGGCGTGCCGGGAGAGGTCAAGGCGATAACCATCGCGTCGTTTTCCCTCGCCAACTGCGCCAGTTCAACCAGAGTTTTGGTTCTTCCGGTATGCGAAATCAGCACAATAACGTCGTCGTCGCTACAATTCATGCAACTCATACGTTGCAGTACAATATCGTCGGAATAGATCACCGGTACGTTAAAACGAAAAAATTTGTTCATCGCGTCGTGTGCTACCGCGGCGGAAGACCCAAGGCCAAAAAAGGCAATTTTCTTCGCCTGGGTTAACAAATCCACCGCCCTGTTTACCGCGGTGTTATCCAGAGACTGGCGAACGTGGTCAAGACTTGCCATCGCCGACTCGAAGATTTTTCCCGTGTAAGATTCTACGCTGTCATCCTCATCCACATTACGATTAACATAAGGGGTGCCATTTGCCAGACTTTGCGCCAGATGAAGTTTAAAATCAGGAAAGCCGCGCGTATCCATACTGCGACAGAAGCGGTTCACCGTCGGCTCGCTGACGTTGGCTTCCAGTGCAAGCGCAGCGATGCTTGAATGGATTGCCCGGTCGGGTGAGGCAAGAATAATGTCAGCGACTTTACGCTCTGATTTGCTCAACTGTTCCAGTTTTAACTGGATTTTTTCCAGCATATTCATGATGTAGGTCGACTCATGGCTCATGGGAAAAAACGATTTCAGCGATACGGGGAAATCGGGGGATACATTTGCTAGATATTACCCCTGCCACGGAAGGAACGGGGCAAAATGGACAGAATAGTTGTTGTTTTTTTTCATTACATGATCGAAGTCTGGTTTTGTTACTTCTTCATGACTACGAAAAAAAGCGACTTTTTTATCCATTTTGCAGAGGTAAACGCCAATCAAACGCCTGTTTGCGGTAACAGCACGGCTGGATAAGCGTTTACGGTTTCCGGATTCACGTAAAAGCAGTACAGTGCACTGTAATAAAATTACAACCAGTTTCTGGCAAAAGCACCAGACACTTAATTGAGGAGAATGACATGGCGGTAACGCAAACAGCCCAGGCATGTGACCTGGTCATTTTCGGCGCGAAGGGCGACCTGGCGCGGCGGAAATTGCTGCCTTCCCTGTATCAACTGGAAAAGGCCGGCCAGATTAACCCGGAAACCCGTATCATCGGGGTAGGGCGTGCCGACTGGGACAAAGCAGCCTATACCAAGGTTGTGCGCGAAGCGCTCGAAACCTTCATGAAAGAAAAAATTGATGAAGGTTTGTGGGAGACCCTCAGCGGCCGTCTGGAGTTTTGTAATCTGGATGTCAATGATACCGCAGCATTTAGCCGTCTGGGTGAAATGCTGGATCAGAAATCACGGACTACGATTAACTATTTCGCGATGCCGCCAAGCACCTTTGGCGCGATCTGCAAAGGTTTGGGTGAAGCAAAGCTGAATGCTAAACCTGCCCGCGTCGTGATGGAAAAACCGTTGGGAACGTCACTGGCAACGTCGCGCGAGATCAATGATCAGGTCGGTGAATATTTCGAAGAGTGTCAGGTTTATCGTATCGACCACTATCTCGGTAAAGAGACGGTGCTGAACCTGCTGGCACTGCGTTTTGCCAACTCCCTGTTTGTAAACAACTGGGATAACCGCACGATCGATCACGTTGAAATTACCGTCGCGGAAGAAGTGGGTATTGAAGGTCGCTGGGGCTATTTTGACCAGGCCGGTCAAATGCGCGACATGATCCAAAACCACCTGCTGCAGATCTTGTGCATGATCGCGATGTCTCCGCCGTCGGACCTGAGCGCTGACAGCATTCGTGATGAAAAAGTGAAGGTACTGAAATCACTACGCCGTATCGACCGCTCAAACGTGCGTGAAAAGACGGTTCGCGGTCAGTACACCGCGGGTTTTGCCCAGGGCAAAAAAGTTCCAGGATATCTGGAAGAAGAGGGCGCGAACAAAAGCAGCAATACGGAAACGTTTGTGGCGATCCGTGTGGATATCGATAACTGGCGTTGGGCGGGCGTTCCGTTCTATCTGCGTACCGGCAAGCGTTTACCGACGAAGTGCTCTGAAGTTGTCGTCTATTTCAAAACGCCTGAGCTGAATCTGTTCCGGGAATCCTGGCAGGATCTGCCGCAGAACAAGCTGACTATTCGTTTGCAGCCTGATGAAGGTGTTGATATCCAGGTGCTGAACAAAGTGCCGGGTCTGGACCACAAGCATAACCTGCAAATCACCAAGCTTGATCTGAGCTATTCCGAAACCTTTAACCAGACGCATCTGGCCGACGCCTATGAGCGACTGCTGCTTGAAACGATGCGCGGTATTCAGGCGCTGTTTGTGCGTCGTGATGAAGTTGAAGAAGCCTGGAAGTGGGTCGACTCAATTACCGAAGCATGGGCGATGGACAACGATGCGCCGAAGCCGTATCAGGCAGGGACCTGGGGACCGGTTGCCTCTGTGGCAATGATCACCCGAGATGGTCGTTCCTGGAACGAATTCGAGTAAAAGATCGCCTTACCCATAGGAGTTATTTTACCGGTAACATGATCTAACACAGATTGCAGAATAATTTTTGCACTTTTAAGCCTCGCGTGGATTCACCCGCGGGGCTTTTTTTATTACACTGCCTGAAACGATTTTGCCCCTGAGCTACGGCAAACAAGCGATTCAGCACTTTTTAACACGACTGATAAGCATTGTTAACCCTACCGCTCTGACAGATAAATTTTAGGAGCCTCTATGAATCCGAATTTGTTACGCGTAACACAACGTATCGTCGAACGTTCTCGCCATACACGTTCCGCCTACCTCGCCCGTATTGAACAAGCTAAATCGACCACCGTTCATCGTTCGCAACTGGCATGCGGTAACCTGGCGCATGGCTTTGCCGCGTGTCAACCGGACGACAAAGCATCGCTGAAAAGCATGCTGCGTAACAATATCGCGATCATTACCTCCTACAACGACATGCTTTCTGCGCATCAGCCATATGAACATTATCCGGCTATCATTCGCCAGGCGCTGCATGAAGCCAATGCGGTAGGTCAGGTTGCCGGTGGTGTGCCGGCCATGTGTGACGGTGTTACCCAGGGACAGGATGGGATGGAGCTTTCGCTGCTGAGTCGTGAAGTGATTGCGATGTCAGCGGCTGTAGGTCTCTCTCACAATATGTTCGATGGCGCGTTGTTCCTCGGCGTGTGCGATAAAATTGTCCCTGGCCTGGTGATGGCGGCGCTGTCATTCGGTCATCTGCCGTCAATCTTCATTCCTTCCGGGCCGATGGCGAGCGGCCTGGCGAATAAAGAAAAAGTGCGTATTCGTCAACTCTATGCGGAAGGCAAAGTTGATCGCATGGCGCTGCTCGAGTCCGAGGCGGCGTCTTATCACGCACCGGGTACCTGTACGTTCTACGGTACGGCGAATACCAACCAGATGGTCGTTGAGTTCATGGGGATGCAACTGCCAGGCTCCTCATTCGTCCATCCGGATGCGCCGCTGCGTGAAGCGTTGACCGCTGCTGCCGCCCGTCAGGTTACGCGTCTTACCGGGAACGGCAATGAATGGATGCCGATCGGTAAAATGATCGATGAAAAAGTGGTGGTGAACGGAATTGTGGCGCTGCTGGCGACCGGGGGCTCAACTAACCACACGATGCATCTGGTGGCCATGGCGCGCGCGGCCGGGATTCTGATTAACTGGGATGACTTCTCCGATCTGTCCGATATCGTGCCGCTGATGGCGCGTTTGTACCCGAACGGTCCGGCGGATATTAACCATTTCCAGGCGGCGGGCGGCGTACCGGTGCTAATGCGTGAGCTGCTGAACGCGGGTCTGCTGCATGAAGATGTGAATACCGTTGCCGGATTCGGTTTATCGCGTTACACCATGGAGCCGTGGCTTAACAACGGTGAACTGGACTGGCGCGAAGGGGCGGCGAAATCACTGGACAGCAACGTGATTGCCACCTTTGACCAACCTTTCTCTCACCACGGCGGCACTAAAGTGCTGAGCGGTAACCTCGGGCGCGCAGTGATGAAAACGTCGGCGGTACCGGTTGAAAATCAGGTTATTGAAGCGCCGGCAGTTGTTTTTGAAAGTCAGCACGATGTGTTACCGGCGTTCGATGCCGGTCTGCTTGACCGCGATTGCGTAGTTGTTGTGCGTCATCAGGGACCAAAAGCGAACGGAATGCCAGAATTACATAAACTCATGCCGCCACTTGGTGTATTATTGGACCGTTGTTTCAAAATTGCGTTAGTTACCGATGGACGACTTTCAGGTGCTTCAGGTAAAGTGCCTTCAGCAATCCATGTAACCCCAGAAGCCTATGATGGCGGTCTGCTGGCAAAAGTACGTGATGGCGACATCATTCGTGTGAATGGACAGACAGGTGAATTGACGCTGCTGGTTGACGAAGAAGAACTTGCTTCACGTCAGCCTCACATTCCAGACCTCAGCGCATCGCGCGTGGGGACCGGACGTGAAATGTTCAGCGCGTTGCGTGAGAAGCTGTCCGGAGCGGAGCAGGGCGCAACCTGTATCACTTTTTAAGACTTATTTTGTAATCAGGCGAGAGAAAACTCTGATGAAAAACTGGAAGACAAGTGCAGAAGCAATCCTGACCACTGGCCCGGTTGTACCGGTTATTGTGGTTAATAAACTGGAACATGCGGTGCCGATGGCAAAAGCGCTGGTTGCAGGTGGCGTGCGCGTTCTGGAAGTGACCTTACGTACTGCATGTGCGATGGATGCCATTCGCGCGATCGCGAAAGAAGTTCCGGGCGCCATCGTCGGCGCAGGTACTGTACTGAATCCGCAACAACTGGCTGAAGTCACCGAAGCCGGTGCGCAGTTTGCTATCAGCCCGGGTCTGACCGAGCCGCTGTTAAAAGCCGCAACGGAAGGGACTATTCCGCTGATCCCTGGCATCAGCACGGTTTCTGAACTGATGCTGGGTATGGATTACGGATTGAAAGAGTTCAAATTCTTCCCGGCGGAAGCGAACGGCGGTACTAAAGCGCTGCAGGCGATTGCGGGCCCGTTCTCTCAGGTACGTTTCTGCCCAACCGGTGGTATCTCTCCGGCGAATTACCGTGACTACCTCGCGCTGAAAAGCGTGCTGTGCATCGGTGGTTCCTGGCTGGTTCCGGCAGATGCGCTGGAAGCTGGCGATTACGAACGCATTACCAAACTGGCTCGTGAAGCAGTAGAAGGCGCGAAGCAGTAAGCCGTTAATGTGTAAACCGTAGGCCGGATGCGGCATCAACGCCTTATCCGGCCTACGGGTCTGGTTTTTTATCCTGTAACTTTCACCTGTGCGGCGGCGTGTTTCGCGCGTTCAACCGCGTCTTCAATGGTTTGCGCTGTAGCCAGTACCACGCCTAAACGACGGCTCCCGTCGATCTCCGGCTTACCAAAGAATCGTACTTGCAGGCCAGCGCCCACGGCGGCCTGTACGTTATCAAACGTCACATTCTGGCTGCTAAGTTGCGGCAGAATAACGGCGGAAGCGGAAGGCCCGTACTGACGGATTGCGCCAACGGGCAGACCGAGAAATGCGCGGACGTGCAAGGCAAATTCAGACAGGTCCTGCGAAATTAAGGTCACCATCCCGGTGTCGTGCGGGCGAGGGGAGACTTCGCTAAAAATGACCTCATCACCGCAGACAAACAGCTCCACGCCAAACAGACCGTAGCCGCCTAACGCCAGCACGACTTTACGGGCAATCTCCTGCGCGCGCGCCAGCGCCAGGTCGCTCATCTGCTGAGGCTGCCAGGATTCACGATAATCGCCATCTTCCTGACGATGCCCTACCGGCGCGCAAAAGTGTACGCCATCAACAGCGCTAACGGTAAGCAGGGTAATTTCAAAATCAAAATCTACCACGCCTTCGACGATAACGCGCCCGGCGCCTGCCCGGCCTCCCTGTTGAGCATAGTTCCAGGCTTCGGTGAGCCGATCGGCTGAACGAATAAAGCTTTGCCCCTTACCTGAGGAACTCATTACTGGCTTCACGATGCAAGGAAAGCCGATTTCGGCGACGGCCTCGCGAAAGCGAGTTTCGCTGTCTGCAAAGCGGAAAGAAGAGGTTGGTAAAGACAGCTCCTCTGCGGCGAGGCGGCGGATCCCTTCGCGGTTCATGGTCAGTTGGGTCGCTCGTGCGCACGGCACAACGTGTTGCCCTTCCTGTTCCAGCTTTACCAGCATATCCGTGGCAATCGCCTCTATTTCCGGCACGATATAATGTGGTTTTTCACGCTCGACAACCTCGCGTAACGCTTCGCCATCGAGCATATTGATTACGTATGTGCGATGGGCAACGTGCATGGCTGGCGCGTCGGGGTAACGATCCACGGCAATGACTTCCACACCCAGTCGTTGGCATTCGATCGCCACTTCTTTACCCAGTTCACCTGAACCTAATAACATCACTCGCGTTGCTGCGGGACGCAGCGCTGTGCCTAATAACGTCATAAATTAATCCCCTGTTTTATCTGGGCGCAGTATATACGAAAACGTTTGCGTCTGTCTTTATTACCAGGTTGATTTCAGGGCGCAAAAAGAATATACTGTACATAAATACAGGTAATTTAAGAGGCTGCAAAAATGGCGGTTGAAGTTAAATACGTAGTCATTCGGGAAGGTGAGGAAAAAATGTCGTTTACCAGCAAAAAGGAAGCCGATGCGTATGACAAAATGCTTGATACAGCGGATTTGCTCGACACATGGCTGGAGCAGTCACCGGTAGCGCTTGAAGACGAGCAGCGTGAAGCGCTTTCCCTGTGGCTGGCTGAGCAAAAAGATGTGCTGAGCGCCATTCTGAAAAACGGCAAGCTGCCGTCTCCGCAGGCCGTTAAAAATGACGCGCACGCTGAGGATGATACCCAGGCTGCCTGAAACGACTTGCGCTCCTGACGTTTTGTACCATGCTTTTCCCTGAATCATTGTGCAATCCCTGACGTCCTTTCGCGTTGCTACATGCAACCGGAAAGAAGAAGGGGAGATAAAGGAGAAAAAAATGTATAAAAAAAGAGCGTTATTAAGCCTGCTGTTGTTATCTGCCAGCGTATCTGTTTTTGCGGCAAACATGGAAAGCAAAAATGTTCAGTTTCCAAAATGCGAAGGGCTGAATGCTGATGGTATTGCGGCGAGCGTGAAACGTGATTATCAGCAAAATCGCATCGCGCGCTGGGCTGACGATCAAAAGCGTGTTGGGCAAGCCGATCCTGTCGCCTGGGTTAATACCCCCGATATTACGGGCAAAGATGGCAAATGGTCGGTCCCGCTGACGGTTCGCGGAAAAAGCGCGGATATTCACTATCAGGTAAAAGTCGACTGCCAGGCCGGAACGGCGGAGTATCAACCGCAGTAATGAGCGTATTTGCACATCTTTTGATGAGCTGAACACTTCCTGACATCCCCTCGGGTACGCTTTGACGATTATTCGTCTGTACTTGAGGGGCAAAATGGCTAACTGGCTGAACCAACTACAATCTCTTCTTGGGCAAAAAGGATCCTCCGCATCATCTTCCGGCGAGCAAGGGCTGAGTAAACTTCTGGTCCCTGGCGCGTTAGGCGGTCTGGCGGGATTACTGGTTGCCAACAAATCCTCACGTAAGTTACTGAGCAAATACGGCACCAGCGCGCTTCTGGTGGGTGGTGGTGCGGTTGCCGGAACCGTGCTGTGGAACAAATACAAAGATAAAGTTCGCGCCGCGCATCAGGATGAGCCGCAGTTCGGCGTACAAAGCTCGCCGCTGGATGAGCGAACTGAACGCCTGATCCTGGCGCTGGTTTTTGCGGCTAAAAGCGATGGTCATATTGATGCCAAAGAGCGTACCGCCATTGAACAGCAGCTTCGTGAAGCGGGTGTTGAGGAGCAAGGCCGCGTTCTGATTGAGCGGGCGATTGAACAGCCGCTGGATCCTCAGCGCCTGGCGCAAGGGATCCGCAACGAAGAAGAGGCGCTGGAAATTTACTTCCTGAGCTGTGCGGCGATTGATATCGACCACTTTATGGAGCGCAGCTATCTGAATGCGCTGGGTGATGCGTTGAAGATCCCACAGGATGTTCGTGACGGCATTGAACAGGATCTCAAGGCGCAAAAACAGGCTTTACCGGGTTAATTACTTATCGCTAAGGCGCATGTTTCGCTTGCATCATCGCTGTCTTTTGCCACCCTTATAGGATGTTTAAGCAAAAGAACAATGACATGCTACCAAAAGCTTCTCGTATTCCTCACGCCATGACGCAGCATGGCGATACACGTGTTGATAATTATTACTGGTTGCGAGACGACACCCGCTCGCAGCCGGACGTGCTCGAATACCTGCAACAGGAAAATGCGTATGGCCATCAGGTTATGGCTTCGCAGCAGGCTTTGCAGGACCGCGTTCTGAAAGAAATTATCGACCGTATTCCCCCACAGGATGCGTCCGCTCCCTATGTGAAAAATGGTTATCGTTACCGGCATATTTATGAACCGGGATGTGAATATGCCATTTATCAGCGCCAGTCGGTTCTCAGCGAAGAGTGGGATGAATGGGATACTCTGCTGGACGGCAACCAGCGCGCAGCCCACAGTGAATTTTATACGCTGGGAGGGCTGGCGATATCACCCGATAACAGCATTATGGCGCTGGCCGAAGATTACCTCTCTCGTCGGCAATATGGCGTTCGCTTTCGCAACCTGGAAAGCGGCAACTGGTATCCGGAAGTACTGGATAACGTTGAAGCGGATCTGGTCTGGGCGAATGATTCCCAGACCTTCTATTATGTTCGCAAACACGCCACGACGTTACTGCCGTACCAGGTCTGGCGGCATACCGTCGGATCTCCCTCGTCACTGGACGAATTGGTGTACGAAGAAGCCGATGACATGTTTTATGTCAGTCTGCATAAAACCACCTCGTTACATTATGTTGTGATCCATATCGCCAGCGCGACGACCAGTGAGGTTCTGCTGTTGGATGCAGAACTGGCCGACGCCGAACCGTTGCTTTTTTTAGCGCGGCGTAAAGACCACGAGTACAGCCTCGATCACTATCAGCACAAGTTTTATCTGCGCTCTAATCGTGAAGGTAAAAACTTTGGTCTGTACCGCACGCGCGTACGCAATGAACAGGCGTGGGAGGTGCTGATCCCGCCGCGCGAAAACGTCATGCTGGAGGGGTTTACCCTGTTTACCGACTGGCTGGTGGTGGAAGAACGCCAGCAGGGTTTAACCAGCCTGCGTCAGATCAATCGCAAAACGCGCGAAGTGATCGGTATCGCCTTTGACGATCCGGCGTATGTGACCTGGCTTGCCTATAACCCGGAACCGGAGACATCGCGACTGCGCTATGGCTATTCCTCCATGACCACGCCGGACACGTTGTTTGAACTGGATATGGACACCGGGGAGCGTCGCGTGCTTAAGCAGACGGAGGTCCCCGGATTTGATGCGGCGAATTACCGCAGCGAACATGTCTGGATCACCGCGCGCGATGGTACCGAGGTTCCGGTCTCACTGGTTTATCATCAAAAGTATTTCCTGAAAGGGAAAAACCCATTACTGGTTTACGGCTATGGTTCGTATGGCGCCAGTATGGATGCTGATTTCAGTAGCAGCCGTTTAAGCTTATTGGATCGCGGCTTTGTTTATGCCATTGCCCATGTGCGTGGCGGCGGTGAGTTGGGTCAGCAATGGTACGAAGACGGTAAGTTTCTGCACAAGAAAAATACCTTTAATGATTACCTCGACGTCTGCGATGCGCTGCTAAAAATGGGCTATGGCGCCCCATCGTTATGTTACGGCATGGGGGGAAGCGCCGGCGGAATGTTAATGGGTGTCGCCATCAACGAGCGCCCGGACTTGTTCCATGGCGTGATTGCCCAGGTGCCGTTTGTTGATGTGGTGACCACGATGCTGGATGAGTCAATTCCACTCACCACCGGTGAATTTGAGGAATGGGGTAATCCTCAGGATCCGCAATACTATGCGTATATGAAAAGCTACAGCCCCTATGACAACGTCACCGCGCAGGATTATCCGCATTTACTGGTCACGACGGGATTACACGACTCCCAGGTGCAATACTGGGAACCGGCAAAGTGGGTGGCAAAATTGCGTGAGCTGAAAACGGACGATCGCTTGCTGTTACTGTGCACGGATATGGATTCCGGGCACGGCGGTAAGTCCGGGCGTTTTAAATCTTACGAAGGCGTGGCCCTGGAGTACGCGTTTTTGATTGGGCTGGCACAGGGAACGCTGTCTGGGCAAGCTTCAGATCAGATGTTATCCAGATAGTGCTTCAGCGTTAATCGCAGCTCCGGGCTCATACTGTCGAGGTTATTAAATAACCAACGCAGATAGCCCGGATCGCGTTCTGCCACCTCTGATACCGGTTTTCCACGGTACTTACCAAATGTGAAAGTAGTGAGTAATGCGGGGCGGCCGGTAATGTCGACCATCTGCTCTGCGGTCCAGCCTGAAGTCTGCATGATGTCGATCAGCAAAGCCGCAGTGATGTAGCAATCGTACAGAGCGCGGTGGTGATGCAGGCCTGCAGGCGTCTGAACGTTCAGCTTACGTGATTTGTACAGCGCCATATTGCTGTATTTGATTCCTGGCCACAATCGACGGGAGAGCTTCATGGTGCAGATCCACTCTCCGGGCATCTCTGGCAATACGCGGCGGTCGAAACTTGCGTTGTGCGCCACATACCACTCGCTACCGTAATAGTGCGGAATGATATCTTCAATCCATGGCTTATCGGCTACCATCGCTTCAGTAATGCGATGAATAGCCATCGCCTGGGGGCTAATGGGGCGGTCAGGGCGCACCAGGTGACTCATTGGGTTAACTATCTTTCCATCAACCACATCGACAGAAGCAATCTCAACAATGCCTCCCTGCAGACCACAGGTTTCTGTATCTATTATGCGCAACATGCCATGCTCCCGACCAAAACGACTAGCGTAATGGAATGATATCACCTTGCCAACCCCGTGGCGTGCGTTGACCGGTTAAGAGCAAAGAACCGCTGTCGGCGCGAACAATCAATCGACCTCGCTCGTCCCATAACGCACTACTCCCGCGTGCATTGGCCATTAATACCGCGATGGCAAATTTATGCGAGAAACTTTGTAGCTGAGATGTGGAGGAGAGGAGTTCTGGCTCGCTGACGGACTGGCTACTGGTGAATAACGAAAAAGCAGGATCGATATCAATACCTTCTGGCTGACTATCCACAACGCTGATGGCATTGCGCTGTCTGGCAATACAGGCCCCGTGGCTCTGATGAAACGTTAATGGTGATGTCATCCAGGGAGAGAAAAGCGCAATGCCTTTCACAAAACGATTGTTATGCTCTACCGGCAATCCCGCGATAATTGTCATGCGGTAAGTCGCTGCGGCATGCGCCAGCGGTTCCAGCAACGCTTCATCAGGTGGCGCTGGGAGGGATTCATTCTCATCAACGCAGCCCAACAAGGAGAGGGCGGGGAAGACCAGCAATTCACATTGGCATTGTGCGGCTGCCTGAATGAATTGCAGGTGATGGGCAACGTTTTCGGTCACTGACGCGTGAAGGGGTTCGTATTGTGCTGCTGCGATTTTCCAGTGTGACATAATGATTTCCTTTTCATAGTGTCTACAACCATCTTTAAAGTATAGATTAAGAATATACTTATACTGTAGCAGGCATCATGTAAGGAATCGTAACGTAATATAAGTTTTATTTAACTTTCGGCTCGTACGGTAAACGTGAAAGAGAGACGGATGCCAGGCGATGCGCGATGAGTCTTTCACGAAACCAGTCGCGTAAATGTTCGGGCTGTTCACGTTCAACCACTTCGGCAACGATCGGCATATTGTAGCGTTCTTTAAATGCGACACCCGCCGCGGCCAGGTCAACATTGACCTTATCCATTTCGGCTTGCTCAAGTTTGGCCAGATTGATGTTCATAGGCTGCTCCTTTTCTCTGTCTTCCGGCGCGCAAAGTTACTAAGAGTGCGCATTAATGGCAAGACAGAATTGATGATTCTCGACTCGATCATTGTAGAAGGTTATTCTCTATAGATTAGACATAACAAAAAGGAATAGTTGATATGGCTTCATCTGCATCTTCGCTACGTAATACTCTCATCGTACTCGCCAGCCTCCTCGCAACACCCGCTGCATTGGCGCATGCTCACCTGACAAAACAAAGTCCGGCGGCGAATGCGGAAGTCACCGCTTCTCCCCAGGCGCTGACGCTGAATTTTTCTGAGGGCGTCGAACCCGCTTTCAGTGGCGCAACGCTGACAGGTCCACAAAAGGAATCAATCAAGACGGGCAAAGCGACCCGCAGCGATCAGGACAAAACGCAACTGATTATTCCGCTCGCTCAAACGCTGGAGGCCGGAAAATATACGGTGGACTGGCACGTTGTATCCGTGGATGGTCATAAGACAAAGGGACAATATACCTTTAGCGTGAAATAACCGATGCTGGCATTTACCTGGGTTGCCCTGCGATTTATTCATTTTACCGCGTTGATGCTGGTGTTTGGTTGTGCGCTTTACGGCGCATGGTTGGCTCCCGTTTCGGTTCGCCGTTTAATGATGCGTCGTTTTTTACGTCTGCAACGCCATGCCGCGACGTGGAGTTTTATCAGCGCGACGCTAATGCTGGCGATCCAGGGGGGCTTAATGGGCTCAGGATGGCGGGATGTCGTCTCTACAGCCGTTTGGGGCGCCGTTCTGCAGACGCAATTTGGCGGCGTCTGGCTATGGCAGATTATCCTCGCGATGGTCACGCTGGTGGTGACCATCGTTGTGCCGCGCAGCATGTCGCGACTGCTGTTAATGCTGACGATTGCTCAGTTTATTTTGCTGGCAGGCGTTGGACATGCAACGCTGCATACTGGCGTCGCTGGGGCTATCCAACAGGTTAACCATGCCTTACATCTGATATGTGCCGCCGCCTGGTTTGGCGGCTTGCTGCCCGTACTTTACTGTATGAGAATGGCGCAGGGCCGCTGGCGGGAACAAGCGATCGGAACCATGATGCGTTTCTCCCGCTATGGGCATCTCTTCGTTGCCGGGGTTTTACTTACCGGGATTATGAATGCCCTGTTTATTGTCGGTGTTTCCGGCTCCTGGCACATGGCTTATGGGCAACTGCTTTTGTTAAAAGGTGCCCTTGTCATGCTAATGGTAGCGATTGCCCTGGCGAATCGGTATGTTCTGGTACCACGCATGCAGCAGGATAATGGCTGTGTGACGCTCTATTTCATTTGGATGACAAAACTGGAATGGGGAATAGGGGCCGTTGTGCTGGCGATTGTCAGCCTGTTTGCAACCCTCGAACCTTTTTGATTGATGGACTGGCAAAACGCATGAAAAAAATCATTCTCTCTTTACTACTACTGGCAAGTTCAGGGGCCGCGCTGGCAGCGCCACAGGTCATCACCGTCAGCCGTTTTGAGGTTGGCAAAGATAAATGGGCGTTTAATCGGGAAGAGGTGATGCTGACCTGCCGTGCAGGTCACGCGCTGTATGTCATCAATCCCAGCACGCTGGTGCAATATCCATTGAATGATGTTGCCAGAGAACAGGTTGCGAGCGGTAAAACCACGGCGAAGCCGATTGAGATTATCCAGATTGATGACCCGACGAAACCGGGTGAAAAAATGAGCCTGGCGCCGTTTGTTGAGCGTGCAGAAAAACTCTGTTAATTGTCAGATGTAGCGTTCTGATTTCCAATAAAAAAACCGCAGGGTCTCACAGGAGAACTTGCGGTTTTTACATTTGGTCGTGTAACAGACTGCCTTTTTTTCCGGCCACTTTAGTCGCGGACTGGAAAACCTGGCGCTGTCATCTATTCTTAAATGGCAGGGTAACTTAGCCTGCATTAATGCCAACTTTTAGCGCACGGCTCTCTCCCAAGAGCCATTTCCCTGGACCGAATACAGGAATCGTATTCGGTCTCTTTTTATGCGGATTTCATTTCAATAAGTTAGAACGTCATGTCCAAAAATTTCCGAAATTTGTCCACATATCCGTATTTGGGATTGCTTCGTTATACCACACAGTTTTTAACATTCACAGTGTATTTGCAGAGAAAAAGAACAGGGCTGGGTGCTGTTTTTCCTCGTATCCAGGAGTGTGCATGACGTATGTGTCAGTGTTTTCAGTGGGTTCTTGTTCCCTCAGACGTTTGGACTCGCTTGTACCGATAGCGGTATACTTCTTCTTCAATAGGTGAAGTTCTCACCACTGACTCGGGACTTAGACTCACAGTAAAGAGACAGAAGAAATGGATAAGTTTAAAGAATGGCTGGTGATGGAAATTGGTAATGCAGACGATCTCTCTTCCTCATTGAATCTATACACTAATGTCTATCAGTTAATACCTGAATATAAATTTGTATTTTCGTCTCCTAAAGGTCCATATCCGGGCTTTCAAACTAACAAAAAGTTCGAAAACGGAGCATCTATTCGTTCTTTATTCAATGATGAAAACGTGTTCGTCATGGATCCTCAAACGATAGAAGAAATGTTTAGTGATAAACGCTGCTCTACTTTTAAAATAGACTACTCAATATCCCTTGATAGCCAGGCAATAAGCTATTTGCGGCCTTATATTAACGGAAAGGTCTCAGGTTTAGATGATGACATTGAAGAAATATTCAATTTTATTTCCCATAAAAATACTCAGGTAGATTCTGTATTGTATGAACTGGAGAATCTTAAAAATTTAGATGTTAAAGAAAACCATCATAAAATATTTGATAAATTGTTAGGTTACGAGTTTATAAAGGATGTAGATTTCATCAAAACGGGAAATACCGGGAAATTGACATCAAAAATATCACAAAGTGAGCTTTTTCTTAAAACTGACAGGCATTTTAATTCTATGCTTGCTAAACACAAGGATTCTGAGTTCAGGCGTGCGCTACGAAATCGACATGATAGTATATACGCTTACCTTCTTATGATGAGTATCATCCAAATCAAATCACCCGCCAGATCGCTAAAGAATAAACTTATCGATCTGTTAATTTTTGCACACAACAAAGTCGGTTTTCTGGCCACAAGAGAGCTGATTCTTGCAAGTGAGTTCTTTAAAAGAGGAACTCAATTTAGATTTTTTAACAAGATACATAAAAAATCAAAAAATATGTGGCCAGCTTTACATGGGATGGCATGGGACCTTACTCATTGCAGATATTTAGAACAAGCTATTACCTTCAATACCGGAAATGACCAACGGTATTTTTTTCCTGGAATTTTAAGCTGTGATAAAGGATTTATTGAAGCTATGGAGCTGACACCATTAAAGGCCGTTGCATTTAATACCCAGGGTGGGCCGCCACTGCTCTTTTACCATGATAATGACGTGAAAAAAATCACAGCAGACATACCTGAGGTTATTGATTTTTATAAAAAAATAACTAGCAAACATAAAAGAGAAGAAAGAGCCAGCACGCGAAATGCACCCACTTATGACCTGCAATCTATTGTTATAGAACTGGAAGAAGAGCTGGAAGCTGTTGCCCAGGTGCCTGTTAGGCGGGCTGATCACATAGGGTCGTGACACCAGCATCGTTCGGAGTTTTGCTGCTATGGTTTAATTAAGTGAAGGGTAATATTTGTATGCAGGAGGTCAAATGGGACAGCCTGACAAAATCTACCAGCGGATCGTAGCAACAAACTGGCGACACGTCTGGGTCGTTGGGGATCTCCACGGTTGCTTCTCTTTATTGATGGCAAAACTGCGCCAGTGCCATTTTGATCCCTGGCAGGATCTGTTGGTTTCAGTGGGCGATGTTATCGACCGTGGCCCTGACAGTCTCCGTTGCCTGCGCCTGATGCGTAAAAGCTGGATTGTGGCAGTCAGGGGCAATCATGAGCAGATGGCGTTGGATGCACTGGCGACGGGGGAGCAACTGTCGTGGTTTATGAACGGCGGCGCGTGGTTTGCTCACGCGGATCAGCCCGCGGCGAGGTTAGCACTGGAAGCGTGCCGAAAGTTACCCTGGATTCTGGAACTACGCTGCCGGAGTGGTATACACGTTGTTGCTCATGCTGATTACCCGGATGATGATTACCAGTGGCAAAAAGAGGTCGATTTACAGCGGGTACTGTGGGATCGTGCGCGGTTGATGAACAATGGTAACGGCATACGCGGCGCGGATCACTTTTGGTTTGGCCATACGCCGCTGCGGCATCGGTTGGATCGCGACAATCTGCACTATATTAATACCGGTGCGGTATTTGGCGGCGAATTAACGCTGGTGCAACTGCAATAATCAGAAATCACTGTATTCCTGGGCCGGACGCCAGAAGCTGTCGATATAATCGTCCGCAGGTAAACATCCGCCGTTACGAATGCGCTGATCGTCCATCGATACAAGGCATTGCTGCTCAGTTTTGTAGACATCAACCACGATATCTTCACAACCGCCGTCAAGGTAGCACACAAAAAGAACCAGCGTGAACATTCCATCCTCTAATGGTAAAGCCATACCTCTAGTGTAGAAGATGTTGATAGATGAGGGAAATTAGCCAGGAAATAACCCGTCTGGCGACGGGTTCTTTTTGAATCAGGCAAGGCGCATGATCCAGGCATCTGACTTACGATCGTAGTGCTCGCGAAACAGAACAGAATGTTCTCCATTCAGAAGGGCCGGGACGCTGGTGTCGGCATCCCAGGCGTCCAGTTGCATACATAAATCCGGATCGGATTTACATGGAATGGTTAACGTTCGGTCCCCCGGCGATTCGCCATGCAACTCGGCGTCGTCGATTTCAAAAGCGCCAATGCGCACACTGGTTTTCATCATCGTGCTCTCCGTTTATCTGCTGATTGTGGTACGACCAGTTAGGCCGTCCATTTTTCAGCGTAGTCAACGTTAGCAAAAGCGCCAGTCAAAACGTGCGTTATCCTGTAAAGAGTTTGCCATCCCGGACAAGATCGCGTGGATAGCTATTCTTCAATCGCGATCCAATACGCTTTGCCAGGCCGATCGGCAGATGCTGGAAGGTAACCAACACGTCGTCAGTTGTGGGTGAAGTTTGCGGATAAACATCTCTACCGCGATACCACTCTTCCGCTTCGGCAAGGCTCAGTTCGAACGCATGGCTATGGCCTGGATCGGCGAGGGCGATGACGGCTTCATGCTGCCAACGATACCCTTTGTTGTGGGTCTCAGCCAGTTTAACCCCGAGGCGGGAAAAACGAACTTTGCCAATCAGGGGTTCAATCTCTGTCGGAAATAACCAGATTTCTTTATCCCGCTGCCACAGGCGTAAATTGTCTGCCCATTGTAATCCGCAGGCGTTAGCGGCCTGGGCAACAAGCGCGGATTCACGTCCTTTCAGCGGGCTGAACGGGAAATTACCCACTTTATATTTCGGTGAGGGTAGCGCAGGAATGGCGGCCGTTTTGCGCAAACGCGCGACGAAGAATCCTTCACAATCGTAGATCTGCGGGAACACATGCAGGAATCCTTCCGGCGTCAGGGCGCGTTCAGCCTCCGGGAATAAATCGCCCAACGGTAAAAATTCAACGGCATCCGGGTAGGTTTCAATCAACCACTGCATAATGGCTTCGTTTTCGTCACGGTTCAGCGTACAGGTTGAATAAACCAATGTGCCGCCGGGACGCAGAGCGTGAAATGCGCTGTCGAGGAGCTCACGCTGGGTTGCGGCAATTTCCAGATTACTTTCTATGGACCAGTTTTTCAGCGCATCGGGATCTTTACGTACCACGCCTTCGCCGGAACATGGAGCATCCAGCAATATGGCATCGAATGTTTCTGGTAATGCCGCGCCGAATACCCGCCCGTCAAAATGGGTCAGGGCGACATTGTTGATACCGCAACGGCTGATATTAGCATGCAGGACTTTGACGCGACTGGCGGAAAACTCATTCGCCAGAATCACTCCCTGATTATTCATTTTGGCGGCAATTTGCGTGGTTTTGGAGCCGGGAGCTGCCGCGACATCCATTACGCGTTCCGGCGTATTGCCATCGGCAAACAGCGCGGCGACTGGCAACATTGAGCTGGCTTCCTGAATATAAAACAGGCCGCTTAAATGTTCTGCGGTGCTGCCGAGCGGCAGTGACGTTTCATCATCGCGTTCAATCCAGAAGCCTTCAGCACACCATGGAACAGGGATGAGCGACCAGTTATATGGTGCTGTCAGAGTGAGGAAATCGGCAACAGAGATTTTCAGCGTATTGACGCGGATGCTACGGCGCAGCGGACGCTGGCAGGCAGCGAGAAAATCATCGAATGAGAGCGTGGAAGGCATTGCTTCACGCATTTGTGTCAGAAAGGCGTCGGGAAAATAAGCCACTTGGTACCACCGGCAAAAAAACAGGTGCGCAGTGTAGCATAAGTGCTCCGGCGCGAGTACGCCGGAGCAAAGGGAGAGGTTATCGTGGCAGGGCGGTTCCCCATTCACGCCACTCTTTCGGTTCGCTTTCCTGCAACAGGAAGTGCTTACCAGCCTGTGCTTTCGGGGCCAGTGGCGTACCCGGCGGGGTTGCAAAGGCGATACCGCCGCGAATGAACTGATTAAAGGTACCGGTCTTCACGACGCCGCCGGTCAGGCCGAAGTCGAGACTGTAGCCGGATGCCAGCCAGAATACAGAGTTGTTACGCACCAGATGCTGATAGCGCTGGCTGATGCGCATAGCGATCATCACGCGATCGGAAAGGGAGCCGAGCGTCAACCCGGTGACGGTCCCGACTTCAATACCTCTGAACAGAACTGGCGTACCGATGTTCAATGAACCCGCTTCCGGTGCTTCCACCACAATGCTCAGACCATCGAGGTAACGAGAGTCGGTGATAGTAGCTTCCTGCAGCTCAAAATCACGGCGCGGGTTACCGCGGCCAGGTTCAACGTTGATATACGGCTGTAAGATGGTATCTAAATGCTCCACGCCGGCTGCTGAGATTTGCGGGGTAATCACGGAGAAGCGTGTGCCGCTCCGCGCAAAGGTCTGTACGTACTCCGGATACAGTACCGCTTTGGCCTGAACTTCGTTACGGGCAGTGATCAGCTCAAGCGTCTGGATCTGGCCAATATCGATTCCCAGGTAGCGAATCGGCATCCCGGCCGCCAGTTTACCGGCATCGAAAGCGTGCAGGGTTATCTGGCCGCCCACCGCACGGGCAGCGGTTTCTGACGCATACAGAATCCGCTTGTCGCCTTTGCGTTGGCTGGCGCTGGCGCCGCTCAGGTTATCGAAGCTTATTGCGCCTTTAATCGCTCGCGACAGGGGAGAAGCCTGAACGGTTAAACCGCTGCCGTTAAGCTGAACCTTGGCACCGCCCTCGGCCCAGAACACACTGTTGCTGGTCAGCAGGTTGCGATATTCCGGTTTGATATGCAGATCGATATCAAACGCATCGGCGCGTGGACGAACGCTAATCACTTCACCGACTTCGAATTTACGATATAAGACCACCGAACCGGCCTGCACATCGGGCAGCGTCTCGGCACTCAGGCTGACCGTGGTGGTTGGCAGATCGCTCAGGCTGTTCTCAATCGCTTTTTCCAGGTTGGCATACAGCGGGTAGCTTTTTTTCATTTCACCTTTTGTACCAGGCAAAATACGAATGCCGCCGCTGATCCACTCACTGGCGCTGGCGCCAAGAAACTCCACGCCATCAAGCCCAACTTTGACATCGACTCGACTGTTGACCACAAACTTACTGTCGCCTTGCACCAGCGCGCGATGCTGCGGTTCGATGGCGACGGTAAACGAAACGCCTTTGCTGGAGAGCGTGCGCTCAATCACCTGACCGACCTGTACGCCGTGAAGAATCAGCGGTTGGCCGGCATCAATACCGTAACTTTCCGGCGCGGTCAGCGTCAGCGTCATGACGCCCGGATCGTGTAACAATGATTGCTCCGCAGGAATCACCGCAAACTGGTTACGCGGCTCGCCCTCGCCAGGTATCAGTTCGAATGTTTTGCCCGTCAGCAGCGAACTGAGATTCGCATCGCTTAACGATAATTTAGGGCTGTGTAATTCAATACGCGTGTTGTCGCGCAATAGCGTGACGACGCTGGGATCGACCGTCATCTCGCCGGTGACTTTCCCGCCCGGATTTAAATCCAGTTTGGTCAGTTGACCGACTTCTAATCCTTGATACATCAGCGAAGTTGAACCTGCTTTCAGTCCGTCGCCGCTGGGTAAGTCGAGCTTAACGATCACGCCGCGCTGGCTGTGCGCGAGATCCTGATACAAACCAAACGTGTCGTCGGCAACGGCGGGTTGCGAATCTTCCGGTGAGTCAAAGGCAATGGCGCCATTTACCAGCGCAGCCAGACTCTCCAGTTTCACTTTGGCGCCGCTGAGGCTGACATCTGCGTCTACCCCTGATACGTTCCAGAAACGACTGCCTTTTTTCACCAGATTGGTAAAGCGACGTTCAATCAGCACGTCGATGGTTACGCCCTGATTATTTGGGTTAATGGTGTAGTCATAGACCCGACCTACCGGGATTTTGCGGAAATAAACCAGCGAGCCGCTATTAAGCGAACCGAGGTCGGGGGCCCGCAGGTGCAGCATCAAATCGCCGTTGTTCAGACGGTATTTCGGCTGCGTATCGAGCGCGACGAAATGATCCTCTGGCTCGCCGGTTCCGGGCATCATGCCGATATAGTTGCCGCCAACTAACGCATCCAGGCCGGAAACCCCCGCCAGTGACGCTTTCGGCGTGACCAGCCAGAACTGGGTATCTTTGCGCAGTGCATCTTTCATATTTGATTTGATGCTGACGCGGACTTCAATTTTACGCAGGTCTTTGCTGAGGTTGATGTCCTGCACCGTGCCCACTTCGACGCCCTGATAGCGAACAGGGGTACGGCCAGGCACAATGCCGTCCGCCGACATAAAGTCAATGGTTACGGTATTACCGCGATCTTCATAGCTTCCCCAGATAAGCCATCCTGCAATCATCAATGCGATGAACGGCAGCAGCCAGAACGGGGAGATACGACGTTTTGTTTTAATCTGCGCTTCAGTCTGCGAAGCGGGCGTTTCCTGACTCATGTGCATCCCAAAGTAAGCGGCTGTCCAGCCATTCCACTGCAAGAATAGTCAATATTACCGCTGCGCCGAAATAAAACGCAGCCGGTCCCATAGTAAAAGCAAGTATCTGATCGCGATTAATCAGCGACATGGTTAAAGCGATAACAAAAAGATCCAGCATTGACCAGCGACCAATCCAGGTCACTATGCGCAGCAGTTTGATGCGGGTACGCAATCCTTGCTCACATTTAAAATGAATGCTGATGAGCAACGTAAACATCACAATCACTTTGGTGAATGGCACCAGAATACTGGCAATAAATACGATCGCCGCCACGCCGATATTACTGTTCGCCAGAGACAGTATGCCTGACATGATCGTGTCTTCCTGCCTGGAGCCATTGACATAAATAATCGAGATAGGCAGGAGGTTAGCAGGCAGCAGCAGGACAATCGAGGCCAGCAGAGCAGCCCAACATTTTTGAATACTTTGATTTCTGCGCCAGCGCAACGGTATGTGGCAACGAGGGCAGCGACCGCGGGCGTCCGGATACCCTGTAAAGTGGCAACCAAGGCAAACGCGAAGCTTTTCATCGGGCCGACGAGCAGGCCTTTGTGGGTAAAAACGGTCCCAAAGCTGTTCTACGTTGAGGTGCGATAACGTCAAAATACTGAGGATCACCAGCGCAATAAAAGCAAACAGTCCCACCCCAGGTTGCAAATAAGCATAGTCCTGAACTTTAATTGACGCGACGCCGATACCCACAAGATAGATATCGAGCATCACCCACTCTTTGAGCCTTTCCAGCATCAGTAGCACCGGACGCAGGTTCATCCCGAGAATATTACCAAACCACAGATAAGCGATTGAGGTAACGAGAATAATCGGCGCGCCCGCAACGCAAAATAGCACGAAAGATGCGGTGAGTGGGTCACCCTGGCGGGTCATTTGCCAGATACCCTGCATCACATTGGCGTCAATGCGTACACCGAGCAAAAAAATATGTAACAGCGGCTCTCCCCAGGCGAAGGGCATCAGCAGCAACATGGTGACAGCCATTGCTGCCAGCCGCGTTAAGGACCAGTCGCGTCCGTCACGGATTTTTGCCTGACAGCGTGGGCAGAATGCGCTTTGGTGCGAGCGCATTTTAGGCAAGCTAAATATCAGGTCGCATTCAGGACAACGATGATAATGTGCACGCGGTAGTGCCTCGCCGATAGACCTGATGGCTATTTTTTTAGTTGGCGTGATGCGTGATGTCGTAAGGGCCATGTATCGCGTATCAAAATGTTGAAGTAATGTTATCTTAACTCATGACGGGAATGATCTTGAGCATTAACGCATTTAATGTTTATTTTAGTAGGCTGCAGTTTTAAGTAAGACAACTAAGTGATTACATAATGAACAAATCAGAGCTATACACGGATCTGAACCGTGATTTTCAGGCATTAATGGCAGGTGAAACCAGTTTTCTGGCAACGCTGGCAAATACCAGCGCATTGTTGTACGAGCGTCTTGCACAAGTAAACTGGGCCGGTTTTTACCTGCTTGAGGGCGAGACTCTGGTACTTGGCCCTTTCCAGGGCAAAATTGCCTGTGTGCGGATCCCGGTAGGGCGTGGTGTATGCGGTACCGCGGTGGCGCGCAATCAGGTGCAGCGTATCGAAGACGTGCACGCGTTTGACGGGCACATCGCATGCGATGCCGCCAGCAACGCGGAAATCGTTCTGCCTGTCACCGTTGAAAATCAGATAATCGGCGTGCTGGATATTGATAGTACTGCGTTTGGTCGCTTCACTGAAGAAGACGAACAGGGGCTGCGTACGCTTGTGGCACAGCTTGAAACCGTGCTTGCAACGACGGATTACAAAAAATTCTTTGCGAGCGTCGCAGGATAATCAACGGATAACGTAGCAATTACTGATGACGTCATTATAATGTCGCCTGTTCATGCCTGCGCTTGTTGGCTACGTCCGTTGTAATCAGGAAATTTCATGGAAAATCAACCTAAGTTGAATAGCAGTAAAGAAGTCATCGCGTTTCTGGCCGAACGCTTCCCGCAGTGTTTTAGTGCTGAAGGCGAAGCGCGCCCACTGAAAATTGGCATTTTTCAGGATTTGGTAGAGCGTGTTGAGGGCGAAATGAACCTCAGCAAGACACAGCTCCGTTCTGCCTTACGTCTCTATACTTCAAGCTGGCGCTATCTGTATGGCGTTAAATTGGGCGCAACACGTGTTGATCTCGACGGCAACCCATGTGGTGAGTTGGATGAGCAACATGTTGAACATGCTCGCAAACAGCTGGAAGAAGCTAAAGCTCGCGTTCAGGCGCAACGTGCAGAGCAACAGGCGAAAAAACGCGAAGCGGCCGCTGCTGCCGGCGAAAAAGAAGACGCACCGCGTCGCGAGCGTAAGCCGCGTCCTGCTCCGCGTCGTAAAGAAGGGGCTGAACGTAAACCTCGCGCTGAAAAACCAGCAGCAAAAGCACCGCGTGCTCCTCGTGAAGAACAGCATACCCCGGTATCTGATATTTCAGTGCTGACGGTAGGGCAGTCCTTGAAGGTGAAAGCAGGTAATAATGCGATGGATGCCACCGTATTAGAAATCACCAAAGATGGCGTCCGTGTACAGCTGAATTCGGGTATGTCTTTGATTGTACGCGCAGAACACCTGGTGTTCTGAAACGGAGGCCAGGCCTGGCATGAACACTTTTTTTAGGCTTACTGCGTTAGCTGGTCTGCTTGCATTAGCAGGCTAGGCACTTGCTGTAGAAGACATCACGCGTGCCGATCAAATCCCCGTTTTAAAGGAAGAAACCCAGCATGCGACGGTGAGTGAACGTGTAACTTCACGTTTTACACGTTCACACTATCGCCAGTTCGATCTGGATCAGGCGTTTTCGGCAAAAATTTTTGACCGCTATCTGAATCTGCTCGACTACAGCCATAACGTGCTGTTGGCGAGCGATATCGAACAGTATGCAAAAAAGAAAACTGTCCTCGGCGATGAACTGCGCACGGGGAAGCTGGATGTCTTTTACGATCTTTATAATCTGGCGCAAAAACGCCGATTTGAACGATATCAGTACGCGCTAAGCGTGCTGGCGCGTCCAATGGATTTTACCGGGACTGACACCTTTAACCTCGACCGGAGCAAAGCTCCGTGGCCGAAGAGCGAAGCTGAGCTCAATGCGCTGTGGGACGGCAAAGTAAAATTTGACGAACTCAGCCTGAAGCTGACCGGTAAAACCGATGCGGAAATTCGCGAAACGCTGACACGTCGCTATAAATTTGCCATTCGCCGCCTGGCGCAGACGAACAGTGAAGATGTGTTCTCACTGGCGATGACGGCTTTTGCTCGTGAAATAGACCCGCATACTAACTATCTTTCTCCGCGCAACACAGAACAGTTTAATACTGAAATGAGCTTGTCTCTGGAAGGTATTGGCGCAGTTCTGCAAATGGATGATGACTACACCGTCATTAACTCCATGGTGGCAGGCGGCCCGGCAGCCAAGAGCAAAGCGATAAGCGTTGGCGACCGTATTGTCGGCGTGGGCCAGACCGGAAAAGGCATGGTCGATGTGATTGGCTGGCGTCTGGATGATGTTGTGGCGCTGATCAAAGGACCTAAAGGCAGCAAAGTTCGCCTCGAAATCCTGCCTGCTGGTAAAGGCACCAAGACGCGCATTGTCACGCTAACGCGTGAACGCATTCGTCTCGAAGACCGCGCTGTTAAAATGTCCGTGAAAACCGTTGGCAAAGAAAAGGTCGGCGTACTGGATATTCCTGGTTTCTATGTTGGCCTGACGGATGACGTCAAAGTTCAGCTGCAGAAACTGGAAAAACAGAATGTCAGCAGCGTGATTATCGATCTGCGTACTAACGGTGGTGGCGCACTGACCGAAGCGGTCTCGCTTTCTGGTCTGTTCATTCCTTCCGGCCCGGTGGTTCAGGTTCGTGACAATAACGGCAAAGTGCGTGAAGACAGCGACACCGACGGCGTTGTGTATTACAAAGGTCCGCTGGTGGTGTTAGTCGATCGCTTCAGTGCCTCGGCATCGGAAATTTTTGCCGCGGCAATGCAGGATTATGGGCGTGCGCTGATCGTCGGTGAACCGACCTTTGGCAAGGGCACCGTACAGCAGTATCGTTCTCTGAACCGTATTTACGATCAGATGCTGCGTCCGGAATGGCCAGCACTGGGTTCCGTTCAGTACACGATCCAGAAATTCTACCGTGTAAATGGTGGCAGTACGCAGCGTAAGGGCGTTACGCCGGATATCATCATGCCGACAGGTAATGAAGAAACTGAAACCGGTGAGAAGTTTGAAGATAACGCGCTGCCGTGGGATAGCATTGACGCGGCAACCTATACAAAGTCTGATAACCTGACGCCATTTGGACCTGAATTGCTAAAAGAGCACAATGCACGTATTGCGAACGATCCTGAGTTCCAGTACATCATGAAGGACATTGCGCGATTTAATGCGATGAAGGATAAGCGCAGCATTGCTTCTCTGAATTACGCTCAGCGTGAGAAAGAGAATAACGAAGATGATGCACTGCGTCTGGCGCGCATCAACGACCGGTTCAAGCGTGAAGGCAAACCGTTGTTGAAGAAACTGGACGATCTGCCGAAAGATTACCAGGAGCCGGATCCGTATCTGGATGAAACGGTAAAAATCGCGCTCGACCTGGCGCATCTTGAAAAAGAGAAGCCAGCGGAACAGCCCGCAACCAGTCAATAACCTCCAACAGGCACAAGAAATTGTGCCTGTTTTTTTAACAACCGCATGAAGACGTCAGTCTGATACGATAAAATGTAAAGTTGTGTCTTTCTGGTGACTTAGCACCTATGGATGCTTGAAAATAGCCATAAGACCCATACGATATGGGTAATCGCATAGTGCGTTTTGTTAAATTGAGGTTAAAAGAAAATTATGATGCGAATCGCGCTCTTCCTGCTGACGAACCTGGCTGTGATGGTCGTTTTCGGGCTGGTATTGAGCCTGACAGGGATTCAGTCAAGCAGCGTTCAAGGCTTGTTGATCATGGCACTGCTGTTTGGTTTTGGTGGTTCCTTCATTTCGCTGCTGATGTCCAAATGGATGGCGTTAAAGTCCGTTGGCGGGGAAGTGATCGAACAGCCCCGTAATGAAAGAGAACGCTGGCTGATGAATACGGTAGCGAATCAGGCCCGTCAGGCTGGTATCGCTATGCCGCAGGTTGCAATCTACCATGCGCCAGATATTAACGCGTTTGCTACCGGTGCGCGCCGGGATGCTTCGCTGGTTGCTGTGAGTACTGGCCTGTTGCAAAACATGAGCCCGGACGAAGCCGAAGCAGTTATCGCGCACGAGATCAGCCACATTGCCAATGGCGATATGGTGACCATGACCCTCATTCAGGGGGTGGTCAACACCTTCGTTATCTTTATCTCCCGTATTCTGGCGCAAATTGCCGCCGGATTTATGGGCGGTAACCGCGATGAGGGCGAGGGCAGCAACGGCAACCCATTAATCTATTTTGCGGTGGCGACGGTGCTGGAACTGGTGTTTGGTATTCTGGCCAGCATTATTACCATGTGGTTCTCACGCCACCGTGAATTCCATGCGGATGCCGGTTCTGCCAAACTGGTCGGCCGTGAGAAGATGATCGCCGCGTTGCAGCGTCTGAAAACCAGCTATGAACCGCAGGAAGCAACCAGCATGATGGCGTTCTGCATCAACGGTAAATCTAAATCGTTGAGTGAGCTGTTTATGACTCACCCGCCGTTGGATAAGCGTATTGAAGCGCTGCGTAGTGGGGAATACCTGAAGTAACCCGAAGAAGTCTGGAAGAAAAAGCGCGTCGTCAGACGCGCTTTTTTTATGCCTGAACGCGCGGCTGCGTGATACGTAAGCCGCTCACTATGGCGGCAGCCGTTGCCAGTACACCCGCAGTTATCAGCGACATATGTGTTCCGCTGTCACCAAACTGATTGAGCATTAACGCCACCAGTGCCGCGCCGGTACTTTGCCCTAACAAGCGCGCAGTCCCCAGCATCCCGCTCGCCCCGCCGCTGCGTTCACGCGGTGCGGAGGTGATGATGGTGTGGTTATTCGGTGACTGAAATAGACCAAAACCCGCGCCGCACAATATCATCGGCCAGATGATATTAATATCGGAGGGCGCAGAGGGAAGTAAGACCAGGGCAAATAATCCGCTTGCCATCACGGCCATACCCAGTGCACCCAATAGCCCCGCGTGGACGCGTTCGATAAGATATCCGGCCAGCGGCGCCATCACCATGGTTGCCAGCGGCCATGGGGTCAATAGCAGGCCCGTTTCGACTTCGCTACGACCGAGCACGGTTTGAAGAAAGAAGGGCAGAGAAACCATCGCCAGCATTTGCGCGCTAAATGAACAGATTGACGTGCAAATCGAGAGTGAAAACAGCGGAATGCGCAGCAGGTCAACCGGTAATAACGGTACCGGCAACGCCAACTGGCGGCGGATAAAGAAAAAACCGACCACGATAAGCGCCACAAGCTCGGTGCCAATCAATTTTAGCGACTGCCCTTGCGCAAACCCACTGAGCGCGGTAATTAACAGGCCAAACGTTAAGGCATTCATTACCGCACTTGGCAGATCAAAGCGTGGTTTATTGCTGCGGGACGAATTAGGTGGCAAAAAGCGCATAGCCAGCAGCAGGGCAATTATTCCCAGCGGGACGTTAATCAGAAACAGCCATTTCCATGATGAGATAGAGAGGATCGCCGCGGCAATGGTGGGGCCTGCTGCTGAGGATACCGCCACGATGAAGGAGTTAATTCCCATCCCCCGACCAAGCTGACGCTGGGGATAAATAAGTCTAATTAATGCTGTATTTACACTCATCAGCGCCGCGCCGCCAAACCCCTGAGCCACGCGGGCCAGAGTTAACATTTGTAGCGAGTCTGATAAAGCACAGAACAGCGAGGCAAGCAGGAATACGACGAGACCACATTTATAAATGCGTCGATAGCCAAACATATCACCCAAAAATGAGAGTGACAGCAGTGAAACGACAATGGCGATTTGATAGGCGTTAACGATCCAGATTGAACTGGCGGGTGACGCCTGAAGGTCGGTAGCAATCGTCGGAAGTGCGACGTTAGCTATTGCGCCGTCGACTACTGCCATAGAGATGCCAATAACAATGGTTAAAATTGCACCATATCGCTGGGGCAATGGCAGGCCATCAGCCTGAATTTTTTCCATAAGGGGTCATTTTATCGGGAATTATGATGAGAATAATAATATTAGCATTGATATACAGGCGTTAGGTCGCAGATTTGTAACTAAGTAAGCAAAGAGCGATTGCGAGGGCAGGTCCGTGAAATTATAATAAAAACCGGTTCTGATTTTTATAAAACACTCGTAATGAGGTGATAAATGGCAATCGCAGATCTGGATAAACAACCTGATTCTGTATCTTCCGTGCTGAAAGTTTTTGGCATCCTGCAGGCGCTGGGTGAAGAGCGCGAAATTGGTATTACCGAGCTGTCGCAACGCGTCATGATGTCGAAAAGCACCGTTTATCGCTTTTTGCAGACCATGAAAACGCTGGGTTATGTAGCACAAGAAGGGGAGTCAGAGAAGTACTCCCTGACCCTGAAATTATTCGAACTGGGTGCGCGCGCGTTACAAAACGTTGATCTGATCCGTAGTGCTGACATCCAGATGCGTGAACTTTCACGTTTGACCAAAGAGACCGTACACCTTGGTGCGCTGGATGAAGACAGCATCGTCTACATTCATAAAATCGACTCCATGTACAATCTGCGTATGTATTCCCGCGTCGGTCGTCGTAACCCATTGTACAGCACGGCTATCGGTAAAGTTCTTCTGGCATGGCGTGACCGCGATGAAGTGAAGGAAATTCTTGACGGCATCGAGTATAAACGCAGCACCGACCGTACTATCACAAATACTGATGAATTGCTGGTATTGTTAGATAAAGTACGTGAACAGGGATACGGCGAAGATAACGAAGAGCAGGAAGAAGGCCTGCGCTGCATCGGTGTTCCAGTGTTTGACCGTTTTGGCGTGGTGATTGCGGGCTTGAGTATCTCATTCCCGACGCTGCGCTTTTCCGAAGAGCGTTTACACGAATATGTGGCGATGCTGCATACGGCAGCGCGTAAGATTTCTGAACAAATGGGCTATAACGACTATCCGTTCTAATCCGCAGCAATAGCGCTAAGTGTAAAACCCCAGGTATTGCGTACCTGGGGTTTTTTAATGAATAAAATTAACGCTGTTTTGCGCAAATAGCATTGAGAATGTATTGCCGCTATCTTAACCGTTATCGATAACGACAGTACTTTTCCGCAATACAGGGCAATCTGAAAGGCCAATAAGGCCGCTGTTTGAGTGGACATATTGTGCGGTGCTGGTCCCGCGAGCGGTCAGATATTGGCATTGCAGACCCAGACCGGCCGCATTCTCTTTACTCCCAATCAAAATGCCATAGCCGCTGAGTAATAAACCGATCCAAACCAGAGCTAACAACACAATAGCGCGGATAATCAGACGCATTACAACCTCTTATCTTTTCTCGTTATTAGTAGATTAGCCTGTACACGGGATGAAACAAGTCAATCATTCCTAAAAAGATGGAATGCCGTTACAGTTAACGCTGGGTTTAGGTAACGCATGATAATTTATAGTCATAAGATGTAGAGTTGAAGAGTGGAGCTGGAGTGAAAAAAATACGCTGGGTGGTACTGATTGTTATCGTGCTGGTATGCATATTGATGTGGGCGCAGGTGTTTAACATCATGTGCGATCAGGACGTACAATTTTTCAGCGGTATTTGTGCCATCAATAAATTTATTCCCTGGTAAGCGCATTTTTACAACAGTTGATTACCTTCTTGTGCGGCAGTGGTAAACTACGCTGTCTACATTGAGGTGGTGAAATGAACGAAGTTTTGAATTCTGGCGCGTTAAGTTTTGCGTCTTTAGCGGTATCGGTGGTGGTTTTGGTTGTTGGGCTTGTGTTGTGGTTTTTCGTCAATCGGGCAAGTTCGCGTACTAACGAGCAGATAGAACTGCTTGAAGCATTGTTAGACCAGCAAAAAAGACAGAACGCATTGCTCCGTCGCCTTTGTGAAGCTAACGAACCAGAAAAAACGGCAGAACCTGCAGCGGTTGCTGCGAAGGATGAAGATGACGACATCATCCGCCTGGTAGCTGAGCGCTAAAAACAGTATGGCAGGGTGAAGGTCTGCTGATGCGGTTCGCAGATACCTCATCCTGTCGTCAACATGTCAGATCATTTTCTTCTGCTCTCGCCGCGTAATTAGCGTTCGGCGTCGCCTACCACCTGAGTATTTTCAGATACTCTAACCAATTAATATCTTACGTGCGGTCTGATCTAAATATATTTTCCCATACGTTAAAAATATGATTATGTCATTTTTGTGATAGCGATCGTCTTATTCACAGCGAAACGTTTCTCTTACTTTTTTTGTGCATTGTCATCATTCTTTCATTATTTTAGTGCAAAACCAGAAGGCGGATCTCATTTTTACGATTGTGACATTTTATGCATTACTAAGCATAAAAAATGATATCCACCAGCCCCTGTGACAGATAACCTGGAACAACCGAAGCTATTGAGCTATGGTAGAAATGTCCCTGTGACGGTGCAAGCCTGACGGGGCAAGGGGAGAGAGGTGAGAATATAACTCTGCTCGGTCTGGCGCATAACTGTGCAGTGGTTGTTTGATGAACAACAGGATTTGTGCGACCGATCGAGACACGTTTAAAAATGGCTTGCCATTATTTACGTTGTATGTGATAACACGTTTTGGGTTAAACGAGGTACAGTTCTGTTTATGTGTGGCATTTTCAGTAAAGAAGTCCTGAGTAAACACGTTGACGTTGAATACCGCTTCTCTGCCGAACCTTATATTAGTGCCTCAAGCAGTAATGTCTCAGTTTTATCTATGTTATGCCCGCGGGCGAAGAAAATACTCTAAGGAATTTTGCAAATGGCAAAGATTAAAGGTCAAGTTAAGTGGTTCAACGAGTCTAAAGGTTTTGGCTTCATTACTCCGGCTGATGGCAGCAAAGACGTGTTCGTACACTTCTCCGCTATCCAGGGTAACGGCTTCAAAACTCTGGCTGAAGGCCAGAACGTTGAGTTCGAAATTCAGGACGGCCAGAAAGGTCCGGCTGCTGTAAACGTAACAGCTATCTGATCGACACCACTGATTTGATGCGCTCTTGCGCAACCATCTCAGATATAAAGCCTCGCTTATGCGGGGCTTTTTAATTCAAATTACGTCAAAATATTTCTGAAAGCCCATCCATTAGCGCTTTGTTGCAAAGGCGTGATGTTCGTAGCATAGTTTTCCCCGCATTCTCGCGGCATTTCTCGTTAAATCAGACACCTGAAAAACTATCATGCGGGAGTCCAGGTGAAAAAGAAAAACGACATAGATGCGCGCAATTTTACTCCCGTACGTTTTGCCCTGCTTTGTGTGGCGATATTATTAAGCCTGGGATTGCTGCTGGGGCGCGTGGCGTGGCTACAAATTGTCACGCCGACAACTTTGGTAAAACAGGAAGATATGCGTTCGTTACGCGAGGTTACCATTGCCTCGCCACGCGGAATGATTACCGACAGAGAAGGGCGACCGCTGGCGGTAAGTGTCCCGGTGAATGCCGTCTGGGCAGACCCTAAAACCATTATCAGCAAGGGAGGCGTGGGCTACAACGAACGTTGGCAGGCGTTAGCAAAGACGCTGAACATTTCGCTCAGTTCTCTGGCTGAGCGTGTTAACAGTAATCCTGCGGGACGCTTTATTTATCTGGCCCGCCAGATCTCTCCTCAGCAGGCTGAATGGATCGATAACCTTAATCTTCCGGGGATCAATCTGCGTGAAGAATCACGCCGCTTTTATCCCGCCGGACATGTTGCGGCTAATCTCATTGGTTTCACCAATATTGATGGCCAGGGTATTGAAGGCCTGGAGAAAAGCTTCAATAGCCAGTTGATGGGCAAACCCGGCTCCCGCCTGGTCCGTAAAGACAAATTTGGCCATGTCATCGAAAATATCACCGAAGTGATGCCGGTGCCTGCACATGAGTTACAACTCAGTATTGATGAGCGTTTGCAGACGGTTACCGAAGACGCGCTGGACAATGCCGTTACATGGAATAAAGCGGAATCCGGGGCCGCGGTACTGGTTAATATTGACACCGGCGAAATTCTCTCCATGGCAAGCTTCCCCGACTTTAACCCCAACAATCGAGACGGCGCGGTACTGGATGATTTTCGTAACCGTGCCATTAGCGACACCTTTGAACCCGGTTCAACCGTTAAGCCGCTGGTGATCATGACCGCGCTTCAGCAGGGGATTGTGCAACCGGACAGCGTAATTGATACCCATCCTTTTAATGTCGACGGGCATCGTATTCGCGACGTCGGATTTTACCCGGAGCTGTCGCTGACCGGCATTTTGCAGAAATCGAGCGACACGGGCGTTTCGCACTTGTCGTTAGCTATGCCGGTGCAGAAATTGCTGGATACCTATAAACGTTTTGGCTTTGGCGACCCAACCGGGTTGGGATTAACCGGCGAAAGCAGTGGTTTAATGCCTCAACGCCGCTACTGGAGCGATTTGGATCGCGCCACCTTTGCATTCGGTTATGGGCTCATGGTGACGCCGCTCCAGTTGGCGCATGTCTATGCCACCATCGGTAGTTTTGGCATCTATCGCCCCCTTTCTATCACGCGTATTGATCCGCCGGTAATAGGGACGCGGGTGATGCCCGAGGCGCTGGTTCATCAGGTTGAACATATGATGGAAAGCGTCGCGTTACCCGGCGGTGGGGGAACCAAGGCCGCGGTCAGGGATTATCGGGTTGCGGTGAAGACCGGGACGGCGAAAAAAATTGGCGATGATGGTAAATATGTTGATAAATACGTGGCCTATACGGCAGGCGTTGCGCCAGCGAGCGACCCGAAATTCGCCTTAGTCGTGGTTATTAATAATCCACAAAACGGTGCTTACTATGGGGGCGCCGTCTCCGCGCCGGTATTCAGCCAGATTATGGGAGATGTTTTACGCCTGGAAAATGTTAAACCAGACGGCATGCCTGCCGACTCCGATCACCTGCTGGTGATGCATGGCGACAGCGTATCCTCGCCGACGCTGTAAGTTATTTTCCCGGGGCGCAATTCGCGTTACACTTGCGCCCTCAAATCACCTGCCGGAGTTGTCATGTCGTTTTCCTGTCCTCTTTGCCACCAGCCTCTTACTCAAACGAAAAACAGTTTTATTTGCCCTGAGCGGCACCAGTTTGACGTGGCGAAAGAAGGGTATGTCAACTTACTGCCGGTTCAGCATAAGCGGTCGCGCGATCCGGGTGACAGCGCTGAGATGATGCAGGCGCGCCGGGCGTTTCTTGATGCCGGACACTATCAACCGCTGCGTGACGCGATTGTGAATGTGCTTGCGCAGACGCTGAGTTCAGAAAACGCGGCGATTCTGGATATCGGCTGTGGAGAAGGGTATTACACTCATGCCTTTGCCGATACGCTGACTGGCGGCAAGACCGTTGGCCTCGACGTTTCTAAAGTGGCGATTAAGGCCGCAGCCCGTCGTTATCCGCAGGTCACCTTTTGCGTGGCTTCCAGCCATCGTCTGCCGTTTGCCGATGCGTCCATGGATGCCATCATCAGGATCTACGCGCCTTGTAAAGCGCAAGAGCTGGCTCGCGTGGTGAAACCGGGAGGATGGGTAATCACCGCCACGCCCGGGCCGCGTCATTTAATGGAGCTGAAAGGGCTGATTTATGATGAGGTGCGTTTGCATGCGCCACATACCGAACAACTGGACGGTTTTATTCTGCAGCAAAGTATTGCGCTGGGCTATCAGATGCAGCTCCAGGGCAGCGAAGCCGTTGCATTACTGCAAATGACGCCGTTCGCCTGGCGGGCAAAACCGGAAGTGTGGGAAACGCTGGCAGGAAAAACGACGTTTGACTGCCAGACAGATTTTAATATTCACATCTGGCAGCGCCTGAATTAACCGTGGAAGTGTGCCCAGAGGATCTGGGCGCCGATACCAATCAGTACCACCCCGCCCAGGATTTCAGCTCGTTTGCCCAGCATCGGACCAATAAAACGACCGATCATCATGCCGAGCGTGGACATCATCAACGTGGCGCAGCCGATGGCCAGCGCAGTCGCAATGATGTTAACCTGCAGGAACGCCAGACCCACCCCGACGGCCATCGCGTCGAGACTGGTGGCGATAGCGGTGGTGACCAGCAGCCAGAATCCGTGGCGGCGCGGCGGTTCTTCATCTTCATCACCGTTGTCGCGAAAACCTTCGATTATCATTCGCCCACCTAAGAAAATCAGCAGAATGAAAGCGATCCAGTGGTTCCACTCCAGCACGAATTTGCTTGCCAGCATGCCCATACCCCAGCCAATCAGCGGCGTCAGGGTTTCAACTGCGCCGAAAATGAGACCGGTGCGCAGAGCTTCAGAAAATTTGGGTTTATGCAGGGTGGCGCCTTTGCCAATTGATGCAGCGAAAGCATCCATCGACATGCCGAAAGCGAGAAGTACAGTAGCGGTGAGATTCATAACAGCGTCCTGACCGGGGTATCCATAAAACACATCACTGCCCCCAGTAACCATGCACACAGATTAAAATCACGAAATATATCGTGCCATTCAGGTATGCATTGCAGTTGATGTGCCTATGGTCTCGCCTGACTGAAGCTGTATGTTCAGTCCGTACGCGCCACGTTTTTCAACGAGTATGTTGACACGTACATTTCCGGAGTCTGGAAATCGGCTACTCCCCAACGACGGGCGCAACCTTAACATATATTGAGAATATAAAACAAGAAACAGGGAAATAATATTTGACTTCTAATTGAAAACGATTTTCATTTAGATTTATTTATAAACAGAACGTTAAAATAAATAACATTACGGGCGTTGTAATATAGCCTTAGCTATGTTTTGTTTTCAAAAAAATATAAAAAACATAGTTCAGGCTATCTTTCTAATTTACTGATTTGAAATGAGAAGCTTATATATTTTTTCAAGATCGTCTATATTTCGTACGCGAACCAGCAATCTCCGCTGTTCTAATTGCATCACCAGCACGCCGTCCTCTGATAAATTCATCTCTTTAATGCGGTTATATTCAATCCAGACGTTGGCAAAGAAAAAACCTTTTTGCTTGAAGATGATTTTCGGCGTACGGATCCAGAACAGATACAACCCCATCAATATCAGTGCGCATAATAACCACGTGGTGAATTGCGCCCCGTGGCTGGTGACGTTGTTGTAAATAAGAATAGCTACCAGGCCAATGAAGATAACACTGTCAACACGGCTGCGAGGAAGCAGGGCGACCGTCAGCAGAGTAAGGCCATTACGGCGGGGCATGATGAACTGATCGTAAATGGCATACGCCAGCAGCGAAAAGATAAAAAGAACCAGCACCAGGTCCGTGATAGTCATGAATCCTCAATCCTCTAAATAGAAAAACCGGGGGCAAGCCCCCGGTGGTGTACAACAGTCTTACAGGCCAAGCAGGCCGACAGCGTAGCCCGCGATACCGATGATGAAGAAGCCAACGATAATCCACAGCGGGTTCACTTTCTTACGCAGCAGCCACATACAAGCGAAAGTCAGCAGCAGAGGAACCAGGCCCGGCATCAGCTGGTCAAGGATAGTCTGCACGGTGGTGACGCGAGTCTGACCATCCTGACCGGTGATAGTGGAGACCACCAACGGGATATTCACGTGCGTCCACTTGTTAACCAATGCCCCCATGACAAACAGGCCGAGGATTGACGCCCCCTCAGTCAGTTTCTGCAGGAAGCCACCGCCCATATCCTTAACGATATCGACCCCTTTACGGTAGCCGTATGCCACACCGTAGTAACGGGTTGCCAGACGCACCAGGTTAAACAGGATGAAGAACAACAGTGGTCCAAGCAGGCTGCCGCTCATCGCGATACCAGCGCCAAGCGCAGCAAATACCGGACGTACGGTACCCCAGAAGATTGGGTCGCCGACGCCTGCCAGCGGTCCCATCAGACCAACTTTGATACCGTTGATAGCACCATCGTCAATCTCTGCGCCGTTGGCACGCTGCTCTTCCATCGCCAGCGTAACGCCCAGCACAGGTGCGGCTACGTACGGATGGGTGTTAAAGAATTCCAGGTGACGCTTAATAGCCTGCTTACGTGCGTCGTTGTTTTCCGGGTACAAACGGCGGATAGCCGGTACCATGGAGAAACAAAAACCCAGCGCCTGCATACGTTCGAAGTTCCATGAACCCTGAAACAGGTTAGAACGAATGAACACGCCACGAATGTCACTCGGAGTGAGTTTTTTCTCGGTGGTAGTTTTAGTCATATCAACCATTTCGCTCACCTGCTAGTCCAGTTCGTTATCAAGATCGTTGTTACCAGCTGCCTGAACTGGCGCACCGGCGACGCGGTTATATTTCGGGCTCAGCTGAATGTAGAGGATTGCCATCACTGCGCCAATCACACCCAGAGCAACCAGGTTGAAGTTAGTAAATGCCGCGGTGACGAAGCCGAGGTAGAAGAACGGCATCAGGTAGCCCGCGCGCATCATATTGATGACCATCGCATAACCAACCACTACGATCATACCGCCTGCGATGTTCAGGCCGCCGGTGACGACTTCCGGAATGGCGTTGAGCATGCTCTGAACTTCACTGGTACCTACAGAAATCGCCACGATTACCGCCGGGATAGCGATACGCATAGCCTGCAGGAACAGTGAGGACACGTGCAGCCAGGAGAGCGCCGTCAGGTTGCCGTTTTCGGCCGCCTTATCCGCTGCGTGCTGGAATGCTACGGTGATAGTACGAACGATGATGGTCAGAACCTGGCCTGCTGCTGCCAGCGGGATAGCCAGCGCGATACCGGCACCAATGCTTTGGTGACCCGCGATAACCAGAACGGTAGAGATAATTGACGCCAGTGCGGCATCTGGTGCAACCGCAGCACCGATGTTCATCCAGCCAAGGGCGATCATTTCCAGGGTACCACCGATGATAATACCGGTTTTCATATCCCCGAGAACGGCGCCAATAAGCGTACAGGCCACCAACGGACGGTGGAACTGAAATTCATCGAGTACCGACTCCATACCCGCGATACATGCGACGATGAACACCAGCACAATCTGAAGAGTGGTAATCTCCATTGTACTTCTCCTATTGCTATACAGACTTAAGTGTGAAAACTAAGTAAATGCCAGGGAATTATTTCGCCTTGGCAATCAAATCCATCATTTTCAGTTTCTGATCGGTCGAAACTTTACGCGCTTCGAGCTCAATACCGCGTTCGTTGAGTTTTTTGAAGGCTTCGATGTCTTTTTCATCAACAGAAATTGCGTTGTTTACCTGTGTTTTACCCTGACGGAAAGCCATACCGCCAATGTTTACAGAGGTAATTTTCACACCACCTTCAACGATACGTTCCACATCGGTCGGGTTGGTGAACAACAGCATCACACGCTCGCCTGCATATTTCGGGTTGTTGTAGACGCGGATCATTTTCGCGACATCAACCACATGCGCCGTCACACCCGGAGGTGCTACCTGAGTCAGCAGCGTTTTACGCACGGTATCGGCGGCAACTTCATCGCTGACGACGATAATGCGCGTTACGTTGGTTTCTTTGGTCCAGCGAGTGGCTACCTGACCATGAATTAAACGGTCATCGATACGCGCCAGACCGATCTGCATATAATCGTTCGGGCCCATCGGTTTCGCCGGTGCTGCTGCTTTTGGTGCCGCAACGGGGGCAGGAGCGGCTTTTTCCACCGGTTTCGCTTTCAACGCTTTCACGCCTTCGCTACCGGTTTCAACGGCCAGTGCCACTAATTCATCAAAGCTCGGGTTGTCATCACGCGCCATGAAGGTTTCAACCAGCATGGGAATGTTCACACCGGCGATAACTTCGTAATGCTCTTTATCGACGACAATGCGGCTCGCAGCGTTAAACGGGCTGCCTCCCCATGTGTCAACGAGAAACAGCACGCCTTTACTGGTATCGAGTTTTGCCAACTGAGCGTTGTACTTTTCGATCAGCGTTTCGGCATTTTCGCCTGGAACGAAATCGATCCAGCCGACGTTTTCCTGCTCGCCTAACAGCATCTCTGCTGTCTTAAGTAACTGCTCTGCAGCCCAACCATGTGTGCCTATTACAATAGCAATGGTCACTTGCTACCTCCTTTATTATCGTTAACACATCAACGTAAAGATGTATTTGAATCGTCGTCCGCAATCGAATCGATTCAGATAAGGGTTACAAAGAAAAACCTATGATTTTCGTGAATTATTTTAGATATCGAAAAAAATATTTTATGTGATGAAGATCCGTAATTTAACTTCCGATGAAAAGAAATTTCGAAGGGTAAAATATCTCCGAAACAACTTATTGCAAAGGAAGGTAAATCTTTGCTAAAAACCGGTTGTCTCTGTTATGTTTAGCATCTGTTTAATTACTCAGGAGTATAGGGCAGTAGCCCACCATATGGATCGTCACCGACGTCATTTCACCCTCAGGCCGCTTTGCGCCTGTCAGATTGGCACTTTTTGCCACAAATTTTCTCTGCATAATGCTTTAACGCCTGAGATCCTCAGCGCGCAGTTTGGTCATTCCTTAAGCAGGAGCTTGTCATGGAATTATTAATGGACCCGCAGATTTGGGTGGGTTTGCTCACGCTTGTCGTTCTCGAAATTGTTCTGGGTATTGATAACCTGGTCTTCATTGCGATCCTGGCTGATAAGCTGCCGCCGAAACAGCGAGATAAAGCGCGTTTAATCGGTTTGTCACTGGCACTGATTATGCGTCTGGGCTTGTTGTCCGTGATTTCGTGGATGGTGACGCTGACAAAGCCGCTGTTTACGGTAATGGACTATGCGTTCTCGGGGCGCGATCTGATTATGCTGCTGGGCGGTATCTTCCTCTTGTTCAAGGCAACGACAGAGCTGCATGAGCGGCTGGAAAACCGTGAACATGATACCGGGCAGACGAAAGGCTATGCGAGCTTTTGGGTTGTGGTGACGCAGATTGTCATCCTTGATGCGGTGTTCTCGCTGGATGCGGTGATTACTGCGGTCGGTATGGTCAACCATCTGCCGGTCATGATGGCGGCGGTCGTGATAGCTATGGCCGTGATGCTGCTGGCATCCAAGCCGTTGACGCGATTTGTGAACCAGCATCCGACGGTGGTGGTGCTGTGTCTGAGCTTCCTGTTGATGATTGGTCTGAGTCTGGTTGCCGAAGGGTTTGGCTTCCACATTCCGAAAGGTTATCTGTATGCAGCGATTGGCTTCTCGATCATTATCGAGTTGTTTAACCAGATTGCCCGTCGTAACTTTATTCGCCACCAGTCGACCCTGCCGCTGCGTGCGCGGACTGCGGATGCAATCCTGCGTCTGATGGGCGGTAAACGTCAGGCCAGCGCGCAGATGGAATCCGACAATCCGGTACCAGTGCCCGTTCCGGAAGGCGCATTTGTGGAAGAAGAACGCTATATGATCAACGGCGTACTCTCCCTGGCCTCGCGTTCATTACGTGGCATTATGACGCCTCGTGGCGAGATTAGCTGGGTTGATGCGGACCTGAGCGTAGCGGAAATTCGCGAGCAATTGCTTTCGTCACCGCACAGCCTGTTCCCGGTATGTCGCGGTGAACTGGACGAAATTATCGGTATCGTCCGTGCCAAAGAACTGCTGGTGGCGCTGGAAGAGGGGGTGGATGTGGCGGCGATTGCCTCAGCCTCTCCGGCTATCGTGGTCCCGGAAACGCTGGACCCGATCAATCTGTTGGGCGTTCTTCGTCGTGCCCGCGGCAGTTTCGTGATCGTCACTAACGAATTTGGTGTCGTGCAGGGGCTGGTTACACCGCTGGACGTATTAGAAGCTATCGCCGGTGAGTTCCCCGATGCCGATGAAACGCCTGAAATTATTGCTGATGCGGGCGGCTGGTTGGTGAAAGGCGGAACCGACCTGCATGCATTGCAGCAGGCGCTGGACGTGGATACGCTGGTGGATGAAGACGAAGATATCGCGACGGTGGCAGGTTTAGTCATCGCGGCTAACGGTCATATTCCACGCGTCGGCGATGTTATCGAGGTTGCGCCGCTGAGTATTACGATTGTCGAAGCGAATGACTATCGTGTGGATTTAGTTCGCATTGTTAAAGAACAACCTGCTCACGATGAAGACGAGTAATCGGGTTTAGCGAAACGGCATAACGGGCATACTATGTCGCCCGTTATGCCGGGTGGGCGGCGGCGTGCTGCCCGCCAGCCATTTTGGAAAATCGCATAGCGGCATTGGCTTCGCATACAGAAAACCTTGCAATAAATGTACACCGTGCCGGCGCAAATGCTGTGCCTGCGCCTGCGTTTCAACCCCTTCCGCCACCAGTTCGATATTCAGTCTTTTTCCCAGCGCGATGATGATGTCTGTAACGGTTGAGTTCACGGCATCGGTACCGATCGCAGAAGTAAATGATTTATCAATTTTCAGTACATCCGGGCGGAGTTTTTCCAGCCAGGAGAGCGAGCTGTTGCCAGTGCCAAAATCGTCAATCGCCAGTTTTACGCCAAGGCGATTTAGCTCGCGTACAACCCGATAATCCACATCCAGTAACGCATCACGTTCGGTAAGTTCGATGACTAACTGCTGAATGGGATGCTGGCTAAACCAATACTGGTTGAGATCTTTTAACAGCGTGCCGTGGCGAAAATGGCTGGCGGCGACATTGATCCCGATATGAAACTGACTGCTCATGGGGAAGACGTGTCGTTGCTGAATGGTTTCTGCGATGACGTGACGCGTCAGGGGCACGATCAGGTTGTGCTCCTCGGCGATGGGAATAAACACTTCGGGAGAGATCCAACCCTGACGCGGATTATTCCAGCGTAACAGGATTTCCACCCCCATGCATTGCTGCGTTTGCGCATTGAGCAGTGGCTGGCAGAACAGCTCGAATTCCCGGGCGGCAAGGGCCAGATTTATCTCCCAGGAGAAACTCATTCTGTTGGCGGTTGCCAGCCACGCCAGGTACCCCACTAACAGACTGAGGATCACCGCCAGCGGCAGTTGTGTTGGCAGATGTTTAATCGCCAGTTCACTGGCGCCCGGACCGGTAACGCTGATAGTAAACGGGAAATGCTGTGATGAGAGCTGGTAACGTTTTTCATTCTTTAGTTCAGGTAGCGTATCGACAACACCTTGTCCGTAGAGCAGATGGCGATTGCCGACGCTTAAGCTAGCATGGGTGATCTGCGGCAGTTGTGGCTCAAGCAACATGGATGATAATAACTCAATGTTGACGATTTCCAGCACGCCATCTTCACCATCGGCAGAGGATGGATACCATTGTGTCAGAATCGGACTGCCTTTAATTATCGAATGGTCGGTTGATAACAGCAGTAGCGACTCCTGGCTTGGTAATTCAGGCTCCAGTCGACGAACAGGCTCATTGCGATAACCAAAAATGCTGGAGCAATACAGAATCCCATCTTTAACCAGGTTGACAGAGCGTACCGTTTGCAGCCTGGCAGCATGCTTGCTCAACGGTAAACGCGCGACTGAACAGGGGAGACCAATCAACGGCAACAGCACATCTCGTCCGGCCTGAAGGGGCAAAAGCACGTGATCCAACTCTTCAACCGCGTGGTTGGCAAAGGTTACGGTATTTCGATGATTTAAATTACGCTCCGAAATAAATCGGACCGTTAACGTGAGGATAAGCGTTACCAGGGCACATAGGGTGCAAACAAATAAGCGATTCCGGCGATAGTTTTTAATGATCCGTTGTGCTGTATGCATGCGGGCCGCCCGATAAGCCGTTGGTCACAAAAGCCAAAAGCAACAGAGCAAGTGTAGTGGGGAAAATTACAGTAGACGAGGAAGGGGAGATAAATTCGCCCATCCGTCGCAGATGGGCGAAAATTAAGTATTAGTCACACTGAACTTTGATTGCCAGACCACCACGGGACGTTTCGCGGTATTTGGCGTTCATGTCTTTACCCGTTTCGTACATGGTCTCAATGACTTTATCCAGTGAAACGCGTGGCGCACTGGTACGGCGCATTGCCATACGTGCGGCATTGATAGCTTTCACGGAAGCAATGGCGTTACGTTCGATGCACGGAACCTGAACCTGACCGGCAACCGGGTCACAGGTTAAACCGAGGTTATGCTCCATACCGATTTCTGCCGCAACACACACCTGTTCAGGACTTGCACCCAGTAGCTCAGCCAGACCGGCAGCCGCCATAGAACAAGCCACGCCAACTTCACCCTGACAGCCGACTTCAGCACCGGAGATAGATGCGTTCATTTTGTACAGCGCGCCAATCGCGCCGGCCGCCAGGAAATAGCGGGTGTAGATATCCGGGCTGACGGACTCAATGAAATGATCGTAATAGGCCAGGACCGCAGGCACGATACCGCAGGCACCGTTAGTTGGCGCTGTGACAACGCGACCACCCGCGGCGTTTTCTTCGTTAACGGCCAGCGCAAACATGTTCACCCAGTCGATCACGTTCATCGGATCGTTGGAGAGCTTGTCGCTGGAGACCAACATACGACGCAGGGCAGAGGCGCGACGCGGAACGCGCAGCGGCCCAGGCAGAACGCCTTCGGTGTTCATCCCACGATCGATACAGGCCTGCATGGTTTGCCAGACGTTGCCAAAGTACTCTTCAATCTCTTTTTTGCTGTGCAGAGCAAGTTCGTTCTGCATCACCATGCCAGAGAGGGACAGGCCGGTGCTGTTGCAGTATTCCAGCATTTCAGTGGCGGATTTGAACGGATAAGGTACGCTGACCTCATTGGCGGTATCCTGACCAAAATGTTCTTCATCAACGATGAATCCACCGCCGATTGAGTAGTACGTTTTGCTGTAAATGACGGTTTCGCCATTATACGCATGGATCTGCATGCCGTTTTCATGCAGCGGCAGGTTGCCGTTATGAAAACGCATTCCATCATTCTGCGGGAAATCCACTTCGTGCTGACCCTGTGCAAGCAACAGGCGTCCACGCGCTTCTACATCGCGGATAAATCCGGGAATGCTGTCAATGTTTACGGTAGCAGGCTCGTTGCCCGCCAGACCCATAATAATGGCGATATCGGTGTGGTGACCTTTACCCGTGAGCGACAGTGAACCATACACGTCGACGGCAACACGAGTAACGCTGTCCAGTAATCCTTTTTCGACCAGGTCATCGACGAACTGTTTACCCGCCTTCATAGGCCCTACGGTATGGGAAGATGAGGGACCAATCCCCACCTTAAACATGTCGAATAGACTAATCACGATAATACTCCTACAGGGCGACTGGGCTTTCCAGTAACGATGTTATAACTGCGCATAGTGTAAGAGGGAACGCGGCGATCGGCTTAACTATTCACATGAATTAAACTAATAGATCACCGCGGTTTTACTAATGTTGTGACTTGAGTTTCAAGTTGTCTATTGTGTGCGTAAAGATAAGTATAGTCAGGGCTTGACGCCAATTTGCAGAGCCAGCTCACGAATTATCCCGGCGGTCATTCCCCAGACGAAATATTGCTCATACCACGAAAGCCACACGCGATGAGAATCACCGCGACGATAAATATCGAGCGGATGGTAACGCCCCAAATGTAACGCCTGCGCCAGCGGCATTTCAAACACCGCGGAAACCTCATCTTCACTGGCGCGATACGGCAGATTAGGCGGGATAATGCCGACGACCGGGGTAACCTGAAAACCGGTGACGCTGTCGACCGGCGGCAGGACGCCGATCACCTCAACGCATGACGGCGGAATGGCGACTTCTTCATGCGCCTCGCGAAGGGCTGCGGCGATCAACGAGGCATCGGTGCTGTCCACCGCGCCGCCGGGAAAGGCGACCTGGCCGGCATGTTTGCGTAGATGAACGGATCGCTGGGTTAGCAGCAGCCCCGGCTGTGGTCGGCGGACGACGGGGATCAGCACGGCTGCCTGGCGCTGGTTTAACGCGGCATGGTTGACCTGCGGGCGCAGGAGTTGGAAGCGCGATAAAAAATCATCAAGCGTCAGGCTGCTGTATTCCACGTGTCAGTTCTCCAGTTGGTGCAAAATACGATTCACTTTATCAAATGTTTCCTGATACTCCGCGTCTTCCTGACTGTCCGCCACAATGCCACCACCGGCTGAACAGTAAATCTGTCCGCCCGTCGTCGTCAGTGTGCGAATGGTGATGCTGGTGTCCATATTGCCGCAAAAGCTCAGGTAACCAATGCTGCCACACCAGGCATTACGTCGGTGCGGCTCCAGCTCATCTATAATTTCCATCGCCCGCACTTTCGGCGCGCCGGTAATGGAGCCGCCGGGGAAGGCGGCGCGCAGCAGGTCGGTAGCGTGCAAAGATTCCGGCAAACGTGCGGTAATGGTGCTGACTAAATGATGAACGGCAGGGAACGGCTCGACTACAAACAGCTCCGGAACCTGTACCGAACCCGGCACGGCAACGCGACCGATGTCATTGCGCATTAAATCGACGATCATCAGGTTTTCCGCACGATCCTTCGGTGAGTTCGCCAGCAGTTGGGCCTGCTCACGATCGGCATCAGCCTCTTCACGTCTTGGCAACGTCCCTTTAATAGGACGCGTCTGGATGTGCTGGTTTTCCAACAGAATAAACCGTTCGGGTGAAAGGCTGAGGATTGCGCCTTCCTCAAGACGAATGAACGCGCTAAACGGCGCACGATTAGCGTGATTGAGTCGTACAAATGCCTGCCACTCATCGCCCTGATAATGCGCCTGAAAACGTTGAGCAAGGTTGACCTGATAACAGTCGCCGCTGTGCAGATAACTCTGGACCTGGCGAAATTTTTCGCCGTACTGGGCACGGCTCATATTGGACTGCCACGCCGAGGTTAATGTAAATGGCTCACGTTTTGATGATTGTTGCGCGTTGAGCCATTGCAGCCGCGCTTCGACATCGGTATGGCTGAGCAGGGATACGGTCTGCAGCTGATGATCGACAATCAGCGCCCAGTCGTAAATGCCGACGGCCATATCCGGCAGGGCAATATCGCGCGTGGCAATCGTGGGCAGCGATTCAAATCTTCTGCCAAGATCGTAGCCAAACAGACCTAACGCGCCGCCCTGAAACGGCAGATTGGGGTGATAGCTCGGGTGAATCCCCCGTGCGCTGAGCGCTGAATGTAATACCGTCATTGGGTCATCAAGCGTGCGTACAGTTGCGTGTCCGTCATAGACAACGGTTTCTTCCGCGCGCGTAACCAGCGTGGCGACGGGATCCGCCACCAGAATATCAAAACGGTTATGTGGATGGTCAGCATGACCCGAATGCAACAGCATCGCCCAGGGGAGATGGCTTAAGGTCGAAAAATAGCGTTCAGCGGCGTCCTGACGCCAGGGTAATGTGATTACTGCGGGAGATAACGTCTTCATCTGTCCTGACTCGTTGCTACTCTACTGGCTAACTGCCCGGTAGCATGAAATAATTAGCGCAGACAATTTAGCAGGAGTTAACAATGTTTGCAGGTTTACCTTCACTCAGTCATGAGCAGCAGCAAAAAGCGGTCGAGCGTATTCAGGAACTGATGTCGCAAGGGATGAGCAGCGGACAAGCGATTGCTCTGGTTGCTGAAGAGCTACGCGCCAGCCATACCGGCGAGCGGATCGTGGCGCGTTTCGAAGATGAAGACGAGTAACGTCGCTTACACCGCAGCGATAATCTTGATCTCTACCTTGTATTTCGGGTTCATCAACCCGGCCTGGACCGTACAACGTACCGGCGCGTGACCGGCGACGACCCACGCGTCCCAGGCTTTGTTCATCGCGGCAAAGTCACTTTTATCTGCCAGAAAAAGGGTGGCATCAAGAATACGTGACTTGTTGCTGCCCTGTTTTTCCAGAACTGCGTCAATTTGCGCCAGCGTATTCGCCGTTTGTTCAAAGGCGTCTGCATCCAGGTTTTCCGGTACACCGGTGTAATACAACGTGTTGTTATGGATAACCACGTCGGACCAACGCGCTTCGGCATCAATGCGCACAATTGTCATAAATCATTCCTCATTTACGTTTTTCATAATGGCTCCAGGTTGCGCCAAGACTGCCATAATGTTGTGCCTACGTCACCTCTTCAACTGGCGAAAGACCCGCTGGCCTGACATAATCCCTGTTCAAATGAACAGGGGGCAGTGTGACGGACGATTTTGCAGCAGACGGTCAGTTGGCTAAAGCGATACCGGGTTTTAAACCGCGTGAACCACAGCGACAGATGGCCTTCGCCGTTAGCCATGCCATTGAAAAATCACAGCCGCTTGTTGTAGAAGCCGGAACCGGAACGGGTAAAACCTACGCTTATCTGGCACCTGCGTTGCGTGCGGGTAAAAAAGTCATCGTCTCTACCGGTTCGAAAGCATTGCAGGATCAGCTTTATAGCCGCGATCTCCCGACCGTCGCAAAGGCGCTGGAATTCACCGGCAAACTGGCGCTGCTGAAAGGGCGCTCCAACTATCTGTGTCTGGAACGCCTTGAACAGCAGGCGCTGGCGGGCGGCGACCTGCCGGTACAAACCTTAAGCGACGTCATTCTGCTGCGCTCCTGGTCAAATCAAACCCTTGATGGCGACATCAGTACCTGCGTCAGCGTGGCGGAAGATTCTCAGGCCTGGCCGCTGGTCACCAGCACCAACGACAATTGTCTGGGCAGCGACTGCCCGCTGTACAAAGAGTGTTTTGTCGTTAAAGCGCGTAAAAAAGCGATGGAGGCAGATGTGGTTGTGGTCAACCACCATCTGTTTCTCGCTGATATGGTGGTGAAAGAGAGCGGGTTTGGCGAACTGATCCCCGAAGCTGAAGTGATGATCTTCGATGAAGCGCATCAGCTACCGGATATCGCCAGCCAGTACTTTGGTCAATCGCTCTCCAGTCGTCAGTTGTTAGACCTGGCGAAAGATATCACCATTGCCTATCGCACCGAGCTGAAAGACACTCAGCAGTTGCAGAAGTGCGCCGATCGCCTGGCGCAAAGCGCGCAGGACTTCCGCCTGCAACTTGGCGAGCCGGGCTATCGCGGCAATCTGCGCGAACTGCTGGCTGACCAGCGTGTACAGCGCGCGTTTTTGTTGCTCGATGACACGCTGGAGCTGTGTTACGACGTGGCGAAACTGTCTCTTGGACGTTCGGCGTTGTTGGATGCTGCGTTTGAGCGTGCCACGCTTTATCGCGCCCGTTTGAAGCGCCTGAAAGAGATTAACCAGCCAGGCTTCAGCTATTGGTATGAATGCACCTCCCGCCATTTCACTCTTGCGCTGACGCCGCTTACCGTGGCGGATAAATTCAAAGAAGTGATGGAACAAAAGCCGGGCTGTTGGATTTTTACCTCCGCGACGCTGTCGGTAAACGATGACCTTCATCATTTCACCGCGCGACTGGGCTTAGATGACGCCGAGTCGATGCTATTGCCGAGCCCTTTTGATTACACGCGTCAGGCGCTGCTCTGCGTGCCGCGTAATCTCCCGCAAACCAACCAGCCGGGAGCCGCGCGCCAGTTAGCGTCAATGCTGCGTCCCATTATTGAAGCAAACAACGGTCGCTGCTTTATGCTGTGTACCTCACACGCGATGATGCGCGATCTGGCAGAACAATTCCGCGCCACCATGACGCTTCCGGTCCTGTTGCAGGGCGAAACCAGTAAAGGGCAACTGTTACAGCAGTTTGTCAGCGCAGGTAATGCGTTACTGGTTGCTACCAGCAGCTTCTGGGAAGGGGTAGACGTGCGTGGCGATACACTGTCGCTGGTCATTATCGATAAATTGCCGTTCACTTCGCCGGATGACCCGCTGTTAAAAGCCCGGATGGAAGACTGTCGCCTGCGCGGCGGCGATCCCTTCGACGAGGTTCAACTCCCGGATGCGGTAATCACCCTGAAACAGGGGGTAGGACGACTGATTCGTGACGCAGACGATCGCGGCGTGCTGGTCATTTGCGACAACCGCCTGGTGATGCGACCCTACGGCGCTACCTTCCTGGCGAGTCTTCCGCCTGCGCCGCGCACGCGTGACATTGCGCGTGCTGTCCGTTTTCTTGCCATACCATCGACTGAGTAATTTGTTACGGAGTGTGGTAAGATGCGCGCCAAATTTATTGATCTGATCACAAACACCCATGCGAATTCTGGCTATCGATACCGCCACAGAGGCGTGCTCTGTTGCCCTGTGGAATGACGGTACTATCAAAGCTCATTTCGAGCTTTGCCCACGAGAACATACCCAACGAATTTTACCGATGGTCCAGGAGATCCTGGCCGCTGGCGAATTAGCCTTATCCGATATCGACGCCCTGGCGTTTGGTCGCGGCCCCGGCAGTTTCACCGGCGTACGTATCGGGATTGGCATTGCTCAGGGGTTGGCGTTAGGCGCGAATTTACCGATGATCGGCGTCTCTACCCTGGCGACCATGGCGCAGGGGGCCTGGCGTAAGTCTGGCGCCACCCGCGTGCTGGCGGCGATTGATGCGCGAATGGGCGAGGTTTACTGGGCCGAATACCAGCGTGATGAAAATGGCATCTGGCGCGGTGAAGAAACCGAAGCCGTGTTAACGCCTGAACAAGTACATGAACGCTTGCTGCAACTGTCTGGCGAATGGGTCACTGTCGGAACTGGGTGGCCTGCCTGGCCTGAACTGGGTAAAGACAGCGGCCTGACGCTGAGCGATGGCGCTGTTCTGCTGCCGGCGGCTGAAGACATGCTGCCTGTCGCCACGCAATTGCTGGCTGCCGGTAAGACCGTGGCCGTTGAACATGCTGAACCGGTTTATTTACGTAACACCGTGGCGTGGAAGAAACTTCCCGGTAAAGAATGAATCTTAGTAGTACATCCCCGGTTAATTCGCGCAGTCGTCAGTGACCCGCATCGGTGAATTTTTCGGGGCAGGCGCTAAGAAGAGGGAGTCGCAATATGGCGGTGCAAAAGCAGGTAGTGAAAGGTGTGTTGGCGGGCGTATTGGCGTTAATGCTAAGCGGCTGCGTTACCATCCCGGATGCGATTAAAGGCTCAAGCCCTACGCCACAGCAGGATCTGGTGCGGGTGATGAATGCGCCGCAGCTTTATGTCGGACAGGAAGCGCGTTTCGGCGGCAAAGTGGTGGATATTCAGAACCAGCAGGGGAAATCCCGTCTGGAAATTGCCACGGTTCCTCTCGATAGCGGGGCGCGCCCCGTGCTGGGCGAAGCCTCTCGCGGACGAATTTTTGCCGATGTAAACGGCTTTCTCGACCCGGTGGATTTTCGTGGTCAACTGGTTACCGTCGTCGGTCCGATTAGCGGAACAGTGGACGGAAAAATTGGCAGTACGCCGTATAAATTCATGCTGATGCAGGTAACCGGTTATAAACGCTGGCATATTACTCAGCAGATTGTTATGCCGCCTCAGCCGATCGACCCCTGGTTCTACGGCGCGCGTGGCTGGCCTTACGGTGGCTACGGCGGATGGGGATGGTACAATCCCGGTCCGGCACAGGTTCAGACCATAGTAACTGAGTAACTCTTTGTTTTATTAGTAAAAGAAACAGCGGCTCGTCCGCTGTTTCTGCATTAATGTGGATATAAGAAAAATAAATAGTGACGTGCTTCGCAACCTTGTCGTTGTGTAATAAACAAACTGGTACGCTGAGTTAATATTATGTTAACAGTTTGTTTATTGCCTGGGGTTGTGATGACGACGAATATGCATTTTAGAGGTGATGTATTGAAAAAGGTTTGGCTTAACCGTTATCCCGCTGGTGTCCCTGCGGAGATCAATCCTGACCGTTATCAATCCCTGGTGGAACTCTTTGAACACTCAGTAAGGCGCTATGCCGATCAGCCCGCGTTTGTAAACATGGGGGAGGTGATGACCTTCCGCAAGCTTGAAGAGCGCAGCCGGGCGTTTGCGGCCTATTTGCAACAAGGGCTCGGGCTGAAAAAGGGCGATCGCGTCGCGCTGATGATGCCGAACCTGCTGCAATATCCTGTCGCCCTGTTTGGGATTTTACGTGCTGGCATGATCGTCGTGAACGTGAACCCCCTGTACACGCCTCGCGAGCTGGAACACCAGCTCAATGACAGCGGCGCGTCGGCGATTGTCATCGTGTCTAACTTTGCTCACACGCTGGAGAAGGTGGTCGATAAAACGTCGGTGCAACACGTGATCCTGACGCGTATGGGCGATCAACTTTCTACCGCCAAAGGGACGCTGGTTAACTTTGTCGTGAAGTACATTAAGCGCCTGGTGCCAAAATATCACCTGCCGGATGCCATCTCGTTTCGCAGTGCGCTGCAAAACGGTTATCGCATGCAGTATGTGAAGCCTGAAGTGGTGTCGGAGGATCTGGCGTTCCTGCAATATACCGGCGGGACAACCGGTGTGGCGAAAGGCGCGATGCTCACGCACCGCAACATGCTGGCTAACCTTGAGCAGGTTAACGCCACCTACGGACCGTTGCTGCATCCGGGTAAAGAGCTGGTGGTAACGGCCTTACCGCTGTATCACATTTTCGCGCTGACAATGAACTGCCTGCTGTTTATTGAGCTGGGCGGTCAAAACCTGCTGATTACGAATCCGCGCGATATTCCGGGACTGGTCAAAGAGCTGGCGAAATACCCCTTCACCGCGATGACTGGCGTCAACACGCTGTTTAACGCGCTGCTGAATAACAAAGAGTTCCAGCAACTGGATTTCTCCTCACTGCATCTTTCTGCAGGCGGCGGCATGCCGGTTCAACAGGCGGTGGCCGAGCGTTGGGTGAAGCTGACGGGTCAGTATCTGCTGGAAGGCTATGGTCTGACGGAGTGCGCCCCGCTGGTGAGTGTTAACCCTCACGATATCGACTACCACAGTGGCAGTATCGGTTTACCGGTTCCTTCCACCGAGGTCAAGCTGGTGGATGACGACGATAACGAAGTGCCGCCGGGAGAGCCGGGCGAACTGTGCGTGAAAGGTCCGCAGGTGATGCTGGGTTACTGGCAGCGACCGGATGCGACTGATGAAATCGTCAAAGACGGCTGGTTGCACACTGGCGATATTGCGGTGATGGATGATGAAGGCTTCCTGCGGATTGTCGATCGTAAGAAAGATATGATCCTGGTGTCCGGCTTTAACGTTTATCCGAATGAAATTGAAGACGTGGTGATGCAACATTCTGGCGTACAGGAAGTCGCTGCGGTTGGCGTTCCATCGGGCAGCAGCGGTGAGGCGGTAAAAATCTTCGTGGTGAAGAAAGATGCCTCATTAACCGAAGAAGCGCTGGTCACTTTTTGTCGTCGCCATCTGACGGGCTATAAAGTACCGAAGCTGGTGGAGTTTCGTGATGAGTTGCCAAAATCTAACGTTGGAAAGATTTTGCGACGAGAATTACGTGACGAAGCACGTGCCAAAGTGGACAATAAAGGCTGAGCGTTAAGTCAGCCAGCAGAAAACGCCGGGTAATCCGGCGTTTTTTTTGGCGTAAACCTAAGAGAGCACGATTTGAATTATCAAATGATCACTACGGACGACGCGTTGGCCACGCTGTGCGAAGCCGTCCGTGAATTTCCGGCGATAGCCCTGGATACCGAATTTGTTCGCACACGTACCTATTACCCGCAGTTGGGGCTGATTCAGCTGTTTGATGGCAAACACGTTGCTCTGATTGACCCACAGGGGATCACTGACTGGTCACCACTACGCGATATTTTACGTGATACGGCGATAACCAAGTTTCTGCATGCCGGTAGTGAAGATCTGGAGGTGTTTCTCAATGCCTTTGGTGAACTCCCTCAGCCGTTGATTGACACGCAAATCCTCGCCGCTTTTTGCGGTCGTCCGCTGTCGTGGGGGTTTGCCGCGATGGTGGAAGAGTTTACCGGCATAGCCCTGGACAAAAGCGAATCCCGTACCGACTGGCTGGCCAGGCCGCTGACCGAGCGTCAGTGTGAATACGCGGCGGCTGACGTCTGGTATTTGTTACCGATCACCACAACGCTGATGGCTGAAACCGAAGCCAGCGGCTGGCTGCCCGCCGCGCTGGACGAATGTCGCTTAATGCAGCAGCGTCGCCAGGAGATTCTGGCACCCGAGGATGCCTGGCGTGAGATCACCAACGCCTGGCAACTGCGCACCCGTCAGTTGGCCTGTCTGCAACTGCTTGCCGACTGGCGACTGCGTAAAGCGCGCGAGCGCGATCTGGCGGTAAACTTTGTGGTGCGTGAAGAACACTTATGGGCGGTGGCGCGTTATATGCCGGGTAGTCTGGGCGAACTGGACAGCCTGGGTCTTTCCGGCAGCGAAATTCGCTTCCACGGCAAGACGCTGATTTCCCTTGTCGAGAAAGCGCAGGCTTTACCGGAGGCGTCGCTGCCGCAACCGCTACTGAATTTGATGGATATGCCAGGCTACCGCAAGGCGTTCAAAGCCATTAAGGCGCTGGTTGCCGAAGTCAGTGCGGAGCAAAATCTCAGCGTCGAGCTGCTGGCTTCACGTCGCCAGATCAACCAGTTGCTCAACTGGCACTGGAAATTAAAGCCGCAGCAATCCCTGCCTGAGCTGATTTCCGGCTGGCGTGGCGAACTGATGGCTGAGCGTCTTAACGCGCTGCTGTTGGAGTATCCGCAGTAAGCAAGCTAAAACGGGAGCCGGGTGCTCCCGTTTTTAATGACACAAAGGTTAACCGCGCAGTGCCCGACTAATGGCCTCACCAACCTGCTGTGTGGTGGCGTTACCTTTCATATCTGGCGTTTTCGGGCCGCTGGCAATAACTTGTTCAATTGCCGCCAGAATGCCGTCGTGGGCGGCCTTATAGTTGGCATCACCGTGACCAAGGAAGTCGAGCATCATCGCGCCAGCCCAGATTGTCGCGATTGGGTTGGCGATATTTTTACCGTAGATATCAGGGGCTGAACCGTGTACCGGCTCGAACAGGGACGGGAAGGTGCGTTCCGGGTTTAAGTTGGCTGATGGCGCAATGCCAATTGTACCGGTACAGGCCGGACCGAGATCGGAGAGAATATCGCCAAACAGATTGGAAGCGACCACGACGTCAAAACGTTCCGGCTGCATCACAAAGCGGGCGCAGAGAATATCAATATGCTGTTTATCCCAGCGGATCCCGGGATAGTTGGCCGCCATCGCTTCGACGCGCTCGTCCCAGTAGGGCATACTGATGGCAAGACCGTTTGATTTAGTCGCTGAGGTTAGCGTTTTGCGCGGGCGGCTTTGCGCCAGTTCAAAGGCGTAACGCAATATACGGTCGACACCACGACGGGTGAAAACCGACTCCTGGATCACCATCTCGTGTTCGGTACCTTCGCTCACACGTCCGCCGAGGGAAGAGTACTCCCCCTCGGTGTTCTCACGCACGACGTAGAAATCAATGTCACCCGGCTGTTTGCCCGCCAGCGGACAAGGGACACCGGGAAACAGCCGCACCGGGCGCAGGTTAACGTACTGATCGAATTCGCGGCGAAACTTAAGCAGTGAACCCCAGAGTGAGATGTGGTCCGGGACGATGTCCGGCCAGCCCACGGCGCCAAAATAGATCGCATCGAAGGATTGCAGCTGTTCACGCCAGTCATCCGGCATCATCTTGCCGTGATGGGCGTAGTATTCGCAACTGGCCCACTCTATTTGTTCAAAGCTAAGCGACAGACCCCAGCGTTCAGCGGCTGCCTGTAACACATGAATGCCTTCAGGCAGGACTTCTTTACCAATGCCATCTCCGGGGATAGCGGCAATACGATAGGTTTTCTTCATAGCAGCTCTCACTTGTGCGCCATCAAAATTGACTTTCCCCTCATCCTATAATTGACTGAACGATAGTTAATCCCCCTAACTGGTGAAACATAAAACACAGATCATGAATAATCTGCCGCTGTTAAATGATTTGCGCGTCTTTATGCTGGTTGCGCGCCGCGCGGGTTTTGCCGCCGCCGCCGAAGAGTTGGGTGTATCACCGGCTTATATCAGTAAGCGTGTAGCCCTCCTGGAGCAGACGCTGAACGTGGTGCTATTACACCGGACAACACGGCGGGTGACCATCACGGAAGAGGGGGAGCGGATATACGAATGGGCGCAGCGGATCCTGCATGATGTCGATCAGATGATGGACGAGCTGTCCGATGTCAGGCAGATCCCGCAAGGGATGTTACGTATTATCAGCAGTTTTGGTTTTGGCCGCCGGGTGGTGGCTCCTGCGTTGTCTGCGCTGGCGAAAGAGTACCCGCAGCTCGAGCTGAGGTTCGATGTTGAAGACCGTCTGGTGGATCTGGTGAATGAGGGCGTCGATCTCGATATTCGTATCGGGGATGATATCGCACCTAATCTGATTGCCCGTAAACTGGCAACTAACTATCGCATTCTTTGCGCCTCGCCGGAGTTTGTGGCGCAGCATGGAATGCCGAAGCAACTGAACGATCTCTCTACTTTTCCCTGCCTGGTCATTAAAGAGCGTGACCATCCGTTTGGTATCTGGCAAATGCGCAATAAAGAGGGGACTCACTCAATTAAAGTGACCGGACCTCTGTCATCTAATCATGGCGAAGTGGTGCATCAATGGTGTCTTGACGGTCAGGGAATTGCTCTGCGTTCGTGGTGGGATGTCTGTGGCAACATTGCCAGCGGACATCTGATACACATATTGCCTGAGTATTATCAACCAGCAAATATTTGGGCGGTTTATGTTTCGCGCCTGGCGACGTCGGCAAAAATCCGTATTACCGTTGAGTATTTGCGCCGCTATTTTGCCGAAAACTACCCGAAGTTTACGTTGGAATAAATGTGTTGCAGATTGGCAAAGGACGAAAATTAAAAAAGGCAGAATAATCTGCCTTTTTTGCAACCATGACGCATTTACACAAAAGGTTATTTAGACTCTTCTGCTTCAGGTAATGTTACGTTCAGCTCGAGGATCGAAATATCGCCGTCTTTTTGTTCAAGCTGTACGGTGACCATTTCTGGATCAATTTGTACATACTTACAGATAACGTCGAGAATATCCTTCCTTAGCTGCGGTAAATAATGTGGCTCGGCGTCACTACGACGACGTTCCGCAACAATAATCTGCAGTCGCTCTTTAGCGATGTTCGCTGTGCTCTTTTTCCGCGAGAGAAAAAAATCCAGTAATGCCATAACTTATCCTCCGAACAGGCGTTTGAGGAAACCTTTCTTCTCTTCTTCAATGAAGCGGAAAGGACGTTCTTCTCCCAACAGACGGTCTACGGTATCAGCATAGGCTTTACCGGCATCAGCATTGATGTCGAGAATAACCGGCTCACCCTGGTTAGACGCGCGCAGGACTGACTGATCTTCAGGAATCACGCCAACCAGCTTGATTCGCAGAATTTCCAGTACGTCTTCCATGCTCAGCATGTCACCTTTATTTACGCGGCCAGGGTTGTAGCGCGTAAGCAACAGATGCTCTTTAATCGGCTCTTCACCGTTTTCTGCACGGCGGGATTTCGACGCCAGAATACCCAGAATACGGTCTGAGTCGCGTACAGAAGAGACTTCCGGGTTTGTGGTGATAATGGCTTCATCAGCAAAATACAGGGCCATCAGCGCGCCGGTTTCGATACCCGCCGGGGAATCGCAGACGATGAAGTCAAAGTCCATCGCTTTCAGATCGTCCAGAACTTTTGCGACGCCTTCACGCGTCAGCGCGTCTTTATCGCGGGTCTGTGAAGCCGGAAGAATAAAGAGATTCTCGGTACGCTTATCTTTGATTAACGCCTGATTTAACGACGCATCGCCCTGAATAACGTTGACGAAGTCGTAAACGACGCGGCGTTCACAACCCATAATGAGATCAAGGTTACGCAGGCCGATATCAAAATCAATAACGACAGTTTTCTTTCCCTTCTGGGCCAAACCTGTAGCGATGGCCGCGCTGGAGGTGGTTTTGCCAACGCCCCCTTTACCCGAAGTAACAACAATAATGCGTGCCATAGAAATTCCTTGTTAAAAAGGGATCAATTCAACGGTTGAACTGTCAAAGCGTTCTCTGCTAATTGCAGACGTGCCGCTTTGCCATAAAATTCTGCTGGGATTTTATCACTCAGCCAATAAACACCTGCGATAGACACCAGTTCTGCCGTCAGATGGGTACAAAAAATTTGCGCTTCCCGGTCACCGCTTGCGCCTGCCAGCGCTCGACCTCTCATCATCCCATAAACATGAATATTGCCATCAGCGATAAGCTCTGCGCCCGCACTGACGTGGCTTGTAACAATGAGATCACATTGTGGAGCATAAATGCGCTGACCGGAACGAACCGGTACATTTATTAATCGTGTTTTTGTGATGGGAGTAACGTTTTGCGGCGGCGGGACGGGAACCGAAGCCTCAACAGGCGCGGGACGAAGCGCTTTTTCTTTACCTTCAGTCAGTAAAGGAAGTCCCATTTCGTCAATTTCAGCCTTTAATCGGGCGTCTTTGCATCCGCTAACGCCGATAATGCGCAAGCCGGTAGACGCGACAACTTCCTGCAGCGCCGACCAGTTTACCGGGCTTTCAAGACCACTCACGTTAACCACTACGGGCGCATGTTTTAAAAATGCAGGGGCCTGCGCGATTTTGTCTTCCAACGCCTGACGAATAACCTCGGGTTCTGCTTCATGTAAATGAACCACTGATAAGGTGAAGCTACTGCCTTTAAGCTCGATTGGCGTGTTTGACATCCTGGCCTTACTCAATTTGCTATTTATCATCCCCAGCGCGGGGTGATATTCCGAAGACTATAAGGCATGTTATAGTCAGTATTATATTGAGGCAAGCCACCATTCCGTGAATTCAGAGTAAAAGATATGTTTTGTGTGATCTACCGAAGCAGCAAACGTGACCAGACTTATTTATATGTCGAAAAAAAAGACGATTTCTCGCGAGTTCCTGAAGAACTGATGAAAGGATTTGGTCAGCCAACGCTGGCAATGATGTTACCGCTTGATGGTCGAAAAAAACTGGTTAATGCCGATCTTGAAAAAGTAAAACAGGCGCTAATCGAGCAGGGCTATTATTTACAAATACCGCCACCGCCAGAAGATTTGCTCAAACAGCATCTGGCAGCGGCCAAACAAAATACATCAGACGCTAAACGTTAAACTGCATCCGGCAGCAGCACGTTCCATCGATGCAGTACCTGAAATCTATGACTACGTTAGGGGAAAGTAATGTATCAACATCACAACTGGCATGGTGCTCTGCTGGATTATCCGGTGAGTAAGGTGGTTTGCGTAGGCAGTAACTATGCCAACCATATAAAAGAGATGGGGGGAACCACCCCGGAAGAGCCGGTACTGTTTATCAAACCGGAAACTGCGCTGTGTGATTTGCGCCAGCCGCTGGCGATCCCATCCGATATGGGGTCGGTTCACCATGAGGTTGAGCTGGCGGTACTGATTGGCGCAACCTTACGCCAGGCGACAGAAGAACATGTGCGTAAAGCCATCGCTGGCTATGGCGTAGCGCTGGATCTAACACTGCGCGATATTCAGGGCAAAATGAAGAAAGCCGGTCAGCCGTGGGAAAAAGCCAAGGGCTTTGATAACTCATGCCCGCTGTCAGGATTTATCCCGGTGGCGGAATTTGATGGTGATCCGCAGGATACAATGCTCGGCTTGACGGTAAACGGCGAAACGCGTCAGCACGGCTCGACGGCAGATATGATCCATCCCATTGTTCCTTTGATTGCCTATATGAGCCGTTTCTTTACGCTCAAAGCGGGCGATGTTGTGCTGACGGGTACGCCAGCAGGGGTTGGACCGTTAAGTAGTGGTGATGAACTGGCTATCAGTTTCCATGGACAAACACTGACCACCCGAGTGCTGTAATCTCTGCTTGCCGCCTTTTCGGGCGGCAAAACTTGCATCAGCGTGCCAGACTGGTTATAAGGTGCAGCTTTATTACGATAGCGGATACCCTGATGAGCGACATACCTTTCTGGCAAAGTAAAACCCTTGATGAAATGACCGATGCCGAGTGGGAGTCATTATGTGATGGGTGTGGTCAATGCTGCCTGCATAAGCTGATGGATGAAGACACCGACGAAATCTATTTTACCAACGTCGCCTGTAAGCAGCTCAATATTAAAACCTGTCAGTGCCGTAACTACGAACGTCGATTCGAATACGAGCCGGACTGTATCAAACTCACGCGTGATAATCTGCCTACCTTTGAATGGTTGCCGATGACCTGCGCCTATCGTCTGCTGGCGGAAGGAAAAGGGTTGCCAGAATGGCATCCGTTGCTGACCGGGTCGAAAGCGGCAATGCATGGCGAACGTATTTCGGTACGTCATATTGCGGTAAAAGAATCAGAAGTTCGTGACTGGCAGGATCATATCCTGAACAAACCTTCATGGGCGGATTAACGTCATGAAGTTAAAGGATTTTGTGTTTACTCGTTTTGGGCATGGGGCATCTGTGGGACATTACCTCCAAAATTAGCGTTCAATATTGCCAGTTGGTTGTCATTGTTGTCGGACATCCATTTACCGTAAACGCTGTAAACCATCTGTGCGGACGTGTGCCCCATTTGAGCCGCAATGAAGTTTGGGTTGGCTCCAGCGCTTAATGCCCAGCAAGCATATGTGTGTCGAGACTCATATGACTTGCGGTGGGGAATTCCGCTCCTTCTTAATATGTTGTTCCACGTTCCTGAGAATGACCCGGGTGAGTACCATTCACCTCCTTTACCATTCCTTGCTGTTAGCCTGGGAACAAAAACAAATGTGCATTCATCCCGGCGAGTTCTGCCAAACTCTCTGAGGTGTACGTCTATCTGATGTTGTTTACCCATCCTGGTATAAGCCATCTGGCTTTTCAGTGCCTCGATAGCTGGAGTTGTGAGGTTGATTGTCCGATTTCCACTTTCTGTTTTTGGCGGTGTGAAGTGGTCTGAAATGGCAAGGTTTCTGCTGATCCGAATAGTCCAGTTTTTGGTGTCTATGTCCTCCCATGCAAGAGCGCATATCTCACCGTGGCGCATGCCAGTATTAAACGCGAGCTTCCAGAGATTACGTATCTGGTCGCATGGGCACTTTTCAAGAAAACGATGATACTCATCACGGGTAAACGGTGATGGATCTGATTTCGATTTTTTAAGTGGAGTAACTGCAGCAAATGGAGATTTGCTTATGTACCCATTCAGTACCGCAAAATCAAACATTCCCTTCATGCAGGTAACGTAGACGTTAACTGTCCTGACAGTCCTTCCTTTCTTCACTGACCTGTTTTTCTGATGAGCTCCGCATATCTGGTAGCCAGTCAGCAATTCCTTTCTTACGTTAAGCACATCCTCATGAGTTATTGAATCAACCATTCGGTTGCCACCGAGAATATCGGTTCCGATCGTGATGTACGATACATATCGGAGATGGGCATTAAGTGTTAAGTCCATCCTCTTAAGTTCCAGCCATTTAGCTGCCAGTTCAGCAACAGTTATCCCCGGCGGCGCGATATTGAACTTCTTCAGGTTTGGTGACTGTGGGAACTGCCTTGCGTAATCGAATGCACCCGTTTTTATAGCGAAACAAACAGAGGCGCGAAGCTCTCCAGCAATGCGCCTGTTCTTCGCAGTATCAACAACGCCAAGGTTTTCCCTGACCCTTTTCCCGTTATATATGAACCATATGCGCAAAGTGCCGCCGTGGTTCTCCACTCCAGTTGGATAACCAGACATAAAATCTCCTGCGTTTGTTTAATGGGGAGGATATTTAAGCAGATTTCTGGCGCGGGATCGCCGGTCGTTGACGTTCAACCCAGTTATCGACTTCGTGTCGGTTGTAGAGGATAGGGGAGTTCTCTTTTGGCTGGCAGTCGCCGGAATAGTGGCGGTACTCTCTCCCCTCCATCCATGAATTTGTGCGTGCTGACTTGATCGCGTTCTTTGTTAGGCCAGTGATAGCCATTAGAACTTCTTCGGATACCCACTTGTTGGGCGTCAATTGGATAGTGTCGCTCATGGTTTTCTCCAGGAAAAAAGAAGCCCGGTTCGACCGGGCAAATGGGGGACAACGTGGCAGTGCATTCGCACCCAATAGCCAGCTCATAACTGGCTATCAGTTGCGTCAGTCGTCGTCGCAATCTTCGTCAGAGTCTGGATCCCATCCCTTTAGCTCAATACACAGGCGTTTCTCCAGTTCGTGATGTTTTTTGCGATCATCACCATTGATATAACGGTCTATTGCCAGCTCTCCAGCCTGATAAGTTCTGTCGCCAAAGAACCATCCACCTTCGTCATAAAATTCATGAAAGAAAATCAATTCAGGGAACCAGGTGACAAGCTCTTTGATAACGGGCTCAGGGATATTCCATGCGGTATCGAATTTGATCACCAACTTCGATTCGGTGTGCTCGACAATGGACATGTCGTAGGCGTTCCACTTGGTTCCCCAGCGAGCTGCATTGAATTTGTACCAATTCCTGCCAGTGGTTTCCTCTCGGCTTCCTCCTGCCAAAGAGTCGCCATTAAAAATAAAAGCAGGAGCTGGAATGATTCGATTGAAGTCGAAAACATCATATGGTTGTTGTGCTTCTCTCTCTGCAATTCGATCTAACCACTCCTGCCGTTCTTTCGGTTCCAGTTCGGCGTTATTTGCCTTCTCCCTCCAGTAATCAGGAGCCTCATGCTTTTGCTTTCGAAAGCATGCACCAAAAAGCTCAGACAAAGACTGTTCGTCGCCTGTGATTGTCAGGCGATTTGTAACGTGATTAGGCATTGTTATTCCTTATGCCGCCCGCATAGCGCGGAGGCGTTTTAAGTGTTCTGCTGTTTCAAGTTCGGCGCGTATCTGTGCCGCCTCGTGTGGGTCGAGGTGCTCGAAATCGTTATTAAAGCGGTCGATTGAAGCGGTGTTTATCCGGCCCTGTCGCCAGTAGCGGACTATTTCAGATGTGACGGAGTGAATTATTACCGGCCACCCGGCGTTGTCAGCGTATATCTGACCCCGTTGAATTAGCTTGAACATTGGCTGAGTCCTGCATCATGAGAAATGTGACCATCGCCGCTCGGAGTGGGTTCTTGTGGCAAATTGAGTGCTTAAACGCGCTGGTGTCGCAGAAATCCTGAACCAAGGCGGCCGACCAATCATTTGTGGTGTCGTCGATCATCACGGTGATTCGGTTATCAACGATAATCGGCCATGCGTCTGCCGGGTTGTTGCAGTAGTCGGGAAGTTCGTATGTCTTGATGCCATTAGAACCGTAAAGCCAACCACCGGTATAATTATCTGGATGAGATGGTTTAACGTGCCATGTTCCATTCATTGCGATGTCGGCAACGCGCTTGTTTATCTCGAAGTCACTCAACTTGCTGTAATCCATCACGCCACCTTTGGTTCATATAGAGACCATCCGCCGATATCATCGGCATATCTGCGATACTTTCTTCCAGAACCATCGCTACCCATGCGAAGAATTGCCTCTCCGTCAGCTACTGCAATTACTCTGTAAAGAGTTCCTCGTGGAGACTGCCAAACCTCGCCATATTGGAATCGTTCACCTTTGAAAATATTCTTACCCATCACATTCCCCTCTGCTTATTCCGCAATTCCATCTCGCCCTGGCAACTGACACACATCGTGCATCCTGGGTACGCTTTCCGGCGAGTCTCCGGCAAATTGTCTCCGCATTCCTCACAGTGCGTTGCTGATACTGCTGAGTGGTTGAGTCTGTGAGCCTGAATAGCATGATCGCGCATCATCTCTTCGAGAGCGCTGGCCTGATCGATGATTTCTGATGTCATAACCCAACAGCCTTACCCAGCCTCTCGCTGAGTTGATAGATGTGGTCTCGTAATTCAGTGAGTGTCTGCGCTTCGGATTCCAGAATTTCTTTGTGCATTAATTCACGCACCAGATGCTCAAACTTGCTGTAGTAACCAAGGCGAGAAAGCACTTCCTGTCCGGCGTTTTTACCTTCTTTGGAAATCTTCTTCTCGTTAAGAATAAGGTCATGCGCAGACCCGGTGACGACGTACTTATCGCCAAGTTCAATTCGTAATTTTTCACTCATAGTCAGTGCTCCATGAACTGTCGGTTAATTCGGTTGAAGGTGAACGCGAGAAAATAAAAAGGCCGCATTAGCGACCTTGTGATTCTGGCCTTCATGCCTCTGGCTCCGGTGGTGTTGGTGACCAATGAGTGATGTCCATTTCCTCATCGTCGAGACTGTCAATTTGATAGCTCCATTCCCAATCACCGGTTTCTGTCATGCCTTCTGAAAGCCAAACCGATCGCCATCCAATGACCCATCCCTCGCCGTTGGCGTCAAACAACAAGCACTGCTGATTAGGGGATGGCAGGCCATCTTTAACGGAGACAACCTCTGATTTAATCGCATCTTTCCAAGCAACTGCTGCTAATTCGCCGCCGAGAACGTTCATTCTGGAATGTACCGCTGGCTCTTTTCCATCCTCAAAATCTACGACAAAAGTTACTTTGCTCATGATTCGACTCCGTACCGGCCTTGCATCAGGCCGATGCTGCTAACGAATACCACCAGGCTGATACCAAGTGGCGCAATTTTCTGATGGTGCTTCTTGAGGATCGGCGGCACCACTGCATTCCATTTCGGCTTAGGCCTGCTTTTCAGTACCTGCTGAATCTCTGCCACGCATTTACGCCCCTGCGCTCTCACTACGTTGTTTTGCTCTGGTGTCATGCGGCCTCCGTTTTCATCACATCGATAGCGCAGCCAGGAAGCAGCTGAATCGCTGGCCCGTCGCACTGATTACCCCACACATCGAAGCCATGCGATGACTGACGAGCGAATAGCTCAATGCGCGGAACATCTCCGAGTAATTGCACCAGTTTTTCGCGAACGAGATCCGGCTTGCGGGAGTTCTCCAGCCGAGGCGCGGTGACGTGCTGGCAGATCGAGGCGTCCATGCGGGTAGGAAGTTTGCCGCGTACCGCAAACAGGCAGTCTTCGCTGTTTGCTCTGGTCATATGCCCCATGCCGATCGCGCTGTTACCCTTGTGCTTATTCGTCTTGTGCCAGGTGAACCCCTTCATGGTCATCAGGCGGAATCCCCACGCTTCGACAACCTTCAATTCCTCAACCGGCTGAGTAGGAACCCACCACATAGCTAGCAAACAATCATCGGCAGCAAGATCCCATACTGGCAATCGGCAGATATCCAGCACGTTCATCACCGGGTATTTGAACCCGGCACCACGCTCTCCGTCGACTGCCTTGTCGCGGTATGTCCATGGAGGATCTGCATAAATCAGGGTGTATTTTCCGGTCATGATTCCTCCCGCTCAGGGTCATATTTATCCCATGCACATCTCTCAATATTCACCTGCTGCCGCTTATCTCCGACCTCTTCGATACTCCGACCGGTAATCTCTGCTACTTCTGCGTTGGTGTAGCGCATGAGAATCGCTAACTCTTCCGTTGACCATTCACGCATAGTTAATCCTCCGGAGCGGGCCAGTGCGTCACGCTTGCTTCTGACTGAGTAAATGGAGCGACCGGTTGCCTTGGCTATCTCTTCCTCTGAGAACCGACCAAAGAGATGAAGCTCGGCTGGCGTCCATGGTCTGCCAGTCATCTTTCTGATAAGTGGTGCGCCGATACGTGATGCCTGGCGAGTGATTGCCGATTCGGAACGCTCTAGCTTTTCTGCTATTTCTGAGCGGGACATCTTCATCCCAACCTCGTGCAGGAACAGGTTTTCAAAGGGTTGCCAAAGTTCGCTCATGGAAAGCACCTGTTATTTGATGATTAATGATGGCTTTCCAACCTTTAGCTGGGCTCCGGGTATTGATTGGCCCGCTTTTAGTTGGTGCTTAATCGCTAATTTATCTGCCTTGATAACGGTTTCGTATTCGACAAACTCGGGAGGAAGGGCGCTTGAGTCGACAATTTCCACTGATTCAGAAGGAGAGCGAATTGTTACCTGATGAATGCCGGCTCTGATTTTCTTCTTTCCTGCCGTGGTTAATGCTGTTGCTATGTAAGCCTGAATGCTTTCAACTTTATTCAGCGTGACCGATGCGCGTTCGTTGAGTGATTTCGCCTCTTCCTTGAGGCGTTCTGCGTATCCGGTTTCGTTCTTGCAGATAGCCAGCAACTGCTCAATTTTATCTGTAAGCTCTCCTTCCATCCCTTCCAGCGTGTCGGCGATCGCATCCGCTTCGAAGTCTGAATCCATCAGCTTGGCGTAGTCGTTGGCGATTTCGTAAAGCTTACTCACTGCTCACCTCCAGCTTTGCTTTGCACTCTGCATAGATAGCCTGAACGTTCTGCTGCAGCTTCATGCCAGTTGTGCGCTTGTAGGCATCGGCAAAGATGCGTTTCAGGTCGTCCATGTTTTCTGCTTGCGCCATTTCATCGCAAAGAGTTTGAACATGTTCGATCACTTCCTGCTGTCGACGACGCTCATCTTCGCGGATATCTTCATCTGACTTGTGCGCCATAACCGGCTCCTGGAAAACGCCTTCATCTTCGTTGATGACGTGAATCGCGTTATCCAGACGCTCAGCACGTGGCCAGTACTTGCTAGCCCGCTTAACTATGGTCTTACGCGCCATCTCTTCCCAGAAGTTTTTCCATGGCCCATTCTTGGCCTTACTGGTAGCTTCCGTAGCCTTGATTTCTGCAAGGCTCATTTCTTCCGTCAGGTAATCGCCATCAGGGGTCTTAACTGTGCAGTAACCGCCGACTACGTCACCGCGATCGCCGAATGCGTTGTATTTGTGGGTAGGGGCGGTATCAAGTCCGTTTGATTCGTACGTGTCGTTTGAATACACCAGTTTGCACTGGCCCCACTTAATGGAGCCGGTAGACTGAGCCAAATGCAGAAGGCCCATATAGCTGATATCAAGGCACACCATGCCGTCACGAGGCACCAGATAAGCAAGCTTGCTGGCTGGGTTGAGAGTGATACCAATAGCTGCCACGTTTATAATGGCGTTCTGCGCGCTAGTAGGGTTTCCCAGCGCAGTTTTTGCCAGAAAGTCATTTTTCTGGAAGTACTGAATTGCGAACTGGCTTTCCTTTGCCCATGTGACTGACTGATCAGTAACCGCGCCAACAAAGAGCGGCTCCTGTTGTTTAACGAACTCAACAATGCTGATGCTCATTGTTACTATCCCTCATCAATATCTGTTTGGTGGCGAGCAATTGTCTCTGCCATGTAGCGAATAAATTCAGCTGCCTTTTCCTGAAACTCGACGTCATCATCGAAAGCTTTTGAAATGGCCTTCTTGCTGGCCCCGCGTCGTTGCAACTCGTCAATGCACAACGACTCTAGCTTGCTCTGTGGCAATCCTTTCTCAAGATCATCGGCCAGTTCAGATTCACGCTCTTCTCTGGCTATTTGCTGATAATGGCGCGTCCAGTTCTGCGCCTCGATACGGTCTTGAACGAGATATGCAGCCATAATCGGCTCCTGAAATTTGGTTGTGCGCTTCCCGTCTGCGATAGCCGGACGAGTATGGGGAATGGGGGGGGGATTATTACTTGCCGAGTGCTTTGGCGATCGCTGAGCGAGCCTTTATGATCTCATTTGCTTCAGGACTTCCTTCTTTACCTTTTCGCTTTCTGAAATCGTCATAACTTTCTACTAATCCTTGTAATGCCTCCAGCAACTCGGGAGCCGTTGAAATGAGCATAAAGTTAAAGTCATCAACTTCATCATTCGGCTCAATCCGGATTACTGTTCGCCCATCTTGTCCCGTTACATCGTATAGACACCGAGATGTTGAATCATCAAACCACGGCCCCGGCGTTCCTTTAAATTCGCTCATAATCATTTCCTGTGCCACGGAAAACCAATTGCCGCCTTCATATCGTTGTAGGCCGACATCCACATCACCGAATCACCTATGAACCTGGCGATTAGCGCTTTGTTCTGAGCTGCACGAAGCATGTTGTGATTAATCATGATTTACCCTCCACCTGCTGCAATAACCCGGCAATGTGCATCTGCCGACTTGTCATGGTGATTTTCTCGCGAGGTTTATCGACTGATGAGAGTTGCCACTCGTTGTCGTTGAGTTTTGATGCGTGGTACTGCTTGCCGTTGTGGGTGACTGTCATGGCGTTACCTTCTTTTCATCAAGCAAGCCAATGTCATATGCCTGCTTGGCTTCCTTGTGATTAACAAGTTGTCCATTTACCGTATTGGCAACATCACTTACCGGCTCACCTGGTCGAAACCATCCTGTTTCCTTTTCCCGATCAGTAAGCTCTCGCTTGTCCAGGCTACTAATTTCAGATGCCCGACATTGAGGGCAGTAGTACGGTCCACACTGAACCATGCCAATGCCAACGTCGCAGTGGTCAGCCTCGCAGCTGTCATATCCACAATATGGACAGATAGCCAGGTCAGGCTTGTAGATGTTTCGATAGTTAGTGCTGAACTTATGATTACCGATTCCTGTACTCATAATCATCTCCGCGCTTAAGCCGCGCCGCTGAGCTAAAGACCTCTGCATGCAAAAAACTTTAATGCAGACTTATTGGTAAGCGGTGGATAGCCGCCGTGATAACAGAGCACCCTCGTGAAGGCGCTGTGGTATCAGCAATAAAAAACCCGCAGGAGCGGGTCTATTTGATGAGTGATGCTGCGTATTCGAGGAGGTAAAGCTTCGGGGCCAGCCAAATTTTCAGCCATGTCATTCTTGTTACGACAGCGATTACCAACAGCCCCCAAATACATATAACTCCTGCCATAGGAACAACAAAAAAGCTAAGCTCGCCCTTACTGTCCCACACCATTGTTGGGCTATATTTAGGGTTTCCTCTATCCCATGAATATCCTTCATTACCGAATTTCCCTATTTCAACTTTCCTGCACTGGCGCTTAACAAACCAAACGACCAGAGGGATAGTTGAAATGGCAATAATCGTCATGATCAGGCTGTGCGTCATATTCCAAACCAGAAGTTGGTGTACAACATCCGGTATCTGAGCCTGACTAAATGATACTGCGGCATCAATCCCGGCAACCGCTTTCTGCAAAAGCTCAACAAGAATCTTGTTAGCCTGTTCTTCCATCGCCTTACCCTCTGTTTGTATCGTGAGCTAATAAAAAGGCCTCCAGTTAGGCAGCCTTCTCATAAACAATTTTTCCGTTTTTCATGATGCTATCAATCATCCAGTCATAGCCGCAGAACCCCTTACTTCCTTTGATTTCTGCATTCTTGGCTTTAGCACCATCAACAATTTTCACCGTAATTCCGGCACCCCATCCGTCACCGAAATTGTAATAATGGTAATCGCCATCCTTAACGTTATCGTTGCCCTTCAATGGCAATTCGCGACTCTTAACGAACCGGTCGCGCTCGCCAGACCACCCACCATTCCAAGAACCACGATTAGGCATAGAAAGCTCGAAAATTGCCCATTTACTCATTTCCTCACCTCATAAGTTAATTAACGCGCCATAACCGATTAAATCAGTGGCGTAGATTTGCCGCGGGATTTCTGCACAGCATGGATTTTATTTCCGAACGGGTTAGCATCTTTGTACCAGGTGCGCTGCTTCTTGCATTCTGCCGCCTCTGCTACTTCTGCCCGGTGTTCAAGCTCTTCCCGATACTCAACCAGTGCCGATAAATCAGGTGGGTTGAGAGCAATTTCTACGCGTGATCTGACTTTTCTTGTCAGCGAGAGAACAGGGCGGTTATTCGGCTTGGCGCTTACCCCAACTAACAGGGGATTTGCAGCTTTCCATTCGGCCTGTTTCTCTGCGCGGCGTTCGCGGCGTCGTGCTTGTGCATCCATTGTGGATCTCCTGTCAGTTAGCTTTGGTGGTGTGGTCTGGAATCGAACCAGAGGTACGGCCGTCATGCCCGCGTCTGCCACTGCGCTACCACACCCCAAAGCTTTCTGCTTTGAATGCTGCGCTTTTTCAGCGCCAGATTTTTAAGAGCTTCACCGTCATGGTGAGTTGCCACACTCTCGCAGTGGCTGCGCTCATGCCTTTGAGATGTCTGTCGCGTCATCGCCGCTGATTACCGGTGTGCGTTTGGCGTTTGCACTGCTTTACCGGAGCTTGTTTTGATATAAGAACCTTGACCCATCACTACACAGGCTCGCTCAGTGGCGACTCAGGGCAGCATCATGACTGCTGCATTGCCTTTCGGCTGCGGTCTATCCGCTTTACTGCTCCATGTTTAACTCCTTAGTGAGTAGTGCGTCCGGCTGATGGGTCTAATGTATGCGTAATGCGCAAATGCGTCAAGCGCATATTTATAGCAAAATGGGGATTCCCCCTTTAAATTAATTTATGCGTATGATTCAAAAGGAATTAAAAAATTTACTGATATTGCTTAAGGCACAAAAAAACCCGCCGTAGCGGGTTGTTGGTATGCGATTATGTGTTAACCGTGTCTGCGGAACTGCTGTGACTGACTTAGCATTACTCTACCAGACACGTGAAGCATCGCAGCCTCTTCAGGGCTTATGCTCCACTCTCTATACTTTGGATTGTCCGAGATCACGAACAGATCGTTTTTAACTTTTTGAAGACGTTTGACGAAAGTGTCACCATTGAAATCAAAAACGTAAATACCATCACCATCGAAGTAATTGACTCTGATATCCACAAAAATCAAATCGCCCGGCTCAATGGTTCCCTGCATGCTATCGCCGCGAACGTTGATAAGCTTCACCGATTTTTGAGGGATGCTGCCAAATATAGACTTAGCCTGGTCAACGTCATACTCAATTGATCGGACAACCTCCACAATATCTTTTGATGGCGAGCCATTGCCTGCGCTGGCGGAAACGTTAAGAACATCAACCCTATACACATCCTTTTCCTCTCGACTGTTTAGGGAATCTATACTGTATGAATCTACAGTATTTTCCTCGTCATCGGAAGAGAATAGTACAGCTACAGGAACATCGAGAGCTTTCGCTATTTTTCTTAGGAGCTGATCACTATACCCTTGAATCCCACGCTCAAGGCGTGAAAGGTTACCGACGTCGCTATCCACAAGAAGCGCCATCTCGTTCAATGTGTATTTATTTTTCTTCCTAAGAAGTCTTATCTTTTCACCTACTTTCATATCTTCATTAGAAAACATTTATGCGTCCTTCGCAAAGCGCCTTGCGCAAAATTTGCGGATGGATTAATATGCGTCTAACGCATTATGGAGGTGCAATATGTGTACACCACTTAGAAAAATGCGCGTAGAGAAAGGTCTGACAATTTCTGAAGTTTCCAAAATGACAGAAATTGATGTAGGCAACCTGAGCCGAATTGAACGCGGTATGCAGGTTACATCTCTGGAGACAGCTGAAAAGCTATCCAAGTTCTTCGAAGGGAAGATCTCAGAGATGCAGATTCTCTATCCGCATCGGTATATGGCAGCCTAAGCAACATCCGCTCTTATCACATCTAAGACCTGAAAAAGGGCGATTCAAAGCAACAAGTCTTAAAGGCTATGCGTGTCTGCGCATTGGCCTATTTAACTATTTAACACTCTAGGAATTTAACAAATGGAAAACTCAATTAACCGCAACAAGGTCAATGCCCGTCGCATTGAGTCCTGGTTGCTTAACCGTATCGCTATGAAAGGTGGCAACAACGTTGCTAAAGAGATCGGAGTTGATAAGGCACAGATAACCCGCTGGAAAGAAACGTGGCTGCCGAAGATGGCAATGCTGCTGGCAGTTCTGGAGTGGGGTGTCGTTGATGACGATATGGCGCGGTTGGCAAGAGAAGTAGCTGCGGTGCTCACAAAGAAAAATCGCCCGGCGGCAACCGAGCGATCTGACCAGATAAATATGGATTTCTAACAGGAGTTATTTTAATGGCTAAACGCAAAAAGTACCAGGAAAAAGAAGAGATTCGACACCCTGATTCACCAGATGGTTTGGTCGTTGCTGCTTCTAAAAATAAGGCGTTCGCAGAGCGTCTTGTTGGCGTTATTCGTATCGCAATGGCTAAGGCAGGGGTGAAGCATGGGCGTCGTTAAGCAATTAGCAGACTACAGGCCGTCACTGGAGGCCGTGGAGCGTCAGGTGGCAGATCTCGATGATGGGTATACCCGCATCGCTAACGAGCTGCTGGAAGCGGTTATGGCTGCCGATTTAACGGCTCGCCAGCTGAAGGTTGTTCTGGCGGTGATTCGCAAAACTTACGGGTTCGGTAAAAAGTTCGACCGCATTACCAATACCCAAATAGCGATGATGACCGGCATTCACCACACGCATGTTTGTAAGGCCAAGAACGAGATGATCGCCATGAACATCATCGTGACAAACGGTCAGGCAATTGGCGTAAACAAGGTGATTTCTGAGTGGAATTTTGAGATTAGCCAAGTTAGCGAATCATTAGCTAAAACAGCTAATAAAACATTAGCCAACTTAGCTAATGGGTATAAGCCAACTCAGCTAAACACAAAAGAAACTATTCAAAAGAAAGAAAAGAAAGAAAACACACAGTCATCTGGCGATGACCGCGAACCGGTTAAACCTGAAAAGCGAAAACCAGTGAAGTTCGATTACGACGAGTATCTCTCCACCTACAACGAGATTGTCGGCGATCGACTTCCTCACGCTGTCGAGGCCAACGAAGAACGCCAGCGAAAAATACGCAAACTGGTTAACTCTCTCGCCACCAAAAACATCGACGGCTTCCGCGCCTACGTGAAAGCGTTCATGGCAGCTGCAAGACCATTCCATTTCGGTGATAACGATCGCGACTGGGTGGCAAATTTTGATTACCTGCTACGCCCGAAAGTTCTGGTGGCTATTCGTGAGGGAACGCTATGAGACAGGATATCGAGGCCAGTGTGATTGGCGGATTACTTCTCGGCGGACTTACCCCGGCGGCAACTGACGTTCTCGCCCGGATTGATGCTGAAGCGTTCACCATTCCACTCTACCGGAAAGCCTTTGAGGTGATCCGCAAGCAGGCCAGAAATCGCAAACTGATTGACGCTCTGATGGTCGCTGAGGAATGCGGTGATCAGCATGCTACCGATGTGATGATGACAGCCAGAGCATGCCCCAGCGCTGCAAACCTGACTGGTTACGCAGATATGCTGGCAGACCAGCATCAGCGCCGATTGTTCCTGCATGCCATAGACGAGCTGCGCGGCGATGTGAGCAACGGAACGCTTGACGGTGCAGCATCGGCAATGGACGAGCTAATGCGCCGCCTGAGCACCATCAGGAAGCCAAAAGGCGAGGTTAAGCCAGTTAGGTTAGGCGAAGTCCTGAATGATTATGCCGAAACGCTGGAGAACAGGCTTAAAAACGGTGAAGAGTCGGACACCATGAAAACCGGTATCGACGAACTGGATGCGATTACTGGCGGAATGAACGCTGAGGATTTGGTAATTATCGCTGCCCGTCCTGGCATGGGTAAAACGGAACTGTCGCTGAAGATTGCCGAAGGTGTAGCGAGTAGACCGTTGCCGGGAACTGACACCTTGCGCGGGGTGCTGATTTTCAGCATGGAGATGAGCAACCTGCAGATCGCCGAGCGAAGCATTGCCGGACGCGAAAACATGTCTGTCAGCGTTCTGCGCAACCCGGCAAATATGGACGACGAAGGGTGGGCAAGAGTTTACAACGCCATATGTCACCTGAAAGACCATGATGTCTGGATGGTTGACGCATCAAAGCTGACAGTCGAAGAAATCCGCAGCATTGCCGAACGGCACAAGCAGGATAACCCGGCGCTATCACTAATCATGGTTGACTACCTTGGCCTGATTGAGAAGCCAAAAGCAGAGCGAAATGACCTGGCTATAGCGCACATCTCTGGCAGCCTGAAGGCGATGGCTAAAGACCTGAAGACGCCAGTTATCTCCCTTAGCCAGTTATCCCGCGAAGTTGAGAAGCGGCCTAACAAGCGACCGGTTAACGCAGATTTGCGCGACTCAGGAAGCGTAGAGCAGGACGCAGACTGCATCATCATGCTCTATCGAGAGGCGGTATACGACGAGCATAGCCCCGCGGCGAAATTTGCAGAAATCATCGTTACCAAAAACCGTTTTGGTTCGCTTGGCACTGTATATCAGCGATTCGTTAACGGTCACTTCATGCCATGCGATCAGGATGAGGCCCGCATGATTTCAACCAGCAAGCCTTCAACTGGAAAGCGTTATGCCAAAGGAGCAGACGTATGAGTTTCAAAGAAGCACGTAACACCAGAGAAATTATCGAATCTGAGCACCCGGAATTCCCTGAAACCATCCTCCACGCTGAACTATGCCGCGCATGTGCTCGCGTAGACGGTCGCAGCATCAAGCAGTCACTCAAGGCCTTTGCTCTGGCACGTATCGAAAAGGTTGATAGCAAGCCACTTAAAGGCGCACTGGAGCAGATGGCATCCAGCATGTTTCCTGAGACAGAGATAGCCCGTATCCGCGCTTGTGTAGGTCGCATGGAGTCGGCACTGGTTAAGACATTCGGAGTGAAGCGAGCATGACAAGCAGAGAGCAGTTTGAATTGTGGGTTAGCGGAACGACTAATTCTGATTTGCACAGAAGCATCATGTTGTGTCGCCATGAAAATGGAAATTATAACCACCTTGCAACAAATCATAAGTGGGAAGCATGGCAAGCATCACGCGCGGCGATTGAGATTAAATTGCCGAATCAGGCATGTCTTGCAACGTGGCATTACGCTGGCTCTCCTCCAGATGACTTTTACGAAGATATCGAAATATCGAGAAATCCAAGTAAAGACAAATCTGTTGATGGAACGGAGCCATTCCCGCTGCTGACGAAATGGGAAGTTGAGCAAGCAATCGAATCGGCAGGGTTAAAGGTGAAAGGCGACTGATATGACTGAAATCTACATAGCAGATCTATCTGCAAGCGTGGCCGTGATAGTCGGCCTTTTTTATGCCCGGAGGAAATGGTGAAGCTCGATAAATTCTACTTCCTTGGCAAGTTCGTATTTGGCTTTGGGATATCAACTGAGCTATGGCACACGGAGCGTAAATCAGGCGGTAAGGTTGTGCATTTCCTCCATTTTGGTTACACGCCAGACCTTAGCCCTGAGAGAGCATTCAAAGCATCGCTACTGGTGCTCACATTCATATTTTTAACGATGCGGATAGGCATCTGCCTAAAACGCAAAAACATCGATTAACAGGCCTGCATCGCGGGCCTTTTTTATGAGGGTAGGATTATGATCACTAAGCAATTAGTAGAAACCATTAAGCACAATGGGATTCTGGCATCTGCTGGAGAACTGAAAAAATTGTTTACGAAAGCAGTTGAGGCAGAAGAGAAAAATATAGAACTCGAGCAAAAGCTCACAGACATGGCAGTACAGCTCGCTAACGCCGAGAGCAAGTGCAGGGAGCTGGCGGCGGAGAATGCAATTAAACAGGAATTCATTAAAACCTGCTTCCGTGCAGCTGCTGATGGCTGTTCGATGGATGGTGCTGACATTCAGGAGCTCGGCGAGCGTCTTGGTCTGTTCGGACGTGAAACATACCAGCCAGTGCTGCACGGTTATATCTGCGGACATGAGACTGGAGAGGATACCGTTTACGTCATAAAGAAAACCCCAGCTACAGACACTTTCCTGGCTGAAGTGAGGGCGCAGGGTGTGGAGATGTACGCCGATACTTTGGATCGTGCTGCTGACGATGCTGAGCGTAATGGATTTGATGATGGGATGAGGTTTTTACGCGCTGAATCTGAAGGAGTGAGAAAGTTCGCCGCCCAACTTCGCAAAGGAGCCGCGTTATGAGCAACCGAATTCGCAATGCTCAGGTATTCGACGCTCGCACCGGTGAGTATCCGGTAGATATGTACATTCGCTGGATCATTGGTGGTGAACTTGATTTTGATGCCAATTATCAACGCGAGTATGTCTGGGGGCATGAAGAACAGCAGGCATTCTTAAACGTAGTGATTTCTGGTTTTCCTATCGGATCAGTGGCGTTGGCAAAAGCACCTGACTGGTGTTCGCGTGAACTTCCTTACATCGAAATTGTTGATGGCAAACAGCGCCTCACCACTTTGAAAAAATTCATCACCAATGAGATTCCAATCATCCTAGCTGATGGTCCGCTTTACTGGCGAGACATGACTCGTGCGGAGCAATTGGCATTTGGTCGTCGCCCACTCCCTGCAATTGTGCTGGATGAAGTGACGTACAAGGACCGCTTGGCTTATTTCATAGCGGTGAACTTTACAGGTGTTCCGCAAAGCGAAGAACACAAGCGGCACGTAATGCAACTCATGGAGACAGCCCAATGACAGCACTCAACAAACAGGCGCTGAACTATGACCCCGCTGACCCTGACAAGATGCGGCTACCTGCTGGCGCTACGTGCGGTAACTGCCATCACATCCGGCGCTGTAAAGCCATGTTCGGCCACACTGAATCTGACACATATTGCGATTGGTCACCGTCGCGATTTATCGCTGGCATTGGCGTGAAGGGGGAGTGAGTCAGTGGAAAAATGTAATCGCTGTATTGTCGGCCTGATTGGATCGCAGCCAGTTCTTTCCGGTGACTGGGCTAATGCGGTCGCAAATTTTGAAATCGTAATTGCTGACTGGAACGAGAAAACCAAACGCTTTGCCGTTCCGCATCCTGGATTCGCCCGTAAGTTCAATTACTGCCCGCATTGCGGAAACAAGGTAGAGGACTAACCCATGACAACTAACAACCACCCGGCGAACGGTCCTGTATCACTCGATCGCCTGCACCAGATAAGCGAAATACTCAGCAAAGCAGCAGCACAAAGCGACGGAGGTAATCTAGGCCACGCAATGGCTGATGCTGTGAAGGTGATTGATGGGGCTATTGCGTCGTTTGGCACTGAGCCTGTGCTTTATGCCGCTGAGGAAACTCTGGCTTATGCCAAGATGGGTGAGATTCACCTTAAATGCCTGTCGCAGCCAATGGGAGATGCGGTAATTCCGCTCTACACCGCCCCGCCAGCGCCGGTAGTGCCGGAACCGATGAAAGACCATCAAATCCGCGAACTGGTAAACGACCTGCGCGATATTGCCGTGGAGTATCACGGAACACAGCAATTGCGAGAACGCATATCTCGAACCGTTCGCGCCGCCATGCTTCAGTCTGGCAACTCTCCGGGAAAATGCAGTCTACATGATGGCATTGAAGCTATCCGCAACTCAGGCATTCCTGTAGATGTCGATAAAATTCAATCTGAACGTGTAGCTGGAAACCATACCGAGCAACACCTCGACATGGTCGGCCATTCTGGTGATGGCAACGAAAAGGCCAATTGCAGGTTGCCATTCGATCAATGGCTATCACAGCAAAATGAGCCGATAGACGTCGATTGTGGCTGTGTAACCACCGAGGCATTTTACCACTGGCTGCGCGTTGCTTATGAGGCTGGCAACTCTCCGGTAACTCCGGATGGTTGGGTGATGGTACCAAAGGAGATGACTGACGCTATTGGAGAGGCTATAGCCATGCATGCGAACTGCTGTGGTGGCATAGCACTTGATATCTACGATGCTATGCTCGCAGCAGCACCGCAGAAGGAGGTGAAGTGATGAACAAGCTGACGATAATCCGCATAGATATAAATCAAGGCCCTTAGGGGCCTTTTATTCTATGATAAACGGACTTTGTTTGAGAGTGACATCATGAAGCCGAAGAAGCTAAATGCTAAGCAGCAATACCAATTAGACGTTGAGTTGGTCAAGAAGAAACCTGCTAACCGGGCAGAGGCAAAAGCCCATTTGGCGGCACAATTACGGATTAGTAAATACAAGGCGCAAACCTCTTCCAAAATTAGCGTTGGTAGTTTCAGGGGGAAAAGGACGGTGCATTTCAGAAAGGCCGAAGAAGAAGCCAGGGCTGCGCTAAATAAAGCAAATGCCATTAGATTTTCCGAAGGTGAGGTCGAGTCCGTCGATACTGATCGAATCTCAGAAACCAACAAACGCTGGCGCGGGAGAACTGCTGACTAATGTCTGACTGGAATATTGCTGCAAAGCCACAGGAAGAGCGCGACAAGGTTAACGTCGACCTTGCTGCCAGTGGCGTAGCGTACAAAGAGCGCCTGAACATGCCGGTTATCGCTGAGCAGGTAGCCCGTGACCAACCAGAGCATCTGCGTGAATACTTCATGGAGCGAGTTCGCTACTACCGCGAGCAGAGCGTGACGCTCCCGAAATCATCCGATCCGCGCTATCTGGATATGGCTGCACAGAACGAGAAAAAGTAATCCACATTGACACCCACAAATTACAATTATACTGTATGCATGTACAGTATTTATTGTGAGGTGTTTATATGGGTTTCCCGTCTCCAGCTAATGACTACGTTGAATCATGCCTGACGGTTGATCGCTTATGCCACATGGATGCTAACTGTATCGTCATTGATACGTCATCTGGTTATGCAGTTATTAACCGTGCTCTCAGGGTTAAGCAGGGAGCGCCAATCCTCATCAATCACTGTGGCCGCATTCAGTTTGCAAAGCTGATGGGTGAGGCGCTGATAACGTCAGAAGGTGAGGTGCTTGAAGGAGAGTCTCTGGATGATGTTGATGTGATCGGCGTGGTCACGTTCTTTATCAACTCAGCTCTTCAGGAGGCCGCTGACCCATCACCGATATAAGTCACGCGCAACGTCAAGCAACATTACTCACTCTCAAAATTAGTGTTATAATTAGGTCGCAGTCGGATTGAGCACCCGGCTGTGACCTCTGCATCTGATTGGGAAATTAGATGCGAAACACAAAGAGTACGACCTACCATATTCCGTCAGCGTTATCTAATGCTGAGGGTTTTCTGCATTCTGCGTTACCTCTCGGAGGTGGCGTATGAAGCAACAATTCCACCTCGTAAACGAATCTGTTAAGCAGAACGCCATCAACTACATCCGTGAGTTGCCGGTTGACGCTAAGCGCCCGCTGATTCTCGACATAAAAGAGATGACCCGCACCGCTCAGCAGAATCGGAAATTATGGCCACTGCTGAAAGACCTCTCCGATCAGGTTCTCTGGTTCGGCAACAAATACGACTCAGACGACTGGAAAGATTTGATAACCGCAATGGTCGCTAAGTCCAAGAAGCAGGAGCAACGAATGGCTCCCGGTCTGGATGGCGGCATTGTGATGTTCGGTCAACGTACCAGCAAGATGACTGTGCGCCAGATGGTAGAAGTCATCGAGGCTATCTACTGGTTCGGCACTCAGCAGAACGTCAAATTCAGCGACAAGTCACGCATTGAAATTGAATGGGCTAAGCAGTGGGGTGATCGCAATGCGTAAACCTACCCGCCGCAGCTGCAAAATCTGCAAGGCCAAATTCACCGCTACCTACGACAACGTCTGGTGGTGCTGTCCTGAGCATGGATTCGAGTACAGTCAGTTGCTGCTGGCGAAGAAGAAACTGGCAGCCGAGCGCAAGCGCAAGCAAGAAGCTCAGCAGGAACGCCGTGAGCTGAAGATTCGCAAGAAAGCATTGCAACCGCTTAGTCAGTATCACAAACGCGCTCAGACAGCGTTTAACGCGTTTATTCGCCAGCGTGACGCAGGGCAACCATGCATCAGTTGCGGCCGTAACTCCGGCGCGAAGATGAACGCCGGTCACTTCCGCACTGTCGGCGCATCGCCAGAAACCCGCTATGACGAAACCAATGCCCATATCCAGTGTGAGGCCTGTAACTCCTATCTGTCAGGAAATATCGGTGAATACCGCCCGCGGCTGATTGCCAAGATTGGACAGGAAGCTTACGACCGGCTGATGGGTCCACACGAAGCAAAAAAATGGACCCGTGAAGAACTCGACGCACTGGCAGCGCACTACCGCGAAAAGCTCAAAGAACTGAAACAACAGGAGGCAGCATGACCCGCACCGATATCGACAACTATCAGCGCTCGTCAGTAGAGCGTGCTACCAGGCTGACTCCTTACGCAAGAAGTGAAATAGCCCGGATTGATAGTGAAACAGCAGAGCTTCAGAAACGCATCGATCGGAACAACGAATTACGCCGTGAAATCATCAACCGCGCAAACATGAACAAGAGGCCATCAGCATGAAACTGGAACTAACTGCAGACCAACATCGCTGGATTGATAACTGGCTTCACCTTTGGGGCGCGTGGGCACAGACCGGTAAAATCGACAAATCGATGATTAACATGATCGCCAAGTTTATGGCGACAGTAGAAGGGCAGCAGTCAAGCCGCCCGATGTGTAGTGATGATGACGGCATGCTGATTGATGCTGTGCTGCGCCATTACCTGAAAAATGTCGATGAAAACGCCTGGCGGGTTATCTTCGCTTACTATGTTTGCAACTCCAGCGAGATACGGATCGCTTCATGGCAGCATGCGGTCAGCAAACCACGCCTGATGAAGACAAGAGCCGGTAACCAGTACAAGCGTCCAAGCCTCTCTACTACGCGCAGAGAAGTGAAAGAAACCATCAATGCGGCATTGTTCTGTTTGTATCAACCGCTACAAAATGCTTTCAACGGTCGTGAAAGTGTGAGGAAAGTTGCAAAAAATGTTCACAACGTGCTTGCATTCCAATGAACAAATGAGCATTATATTTAGTGTAGGTTGCCGTATTTGCGTTTGACCTATCAGAACTCAGAGCCTCGCCATTGTGCGGGGCTTTTTATTTGCCTGTAGCTCAGTGGACAGAGCGGCAGCCTTCTAAGCTGTCGGTCACTGGTTCGAATCCAGTCAGGTGAGCCAAATACCTACCAGGACCATAAGAGCGGAAGCTCAATGCACTACCCTCATCTTGCCAGCATCGCCGCTGGCTTTTTTAAAGCGCATTACCACCAAGAACCAGACCCAACCAACTCATTGCTGAATATCTGTGGCTACGGTGGTCTAGTGCGCTTCAAAAAAGAAAACCCAGCGCAATGGCTGGGATTAGGTTGGATTCTTACGCCAACTTATTTACAGACACCTCAACCTCGTATCCCAAAAGGTACAAGGCTTGCTCCAGTGTCTCGACTTTAGAGGCATGACTAACGTCAAGCAGGCGGTCAATCTGAGGGCCTTTCTGGTTGAGCTTTCTGGCTAAATCTGCTTTACGCGTGCCGGTGTTGATCATGGCATTATGCAGCGCAGCTTTCAGGCAGATCAGCACAGGAAGGTGAACAGCGATGTCGCCATCCTGTACGGTTGATGGCTCAGGAATTGGCACCCGACTATCAATCAGGTCTCCAATCATTGATGTGATGCCATCGCGCGCTTCCAGTTCGATGTCATCCTCTGTCAAAGCAACAGAGTGCAGATTGCTGAAGTCGCGAAAAACAATTTCGTATTGGCCCGTATCTTCATCGAAAGATACAGTAGCCGGATATTTAAACATATGCCTGGCCTCTTCGGTTATGGTCTCAATGACCGGATTCAGTGTCGAAAAGGGTGGGGCCTAAAGCCCCAGATCCTTGATTATCGATTTTCTTGTTCCCTCTGGTATCTCCTTGGAGCCGTGGAAGGGGAATATTGACATCCTTCCGTTGATTGTTGCTTTCCGGTGGCTTCCACCGCCTCGGGCATTTTCAATCGCGACTCCTTGGGACTTTAACCAGCGAAGGAACTCGCTGTATTTCACTGAATCCTCCTGTTCGTTGTTGATGTAAGTATAATAACACAAAAGATTATAAACACAACAAAAATGTTGTGTTTCTGCGTCCCTTTGTCCAATTTGGCTGGGATTGATAAACACTACAAACACAGCACCCCGTTTCTTCGGAGGTGATATGGCTAAACGTATGCAAGATAAAGAAAGCATTGCCGGAGTGTCATGGCTGATTGTCCTTGCTCTGTCATGCTGGGGCGGGCTTGTCCGATACCTTATTGACGTTAAGCAGAACAAAGCCACCTGGAGCTGGATCAACGCACTGGCGCAGATCGCAGTGTCTGGATTTACCGGCCTCATTGGTGGCCTGATCAGCGTTGAAAGCGGGCTGAGCCTTTACATGATCCTGGTTACGTCTGGCATTAGCGGGGCGATGGGCTCCGTGGCACTGACGTACTTCTGGGAGCGGCTGACGGGGATGAAGAATGCAAACCAGTAATAAAGGCATTGCCCTGATCAAAGAGTTCGAAGGCTGCAAACTCACCGCCTACCAGGACAGCGTCGGCGTATGGACGATCGGCTATGGTTGGACTCAGCCTGTCGACGGGAAGCCAATCCGCGCCGGGATGGCGATTAAGCAGGAAACGGCTGAGCGTTTGCTGAAGACCGGACTTGTCAGCTACGAAAGCGACGTGTCCAGACTGGTTAAGGTCGGCTTGACTCAGGGGCAATTCGACGCCGTGGTGTCGTTCACGTATAACCTCGGCGCCCGGTCATTGTCGACATCGACTCTCCTGCGAAAACTCAATGCCGGTGATTACGCTGGCGCTGCTGATGAGTTCCTGCGCTGGAATAAAGCTGGCGGTAAAGTTTTGAATGGGCTGACCCGTCGGCGTGAGGCGGAGCGTGCTCTGTTCCTGTCGTGATTGGCGCAATGGTAAGGCGTTACTGGTTGCAGTTGCTGGTGATAGCGTTAATCGGCGTGCTGGCATTCTCCGTGAACCACTTTCGCGACAACGCCATCACCTACAAAGACCAGCGCGATAAAGCCACCAAGAATCTCATCCTGGCTAACGCCACCATCAAAGATATGCAGGTGCGCCAGCGGGATGTCGCTGCGCTGGATGCCAAATACACGAAGGAATTATCTGATGCTAAAGCTGAAAATGATGCTCTGCAGCGTAAGCTTGATAATGGTGGTCGGGTGCTCGTCAAAGGAAAGTGCCCAGTGCCTACTTCAGCCGAAACCTCCAGCTCCACCGGCATGGGCAATGATGCCACCGTCGAACTCTCTCCAGTTGCTGGACGAAACGTTCTTGGTATCCGATCCGGAATCATCAGCGACCAAACATCGCTGAGAGCGCTGCAGGAATACATCAACACGCAGTGCATGAAATAAACACCATTGCAAAGTACAAAGTCCATTTAATGAGCCTCGCGAAAAGCGGGGCTTTTTTATGCCCGCAGTAAACCGCGCATCGCAGCGCATGACAATCCCGAGTCTTTCAGAAAGCTGAGCCTGAGAACTGCCGTATATGGTGGCGACCATCTCGGGGCGGCTTTTCTGTGCGAACAGGCTCATCTTTCTAAAAGGTAAAGACGCTATGAATAATCCGTCAGTTATTCCGGCCTTCGACTTCCGCGAAATGGTCATGCCATGTAACGGGAAGGTCATCACCACTTCTATGAAGATCGCCAGCTATTTCGGCAAAGCGCATAAAAACGTTCTGCGTGCTATCAAGCGGCTGGAGGTTGATTGCTCGCCTGATTTTAACCGGCTCAATTTTGAGCCCGTTGAATATCTCGATAAAAAAGGCGAAATGCGTCTGATGTACAACATCACAAAAGACGGGTGGATGATGCTGGTAATGGGTTTTACCGGGAAAGTAGCCACCGCTATTAAAGAGCAATACATCGCCGCATTTAACTGGATGGCCGAACAACTTAGCAGACGTCTGGCGATGGGCGAAGAAATGCAGCACCGCTACGCCATCAAAGAAACGCGTTCGAAGCTGAAAGGCACGATCGGCAGCAGATTGATGAACGAACGCAAGAAGGAAAAGCGCGTTCTGGCCGTTGAGCATGAGCACATCATGCAGGTGACGCAGCCAGAATTGTTGATTGGCTGATCGCGACATTACAGAAGCTCTTCACTGAGGGGCTTCGATAATGATCTGTGTAACCCCGCAAGGATGGTGATCACATCTTGCTGACGGGTAAGCCGTAAGTGGCTAAGCACTTCTGAGAAGCAGGGCAACAGCTGCGACAAGGCAAAGAGGTAATCATGTCCGACATCTACCAAATCACCCTAACCACGCAAACAGGCGAAACCTTCACGGGCAAGATGTCACGACGTCAGCCTGAACTGGTAAACGGCTTTGTACCGCTGGCTACCGAAACTGGACAGTGGCTTTACTTTGCCCCTGCCGACGTGAAGCGCGTGGAGTTCACGCCGGTGCCGGAAGAGCAGACCGAGCAGCCAGAAGAACAAACAACGGAGTAACGAATGGCAAGTCTGACAATTAAGCAAGAGGCTTTCTGTCAGGCATACATCGAAACGGGTAATGCTTCAGAGGCTTATCGGACGGCGTATGCTGCTGACAAGATGAAGCCAGAAGCAGTGCACGTAAACGCCAGCAAACTTCTGGATAACGCTAAGGTAGCACTAAGGGTGAAAGAACTTCAGGGAGAGATTAAGCAGCGCCATAACGTTACTGTCGATTCTCTCCTGGCTGAATTGGAAGAGGCCAGGCAGAAAGCCTTGAGCGCAGAAACTCCACAATCATCAGCTGCTGTGGCTGCGACAATGGGCAAGGCCAAGCTGGTTGGACTGGATAAGCAGATTGTCGATCACACCTCATCCGATGGAACCATGACTCCGAAGCCAACCGTGATCCAGCTACTCCCCGTTGAGCCCAAATCATGAGTAACGCCGTTCAGCTGCCAATCCCCGCAAAGCTTGCGCCACTGTTCACCGCCGTGAATAAGCGTTATAGATGCTCGCACGGTGGACGTGGCAGCGCCAAGACCCGCACATTCGCGCTGATGACTGCCGTAAAGGCGTATCAGTCGATGATGAATGGTGAAAGCGGGGTGGTACTCTGCGCGCGTGAATTCATGAACTCGCTGGAAGAGTCGAGCATGCAGGAGGTGAAACAGGCGATCCTGTCTGTTCCCTGGCTGGCCGCCAACTTTGATATCGGCGAGAAGTACATCCGCACCATCGACAAGAGCGTTAACTACGTATTCTGCGGTCTGCGGCATAACCTCGACAGCATCAAGTCGAAAGCGCGCATCCTGCTGTGCTGGGTCGATGAGGCTGAATCAGTCAGCGAAATAGCATGGCAGAAGCTGAGCCCGACCGTTCGTGAGGAAGGTTCAGAGATTTGGGTGACGTGGAACCCGGAGCGCGACGGCAGCGCAACGGATAAACGTTTCCGCAAAGAAGCCGGCGACGACTGCATTACCGTTGAGATGAACTATACGGATAACCCGTGGTTCCCTGACGTGCTTGAAGGTGAGCGACAGAACGATCAGCGCCGCCTCGACCCGGCGACATACGCATGGGTGTGGGAAGGCGCTTACCTCGAAAACTCTGATAAGCAGGTGCTGGCCGGAAAATACCGGATCGCCGAGTTCTCAGAAAATCTCTGGAAAGAAGCTGATCGCCTGTTCTTCGGTGCCGACTTCGGTTTCGCCAAAGACCCTAACACGCTGGTGCGTTCGTTCATCCTGCACAACCGGCTGTACATCGAATACGAGGCATACGGTCAGCAGACAGAGCTAGACCACATGCCTGAGCTATATGACACGATTCCCGGTGCGCGAGACTGGCCCATTAAAGCCGACTCCGCTCGACCCGAGACGATCAGCTATCTCAAGCGGCAGGGCTTCACCATATCAGCCGCTGAGAAATGGCAGGGTAGCGTTGAGGACGGGATCGCTCATCTTCGCGGCTTCGACGAAATAATTATCCATCCACGCTGCAAGAACGTGGCGCGAGAGGCCCGCATGTGGTCGTACAAAACGGACCGCATCACTGGCGAGGTGTTGCCTAAGCTCGCCGATGGTGACGAGCATACATGGGATGCGATTCGCTACAGCCTGGACGGACACATCAAGCGTAAAGGTCAGATGGCCGGGATGATGATTCCTAAGCGCTTACGCACAAGATAGGTAATGGTTAATTATCGTGATAACAGTGTAAACTTTCTCGCCTCAGAACATGCGTGGAGGTGATAAATTGTGGGATGGTCAACATTCTGGTCTGCTGCGTCAGCTATTGCTACAGCAGTCGCTGCTTTAATTGCCGTTTGGGCAATGTTTAGGTGGAAGAAGCAGGATGAATTGAAGGTTAAGATGGCATTTAAATTAGCAATTGCTGATTACAAATACTTGCTCCTGCTAATGCCACCTCAATTAAATTCAGATGACTTGCGTAATAAGCACTCCAATGAGAAGAAGGAGTTAAATGGCCTTCTTTCTGCGTGCAACACAGCGTTTATTATCACTGAGGGTTTATTGCTGCCAAATGATTTGGTTGTGACGAGCTGGAGAAATATACTGGAGACGCACAGACATTACCTGCAAGGAACCAGAAAATCGGAAGAGTTGATAATGTATTGTGATGCCATTCTTCGGCAAAAATTCATTTTTACATGAAAGAACATTGAACATAAAAGGTCGCTTTAGCGGCCTTTTTATTGCCATAAATCCACCAACGGACAATCCATGACTGACAAATTAACTCTCGCCGTCAACCATGCGTTGAACGATGCGCGGATGGCTCGCGCCCGTATGGGGCTGATGGCGCCTACAATGGGGCTGGACAATAAGCGTCATTCTGCATGGTGCGAGTATGGATTCCCTGAGCAGGTAACCTACGAAAACCTCTATGCCTTGTACCGGCGCGGGGGTATCGCCCACGGAGCGGTAGAGAAGTTGGTGGGCAAGTGCTGGCAGACTAACCCGGAAATAATTGAGGGTGACGATGCCGACGAGAGCAAGGATGAAACTGCCTGGGAGAAGAGCACCAAAAAGGTTTTCACAAAGCGTCTATGGCGGGCCTTTGCTGAAGCTGACCGCCGCCGCCTGGTCGGCCGTTATGCCGGTATGCTTCTGCACATCAATGATTCCAGAACGTGGGATCAGCCGGTTGTTCGTGGGAAGTCACTAAAAAAGGTTACGATCGCATGGGCTGGGTCACTAACAGTCAGCGAGTGGGTTACTGACCAGAAATCGGCAGATTACGGCCAGCCAAAGCAGTGGAAATACGTTGAGAGCCTGCCAAATGGCGGGACGAATCAGCGCTTTGTGCATCCTGATCGCGTCTTCATCTTGGGCGACTACTCGAATGATGCAATTGGCTTCCTTGAGCCACCTTATAACGCCTTTGTCAGTCTCGAAAAGGTAGAGGGCGGTTCTGGTGAATCGTTCCTGAAAAATGCCTCAAACAAGCAGGCAATCAACTTTGAAAAGGACATCGACTTTTCTAATTTGGCTTCGTTGTATGGCGTATCGGTAGATGAGCTTCAGGAGCGCTATAACGAAGCAGCCAGAGAGCTGAATATTGGTAACGATGTACTCCTGATCACCCAGGGCGCGCAGGTTACCTCAATGGTATCTGCTGTTTCAGACCCTGGGCCTACTTACGATGTCAACCTACAAACCGCTTCAGCTGGGGTAGACATCCCGGCGCGCATACTGGTTGGCAATCAGCAGGCTGAGCGCTCGAGTACAGAAGATCAGAAGTATTTTAACGGTCGCTGCCAGTCACGCCGCGGTGACCTGTCATTCGAAATTGAAGACTTCAGTGACAAGCTCATCGACCTGAAAATTATTGATGCAGTCAGCGAGAAGACGGTTATCTGGGATGACCTCAACGAACAGACTGGAACTGAGAAACTCGCAAATGCCAAAACCATGGCAGAGATTAACCAGACGTTCCAGGGGAGCGGAGAAAAACCAGCCTTCAGTCGTGAAGAAATTCGCACGGCTGCCGGTTATGAAAACGTCGATGAATTTCCATTAGGAGAAGAGGATGGCGACGAAGAAGACGAAGCCACCGATTCTGCCGCGTAACTATCAGGACCCGACCGGGGCCGATGCGCTGGAACGCCGGGCAATGAAAGACTTCGCCAGGCGGATGAATAAGATTGGCAAAGCGTACAAATCAGCACTCGACAAAATACCTTCCTCCCTCGCAGTAAACGCCAGATACGAATACCAGCTAAACCCAACGCTACTCTCCATCATCCTGAACGATGCCAGTTACCTGGTTGATCAGGTGCTGCTTGAAGGTGGCGATTACGACCTGTGGTTTTACGAGTACATCGATCTGGCGTCGGAGAAAGGGACCGGGCAGTCGTTCTACAACCTCAGCCAGCAATCCCCGGTGTACGCCGCCGGGCGTGAGTCGCTGACGTCCATCCTCGCAAGCGACCCGTACCAGCAACGCATGGCGCTGGTGCATGCGCGTGTATTTGAGGAAATGAAGGGGCTGACTGCTGACGTTAAGCGAGATATGGCGCGCGTGCTGACTGATGGTGTAGGGCGCGGGCTCAATCCGCTGGATATTGCCCGCAACCTGACAGACCAGACCGGCATCGAGAAGCGCCGGGCAAACCGGATAGCACGGACTGAAGTGACCACCGCGCTGCGCCGGGCTAAGTGGGATGAAGACCAGGAGGCGAATGAACTCTACGGCCTTAAAACGCTTCTGGTTCACATCTCGGCTCTGTCACCGACAACCCGACATACCCACGCAGTGCGCCATGCCCACCTCTACACCAACGAAGAGGTGCGTGACTGGTACAGCAAAGATGGCAACTCCATCAACTGCAAATGCAGCCAGCAGTCGGTACTGGTGGATGCGGACGGGAACCCGGAATACCCGGACACCATCACGAAACTCAAACAGGAATATAAATCGATGCAGGCGCGCGGTTACGCCTGGGCGGAGAAATAACTATGCCTATGCAGGTCAATATCACCACGAAGGTGAACAGCCAGTCTATCAGGCGCGAAACATACAACGATCGCGAGCATCTGGTGCTGCCGAGTTACACGCTGCCGGCGAACGTCGTCATGAATGGCGGGCTGTACACGCAAGAGCAAATCGACGCCCACTATAAGGGGCTGGAGGGTACCCTGGCACCGCTTGGGCACCCTCAAGTTAACGGTCAGTTCGTGTCTGCTTTCTCCCCAGAGGGGATTAACGCAGGCCATATCGGTGCGTGGAACCGCAACGTTAAGAAGTCCGGTAATCGCATCTATCTCGAAAAGTGGGTTGATGTGGCCCGGGCCAGAGAGTCTGAAGGTGGCAGGGAACTGCTTGAACGTGTCGCTGCCATTGAGCGCGGTGAAGACGTTCCGCCGATTCATACCAGTGTTGCCGCATTCCTCGACCAGCTTGAACCTAACGAACAACAGAGAGCTACAGGCGCCGAGTGGGTGGCGAAGATTCACAGCATGGACCATGACGCGATCCTGCTGCACGAAGTCGGAGCGGCCACCCCTGAGCAAGGAGTAGGCCTGATGGTTAATGCCGATCTGGCTCAGCCGCTTAAGGCTAACTCTGGCGCGCTGGTGGGCGAATCCTACCGTGAGCGCGAGCAGCGTCTCGATCGCGCAGCCAAAGCGAAGTTTGCGGCGGGCGCGGATGAATACGCATGGGTTGCTGATTTCACTGAATCGCAAGCGGTAGTCATCCGCAACGGCGGCACCGCTGAGGTGTTTGGCTACAAGTCTGAGGGCGGAGTTATCACCTTCGACGACACCGGCACCGCAGTAGCGCGCCAGGAGTCGTGGGTCTCAGTCGTAGCTAACAAATTCAAAGCTCTATTCACACCGCAGGAACAGCCTGCACCAAACCACAAAACGGAGGGCGACATGCCTTTAACCACTGAAGAGAAACAAGAGCTGATCAGCGAAATCGGTAAAGGCCTGGCCGCAAACTTCGCCGACGCCCTGAATCCGATTAAGGATGCGATCACCGGTCTACAGGCCAATCAGGACAAGCTTGCTGAAACGCTAACTGCAAACTCTCGTGCGGAAGAAAAAACAAAGCGTGATGCGGTTGCTAAGGTGCATGGCGATATCGTCGCGAATGCGCTTTCAGGAGAGCCCCTGGACGCGATGTTTAAGTCACTGGGCGAAGCTGCTCCGCTGGGCACCAACAATGCACAGCAGCACAAAGAAACCGGCGCGCCTTCTGCTGCCGAATACTTCAAATAAGGAGCCGGAATAATGCCTCGTTATCGTCGCGTTAATATCGACGGTCAGTCTCTGTACAAGACCGAAACCCGAACCACGGCTGCAGCGCTGCTTCCGGGCACCGCCGCAACCATCAACTCATCCGATAAATTCGCCCAGGCCACTGCGCTAACCGGCCGCCTGTACATCATCGATGTTGGTTATCACCAGGGATTAACCATCACCGAATCAATCCCTGCCGGTGATTCTGCTGTCGGTAACTACGTCGAGGAAGGGCGTGAGTTGGCGCTGCTGTGTGCGCCTGGCGATTATAAGAAAGACAGCCCGATCAAGCTGGGAACGTCTGGTCAGTTCACCCTTGCTACCTCAGACACTGATTCAGTGATCGGCTACAGCCAGGATGAATACACCATCGCAGCCAGCACTACCGACTTCATTCGCGTGCGCATGCGCGTTGGCACTGTCGCCGCAGCTGGCGCGTAACAAAAGGACAAACACATATGTACTTCTCTAAAGAGACGCTGGCGACTAACTCCCGCCTCAGCGGGCACTGGAGCGAACTGTGGGCAAACCGCAACATGTGGAACCTCCAGAACGATTCCATCATTGCAGCTAACCGCGCAATCATGACGCCTGATATGCTGGCCTGTAACGCCGTTGGCGGTTTCTCCCGTGACTTCTGGGCTGAGATTGACAACCAGGTGCTGCAGTTGCGCGATCAGGAAGTCGGCATGGAAATCGTGAACGACCTGATCGGCGTTCAGACGGTGCTGCCGGTCGGTAAAACCGCCAAGTTGTATAACGTAGTTGGCGACATTGCTGATGACGTGTCGGTAAGCATCGATGGGCAGGCGCCGTTCTCATTCGACCACACTGACTACGCGAGCGATGGCGACCCGATTCCGGTGTTCACTGCTGGTTACGGTGTAAACTGGCGTCATGCTGCTGGCCTGAACTCTGTTGGCATTGACCTGGTGCTGGACTCCCAGATGGCGAAGATGCGCAAGTTCAACCAGAAACGCGTCAACTACTACCTGAACGGCGATTCAAAAATTCAGGTTCAGTCCTACCCGGCGCAGGGCATCAAGAACCACCGCAACACCAAGAAGATTAACCTCGGGTCTGGTGCTGGTGGTGCGAACATCGACCTGACCACCGCTGACATGACCGCGATCTTTGCATTCTTCGGTAAAGGCGCATTCGGCACCACCGCGCGCACTAACAAAGTCGCCTCATACGATGTGATGTGGGTTTCTCCAGAAATCTGGGCAAACCTGGCGCAGCCGTACGTGGTTAACGGCGTTGTAAGCGGCACTGTGTTGCAGGCTGTCCTGCCGTTCGCGCCGGTGAAAGAAATCCGCATGAGCTTCGCGCTGACCGGTAACGAGTTTATCGCGTACGTTCGTCGCCGTGACGTGATCTCTCCACTGGTGGGTATGGCTGTAGGCGTTGTTCCGCTGCCGCGTCCACTGCCTAACGTTAACTACAACTTCCAGATCATGTCTGCTGAAGGTCTGCAAATTACCGCAGACGATCAGGGCCTGTCTGGTGTTGTCTACGGCGCTAACCTGGCGTAAGGAAACAGCATGGCTAAATACGAAGTTGTGCGCGCGTGGTTCGGCGTGAAGGTAGGGCAGGTGGTGGAGTTGAAAGAACTGCACCCGGCGCTGAAGTCTAACGTCCGTCTCATGAATGGTGAGGCAGGTGGAGAACTTACCCCGTCGACGCCTGATGCCGGTACCGGTGAAAAATCTCGCAAAGAGATTATTCAAGGGCGCCTGACAGAGTTGGGAATCGAGTTCAAAGGCACCCTGGGCGCAGAAAAGCTCAGTGAGTTGTTGCCGGATGGCGAGCTCGAAAAGCTATTCCCTGCTGAATAACAGCCGCCGCTCAGGCGGTTTTTTTATGCCCCGCTCCGGCGGGGTATTTCACGGAGTCGACGATGGTAACTCTCGAACAGGCGAAGGAGTATCTGGAGAGCCAGGGAATTACCATTCCCGATTTTGTTCTTCAGGCTCTTGTCGATCAGGCCAACAGTATTCAGGAGTGTCTCGATGCGCATTATCCGGCATCGACCGCGCTGCTGATTCAGCTCTATCTGCTGGCGCTTATGGGACTCGGGCAGGGGGATAAATACATCTCCAGCCAGACGGCTCCAAGCGGGGCGTCGCGCTCTTTCCGGTACCAGTCATTCACCGATCGCTGGAAAGCATCAGTGAACCTGCTGCGCGGGCTGGATAAGTACGGCTGCGCCACTGCCCTTATTCCTGCTGACCCTACCGCCGCCCCGGCATTCGCTGGTATCTGGATCGGGAAGGGCGGCTGCATGTGCGGGGGTAAGTGATGAAGTACAAATCAGTGACGGAAAGCAAGCCGAAGCCTCTCACCCGCGTATGGGTCGAAACCGACACCGGGCGGGAAACTACCGGCTACGTAAAATCGGACGGCGAGTGGTTCATCAACTGCCCGCGCATCCGGGCGACTGGCGCAAAGGTGCTGAGGTGGAAAGAATGACAGAGCGTGTGAAGAAGGCGAGCGATAACCGTTTATCGTTCATGTGCCCAGGGTGCGGTAGTCGCCATGTGGTGCAGGTTGGCGCTGGCGGCGGTCCGCGATGGGGATGGAATGGAAGCGTTGATAAACCGACGTTGACTCCAAGCGTTTTGGTTACTGGCTTCACGCCCAGCGATGACCCGGAGGAGTTTGGCGACGCCACGAAAGACAAGCCGTTTACCTGCCATTCATTTGTGACAGATGGGCAGATTCAATATCTGAATGACTGTACGCATAGCATGGCAGGCATGACGGTGCCGCTACCAGAGCTTTGAGGGGGTAGCGATGTCTAGCGTTGCAAACTGGTCATACACAGCCACGGCGACCATATGGCGCAAGCTGGAAGGCAATGACGAATACGGCGATCCGCTGGGCTATGCCGAGCCGGAGCAAATCCTCTGTGATTACGAGGGCGGGCTCAGCAAGAAGTTAGCCAGCCTGGGCGCCGAAATCGTCGTGAAAAATACCGTCTGGACGGAGTTCGCGCTGGCGGCCGCCGGTGATTACCTGCTGATTGGTGTGTCGACCGAGGCTGACCCGGTTGTGGCCGGTGCCGATGAGGTGCGGCAGGTTATCCGCTATGCCGACACGTTCGAGCGGCTGTCTGATGATTACGCCATCCTGACGGGAGTGTAGCCATGGGCATCAAAGTGAAGGGCGTCAGCCAGGCGAAGAAGCATCTGAACGATGTCATCAACGACGTGAAGGGGCGCAAGGTAATTCGCGCACTACAGTCGGCGATGATGCTTATCGGTACCCGGGCGGCCTATTACACCCCGATCGACAGCTCAACGCTGATTAACAGCCAGTTTCGGGAAATCGATGCTGGCGGCGTGCTCATCACCGGGAGAGTCGGTTACTCGGCCAACTATGCCGCGTACGTGCATGAAGCGTCAGGCAAACTGAAAGGCCAGCCGCGCGCGCACTTCGGTATAACCAGCAACCGATCTGAGTTCGGTCCGCAGAAACCGAAAGAGTTCGGCGGCGGCACCGGAAAGGGCAACTACTGGGATCCGCACGGTGAACCGAAATTCTTGACCAAAGGCGCGAATGATGAGCGCGATAACGTTGATGCGGTGATGCGCAAGGAGCTTTCGCTATGACACCCATGATGCACGAGCGGGTGCGCAACATGTTCGTCGACGCCGGGCTAACGACCGGCTTCACGGTGCAGCAGTTGATGTACGACGACCCGAAGGACTTGGCTGAAGCCATAATCGTCTTCAGACCAAACGGCGGCTCGAATATCCGTACTGACCTTGGCTCTGAGTATCACGTCCTGGTTGATGTCGTGGGCGCTAAGGACAAGCGCAAAGACGCGCTCAATGCAGTGCAGCGCATCGTCGATTACGTTCAGGCCAACCCCATGGCTGACGAGTGCGTCGGCTACATCCAGAACATGGGCGCAATTCCCGCGCCGGTGCTCACAGAAGAAGGGCGAATAGTCTTCCGACTCCAGTTCGCCTGCACTTACGGCGAATAGCCATCCCAACCAAATAACCCGCTCCGGCGGGTTTTCTTTTATACGTCAAAGAGGAGTTTCACATGGCTAATTGCCAGAACTCGAACGAGCGCCTGTTCGGCGGTGCGGTCGTGCTGGAAGTCGCCGATGGCTGCCCGGACGTCAAGCCACTCGAAGGTGAGTGGATGGCGCTGGCCGCTGGTACGTCGAAGGGATTCGACTTCAACCCTAACTCGGTTACCTCTGATGCGGATGACGGCGGCGGCTATGTCGAGACCATCATCACCAACAGTGATTTCACCCTGAGCTTTGAGGGTGAAGTGCGCAAGAAGGACAAGCTGGATCAGTACGGTGTCGGCAAATTCATCAAGTATTTCGCTGACGAGCTGAAGGCCAAGCGCCAGCCTGGGATCTGGGTGCGCATGGACTACGGCCCGGTCGAATTCGTCGGCTACATGAACATCACGGCGCTGAGCTCTGACGGCGGTACCAACGACATCGTCACGTTCTCCACCGAGTTCAAAGTCGGCGATGCAACCACCATCGAAGTGAACGAACTGACTGCTGTAGCAGTGACTGGCGTAACGGTAACTCCGGCTACCAGCACCGGCACGGCAGGCGGCACCAGTACTTTCACGGTGAACATCGCACCAACCGGCGCAACCAACAAAGACTTCACTGTAGCGACTACCGATGCGACCAAAGCAACGGCCACCGCCTCCGGCAACACCGTTACCGTGACGCGTGTCGCCACCGGCAGCGCGCAGATCATCATCAATACCGAAGACGGCAACTTTGTGGCCGTGCATACGGTTACCGTTACCTAACGGACATTCCAAAGGGCGGCGTGCTGCCCTTGATAATGACCGTTTACTGGAAGGCCTATGACCGCTTTAACCGATATTGGCGAACTCTCTATCAGCGACAGCCGCGCAGGTGGGAAAGACTACCTGCTCAGACCATCATTCGAGGCTATGACGCGGATCGGCGCTCCTGACGAGATTGTGCAGGCGTATGCCACCATCCACGGTAATGGTGTCGCTCAGTTGATTGAGGTGTGCGCTGGAATGCTGGGGCGCTTTCCTGAATGGCTATCACCTTCATTCAACCGCGCCGCTGAGAAGCTTTTATCAACGTGCATGCTGGTGCTGCAGTCGTGCTGCGATGACGACCTGACGCCAATGATCGGTGAGTGGAAAGGGTGGCGGCACTGCGTCGTCTACCGACCGGGACAGATGCCGAAGAACGACATCATCGTACTGGCGCAGCACCTCATGCAGCACGGCGTCGTCGGCAAAGCTAAGGTCCGTCAGTTGCAGCGCCACGAAACAGGTGAACGCACAACAGAGTTTAAAGCCTTCGACTACATCAGCGCGGCACGCAGTCACTTCGGCATGAATCGCGCCGAAGCCGCCCAGTTAACGATGACCGAATTTCAGATGCTGCTGGCTGCGAAATACCAGGATCAGAAAGGCTTCACACGCGAAGAGTACGACAGTATCGCCGACGAATACTTGGCTAAACAGGCCGCGCGCAGGGCAAAGGTTAGTAGTTAATACAATGAAATTTACAAAATTACCTTTTATTTTGCACCCGCCTTACTTGCAGGGTTATTGAGTAGGAGTTATAGTTCGCAACAATGATGTGGGCGGCTCGCACCCCATACAAGTGAGGTTTACCTCCGCGAGCCTAACCCACCACTCTCCCTCTAATTCCCCGTATTCGGTTAATAAAAATGGAAAGACAGTACGCAGTACTTCTTGACGCAGGTTTCTTGCGCCGAAAATTAGGTTCTCAGGCAGCACCAATGACAGCTCAAAATGTCGAGGATTTGGTTAATAAAATTAAAGGACGAAATGAGTTATTAGGGATGCGGTTGTATCGTGTGTTTTATTACGATGCTGAACCTTTCACTGGTACTAAGACACATCCTATATCCAACGCTGTTACTAACTTTGGCGCCACACAAATGGCCATTGATTGTAATACATTGTTAGATGAGCTTAAGGTCAAGCCTTTTTTTGCTGTGCGCCTAGGGGAACTCAATTTTAGAGGGTGGAAGGTTTCAGATGCTGCTCTTCAGTCTGGGGCAGGGGGGACAGCAACAATTAATGCTCATAATGTTTCTCCCAATCTTCAGCAGAAAGGTGTTGATATGAGGATCGCATTAGATATCTCATCCATGACGTTAAAGAACCAGGCAGACGTTTTTTGTCTGGTCACAGGTGACTCAGATTTTGCACCCATCATCAAATTTGCGAGATCTGAAGGAAAGCAAGTATTCACATATACTCTCGGTCATAGAGTCAAACCATCTTTACCTATTCATTCTGACCTCCATATTTCTGAAACGTACGCCAATTTGTAAGTTTTAATCATTTCTTAAAACCCGCTCCGGCGGGTTTTTTTATGCCCGGAGAATGACATGGCTAGTGAGAAGAACGCCGGTAGCATCGTTTATGAAATCAGCGCCGACGTTGAGCCGCTGCTGCAGGGCGGGAAACAGGCCATTGATGCTCTGGATAAACTGGATGCTGCCGCCCAGCAGTCCGGCAAGGGAATGGATAACCTCGACCAGAGCGCATCCCAAACCGGGTCCGCGTTTACTGAACTGGCTGGTTATGCCAACTCCATGGATAACCAGTTGCGCAAGCTGAATACCAACGTCAGCGGCATTGCCCGCGCTATGGAAGAGGCCCGCAGCGGTACCGGCGGCGCTAGCAGTGAATTCAGCCGTGCAGAATCCATCATCGAGGCGCTGGGTAACCAGCTGGCTGTGCTGGACGAAGCGCAGGAGAATGGCGCACGCAGTGCTGCTGTTTTAGCGGCACAGCTTCGGGCCGGGTCAAAAGCGAGTGATGAGGAAAAGCAGAAGATCGGCGATCTGACTGGTCGCCTGTATGACATGAAGACTGGCGCTGAAGGTGGCGCCAAAGGTACCGGCGCATGGAAATCCAGCATGCAGCAGGCGGGTTACCAGGTGCAGGACTTCATCGTACAGGTTCAGGGTGGGCAGTCCGCGCTGGTGGCGTTCGCTCAGCAAGGCTCACAACTCGCTGGAGCATTCGGCCCAGGCGGCGCAGTGGTGGGGGCATTCATTGCGCTCAGTTCAGTAATTGCTGGCGTGCTGATCACCTCGCTTAATGGCGGTAAGACCGCAATGGACGCGCTGGAAGACGCAGCCGAAGCCATGGATAAGGTAATCAACGTCTCGATTAACGGCGTGGCCGCGCTGTCAGACAAATATGCGTACCTGGCGAAGACCAACGCTGAAGTCGCCACCCTGATGCGCAACCAGGCGCTTCTGGAGTACAACGAGGCGATCAATAAAATACCAAAAGCTATCAGTGATGCATCAAGCTCTCTGCTGTCATTCGGTGATAAAGCGCTGTCGGCATTTTCCGGCGGCTATGCGTCGGTGGATGGCTTTAATGACCGCCTGGCTACTCTGGAAATCACCACCGATAACTATGCCGAGGCAGTTAAGCAGGCATACGGCGCAGGCCAGGCGTTCCAGGCTACTGCGAACAGCATCGGCAATACCGTAGGGGCCGTAGCGGATAAGTTCGGCATCACCGAGCAGAAAGCCTTTGAGCTGAGCAAGCAGCTTTCAGATATAGCCAAAAACCCATCTCCCGAGGCTCTGCAGCGTCTGGCGACAGAGCTGCAGAACACGCAGAGCTCAACTGAAAAGGGGCAAACTGCGCTCACAGCGTTCATTGGTAAGTTGGTAGAGTTGTCCCGTGAGGCGGTAATTGCCAAAGGTAACGTGGCGGCGCTCAAGCAAGAGACCGATAACTTAACCAGCGGCCAGAAGAACCTGATCAAGCAGTCTGAGCGCAACCTGGCACTGTCTAAGTTGCAGGGTGAAGCTCGCGCCCGCCTGCAGGCCCAATACGCTGCCGAAGATGCAGGTTTTGCGAAGGATGATCCGCATGCCAAGCAAATGGAGGATGACGCTGCCGCTACGTACAAAAATACGCAGGCGCAGAAGACACTTCAGTCCGAGCAGAAGAAAGGCGCGTCACAGGCTGATTCTATTGCCCAGAAGCTGGCAAACCTGAAACAACAGTCAGAACTTGCTGCCGACTCTACCAATAAACTGAGCCGTGAACAGGCGATCATGAATGCCCAGCAATCACTCGGTAAAGGTGCGACGAAGGAGCAGGTTGCTCTTGCCGGGCAGTATGCGGCAACGAAATGGGACACGGCCAATGCTATAAAAGCGCAGGCTGCAGCTGAGAAGCTTCTCCCTGAGACGCGTGAGAATGCCAGCTACAAGCAGGATGTTGAGGATCTGAATACCGCTCTGGCTGCGAAGAAAATCAGCCAGGAGCAATTCAATCAGACATCCGAGCGACTGGCAGCAACTCATCAGGCTAACCTTGCAAAAATCCAGGCTCAGCAGGCAGTGACGCCGCAGCAGGATGCAGTTGGTGGTGTTGACCCAGTGCAGCAACTGGCTAACGAAAACGCCCGCAAGTTAGCGCTAATTCAGGCATTCGAACAGCAGGGGCTTATCACTCATCAGAATGCGCTCATGCTGCGCGCTACAGCTGACAGACAGTACGAACAGGCTCGCATCGCTGCGCAGTGGGAGATCTTCCGCAACCAGAGCACAGGCAATGAAGCGCTGGCTGCGTCCTTTGATGCACTGGCCGGAAATGCGTCAAATGCCTTAACCGGCATCATCACCGGGAGCATGTCAGCTTCTGATGCTCTGCGCTCGATCGGCAATACCGTCCTGAACAGCCTTATCAACACCTTCGTCCAGATGGGCGTTGAGTGGGTGAAGTCGGCCATCATGGGGCAAGCGGCACAAACGGCTGCTATCGGCACGGTGACTGCAGTGCAGACGGCAGCAGTGGCTACGCAAACGGCAACCAGCACAGCAGCAGCGGCAACGACTGCTGCAGCATGGACACCGGCGGCGATCCTGTCATCCATTGCCTCAATGGGTACGGCTGCAGCAATTGGTCTCGGCGCGGTAGCGGGCGTTATTGGCGCGAACCTGCTCGGAAAGCGTAAGAACGGCGGTCCAGTATCGGCTGGCGGGATGTATCAGGTCGGCGAAGGTGGCATGCCGGAGATCTACCAGGCCAGTACCGGCAAGCAGTACATGATCCCCGGTGATAACGGCAAGGTAATCAGCAACAAGGATATGACTTCTGGCGGCGGTGTAAACGTCATAATCAACGTTCAGAATATGACGGGAGCCACATTTGACGCTCAGGCTACGAATAATGGAGATGGTACAATAACCGTGGATGCCATCATTGCTGATCTAAATAATGGCGGTCCAATTTCTCAGGGCATAACAAGTAATTTCAATGCCAAAAGAACACCACGCGGTCAAAATTGAGAGGGAACATGGATAGTATTTTGCCGGGCGAATCAAAAAGCATGCCACTTGAAAGCGGGAAGGTAGTCAAATATTCAGCTAATCGAGCTGTTAATTTTGAGTTTTTGCTTACAGATGGCACTTATATTACAGGTGTTATTCCTGCTGGTGAGACCCTTGAGTTCAAGAGTAACGGCTCTATTCAAGAATTTAACATTAAAATTTTTGAAGCTCCGAGACGACCAACTGCCATAGATTAAACCCGCTTCGGCGGGTTTTTTAATGCCTGGAGTTTAGATGCCAATTATCAACTATCCAGACTGGCTGCCGCTGGCGCAGAAGGCCAGTAAAAACATGACGCTCGATACCGGGTTCCAGACCGATCAGCCAGCGGTTGGCCCGGCTATCTTTCAGAACCAGACCGATGATCTAAAAGTGACCTGGTCACTGACGTGGATCTTTACGTCGGCAGAGGAGCGCGCATTCCAGCAGTGGCTGCGCAGCCCAAACTACCTAAACCGTGGGCTAAATTGGTTCCGTATGAAGGTGAATCTCGGCGGCAGTGGGGTACAGTTGCAGGAACTCCACTTCACGCAGATGCCTGTTCAGACAAACATCACAAACGGCGTTGTTACATGGACTGGAACCGTGATTGCAAACCACCTCTACAACGCAGATGACGAATTCGACGACATCATTGTTGAGCTGCCGCCGCCGTGGGATTCGTGGCTGGATATCGTGGTTACTGGTTATCCGGATGGACGCGATCCTGAATCACTTCCGAGGGTGCCGTAATGCCGAGCTTCAGAGCTTATAAGCAGCAACGCCCGACGCGAGGGCTGTACGACACCATCACGTTCTACCATCCATCCTTTGGCTACGTCCGCCTGGTCGACAAGCAGTTCTTCCCGAAGACGCTCGGCGGCCAGACGTATACGCCAGCGCGCTTTGAAATTGAAGAGAGCCAGCAGAGCGGTACGCCGGTGATCGACGCGACGGTGAAGCTTGGGCGTCTGTCGTCTGATATCAAAACGCTGATGAAGCAGTGGAAGGGTGCTGCGCGACTGACGGCCATCACTGCCACCCGGCAAATATTCGACAGCGGTGACGTGTCAGTGCCGATTAAGTCGTGGCAGTTATATGTCAAGACGGTAGATATTGACGCTGATGCCGCTTCTGTGACGCTTTCTGTCACTAACCCGCTGAACAACAACATCGGGAAATTATACGATCCCAGCGAATATACTGGACTCCAGTACCTATAAGGCACGCGCATGACTAAAGATGAATTTATCCGGCGGGTTATCGGCGTGCCGTGGGCTAACCGGGCCTGCTCGTTCGAAAAAGTCGACTGCTGGGGATTGTGCGTGTTGTATTACCGCCATGTCCTCGGCATTGAGCTGCACCAGACGCCGGACTACGAAGCCGGGTCCGACTTCTTTACCTGCTATCAGGGCGACGTCGTTTTCTGGCGCACAGTGGATAAGCCTGCCGATGGCGGGATATTCGTCGGGTACCGCGGCGCGCAGCCGGCACACGTTGGCCTGGTACTGAACAGGCAGGCGTTACACTCGCGCGGCGAGAACGGAAGCGTGCGCATGGACTCGTTGCTGGTCATTCAGCGTGCATTCACCAAAGTGGAGTATTTTTCGTATGGCGTTGATTGAGCTCCAGCGTTTCCCGGGAACGCCAAAAGAACGCTACAGGGTGCCAAACGGCACCTTTTTTTATGACTGGCTGGCGGCCAATGACGCCACATTTCACCGCGATCTGCTGATCGTCCGCAATGGAATTAAGCTGGACGACGATGACGAACTGGCGTTTAAGCTGAGTGAGCTGGACACCATTCAGATATTTGACCAGCCAAAGGGAATCGTTGAAGACATTCTCAGCCCAATATTCAAAGTTGTTGGAGCTGTGTTTTCCTTCCTGGCTCCGAAGCCTGCAATTGCTAACAACGGTGGCAACACCGTCGACTCACCGAATAACAGCCTGACCGGTCAGACAAATACCGCCAGGGTATACAAAGCGAAGCCTGACATTTACGGTCAGGTCAGATCGTTTCCCGACTTGATTCAGGAGTCGATGTTTGAATATGTGCGCCAGAGTGAGAACGATGGTGGCCTGAAATATGTCACTGAGTGGATGTGTATTGGTATCGGTAAGTATGACTATGAGTCTGTTCGTTACTCAGAGTCGAGTCTTGGATCGATGGCCGGTGCTGAGTACCAGTTTTATCAGCCGGGTGAAGTAATACCGACTATTAACGAGGGATATTCGTTCGACGATGTCGATGGGCAGGAGATGCCAGGTCCCAACGAAAGCGATAATTTCCCTGTAGAATCAGCTACGGCAAATACCGTGGTAAGTGGTGATTATGCTGGCGGCCAGATAGCGATGAAAATAGTTAAGCAGGCTGAATTCGACTATTTCATGGGGCTGGCTCTTCCGCACTCCGTCACCTTTACCATCAACGTCACTTATGAGACGACATCAGGTAGCGTTACTGAAGATGTGCTTTTTTCAGGCACGTTGATTTCTGCTGTGGAGAGTGATGATGGCGCCGTTATAGACCCTGTTCAGTGGTACACGTTCACCATGACAGACTTGCAGGGTCCGCCCACCGTTCCATCTACAGCCACCATTAACACGACGAAATTTATTCTCAATGATAATGAGGCTCTTGTTGTTGGGCCCTTCTTCTCGCCGGTTGAGTCAACTGAGCTGTGGCTGCATACACAGTCATCACTTGGTGGCGGTAACTGGACTGACTGGACGGTGACAATCTGGAAAATCGATGATGATTACAATCAGATCCCCGGGACACAACAGACATTCACCTATCATCAGGGAACGCCGCATAAGTCGACCAGCGAAGTGTTTTATCGGACCGATAAAATAATTCCAGCAGGAGGATTTGGTAAATACGCCATCAACTTCCAGCGTACAAACAACTCTAATGATGCGTCCATTCTTAAAGTTGAGGAAATTCACGCCGTCAACATCCGCAGCAATGTTGTTCATCCGACTGATACGCTGGTTCGCGTAAAGGTGAGGGCAACGGAGAATGCATTAGGTAGCCGTGACCGAAAATACAATGCTCTGGTGACTCGCCAGACTATCAGTTACGACCTGACGACACAGACCGTCGATTACACATTACGTCCATCACGTTCCTTTGCTGACGCGGTTGTACATACCTGGCTTGTAATGGGTGGGCAGCCAGAAAGTAGCATTGATCTTTACGGGCTGTACTCTATCGCGGAGGTCCTGTCAGATGAGCGACTGGGCTACTTCGACTACACGTTTGACGATGAGAACGATTCACTCGGCGACAGGGTGCAGGCGATCTGTAATGCAGCGTCTGTTATGGCGTACTGGGATGACGGTGTACTGACGTTCACCCGCGATCAGAAAGTCGATTACCCGGCAGCAGTGTTCAACCGGGCAAACATGAAAACGGACGAATACAAAATGACGTATGAGGCCACGCTGCCAGGCGGTTACGACGGCGTCCAGGTATCCTACGTTCATCCGACTTCGAACAACAAGACGTACATCAACTACCGTGTTCTGAACGGCGTTATCGTCGAGCAGGAAGCGGAAAACCCGAACAAGCTGGAGATAGTAGGATTCCGTAACGAGTATCAGGCCCGGGAGCGAGCGCTACGCGAAACTAAGCGTCTTATCTACTCACGTGTGAAGATGAATGCCAAGGTGTTCGAGGACGGAATCATTCAGGTTGGCAGTGTCATCCAGATGCCTGACATCTACGATAGTAACCAGCAGCAGGGTTACATCACCGGCCGCGCCGGGAATGACTTCGACACCAGTGAGCCGATCATGTTTACCGGTTCTATGTATGCTCTGGTTACTGACAGTCTGGGTAACCCGACACTGCGCTATCCGGCAATGGCCCGCAGCGACACGAAATACGGCTTCACTGCAGCAATACCCTCCATTCAGCTCAATATATGGAACGGAGAAACCGTACAGCTCCCGTCGCGATATCTAATAGCCACTGTGGAGGAGCTGGACAGTCAGCTATGGACAGTCAACAGCATCAAACCCAACACAGATAACACGGTATCTCTGACCGTCTCAGAGTACAGCGACTCAGTCTACGAATAATACCTTATCCAAATACCACAACCCGGCCACAGCGCCGGGTTTTTTAATGGAAAAATTATGAGCACTACACCAACCAATCAGCCAGTACCAAGCGAAAAGCCGCAAGACCTGAAATTTAACGCCGGTAAGATTGACGAGTTCGTAACCTCAATGGCTAAGCAATATATCGACCGTTTTGGTCAGGCTCACTACACCATCGAGGGTCTTCGCTGGGTAGCGCAGCAAGCCATCGCCGCATTTGGCTATATTACGCTGGATAGTTTCGAAGACGGAAACACACTGACACTGCCAAATCAGGTTCTGCGCCTTGAGTCCACTGGCGAGTATTACCGCTGGGATGGTGTATTGCCTAAAACTGTTCCTGCCGGCTCAACGCCAGACAGTACTGGTGGAATTGGAGATGGTGCGTGGCTGAGCGTGGGGGATGCAACATTACGCGGTGATTTGGCGAAGGATTCTGGTGCAGGAATAATAGGGACATCATCAGGAAATACCGTGCAAGAGGAAATTGATAACTCTAAAAACGGTATCGCTGCAAATGATACGGCTGACTATGGCTCTAGGAATATAAGAAAACTTCTTAATATAAATTATCTTATAAAATCGAGAAACGCTGTAACAATACTTTGTCAGGGTGACTCAATAACTGCTGGATATGATATTTCATCTACAGACATAGTTGATGGGGCTCCTGACAATGCAACTCATGCCACAGTAACATACCCTGATCGTCTTGGTCCTTATCTGCAGGAGCAATCTGGAGCACCGACATCCATTACGGTAAGAGCAATTTCAGGCTACACAGCAAAGAACGCATATAATAACCCTGACTGGCAAACAAATCCCAATTGCGATTTGGCAATCTTAATGTATGCGATTAACGATGCAAGCGTAGGAAATATCGATGAATACCTTGAGTATATGGAGAAGTTAATTCGGAGATTTATTGATTGGGGGATGGGGGTACTCGTTTGCCAGACCGCATCTGGTAGCTTTAGCATGTATAACTTTAACTCTGCTAACTATCAGCAGTCATATGCGTTTCAGGTTAAAAATCTGGCTACACTCTATAACTGTGCCTACATGAACCTTGGCGAGCTTCAATTCAACATGCCACAAGGTGCCGTGCAAAGCGATGGAACTCACTTTAACTCATTGGGATACCAGCGAATGGGTGAGGCAATTGCATCAATGTTAATGGCAGGTGGTCTTGCCCCATCTTACAAGCCTATTTCATCAGAAATCATGATGTGGCCAACTATGATGTCTGATCACTTTGGAATGGCGCTACCAACAAATAATTTCAGTATTATTTTTGACCGTGCAGCATATACTCAACAGCGGATAACAGGACAGTTCCCGACAACTGGTAGTGCAATAATGTCATACAGCTTTTATCTTGACGCAGAGGCTGCTGAAATAGACGTAATTGGCAGTTGGGGTGATTTGGTATTGCGTATGGATGTTCAGTGCGCAGTAGCAGATTATACTGGTACCAAACCTCCATATTACGATTTGATTTATCCTGTTAGTAGCAACTTAAGTTACCGTGGCAACCAGTATGGATGGCCTCTTCGAAATCGCGGAGGAAATGGGACAGGAATGGTTAAACATGCGGGTCAATTGATCGGAAGGGGTTGGAAAACAATTACATTTTCAAAAATAGCGGATGGCACTGCGTTTATTCAAGGGGTAATTGTTAGGCCGGTTCATATGATTAATACATATGGTGACGGATATAGTAACATTCGTGGAAAAACGGAATCAATAAAGCTTAGGGTTCCCGCAATGAATACTGGGACAGGAACCTCAATGCCATCCCCAACAACACTAGCTGCAGTTACTTTGCCATTGCCTTCTGATATGTATCATCAGACGTTCGATCCATCAGTCAACCATGCAGATTGCGGATTCGCTACCCTGCAAATACATGGAACAGGCGGCACACATGGTAATGTTTACTACGAAGCTGTGTTGTTAAGAAATGGACCTACAGCTATAGAGGTTATACAGAAGAATTCTTTAGGAGGTGATTGGCCAGCAATCACGGCATCTCAGGGAAATGAGGCAAGGGATACCAATGCGTTTAATGCAAACTCTGTAGCAACTAACATGCCTATGTTCGATATCTCTACTCCAGGTGCGCCTAGCGTTAATTACGGTGCGCCAAATGAAAACGGAGCTATATTGCAGTTAAATTTTGACTGGTCAGGCGTGTCAGGTGGCGCTAAAACCGGTTACTACAAGATAGTTCTTACATGTGCTGGTTCAGAAACTGCTACACTGAAAGCATTCTAAAATGTAAAAGCCCGGTCATCCGGGCTTTTTATCACGCGCTTCAATCATGTTGTCAGCGAACCGATAAGCATCTCTGTAATTGTTTTTTTCGTTTAAATCTAAATTAGGTGACTTTAGTTTTATATACTGCAATGCCAGCATGTCTCTGATACCAAGTCCATCTGGCGGGCATAAATCCTCTATCAAAAAAGCACCGTAGTCTTCGCGCCCATGATAGTAGGAATTGAATTGACCAATGACTTTACCGTCTAGGTGTAAATACTCTACTTTATAACCATCTGTGACAGTAACTCCTTCCAACTTCTTTACTTCTTGGTAAATGTCTTCGCTGATTTTCTTCATGTTAATCAATTCATTACTCAATTAGAATGTATCCTTTCCAATATATCCACCATCTTTTGTTCTAATCCTCACGCTTTCTTTATTGCATGATGTCATTTTACCGCATGACGGACACTGCTGAAGATTTCCAGAGATCATGGCCATGCTGAATGTATCCAGATCATCTATCTGGATAGCAGAAGGAAACCATGTTTTGCAATGCGAACACCGGACTTGCGTTTTTGCCGATTCCATCTTGATACCCTCTTTGTGTGTATGAAATTTAGTTCCCCAGAAACACAAACTATACCATTACCACTTACGTCAGACATGATTTTGTTGTGTTTTTCTGCTCATGAGACAAATACCATCCATCAACCCAAATGCCGTTAGTTAGCACCGTGCCAGTGCGCAGCCCACTTAGGTGGGCTATCGGTAGATTAATTACTTGGTATGGAAACTAAAAAGCCACCTGAATCAAGTGACTTTTCTGGAATCACATATCCTAACTCTTTGAGTTTGTTAAATGTCGTATCGAATATGGCGTAAAAATCATCCTCATTTAGGCCTTCAAGCTCCAAATCACCAAGCTCAATACAGAATTCTTTATGCCCAATTCTTACCTTTTTATTAATTTCTGCAAATGTTCGTTCGAAGATTATCCGCGAAAGGGTATCTTTGGCATTGAAAGCAATCTGAAGCGCATCCTTGGCTGAAATGATCTCATCTTCTGAAATTTCATTCATGAAACTACTGTCCAAACGTTTGACGATTTCAGCATTCATGGAGCGGTTGTTTGCCTTAGCTATCTCTTCAATTTTTTCTTTTAATTCAATAGGAAGCCTAATTCTAAGTTGTGGGTCTTCTCTGCTCATTTTGCCTGTCTTCCTGAAAAATTCACAATAAGTAAATTATGCCCCACGGTGGGGTTGACATCAATGACGCACGGTGTGACACTTAATGCGCGCCCCACGGTGGGGCGTGAAAAGGAGATGTAGATGGAAAAAGCGAAAGAGATGTATCAGCGCAAGGTGCGCTTCCCTGAGGATGTTAGAAAGGCTATCGAACAAAACGGCGAGGAAGAATGTCGTCAATTCAATACTGAGCTGATCTATCAGTTGAGAAAGGTTTACGGACTGAGTGGTAGTAAAGGTGTTCAGGCATAAAAACGACGAAGCCCCAACTAGTTGCGATAGCCAGGGCTTCTTATCGAACAAATCCAGCGTAGGAAATATCGACATGAATAGTGTAGCAAAATCAGATTACAACTTCCAAGGCATTGATTTGGTGCCTGCACCAGTAAATGACGGCATCTGGATGACGTCATCAGACATAGCCAAAGCTCTTGGTTACGCTTCAAGCAAGAGCGTTTCTACCATTTATTCACGCAATTCAGATGAGTTCACAAGCAGTATGTCAATGGTCATCAAAATGAAGACCAACGGTATAAACAATAACTTACGTGAAAAATCTGTTCGTGTGTTCTCACTTGGTGGTTGTCACCTGATCGCAATGTTTGCCACCACAACGAAGGCAAAAGAGTTTCGTCGCTGGGTGTTGGATATTCTGGATCGTGAGATAGAGCAGTCACCAATTGCTAATCAGTTCACAGATGATGAGTTGTGCCAATTGGCGTGGCTGTGGCGTGCTGGCGCGGTAATGATCACTGCCTGCCGAGGAATTTACCCACTTCTGAAGGTGGCAGAACACCGCGAAGCAGGTCACTTTTACTCAATTGGTCAGGAATATACCAGGACACTGAACAATGCGAGGGAAGTTATTAAGAGAGAAACTTCACATATAGAATTTCAACCATGGAGGGATGATAAATGGAGCAGAGTATTGCCGCACTTGCGTCAGGAAATGTTGCAGTGATGCAAATAGAAAAGCCGATAGTTACGAGCTACCGGCTTCCATTGAAACTTGTCATAAGGGTCCAACCAATGACTTCATTAAATTTAGCAGTTTATGAACCAAATGTCGATCCCCAGCCGTTACCAGTTATTGAATGGAAGGGTTTGCGTGTTGTTACGACTGAAACGCTGGCCGCAGGTTATGGTTCTGATGAAGCTAACATTAGGAAAAACCTTTCGCGCAACGCCAGCCGCTTTATTGAGGGTATTCACATCTTCACCATCAAAGGCCAAGAGCTGAAAGATTTGCGAGTGACTAACAGTCACGCACAAATTTCGAGCAAAGCTCGATCTGTTGTTTTTTGGACCGAGAAGGGCGCTGCCCGCATGTCTAAGATTGTCGATACTGACGAAGCATGGTCTTTCTTCGAGTGCCTGGAGGATTCGTACTTCCGTCCAGCCCCGGTTATCGGCATTCCGCTTAACTACGAAGCTGCGCTTGAAGAACTGCTCGTAAAAGTGAAAGAGAATCGCATCATTGCTGAACAGCGCGATCGTGCAGTAAAGGAGAAACTCTGGATCTCTGAAAAACGGGAAGTAACAGCAATGGTAACGGCTTCTGTTGCTGTACGAGAGAAGAATAAGTTGGCTGAGCGTCTTGGGGAAGGTAAAAATTACGCTGCCATTATTCCGGTAGAAAAAAAGCTTGGTAAGAAATTCAAATGGCAGCTACTTCGTAAGTGGTGCCGTGAAAACGATGCTATGCCGCATGATGTTGAAGACCCGCGATTCGGTTCCGTTAAATCGTGGCCACGAGCAGCATGGTTGGCTGTGTATGGCGTAGATTTGCGCAAGATATTTTAATCAGCCGAATTCTCGGAAAATCTCCTGAAAATTCAGGAATCCAAAAACCCGCTTAACTGCGGGTTTTTTATTTACCACCTCATGAGGCCAAATCGGGACACACAAAGCTTTGCATCGGTTTGCAAGGCTTTGTGTGTTTTTCGAAGATGGGGCGTGTGACGGGGCATGGATGGGACAAAAAATTAGCGCAAAACAACTCAAAACCTGTGAAGGTGATGATTCATCTTGCGCTAACACTCTGCTTTACGACCGCTTTCTACTCACTTCGACGCACTATAAATTAATAGTGCCGCCTATCCTGAACAAACCTTCATGGGCGGACTGAGCCGCCCATCGATTAACAGGCGTTAAGGGTTAAGATTTTTTCGCCTGATACATCTCATCTCCATGGTTGTCGTCTTCAACCCAGAAATTGATGTTGAATTGCGCATCGTCACTTAATTCAACGCGATGCCAGTATTGTGGTGGGCTGGTCGCGAACTGGCCGGCATTAATCACTACTTTCACTTCGGGTTCTTTTGCGTCTTCATTGGCAAAGCCATAATACGTTACTGTGCCTTCCATCACGCAGAGCTGTCCAAACACCCCCGCAGCGGTGTTGTGGTGGGAGAGCAGTGCCGCAGGAACATTGTCTTTCGTAAAGAAGGGAGTAGAGCGTTTAACTTTCCAGTTTGCCGGGATGCGTAAATGGGACATAAGACATCTCCTTCGTGTGGCATCTATAAGATGTATTTAATATACATCTTATAGATGCCAGCAGGCAATGAATTTAAGCCAAAAAAAACGCTCCCGAAGGAGCGTCTCTGTTAGCGACCGAAAAGGTCACGTTTTTTCGGTTTAAACGGTTGTGCTATGACGACCAGTATTGCCACAACAAGATATGCGGCGAAGATCCCGAGCAGCCACTGCGGCATTTCGAGGGTTAAAAACGACCACTGACGCTCAGCGCAGTCGCCTGATGCCACAAACACCTGCGGCAGCCATTTATCCAGCGGTAACCAGCTCGGAAAGCGCGCGGCAAAATCACAGGTCATAAATGGTGACGGGTGAAGCTGAATCATGGTGTGCTCATACGCTAACTGAAGACCGCGCCAGGCGCTGTAAATCCAGATAACCATTGCCACATAGCGCAGCGGTGTTTTTGGCGCGATAGCCCCCACCAGTCCTGCACCCATCACGCCAAATAATGCGCTACGTTCATAAATACACAACACGCAAGGTTTTAGCAGCATGACGTGCTGGAACCACAACGCGACAAGTTCCAGCGCAAAGGCGGTAAACGCCAACAATAACCACGCTCCACGACCACGGGAACACTGGTTTAAAAATCGCAACATAATAATTTCCCTGCAACATGCGTAGAGACCGCAGTTTAAACCAATTCACTTTATGCGCCACTAGCGGGAATTGAAAATTTGCGTAATCGGATAATTATCATGCAAAAAGTCAAACCGGGCAGTGATTTGCCCGGCTAATTGTTATGAAAGTGTAGCTAACCAGCCCGACTGGGTCATCCATTCGGTCATTGGAACAAGCGTGAACTCCACGCAAAGCAACCCGACGAGCGTCAGGACAAGGGTATAAGGCAGAGCCATCCATACCATGCGACCATAAGAGAGGCGAATCAATGGTGCCAGGGCGGAAGTCAGCAGAAACAGGAACGCCGCCTGCCCGTTTGGTGTGGCCACGGAAGGCAAGTTGGTCCCGGTGTTAATCGCCACCGCTAACAGTTCATACTGATTAAGGCTGATAGACCCCTGTTCCAGGGCCGCTTTGGCTTCGTTGATGTAGATAGTGCCGACAAAGACGTTATCAGAGATAGACGACAGCAGACCGTTAAACAGATAGAACAGCGTTAATTGCGCGTGTTCAGAGGCTTGTAAAACGAACTGAATAATCGGCGAAAAGAGCTGCTGATCGATGATCACCGCAACAACAGAGAAGAACACGGTCAGCAGGGCGGTGAAGGGCAGCGACTCGGTAAAGGCTTTGCCTATAGCATGTTCGTCGGTAACGCCGGTTAACGACGTTGCCAGAATAATCACTGACAGACCAATTAATCCCACTTCCGCCAGATGCAGTGCCAGGGCGACCACCAGCCAGACGCCGATAATCGCCTGGATAATCAGTTTGATCTTGTCCTGGCGGGTTCGCTGCTGACGGCTCTGATCGTCAAATTTTTGCAGGACATCGCGGACGGTCTCCGGCAGCGTTTCGCCATAGCCGAACCAACGTAATTTCTCGACCAGCACGCAGGTTAGCAGACCGCAAATCAGCACCGGAACGGTGACTGGTGACATGCGCAGGAAGAAGTCGCCAAAGTGCCAGCCAGCAGCTTTGGCGATAATCAGGTTTTGCGGTTCACCAACCATGGTCATTACGCCGCCTAACGCCGTACCGACGCCTGCGTGCATCATCAGGCTACGCAGAAAACCACGGAACTGCTCCAGAACGACCTTGTTGTGCTGATCGATATGGCTGTCATCGAGCATATTGTTATCTTCCCCACGGGAAGAGGCCACGCGATGGTAGATGCCATAAAAACCGACCGCTACGCTTATCACCACGGCAACGACGGTCAACGCGTCAAGGAACGCGGACAGGAAGGCGGCAGCAATGCAAAAGGAGAGCGAAAGCAGTGACTTGGAACGAATACTGAGCAGAAGACGGGTGAAAATAAACAACAGCAGTTGCTTCATAAAGTAGATGCCTGCCACCATAAACATCAGCAGCAGTAACACCTCAAGGTTGGCGGCAACTTCTTCACGCACATGCGCGGCGCTGGTCATGCCAATGATGACAGCTTCAATTGCCAACAGCCCGCCCGGCAGCAGCGGATAACATTTTAGCGCCATTGCCAGCGTAAAAATGAACTCGGCCACCAACAACCAGCCTGCAATAAAGGGATTGATGAAAAAAATAATCGGGTTAGCGACTAAGAAGATGAGCAGTGCAAGTTTATACCAGTCTGGCGACTGACCTAAAAAATTCCGCCACATCGCGCGGCTCCATGATAGCTCCATGGTGATTTCCCTACCTTTAAAAATGAAATGATGTTTTTATGTTTGACCGCAAAGCTTAGCGGGAGGAGGGGGCGCAGGCAAGCTCTTCACGTGAATGGCAAGGGGGGAGTGAGTATCAGCGTTATCTGGAAAATGAAGCCTTGATCCACTTTTTCTTCATTTCGTCAGCTATCAGCTATGAAACCCGTCTGGTATGATAACTGTAACTATGTTTTGCTGTGTAATGGAATTATTACTATGGTCATTAAGGCGCAAAGCCCGGCGGGGTTCGCGGAAGAGTACATCATTGAGAGTATCTGGAATAACCGCTTCCCACCTGGCACTATTTTGCCCGCTGAACGTGAACTGTCTGAACTGATCGGAGTGACACGTACTACGTTGCGCGAAGTATTACAGCGTCTGGCGCGGGACGGCTGGTTGACCATTCAACACGGCAAACCGACGAAGGTGAATAACTTCTGGGAAACCTCCGGGTTGAATATTCTTGAAACGCTGGCGCGCCTCGATCACGAGAGCGTACCGCAGTTGATCGATAATCTGCTGTCTGTGCGCACCAACATTTCAACCATCTTTATCCGCACCGCGTTTCGCCAGCATCCTGACAAAGCGCAGGAGGTGTTGGCGACAGCAAATCAGGTAGCTGACCACGCTGATGCGTTCGCCGATCTGGACTACAACATTTTTCGCGGTCTGGCATTTGCGTCCGGTAACCCCATATACGGTCTGATCCTCAACGGAATGAAAGGGTTATATACCCGTATTGGTCGTCATTATTTTGCCAATCCAGAAGCGCGTGGTCTGGCGCTGAGCTTCTATCGTAAGCTGTCAGAACTGTGCGAGCAGGGCGCTCATGAGCAGGTTTATGAAACGGTGCGCCGCTATGGTCACGACAGCGGCGAGATTTGGCATCGTATGCAGAAAAACCTGCCGGGCGATTTAGCTATTCAGGGACGCTAATTACGCAATGCCGGATGGCGACGCTAAAGCGTGTTATCCGGCCTCGAATGCGCAGGCCGGATAAGGTGTTTACACCGCCTCCGGCAATAAGATTTACAGACCGTTCATCCTCGGCGGGCAACGCTCCAGCAGCTCCACGCTGCCATCTTCATTCTGCTGCTCCAGCATCACGTCAAAACCCCATAACCGGTGCACATGTTTCAGTACCTCTTTGCGTCCCTTATCCAGCGGGGCACGGTTATGCGGAATATAACGCAAGGTGAGCGAACGGTCGCCGCGCAGATCGACATTCCAGACTTGAATATTCGGCTCCAGGTTGCTGAGGTTATATTGCGACGACAGTCGGCTACGAATTTCACGATATCCTTCCTCATTATGGATAGCGGAAATCTCCAGGTAATTGTGGCGATCATCATCCAGCACGGTGAACAGGCGGAAATCGCGCATCACTTTTGGTGACAGGAACTGACTGATAAAGCTCTCATCTTTAAAATCGCGCATCGCGAAATGCAGCGTTTCCAGCCAGTCGGAACCGGCAATATCCGGGAACCAGTACCTGTCTTCCTCGGTGGGGGACTGACAGATACGCTTGATATCCTGGAACATCGCAAAGCCCAGCGCGTAAGGGTTTATCCCGCTATACCACGGACTATTGTACGGCGGCTGGAAAACCACGTTGGTATGGCTGTGTAGAAACTCCAGCATAAAACGCTCGGTAACTTTACCTTCATCATAAAGGTGGTTAAGGATGGTGTAATGCCAGAAGGTGGCCCAGCCTTCATTCATCACCTGCGTCTGTTTCTGCGGATAAAAATACTGGCTGACCTTGCGCACGATGCGTAAGACCTCACGCTGCCAGGACTCCAGTAGCGGCGCGTTTTTTTCCATAAAATAGAGCAGATTTTCTTGCGGTTCGGAAGGATATCGCCGCGCTTCGGAAATGGTTTTCTCTTCCTCTTTCTTCGGCAGCGTGCGCCACAGCATATTCACCTGGCTTTGTAGATACTCTTCACGGCTTTTCTGCCGGGCTTTCTCTTCCTGCAGCGAGATTTTTTGCGGTCGTTTGTAACGGTCCACGCCGTAGTTCATCAGCGCATGGCAGGAGTCGAGGAGCTTTTCGACTTCATCCACACCGTAACGCTCTTCACACTGGGTAATGTAGTTTCGCGCGAAGATCAGATAGTCGACAATGGAGCTGGCATCCGTCCAGCTACGGAACAGGTAGTTATTTTTGAAGAAAGAGTTATGTCCGTAGCAGGCATGCGCCATCACCAGCGCCTGCATGGTGATGGTGTTCTCTTCCATCAGATACGCGATACACGGATTGGAGTTAATGACGATTTCATAGGCCAGCCCCTGCTGACCATGCTTATACAAGCGCTCGGTTTCAATAAACTTCTTACCAAACGACCAGTGCGGATAGTTGATTGGCATCCCGACGCTGGAGTAGGCATCCATCATCTGTTCGGAGGTGATCACCTCGATTTGGTGCGGGTAGGTATCCAGTCTGTAGAGTTTCGCCACGCGGTCTATTTCCGCCAGATAGACATCCAGCAGATCAAACGTCCAGTCGGGTCCATCGCTTAACCGTGTGCTGTCCTTGTTCATGGAATCAATCGTAGCCATTCGCGCACCCTCATTGTTGGCGGCACTCTCTGTGTGGAGTACCTCATTTCAAGCATAGATCATGGTGTTAAAAAACGTGCTGCGGCAGAAATTTTTTCTTTGCGATTTCACGTTAGCGAAGCGCAGAAAAAAGGCATATCCGCAAAATTTTATGCTGGATAAAAATAACGCACAGCATGAGATTCCAAAGCCGGGAGTTCCCAGCAATCACCGCTATATGTGAGATAAGTCACCATAAAAAAGCCATATGTTGAATAATATTTTCAACTGAGTTATCAAGATGTAATTAGATGATTGTTCTTTTACTGTTAACGGAGTGGCTATGCGAGTTGTCATACTGGGAAGTGGTGTCGTTGGCGTGACCAGCGCCTGGTACTTAAGTCAGGCTGGACATGATGTCACCGTCATTGATCGTGAGCCCGGTCCGGCACTGGAAACCAGTGCGGCAAACGCCGGACAAATCTCTCCAGGGTATGCAGCACCATGGGCGGCGCCCGGCGTACCGCTTAAAGCAATTAAATGGATGTTTCAGCGCCATGCCCCGCTGGCCGTCCGTCTCGACGGGACTCAGTTCCAGTTGAAATGGATGTGGCAAATGCTGCGTAACTGCGACACCAGCCACTACATGGAAAACAAAGGACGCATGGTACGGCTGGCGGAATACAGCCGTGATTGCCTGAAAGCGCTGCGCGCCTCTACCGGCATTGAGTATGAAGGACGTCAGGGTGGAACGTTACAGCTGTTCCGTACTGCTCAACAGTATGAGAACGCCACCCGCGATATCGCCGTGCTCGAAGATGCGGGCGTGCCATATCAGTTGCTGGAAGCAAACCGCCTGGCGGAAGTCGAACCGGCGCTGGCGGAAGTGGCGCATAAGCTGACCGGCGGCTTGCGTTTACCAAATGACGAAACCGGTGATTGCCAGTTGTTTACCCAGCGCCTGGCGCAGATGGCCGAGCAAGCGGGCGTCACGTTCCGCTTTAACACCCCGGTCGATAAGCTACTCAGCGAGGGGGAGCAAATATATGGCGTCCAGTGTGGGGATGAAATTATTAAAGCCGATGCTTATGTGATGGCGTTTGGCTCTTACTCCACGGCGATGCTCAAAGGTATTGTTGATATTCCGGTCTATCCGCTTAAAGGTTATTCCTTGACCATTCCGGTGGCGCAGGATGATGGGGCCCCGGTTTCTACTATCCTTGATGAAACCTACAAGATCGCCATAACCCGCTTTGATAACCGTATTCGCGTTGGCGGCATGGCGGAGATTGTTGGCTTCAATACCGAATTGCTGCAGCCTCGCCGCGAAACGCTGGAGATGGTTGTACGCGATCTTTTCCCGCGCGGCGGTCATGTGGAGCAGGCTACATTCTGGACCGGACTGCGTCCGATGACCCCGGACGGTACGCCGGTCGTGGGACGAACCCGCTTTAAAAATCTGCTGCTTAATACGGGGCATGGCACACTGGGCTGGACCATGGCCTGTGGATCCGGCCAGCTGCTGAGCGATATTTTATCTGGTCGTACCCCAGCCATTCCTTACGACGATTTGAGCGTGGCGCGTTACAGCCCGGGGTTTACCCCCTCTCGGCCACGGCATTTACACGGCGCACATAACTGATAAGGATGAGAGATGACCCGCCCGATACTGGCCAGCATTGACCTGCAGGCGTTGAAACAAAATCTGGCCATTACTCGCCAGGCCGCGCCGGACGCCCGCGTCTGGTCGGTAGTGAAAGCCAATGCTTACGGACATGGCATTGAACGAGTATGGAATGCGCTGGGCACAACCGACGGTTTTGCCATGCTCAATCTTGAAGAGGCGATAACCCTGCGCGAGCGGGGATGGAAAGGCCCGATATTAATGCTGGAGGGTTTTTTCCACGCCGACGACCTGACGATATATGACAAATATCGTCTGACAACGTGTGTGCACAGTAACTGGCAGCTAAAAGCATTGCAGAATGCGCGCCTGAACGCACCGCTCGATGTTTATCTGAAGGTGAACAGCGGCATGAACCGGCTGGGTTTCTTACCAGACAGAGTTTCCACGGTCTGGCAACAGCTGCGGGCCATGCCCAACGTCGGTGAAATGACGCTGATGTCGCACTTCGCTGATGCAGAACACCCGAATGGCATTCAGGAAGCGATGACACGTATTGCGCAGGCGACGGAAGGGCTGGAGTGCAGACGGTCACTGTCCAATTCGGCTGCGACGCTGTGGCATCCTGAAGCGCATTACGACTGGGTTCGTCCGGGCATCATTTTGTACGGAGCATCGCCGTCTGGACAGTGGCGAGACATCGCCAATACGGGCCTGAAACCTGTGATGACGTTAAGCAGCGAAATTATCGGCATACAAACGCTGAAAGCTGGCGATCGGGTCGGTTACGGTGGGCGTTACACCGCCAGCGGGGAGCAACGCATCGGCATTGTGGCGACCGGGTATGCAGATGGTTATCCGCGCCATGCGCCGAGCGGCACGCCAGTACTGGTGGACGGTGTACGCACCAAAACGGTCGGAACGGTCTCAATGGATATGCTGGCGGTTGACCTGACGCCATGTCCTCAGGCGGGGATCGGCACGCCGGTAGAGCTGTGGGGCAAAGAGATTAAAATTGACGATGTGGCCGCTGCTGCGGGTACGGTGGGCTACGAACTGATGTGTTCACTGGCGCTGCGCGTACCGGTTGTGACGGTGTAACTTTTGTATGCCGGGTAGGCGCAGCTCCCACCCGGCAAAAACAGCTACGTCACTCATCCTCATCTTCAGCAACGCGAACACCAACCTTCAGCACCGCATTATCTTCTTTCTCGGCCACCGTCCAGATCATGCCAGCAAATTCAACCTGGTCACCAACGACCGGCGCGGCGCCTAACAGGTGCTGAACGATTTCACCCAGCGTTTGCTGTTTATCGCGATACTCTGTGCCATCGTCGAGGCCATAGATCAGCGCCACGTCAGCATATTTTGCGCTGGCTTCGAGAATAAAATCCCCAAAGAAGCGCTGGTCTAACGATACCGGCGGCGACTGGCTGAATAGCTTGCCGAGAGCGGGGAGATCGCGCTCGCGACCAATGACGCACAACACGTCACCTTCACGCAGGCGCGTGCTGCCCGACGGATGAAACAAGACATTGTCACGAAACAGGGCGGCAATTCGCGTTTCTTCCGGCATATGCAGGTCGCGCAATGCGGCTCCCACACACCACTTATCCGCGCTGAGCTGATAAACAAACTGCTCCCAGGGGTTATCCGGGTGAATATCCAGACCAATACGCGAAACGGGCCAGCCGACCGGGGGAACCACCACTTTGGCCTTTTTAGCCGCCCAGGAAAGCGACGTTCCCTGAAACAGCAGGGAGATCAGAACCACGAAGAACGCCACATTAAAGAACAGACGCGCATTCTCCAGGCCCGCCATCATCGGGAAGACGGCAAGGATGATCGGCACCGCGCCGCGCAAGCCCACCCAACTGATAAAAATACGCTCGCGCAGATTGAAGCCACGGAACGGCAGCAGTCCGGCGAAGACCGACAGCGGACGAGCCACGAAAATCATCCATGCGGACAAAATCAGCGCTGGAATCGCGATAGGCAGCAGGTCGGAAGGCGTGACCAGTAGCCCCAGCACCAGGAACATGGCGATTTGCGCCAGCCAGGCCAGGCCATCGAAGTTTTGCAGAATACCAAATCGGTTGCGAATCGGGCGATTACCCAGCAGGAAACCGCACAGATAAACCGCCAGAATACCGCTGCCTTCCAGTGCGGTAGTCAGGGCAAAAATGAGGATCCCGCCGCTTAAAGCCAGTAACGGATACAGCCCGGCAGGCAACGAAATGCGGTTAATCATTTGCTGCAGCAGATAGCCGCCGCCCAGACCCAGCACAATCCCTAAACCAAACTGCTGGAGTATATGCACCGCGAACATCCAGCTTAAACCGGTCTCGTGGTTTTGGATCATGGCGATAAGCGTGATAGTCAAAAATACCGCCATCGGGTCATTACTCCCGGATTCAATTTCCAGCGTGGAGCCGACACGTTCGTTAAGCCCCTTACCACCAAGCAAGGAAAAGACCGCCGCCGCATCGGTGGAACCGACTATCGCGCCAATCAATAGTCCCTCAATGAGATCCAGATTAAACAACCATGCGGCCATCATGCCGGTAAGTCCGGAGGTAATCAGTACCCCGACGGTCGCCAGCGATAGCGCCGGACCCAGCGCGACGCGAAAAGAGCTGGCCTGGGTGCGCATGCCGCCGTCGAGCAGGATAACCGCCAGCGCGAGGTTGCTCACCATGTAGGCAAAAGGGTAGTTGTCAAAAGGAATACCGCCTACACCATCCACCCCCGCTAACATCCCGATAGCGAGAAATATCACCAGAATAGGGATGCCAAGACGTGATGAGAATGAACTGAGTAAGATACTGCAGGTGACGAGAACGGAACCCAAAATAAAAAGGCTAATAACTGCTGCGGCATCCAACGTTCGTTTACTCCTGAATTACGCTGTTTCGTATTAACAAACCCTAACATAATAACGACAGAAACAGCGTTTTACTTAGCCCTGTTGGCAGCTTTTTTTACGATTTAAGTACCGGATGACCATTTATGGTGAGCTGAGCGCCATTTTTATCGTTTTTCAGCACCGCATTGGCCCCCAAAGGCAGGGTGACGGTACGTTGTTCATGACCAAAATCAAGACCGCTGATTAACGGAACTGACAATCTGTCGCGTAGAAAAGCGCAAACCGAATCAAGGCTGTAACCGGCGTCATAGTCATTGGGCGCACTGCCGCTAAAACTGCCAAGAATAATGGCGTTCTGCCGGGCCAGTATTCCCGCATGGTATAGCTGCAGCAGCATGCGTTCAATACGGAATGGGTGCTCATTAATGTCTTCCAGCACCAACACACCGTTTTCGATAGCGGGCATCCACGGCGTGCCCATCAGCGAAATGATCATCGCCAGATTTCCGCCCCATAGCGTACCTTCGGTCGCACACGCCGGGCCGTTACTCTGCCATTCGAGGGTAAATTGGGGATGACGCAAAGCCTGCCAGAAATGGTGCTCGGTAAACGCGTTCATCTCCTCGGCCCCGAAGTTAGCCGCCAGCATTGGGCCGCTGAAGGTAATCACATTGCCCTGCGCCAGCAAACCGCACTGAATCGCCGTAAAATCGCTGTGCCCGCACAGCAGTAGCGGGTTTTGTTGCTGACGAGCAGCCAGTCCCTGCCAGTCGATCCCTTCCAGTAAACGGCTCGCGCCATAGCCGCCGCGTACCGCCATCACAATAGTGTCAGGCGTGTGCAGCTTAACGAGCGAGTTCACATCTGCCAGACGTTCTGCTTCTGTGCCCGCAAAACGCTGGCAGCGGCGCGCAATGACCGCTGAATTATCGACCTGGTGACCGGCCTCAGTAAGCCGCGCAAGCCCACGTAATGCAGCCTGCTGGTTGATACAGTAGCCCGAAGGGGCAATTAAGTGAAACCGGGACATGGCATTTCCTTGCTACAACTAAAACCAAATGTATATCATGCCGCGTAGGTATGTCGTTGTCACCTCAGCGACAGGTTCCGGCTATAAGGATAGATGACGTGAAATTGAGATGGTTTGCTTTTTTGGTTGTATTACTTGCGGGCTGTAGTTCAAAACAGGATTACAAAAATCCGCCATGGAATGCTGAAGTTCCGGTCAAACGCGCAATGCAATGGATGCCGATCAGTGAAAAAGCCGGTGCGGCCTGGGGTGTCAGCCCACAATTGATTACCGCTATCATCGCCATTGAATCTGGCGGAAACCCGAATGCGGTCAGTAAATCGAATGCGATTGGTCTGATGCAGTTAAAAGCGTCCACGTCAGGACGCGATGTTTACCGTCGTATGGGATGGAGCGGAGAGCCGTCGACCAGCGAGCTGAAAAATCCTGAGCGTAATATTTCGATGGGAGCCGCCTACCTGAGTATTCTTGAGACCGGGCCTCTGGCCGGAATTGAAGATCCTCAGGTGATGCAATATGCGCTGGTGGTGTCGTACGCTAACGGGGCGGGCGCACTGCTGCGAACATTCTCCTCCGACAGAAAAAAAGCCATTAATAAGATCAACGATCTCAGCCCGGATGAATTTATTGAACATGTGGCTGATAATCATCCGGCGCCGCAGGCTCCGCGCTATATCTGGAAGCTCCAGCAAGCGCTGGATGTCATGTAGTTCATGTAATGCTACCCGCGCACTTTATTGGCTTTTTCCCGGGCTTCGCGCTCAAGGGAAAAAATAATCCGCTGTAAGTTCCGCTCCACCGCCGGGCCGACGTTGAGAAAACGAAAGCTCAGGCGGGGAGTGGTAATGGTTTCGTTTTTGCTGTCGATAACCACGCGCTCGCTGATGGAAATCAGCTGGGCGTCAACGTGATACACACCCCATTGCGCCATGTTCAGTTCAACTTGTGAGAAGCGCATGCCTTCTACCAGTCCCTCTGGCTTTGCCGTTTCTAACAGTCCACCCATGCCGCCGAGAGACAAATCGAACAGGCGAAAATGCAGAATGCTGTTGTCCGGCATCTTTGCCGCGCAGCGATAGGGAGGATGCAGCGGCGCGCCGATACGGAAATACTCCCGACGCTGTATGAACCACAGGGAAGGCGGCAGCGTTGAGATAAATGCCGGTAGTCGCTGATACTCGCCTTTTTTAAGCTGCGGCAGCGTGAATTCCACTTTGGCGCCCTGCGTTTCGGCGATAATTGAGATCTGGCTGGCCCGCTGCACGGCCTGGTTTTCATATTCCTGACTGCCAAAGTCCATGATCAGTTCGTCCGGGGTGACCGCCAGTATTTTGCTAATGAACTGGCCACCTGACCAGGAGATACGCAGTGGAACCTGCTGCGAATTTAAGTCCCTGAGAACGCCTAACACCGCTAACGGATTTTGCTTCAGGAACTGCTCATTGTAGTTGCTCACACCTAATGACTCCTGGATGCCTGGTTTATCGTTGGATTATCGGCATCAAACGACGGAACTTAAGACAAATGAATGAAATTTTTTGCCAAAGCCAATGAATTAAGTCTGTGTGGAAAAACGTCATCCAACAGCTTGCCTATACTTAATGCACTGGCGCGGGAATAACGAGCGCACATTCACTGGAAAGAGGGCCTGAAAATGGGAATTATTGCCTGGATTGTTTTTGGTCTGATTGCAGGTGTTATCGCCAAACTGATTATGCCGGGGCGCGATGGCGGTGGATTTATCCTGACCTGTATTCTCGGTATTGTCGGCGCTGTGGTCGGCGGATGGCTGGCAACAATGTTTGGTATCGGCGGTGATGTCAGCGGATTTAATCTCCACAGCTTCCTGGTGGCCGTAGTCGGCGCGATTGTTGTGCTGGGTGTTTTCCGGCTTGTGCGACGAGATTGAGTGAGCGGCCCCCTCTGGGGGCCGTTTCTTTGGAATAGAAAGTTCGTTATGGCGTCGGTTGCGTCTGCTTTTGAGGCTCAGTTGATGCCGTCCCAGCCGGGGCTGGACGCGATGCGGGGACGCTGTCACACGGTTTTTCTTTGGCGCAAATCAGGTCGAGCATTTTTAGCGTTACGCCGTTAGTCCAGCCGAACCCATCCTGCAACGGATATTCACCGCCACCGCCGCCGGTGCCAGTGGTACTCACGTCATACTTTTCAACCAGCTTTTTCTCGCGATCGTAAGTGTGCTGCACGTTGGTGAGGAATCGCCAGGTTACGTCCATGGCGACGTTATCCTGACCGTAATTCTGTAACCCGGCTGCCGCGACCCACTGGAGAGGGGCCCAGCCGTTTGGCGCATCCCATTGCTGGCCGCTTTTCACCGAGGTGGTAGCAAGACCGCCGGGCTGCAGCAGATGCGCCTGGGTTGCCGCGGCGACCTTACTGGCGCGATCTTTTGCCGCTGCATTAACATACAGCGGGAACAGGGCGGCGGCAGTGAGTTGGTTACGTACTTTGTGGCTCTTTAGATCGTAGTCGGCATACCAGCCTTCTTTGTCGTTCCACAGGTGCTTTTCGATCCCTTTTTGTCGGGCATTGGCAAAACCGTCATATTGAGCAGCTTTGGCATCATCACCAGCGGCTTTACTGGCGAGGGCGATCATTTTTTCCATTTTGTACATCAGCGCATTGAGATCGACCGGCACAATGCTGGTGGTACGCAGGGTACCTAGCTGGTTGGGGTTATCCATCCAGCGGGAACTAAAGTCCCAGCCGGACGCGGCGGCGGAGCGCAGGTCGCGGTAGATTTCGGTGGCCGGGCGGTTCGGGTTACTTTTAGCGGTGGCGATATCCTCCACCCATGACTCGGGCCGCGGCGTATCGCGGTCATCCCAGTAGCGGTTCAAAATGGTGCCGTCATCCAGCTTAACCACGCGCTTATTTTGCTGACCGGGCTGGAGCGTTTCGACGCCCTCCATCCAGTAGGTGTACTCTTTGAGCATCTGCGGGAGGTATTTTTTCAGCGCATCATCCCCTTCGTGCTGCGCCAGCAGTTCAACCATAAAGGCAAAGAACGGCGGTTGAGAACGGCTCAGATAATAGGTGCGGTTGCCGTTAGGAATGTGTCCCCAGGCATCAATCTCGTAAGCGAAATTTGCCACCATGTCGGAGACCTTGTCCCAGTGATTACTTTCGGCAAGCCCCAGCATGGTGAAATAGCTGTCCCAATAATATATTTCGCGAAAACGCCCGCCTGGCACCACATATGGCTCCGGGAGCGGCAGCAGCGAATCCCATTTTTCAGCGTCGGTCGTTGAGCGGGTTAGCACCGGCCACAGACCATCAATATGTTCGCGCAGCGATTGCCCGGCAGGGGGGACGTATTTCTCACCCTCTTTTGGTAAGGTAAAGTTCACTCCGACAAAATGACGTAAATCGAATCCAGATTGATTCTTTTGCATTCGGTAATCGGCGAGGATCATTAACGGATCGCTATTGGGAACCGCATCAGCAAAGGTTTTCTGGTCAGGGAACAATTTGGCCGTTTGTACATCGTTAAACAGAGGGCCGAGCAGAATATCAGGTGGTTGCGGTGTCGCTGCTGGCGCGTCCTCCGCATTGACGGTAAAAGAGGTACAGGCAAAAAGGGTACTGGCAAACGTCAGTTTTATCGCAACAGAAAGCAGCCCGGAAGGGCGGATTGCTGGTGTTATCATCGGTTAATCTCCTTAGCGGTGTGCCGAAGCAGCGGCATTTACCATGAGAAAACCTTAGTTCAGGATCGACCGTTGCGCGTGATCGACTCCCCATTTTGCGAATAAACAGACATTTCCCGACGCGCCAGGAAGATGCACACCCTGTTGAGAAAGGGTGTGCTGATGCCATTAACCTGTATGGGTTATCCGATGCGCCACGCAGTCAAGAGTGACGGTATCTCTCGTCTTTATACTATCGAGGGTCTCCCCAAGCTGACACATCCAACAAAGTCCCATTTCACGGGCGATAATCGCGGGGTGAGAAGCCTCGCTCCCGGCACGCAGACAGATCCCTTTGATGGTCAGCGGATCGAGTTGCAACACCGTAGACGGATAAATGACGTCCGCGACCAGGATTGTCGGATGGCTGAACGTCGGGATTTGCGCCGTCGCTCCTGTCAAATGCTGCAGCGAACGAGACAGTAAATCTTCAATGTCGATATATCGCGCCTGTAAGTAGGAATCGTCGAGCTGTAAATACTGCTGGCTGAGTTCGCTCAGCACCTGCTGCCAGGCGCAGGCGGCGCTACACTGCTTTTCACGCATTACGTCACAGGCCATATCGAACAGCTCGGGATCGTCCAACAGCGTGTGGTGACCGGAGAAGATCGCGGCGATATCGGCGGAATACTTCTCTTCAGCGAGCGCGGTTAGCTCGCTTAAATCGTTCAGCGTGCTCTGGATGGCGGCCTGTAATCGCTGCTGCTCAGCCTGCAATGATGCTGCGGGCTGCGGGCTTATCTCGGGTGAGAATGGCGTGTAACAAAATACCGTCCCCGTTACCCGTGACGGGACCTGAGTCGCCACGTTTTTCGCCTGCGTTGGTGCGAGCGATTCGCCAAAATTCTCTGCCGCCAACTGTTTGAACGCGGCCAGGGCATCTTCTGCCTGTTCGCCTTTGGCAATCAGGCGCAGCGTGTTGTTACAACGCACCTGCAGCAAGGCTATCTGATTGAGACTATCAGGAACGACGCACTTGCCGTTTTTTTCCAGCCACATGTCGGCGTTAAAGCCAGACAGCGTAGATACCAGCCGTGAGGCCGGGCGAACGTGGATACCGTTGGGGTTTTTCACCACAATGGCAATCGAACGGGCATCTGTGTCGGGGGATAGTTCGGCAGAAGCGGACTTTGCTGCCGAGGGCGAAGGTAAACCCAGTTGCTCACATTTGGCGTCGAGGGCGTGCATGGCATCACGGATGACCTGATCGATATCAGCACCCGCAGCAGCGCTAACTGTCGCGGCCAGCGTGCCTTCAACCAGCGGGGCGGCGCACAGACGGACTTTAGCGGCGATGTCAGGGGCGAGCAGTTCAAGGGCGGTTTCCGCACTCAGCAACGCACTGCCGATATCCATCATCACTAACACGTGATCCGTATCGGCTACGGACTCGATGGCTTCCATCACCTTAATCGGATCGGTGCCAATGGGATTCTCAGGATCGTCAATGCCTGCGGCAATAGCGAGTTTACAGCCATCGCCCATTAACATTTGTCGGGCTAACGCGCCGACGCCTTCGCCCAGTTGGGCGCTGTGAGACACAATAACCAGGTTTACCATCGCTTTATCCTTACTCTCTGGACGCCTGAGCCAGCATTTGCATCATAAACATGACGGACGTTGCGCCAGGATCCTGATGGCCAATGCTGCGTTCACCAAGGTAGCTGGCGCGGCCTTTGCGTGCCTGCATGGTGATGGTGCTTTGTGCCGCGGCTTCCGCTTGTTGGCTTGCGGCTTCCAGCGCCGCCTGTACGCTTAGCTTTTGCTCGCAGGACTGACGTAAAGATTCCACCACCGGCAACCAAACGTCGCACATGGTTTTGTCGCCAGGCTCAGCTTTACCACGGCTAATGACGCCTTCTGCGCCATCGCGAATCATTTGATACAACTCGTCCAGCGTCAGGCTCTGGTGGGCTTGCGTGACCTGGGCGGCGCGGATGAAAAAGGTACCGAACAGCGGGCCGCTGGCTCCGCCAACGCTGGAGAGCAATACCATGCCGGTATTTTTTAAAATAAAACCGATGTCTTTATCGGCGATAGACGGCAGTTTTTCGACCACTTTACTAAAGCCACGATGCATGTTCAGACCGTGGTCGGCATCGCCGATTTCCCGGTCCAGCCCGGTGAGAAAATCACTTTCGGTAGTGAATATTTCGCCGCAGCGATAGAGCCAGTTAACAATTTGCGTTCTGGTGAGGGACATCATGAATCTCCTTATTTACCCCAGTTGAGAGCAGGGGTGTGAACCGGTGCATCCCATAAATTCAGCGTTTCGTCATCCACCTGTAACAGGGTGATTGAGAAACCGGTCATATCCAGAGAGGTACAGTAAGAGCCGATCAGGTTGCGCTCAATGACGATCCCCGCATCCTGGCAACGGCTTTCGAGGCGGTTATACACGCCGAAGAGTTCTGACAACGGCGTCGCACCGAGATTATTGACCAGCGCAATGACGCGATCGCCGCTTTGCAACGCCCGCTTGCTTTCTTTGCCTTCCTGCCACGCGCCCTGGACGTTGTCCCAATGACGCAGCGTGCGGCTGTAGTTGCCGTTTTCCAGCAGCGTGTCGAACATTTCATCTACGGTTTGGTCGAGAGACGTGAAGGCTCTGCGGTCAATGCCCGGCTCCCCGTGGATACCCACGCCAAATTCCATTTCGTTATCCTGCAGCGTGAACGACGGTTGCCCGGCGGCCGGAACGGTACAGGCGCCAATGGCGATCCCAATCGAGTGCCCCTGGTTATTCAGTTGACGCCCGAGTGCCGCGCAGGCTTCCAGCGAGTCACCGCGTTCGGCGGCCGCGCCGACCAGTTTTTCTATCAATACGGTATTCGCCACGCCACGACGACCGGCGGTATACAGACTATCTTTCACCGCGACGTCGTCATCCACCACCATGGTCGTGACTTTAATACCGCTTTCGTGCAGCAACTCGGCGGCGGTTTCGAAGTTAAGAATGTCGCCGGTGTAATTCTTGATGATCAGCAGGACGCCTTCACCGCCGTCAATTTGCATGGCGCATTCGAACATTTTATCCGGCGTAGGTGAGGTAAAAATCTCACCCGGGCAGGCCCCGGCGAGCATGCCCTGCCCAATATAACCGCAGTGCATTGGCTCATGTCCGCTGCCGCCGCCGGAGAGGAGCGCCACTTTGCCCATCACCGGCGCATCTGCGCGAGTGACGTACACCGGGTCCTGATGCAGCGCCAGGGAGGGGTAAGCCTTCGCCAGTCCGGCGAGTTGTTCATTCAGTACGTCTTCAACACGGTTGATCAATTTTTTCATTATTTATGCTCCGCAGACAGTCCTGGATGCTGCCAAAATTCTGCAGCCATCTGATGTAGGGTATCGGTTTGTACAACGCTACGGCGACCGCTCGCTGCCGATAAAGTAATTTTGCACACGGGTATGCAAAAGAAAATTGCTCTTGGTGGTGTTTCAATAAGGAACATTGCTATCTCAATATGTTCCATATTGAAACAAGATGACGTCAAATTCGCCTAAACTGCGACGTTGGGCATCCTTTTGTTTTAAGGTTGGCAAGGGGGCAGGCAGTTTCATCAAGGTGAAGGGCGTGAACGAACAGGAGGCAGATTAAGAAGGTTAAAATCGTGCAGGCAGGTGGTTGATCGCCACCAGTTTTACTTGCTCAAGTTCGATATATCCCCCTTTTTTTAAGGCCGCGAGCATTTTCATCACGCTACTGCGTGAAAGGTGCGTCCTGTCCAGAATGTACTGGTAGGCGGCAATCTGCTGGCGAATGTTGTCTGATTCTTTGGCCAGAGCCTGTAGTTGATAGCACAGCACATCATAAGCGGTGGGGGCCGCGACCATCTCATTTTGAATAAACAGTTTATTTGTCACGATGATCATATGCCGGGCCATGATCTCCCAAAGCTGTTTTGCTTCAATGCGTGCCATAACGGTTTCCAGTGGGACAGTCGCAACTTCGCATTCCTCAAGGGCGCGGAGCAATAGTTTCTCTGATAATGCACTGGTGAAGCCGAGAGACACCGGCGCAGAGGCGATGCCTAAAGCCAGATTATTCTCCAGGTTTTCAATACTTACCGTACCCTGGCGGATAAACTGACACAGATGTTCTCCAGAATGGATAAATACGAAGCGGCTACCTTTGGGGTAGCGCCTGAACTCGCATTCTTCTGCCAATTGTCGCAGCAACTCCGGAGCATAAGGCGAGGGTTGTTTGAGCAGATTTATCGGCGATTCATGAGGCATAATGGGGTTATCCCGCATAGATTTTCATTCGTTTACGTTGTGCAGCATAGCGTACGGTTAATACTTCAGGGGAATATTTTGCTGTATTTGTTTCAATACGCCGCGTTCGGTAACGATATAGCCGCCTTTTTTTAATTCGGCCAGAATTTTCATGATACTGCTCCGTGACAGAAACGTGCGGCTCTGAATATAGTTTGCGGCGGTAATGTGCTGCCGAAACTCGTCAGATTCGCGCATCAACTCATAAAGTTGTGAGCGAATAACATCGTAAGATGTTGGGGCGGAAATGCGAGTGCAATGGTCATAAACACGCCCGGCCGTATAAATGAGTAACATGGACAGGCTCTCCCACAGATCCTCATCGGCAATAATCTCATTAGCTGTTTCCAGAGGAATGGCTGCAACGGTTGAGCACTCTTCACACCGCATAAAGAGATATTCCGATTCTGCAAGCTGATTGCTTAGTCCGAAGATAAATGGCGCGACTTCAGAATTGAGCATAAAGCCGTCGCGTTGCCTGAAGATGGCAATCGTGCCATTCAATAGCAAATAACATTGATGAGAATTATTGCTCTTGTAGTTAATTATTTGTCTGTATTTTGTTTCATAAATGTTGGCGCTTGGCTTTAGCTTTTCAATAATATTTATTATGTGTTCCACCGGCTTTATCGGTAAGGCTTGATACATACTTGATTCAATGATTATTTTTGTTTCAGGCATGAGTCGCCCTCCTCAATAAATATGCTGCTAAAAACAACATAAGATGTTGTTGGTTTTAATAATTATGGTAATGAGAGGAAGATAATGGAATCCATCGCACGGTGTAAAATTACACCGAAAAATAACTTGAGAAAATATGTGTATCTATATCAAAATTGTCCATAAGCAGAAGAGCAATAGCATCTAATAAGGATCGGTTTTACTTACATGGAGCCTAATTCCATCCTTGCTAATTTGCGCTGATTGTTATTTCTCGCAGTACTTTCAAAGTGATGGCAATAATAAAGTTATGGGGCGTTATTTGCATCAGGGTAAATAACGATGCAGCACTATAAATAAAAGTTAAGGAAAGCAATTATGAAAAAGAATGTGATAGCGAAGACGTTGTCTGCTGCGGCCATTCTCATGGCCTCAAACGCAATGGCCTATGATGGTACGGTTATTTTTAATGGTGAAATCCTCGATTCGACCTGTACCGTTGATATTGGTGGTAGTAATACGTTGATGGTCGATCTGGGACGTGTCGCTAAAACAGCATTCGTCAGTACTGGCGATGAAGCATCCACCACAAAATTTACGCTACGGCTGAAAGATTGCCCGGCCAGCGTGGCCGCAGCAAAGGTGAAATTTGACGGTGCGCATGACGGTAATGACAGTAGCTTGTTGGCCATCACACAAGGTTCCGGGTCGGCAAGCGGTGTGGCAATACGTCTTAAGACGGCAGACAGTGTGAACTTAGGACTTAATCAGGACAACGGTTATACCTACATGTTATCCAGTACCGCGGATAATAATCTGGATTTCTATGCCACCTATGTGGCAACCGCTGTGCCTGTTCTTCCTGGCGCGGCTAACGCGGTGGCTAATTTCACTGTTAACTACAACTGATTTACCTGTGCAGTTTTAAGGGCCGGCAAACGGCCCTTTCAGAGGTTTATGATGAGAGTATTACGTTTTTGCATGTTGCCCCTGGTTGCTGTGGCGATCGGTATTACTACTGCGCATGCGGGTGTCTCAATTGGTGGTACCCGAGTCATTTACGATGGTGGAAAGAAAGAGGCTTCGCTGAGCGTTAATAATCCTGATGCGGTTCCTTACTTAATTCAATCGTGGATTGAAACGCAAAGCAACGACGGGGCGAAAGCACCGTTTATCATTACTCCACCGCTTTATCGTTTGGATAAAGGGCAGCGAAACGTAATGCGCATTATTCGCGCAGGTAATTTGCCAGAAGATAAAGAATCTCTGTTCTGGCTCAATATTAAATCGATACCGTCGGCAGAGCGTAAAGATAATACATTACAAATAGCTATCAAAACGCGAATAAAACTGATCTACAGGCCGGTCGGATTAAGCCAGTCAACACCAGATGCGCAGGTAGAAAAACTACGCTGGAAATCGGACGGTAAATTTATTCAGGTGACGAACTCATCCTCATACTTTATTAATTTTAATGAAATTACCGTGGCAGGTAAAAGAATCGAAGACGTCACGTTTGTCGCGCCCGGATGCAGCGCGAATTTCGCACTACCGACAGGTATTACCGGTGGAGCAATAACCTACAGAATTATTAATGATTACGGCGGGATAAGTGAGGCGTATCACGCCTCACTCTAAAACGCAGTCCGGACGGGAAGATTATGTCAATGATGATAGCCAAGATGATATCTAATCCACTTCCGGTCCGATTATTGCTGTGTATTTTATTAACCGTCGCCAATGTACTGAATGAAGTAAAAGGTCGTGATTACTTTAACCCTGCGTTACTGGAGCGTACAGGATCCACAAATGGCGATGTTGATCTTTCCGGCTTTGAGACAGGACAACAGGCGGAAGGAATATATCATGTTGATATTCTTCTCAATGGAGAGAATGTTGATACCCGCGATGTAGTGTTTACCAGACGGGAAGGGGGAATGCTGGAACCGTGCCTTTCAACAGAGTTGTTGGAGGGCTACGGTGTGAAGACAGCACTATATCCAGGGCTTGTCGGGAACGAGAATTGCGCTGATCTGTCCGCTATTCCTCAGGCTTCCAGCGAACTGTTATTTTCTTCCCAGAAGTTGTTATTGAGTATTCCGCAGGCCGCGCTTTCTTCACCGGCGCGCGGTTATGTTGCACCAGAACAGTGGGATGAAGGTATTACAGCCATGATGCTCAATTACAGTCTCAGTGGGGATAACAGCCGGACAAAGGACACAGGAAACAACAGCAACAGTCAGTACGTTAACCTGCGTCCGGGAATTAACATTGGCCCATGGCGGTTACGTAACTACAGCACCTGGAATAAAGACAGCCAGGGAAATGCGCACTGGGACACCGTCTATAGCTACGTGCAGCGCAATATTATTCCGCTGAAAGCGCAACTGGTACTGGGCGACAGTTCTTCGCCAGCCGACGTTTTTGACAGCATTCCTTTTCGCGGCGGCCAGCTTGCCTCTGATGATGAGATGATCCCGGATTCGCTGAAAGGCTATGCGCCGGTGGTGCGAGGAATCGCCCGAACAAACGCGCAGGTGATCATTCGACAAAATGGTTATCAAATTTACCAAAACTACGTCTCTCCGGGGGCGTTTGAAATAACCGACATGTACCCGACCGGAGGCGCGGGCGATCTTGACGTGAGTATCAAAGAAGCCGACGGTAGTGAACAACATTTTACCGTTCCGTTTGCTTCATTGCCCGTGCTGCAACGAGAAGGGCGTCTCAAATATGCCTTGACCGCCGGACGTTATCGCTCATATGACAGTCGGGTTGAGCAGACATCCTTTGTCCAGGGAACGCTGATTTATGGTTTGCCGGCAGGATTCACGGCTTATGGCGGCGTCCAGGGGGCAGATAATTATCGTTCTGTTGCAACAGGTATCGGGAAAAATCTTGGCGTGGTGGGGGCGGTGTCGGCTGATGTTAGCCAGTCCTGGTCCCAGCCACAGAATACGGGGCAACAGCAGGGACAATCCTGGCGCATTCGTTACAGCAAAAACAGCGTGGTAACCGGGACAAACTTTTCGATTGCCGGATATCGTTATTCAACGGCTGGCTATTCCGGGATGCAAGACACTTTTGATTCTTATGGGGCCGGCAGTTCATCGATAGAGAAACGCCGTAATCGCATGGAGGCAAATATCAACCAGTCTCTGGGGGCGTCAGGTGGCTCCCTTTCGCTCAGCGCGGTGCGGGAAGATTACTGGCATTACGCAAAACCATTGCAGTCATGGAGCCTGAGTTATAACAACACCTGGCACGGAATAAGCTATGGGATTAGCTGGATGCAGAGTAAAAATGGTTATTCGGGCAGTAATGCTCGCTACGACAGTGAGAGTTTGGTGGCACTGAACATTAGCCTTCCACTGGAACGCTTTTCGACCAACTCCTGGGCCAGCTATAGCATGAATACCAGCCGTAACAGTGGGACAACGCACAGCGTCGGCTTGAGCGGGATGGCGCTGGAGGGAAATGCTCTGAACTGGAGTATTCGGCAGGGTTATGGTTCCGAGGATGCGGGTTATACCGGCAGCCTGAACGCTGATTATAAAGGCGGGTACGCGGAAGTCAGTGGGGGTTACAGTTATGATCGCAACCTGCAACGGGTGAATTATTCGCTAGCGGGGGGCGTGCTCGCCCACGCCGATGGTGTCACATTTTCACAGCCATTGGGTGAAACCAACGTCTTGATTAAAGCGCCGGGCGCTGCGAATGTCGGTATAAAAAACCAAAGTGGCGTACGCACTGATTTTCGTGGATACACCGTTGTCAGTAACGTCTCTCCCTATCGCAAAAATGATATCGGACTGGAGACGGCAACTATAGCGGATGACGTTGAGCTGGAACTGACCAATAAAATCGTGGTGCCGACCCGTGGCGCGGTGGTTCGCACAGATTTTGTGGCCAACGTAGGATTGCGCGCATTGCTCACGTTACGCCGTGATAACGGAAAGCCTGTGCCATTTGGTGCGATGGTGACGGTCAGAGGTGTTCAGGGGCAAAGCTTCATTGTTGGGGATGATGGCCAGGTTTATTTAAGCGGCATGCAGCCACAAAGCGTACTGGACGTTGTCTGGGGCAATGACAACCAACAACACTGTACGGCTAAATATACTCTGAACAGCGAAGAAAATTATCGTGGTATTACCGTGACTGACAGTCTGTGTCGGTAACTCACTTTATTTATTGAGTCTATTAAGATGAACCGAATTTACGTTCTCTGTATTTTATTATTACTCCCCGGTTTGAGCTATGCCGATAATTGTTCCGTCAATGCGACGCTATTTGGCACAGTTACCATGGGGAATATTATTGTGCAACGCGATGCGCCGGTAGGTAGCGAAATTGCGCGAGCCAGACTTTCCGGGTATGCAAAGCTTGAAGTGGATGCTCCCGACAGGCCAACGTCATGCAGTGGCGGTTATACGTTTAATTATTTATCGGCAACGAACTCGCCAATAAATAATGTATTTAACACTAACCTCGATGGTGTGGGAATTCGTGTATCAGTTTTACCTGGTAGTTTTGTGCTGCCATCCAACGGTACGGCTTACATTTATAATCTCGGTTTTTACGATGTAATGTTAATTAAAACCGGGAAAATAACCCCTGGGTATTTAACGCCGGGAGTAATAATGCAGGGATGGTTCATCACACCAGATAATTATTTTACGCAAATTTCCCTGGATGCAAATACTCAGGTAACGGTATTAGCATGCTCTGTTTCCAGCCAGACGCTGAATTTTAACCTTGGCGACATTAATGCCAGTGAATTCTCTAACCAATCGGGGTTTAACCCGCCGCGTAGCGATAGCCAGAACCTTGGACTTAACTGCGATGCGTCCGCCAACATTAACGTGGAACTCATGGGTACGCAGAACCCCGATGTGACAAGCGATACGAGCGTGTTGGCGCTGAACGGTCAGGGAACGCAGGGAACTGCAGACGGGGTAGGAATACAAATACTTTATAACAACGTTCCGTTGCAACTGAATAATCGCATTGTATTGAAGCGTTCAACTGGCGGGCAGGAAACGTTGCCGCTGATAGCGCGTTACTACCAGACTAAGCCGGTCGTCAGACCGGGAAGCGCCAATGCAACCGCGACGTTGAATATTACTTACCAATAACAGGGAATAAATAATGTTACCTGGAAAAAGGACGGCCATAGTGATGATGCTCGCATCACCTGCATGGGGGATGGGTGATCCTGTGACGCTCAACATCAACGGCAATGTCAAAACCGCGCCCTGTCAGGTGAGCAGCGACAGTGTGACCAGAACTGTTGATTTAACGCCCGGGCAATCTGTCACCGCTTCATCGTTATACACCGCGGGTTCGACCACGCCGTGGGTCGCTTTTGAATTAAGTGTTGAACAGTGTCCAACTGGGACAAGCCGTGTAACAGTATTATTTAACGGCAATGCCGATAGCGACCATCCCAATGATATGTACCGGAATATCGGTACCGCCTCACCCGTAGCAATCCAGGTACAGGCGAGCGATGGTGCGCCCCTTGGCGACGGAAAATCATTAACCGCAAATATTTCCAATCAGCGCTATACATGGCGTTTGCGCGCCAGAATCTATAGTGAGCAAGGGCTGGTAACGCCTGGAACCATCAACTCTGCGATTACTATTTCTATGACCTACCAATAAACTAAAGCAGGCGCCTTAATGAACATCAGCATCCGCTGTGATGACAATATGTATAAATTGGGATTGATCGCATTACTAAGAGAAATGTTTTCACTGGAAATGGCCCAGCAAACGCTGAGTATTCAGAATTTTGACTCTAAAAATAGGGCAACTGATGATGTGATGATTTTAATGCTCAGCCCCGGTGAACATTATCTTTGCCATTCAGAATTCTTTACCCGATCTCCAGGGCTTATTGTGGGTTTAATTGACAGGGAGCATATTCCTGCGCGTGGCGAAGTGCCTTCATGTATCAACCATATTGTTTTTATTCCTCACGATACTCCGGCCAGTCAAATGGGGACGGTGATTAAACATCACTGGTCCTTAGCGAAAAATGCAAATTTAACCAATAAGGGGCGCTCTTGCTTAGGTTGCCCACATAAAACATTCACAGCGCAGCAGCATCAGTTAATTCGTTTATTATTGTCAGGGCTCACGTCAAAGCAAATTGGTTTGCATATGCATATTTGTCAGAAAACGGTGCTGGCACACCGTCGAGCCTTAATGAACAAATTTAGGTTGAGGTCGGATTGCGAATTATTACAATTCCTCATCGCTGCACAGGAAAAGAGGGTTTTCAGCGCAGAGAAACCCGCAGCGAGTGAAGAAACAATAGCTCGGCCAGTTGCACCTGATGCAGAATTGTACATGATCCCGGTGAGCTGCAGATAGAAAGCCACCTGCTTCGCAAGTGGCTTATGCTCAAGGTTACTTAGGGGGCTTAGCCTGGATAAATTCCGCGATCTTTACGTGCCAGCAAAATACGCTCACAGGCGACAATATAGGCGGCGGTACGCAGAGAGCAGGATTTCTCGGCGGCTTTTTCCCACACGTGCACCATCGCATCGGTCATGATTTTATCCATGCGTTGGTTGATCTCTTCTTCGCTCCAGAAGAAGCTTGCCATGTCCTGAACCCATTCGAAGTAGCTGACGGTAACGCCGCCGGCGTTACAAACTACGTCAGGAACAACCACAATACCGCGGCTTGCCAGAACGTCGTCGGCATCCGGATAGGTTGGACCGTTGGCGCCTTCGAGTATCAGTTTACAGGTCAGCGTTTCAGCGCGGTGACGGGTGATCTGACCTTCGAGCGCGGCAGGGATCAGAATGTCCATCTCCAGGCTCCAGAAAGCCTCGCTGGCGATGGTTTCAGCCCCCGGGAAACCAGCAATCTGTTTGTGCTCCAGTTGCCAGGCTGACAGCGCGGACATGTCGATGCCGGTAGCGTTAAACAGCGTCGCGGTGTGATCCTGAATAGCGACTACGCGTGCGCCAGCTGCCGCGAAAAGACGGGCGGCTTCACTGCCGACGTTACCAAAACCTTGCACCGCGACGCGAGCGCCTTCAACGTCGATATTGGCACGACGAGCCACTTCCAGACCGCTGACAAAAACGCCGCGACCGGTGGCTTTATCACGGCCTAACGAGCCGCCGAGGTGAATAGGTTTACCGGTGACCACGCTGGTCACGGTGGTGCCGTGGTTCATGGAATAGGTATCCATCATCCAGGCCATCACTTTACCGTTTGTACCCACATCCGGCGCAGGGATGTCTTTCTGTGGTCCAATAATAATGCCGATTTCGCTGGTATAACGACGGGTCAAACGCTCCAGTTCGCCTTCAGACAGTGAGAACGGATCGACGCGCACACCACCTTTGGCACCGCCGTACGGCAGATTCAATGCTGCGCATTTGATGGTCATCCATGCGGACAGGGCCATCACTTCATTAAGATCAACATCAGGATGAAAACGCACACCGCCTTTGCCCGGACCGCGGGAAAGGTTATGTTGCACGCGATACCCTTCAAAATGACGGATAGTCCCGTCATCCATTTGTACCGGGATATCGACAATCAACGCGCGTTTTGGGTGACGCAGGGTATCCACCCAATGGGAAAGTTCGCCCAGGTAAGGGGCCACACGCTCGATTTGTTGCAGGTAGGTATTCCAGGCAGATGTGCTGCTATCTGAAGCGTAAGATAACTTATCCATGATAAACCTTAGTTATAAAAGTAATATGTTCTTAATTTGGCCGTGGTATACAGTGAATCTCACCATATACACCTAAATTTAACATTTTTTTCAAAGGACGGCCTGCTTGCCCAGCTCGGTTTATCTGTATTATTAGTGTGGGCTTTAGATGTTTGTTGAATAGTTATACTTTCAATGTGGTGTTTGTAGAAAATATTTGCTTTTAAAATGGGTTAATATTCATTTGTTGTGAAATTCATAATTTGTCAGATTTATGACGCACCTCTAAAAGTAAACAATATGATAATAAAATGTATTTTCCTTATTGCTTTTTAGCGGGGCGTCAATAGGTAACGACAACGGTAACGGTATCGGCATAGTTGTCGGGTGTGTAGTTCGCGCTGGGAACGGTGGCGTAAACCGGGTACGCCGTGGTTGTACCCGTGCCGTTACCCGCGACGGTATTGAGCGCTGTATTGCCCCAGACCGTACCGGAAGGTCCTGGCGTTGAGCTAAGCTGGTAGGGGACTTTATCGGCATTCGTCCCCGTCCCGGTCATTTGACCGCTACCCGCCGTATTCCCGTTGGAGGGTTGCAGACCGATGGTGTAAGGGGTGTTATTAGAGCATGCGACGCCTACGGTATTTGAAGCCGTCAGATTACGTCCGGTGGCCTTTGTTGGCGTAAAGCTGATATTAGTTGCCGAGGTGATGTTGCATTGCTTGCTGACAGCCGCTGATACGGTGAAAGGAAACCTGGCGGCAACGGTATCGCCACAGGTGGTGGGCGGCAAAACCAGGCCGGGATTGAGCGTGACAAATGCTGTCGCCGTCGTATAGCTATCCTGATAGTTTCCTGGGACAGCTGCGGTTTGCGGGGTGACGATCTGGGCAGAGACCGTTAGTGAACCAGTGACTGGCGTGAGATTGAGCAAGTTAAGTTGCACCATCGGAAACGTGGTCCCCGTCTGGTATTGGCTACCCCAGACATTCGTGCCATTGGCACCCTGATACAGCTGATAGGTCAACGTTCTGCTCGGGTTGCCGCTTAACGACATATTTCGGGGTGTCACCTGACCACTGACGGCCGAGGCGCCAATATTAAAACACAGATTGATCCCCGCCAGCGTGTCACCAAGCTCTTTGGTACAGGTGTAGCTGAACGTCATTGTTGACGTAGCCCCGGTGGTTGACAGCGGATTTACCGGGCCAAAATTAATGGGTTGGACATTGCTCACCGAACAGGTCACCGCAGGGCTAATCGCCGGATAAAAGAGCACGGCAGCGATGAGTAACAGCTGTCTTAACCTCATAAGCATACTCCTGTTATTGTGGCCGGCAAACCAACGGGCCTATTTGTACAATCCCTTTCGCTGAGGCGGGATAGTCAAATTGCACGCGACATCTCCCCGTCTCCGTATCGACGCGGAGCGTATTGTGGTGCTCCAGAGTGTCGAACCAGGTCATGCCGTCAAAGCCAACGACTGACGATTGTCCTGCTCCGCTGGTGGCGTACGCCATACTCCCCTCCGGAATTGGTTTCCCTTGGTCGTCAACGAGGATAACCTGCGCGGCGCGTATGGGAGTGATGCCGAAGCTAACCAGCGTACCGGAACGGTCCGCAGGCGTTGCATTTGTTTCAACGCGGGCGATCCGCATATTGGCGGGGAGATCCATCGGGTCAATACTGATCAAATTATTTTGATAACTGTTCAGTGGGGTGACCAGCAGCAGACCCTGGTCGTCGCTACGACCGATCAGGTTATTTTGCAATTTGATCGGCACATCGGGGACACCGTCAGTTGAAACCACGGCAAAACCATTATTGATTTCTCGCGCTGCAAACACGCCGCCTCCCATGGACACCAGCGATCCGGTGGCACCCACATAGCCGTAATGGTTATCCGGTAAACGGCTGAGTCCCGCATAGGCTTTGCCGTAACGCCCCAGGAATCCTACTTCACCCTGACCACTTTGCCGGGAACTCTGCTGACTGGCTGCCAGATTCCACCCCCAGCCGCCGTCAGCAGGTGGCGTCCGGCTGGCATTGAACTGGTAGCCGGTTTCATCGTTGGTGCGTTGTATGGTGCTACTGGCGCTTAGGTTATTTTCAGTCGTTATCGTCACCATCAGATAGAGGCTGCGATCGCGGTTATCATCAATATTCTGGTTGAACCCGGCATTGAGTGAAATGTTATCCGTGATGGTTTTAAACCAACTGGCGTTGGCATAACGCACCGCGTTTTCGTGCGGATAACGAAACTGCAGGTAGCTCAGGCTAACGTTACCGGCTGTTTCCAGCGAATAGCCAATTACCGTGTTGCTGCTGAGCGTGGGCGGCGGCTCGCCATAATGAGTGGCAACGTCACGATAATCGCCCGATGTTGCGGTGGTACTGGTACTGAAATTAAAGCGTTCGCCGGACCAACGATAACCAAAACTGTACAGAAATCCGCTTGTTCCTGAGTCGGTACTTGCGGCCAGGGCGGTAGAAAATGTCCCGCTACGGGTCCCTGGGATCCAGTCGTTACCGAATCCCGTATTGATAAGTCCATCGCTGGCTTCAGCATGAGTACCTGCCGTGAACGTGTTGCTGAATCCGCGACGCCATGTCCCACTTAACACTGGCGCGCTGGCATACTCAAATGAGGAGTAACCATAATTTTTGCGTACCGTGCCTAACTCTGCTGACCAGGCCGTTAATCCTTCCCGTAAAAGCTGTTGGTCATTGTAGAACGAAAAGTTTTGCACACTCGTTCTGCCCAGCGCATCCGTCATCATCACCTGGCCCGTCCCCGCGCCGCTGATATTGGGCATGGTGTTGATCTGGAAACTCCCTGCAGGGACTTCTCCGTTGTAGTACCTGACGCCGTCGACATACAGTTCCACGTTTGAGGGTAGCGTCGCTGAGCCAAGGTATGCGGGGAGCGGGGTAGTTGGCATATAAGGCTGCAATCCAAAATCGCTTCCTATCTGAATACCGCCGATGCGGGTTGGTCGTGACCAGATGAGTGAACTTGTCAGGGTATCGCCAATGGTCACTGCTAACATGGTTTCGGGAAATGACGATCGCCAACTGGTATCAAGACGCGCAAAGCTGTTATCTGCATATTCCTCGTTGGAGTATTGCGTCAACTGGGTTGTACTTAGCACACCTGAAGCATTAAAAGCGCGTAGTTCGCTAAAGGTATTCACTGCGCTTTCATCTCCCTGCTGGGCGTATATATCGTAATTAAGCAGCGCCCCGCGTGATGTTGTCACCGACGGGGCAGGCGTTACAGGCGAGTTAAGCTGAGTGATAGCAAGGTCGAGTGAACTTAATGGCGCGGTGAGCGAGAGCGTTTGCAACTGAACGTTGTAGTCAACGGTTAGCTGGGGGATATCGTTCAGGCAGACAGGGTCAATGGCGTCTGGCGCAAAGCGGAAACCTATTTGTCGCAGAGTGTCTGTGCCTGCATAGAGCTTTCCACTGTCATAGCCAAAATGTACCAGCCCGACGGGATTTCCGTTCAGGGTGACATCGAGATAGAGATCGATACCCGCGAGTCGGCGTGCGTCATTAATAACATTCTTTTCATTCAGATTATTATTCAGCGTTTGTGCACAAACCATTCCCGATATTAATACTCCATTGAGAAAGCAAAACCTCACCAGAAACCAGGATCTCTTACAGATCTTGTACTGTTTTTTGTCCATTGATTGTTACTTCAACTTTCCCGCCGTAATGTGTATCACGGGCCGACGGAGAGACTACCCAGCGCATTGTGGAACCTGGAAGAACATAACCTAACAGTCCCGGCGTAATAACTTTCTTAGTGCCGTTAGGGGTTATATAGGTTGCAGCAGATAATTGTGCATGCCCATTTCCCTTATTACTGACTTCAATAAATTTTTTGCCATCGAGTTGTTGCAATTTCCATTGTAGTTTTGCTTCTGCTGGTGCTGTTGAGACCGGTTGGATGAAAACGGGCACGGAATAATGCAGTACAAACTGAAGTTTATTTTTTTGTACTTTTGCTGGCGGCAACTCATCAATTGATAACCGATAGGCATCTTCAGTATGTGTCGATGGCGGACCTGTACGAATAACGCGAATCAACTGGCGTTCTCCGGGGGCTAATGCCAACATCGGTGGGCTAATGACCAGTCCTTGAGAGGGTGAGAGTCTGTCGCTATATGCGTTCTGAGTCCAGTGAAAAACCCTAACCTGGGCATTAAGCATATTTTCCCCTGCGTTGCTAAGCCAGATACCATCGGCGTTTTGCGTCGCTTGCAAGGTTAACGTAACGGGGGCTATTTGCAGCCCGCTGGCGGCAGCAAATTTTACGCTCACAACCATCCCTAGCAGGCATGCGCAGGCACACTGCTGAACAGGCAGTTTTATTCTCATGTGGTTACCTGAGGCTAGTAATTAACGTTAACTGTTACCGTATCGGCATAGTCGTCAGGAGTGAAGTTGGCGCTCGGAGCGGTGGCATAAACAGTAAACGTCTGCGCCTGGCCGGTGCCCGTCGCCGCCACGCCGTTTCCTTGCGTGGTGTCAGTGGCGGTATTTCCCCACACCGGACCTGTTGCTGATGTTCGGTTCAGTTGATAGGGCACTTTATCCGTATTGGTGGCGGCGTTAGCCACGGAGGACATTGCCCCAGAACCTGTCGTCGTTCCGCCATTGGCGGCTGAAGGTGCCAGACCAATAAAATAGGGGGTAGTCTTTGAACAATTAATGGAAATGGTATTACTTGCACTGGTATTTGTTGCTGTAGAATTGACAGGCAAAAGAGTGATGTTTGAAGCTGAACCGGCGGTAACGGTGCATGCCTTCTGAATCGTCATCAATACCTGAAACGTACCACTGGTCGTCGCTGCATTTGCCACTGAAATAATGGAAAAGGTGCAGCATAAAAGAATCAAGCGTTTGTCCAGGACCAGAGCCATATCTTTAACCTTTTTCAAATAACCACATTTATTACTGTAGAAAAACAATAATGTGGCACAAGAAGACATGATTTAACCCTAGGATAAGTATTAGTCGTCCGCCAGTTGATCTAATAAATTTTACTTAGGAAAAAGGTGATGCCACCTACAAAAAAATAATACCAATGAGTGAGTATGTTTTTATTTTTTTTCTGCTAACCGTGCCGCAGGCTCCTGGCAGATAAGATCATCATGCGTACAGCGGTCAGAAGGGGGGGAAGAAAGCTTTGAATGGTCGTATTATCGCATTCTGTCTTTACGGCGTCCGTCGGCTTAAGGCCCGTGGAAAATAACTTTGTATCCCTGCTCATTCCAGTGTTGCAGCAGTTCATTTTGTCGTCTGGTTGGCGCCGTACCGGTCCAGACGAAAAGCGTTTGCCCGGGGAATAACTCAGGACGTGGTGTTTCAATAGGCTCTGCAAGAATGGCGATATGCCACCCGGATTGCGATAAGCGCCAGGCCTCAAGCCATAAACGGGTTCTGTCTTCAACATCCCAGGCCATCAGAATGGCATCTTTCCCTGACTTGCGACGCGTTTCTGACAGGAGTACCGCAACATATTCGATCAGCGCACCGTCAAGCATGCTGTTCATTATGCGAGAGGTATTATGATCAAGTATGAGTCGCTGGCGTACAGGAAGATAGACTCGGTCAATCAATGCATCGACCGGATACGCGCGGCCAAGAGAGAGCATTTTGGCCCGCAGCTTCGGCGGATTGGCCATCCGCAGAATGCTCATCATCTCTTCCTGCAATTGATTCCAGTCATCATCAGTTTCGCGGGTACTGGTTTCCAGTAAGGCTTTCACTTTCCCGACAGGTGTACCATTGCTAATCCAACGTTTGATTTCTTCAATACGTTGAATATCCTCTTCATCAAAGAGTCGGTGTCCGCCTTCGCTTCGTTGAGGTTTGAGTAAACCGTAGCGTCGTTGCCATGCCCGAAGGGTTACAGGATTTATCCCGCAACGTTCTGCGACGTCGCCGATGCTGTAATAAGCCATAGTTCCCCCAAACACTCCTGATTCTCCGTCACCGATATGCGGTTCCTGTCACTTTGTACAACATGCATCAAATTGTACAAAACATACAGAGCATTCTAGCAAAAATAAGATTTACTTTACTATCACGCGTGAGAATATTGCTGGCTTTAACCTCAGAAAAGGGGGGAGGTAACAAATGACTTTCATAATCCATTGAATATTAATGATTTATTGTGTGGCGATTTATTTTCTCTCAGGCCATGCCACAGAAGGGGTACCGTTCAGCAAGGCTGCTGCAAATAAGTTACCCTGGAAGAGCTCGATCCCAGCGGATTCAAGCCACATCCATTCTTCGGGTTTTTCAATGCCAACGGCTGAAAGCTGAATCTCAAGTGAAGTACAGCATTTAATGATCGCCTGAATGATGGCCTGTCTTGGGCCACTTTTATGGACATCAGCAATGAGTTCTCGACTGATCTTTATTCTGTCCGGCTGGAAACGAGACAGAAGTAAAAGCCCGGCATAACCCGCGCCAAAATGATCAACTGCCACACAAATCCCTGCCGCTTTAAGTGATTTTACCGCCTGTGCAAAAGCATCAAAGCGGGAGATGACTTCGCTCTCGGTAAATTCCACGATGATTTGTTCAGGGACCAGTCCATTTGCGGCTATTTCATGAATCAGAAAGTTAACAGCGTCGGGTCTGTTCACCAGCGTCATGGGTAACAGATTGACTGACAACATTTTTTCACCAAGATTCAGAGCGCTGGCCATGGCAAATGCCGTCTTTTTACTTTCCAGATCCGCTGTGTACATCTCTTCCGTGCTTAATTTGTCAAAGTACGCTGCCGGAGTTTCCCCATCTTTACCACGAATAAGCGCTTCCAGAGCGATAACGCGTTGTGACATAGGGTCGATAATTGGTTGAAAGGCAAAGGTGTAGTCGGTATTTGACGCGAGCTCTGCTTCATTAAGGGTTGTATAACTTTTATCGGTAATAAAATCCCAGAAATCGGCAGCAGGGATTTCAAAATAAGTCGATTTTTCCGTTGCCAGTACGAATGTCCGGAAAAACTGCAATGCCCGGTCATCATAGGTGAGCTGGAATTTTGACGTCCCCTGATTCAGTACAGCTTGTAAGACCTCAGCCCGTTCATGTTTTTGTAAATCAAATAACTCCATCCCGACCTTCCCAAACCGGCGAGCAGGAGCATAATCGCACATCAGCTCGACAATATTGTAGTGCCGTGAGTCGTTACAGATACAACGATAAATCTCCTTCACTTGCTCCTCTGGGCCTTCGAGCAGCTGGAAAAAATGCTGGCCGTTAAAGAGCAAGATCCCTGTAACATCAGAGCGCCTGTTTTTCAGATTTGCGGCCATCACCATATCCTCAATCGCACAGAGGGGGGCGTCATCACGTAGATGGCTACGGTAAATAATGGTCGTGAGCATGGACAGTCCGGGATTAAGGGATGAGGTGAGGTAAGGACAGTATCAGACAAACGCGGTTATGTCCTGATTTTCAATACATTATTTTAACCATAAATTTACACGTGTAAGGCTATACAGACGCCGTAACCGCTCCCGGGAAACAAAGGCTGTACAGTACCTGGAGGTGTTGTACTTTTTATTTTTACTCTAATTCATTGAAAAATATCATATAGCACTTTATGTTAATATTTGCTTTATCTTCGTGTACACATTTTTGGTACAACTTTGCTACTGTTATAAAACTTAATACTCATCAGCATTTTGTTACAGGAGCAACATATGCAGCAGCACAGAGTTCTCACTGATTCCGCAAACGCAATTTCTCGTTACTTTGCAAAAGCGCATCTTCCTACACAGCAGGAAACATTGGGAGAAATCGTCACTGAGATACTAAAAGATGGACGCAACCTGAGCCGAAAGTCACTCTGTGCCAAGCTTTTGAACCGTCTTGAAAAAGCATCTGGTGAGGACGAACAGAAGCATTACAATGCCCTAATCGGCCTGCTTTTCGAATAAAGGGACACCCTAAAACATATAAATGGGGAAAGTAGTGAAGTAGTTATGAAGAAAACTGACCATGAACGCTTGAAACACGAAATTACAGGTTTAGCTGTTATACAGATTTTGCGCATGAACACGGTAATATCATTACCCGCATTGATTAAGCAATTACGTCTTATGAAGGCGAGTGAAGTGGATGCCGGGCGTAGACATCTTATTGACAGCATAATTCATGATTTCACAGATTCTAATCCGGCAAGGATGAACCCCAAACCGGAAAGAACTGTTGATGAGAGTGTATTCAATGGCAGTAAAAAGCCTAAATTACATTAGAGACCATTTTCCATACTATACAAGCGAGGTGACTATGCTTCAGGAAATGAATGTTCACAGAGCAATTGCAGATAAGGCTTTGTCGAGTTACTTCCGTAATGCCGGTGAGCTATTAGCAGATGAATCCGTCGTATTGGGGCAGGCAGTAACAAATGTGATTTTAGCTGGCGATAATGTTAATAATAAAAACATCATTTTAAGCCTAATCGCTTCCCTGGAATCGACAACAGATGTTGTTCAGGCTGATATCATCAGAAAAACACTGGAAATAGTGTTGCGCTATACAGCTGACGACGTCTAATAAAATTATTATATAATCATGAAGCTCCAGCATCCATAGTATGTGCTGAGTATTTGTATACTTTGAATTAAGACTACACATAGCATCTTCTCATTCTTAGATTACATTATTATGGGCTTGATATGATTAATTCAATTCCGGAAAATTATATTTTCCAGTGCGCTTTATACAAGAATTTAGAGCGCAATGTGATGTTAAAAATGGGTTATGTCAGTGATGATGTTCTTGTTCAGGCGCTCAGTGCACAGTTGAAGAATGAGAAGAATGCTATATTAACCGATCTTTATATGCAGATTATGAGTCACTTTCAACCAGCTATTCGTTCTGAACCCCGTCAGGTTAATTGTGATTTTTTAGAGGTCATAAATGATGAATACAGTTCAGGAACACGCCAGACAAGCACACTTGTGGATTGATGATGTTTTTATCAGGCAAGGTCTGGAGAATATTCTCGCTGATATAGAGTATAAAGATAAGAATGTGCATCTTGTTTTCTTTACGATCAACTACTTCAACACTGTAAAAAAACAAAACTATGATCTCAGGACGCATCGGCTGGTGCTTCTGATTGATGGTCATCTGTATCAGTACCTCAATGAACTTTCATTCTACAGGCTTCCTGTAGACAGTGGCGTAGCCTCAATCAAAAAATTTATCGCTGAAATTATCAGCATTGATACTGAACACGACCAGCAAGCTGAAATAAATATCGTCCTGACTGAACGGGATAAATACATCTTAACGCAATTAGGGGAAGGGCGGACTATTTCTGAAATTTCTGGCTTGCTGAACCTGCACTTAAAAACGATTTACCTGAGCAGGCAAAATCTGATCAAGAAACTTGGTTGTTCGGGGTTGATTGATTTTCAAGGAATACTGCAAACTCCAATATTCAGGCACTGGCTGGAACATGCCTGAGTAAATTACAGGTGTGGATTTAAAAAAAGGCTAAAATGAAAAACCCACGCCGTGGCGTGGATTTTGAAATCTCATTGTTAAACGCGTCTAGACGTTGAATCGTTACTTGTTGTGTAATTTAATGATTTTTATCTGTTTTTTATTGATTGGTTGATTTTGTACTCATATTGGTACTCATTTATGAAATGAGTTGATATTTTCTGTTTACTGCATAAAGCAGAAGCCTTGTACTTCAAGGCTTCGCTGGATATCCCATAAATCATCAAGTTTATGAAACAGTTAGATGAATCGTATTTATCATTTAGCAGTGTGTTTTTTCAGTTCAAGGTAACACGATTAGAGCTCTGGGAAATCGATCATATCGTCGGTGATACGCTCTTTTGGAAGCTCTATCACCGTAACCTCCTTAAGCAATTTCTCCGCCTTTGTAACGACGTTATCTTCGATGCTTATAAAGCCTAGTGGAACTGCGTGACCATTTATTGCCTGAATAGGCAAATGTACAGCTACAGCAACAAGTAGACCAGGTATTAGGATAATCTCAAGTGAAGAGGGTAATGAGTTCGGAGAAGTTTCCTGGACCTCAGAGAATGCTCTCTCCGGGCCTCTAGTACGTTCTTCACGGATAAGTACAGAGACTAGGCGAGGGATATCTTCCCCCATTTTTGTTGCAAGGTAGTCTGTAATTCCTTCACAGAGTTTTGGAAGAGAACGACTCAGACCCCAGTGTCGATTCGAAGGAGCCCTCCAATAAAATTTCTTCGGGATGCAATCAATTTGGCTGTTAGCGCTGGTACGACTAAGGCCATCAAGGAGTAGCCTGGTAGTTTTTGCACTAATTAAAGGTCCTAAAATAGGAACTGTGCGTCGGTTTCGCCGAAAACCTGCACCTTTCAGTAATGCTGTATCTCGATAAAAACGCTCAATAGATATACCGTCCTTGCCTAGATAATCCTGCATTAAATCCGGAGCCAAATCAGCAAGGATTTTGTAATGCAGATTTGCATCCGTAGGGAGATCCATACGGAGTTCGTCCACAAAGTTAGCAATCGCAGAAGTGATTGGACGTCGATCCTCCAGCTGTTCTTCAGAGCGCCAAACTAAAAGGCTTGGTTCGCCCTGAGCGGGATTAGTTCGCATAGATTTCACCACGATAGGCACAATTGCGGTGTATCGTTCTGTTGGAACTACTTCATCTATTGAATATAACGTTTTTCGGGCATCATACCTCGTGTGACGTCTTGATGTTAGATCGTTAAAATGATGTTTGAAAGATATGGGGATTTGTTCCTTGGCTGTTCTGGCAATCAATGGGTCTATAGGAAGTTCTGGGAGTCGGTTGTCAAAATGTTCCATCCATGTTTTATCCTCAGGAGAGAAAGAAAGCATGTCGAAGCCAACATTCATTGTTCTTGTGTCAACGTTATAAATCTGAGGGGCTTCATCCCATGGTACAAAAAGTTGGCGACCAGCAGTTGTTAGCCATAAGCGTCCTGCGCTACGACTGATGAACCCAAGACTTACTGCATCATTCAACAGGTATGTCATTTCTTGTGGTTCGAAGCTGAAGAATTTTGCTACCGCAGTTTCCGGCATGCCGTCGACAGTATGTATGAGTCGAAGAAGAAATTCAGTTGTCAATGACACCTTACCCACTTCTGCGACCTTGAACGTCACGCGATAGCGGCGGCATGGTAGCAAGACGTCATAGAGTCCTATCTCGATCGAGGACATGTCATCATCTTGGTCAGTGTTGTTATGCGAAGATACTGAATCCTTGCTCATAAAGTCTCCTTGTTGCTATTTTTTTTATGGTGCTTTACTGTTGCAGGGATGTTAGAAGCAGTTCGTTGCTCATTTAACATATGACCTGCTTCGACAAATACCCCGTATCCTTCGTCAACCTCCCGTGTAAAATTAATTCGCAATTTAGACATTGGCCCACCCGGGGCCCAGCGATCTCTTGCACCAATAATTATTAGCCTGTCCATAGCACGGCTTGCAGCCACATTAATTCGATTAGAGCGAGACATAAAACCAGGACGAATTGTGGGTTTTCCATCTATACGGATACCGTCGGCGTTATTTCTAACGAGTGACAATATAATAATTCTATTTTCTTTACCTTGATAACTATCCACTGTGCCAATCTTAATAGCAGAGCGTATTGTGTCACTTAGTCGGGTCACCTGAAGTTTATTACGAATAAGAGTGGCTTGAGCAGAATATGAGCAAATGATGCCAATGGCAGGCTCTTGTTCGGTTTTTGTTTTTAGCCACTGAAGAAAATCAGGACATTGATCCCAGTTCATTAGCATTCCAGCAATGAGCTCGCATTCGACTCGATTGACAAGACTTTTTGAACTTTTTTTCTGCTCTGGTCTTTGGTATGCCTCTTGTTGTAGGTTATCCGTGTATACCCATGTGAGAGGGACTTTCAATGCAGTGGGGTAAGAGGTTTCTTGGACATCCGATACTAGACGGCCAGGCTGAAGAGCTTGATCGTAGAAAGAGTCCGATACTACTCGGCCAATTGGAGGAAGTGAACGATATTGGGTAAGAAGTCGTTGACTTATAAGATTACCGAATGCGGACTCAAAAACCGTTTGGAAAGCACTTTCTGTTATATCTTCGGCTGAATAACCGGTTTTCTCCGCAACAAGTGAAAGAACATTTTCATCAATACGAGGTTGTAATTGTGCTTGGTCTCCTACTAAAACACACCATCGGCCAGCTTGCATTGGAACAGAGAGTTCACTCGCAGTGCAGCGTGCAGCCTCATCAATTACAACAAGATCAAATGCTGTCGATGTTAAGCCCAATGAGGAACGTCCCAAACCAACACAAGTGCCAACAACAATCTGTCTTGTTCCTGCGAGAAAAGTTTCAAAACTACGTTCACTAGTTGAAACGCTGCTCACTATGTCTCTAGTTAGCACAGCGACAGCCCGTAACTTGGCAATGCCATCTGGAGAACAGCCTGTTTGGTCTGCAATTGCACCATAGATTAAATCAAGTAAATCGGTGACAGGTAAATGATCTATTGATGGAAGGTCAACATCAATCTCCATATCGGCAATCATAGTAGTAAGGGTATCAAATTGGCTTTGTAACCGTTCAGGAATACCTTCTACTTCTGTGTCTTCGGCAAGTTTATTAAGAGTATCAACGACTGGCCGTACTGAAGTTTCTACCCAGATGATCTGCAGGGCGGCATCTTCAGGAACCCCAATGGCGATAGCTGCAGTCATCATTCGTGATTTCAATGTGGCTTTAAAATTATCTTTATATAGTTGCTCTACACGTAGCACATGGTAAGGGAGCAATCTCTCAGATACATCGTCTTCCTGACCGATTCGAAGGATACTAGGCGCATCTTCGTTGCCCGGGAACAATTTAAGAACAGCTTCTGCTGCATTATTTACAGCTTCATGAGATTGGCTTGAGAGCAGAACATTACGTACATATCCGCGAGTTAACGCGTAATGGATAAGTGCTCCAATGAACTTAGTTTTTCCCGTCCCCGGAGGGCCTTGAAGAAGGGCAAGAGGGCGGGACTTGAAAATTTTTGCAAATGCGATCGCTTGCGTTTCATTGAGGCCATAAAGCTCCATTATTTCATCTTTGCTCACATCAATGGATACATCTTGAAGTTCCGGTGAGCATGCTGGATCAAAATAGTCTATAAGGTTTGGCACAATCGAACGGCGAGATAGGATTCTTTTCACAGCCGAGTGGCGTCTAGTTATGTTGGCGTATTCCATGGTGCTGGTGAAGCGAATACGTTGATCTTGATCTATAAGATTACCTACAGCCTCAAACCATGTTGGAGCTTCAATGTGAATAAATTCAGCACTGGATCTGGTCAGATCCAAAATACCGATTCTGCGCCACCTTCCATCATTCCCTAAGCGCTCAACACTTACTCGATCTCGTTTATCGAATTCAAAATGTCCTTGCATCAATTCAATGGGTACAGCATGAATTCCATACTCTCGACGAAGGGTGCTTGGTCCAATTGCTCTGGCTTCATTGGTTAGACTAGCTTCGATATCTACCATGGCTCCCCATAGTTCAGGGATACTTGAGCGCTGTGTACTTTTGTTCGACTCAACATATTCCGTAACAGCGTCTTCATCAGTTTCGGCGGTGGTAGCTAATGTGAACTCTGTCGAATCAAGGTCATCAGCGTCCTCTATTTGTTCCTCGGAATCATTTTTTACCACATTCACTGGCGTGATGAATTCCGCGAATTCAGGTTCATCTAAGAGTGTTTGGAAGTCTTTGTAAGATGGTGCAACGTGGCCACGTACGGAAATTTCGGCATTTAAAATCCCCGATTGATGGGCATAAAGTCGACGATGCTCTGTCTGAGGGGCAGTAGTGTGACGTGCGTATACTATCCGTGCTTGTTTAATTCTGAAATATAGGATGTCAGTTAAGCCACGGACAAAGAATTCATTACCCATAATGCCATATCCGAATCCATCATCGTCTGGCATCATTTCAACGGAAGATGTGTTAGGTAAACAGATACTGAGCTGACGTTTTACTTGTTGAGGTGGTGGGGAAAGAGCACGTCGTAGAGCATCATGCAAAGGAAGCAGCGTTGCGTTTGCTAGGGTATCGTTACCTCGACATTTTTCAATTCCTAATGCTATATCTGCTTTAGCTGAATCGGATAATTCGACCCCGTGGAGTAACTCTTCCGTAATTTTGGTTACTGCAAACCGATCGCGCTCTACGGTTCCTCCCGAATTCGGGGCGTAAGCAGTCGATTTTAACTCTCCATCACTACTACTACAAAAATCTATATAATCGACGAGTTGCGGTGAGTTATTCTCACCTAAAACGAGAATATTTTGTGGTTTAAGATCCCCATGGCTAACTTCTGACTCATGCAATGTAATGATCGTTTGTACCAGTTCTAGGGCAAAATTTAAAATTTGCTCTACGGAAAGGGTATTTTTGTTAGTCGTTAAGGCATGCTCAGCCAGATTAGGGGCCTCAATGAAAGGTTGTACTATTGCAAAAGCATCGTTAAACCAATATGCAGATTTGATAGGAACACATCCCGGAGGGTTGGTAACGCTAACATGCCTTGCCCTCTCTAAAAAATCGAGAATGCGAGGTTGGTCAGTTGAACCATCCGCCCATGCGGCACGCTTCCAGAGCTTGACAAATAAGGGGCCGTCCTCTGCTTGTGAACGCCAGATGGTAACGAAATCGTTATCCTTGACCTCTTTAATCATAGGGAACTTCATGAAGAACTTCATTTGAGACTGGATAGTTTTAAAAGACTCAAGACGTTTTAATACTTCCGCACCATTCTCAGTTGATTCAGTGGCTTCATTGAAGGCCTCAAGCATTTCAATTGCATTTTTGTAGCGACTATTTATATCCCAAGTTATTGCGTGCGCAAGAACGTCATGTAGTTTAGTATAAACATTGTCCGTATCAACGATTGGTGACCAATCTGGGGGGGAGCCTGCTGGGAGAATGCCAAAAAGGATTTGATGTATTAGACAACCAAGATGATAAACATCCCGCTGCTCGCCAGACGACTCTTGTTCGAAATAATCCTCTGGAGATTTTACGCTTGAGAGGAATTGATATCTCGCGTCACCGAGTGACGTTGCTTGCGGGTATCGTGCCGCCATCAAGTGGGAAAGTTTAACCTCTGAAGGTAGGGCTATCCAAACACTGTGGTCAGCTAGGTCGAGATGTGCTGTATTATAAGTATGTAAGTAGCTTGCTTGCAGTAACAGCTGTTGAGCAATATTAATCCGTTCATTTGGACGAAGCTGTGATAGCTCACTTCGTACAAATTCAGAGAGTCTTTTCATTCGTCTGCGTTGATCATAAACTTCCCAGTAGTCTGGTGTTCGTTCCTGGTTTTCAGCTTTTGGCTGTAAAACGGCGTTTGCACAGTCCTCATTACGATCATTTAACCATCCAATAATGGTGCGCTCGCGACCAGCAATTTCCAATCTACCGTCCCTTGTTTGGAATCTCGTTTCTGCTTTTGAAAAGTCCCATACACGAAGAAGGCCAGTTGCTTTGGCTGGTGTATCGTCTTCAGCAGCAAACTCTTGATATATCCGAGAAGGGCCAACGTACGTTGCAGCTCCTGTCCCAGATGCTACATAGTTCCCGAATTTACGTGCTCCAGGCAAAAATACACCACTTTTAACGTTCAGGAAAAGGTCGAGGTGACGTCGCCACATTTCGGAGTGAATTGGGTCGGAAACGAATTCGGAAGAAACTGGATGGAAGCGTCCAACTCTCAGCTTAGTGTCTTTAACAATGCTACAAAAACTCTTTACGGTAAATACGCTTAGCTCTTCCGTCGGTGCTATACCACTCAGATCAGCACTGCTAGTTAGCACTACAACACCAACTACTTGCGGTGTAGGAAGGCGGGGTCGTTTGGTCTTTCGTGCTCGTCTTTCGAGGTATCTGTCGAGCTGAAGGCGTACCTCTCGCGCATTTTCCAGTATTTTTTTAACTGGCGACTGACCACTCTGAGGAACTCCATTTAGTGACCAACCGCCCTCTGAACTTTCATAGTGACCATGACCATCTTTTAAATCTATTAAGAAAATACGGTCAGCAGAAAACAATACTATGTCAATTTCACGAGGGCCTTGAGGGAGAGATAAGTCAAGGTTTGTATGACCGATCCATTCAGCAGGGAGATTCTTGGTTAGGAAGTCTATGCCCAAGATTTCTCTCTGGTGAATTCCACTTCCATGGTTGATTATTTTCACTATTACAGATCCTTACATGTAGCAGCATTTGGTGTTACTGACTATTCTTACGTACAGTACAACAAAAGATTTTTGGACGAAGTACCATTTTTTATCTCATGGCATATTACGATACTTATCGGCCAGCGCAACGGATTATGTAGAGCATTGATGTGGTTTTTTTAACAACAAATGATGAAAAATCTTCATGCATGGCGAGGATTAAACGTTGCATTCGAAATAGTTGCTTGGATTAACTATTTCTTGGGTTAGTTCATCAAGTTTTTGTTTGATATGGAGTAGTGATTGTACTGACTATGCGTGTGCTTGGCTTGTCAAATTTAATGATTAAGGAGCGCTTACAGGAATGTTATCTTCTAATTTAGTCGAATGATGTCCAGCCTATAAACAAAATATAATAATCAAGCCAAGGTTAAAAATGATGATTTTATTCATAGGGAATCCCTTGGGTGAAATATCAATCACTCCACCCAAAGGGATTCCCTTATGTCACTTAAGATAGCTATAAACCAGAAACGTTTATATAAAACTGACCTTTATTATCAGTTTTTTGTATCCGGTAAGTTATTGGCAGTGAGTCTTTCAGGTCTGGTTTTGTAAACGTTAAATCTGCAGCGCACTGATAAATATCAAGCCCTGATTCATGGCTTATTGTTCTGACATTTTCTACTGTAATTCGCACATCCTTATCCAGTGTCATGCCTTTTTCGATCGTCTTTCTGGCAATATCCACGACCAGATTTTTTGCATCATCACTACTACATTTTGGTGTTTTCTCGCCGCAACCTGCCAGTAAACCAGCCGCTATTAATACCAGAAACATTGTTCTTTTCATCTAAGATTCCTTCGTAAATTAATGATACTTTTATTTCTTATTAAATAGGCCATCCATTGCACCTGCCGCAGGAGCCCCGCAGTATCCCTCGCAACCACGAGTCATAACGCTGGCCTTACCGTTTTTCAGTTCACTAATTACTGCAACACACTGGCTGGTTTTGTCATTCCAGACCCAGCGATGCTTCTGATTTTCTCCGGCAGCTATTTGCTGTGCTGTACCCTCTATATTGCATACGCCCGAACCATCCCCCGTTGAGGCATTAATGTTGAATTCAGCATTGTCCTTTCCCGGATTCAGGGTTAGAACTGCACCGGGTTTTACGTACTGCGCTGCCGCGACAGGTAGCGTTATGGCTGCCATTAATAAGACCAACAATTTTCTGTTCATTAATTAATTCTCTGTTAAGTGATACGGATGTTTTTGGTGATTTTCCCCAGTGCCAGCGGTCTGCGTTTTTCCACAAAGAAATAAACGACGTTGAATGCGGACTTGCGATGATTCCCTCGACCAAGAGAGGGCCAGTTGCGGAAAGATTCGATCTGTTCTTCTGAGTAGGGCGTGTCAGAGAAGTCAAACAGCACAAGCAAGGCTCTGCCGTCGTGCTTCATCAACTTCTTAACTTCTGTACTGTTGACTGTCGCAGAGACATTCGAACGTGCCGCAGTTGGTTTACGTACTGCAAACTCAACGGCTACATCATCAATGACAAAATCAATGTAACCGTGCCCAGATACAGTTCCTGGCAGTTTGCTTTTGACTTCCGGTGAGACGTTATCTGCAAACCAACCCAGCAAATAACAACGTACCAGAGGCAGTAATTCCCGCTCGCTACATTCGTTCAGACGCAGTGTTTTGACGAACTCCCTGCGATAAAGAGAACTGAAAAAATACTCAAAGCATTCCGTTATTTCAGTGATGGTGGTTGCCATAATGTTCTCCTTTTTGCCCACTTTTGCTCTGCTGCTCAATTGAGTGGGCTTCCAATCCAGCTTAGTTGATCGATTGCAGCTGTTTTATGTCTATAAGTGATGTAATGGTTAATTTTATGTCCATTAGTGATATTCATGCAAGAGTAAAAAAGCCCCAGAATTCCTCTTATGGACGTTCTGGAGATAAAATGATGGTTAAACTGATGGCAGATTCAGCTGATAAGCTGGTAGGGCAGCGTATTCAGACTAGACGTAAAGAAGCAGGGCTTACTGCTGCCGATCTTGCAGAGACTATCGATATCTCTCAACAACAACTTTCCCGCTATGAACGCGGAACGAATAAGATCAATATTGCTCATTTAGTCAAAATTGCCGTTGCTTTAAAAACTCCAATCAGCTGGTTCTTTATTGATTGTATGGAGGATTTAAATGTTTCTGATATCCCGATTAACTATGCCACTGGGCTTGACGTTGAATTAAAACAACGTCTCGAGCAAGTCTGGAATAAGCTAGATAACACTAAGAGGAAAAGCTTAATTATGTTTTTAGATGAGTTTGTAAAATAACAACCAAATTAGTTCCGGAGTGAAACTATTTGCATTAAAAGCATGGTGCTGGTAAAATAACATTGCTGGATAGTGTCATATTGTCCAGTAGCTGATACAAACTAATTGCCAACTTAGCATTTCATTATCCCATCCTGATGGGAGGGTGTCTATCGTCTAAACAGTCAGTATGGCAATGGTCAATTATTGGGTTGTATCATCAATTCAAATGCATATTTGCCGGAATAAAAACGATGAATGTTATCCATCAGGAAGGGCTAGCTATGCCCGTCGATCAGGCATTAATAAATATCATATTAAATGAAGCGGGAAATCCATCGCCGTATAAAACCAAAATTACAGCCGTTAGTCTGTTATTTAAAAACCTGAGTTACGGCGCTGAAAATGGCGGTTACCATCCTGTCGAAATACGTCTTATTTCTCGCAATGACGAATGGTATTTTGATTACATCACCGACTTCAGTTATATGGGGACGGTATACCCAGAACTGGAAAAGGAAATTGATATTAGCTGGAGTCAGCAATATGTCTTTCTTGCCCATGTTGGTGATCTGCCTGTTAACGCCGGAAGAGAGTTATTTGAACTCTGGCAATCCAACTTTATTCAGTATCACGCCATGAACGTCTACACCATTACCGTCCTGTGGGAAAGCTAACCTCACCACACTAACCATCACTAATTTATGAGGAATTATCTGTGACGACTGACAGAGGGATACGTGCGTCTCAACAGGGCGAACTGGACTGTCTTTGCGGTGCTTATTGCATGGTTAATATGCTGAGCTGGCTGTATGACGGCAGGGTGAAACGACGCCCGTTAATGAACCGGCTTATTCAGGCTTATCAGCAGCGTTGGCCCTTGCATGAATGGCTGACTGAAGGGATTGAAGAAGACCGTTTAGACTGGCTGATAGCTCAGGTGTTGCAGAAAGGGTATTACAGCCGCCAGTTCCCGGTTCAAATTACCAGACCTTTTGCAGGGAAGCGAGGGTTATCGGACGGGCGACTTTTCAGGGAAATGCAACGGTTTCTTGACGTCACTGACCACTCCCGCCTGATTATGCTCAGCGACCAGTTTCACTGGTCCCTTCTGATCAAAATGGATGAAGAAACGCTCTGCTTCTTCGACAGTAACGGGCGAACCACCATGCCTCGCAAAGCTTTCTCCCTGCGTACTGGCGTAACCCGCCGCCAGCTGTTCCCCGACGCCATTTACTTCATTGAACGGGAGTTCTGATATGACCATGTTTACCCAGCGTGAAACCCGTATCCTCGATCAGGCGCGTGACATCATCAGCCGGTGCTATCAGCGTGGGGTTCAACTCTGTTCCCCTGATGATGTGCGACGGTGCGTAATGGTTGAGCTGGCACCGCTTGAACATGAAGAGTTTGGCATCATCCTGCTCGATAATCAGAATCAGTTGCTGCACCGCGAAATCCTGTTCAGGGGTACGTTAAACTCGGTCAGCGTTCACCCCCGTGAAGTTATCAAACGCGTACTGAAACATAACGCCGCCGCAGCTATCCTTGTCCACAACCACCCCAGCGGCGAGCCTGAACCCAGCCGTTGCGATATCAAGTTGACTAAAAAACTACAGGAGTTGCTGGAAATGCTGGATGTACGGTTACTTGATCACTTTATCGTGGCCGGAACTGAAACGGTGTCGATGGCTGAGCGGGGGCTGGTGTGATGCTGAAAGTTACCTGGTTTAATGTACGTTATTACGGGTTAGACGCATGAGCCGGGCTGCGTTGCGTCAGGTCGTGCCGATGGTGCAAACCGCCGTGTTCGATGCGTATATTGGCGGTCTTGCACTATCGGGGCGGCGGGGCATCACAAGCCTGTTAAACCGCAGCGCCAGCGTACTTAAGCGTGATGCGGATGCAAACAATTATCCTTGGGAACTACTTAACTATGCCGCCGTCGCCAAAGTACGTGCGGCACTGCTGGATGACGGTTACGCCGTGTCATCGGTCAACATGGCGCTATCAGCACTCCGGGGCGTAGCGCAGACGGCCTTTAACCTCAATTACATGGATGCCGAAACGCTGGCACGTATCCGGTCAGTGAAGCGTGTGAGCGGTGATATCCAGCGTAAGGGAAGGGCATTAGACAGGCAGGAAATCCGCGCGCTGATTCAGGCTGCAAAACAGCATCCGCAACCGGTACGGCGCTACCGTGATGCCGCTATTGTGCTGATGCTTTGCGGAACGGGCCTGCGTGCCGGGGAACTGGTTAAACTTGAGCGCCGGGACTATGACAACGGCATCCTGACCGTCAGGCAAGGGAAGGGGCGCAAATACCGCGAAATTCACGTGGCGGATGCGGTGGACAAGGCTATCCGCGCATGGCTGAAAGTTGGCGCAGATGAAGCTGACAGCGCACTGTTCAGCCGTATTCAGCGCAACGGTAAGGTCGCCAGCCAGCCCCTGACAACAACCGGGTTAACGGGTATCCTGGCTGAGTTACAGCAAACGGCAGGCATAGCACGTTTTACCCCACATGATATGCGGCGCACCTTCATCACCCGTTTGCTGGAGCAGGGCGTGGATATCAACACCGTCCGCCAGTTGGCAGGTCACAGCGACATATCCACCACGACACGCTATGACTGTCGTGGTGAGACTATGAAAGTGAACGCCAGCAGACGGCTCAAATGCTGGTAATCCGGAGGTCAAATATTGCGTTGGCGAAAAAAACGTGGTGGTTTATTCCGGTATTGGTTATGTTTCTTTTTCTCTAAAAACTTGGCGCCAATAATTGCTGGTACTGCAATAATGAACAATGAATACAAGCCAATCCCCCAACCATTGGGAATGTTCAGATTATAGTGTGAATTCAGAAAATCGGGCACGCCAAAATTAAGTACACTGCCCAATATTACCCCCAATAATCCGCCACGTTTCCTTGCTTCAAAAACTTCATACTTCGTGGCCTGATAAGCCACTTCAGCCTGGCAACCTGTACATACCATCTGCCCTTCGGCAACAAAGGTATTGCAATGGCCACATGGCCAACCCCTGAGTTCAATATCCTCGCTAGGTATATTTCCGCCCTCAAGCTCATGCCTTATTCTGCATTCTGTCTCACTTTTCCAGCTACGAATCACATGTTCTGTGTAGGTTAGCTCATCACTGTCAATAAGTTTTGCGCAATTCTGGCAGAGCCAGATTCCATTGGATATATGTTTTCTTTCTTCGCTTGAAAGCGATGGGTTAAATCTGGGGCCATTCAGAGCAGCAGCTGTTATATGCGCTGCAACACCTATGCGAGTTGCTTTCTCAGCATCGTAATTAGGGCCGGAAGTCAGGCAATGACATCCGGGGTTGGAGCAACGATTAGCGACCCTTTCCTGTAATATCTTCTTCGTTTTTTCGGGGAACTCGTCACGTGTGTAAGTCATGGGGTACCATTTTTACTTAGTTTTGTTGAGGCTTTCCAGTGTGTTGCTCACCCAACGGTGATCATCCAGCTTGTTAATTTCCGATGTTTTCCATTTACTCTCGCTGAGTGTGAGTAACCCTTTTTCTAACTGCGCCGGGCTTGGGTATTTTAAAGAGAGGGTTTTGATTCGCTCTTTGGTTTTTAAAGCATCTGTTACACGTAATTCATAATTTTCCTGGTAAAGATTATAAAGTGTTTTCGCCGATTTTGTTTTGGCTTCGAAGATATTATCAATATAAAAAATGTTAATAAGATCGTTTACCGCTTTTCTGTAAATAGAGCCAAGCCCGCGTTTCTTCTCCGCATAATTTTCTTCCTCTAAAACTTCAGCAATTGCACGCAATCGCTGACGTGTGTCTTCATGTACGTTCATTTCCATTACAGGGCCGAAAGTCTCAGCAAATTTGGCCCGACTATTCATTTTAATGATGCTTTGATCAGGGACATTTTGTGAGGATGATTGTGTTTTCGTGTTGTGGCGGTTTGGCATCTTTTTTCTCATCGTCAATAGCGTGCAGTAGTCACCATGACAGTCATAATTATGACTGTCAAGATTTGCCCCTAGCAAAACCCTCATAAGTGTTCTTTATATGACGGTCATCATTAGCTGATGCTGTTTTATGACTGTCATATATGACGAGAATTCCTCAAATTTAGGGTTGTAAAAGCCTGTTCGCATCAGCCGATGCGTAACTTAAACAGGTTATTTATGACAGTCATAGAAATCATCAAAATCCCGGAAGTTCTTGAACGTTGCGCCATGAGCAGGGCTTCACTCTACAGAATGCTCCAGCGTAATGAATTTCCCCGGCAGGTTCGTATAGGTCTCCGCTCTATAGGATTCTACGAGCACGAAGTTAACCAGTGGCTGACTGACCGCCAGCGTGTTCAGTAAGTGCATGGACGTCTAACAGCACGTTATTCACGCACGTTTAACCATGAACAGAGAACATATCAGTCAACGCTGACGCCGGGTTAATTAATCCAACAGTGAAAACCAGTGTATTGATAGCTGGTAGCTGATAGCTGATAGCTGGTTGCTGGTAGCTGATAGCTGGTAGCTGGTAGCTGGTAGCTGGTAGCTGATAGCTGATGGGGTGCTGGTGCTCTCTGTTCCCTACCGGGTTAGTCCCTGATACGGAACGCCAATGAAAAAGAACAAATTGCTTAATAAGAAGAATGTTGAATTTAGTCCATCAGATAAGATTTGTGACAGCCTTGAGGGGCATGAGATGAAGATGCGCATCGACTGGCTTTCAATAGTATCCCGCTTCCACAGTGAGGAAGAGAAAACTGAATTTGTTCAGAAGTTGCAGTCTTTACTGGGGCGGGAGTGGACAAACTATGTTGTACGAGAGAAATCGCCCGAAGACGCAAAAGGTACACGTCAAAAAGGTACACGTCATCCTTACAACTATGGTCTGTTTATTTCACGTAATGAACCTGATGCACCGATGCTGGCGTACCTCATGTGGGGACCAAAAGAAGCAGGAACTGGCGGGTTCAGTATCCAGTTTCATCCCCAGCACATGACGGGAAAACGGATGGATCTGATACTTAAGTGGTTGAGCGACCGTCTCGGTGAAACGTTTAATCACCTGCTGGCGCGGGCATGGGTTACCCGGCTTGATATCGCTCTGGATATCTATGGGTGCAAGTTGAATGATTATCTTTGGGGGTTAAAAAGGTCATCGAAATATAAAGACTACGATAATGATAACGGGCTGCCGGGGTTATCCCTTGGGGCGTTAGACTCGAAACTGTCGGTGTTAATCTATGGCAAGATTGATGTTGCGCACTTTAAGCGAATTGCATTCCCTGAGCGCGCAGGATATGTAAATGAAAAAGGGAGGCGTAAACGGGAGTATTTCCTTGAGATTGATAAGGAAGAACATCCGCAGTTTCTACGTGTTGAAGTGCGTATACAACCTGAGTCTACTGGCCCCGGTAAACGAGGATGCAAGCAAAAAGCGCTGATGTTGTCGGGCCTCTCAAAGCTCGAACATCCTTTTGAGCGCCTGTTGGTGTATAAGCGCAAACTGGAGGGAGAACTAACGAACGCTGCTTTTACTGTCAACCGCCCTGAAACGAATGGGATCAAAGCATGGACCAATACGTTGAGTGATGGTGATTCAAAGGGGCGTCTGGCCCGTAAGTTTACCAAACTCCTGTATCTTAATGAGGTAGAGCTGTTTAACAAGCATGATGTCTGGTCTTTTTGGCTGCCTGTTTGCATGGCTAAGTTGGGGCAGGTTATTGGCGGATTAAAGCCAGAATTTGCGACCGAGAGAGAGATGGCTGTCAGCCAGCTTGTTGTAGATACACGCAAGCAAAAACGCAAAACGCGGCGTCAAAAACGTCAGGAGCATCCAAAAAGTAAGTTCCAGCATCAATCCTGATTGATGGCGGTCTTTTGGCCGCCATATCTTTGGCTTTTATACTTGGTGAGAAGGTTCTTCATACCACTTGTGTCGCTGAATTCTTCCCTCAATACCGCCCAACGTTGCTGAGTTTTTGCGTGGTAGACCGGCTAAGTACCGCGGCTGTTTAGTGTCAGATCTGCACCTCGTACAATGGTAGGGTAAAACCGCCGATGGTTTTTCCTGACTCTGACAGTTGCAAGGATCGGCGGTTTTGAGCAAATTCGAGGTTTCAAAAGATCAAATTCTATAATGTGTACATGTATCTACAACCGCTATTGAATATTACCGGGGGGGGAAGTTGTGCCGCTTAATAACCGGTAACGTTTTACGTATCCGCTAATCCCATTCTGACCAAGCTGATATTTAATCGCTATTTACGTCTACAAGGTATATAGACTTATCTATTATGCTCTGTATACACTCTATCTCTATATTATTGTATATATGTCATTACATACTATAGCCATTATCCAGTATCAGCTATCATGAGGCTCCAGCCTCCAATATTATGATCATTATCCAGCATCTGAACCTTGTTGGGTTCACATATGATTTGCGTAATTCAGTTGTAAATAAATGGGGTCAGGGCATGGTGCTTTGATCTCTATATACAGGTGGATTATGGAACCATACATTACGCATAACAATATCCTTGTGACAGATTCAACGCTGGACTATTTCAAAGAAGTTGTTTTCAGTATTCCTTATAATGGTGTGCCGAAGTCTTCGGCGTCCATTTTATCGTAATATAGCAGTATTTCTTCAGCATGTTATTTGTGTGTCGACCTGTAGTCGTAAAAACAAGAAAAAAGCAAAGATTAAGGCGAGTAAAAAATGGTCTTATTCTGTGCCAGTACCATTTGAGCTGGGTAGGGATAAACTTCCTGGAGTATTTAAGAAAAGTGGACCAACGCATGAACGTGCAATGGAGGTACTGGCAAGCGCGAGAATTATCAAGCTAACCGGGTATTCCAATGCTCAAAGTTCTTGCAGGGAATATGCTGTTTCTCAACGTTTCCTGCGTAAGTTGTTTGGCAACGACCGCGAGGCATACCTTAGCCGTAAGGATCGCTACCATTATCTGACTGATATTTTCACCAAGCGTAAAAGCTACTCATTTGATGAATTGATCGGCGTTGCGATCGACCGTGGGCAGAATGCTAAACATCAGCAGTCTAAACGCGAAATCCCTAACGCTGCCTTCAGGGAGCTGGTAGTGAGTGTCTGGAACAACCTTGAGCCGCTTGAAATCAATCTGGATGCATTGCTGGATTACTATAATGAGAATCCCACGAAGAAGAACAAAATATTCATTTTCAACTTTCTGTCGCGACTGGCTGAAACAGGCGTGGATTTGGTGAAGGAATCACCGCTAACGGTTTCTTACAGGCAGTCGTATAAAACAGCGTGCATCGGCGGAAGATCCTTTGAGGTTGGTACAGGCTTCCAGACTCTACCGTCTAAAATAAAGTGGGCGTGTCTGGCACGTGGTGTGAACTATGACATCAAGGGATGCCAGCTTGAGATACTGCGACATGAGCTGTTGAGTATTGGCATTTCGTCTAAGTCGTTGGAGGTGCTGGAAACGGGCTATATCTACCGAGTATTGCGTATTGCTGAAGAACTGGTGAAGCAATTCAGGTTTTCCAGCGTATTCAACGCCGGGTTCGTTACGCTATCGCTAAAATCCAGTACCAGACGCTTATTGAACCGTGAGTTAGGTAAGGTAGAAGCAAAGCGAGTACTGAAACGCTGGAAGCACTTTCTGAAACCCCTGAGGCGAGATCTGGCTTTACTACTGGATCATTACGAAGGCATAGCAAAAACCAATCGTTACGGCAAATGCGTTACCAACGCGGTAGGGCAGCCATTCAACATTACCTACAAAGATGTGGCTACGCGTAAACGCAGGAAGTCAGATGTGATGCGCCGAAAGCTGCTTTCGCACATGTTACAGGGACTGGAAAGCCGGGCTGTTTACGATTACGTTGCCAGTCATAAGGGCGTTTGCGCACTGGAGCACGATGGGTTTGTTTCATATAAAGAGGTCACTGACTGGTCCCATCCATATCTGTTGATTGAGAAAAAGCATTAAGGGGAGCCACTCAGTCAATTACAGCTTATCCCGGTTGATAAACAAGACAGGACATTTAGCACTTTCATGATATGCATAGCCGGCAGGTGAACCATGTCGGCTTTCAGCGAGTAAATAGCATTTAATTTATATTTTTTAAGTGGTTATATCCAGTAATCCACCATATTTCCTGATTATCAGTGTCTCCGCAGCAAAATCGCGCGCAGTTGCATCCAACAGAAATTGACACTATTGTCCGCCGAGTGGTACTGGCTGTGGGCTGGAAAGTGTTAAGAGGGCGACGAACCATATATATTCCCCTTTTGTTACTTTGATACGATTGCTCAAAATGGGCGGTAACACTGAGATCGTTGATATGACTGCATGTTACGTTGTTACTTTTGTTACCGTTGAAAACATCAAGTTGGAGAGCTATATGGATTGGCCTAAGGAGTACAGCAAGACGACTCAAGCGGTAAGAGATGCGGCGTATAAACGCTACTTTGTTGAAGCAATCACCCGGTCGGTTCTGCTACCGGGACAGGTGAAAACCGCTTATCACGATGGATTACTAACGACGGATTATTACCTTTTCCTGTTCACCAGCAGGGATAATCCGAAGCTTACAGGGTATTTTACCTGTGGCTTGTATGCAGCAAAGGGGTGGTTCGAGCTGAACGGACAGCGACCTGAGGAAATTCCATCATACAACCCCCTTACGGGCGAGTCCTCCGGTGGTAGTAAAACGAGTGGCTGCGGGATTACTAAACCGCTGAAAGATGAATCAGATCCAAGAATGAAACGTCTTATCAGGGTACTCCAGACGTTCATTTCTCTGACGGACGATGAGAAAAGGAAAATAAAAGGCGAGTCAACCACACTGGCTGTCCTACAGAAGCTCATAAAAGCGTCAAAAGAAGCCCCCAGCACGTCAAATATTAGATCAGTAAATACCACTCTGTACAAAGCGCTCAAGGATGGTCGTCATGGTGGTGCTCGTACATTCACTGAACTAGTTGATCATTACGAGGTTCTTCTTGGTGTGACTTTCAAAAAGATATCTATTGATGATTTCAATCAGGAGATCGACGATACCCGCAACAAGTCAACGACATATCCATATATCCCTTTGGCATCATTCTGAAATGAAGGACTCCGGTCCTGTCTGCTATTGGCCCATACGATCAAGCGTAGTAGGCAGAAGCTTTGCTATGAGGTGCGGACGTTACTGGATTAAGCGCGTTCATCATCATTAGGTTTATCACTCCAATATTGCCGATGATTTAGCAAATGAGTGATTAACGGCCTATCTTTTTCAACTTGTGGTAACCTTAGGTATCGTCCATTTAACTCTGCATATACTGTCCCAGCTAATTGTTCTGATATCCTTATTTTTAATTAGGTATCAATCCAGAGAAAACAACAGTCAAATAAAGTATAAATATCTGAGTTCAATAACAAACCATGCTGGGCAACGGCAAGTCGATTCGTTATTGAAAGTGTTGCTTTGAAACAGACTAAGGAGCGTTTGGAAAATGGATAGCTTTAGTATCTACTGTTCCTGTAAATTATCACTCGTCCTTGATATTGCTAGTGACTAGTATAGAGGCCGTTTTTTTCGTTGAGGTACGTATGCTGGCAATCTTTTCCGATATTTGCCAGCATATGCCTTAATTAAATTTCCATATCCCTAATGTAAAATCAATTCATACTGTAAATCCTTTCCTTGCATATTCTTCATCCAGTTGACTCCTAAGTTCTGAAGATAATGTTGTTAGTCTATGTGAGATCTCAACCATATATTGTGCGTTGTGCATAGTTGATATTGATTGTGACAGATATATCAATAGGCGAGCTGTAGCATCAGGAAATTTAGTGACCAAGTCGCTTTCTCGGAGCAAATAGGGGACAACATTATTTTCCAATGTAATTGGCCTTGCACTTATTACGATACTAACAATATCAGGGAAAGCATCACCCAGTGCGGGGAGCCATTCGAGCATTATCTTAAATTCACTATCGTTTAGAGTTGTCGGGATACCTTGTTGGCGCAGTTCCCAGTAGTGAGTTAGCCAGCGATTACATAGTTGTGCTACAGTCTCTGATTGCATGGTACTCAGAAAGCGTTTTATGCAACGAGCAAATTCAATACGATCATCAGCAGTAATATTTTGGAAAAATTGTGGGAACAAGGTTGATGTAGGATCATCAACATAAAATAAAACCAGCTCGGTGAAACGGTTAACAAATTTCTCTCGTCTGGATGAGCCTGCTGCAAACCGATGTATTGCAGGAAGGTAGGCTGGGATTAATCTTTCCTGCAATTCAGGTATGCTGCATCCTCGTGATAAAAAACCATCCCAGGCCGGAGTAAAGTTGAGGTCGTTATCATCATTAAATAATGGGATAAGATGCTGTAGTACCCATTGCTTATTCAATTGAGATAACCAAGATAGTTGACTTGTCAGTAGGCTACGACCTGTTGCACCTTTACGTCCTGGTGACTGAACGACTTCTGTTAACCACCCAATGTATGGCTCAATTAGTGTTCGTCCAGTGGCAGGTATAGGTTTCTGGCTCTGAGATAATCCATGAAGCCAGAATTGAACAATTTTTCCTTCAGGAGCATTGAGGGCTACATTTAGCCAATTATCGGGTTCATCTTCGTTACCTTCGATAGCTTCCCATACTGAATGTGACAGGGTATTTACTTGCTCCAAAATTTCAAGTGCATAAGGCTTTACTTGATCCTCAAAAATGGAAAGGAACAGATTGCTAATAGGATAGGCATGAGGTGAGTGGAGTTGGGAATGTTCTAGTTTTAATAAAATATTATGCCAGTCATCTCGATTCAGGTTCGCTTTGGCCCATCCATTAATAATTGCAGGCCATAAATCAGTACTGTATTCTGATTTCTCAATTAATATATCGGTTAAATTGAATGACCAAGAAATATTTTTCTGACAAGCTGCACGCACCGTACCAATAAGCCCCTCGCGTTCTGGCCCACGAAAAGATGTACCCTTAAAGGTTAACAAATACTCAAGCTTTTCCTGAGGATTCCATGTTAGCAAGTCATCCACTGAGCATGGGCTCTTTGAGCCTGCCCAAGTCTCAGACCATGAATTCAAATCTGGATATTTATCTAGCTGCCATTCTGGATACTGAGTTTTAATTGGCGATATTTTGCTTTGGATGTAAGAGCAGTCTGGTTTACATTTTTCCAACCATGCAAGCCAATCGAAGTGATCCCGATTTGTTGATTGCTCTTCTGTCCAGTTGCTGCGAGCACTAGACTGATGTGTCAGTATTTTATCAATTATACGTTGACGTGTATCTGAGTTAACGAGTGGGTAGTTCTTAAAGGCAAGATGATAAATTTCATGCTTTTCGGCTAAACTATATAGATCAAAGTGATCTAATAACCATTCTAAGCGTTTCTCTGCTGTTAAATCCTGATGCTCTGATATAGTGTGAATAGCGATTCTTCTTAGTACTGCTACTTCTGATAGAGACAGCTTAGCTACCCATAACTCTCCCTCAGTAGGGTTGTTCACAATTAGCCAATGCAAAATATCACGAGTAATATCAATGAGTGAATCAATATCTTCCGGGTGCCTATCTTGCTCATGGGGTTCAATAGCTGCTCGCCCATCACTGATAGGATCCCAATCGGTGGATACTCGATCCCAGCTACAGAGATCTTGGTGGATATCCTCAAAACAACATACTAAACTGGTTAATAAAGAAGCATGGATTAACTGGATATGTGGCTCTAAACATTTTTCCCAAATCTCATTTAAATGGTAGTGAGGCGCAGATAATCGGTAATCAATATAAATATTCTCATGCTCAGGATCGAATGACTCAGAACGCAACACTATATTGTGTTTTATCAGTACCTGAAAAATCTTAACAACTGAAGGTAATTGGTTTTGTCTTGAACACTGCTCGGCTAACCATATCAATGGAATGTATGTTTCATCACTATTCTCTGGTATGCATGAAAGTAAAATTGTCACCCATCGTTTTAAAGCTGATGGTTCAGGTATCTTATCTTCGGTTAAGCTAATATTTCTAATAAGATTAGACCAAAATAAAGGGTTTAGTCGAACGCCTTGTGCAGCAATTAGTCCGTAAATAACATTAGGATGGTCAATAACAAAATTCTTGATTAACCAATTCATTAACAGAATGTGGCATTCATCTATTTTCGACTGTTCGAATAATGGTTTTAGATATCCATATTGTTCCAGCCAGTAAACCCATTCATTATGATAAGCATGGGCAGTAAAACAACGAGTTTTGGATGGGTCACGAAGAATTAACCTTATCTCACCGATAATACCATTTTCGATATCTGTTGGCGGAGTCTCTCGGGCAATATCAGCTATGCGGGTTTGCCATGCCAGCGCGCCTCGATTAGTCCAATCAGCAAGAGCTTTTACGCTATCATTTAGTTCTGAAAATGTATCTTTAGTGAATAAGAGAGGAGTAATACCTAGCAAACGCCAGTTTTCTTTTTTATCTGTTAATGCAAAGCGTCCTGCTACGTTATCTGATGGTAATGCTCGCGCAAGATAGTTCATTACTATATCATCATGACTATAGCCAACAAACAAAACTGTATAACTTCTGAATACTTCAACAAGGAACTGTCTCGCCCAGCCCTCTGTTAAGTAAGCGCGCCCAAAATCTGCGTCAGTCAATACCATATCTTCGGGGAATTCTATAGAACCGTGTACATGCACGATTCCATGAAATCTTTGTCCTCGTGGTAATGCTGGTGCGTGATAAACATGGGAGCGCAATGATGTATCGGTAAATATTGATTCAAATGCATTCTCAAAATGTAGATCAAAGTTAGTTGTCACTACCCGGACATTTTTACCTGTTTTAAACAGACGGATCAGATCCTTATGAAGTGATGTGGGTCTACTGTTTGGTGGTGTTAAAAGAGGTACTGCCCTTTGGTGAACTGAAACACCTTGGTGATGAAGTTCTCCCAAAAAACGGTCTAATGGAACCGAAGCCGTTAGTCCTTTACCCTCGGCTATTTTATTCGCGAGAGTGACAAAATCGTCAAGGTTTGAGGGCGACCCCTTCGATACACCTGCTCCGGCAAAAATGACTAATTTCTCTTCACGGATTGCATCAAGAAGGCATTCATCAAACTCAATTGTTCCAAGCTTTATCATTGCTTTTGCTCTTTTCTGGTACCTAATAGCACGAGGGTTAGTTCCTCGCTGCTAGGCAGCGACGCTAACCCAATATCCTTTCTCATTTCAATCGTCAAAGAAATGAAAGTATCTCTTTGTGGCTTAGTTGCCATAGAAGCCCCAATTTCTCAAATTCGGCAAATGCATGAATAATCTGTTTGGACCCATAGAGACAGATTCTGGCTTTGGCATCGGCAACTTTCGTAAATGCTTCAGCTAGTCTTGTATCTGCAGTTATTTTGTCTGTCGCTAGCGATAGCTGAGCTTGTTCACATACACCTTTTAAGTAATCCACGTATTCCTTTGTTTTCATTTCTCTTAATGAACGCTTGTATTCGATTTGGCGGGTGAAAACGTATTGGAGATAGGCACCGATAACAACACCAGCGAGTGGTAAATAGGGCGTTAATGTATCTAGTATCACTCTTTATTCAATTCACAGGGAACATCACAGCATTATGTGCCTTTTAAAATATATTTTAGTATCATTTGGTTAGGATATTTTTCTGAAACAACTTAAGCCAAACAGGCTATGCGGCATCTACACCTTACTGAAAGGCTTTTGGTTGGCATGTGACCAGAACCTTAGACGTACAACCTTCACTGTCAGAGACACCGTTTCGGCTCATGGGAACATCCTGCGTTATTGGTGAATCGGAAAGCTAAGAGATTGCAACGTTGTGTGACTAGGGTAACAATATTCGCATAATCAGGCAGTTAAAAAAGTATAGGTTAAAATGTCGTTTTTATAATATGATGGAGAATTATCGTTAATAATCAACATTAATAGACCAATGCATCATGGTTTACGATACATCAATAGTGCTGCGCGCGCTTCCTACCCATTCTTCAAGTTTATCTGCCCAGTCCAGCATCATAACCTTTCGCTCATCAAGATAAGTCGCATGGTTGTATGTGCGACGAACATTGTTGGTATCAGCGTGCGCAAGTTGGGCCTCAATAGCATCAGGTCGATAGCCCATTTCGTTTAAACGCGTACTTCCTGTAGTTCGGGTAGCATGGGGACTATAAATGCCACTCCATCCGAGGCTTTTAAGTAGCTGGCGCAGCGAGTGCGATGTCATTGGCCCTAGCGGATTATCTCTGCCCGGGAAAAGGTGCTGCCGATGCCCGGTTAACCCCTGTAGTGTTCTGAGCATTTTGACAGCTTGGAAAGGTAGGGGAATAACGTGTTCTCTGCGGGCTTTCATTCGCGCTGCCGGAATGGTCCATAGGGCGTTATCAAGATCGAATTCTGTCCATTCTGCTTCGGTGGCTTCTGCAGGACGCGCCAATGTCCACCACATAAGCCACATGCAATAATTAACCTGATACGAGCCACGACTATTGTCAAAACAGCTTAGTAACTTTCCGATTTGCTGAGGATTTAGTGCCTGTTTGTGCTGTGTCTTATTAGCCGGAAGGGCCTTGCGCACAGGCCATACAGGATCGCTATCTGCTCTAAGTGTCGCTACTGCCATCTCGAAAACAGATGAAATGGTTCGACGGGCTTCAGCGGCAACTGTCGGTGCTCCTCGTTTGGCTGTATCCTGAAGAATTTTAAGGATATGGTGTGGAGTGATCTCTCTGACTGGGAGCTTACCGATTGCGGGAAAAACCACACGTTCAAGCATATCCAGTCGCCGCGATTTGGTGATCTCGGCCCAGTCTTTCATCTGCAACCACTCTTTGGCGATCAGCTCAAAGGTGTTGGATGCGTCGTTGACCTTGCGGATCTTATCTAACTGACGAGCCTGTGTCGGGCTAACTCCATCTGCGACTTGCTTACGCGCTTGCTCGCATTTCTCGCGGGCTTCGGCAAGTTTGACCGTCGGGTACTCACCCAGCGCAAACATGCTGGATTTACCGTTGAGTTTAAACCGATAGCGCCATGCCTTTTTGCCATTGGGTTTCACTTCGAGGTAGAGACCGTTGAAATCATTAAGTCGATAGAGCTTTTCTTTCGGCTTGGCAGTGCGGCATTGCGTATCGTTGAGCATAACGGGGCCTTGTTTATTTATTATACCGTTATTGTACTCACTTAAAATGAAGATGGAAGAATGTTGTACTCATCCATGTACTCATTTTCTACAGCGTTGTTACGAGATGAGTTGAGACATTGTGAGATGAAAAATCCACGCAATTGCGTGGATTTTATAGGGTTTTGCTGTTGTTATGAGATTCAGCGAAACCTCATGAGACAACAAATTTTATTTAGACGTTGAACAGGAAGTTCATCACATCGCCATCTTTCACGATGTAATCTTTCCCTTCCGCACGCATCTTACCGGCTTCTTTCGCGCCTTGCTCACCTTTGTAGGTGATGAAGTCTTCAAACGCGATAGTCTGTGCACGGATGAATCCTTTCTCGAAGTCGGTGTGGATTTTACCGGCCGCCTGCGGAGCGGTAGCGCCGACAGGGATGGTCCATGCACGTACTTCTTTCACGCCCGCGGTGAAATAGGTCTGCAGATTCAGCAGCTCATAGCCTGCGCGGATCACGCGGTTCAGTCCCGGTTCTTCCAGACCCATCTCAGCCATAAACTCTTCACGGTCGGCGTCGTCCAGCTCTGCGATGTCGGCTTCAACGGCGGCGCAAACAGCTACCACTACGGAACCTTCGGCAGCGGCGATTTCGCGCACCTTGTCGAGGTACGGGTTGTTTTCAAAACCGTCTTCGTTGACGTTGGCGATATACATGGTCGGCTTCAGCGTCAGGAAGCTCAGGTATTTGATGGCCGCTTTATCTTCGTCAGTCAGATTTTTCAGCGCGCGCAGCATGCCGGCGTTTTCCAACTGCGGCAGGCATTTTTCCAGGGCAGCCAGTTCAGCTTTGGCGTCTTTGTCGCCGCCTTTGGCTTTTTTCTGTACGCGATGAATAGCGCGTTCACAGGTATCCAGATCGGAGAGCGCCAGTTCGGTATTGATAACATCAATATCGTCAGCCGGATCCACTTTGTTATTAACGTGGATGATGTTGTCGTTCTCAAAGCAGCGCACCACGTGGCCGATAGCTTCGGTTTCGCGGATGTTAGTCAGGAACTGGTTACCCAGACCTTCACCTTTAGAGGCGCCTTTTACAAGGCCCGCGATATCAACGAATTCCATCGTGGTTGGCAGGATGCGCTGCGGTTTGACGATTTCGGCCAGCTGATCCAGACGCGGATCGGGCATCGGGACAACACCCGTGTTCGGCTCGATAGTACAGAACGGGAAGTTTGCCGCTTCAATACCCGCTTTTGTGAGCGCGTTGAACAGGGTGGATTTGCCTACGTTTGGCAAACCGACGATACCGCATTTGAATCCCATGTTTAAATCACCTTAATCTTTTGATATTCAATCTGTTATGGAAAACAGATTGTAGAAAAGTAAATAACTTCGCCTATTATACACAGCACGCGAGCAAAATGCCGCACATCGCTGCTTATTGCGCTTTAAAGGTATGTAACCGGCTCGTTGCTTTAGTCAGGCCATCTTTGAACAAAATCTCGGTACAACGGACCGCTTCGTCAATCGCTTCATCAATTAACTTCTGTTCAGAAACAGGTGGTTTGCCTAAAACAAACCCGACAACTTTGTTTTTATCGCCCGGATGGCCAATTCCAACGCGTAAACGATGAAAGTTAGGGTTATTGCCTAACTTGCTGATGATGTCCTTCAGGCCATTATGTCCGCCATGACCACCGCCAAGCTTAAATTTCGCCACCCCTGGCGGCAGGTCTAGTTCGTCATGCGCAACCAAAATTTCATCGGGGTTGATGCGATAAAAACTGGCCATCGCGCCGACCGCCTTGCCGCTCAGATTCATAAATGTGGTCGGCACCAGCAGGCGGACATCTTCGCCTTCGAGCGTAACCCTGGAGGTGTAGCCGAAGAATTTCGGCTCATCGCGCAGGGGAGCGCGTAGTCTCTCTGCCAGTAGATCAACATACCAAGCACCGGCGTTATGCCGCGTTGCCGCATATTCTGCGCCGGGGTTTGCCAGACCGACAATCAATTTAATCGACACGTGTTTTGTCCTGAATGTATCTATAAACGACGTGTAGTTTACTGTCTGGCGCTGCGCTTGACAAAAAACTGCGTGCTTATCCTCGAAAACTGAATAATTGCGAAACTGGACTATTAGAAATTGAGTGTGTTCAGTAGCTTATTTGTAAAGTTTTGTTGCGCGGGTGTTTGTAATTGTGATCGCTCCCGCACTTGCGAACGGCAGTGTTGTCTATACTTTACACATAAGGATTAGGGGTATTCCCTGTAACAACCCAAAGTTCCGGAGGTGACACATGAAACGCAAAAACGCTTCGTTACTCGGTAACGTGCTCATGGCTTTAGGGTTGGTGGTGATGGTGGGTGGCGTTGGTTACTCTATTTTAAACCAACTGCCGCAATTTAATCTGCCACAGTTTTTCGCACATGGTGCCGTGCTCAGTATTTTTGTCGGCGGCGTTCTCTGGTTAGCGGGGGCCAGAGTCGGCGGGCACGAACAAATCAGTGACCGTTACTGGTGGGTACGTCATTATGACAAACGCTGCCGTCGCGGTGATACCAATCATCGTCACAACTAAATAGCCTCTCCGCTGCGAGAGCCACTGTTTGCGGGCAGAGTCCTGGTTGAAAACCAGTCCTCTGCTTGTTCATGTTGTCCTGGATAAATGCGCTTATCTTCGCTGCGCATTTGCAGAGATGTTATTCGAATAATCGATAATGTAACGTCTTAACCGCGCTATCCGCCGCGTCGGCCGGTAACAAAATGCACAGGTTATCGTTTGATGCGCCATGGCAAATCATGCGTACCGTATGCTCTTCGAGCCAGGCAAAAACGTCTTTGCAAACCCCCGCAGCCTGGGTCAGTTTATTGCCCACCAAAGTGACTAATGCCAGTCCGGTTTCCACTTCCACCCGACAGTGGGAGGACAATGCGGTAAACAATGCCGTGCTCAGTATATGGTCCTCACCCGATGTCGCATGAGTGGCGTCCAGCGCCAGCGCAATACAATTTTCTGATGTTGTGACCAAATCCACTGCCACCGCGTGGTGGGATAAAATGGCAAATACCTGCGCCAGAAAAGCACAGGGCGGTTGTGTCTGCAGACTGTGTAATCGTAATAGCGTCTGTTTACGGCGCACGGCGAGTGCCCGATAACGCGGTGGATTATCGGTGGTGTTGTGCACCAGCGTACCACCGGCAGTAGTATCTTTACTTGAGCCAACAAAGACCGGAATGTTTTTCCGCATGGCAGGCAGCAGCGTCGCCGGGTGAAGAACCTTCGCACCGTAGGCGGCCATATCGCTGGCCTCGGAAAATGAGATATGGTCGATCCGTTTGGCCCGTGGTGCAATGCGCGGATCGGTGGTGTAGATCCCGGCAACGTCGGTCCAGATGTCCACGCGTGCGGCGTGCAGCGCCTCACCAAGTAGCGTGGCGGTGTAATCACTCCCGCCGCGTCCCAGCGTTGTGGTATGCCCGCCTGCGTCGCGACCAATAAATCCCTGGGTAACCATAATAGCCTGTTCAAGACGCGGGCGCAGATGAGTCTCCACCTGGTAGTGCAGGGTGCTGAGATCCGGTTCAGCGCAGCCGTAGTTCGAGTTGGTACGCATTACGCTGCGGGCGTCAAACCACCCGGCTTCGGCGTGCCGTTCACGTAATACTTCAGTAAACAGCAAAGAGGACATCAGTTCGCCGTGGCTGACTAACTCATCGCTTAGCGCATCGGACGGTGAAACCGTCGCCGCTTCTGCAAGGCGGCGTATGTTGTTGAGAAGATTATCGATTTCCGTGCTGATAACGGACGGCTGCTTCAGGCGGGAAATAATGTTGTATTGGATGGCGCGTAACGTCTCAAGCTTATCTAATTGTTGATGTGTTTCCAGACCTTCAGAAAGCTCGACCAGTAAGTTTGTTACGCCTGCGGAAGCAGACAAAACGACTAAACGGACATCTTGATCAGCAAGAACAATGCTGGCGCTGCGGTTCATCGCATCAAAATCAGCGACGCTGGTGCCGCCAAATTTGGCAACGACGGATGGTGGATAAATGCGAGTCATAACAATCTCATATCAGGGCGCCATAAAAGTATGGCTAGAAAATTTTCATTCTCGGCATAAGGGAACGTACGTTCTCCTTACGAAATGTCCGCCCGCGAACATTTCTGCTGACAACCCAGGGAATACCTGTTGTCGATAACGCGTGTCGCCTGTACGCGTTACCGGGTGCTGCGCATTAGTTCTTTATTTACAGAGCCTGTAAATAAGCGCGCCATACTAAGTGATTTATATTTAGGGATCGACTTTTTTATTCGATTTATCGAAAAATAAGTGAAAAATCATGTCGTAGTGAATAAACGCGTACATTATTAATGGTAAAAACATGTAAAAAAATAATAAAAACATGAAAACATCATGGTTTTTATAACATCGTATACGTTGCGACTGGCAACAATTTTGTAAAATAAATAGCTATATTTGTTTATGATTTCCTAATGTCGAATGTGCTTTATTCTTTGAATTTTAAGGTAAAAATGCTCATTTAAGACGTTGGAAAATAAATGATTGAGTCCTGTGCTAAAACAACATATATTAGCCGCGCTTTTTTACAGGTAATCCTTATAACCATTTATTCAATCAGGCGTTAATCTACACCTGGTTGTAGGAGTGATATGATGACGGATAAAGTCCGTATTGATACTTTAAGTGCTAATTCATTACCGCAGAGCAATGATACCTTTTTAGCAAGACAGGCTGAGTTTGAATCTAATGTCCGCAGCTATCCACGTAAACTGCCATTAGCGATTGCGAAAGCGCAGGGCGTCTGGATTACTGACGTAGAAAATAATCAATATCTTGATTGTCTTGCAGGTGCCGGTACCCTGGCGCTCGGTCACAATCATCCTGAAGTGCTGCAGAGCATTCAAAGTGTCATCACAAGCGGCTTACCGTTACATACGCTTGATCTTACCACGCCGTTAAAAGATGAATTTTCATCTTATTTACTGTCTTTATTACCGGGCCAGGGCAAAGAGTATTGCCTGCAGTTCACCGGGCCGTCCGGCGCCGATGCCGTTGAAGCGGCGCTGAAGCTGGCGAAGAAAGTAACCGGTCGTTCCAGCATTATCAGCTTCTCCGGCGGCTACCACGGGATGACCCACGGCGCGCTGTCCGTAACCGGCAACCTGTCGCCGAAAGAAGCCGTCAGCAACATGATGGCGGAAGTGCAGTTTATGCCGTATCCACATCAGTACCGCTGCCCGCTGGGTATCGGCGGTGAGGCTGGCGTGAAAGCATTAACTTACTACTTCGAAAACCTGATCAACGACGTTGAAAGCGGCGTGCGTAAACCGGCTGCGGTTATCCTTGAAGCCGTGCAGGGCGAAGGTGGCGTGAACCCGGCGCCGGTCGAGTGGTTACAGCGCATCCGTAAAGTCACTCAGGAACACGGCATTCTGCTGATCATCGATGAAGTCCAGGCAGGCTTCGCGCGTACCGGTAAGCTGTTCGCCTTCGAACATGCGGGTATCGAGCCAGACATCATCGTCATGTCCAAAGCGGTGGGCGGCGGTCTGCCACTGGCGGTTCTGGGGATTAAGAAGCAGTTCGATGCGTGGGCTCCGGGCCACCATACCGGTACCTTCCGGGGCAACCAGCTTGCGATGGCGACCGGCCTGACAACGCTGAAGATCCTTAAAGATGACAAGATTGCCGACAAAGTTGCCGCCCAGGGCGAGTGGCTGAAAGGCAAACTGGCTGACCTGCAGAAACGCTACCCGGTGATTGGCCAGGTGCGCGGTCTGGGTCTGATGATCGGTCTGGAAATCGTTAAGCCGAACGAAGCGCAGGATCACATGGGCTGCTACCCGGCCGATGGCGAGTTGTCTGCGCTGCTGCAGAAAAAATGCTTCGAAAACGGACTGATTCTGGAGCGTGGCGGCCGTAACGGTTGCGTACTGCGCCTGCTGCCGTCTCTGCTGATTACTAACGCTGAGCTGGAAGTGTTCCTCGATAAATTCGAAAACGCCCTGCTGGGCGCTGGCGTAAAGCCGGTTTAAACGGAGTTGGATCGAATGTCAGACGTAAACCCGATTCTGTCCGGCTCGGCGCAGAGCATTGCTGCCTACCAGGACGCTATCGAGCAGAGTACGCAAGCGGTCGTTGAATGGTTGAAGCAGCCTGAGATGTATCAGGGCAAAACCGTTGAACAGCTGCGCGAACGTATCAACCTGAATTTTACGTCTCAGGGCCTGGGCAACCAGGCCGCTATTGAGCGTGCGGTTGAATACTTTCTCAAAGACAGCCTGTTGGTTCACCATGCGCAGTGCGTGGCGCACCTGCACTGCCCAAGCCTGGTGATTAGCCAGGCGGCGGAAGTGCTGATCAACGCCACTAACCAGAGCATGGACTCCTGGGACCAAAGCCCGTCGGCCACGATCATTGAGATCAAACTGATCGAATGGCTGCGTGAGCAGGTGGGCTATGCGGCAGGTGATGCAGGTGTGTTCACCAGCGGCGGCACCCAGAGTAACCTGATGGGCCTGATGCTGGCGCGCGACGCGTTCTTTGCTCGCCAGGGACACTCCATTCAGCAGAATGGTCTGACCGGCGACCTGAGTAAAATCAAAGTGTTTTGCTCTGAAAGCGCGCATTTCTCCGTGCAGAAAAACATGGCGTTGATGGGGCTGGGCTACCGTTCCGTTACTCAGGTGAAGACCGATGCGTTCTCACGCATGGACCTGTCTGACCTGAAAGACAAGCTGGCCCAGGCAAAAGCCAACGGCGAGCAGGTGATGGCGATTGTCGCCACGGCCGGGACGACCGATGCGGGCGCAATCGATCCGTTAGCCGATATCGCGGCGCTGGCGGCAGAGCACCAGATCTGGATGCACGTCGATGCGGCATGGGGCGGGGCGTTACTGCTGTCTGAGCAGTATCGTCACTTCCTGAACGGTCTTGAACTGGCAGACTCCGTGACGCTGGACTTCCACAAACAGTTCTTCCAGACCATCAGCTGTGGCGCGTTCCTGCTGAAAGACGCGCGTCACTACGAGCTGATGCGCTACCAGGCGGCGTACCTGAACTCTGATTTCGATGAAGAGCACGGCGTGCCGAACCTGGTGTCGAAGTCGCTGCAGACCACGCGCCGTTTCGACGCGCTGAAGCTGTGGATGGGCCTCGAAGCGCTGGGTCAAAAGCAGTATGCCGAAATTATCGATAACGGCGTAACGCTGGCCCGTGATGTGGCTGAGTTTGTGAAAACCCAGCCGCATCTGGAGCTGGTGATGGAGCCGCAGCTGGCAAGCGTGTTGTTCCGCTTCCGTCCGGCAAGCGACGATATGGCGTTTGTTGCGCTGCTCAACCAGCGTATCGGCGACGTGCTGCTGGCTTCCGGTAGCGCCAACGTCGGCGTCACCGAAGCCGATGGCATCACCTGCCTGAAGCTGACGCTGCTGAACCCGACCGTGTGCCTGGAGGATGTGAAAGTCCTGCTGGCGAGCGTGAAGGCGACGGCTGAGCAACTGCTGAAAGCGTAAGCATTAAGCTTGGTATAAAAATGGCTCCCGCGGGAGCCATTTTTTTGCCTGTCATTTGTAGTCCGGGGCGCTTCGCCTGGTCGGGCTGAGCGTCAGCTGATATCCGCCAGCGCAGCGTCTTTATTCGGGAAGAACGTCAGACGTCCTGGTATCGGCTGAATACCCGCGCGCGCCATAGTACGTAGCGGCTGGAACTCCAGGTTACTGATACGTAATTCGCAACCTTCCGGCAGACGTTTAACAAAGCGCTGGAAGGCATCCAGACCACCAGCATCCAGCACCGGGACTGCGTCCCACTTCAATACCACAATGCGTTTACCCGCAATACGCGACTCGAGATCGGTAAATAATCCCTCCGCTGCGGCAAAGAACAGCGGGCCGATGACGCGTAGCACCAGAACATCGCCTGGTACATCAACGTTGACCGGCGCCAGACGCGTCATGCGCGCAATACGACGCATAAACAGCAGAGAGGCGAGAACGATCCCCACGCTGATGGCGATAACCATGTCGAACAGCACCGTCAGCGACATACACATCAGCATGACGATGATGTCGTCTTTTGGCGCATGGCGCAGCAGATCCACCACTTTGTGGGCTTCACTCATGTTCCATGCCACCATCAGCAGCAGTGCGGCCATGGCGGAAAGCGGTAGCCAGGAAAGCAGCGGCGCTAAAACCAATAGCGCCAGGATCACCAGAATCGCGTGGATGACCGCAGAAATGGGTGAGGTTGCCCCGGCGCGGACGTTGGCCGCAGAACGGGCAATTGCCGCCGTGGCGGTGATACCGCCAAAGAACGGCGCGACGATGTTACCCAGCCCCTGACCAATCAGCTCGCTGTTGGCTTTATGCTTGGTGCCGGTCATCCCGTCGAGGACGACGGCGCACAGCAGAGATTCAATCGCCCCCAGCATCGCCATCGAGAAGGCTGCCGGTAACAGCGCCTGTAACGAACTCCAGCTCAGGGTAAAGTTTGACTCCGGCATATTCCACGGTAATACCAGTTGCGGCAGCAACTGCGGGATACCGTTACCCTGTGAGCCGTCAGCCAGAATGTAGTGGAACTGGGAACCGATGGTCGCAACGTGACCACCGGTCAGGTTCACAATCCCCATTACCGCACAGCCTGCCAGCAGTGCAGGAAGGTGGCCCGGCAGTCGGATCCCCAAACGAGGCCAGAAAATCAGGATCCCCAGCGTTACAACGCCAATCGCGGCATCGCCGAAGTTGATGGTCGGCAAGGCCATAAACAGCGCACCAACTTTTTGCAGGTAGTGCTCCGGTACATGGGCCATTTGCAGGCCAAGAAAATCTTTAATCTGCATGGTACCGATGGTGATACCAATACCCGACGTAAAGCCTAACGTAACCGACACGGGAATATATTCGATCAGGCGACCAAAGCGGGCGAGGCCGAAAAGGATCAGAAATATCCCGGACATGAGCGTGGCAACCAGCAGGCCTGCCAGCCCAAACTGTTGCGACACCGGATACAGGATCACCACGAAGGCGGCGGTTGGGCCAGAGACGCTAAAACGCGACCCCCCGGTGAGGGCGATAACAATCCCAGCGACGGCGGAGGTATACAGACCGTACTGCGGCGCAACGCCACTGCCTATTGCCAGGGCCATTGCCAGCGGAATGGCAATGATCCCCACGGTTATCCCGGCGATCAGGTCACGGGTAAAGCGAGAAGCGGTATATTTTTCTTTCCAACAAGCGTCGATGAGGGCGCGGAAAGGCATCACATGTGAGGAAAATAATCTGTTCACAATAATGTTTCATCCATGAGCGCATCATCTGTCAACTAAATGGCAGGTGAAGGAGGCAAAAGTCATACAAATAAGTATTACAGATAAAAAAACCCGCCGCAGCGGGTTTTTGAGCCGGGCTCGATTAATGCTCGAACATGGCAGAGATGGATTCTTCGTTGCTGATACGACGAATCGCTTCGGCCAGCATACCCGACAGGGTCAATGTACGCACGTTTGGCAGTGCTTTGATTTCGTCAGTCAGTGGAATAGTGTCACAGACAACGACTTCATCAATCACTGAGTTGCGCAGGTTGTTTGCCGCATTACCTGAGAAGATCGGGTGGGTTGCGTAAGCAAATACGCGTTTTGCACCACGTTCTTTCAGTGCTTCTGCTGCTTTACACAGCGTACCGCCGGTATCGATCATGTCATCAACCAGTACGCAGTCACGACCTGCAACGTCACCAATGATGTGCATCACCTGAGAAACGTTCGCACGCGGACGACGTTTGTCGATGATAGCCATATCGGTATCGTTCAGCAGTTTAGCAATAGCACGGGCACGCACGACGCCACCGATGTCCGGAGAAACCACGATCGGGTTGTCCAGGTTCAGTTGCAGCATGTCTTCTAACAGGATCGGGCTACCGAATACGTTATCAACCGGTACGTCAAAGAAGCCCTGGATCTGTTCAGCATGCAGGTCAACGGTGAGGACGCGGTCAACGCCAACGCTGGACAGGAAATCAGCGACGACTTTAGCGGTAATCGGTACACGAGCGGAACGTACGCGACGATCCTGACGTGCATAGCCGAAGTAAGGAATAACGGCGGTGATACGGCCTGCGGAAGCACGGCGCAGCGCATCAACCATAACGACCAATTCCATCAGGTTGTCGTTAGTAGGGGCACAAGTGGACTGGATGATGAAAATATCACCACCGCGTACATTTTCATTAATTTGTACGCTGACTTCGCCGTCGCTAAAGCGACCTACAGCGGCGTCGCCGAGTGAAGTGTACAGGCGGTTGGCAATACGTTGTGCTAGTTCCGGGGTGGCGTTACCAGCAAAAAGCTTCATATCAGGCACGAGAAGAACCTCAGGCATGCGTCCATTGGTGGAAAGAATCTGCCGAAAACTGTGCGGGCCAGGCAGTATCCTCTCCATGCGGTGTATTAAAGAGCGCGATGCAACGTCTGGAACAGGGTGACGTTGTCACCGCAACTCAGCTTGCCCGGTTTACCCTTCATCCTTCGCGTTTCATGTGCGTTGGCGTTAATTCCTCACACCAGTACATACTGTTGTATGCGCCAGGCGCTCCGTCATCTCGCCATCTTCCTGAAACCCGAATGATTTAGAGTAACGCTCTATGCAAAGGGGAGAGGTTGACGCCTTTCGCCACAAAGCCTTTGAGCCATTCCGGGGCTTGCTCAAGCACCTGGCGAGCACGAGACTCTGTATCAAATTCAGCAAAGACACAGGCCCCTGTACCAGTCAGGCGCGACGGCGCGTATTCTAACAGCCAGGAAAGCGCCGCATCAACCTCGCGAAAACGTTTTCTTGCGATAACCTCGCAATCATTGCCGAATTCACATTTTAGTAACGTTTTTATTGACCTTTTTGGCGTGTTACGCGGGAGGTCAGGATCGTTAAAAATGAGCGGCGTTGGAATACTGACTCCCGGATGAGCGACCAGATACCATTTTTCCTGGGGATTGACCGGCGTCAGAATTTCTCCCACGCCTTCGGCAAAAGCCGCGTGGCCGCGCACGAACACGGGAACATCCGCCCCCAGCGTCAAACCGATTGCCGCCAGTTCATCAACCGAAAGCCCGCACTGCCAGAGATGATTCAGCGCCACCAGAACGGTGGCCGCATTTGACGAACCACCGCCCAGGCCGCCACCCATCGGCAGGCGTTTTTCGATACTGATGTCCGCGCCGCTTCCTGCGGGCAGGCGAGCGGTCGCAGACGCCGTCTTCATCAGCAAACGTGCCGCGCGCACGATCAGGTTATCTTCATGCGCAACGCCTTCCACCGGTGTTAAGAGATGAATTTCACCGTCGTGGCGCAGATTGATGCCAATCTCGTCGCCATAGTCGAGAAACTGGAATAACGTCTGCAGCGTGTGGTAACCGTCCGCACGCTGCCCGGTAATGTATAAAAACAGATTCAGTTTTGCCGGAGAGGGCCAATGGCTCATCATTTCACAATCCAGTTATCCATTTTCAGCTTAATACGCTGGGAGCCGTCGGACAGCTCCATGTTGGCCGGCATCGCTGGCTGCGTTTTGCTGTCGTAGGCGCTATAGACCACTTTCCAGCTTTTACCGTCTTTGCTGTAGTTCACTTCACTCAGACGATATTGGTCGTCGAGCTTGTAATCGGTAGCGTCACCCGGCAGGCCAAGGATCCACTGGCGCAGGCTATTCAACGGAATAGGCATGCCGGTCAGTTTACCAATCATCTCTTCGGCATCGTCGGCGGTGTAGTGCTTACCTTTGTTATCGACAAGTTCAACGTTGCCCGGCTGCGCATTGAGTTCCAGTTCCGTGCTGCCCAGCGGGTTGGTCAGCAGCAGACGATAGCGATCCTGTCCGGTTTGCTGCCAGAAAAAGCGGGCATACACTTTCTGTTGATCGGAGATATAAGCGAACGCACCGCGCGTCTGATATTGGTTCAGGGCGCGTACTTCCTGCTGGTGCTGGCGCCACTGTGGGGAATCGGGGCTTTTGCCGGGACCTTTCGGCGCGTTGAGGGTACAGGCACTAAGAACCAGGGCTGCAAGGGGCAGCAGGCGAATCAGGCGAAAATCAGGCAGGGTCATAATGATGACAAATCCTTGAGATACGTTGCAGTTATAACTCTCAATGCTAGCGCCACCATCTGACATCGTCTACGTTCAAGTTATCTTAAATCGCTTAAATTTGTGCGCTAAGCTATTACTCCAAAAGGGGGCTGTCTCTTTTATTGACCGCACGCATCCTGTATGATGCACCCAGTCTAACCTTATCAACGCTGGTACTATTCCCGCTCACATGACCCTTTTAGCGCTTGGTATTAACCATAAAACGGCACCTGTATCGCTGCGAGAACGCGTAACGTTTTCGCCGGATACGCTCGATCAGGCGCTGGACAGCCTACAAGCGCTGCCAATGGTGCAGGGCGGGGTAGTGCTGTCGACATGTAACCGCACAGAGATTTACCTCAGCGTGGAAGAGCAGGATAACCTGCAAGAAGCGCTGATTCGCTGGTTGTGCGAATACCATAATCTTAATGAAGAAGATCTGCGCAATAGCCTGTACTGGCACCAGGACAATGACGCCGTCAGCCATCTGATGCGTGTTGCCAGTGGTCTGGATTCGCTGGTGCTCGGCGAGCCGCAGATTTTGGGACAGGTGAAAAAAGCCTTTGCGGATTCGCAGAAAGGCCACCAGAACGCCAGTGCGCTGGAGCGCATGTTCCAGAAATCGTTCTCTGTCGCTAAACGTGTCCGTACCGAAACCGATATCGGCGCCAGCGCAGTTTCCGTGGCTTTTGCCGCCTGTACGCTGGCGCGGCAGATCTTTGAATCGCTCTCCACGGTAACCGTGCTGTTAGTCGGCGCAGGCGAGACCATCGAGCTGGTCGCGCGTCATTTGCGCGAACACAAAGTGAAGAATATGATCATCGCCAACCGTACGCGGGAACGCGCGCAGGTGCTGGCGGATGAAGTCGGCGCCGAAGTGATTTCATTGAGCGATATCGACGCCCGCTTGCAGGATGCCGATATTATTATCAGTTCAACCGCCAGTCCGCTGCCGATTATCGGTAAAGGAATGGTAGAGCGTGCGCTTAAAAACCGTCGCAACCAGCCTATGCTGCTGGTGGATATCGCCGTACCGCGCGATGTCGAGCCGGAAGTGGGCAAATTGTCCAACGCCTACTTGTACAGCGTTGACGATCTGCAAAGCATCATTTCGCATAACCTGGCGCAGCGCAAAGCGGCTGCTGTGGAAGCTGAAACGATTGTAGCGCAGGAAACCAGTGAGTTTATGGCCTGGCTGCGTGCCCAGGGCGCAAGCGACACTATCCGCGAGTATCGCAGTCAGTCAGAACAGATCCGTGATGAACTGACCGCCAAAGCGTTGGCCGCTCTGCAACAGGGCGGTGATGCGCAAGCCATTATGCAGGATCTGGCCTGGAAACTGACTAACCGCCTGATCCATGCACCAACCAAATCACTTCAACAGGCCGCCCGTGACGGGGATAGTGAACGCCTGAATATTCTGCGCGACAGCCTCGGGCTGGAGTAGCAGCACACCAATCTTATTTTTACAGGGTGCATTTACGCCTATGAAGCCTTCTATCGTTGCCAAACTGGAAGCCCTGCATGAACGCCATGAAGAAGTTCAGGCGCTGCTCGGCGATGCGGGTACTATCGCAGACCAGGAACGTTTTCGTGCACTGTCGCGCGAATATGCCCAATTAAGCGATGTATCGCGCTGTTTTACGGACTGGCAACAGGTTCAGGAAGATATCGAGACGGCTCAGATGATGCTCGACGATCCTGAAATGCGTGAAATGGCGCAGGATGAACTGCGCGAAGCAAAAGAGAAATGTGAACAGCTGGAACAACACCTGCAGGTTCTGCTGTTACCGAAAGATCCTGATGACGAACGTAACGCCTTCCTTGAAGTGCGTGCGGGAACCGGTGGTGATGAAGCGGCGCTGTTTGCCGGCGATCTGTTCCGTATGTACAGCCGTTACGCTGAAGCGCGTCGCTGGCGGGTTGAGATCATGAGCGCCAGCGAAGGCGAGCATGGCGGATTTAAAGAAGTCATTGCCAAGATTAGCGGCGAAGGCGTTTATGGCCGACTGAAATTTGAGTCCGGCGGTCATCGCGTGCAGCGCGTCCCGGCGACGGAATCACAGGGGCGAATTCACACCTCTGCCTGTACGGTCGCGGTCATGCCGGAACTGCCGGATGCTGAACTGCCGGACATCAACCCGGCCGATCTGCGTATTGATACCTTCCGCTCATCAGGCGCAGGGGGCCAGCACGTTAACACCACCGACTCCGCAATCCGTATTACCCACTTGCCAACCGGCATCGTGGTGGAATGTCAGGACGAACGTTCACAGCATAAAAACAAAGCGAAAGCGATGTCGGTGCTGGGGGCGCGCATTCGTGCGGCCGAAGTGGCAAGGCGTCAACAGGCGGAAGCCTCTGAACGTCGCAACCTGCTGGGCAGCGGCGATCGCAGCGATCGTAACCGCACCTATAACTTCCCGCAGGGGCGCGTGACCGATCACCGCATTAACCTGACGCTCTACCGTCTGGATGAAGCGATGGAAGGCAAACTGGATATGCTCATTGAGCCAATTGTCCAGGAATACCAAGCCGACCAACTGGCGGCATTGTCCGAGCAGGATTAATGGACTATCAGCACTGGCTGCGTGAAGCGATAAGCCAATTACCGGCAAGCGAAAGCCCGCGCCGTGACGCCGAGATTTTACTTGAGTTCGTTACCGGTAAGGGGCGCACCTTTATTCTGGCTTTTGGCGAAACGCTGTTAACCGAGGCGCAGCGTCAGCAGCTCGACACGTTACTGGAGCGGCGTCAGCGGGGCGAACCCGTGGCGCACTTAACCGGCGTTCGCGAGTTTTGGTCGCTGCCGCTGTTTGTATCGCCAGCCACGCTGATTCCGCGTCCGGATACCGAGTGTCTGGTGGAGCAGGCGCTGGCTCGCTTGCCAGCCTGTGCATGTCGCATTCTCGATCTGGGGACCGGTACGGGCGCGATTGCCCTGGCGCTGGCAACCGAGCGTCCAGATTGCGCGGTGACGGCGGTTGATCGGATGCCGGATGCCGTGGCGCTGGCTATGCGTAATACGCAGCACCTGGCTATCGACAATGTTCGCGTGCTGCAAAGCGACTGGTTTAGCGCTTTGCAGGGGCAGCAGTTTGACATGATTGTCAGCAATCCGCCGTACATCGACGAACAGGATCCGCATCTGGCGCAGGGCGATGTGCGCTTTGAGCCGCTGTCGGCGCTGGTGGCGGGCGATCAGGGGCTGGCGGATATCGTACATATTATCGATCGGTCTCAGCACGTGTTAACGCCAGGCGGCTATCTGTTGCTGGAACATGGCTGGCAGCAGGGTGAGGCCGTGCGCGATGCCTTTACGCGCGCCGGTTATCTGGCGGTTGAAACCTGCCGTGATTATGGCGGCAACGAGCGAATTACGCTTGGACGCATCCCATCATGAGTACCATCAGTGTGTTACTCAACGTTCATCTCATCAGCATTGCGCTTTCCGTTAGTCTGCTGATGCTGCGTTTTTGGTGGCGTTACACCGACGCGCGTCTAGCCCGTGCCCGCTGGACGCGCATTGTGCCGCCGGTGGTGGATACCGTTTTATTACTCAGCGGCGTGGCGTTAATGGTTAAAACGCACATCCTGCCATTCACCGAACAAGGGACATGGCTGACTGAAAAGCTGTTTGGGGTTATCATTTACATCGTTTTGGGTTTTATTGCGCTCGATTACCGTCGGGCGCGCAGCCAGCAGGCGCGATTAGTCGCATTTCCGCTGGCGTTGGTGGTGCTGTACATCATCATTAAACTCGCCACCACAAAAATACCGTTACTGGGGTAAGTCATGAGGTCGTTAGCTGATTTCGAATTTAATAAAGCGCCATTGTGTGATGGGATGATCCTGGCGTCGGAGTCTATCCGTCTGGATTTTCCAACACAAACTGTCTATGACGAACTGGAACGTCTGGTCAGTCTGGCGCAAGAAGAAATTAGCCAGCTCCTGTCTCAGGATGAGCAACTGGAAAAACTGCTGGCACTTTTTTACGGCGAATGGGGGTTTACGGATACCCACGGCGTCTATCGTCTTTCTGATGCACTATGGCTCGACCAGGTTCTGAAAAATCGTCAGGGCAGTGCGGTGTCGTTGGGCGCGATCTTATTATGGATTGCCAACCGACTGGATCTGCCGCTGGTACCGGTGATTTTCCCGACACAACTCATCCTGCGCATTGAATCGCTTGATGGCGAAATGTGGCTAATCAATCCGTTCAATGGCGAAACGTTAAATGAACACACGCTGGAAGTGTGGCTGAAGGGGAACATCAGCCCGGTCGCGGAACTGTTTAATGAAGATCTGGATGAAGCGGATAACGCAGAAGTGATCCGCAAACTGCTCGACACGTTGAAATCATCGCTGATGGAAGAGCGGCAAATGGAACTGGCGCTGCGAGCCAGTGAAGCATTATTACAGTTTAATCCTGAAGACCCGTATGAAATACGCGATCGGGGATTGATATATGCGCAACTGGAGTGTGAACATGTTGCGCTGACAGATTTAAGTTATTTCGTTGAGCAGTGTCCGGAAGACCCGATCAGCGAAATGATTCGTGCGCAGATTAATACCATTTCGCACAAACAAATTGTATTGCATTGATTAATGACACTTTACCTACCGTTTAAGGCGATCCTATGAAACAAAAAGTGGTTAGCATTGGCGACATCAACGTGGCAAATGACCTGCCGTTCGTGCTGTTTGGCGGAATGAACGTGCTGGAATCCCGCGATCTGGCGATGCGCATTTGTGAGCACTACGTAACCGTTACTCAAAAACTGGGTATCCCTTACGTGTTCAAAGCCTCCTTTGATAAAGCCAACCGTTCTTCCATCCACTCTTACCGTGGACCGGGCCTTGAAGAAGGGATGAAAATCTTCCAGGAGCTGAAGCAAACTTTTGGCGTAAAAGTGATCACCGACGTTCACGAAGCCAGCCAGGCACAGCCTGTTGCTGACGTGGTGGATGTGATTCAGCTGCCGGCATTCCTCGCTCGCCAGACCGATCTGGTGGAAGCGATGGCGAAAACCGGTGCCGTTATCAACGTGAAAAAACCGCAGTTCGTAAGCCCGGGTCAGATGGGTAATATCGTGGATAAATTCCATGAAGGCGGTAACGATAAGGTTATCCTGTGTGACCGTGGCGCGAACTTCGGTTATGACAACCTGGTTGTGGATATGCTGGGCTTTAGCGTGATGAAAAAGGTCTCTGGCAATTCGCCGGTGATTTTCGACGTCACCCATGCGCTGCAGTGCCGTGACCCGTTTGGCGCCGCAAGCGGCGGCCGTCGTGGTCAGGTGACTGAACTGGCGCGCGCGGGCATGGCGGTAGGTCTGGCAGGTCTGTTTATTGAAGCGCATCCGGATCCAGCCAATGCGAAATGCGATGGCCCATCCGCACTGCCGCTGGCGAAACTGGAACAGTTCCTCACGCAGATCAAAGCGATTGATGATCTGGTGAAAAGCTTCGACGAGCTCGATACTGAGAACTAAGACAGCTGAACAGGCCGGGGCGCTTGTCTCCGGCTTGTTATTACTGTCAGGCGCCAAACGCCCCATCAATTGTATGCATAGCTCCCGTCACAAACCCGGCCTCCGGACCAGCCAGCCAGGCAACCATTCCGGCCACTTCTTCTGGTCGACCGTGGCGTTTTAGCGCCATAAAGCTGTGCATCAGCTCTTTCAATGGACCTTCTGCTGGATTAGCGTCAGTATCAATGGGCCCCGGTTGCACTACGTTGACCGTAATGCCACGCGCGCCGAAATCACGGGCCAGCCCTCTTGCCAGGCCTTGCAGAGCAGATTTGCTTAACGCGTAGGAAGCCATACCGGCAATTGGCATACGATCGCCGTTCACTGAACCAATAATGATAATCCGCCCGCCGTCAGGCATTTGTCGTGCCGCTTCTACTGCCGCATACCAGGGGGCGTGGATATTAATGCGGAACAGGCGCTCAACGTCATCGGGATCCTGCTCCAGCGGGTCGCCGAACAGCACAATTCCTGCATTCACCACTAACACATCCAGCGGGCCGCTTTCCCGTACCCGGTTAATGACGGCATCGCGATCGGCGCTATCGGTTTGCGTCATGTGGGAACCTGTTTCATCCGCAAGCGCTTTTGCAGCGTCTGCGGAGCCTGAATAGGTAAAGGTAACCGCTGCGCCATCTGCGGCGAAACGGCGCACAATAGCCGCGCCAATCCCCCGACTTCCGCCAAGAACCAGAACTGATTTGCCGTTAAATGGGGACATGAGATACTCCTTGAACAATTATGTAGTGATCGATATATAATGGGTGCATGGTTTTCTGTCAATGGATTTGTAATGAGCACTACAAAATGTTCGCGCGCCCCAGGCCGACCACGTAATTTTGATCCGGAACTGGCTGTTGCCAAAGTACAGCCCTTATTTCACGCGCATGGATACGACGCTGTGAGCGTAGCGGATGTTACGCAGGCCCTGAACATCAAGCCCCCCAGTTTTTATGCCGCTTTTGGGAACAAAATTGGTCTTTATGAACGCGTGCTTGGTCGCTATGTACAAACCGATGCGATCCCGTTTGATGACATTTTGCGTTCTGACAGACCGGTTGCCGAAAGCCTTGCTGCGTTGCTTGAAGAGGCGGCGCGACGCTATGCCGCGGATCCGTATGCGCCTGGTTGTTTGGTTCTGGAGGGCACGCATAGCAACGATCCGCAGGCGCGGCAGGTGGCCCGGGCTTTCTACTCGGTTGCAGAACATAAAATTCATGACTTTATTGCACAGCGCCATCCCGAAGTGGCTGATAGCCTGACCGATTACATCAGTACCACGATGCTTGGTCTGTCGGGAAAAGCCCGTTGTGGGCATACGCTCGAACGTTTGCAATCCAGCGCACACATCGCCAGCCAGGCGGTGTTGCATCAGCTTTCCTGATTTTCATCACATGAAAAGGTAGATAAATATGATGGGTAAACTGGGACTTTGCTTTAATACTCCCCCTCCGGCTATGCGCAACGTAGCGTTGGCCGCAATTCTGATAGGAATTTCATTTCTGGCGCATTCTCAGGACAAGGCCGACGTTATTTTGTATAACGGCAAGTTGATTACCATGGATGAACAACAACCCAACGCGCAGGCGCTGGCGGTAAAAGGGCGGCATATTATTGCGGTGGGTAATAATGAAACGGTGAAAAAATGGTCCGGACCGAACACGAAGGAAATTAATCTTACGGGGCAAACCGTTATTCCGGGGTTAATTGATGCGCATCTGCATGGCATTCGGGGGGGAAGGACATTTTTATTTGAAACCTACTGGTTTGATACTAAAAACTTACCCGATGCGTTAAATAAACTGTCGCAATCTGCGGCAAAGAAAGACGCTGAGCAATGGGTGGCGGTGGCGGGTTCATGGATACCTGAACAATTTGCTGAAAAGCGGGATCCGACGGTTCAGGAACTGAATCAGGCGCTGCCTCATCATCCTGCATATATACAAAGCCTTTATGACTATGCGCTGTTAAATCAAAAGGCTATCGAGACCCTAAAACTTAATAGTCCACAGCCGGATGTTCCGGCAGGGATCGTGATAGAACGCGATGATAAAGGGTTGGCAACGGGGAAATTGCGCGGGAGCATTGGCAGTTTTAACCAACTTTTCGCCCAGATTAGCCAGACTGGCGATGTGGAAAAGAACCTTAACGCCTTTGTACGTTATTTAAATAAACGCGGCGTGGTCGGGTTTATCGATCCTTCTGCCGGGCATGAGCAAGCTTATCGTGATTTCTTTAAACTTCAGCAGCAGCAACCTCTCAGGATACGCGTTGGATATCGTTTATCCGCACCGCCTGGTAATGAAACGGAATGGTTTAAACAACGCCTGGCGTTTCGCCCGGCAATGCATGATGACGGCAGAATAGCCTTTCTGGGCTTCGGTGAAAGCCTGGTGATGGCAATGAATGATGGCGTGCGGATGTCATCTGGGTTCACGTCCTCAGCAGAGTCCCAACAAGAACAATTAAAGGTGCTTCAGCTTGCCGCCAAAGAAGGTGTTGCCGTTGAAATACATGCTTATACCGATGACAGTGCGGATGCGATTTTAGATGTCATTAGCGAGGTGGCTAAATCGCATGATATTGCGCCGTTGCGCTGGTCTATTGCGCATCTTAATACCGGTACGCCCGAAACGATTGCCCGCATGAAGAAACTCGGTTTAGCCTACTCTGTCCAGATGGGGCCATACTTTGAATCTCCCGCCATTGAACGCGCAAATGGTAAAACGGTGGCGGCGCTATCATCGCCAGTGCAACCCGCGCTAGAGCAGGGGGTAATCGTTGCCGGCGGTACAGATGCGACGCGGATTGGCGTTGCGGGAGTGTGGCATGCCATTGAATATCATGTCACAGGTAAAGCGCTCGACGGCTCAGTACGCCATGACACCCGCCAGTTAAGTCGGGAAGATGCGTTAAAAATGTATACCCGAAATGCCGCCTGGCTGGCTTTTGCTGAACAGCAAAGAGGAAGTTTGCAAGCAGGTAAGCTCGCCGATTTTGCGGTGCTGAATCAAGATATTATGGCTATTGCGCCAGACAAGCTGCATCAAACGGAATCGTTATTAACGTTTGTCGATGGCCAACAGGTTTATCCGGAGCAATAAACGCGCTAAAAGAAAACGGCCCTGCAAAGGGCCGTGGATCCCGCCAAACTAGTTATCAGGCAAATATCGTCATCAGATAGGCGACAAATAGCGCCAGATGCGCGGCGCCGTTAAGCACATTGGTTCGTCCGGTGGAGAAAGAGATGTGGCACAGTACCAGCGACGAGACCATGACAATCATCTCTGGCGCGCCCAAAGCAAACACCAAATCATTCCCTGTTGCCCATGCTATCAGCGTCACTACCGGTACGGTGAGTGAAATAGTGGCTAATACTGAACCGAAGAACAAATTCATCGCCCGCTGTACCTGATTGTTCAGCACCGCTTTCAGCGCCCCCAGCCCTTCAGGCGAGAGGATCAACAGCGCCACCAGGAAACCGGTAAATGCCACGGGCGCATTGAGTTCAGTCAGCAAGGTTTCCAGTGGACTGGCGTTCATCTTGGTGACGGCGATAACGGCGATCAGGTGAATGATGAGCCAGGCTGCGTGCCATATATTACTGTGCGCTGACGGCTTACCGTGATGCGGATCGTCGTCGTCACCCTCATCTTCATGCTCGTAAATGAACAGGCTCTGGTGCGTTTTTGTTTGAATCAACAAGAATACGCCGTACATTGCCGCAGAAATGAGCGCCACCAGTAGCGCCTGCGCAGTAGTAAAATTGGCTCCCGGTAACGCCATTGGAAACACCAGCACAATAATGGCCAGTGGAAACAGGGCGATTAAATACTGCTTAATACCAAACAGGTTCATATACTGAGTGGCAAATTTGCGGCCGCCCAGCAGTAATGAAAAACCGACTAAACCGCCGGTGACGATCATAATGATCGAGTACAGCGTGTCGCGCATTAGCGTAGGCGCGGCATCGCCGGTCGCCATTAATGCGGAAATTAAACTGACTTCAAGAATAACAACTGACAGACTGAGGATCAGCGAGCCGTAGGGTTCGCCAAGTCGATGTGCTAATACGTCCGCATGACGGACAACGCTGAATGCGCTGCTTAATATACCAACAAGGGCCAGCGCATTAATACCGATGACCACTGGTAGTGACTGACTGCTCCCCCATAAGAACAGTACTACCAGCGCCAAAATCGGGAAGACGAGAGAGGTCTCCTTGTGGCGGGTTTTTACCGCCTCATGTAGTTGTGTCATTAAGTTAATTCTCCATCTCTGCAGGTATTTATAATTATAAAAGTATTAAAGAATGTAAAAAATAACAGAAAAAGCGGTTTTGCAGGTGACATTTTACGAAATTTTACCGCATCGCTTATTTTCCATCTCTAAGTGGCCAAAAACAAACGTCTTGTTTATAGAGTATTTAATTAACAGAAGGTTAGATGAGGAAGTAATTTAAAAATGTTCATTATTGGCGCATCGCAGCATTGTTAACCACACTTAAGGTTTAGCCCAAAAAGAGGAGTTCACAATGCCCTATAAATCAAAAAGCGATCTGCCTGACAGCGTACAGCATGTTCTGCCATCCCATGCTCAGGACATCTATAAAGAAGCCTTTAACAGCGCCTGGGAACAGTATAAAGATAAATCTGACCGTCGCGATGATGCCACTCGCGAAGAGACAGCGCACAAGGTGGCGTGGGCGGCGGTGAAAAATGATTATCAAAAAGGTGATGATGATAAATGGCATAAAAAGACGTAACGGTATCAATTATAATGCCTTTATAAACTAGCCTGAGTCATCCGTTAGCGAATCGTGCTACGCCGCGCCGTTACTGGCTTGCAAGCGAGCGGTGAATTGCCTATTGTCCAGCTATTGGTTTCAAAATGAGCAGTAAAAATGCCCGGAAGGCGTCAAAAAAGTTGTCGCAGGGAAGCTGCAGTGGCGGAGGTGTAAGGTGTTAACGCGTGATTTTTTATTGAATGCCGACTGTAAGACGGCGTTTGGCGCTATTGAAGAATCACTACTCTGGTCAGCGGAACAACGGGCAGCCTCACTGGCCGCCACGCTTGCTTGCCGACCAGATGATGGACCGGTGTGGATCTTCGGTTATGGATCGTTGATGTGGAACCCGGCCTTAGAATTTGAAGAGTCCTGTACCGGGACATTAGTCGGTTGGCACCGTGCATTTTGCCTGCGTCTGACGGCGGGTCGAGGAACGGCCTGTCAGCCGGGACGGATGCTGGCCCTGAAAGAGGGTGGACGCACTACCGGTGTGGCTTATCGCTTACCAGACGCATCGCTGGAGCAAGAGCTTTCTCTGCTGTGGAAGCGTGAAATGATCACCGGTTGCTACCTGCCGACCTGGTGTCAGTTGGCGCTGGATGACGGACGGACGGTGAACGCGCTGGTCTTTATTATGGATCCGCGCCATCCGTTGTTTGAGTCGGATACCCGCGCGCAGGTGATCGCGCCGCTTATCGCTACGGCCAGTGGACCTTTAGGCACTAATGCCCAGTATCTGTTCTCGCTGGAACAAGAACTGGTGAAGCTGGGAATGCAGGATGATTGTCTTAACGATTTGGTGATTACGGTCAAACGATTGTTGGGAGAGAACCTGCCGGAAGGGATTATACGACCAGGTTTTGCATAGCGTCGGCGGAGTGTTGTGTGCCCGACAGCCAGGTGCTTATCGGGCATTTCACGATTACGCTGCAATAAAACTTATCGAATGCTCAAGCGACTGACTGTGGCTGTCGATCAGCACGTTCCAGACGCCGGTATAAGGTACGGTCAACCATGCGTTATCACGGTCCTGCACGCTTAAGATGTCGGACTGCGTGTCTTTGACGTGATTTTTCTCGCTCATCAGATGGATGTGACAGCGCTCGGAACAGCGCACAACCACCGTATCGCCACCAAATAACTTTAAACTCGCCTTCACTAATGCCATTTTTCACCCCGTTCTTGAAAACAACGTACTTTCTGTCGAAAGTGCTGCGTGATGTTGTTCACATTTCACTCATTGCATAACACCAAAGGGGGAGCAACAGGATGCTGATTTTGATCAAAAAATGGCATAACGATTAAACAAAAGTGACAAAATTCCTCAAGACGGTTGAAAGGGCGTGCTAACGTTCAACGAAACCGCGCCCATCTAAGATAAAATCCGGAAATTTCCGGCGCTTTCAGTGCGCGTGCCTGTAAGGCACTGTCAGAAGGTCAATACTTTATCTGCATCCAGCGTCCATTGCGCCAGTTCTGGCAGCGTGCCCACGGCGACGCCATCAATTAAAGGCAGGTCGGTGATCCCACGGCCATCAGTGCAGGTTTTGCACAGTTTTACCGGAACGTTTTGCGCTGTCAGGATCTCCAGCATTTGCTGAATATTGTATCCTTCCGCCGGTTTCTGACCGCGTAATCCCGCCGTAACCGCATCCGACATTAAAAACAGACGCAGATCGAGACCGGCTTCTTGTTCACGCAAGGCGATGGCCAGACGCAGGCTGTTAAATAACGATTCGCTTCCATAGGCCGCACCGTTCGCGACGATCACTATCTTTTGCATTTTGACTCCTGTTGTCGGATGGGAGGGATAATTCCTGGCGTGTATGGTACTCCCTGTACCAGATATCGAAAAGAAAGCATGTGGCTACCCCTGATTATTCGGGTCAGAAAATCCCGAAAACGGGGATAAAGGCTGCAATTAATTGCTGCAGACGTTATGGTTTAGGTTAAGTGTGCCTGATTAATTGATTTAAGAAATAACTAACGATTTGAGCCGTATTATTTATTTTCCTCTCGCCGTATTTGCACTCTTGCCACTGGCAGGGGGTACTGCCAGCGCACAATCCTCTTTTATTCACCAGGCTGAAAACCCATTCGATAACAATAGCGATGGCTTGCCCGATCTCGGTATGGCGCCGGAATCGCGGGCAGGCGAAAAGCATTTCGCCGAAATGGTGAAAGCATTCGGTGAAGCCAGTATGACCGATAACGGCCTTGATACCGGCGAGCAGGCGAAGCAGTTCGCGTTTGGTCAGGTACGTAACACGGTCAGCGAACAGGTGAATCAACAACTGGAATCCTGGCTCTCTCCCTGGGGAAACGCCAGCGTCGGGTTGCAGGTTGATAAAGAGGGCAGCTTTACCGGCAGCCGGGGAAGTTGGTTTATTCCGTGGCAGGACAATCAGCGCTATCTTACCTGGAGCCAGTTAGGCTTAACGCAACAGGATGAGGGCTTAGTCAGTAATGCGGGAATTGGGCAGCGCTGGGTACATGGCGGTTGGCTACTGGGTTACAACACGTTTTATGACAATCTGTTGGATGAAAATCTGCCCCGGGGCGGCTTAGGGGCAGAAGCGTGGGGCGAGTATTTACGTTTATCCGCTAACTACTACCAGCCGTTTTCCTCCTGGCAGAATCGTTCCACCACACAGGAACAACGGATGGCCCGCGGCTACGACCTGACCGCGCAAATGCGGATGCCGTTCTATCAACATCTCAATACCAGCGTCAGCGTTGAACAGTATTTTGGCGACCGGGTGGATCTGTTTCATTCAGGAACCGGGTATCACAATCCGGTAGCGGTGAACCTCGGGCTGAGCTATACGCCGGTGCCGCTGATTACGATGACTGCGCAGCATAAGCAGGGTGAAAATGGCGTCAGTCAGAATAACCTCGGATTAACGCTGAATTATCGTTTCGGCGTTCCGTTAAAAAAACAGCTGATGGTTAGCGAGGTGGCGAACAGCCGCTCGCTGCGCGGCAGTCGTTATGACGATCCGCAGCGGAATAGTTTGCCGACGCTGGAGTATCGCCAGCGTAAAACCCTGTCGGTATTTTTGGCCACGCCGCCCTGGGATCTCAAGCCGGGAGAAACGGTGGCGCTGAAGGTACAAGTGCGCAGCCTGCATGGGATTCGCCATCTTGCATGGCAGGGCGATACTCAGGCGCTGAGCTTAACCGCTGGCAGCAGTACCCGAAGCGCACAGGGCTGGACGATTATTATGCCGAAGTGGGACAGTAGAGAAGGGGCGACAAACCGCTGGCGGCTGTCGGTAGTGGTAGAAGATGAACTGGGCCAGCGTGTCTCTTCCAATGAGATCACGCTATCACTGACCGAACCGTTTATCAGCGTTTCGGCAAATGATCCTCGTTAACCATGATGCACGACTTCGTTATCAGAAAATGCGTTCCTGATGCACCCAAACCGCCGCTTCTACGCGTGATTTGAGCTTCATTTTCTTCAGCATATGCTTCACATGAACTTTAACCGTGCTTTCGGTGATGTCCAGACGGCGGGCAATCATCTTGTTAGGCAGGCCCTGGGCAATAAGTTTGAGAATATCGCGCTCACGCGGCGTCAACTGGGTGACATCACGGTCAGACGTCGCGCGGTTGGCGCGCAGGCTGGCGGCCAGAACCGGCGTTAAGGCTTCGCTCAGTACCATTTCACCGGCGGCGGCCTGCTGTAATGCTTTCAGTAAATCTTCCGGCTCCATATCTTTCAGCAGGTAACCATCCGCGCCGCGTTTCAGTGCGGTAACGACATCTTCTTCATGATTGGATACGCTAAACACCACGATGCGGCCAGACAGGGACTTTTCACGCAGCTTGTCGAGGGTTTCCAGACCGTTCATGCCGGGCATGTTGAGATCAAGCAGGATCAGATCGGGATCAAGAGATTCAGCCAGCTCGATACCCTGTTCGCCATTGCTGGCTTCACCGACAACGGTGATATCCTGCGCCATGCTGACAAGCTGTTTTACACCGGTTCGCAGCATCGGATGATCGTCGATCAACAGGATGGTTGCCGGTTCCAGATTACTCATGGGTATCTCCTTGGACTTCTGTGAAGTTTGTTTCGGGAATAAAAGTGACAGTAACTTCAGTACCGCCTGTCTCACGACGGCGTACTCGGCAATCGCCGCGCAAGCTCTGCGCACGGTCGCGCATTATTATCATGCCGTAGTGGTTACTGCGTTCGGCGTTTTCCGGTACGCCGCAGCCGTTATCTTGTACTGTGAGTTTGATCTGTTTGCCATTTTGCACCACCGTCACGACGACTTCATCGGCATGGGAATGCTTCAGGGCGTTGCTCAGGGCTTCACGAGCAATTTGTAATAAGTGAATCGCCTGATGCGAAGGGACCAGGCGCGGCGGCAACTGATAGTCCAGCTTAACCGCAAAACCAAAGCGGGCGCTGTATTCCTGACAACTGGCTTCCAGCGCGGGTCGCAATCCGGGTTCAGTGAGCTGTAAACGGAAGGTCGTTAACAGCTCACGCAGTTGCGCCCACGAGGCGTTCAGTTCATTACGAATCTGGCTAAGCAGTTCGCGGCTATTCTCGGGCAGCGCATCGCCCTGCATCTGCAAACAGCTAACCTGCATCTTCATACATGAAAGCGATTGTGCAATAGAATCATGGAGTTCGCGCGCAATGGTGGCACGCTCTTCCATCACGATCAACTGCTGCTGGCGTTCCTGATGTCTGTCGAGCGCCAGTGTCGCGGTCAGTTGCTCAACCAGGGTATCGACCAGTTGTTGCTGATCGTGGCTGAGATGGCGTCCGTTCGGCAACGTAGCGAGCAGGATACCATACTGGGTATGCGCGTCGGTCAGCCGCCATTTCAGCGTGATACCACCGTCTATCGCGGGCAACGTACCGCGTGGGCACAGATGACATCCTTTCTCATCGCAACTGACATTGGACTGACAGGTAAATTCCTGATGATTATCTTCATCCTCCAGATCATAAACCCGCAGCTCAATATCATGCAGCAGGGTCAAATTCTGCAGGCCGTTCAGCACCGGAGAGAGGCGTTCGCACAACGGCACCTGAGAATGCAGGCGGCGGTTGGCTTGCCACAGAAAAGAGAGGATCTGATTTTTATGCTCCAGCCCGGCCGTTTTCTCTTGCACCCGCTGTTCCAGTACCGCATAACTTTCAGCCAGCTCTTCCGACATATTATTCAGCGCCGAGCCCAGAGCCGCCATCTCATTACGCCCGCTGATATGCGCACGTTGGGTAAAATCACGTTGGCTGACGGCTCGCGCCATCGCCAATAGCTGTTTCCATGGTTCCAGCAGACGTACGCGTAGCCAGATAATGGTGAAGACCAGCAGTAAGGCCATAAATGCCGCCATCAGGCGATGTAGCAGGACGACGCGTTCAATGCGTAATTCGGTGGTATGGTCGAAGGCGGTAACCAGCTTATCCAGCCCAACGACAAAGCGCGTTACATCTTGCGCTACCGCATCAGGCGTTTGCGCGTGGGCAAGCCCTGGCGCCAGCTCAGTGTGCCAGTAATCCTGTAATGCTTTTAACTGCGCCTGTTGTCCATCGCGCTGTGCGGCTCGCGTTAACTCTGGACTAAACGCCGTTTTCTCCATTTCATCCAGTAGCGGTTGATCGTCGGCTTCCAGGGGTACCGCCGCCAGCAGACGATAACTCTGCATACGCAGCGAGCCGGCTTTGTTAATTGCATGGGCGCTACCCTGAACGCCCTGAACCAGCCAACCGGAGACAGCCATACCTGCCACGCCGATGGCAGTAGACAATAAAACAATCAGCGCCACCTGGTTGACCAGCGTAAGCGGGGAGAGACAACGTTTAAACATGGTGACTTGTTCCTTCGGGTCTTCGTAGAACAGAAACCCTTTTGAATAACGGTTCTGCTGAAGGCAGTGGCGTTATTCTCGGCGATACACTGGAGTATACCCATACCTCAAACGGGCTACCTCTTAATTGCCAGCCAAGGGGGAGGTCATGGATCGGGGGGAGTAGAAGACGACAGAAGCGTGAAAAACCACATCTTTTTTACCGAAGTAATGTACTCATTTAGGGTGATGATAAATTTCAGGCATGAATAATGACACCTTTTCCTTTGATTTATATCAACTTACCTCCAGCTGTAAACCCTAAGGTTGCAGGCATCGAAACAAGTATCAGAGGTGTCTATGAGTCACTCATCTGCCCCGGAAAGGGCATCTGGAGCTGTAATTACAGAATGGCGGCCGGAAGATCCTGTCTTCTGGCAACAGCGTGGTCAACGAATCGCCAGCCGTAACCTGTGGATTTCCGTCCCTTGCTTACTGCTGGCGTTTTGCGTGTGGATGTTATTTAGCGCCGTGGCGGTGAACTTACCGAAAGTCGGCTTTAATTTCACCACGGAGCAATTGTTCATGTTGACGGCGTTGCCGTCGGTTTCCGGCGCGCTGCTGCGTGTGCCGTACTCCTTTATGGTTCCCCTGTTTGGTGGACGCCGCTGGACGGCATTCAGCACCGGTATCCTGATCGTCCCATGTGTATGGTTAGGTTTTGCGGTGCAGGATACCACCACGCCATTTAGTACCTTTATTATTATCTCCTTACTGTGCGGTTTTGCCGGTGCGAACTTTGCATCAAGCATGGCGAATATCAGCTTCTTCTTTCCAAAACAAAAGCAGGGCGGTGCGCTGGGTCTGAACGGTGGTCTGGGCAACATGGGCGTCAGTGTAATGCAGTTGGTTGCTCCGCTGGTGGTCTCACTGTCAATCTTCGCTGCATTTGGTAGCCAGGGCGTTGAGCAACCGGATGGCACGCAATTGTATCTGGCAAACGCCGCATGGATTTGGGTTCCGTTCCTCGCTGTGCTGACGCTGGCTGCATGGTTTGGTATGAACGAACTGGCAACCTCAAAAGCGTCATTGAAAGCGCAATTGCCGGTGCTAAAGCGCGGGCACCTGTGGATCATGAGCCTGTTGTATCTGGCAACCTTCGGTTCATTTATCGGCTTCTCAGCCGGTTTCGCGATGCTGTCAAAAACGCAGTTTCCTGAGGTACAGATCCTGCATTACGCCTTCTTTGGCCCGCTGATTGGCGCGCTGGCGCGCTCAGCTGGCGGTGCAATTTCTGACCGCCTGGGCGGAACTCGCGTGACGCTGGTGAACTTCGTGTTGATGGCTCTCTTCAGTGCCTTGCTGTTCCTGACGCTGCCAACCAATGGCGTAGGGGGCAACTTTACCGCTTTCTTCGCGGTGTTCCTGGCGCTGTTCCTGACGGCCGGTCTGGGCAGTGGTTCAACCTTCCAGATGATCTCCGTTATCTTCCGCAAGCTGACGATGGACAGAGTGAAAGCGGAAGGCGGGTCAGAAGAGAAGGCGATGCGTGAAGCGGCAACCGACACTGCGGCTGCGCTCGGTTTTATCTCTGCCATTGGCGCGATTGGCGGCTTCTTTATCCCCAAAGCATTTGGTACTTCCCTGGCGTTAACGGGCTCACCTGTTGATGCGATGAAAGTCTTTGTGATCTTCTATGTCGCCTGCGTGGTTATCACCTGGGCGGTGTACGGACGTCATTCTAAAAAGTAAAAAAGTGGTATACACAAAATCATTCGAATTGCGTCAAGGCGGCAAGTGAGAAATCCCCAGGAGCTTACTGTAGTAAGTGACTGGGGAGAACGAGCGCAGCCAACCCAGAGGCAGTTTGAAGGATGAAGTGTAGGTTGATTATCCATTGCGCGGCGTTAGACCGCGCTTTTTTTTGCCTGCTATTAGTTACAACATACTCTTGTGTTGTGACATGACAACATTCTGTGAGAACGGTGCTCGCAATATGCCTGGCAGGGGGGATACCCCTTAATACCCACTTATAAAGAATTTAACATTTGCATGATAAGTGGATTTGAAAAAGTTATTTAAATTCAATGCGTTAATTAATTCACTGATATCCCACTTAGGGGGTATGTGAAAAACGCCCCTCATTTTTCATCCCTGTCTGCCTTGATCGTTATCAATTCTCACGCCCTTTCAGAGCGTTACCTTCGCTGGCAAATAAGCAATGTCGATTTATCAGAGAGCCGTCAGGCTCCTACAGGAGAAAACCGATGAGTAAATTCCTGGACCGGTTTCGCTACTTCAAGCAGAAGGGCGAAACCTTTGCCGATGGGCACGGCCAGCTTCTCAATACCAACAGGGACTGGGAGGACGGATATCGCCAGCGTTGGCAGCATGACAAAGTCGTGCGTTCAACCCACGGCGTAAACTGCACCGGTTCATGCAGCTGGAAAATCTATGTGAAAAATGGTCTGGTGACCTGGGAAACCCAGCAAACTGACTACCCACGCACCCGTCCAGATATGCCAAACCACGAGCCTCGCGGCTGCCCGCGTGGTGCGAGCTATTCCTGGTATCTCTACAGCGCTAACCGTCTGAAATACCCGCTGATGCGCAAACGTCTGATGAAGATGTGGCGTGAAGCCAAAAAACTGCACAGCGATCCGGTAGATGCCTGGGCATCCATTATCGAAGACGCCGAAAAAGCAAAAAGCTTCAAACAAGCGCGTGGTCGTGGCGGCTTCGTTCGCTCCTCCTGGCAGGAAGTCAATGAACTGATTGCCGCTTCTAACGTGTACACCATCAAAACCTATGGTCCTGACCGCGTCGCAGGCTTCTCGCCAATCCCGGCGATGTCGATGGTTTCTTACGCATCCGGCGCACGCTATATGTCGCTGATTGGCGGTACCTGCCTGAGCTTCTATGACTGGTACTGCGACCTGCCGCCGGCTTCTCCGCAAACCTGGGGCGAACAGACCGACGTCCCTGAATCCGCTGACTGGTACAACTCCAGCTACATTCTTGCATGGGGTTCTAACGTCCCGCAGACCCGTACTCCGGATGCGCACTTCTTTACTGAAGTTCGCTATAAAGGCACCAAAACGGTAGCGATTACGCCGGACTACGCAGAAATCGCCAAACTGTGCGACCTGTGGCTGGCGCCGAAGCAGGGGACCGATGCGGCGATGGCAATGGCGATGGGCCACGTCATGTTGCGCGAGTTCCACCTCGATAACCCGAGCCAGTACTTCACCGACTACGTTCGTCGTTATACTGACATGCCAATGCTGGTGATGCTCGAAGAGCGCGACGGCTATTATGCTGCTGGTCGTATGCTGCGTGCAGCGGATCTGGTTGACTCTCTGGGCCAGGAAAATAACCCGGAATGGAAAACCGTCGCTATCAACAGCAACGGTGAAATGGTTGCGCCAAACGGTTCAATTGGTTTCCGTTGGGGCGAAAAGGGTAAATGGAACCTCGAGCAGCGCGACGGTACATCGGGCGATGAAACCGAACTGCAACTCAGTCTGCTCGGTAGCCAGGATGACATCGCTGAAGTCGGCTTCCCCTATTTTGGCGGCGAAGGTACCGAACACTTCAATAAAGTTGAACTGGAAAACATTCTGCTGCACAAATTGCCGGTTAAACGTCTGCAACTGGCCGACGGTTCTACCGCGCTGGTGACGACCGTTTACGATCTGACCATGGCCAACTACGGTTTGGAACGCGGTCTGAACGATGAAAACTGTGCAACCAGCTACGATGACCTGAAAGCGTATACGCCGGCATGGGCAGAGAAAATTACCGGTGTATCGCGCGCTCAAATCGTGCGCATCGCCCGCGAATTTGCGGATAACGCCGATAAAACGCACGGTCGTTCGATGATTATCGTCGGTGCAGGTCTGAACCACTGGTACCACCTCGATATGAACTATCGCGGCCTGATCAATATGCTGGTGTTCTGCGGCTGTATCGGCCAGAGCGGCGGTGGTTGGGCCCACTATGTCGGGCAGGAAAAACTGCGCCCGCAAACCGGCTGGCAGCCGCTGGCGTTTGCGCTGGACTGGCAGCGTCCGCCTCGTCATATGAACAGCACCTCTTACTTCTATAACCACTCCAGCCAATGGCGCTATGAGACGGTTACCGCACAGGAATTGCTGTCCCCGATGGCAGACAAATCCCGTTATAGCGGTCATTTGATTGACTTCAACGTTCGCGCTGAACGAATGGGGTGGTTACCGTCTGCACCGCAGTTAGGGACTAACCCGCTGCGTATCGCTGAAGAAGCGCAGAAAGCCGGCATGACGCCGGTGGATTACACCGTTAACGCCCTGAAAGACGGTTCTCTTCGCTTTGCGGCGGAACAGCCGGAAAACGGCAAAAACCATCCGCGTAACCTGTTTATCTGGCGTTCCAACCTGCTCGGATCTTCCGGTAAGGGCCACGAGTACATGCTGAAGTACCTGCTGGGCACTGAACACGGTATTCAGGGGAAAGATCTCGGCCAGCAGAGCGGCGTGAAGCCAGAAGAAGTGGAATGGCAGGACAACGGACTGGACGGCAAGCTGGATCTGGTGGTGACGCTGGACTTCCGTCTGTCGAGTACCTGTCTGTATTCCGATATCGTGCTGCCGACCGCAACCTGGTATGAAAAAGACGATATGAATACCTCGGATATGCATCCGTTTATTCATCCGTTGTCTGCCGCCGTTGACCCGGCCTGGGAATCGAAGAGCGACTGGGAGATCTATAAAGCCATCGCGAAGAAATTCTCTGAAGTGTGCGTGGGCCACCTCGGTAAAGAAACCGACGTTGTTACGCTGCCGATTCAGCACGACTCCGCCGCTGAGCTGGCGCAGCCGCTGGACGTGAAGGACTGGAAAAAAGGTGAGTGCGACCTGATTCCTGGCGTTACCGCGCCGCACATCATGACCGTAGAGCGTGATTATCCGGCAACCTATGAACGCTTTACCTCCATCGGCCCGCTGATGGAAAAAATCGGTAACGGCGGGAAAGGGATTGCCTGGAATACCCAGAGCGAAATGGATCTGCTGCGTAAGCTCAACTACACCAAGGCTGAAGGCCCGGCGAAAGGCCAGCCCTGGCTTAATACCGCCATTGATGCCGCCGAGATGATCCTCACCCTGGCGCCGGAAACTAACGGTCAGGTAGCCGTTAAAGCCTGGGCTGCGCTGAGTGAATTTACCGGTCGTGACCATACGCATCTGGCGCTAAATAAAGAAGACGAAAAAATTCGTTTCCGCGATATACAGGCGCAGCCGCGCAAAATTATCTCCAGCCCGACATGGTCAGGCCTGGAAGATGAACATGTGTCTTATAACGCCGGTTATACCAACGTTCATGAGCTGATCCCATGGCGTACGCTGTCTGGTCGCCAGCAGTTGTATCAGGATCACCAGTGGATGCGTGATTTCGGTGAAAGCCTGCTGGTTTACCGTCCGCCAATCGATACCCGTTCAGTGAAAGCGGTGATCGGCGAGAAGTCTAACGGTAACCCGGAAAAAGCGCTCAACTTCCTGACGCCGCACCAGAAATGGGGTATCCACTCCACCTACAGCGACAACCTGCTGATGCTGACATTGTCACGCGGTGGTCCGATCGTCTGGATGAGTGAAACGGATGCGAAAGACCTGGGTATCGAAGATAACGACTGGATCGAGGTCTTCAACAGCAACGGTGCATTAACTGCCCGCGCTGTTGTCAGCCAGCGTGTGCCGGCCGGGATGACCATGATGTACCACGCGCAGGAACGTATCGTTAACCTGCCGGGTTCAGAAATCACCCAGCAGCGCGGCGGGATCCACAACTCGGTTACCCGTATTACGCCGAAACCGACCCACATGATCGGCGGCTATGCACAGTTGGCCTACGGCTTTAACTACTACGGCACCGTCGGTTCAAACCGCGATGAGTTCGTCGTTGTACGTAAGATGAAGAACATTAACTGGTTGGATGGCGAAGGCAATGACCAGGTACAGGAGAGCGTAAAATGAAAATTCGTTCACAAGTCGGCATGGTGCTGAATCTTGATAAGTGCATCGGCTGCCACACCTGTTCAGTGACCTGTAAAAACGTCTGGACCAGCCGTGAAGGTATGGAGTACGCCTGGTTCAATAACGTGGAAAGTAAGCCTGGCGTCGGTTTCCCCAATGACTGGGAAAATCAGGAAAAATGGAAGGGCGGCTGGATCCGTAAAATCAACGGTAAACTGCAACCGCGCATGGGTAACCGTGCGCTGCTGCTGGGTAAAATCTTTGCTAACCCGCATCTACCGGGTATGGATGACTACTACGAGCCGTTTGATTTCGACTATCAGAATCTGCACACCGCGCCGGAAGGCAGCAAAGCGCAGCCGATTGCCCGTCCGCGCTCGTTGATTACCGGTCAGCGGATGGACAAAATCACCAGCGGTCCGAACTGGGAAGAAATTCTGGGCGGCGAATTCGAAAAACGCGCCAAGGACCAGAACTTCGAAAACATGCAGAAGGCGATGTACGGCCAGTTCGAAAACACCTTCATGATGTACCTGCCGCGCCTGTGCGAGCACTGCCTTAACCCGGCGTGTGTGGCGACCTGCCCGAGTGGTGCTATTTACAAGCGTGAAGAAGATGGCATCGTGCTGATCGACCAGGACAAGTGCCGCGGCTGGCGTATGTGCATCACCGGCTGCCCGTACAAGAAGATTTACTTCAACTGGAAGAGCGGGAAGTCCGAGAAGTGCATTTTCTGCTACCCGCGTATCGAAGCGGGTCAACCGACCGTTTGCTCCGAAACCTGTGTTGGCCGTATCCGTTATCTCGGCGTACTGCTGTATGACGCAGATGCGATCGAAAGCGCGGCCAGCACTGAGCACGAAAAAGATCTGTACCAGCGTCAACTGGACGTGTTCCTCGATCCGAACGATCCGGCTGTCATTGAACAGGCGCTAAAAGATGGTATTCCACTGAGCGTCATCGATGCTGCACAACAGTCTCCGGTTTACAAAATGGCGATGGACTGGAAGCTGGCGCTGCCGCTGCATCCGGAATACCGCACGCTGCCGATGGTCTGGTACGTGCCGCCTTTGTCACCGATTCAATCTGCCGCCGATGCGGGCGAGCTTGGCAGCAACGGCATTCTGCCGGATGTAGACAGTCTGCGTATCCCGGTTCAGTACCTGGCGAACCTGTTGACCGCTGGCGACACTCAGCCGGTACTGTTGGCGCTGAAACGTATGCTGGCAATGCGTCACTACAAACGTGCGGAAACTGTTGACGGAAAAGTTGATACCCGTGCGCTGGAAGAGGTGGGATTAAGCGAAGCGCAGGCACAGGAAATGTATCGTTACCTGGCGATTGCTAATTACGAAGATCGTTTCGTGGTGCCAAGCAGCCATCGTGAATTGGCCCGTGAGGCATTTCCGGAGAAAAGCGGTTGTGGCTTTACCTTCGGCGATGGTTGCCACGGTTCTGATACCAAATTCAATCTGTTCAACAGCCGCCGCATCGACGCTGTTGATGTGACCAGCAAAACGGAGCCGCACCAATGATTGAACTCGTCATTGTTTCGCGTCTGCTCGAGTACCCGGATGCTGCCTTATGGCAGCATCAGCAGGAGCTTTTCGATGCACTCGCGTCATCTGAGAACCTGGATAAAGAGGATGCCCTGACCCTGGGCGTTTTCCTGCGCGATTTAACCGCGCAGGACATGCTGGATGTTCAGGCCGCCTACAGCGAACTGTTTGACCGGGGCCGCGCCACATCGCTGCTGCTGTTTGAACATGTTCACGGGGAGTCCCGCGATCGCGGTCAGGCGATGGTTGACCTGATGGCACAGTATGAGCAGCACGGTTTACAGCTCGACAGCCGTGAACTTCCCGATCATCTGCCGCTGTATCTGGAATACCTTGCGCAGTTGCCGAAAAGCGAAGCGTTAGGTGGTTTACAGGATATCGCACCGATTCTGGCTTTGCTCAGCGCTCGCTTGCAACAGCGTGAAAGCCGTTATGCGGTGCTGTTTGATCTGCTGCTAAAACTGGCGAATACCGTTATCGACAGCGACAAAGTGGCTGAAAAAATTGCGGATGAAGCGCGTGATGATACACCACAAGCGCTTGATGCGGTCTGGGAAGAAGAGCAGGTGAAATTCTTCGCCGATCAGGGGTGTGGCGAGTCGGAAATCTCCGCTCACCAGCGTCGTTTTGCCGGGGCCGTTGCGCCGCAGTATCTGAATATCACCACCGGAGGACAGCAATAATGCACTTCCTGAATACGTTCTTCTTTGACATCTATCCGTACATCGCGGGTTCTGTCTTTCTGATCGGTAGTTGGCTGCGTTATGACTACGGGCAATATACCTGGCGCGCGGCGTCCAGTCAGATGCTGGATCGCAAAGGGATGAACCTGGCGTCAAACCTGTTTCATATCGGGATCCTGGGCATTTTTGCCGGGCACTTTCTGGGCATGTTGACGCCGCACTGGATGTACGAAGCGTGGCTACCGCTGGAAGTGAAACAAAAGATGGCTATGTTTGCGGGCGGCGCCTCAGGCGTGATGTGTCTGGTCGGCGGCGTGTTGCTGCTGAAACGTCGTCTGTTCAGCCCACGCGTGCGGGCCACCACCACTGGTGCGGATATTCTGGTGCTGTCCATTCTGGTTATCCAGTGTACCCTTGGCCTGCTGACCATTCCGTTCTCCGCTCAGCATATGGACGGTAGCGAGATGATGAAACTGGTGAACTGGGCGCAAACTGTGGTGACCTTCCACGGCGGCGCGTCTGAATATCTGGATGGCGTGGCGTTTATCTTCCGTATGCACTTGGTGCTGGGTATGACGCTGTTCCTGCTGTTCCCGTTCTCGCGTCTGGTGCACATCTGGAGCGTTCCGGTCGAGTATCTGACCCGCAAATACCAGATTGTACGCGCGCGTCACTAATCGGTTATCTGTGTAAGATAAAACCCTGCTCCGGCGGGGTTTTTTTATGCCTGTGTGCCGGATGGCGGCGTAACCGCCTTATCCGGCCTACGTAGACGTCAACTCTCTGTAGGCCTGATAAGCGCAGCGCATCAGGCCTATTGCGGGCACGATAGGGCATTGCAGTTGGATTGGGTGTTAATGCTTTATGAAGTGATGGTGGTGGGGGAAGGATGACTCAGCGCTGCGCGCTTCGCCCTTCGGGTCGTTGCCTGCGGCAACGCTTTCTCGCTGACGCTCGAATCGAACCTTAATCGAAGCTTCTCATCCTTCCCGCATGGGCAGAATATAGTGCAATAAGGTTTGATTTTGCTGAAGTGCGACAGGGAAATGATGGTGGTGGGGGAAGGATTCGAACCTTCGAAGTCGATGACGGCAGATTTACAGTCTGCTCCCTTTGGCCGCTCGGGAACCCCACCAGGGGTATACTTATTTTTGAGAATTTACGAGAATGAATGGTGGTGGGGGAAGGATTCGAACCTTCGAAGTCGATGACGGCAGATTTACAGTCTGCTCCCTTTGGCCGCTCGGGAACCCCACCACAGGGTAAATTCATTATGCTGCTTGCATTCTATAGCGGGAAGGATTATTCGGAGCTAAAGCTCCTCACCCTTCGGGCCGTTGCCTGCGGCAACGTTCTCTCACTATCGCTCGAGTCGAACCTTGAAGTCGATGACGGCAGATTTGCAGTCAGCTCCCTTATGATCGCTCGGGAACCCCACCACGGGGTAATGCTTATTAGTGGCCTGCTTCTGTTGGAAGCGGGGCGCATCATAACAGATGATGCGCCCCTGTAAAGTATTCCGTTGATAAAAAAGAACTGGTTGCCTGATTTTTACGCGTAAAGATGTAAAGGTAACCAATTAAATTATCAATCGATTACAGAATGATCGTTCGGTTACCGTAAACAAATACGCGTTGAGCCAGAACCTGATACAGCGCGCGACTTAATACATTTTTTTCAACGTCACGGCCGGCACGCATCATGTCTTCTGCGGTGTAGGTGTGATCAACATGAATTACGTCCTGCATAATGATAGGGCCTTCATCCAGGTTATCATTCACATAGTGGGCCGTTGCGCCAATGATCTTCACCCCGCGCTCGTAAGCCTGGTGGTATGGGCGAGCGCCAATAAATGCCGGCAGGAATGAATGGTGAATATTGATAATCTTATTCGGGAAGCGTGAAACAAAGGTCGGCGTCAGTACGCGCATGTATTTTGCCAGCACGACATAATCAGGTTGGTGCGCGTCGATAGCATCGGCCATTTTCTGGTCGTGTTCGTCACGGGTTAAACCTTCGTGACTGACCAGTTCAAACGGAATATCAAAGCGCTCAACCAAAGGACGCAGCGTCTCGTGGTTGCCGATCACCGCAGCGATTTCAACATCCAGCCCGCCATAATTGGCCTTCATTAACAGATCGCCCAGACAATGCGCTTCCTTGGTGACCAAAATAACGATACGGCGGCGTCCTGCCGGCGTTAATTCACGGATGGAACCATCTGGTAAGGCGCTATCAAGATCGGCAAGCAGCGTGACATCATTAAAAATGCCCTCCAGTTCGGTACGCATAAAAAAGCGCCCGGTACGGTGGTCCACGAACTCATTATTCTGCACGATATTCAGTTCATGCTTGTAACAGATATTTGTAATGCGCGCGATCAGACCTTTTTGGTCCGGGCAAATAGTACGCAGCACTTTTCGTTGTAATGAATGCATTTGCAGCGGTGATCCTATTGAGAATGTTTGCAAAATTGATACTGTCGGGCGTTGATTAGCCGCAGCACTTCTTAAATTTTTTACCCGAGCCACAAGGGCAGGCGTCGTTTCGTCCAATTTGAGGGCGTGTACCGTCTATATAGTACCACTGACCGTTTTCTTTTAAAAAACGAGAGCGTTCGATAATTGCGCCAGTTTTTCCCTGTTCAGAAAACCGCGCGACAAAACTGACGTAGCCAATATTTTCTGAATCTGCCGTGTGTTGCTCAAAAACGGTCAGTCCCAGCCATTCGGTATGCGTAAATCCTGCGATAATGTCGTCACGAAACGCAGCGGCATGGCAGTCCGGATGCCAGGTCTTGATAAGGTAATCTGCGTCTTTCATCACAAAAGCGCAGTAACGAGAACGCATGAGGTGTGACGGCGTAGGTGCTACTTGCGCGCCGGACACATAACGGTAGCAACATAGGCTATACTCGACAGCGCTACCACAGGGACAAAGCTGAGACACAAAGTACTCCCTGGAATAAAAAAACGGCGTAAAAACGCCAGGGTGGCACTATGTTAACTGAGCGGTAGCGATGTTGCTACGTCTGCAAGCCAGGGGAAGTTTGTACGTACAATGAGAAAAATTAAAATTGGGCTGGCGCTAGGTTCCGGCGCGGCGCGCGGCTGGTCGCATATCGGCGTGATTAAAGCCCTTAAGCATATGGGGATTGATGTTGATATTGTGGCAGGGTGCTCCATTGGTTCGCTGGTTGGCGCTGCCTACGCCTGCAATAAGTTGTCTGCACTCGAACAGTGGGTTTGTTCATTCAGTTATTGGGACGTCTTACGCCTGATGGATCTCTCCTGGCGCAGGGGGGGACTACTGCGCGGAGAACGTGTGTTCAACCAGTACCGTAATGTCATGCCGGTAGAAGCGATTGAACAATGCACACGCCGTTTCGCAACTGTTGCAACCAATTTAAGTACGGGTCGGGAACTCTGGTTCACCGAAGGTGATTTGCACCTGGCTGTCCGGGCATCCTGCAGTATTCCTGGTCTGATGTCTCCTGTAGCGCATAATGGCTACTGGTTGGTCGATGGCGCGGTGGTGAATCCCGTCCCCGTTTCCCTGACGCGTGCGCTGGGCGCCGATATCGTTATTGCGGTCGACCTGCAGCACGATGCGCACCTTATGCAGCAAGATTTACTCTCCTTCAACGTCAGTAGCGATGCTGAATCAGGCGATGGCGCTGACGAACTCTCATGGCATGGCCGTCTGAAAGAGCGTCTGAGCAACATTACGGCGAGGCGGACAGTGACCGCGCCGACGGCGATGGAGATCATGACAACCTCTATTCAGGTTCTGGAAAATCGTCTGAAACGTAACCGTATGGCTGGCGACCCGCCTGATATCCTGATTCAGCCGTTTTGTCCGCAAATATCCACGCTGGATTTCCACCGCGCCAGTGCAGCAATTGCTGCCGGGCAGTTGGCGGTTGAGAAGAAAATGGATGAGCTTCTACCTCTGGTGAAGACCAACGTCTAGGCATTTTTTATCAATACTTAAGTTAAATCTGACAGGCGTGAGTAGCAATAGCATGCCACTATTTATTAAAGCCAGTCAGGGGGGAGAATATGACGCAGCCATTGGTCGGAAAACAGATTCTTATCGTTGAGGATGAGCCGGTATTCCGCTCACTCATGGACTCATGGTTTTCCTCTTTGGGAGCGACAACGGCGGTGGCCGGCGATGGGCTTGAAGCACTGGATTTACTTGGCCATTTTACGCCTGACTTGATGATCTGCGACCTGGCAATGCCACGAATGAACGGTCTTAAACTGGTTGAGTATTTACGCAATCGGGGCGATCAAACGCCAATACTGGTGATTTCAGCGACGGAAAACATGTCTGATATAGCCAAAGCGCTGCGACTCGGTGTGGACGACGTTCTTCTGAAACCGGTGAAGGATCTTAATCGTCTGCGAGAAACGGTTTTTGCGTGCCTGTATCCCAATATGTTCAATTCGCGGGTAGAAGAAGAAGAGCGGCTGTTTCGCGACTGGGATGCCATGGTGGACGATCCTGCCGCTGCAGCAAAGCTGTTGCAGGAGCTACAGCCTCCTGTATCGCAAGTGATTTCACAATGTCGCATAAACTATCGGCAATTGGTTGCCGCCGATCAACCGGGACTGGTGCTGGATATTGCGCCGCTGTCGGATCACGACCTTGCTTTTTATTGTCTGGATGTCACGCGGGCAGGGGATAATGGCGTGCTGGCCGCATTATTACTGCGAGCCCTATTTAACGGTTTGCTGCAGGAGCAGCTGACGCAACAAAATCAGCGGCTGCCAGAGTTAGGGGCGTTATTGAAACAGGTGAACCATTTGCTGCGTCAGGCTAATTTACCCGGCCAGTTTCCCTTGCTGGTAGGGTATTACCACAGCGGGTTAAAAAACCTGATTCTGGTATCAGCAGGACTGAATGCGACATTAAATACCGGTTCCCATCAGGTACAAATCAGCAATGGCGTACCCCTGGGAACGCTTGGCAATACCTATCTTAATCAGTTGAGCCAGCGCTGTGAGTCATGGCAGTGCCAAATTTGGGGGGCGGGTGGTCGCCTGCGCCTGATGTTGTCTGCGGAATGAACAATTGAGCGAGGGAGGAATGAAATTGCTTCACCTCCCTCATGCTGCGAGTGCTACTATCAGCGCCAGATTTATTCGTATTTGTCTTAATTATACCGACGTGCGTCCTTTTCAGACCAGAGGCTTACCGCTGTACTGATATACTTGGATGCGATACAGATTGATGAACACGTTCAATACATGAACAGTCCAGGAGAGTTTTAAATGGCTGCTATTAATTCAAAAGTCAAAAAGGCCGTTATCCCGGTTGCGGGATTAGGAACCAGGATGTTACCGGCTACGAAGGCAATCCCGAAAGAGATGCTACCGTTGGTTGATAAGCCATTAATTCAGTACGTGGTAAACGAATGTATTGCTGCGGGTATCACTGAAATTGTACTTGTAACTCACTCGTCTAAAAATTCCATTGAAAACCACTTCGATACCAGCTTTGAGTTAGAAGCTATGCTGGAAAAACGTGTAAAACGTCAGTTGCTGGAAGAAGTGCAATCTATTTGTCCGCCGCATGTCACTATTATGCAGGTACGTCAGGGGCTGGCTAAAGGTTTGGGTCACGCAGTATTGTGCGCGCACCCGGTTGTTGGCGATGAACCGGTTGCGGTTATTCTGCCAGACGTAATTCTGGATGAATACGAATCAGATTTATCCCGCGAAAACCTCGCCGAAATGATTCATCGTTTTGATGAAACCGGCAGCAGCCAGATTATGGTCGAGCCCGTAGAAGATGTTACCGCTTATGGCGTAGTGGATTGTAAAGGCGTTGAATTAGCGCCGGGCGAAAGCGTGCCGATGGTTGGCGTTGTTGAAAAGCCGAAAGCGAATGTTGCGCCATCTAATTTGGCGGTCGTGGGCCGTTATGTTCTCAGTGCGGATATCTGGCCTCTGCTGGCAAAAACGCCTCCTGGAGCGGGCGACGAAATTCAGCTCACAGACGCTATCGATATGCTGATTGAAAAAGAAACGGTTGAAGCCTATCACATGAAGGGCAAAAGCCATGACTGTGGTAATAAGCTGGGCTATATGCAGGCGTTCGTTGAATATGGTATTCGCCATAATACCCTCGGCGCTGAATTTAAAGCCTGGCTGGAAGAAGAGATGGGTATTAAGAAGTAACCACCAGTAATTATCAGGTCAGATCGGCGCTGTTAATCCAGCGCCGTTTTTTTTATACCTAATCCGGGTAGGGGCCATGCGAAGTACAGGTAAAAAAAATCCCGCCAGTGGCGGGATTTTAAGCAAACCATTTCTGAATTATTCCTTGATCAGGAAATCGTCCAGTTGTTTACCTTGTTCTTCCATCGCTTTTTTGATCACAGCCGGTGTACGACCCTGGCCAGTCCAGGTTTTAGTTTCACCGTTTTCGTCAACATAGCTATATTTAGCCGGACGCGCAGCGCGTTTAGCTTTGGTGCCAGATTTAACAGCAGCCATGCTATTCAGCAGCTCGTTCGGATCAATACCGTCAGCAATCAGCATTTCACGATATTGTTGCAGTTTACGAGTACGTTCTTCAACTTCAGCAGCAGCAGCGCTTTCTTCTTCACGACGCTCGCTAACTACAACTTCTAATTTTTCCAGCATTTCTTCAAGCGTTTCCAGAGTACATTCTCTTGCCTGCGCACGAAGAGTACGGATGTTGTTCAGAATTTTAAGTGCTTCGCTCATTGTAGTAATCTCAAACTTATATTGGGGGTGGTTTGTTGAGCTAATAATAGAGCGATAATTTCAGTTGTGCAATAGCCAGGAATGTAAGGAATTCAAAATTGCGCTTTATTTAGTATCAGAATTAATTCCTCTGTCTTAAATTCTCCGTGATGTTGGGCATAAAAAAGGCTTATTGGCGGGGGGGCTTCTCAACGGTTGAGAGTAAAAATTCAAGATTCAGGTCACATTTTATCGTGTTCAAATAGTATCACTTTGCAGTGATTTCAACCTTTTGTATTAGTTTTGCTTACGTGAATTCGCTATTACATGGCGGCGGTGGGGCGATTCAATAACAATAAGGGAACGGTTTCTTAATTGTCGACCCTTGATAAGCGAGGCCGATCAATTTCATGAGCACTATTTGTGAAAGAATGTGTATATACGGTTCAGCTCCAGCCTGTTTGGGTTAAGATGTCGCGCTATCATACTCCCAGCCATAAAGAGCACCTGCATTCTCTGGTTATTAAGGCGGCACTGAGCGAGTCGGTACGCTTCTTTATACGTCTTTCGGGACAACGCTGCACCGACATGTTCGTGAAATATGCTACAATCCCGCCCATATTTATTTCCCCAGATGAGGGCCTACGGTCAATGGCACAGCTATATTTTTACTATTCTGCAATGAATGCCGGTAAGTCGACTGCATTGCTGCAATCTTCGTACAATTATCAGGAACGTGGAATGCGCGCTGTAGTATATACCGCGGAAATTGATGACCGTTTTGGCACTGGAAAAGTAAGTTCACGTATAGGTCTGTCGTCACCTGCAAAATTGTTTAACCAAAATTCATCATTGTTCGAAGAGATTCGCGCCGACAATGCGCAGCAAAGAATTCACTGTGTACTGGTTGATGAGTCTCAGTTTCTGACGCGACAACAGGTTTATGAATTATCTGAAGTTGTCGATCGGCTGGATATTCCCGTGTTGTGTTACGGTTTACGCACCGATTTTCGTGGTGAGCTATTCTGCGGCAGTGAATACCTGCTTGCGTGGTCAGATAAGCTGGTTGAATTAAAAACTATTTGCTTCTGTGGCCGTAAGGCCAGCATGGTGCTACGTCTTGATCAGGCCGGAAGACCTTTTAACGAAGGCGAGCAGGTGGTTATAGGCGGAAACGAGCGCTATGTGTCGGTATGCCGTAAGCATTATAAGCAAGCGCAGTCTGAAGGCTCTCTGACGGCAATACAAGAACGACACAGCCACGATTAACCCTATGCGCTTCTGGGCGCTTATAAACACAGGGTAGGCCACAACCATTCATGCGTGTCTCTACCCTGTCACACGCTCTTCTGACGCCATCCTGGCTTCCTCCCTGCAAGTAATCTTCACCAGGCCATATCTCGCAAGTGGTGGAGTCAGGTATTACCTGATTTTGGTCGTGTAAGGTACAAAAAAAACGGTCCCGAAAAGGGACCGTTTATAGTCAGACTAAAACTTTACTGAAGGAATTAAGCGGATTTCTTCGCTTTTTTCTCAGCTTTCGGTGCAGCTACTGCTTCAGCCTTAGCGGTGGTTTCACCTTCGCTGTACTCACGGCCGTAGTAGGTATCCAGCAGAATCTGCTTCAGCTCAGCAATCAGCGGATAACGCGGGTTAGCACCAGTACACTGGTCGTCAAACGCATCTTCAGACAGTTTGTCAACGTGTGCCAGGAAGTCAGCTTCCTGCACGCCAGCTTCACGGATAGACTTAGGAATACCCAGTTCAGCTTTGATTTCGTCCAGCCAGCCCAGTAGTTTCTGGATTTTCGCGGCAGTACGGTCGCCCGGTGCGCTCAGACCCAGGTGGTCGGCGATTTCAGCATAGCGACGACGCGCCTGCGGACGGTCGTACTGGCTGAATGCTGTCTGTTTGGTCGGGTTGTCGTTCGCGTTGTAACGAATAACGTTGCTGATCAGCAGGGCGTTCGCCAAACCGTGAGGAATGTGGAACTGAGAACCCAGCTTGTGCGCCATGGAGTGACATACACCCAGGAAGGCGTTCGCAAACGCAATACCGGCGATGGTCGCTGCACTGTGTACACGCTCACGGGCTACCGGGTTCTTGGAACCTTCGTGGTAGGACGCTGGCAGGTTTTCTTTCAGCAGTTTCAGCGCCTGCAGAGCCTGACCGTCAGAGAACTCAGAAGCCAGTACGGAAACGTAAGCTTCCAGAGCGTGAGTAACGGCATCCAGACCACCGAACGCACACAGGGACTTCGGCATATCCATCACCAGGTTGGCATCGACAATCGCCATATCCGGGGTCAGGGCGTAGTCAGCCAGCGGATATTTCTGACCGGTTGCATCGTCGGTCACAACCGCAAACGGTGTTACTTCAGAACCGGTACCGGAAGTGGTGGTGACGGCGATCATTTTCGCTTTCACGCCCATTTTCGGGAACTTGTAGATACGTTTACGGATATCCATAAAGCGCAGCGCCAGTTCTTCGAAGTGGGTTTCCGGGTGTTCGTACATAACCCACATAATTTTCGCGGCGTCCATCGGGGAACCACCACCCAGCGCGATAATCACGTCTGGTTTGAAGGAGTTAGCCAGCTCAGCGCCTTTACGAACAACGGTCAGAGTCGGGTCAGCTTCAACTTCAAAGAACACTTCGGTTTCAACGCCAGCCGCTTTCAGAACAGAGGTGATCTGGTCAGCATAGCCATTGTTAAACAGGAAGCGGTCGGTCACGATCAGCGCACGTTTGTGACCATCAGTAATCACTTCATCCAGCGCGATTGGCAGAGAGCCACGACGGAAGTAGATAGATTTCGGAAGTTTGTGCCACAACATGTTTTCAGCTCGCTTAGCAACGGTTTTCTTGTTGATCAGGTGCTTAGGACCAACGTTTTCAGAGATGGAGTTACCACCCCAGGAACCACAACCCAGAGTCAGGGAAGGTGCGAGTTTGAAGTTGTACAGGTCACCGATACCACCCTGAGAAGCAGGGGTGTTAATCAGGATACGCGCGGTTTTCATCATCTGACCGAAGTAAGCAACGCGTTCTGGCTGGTTATCCTGGTCGGTGTACAGGCAAGAGGTATGACCGATACCGCCCATCGCAACCAGTTTTTCAGCTTTGTCCACTGCGTCTTCGAAGTCTTTCGCACGATACATAGCCAGCGTCGGAGACAGTTTTTCGTGAGCAAACGGTTCGCTTTCGTCAACAACCTTAACTTCACCAATCAGAATCTTAGTGGTTTCTGGTACGGAGAAGCCTGCCAGTTCAGCAATTTTGTAGGCTGGCTGACCAACGATAGCGGCGTTCAGCGCGCCATTTTTCAGGATAACGTCCTGAACAGCTTTCAGCTCTTTGCCCTGCAGCAGGTAGCCGCCGTGAGTGGCGAAACGCTCACGTACTGCGTCGTATACAGAGTCAACCACGACAACAGACTGTTCAGAAGCACAGATTACGCCGTTATCGAAGGTTTTAGACATCAGAACAGATGCAACAGCACGTTTGATATCAGCGGTTTCGTCGATAACAACAGGGGTGTTACCTGCGCCTACGCCGATTGCCGGTTTACCGGAGCTGTATGCCGCTTTAACCATGCCTGGACCACCGGTCGCAAGGATCAGGTTGATGTCCGGGTGGTGCATCAGTGCGTTAGACAGTTCTACGGAAGGTTGATCGATCCAGCCGATCAAGTCTTTCGGTGCGCCAGCAGCGATTGCCGCTTGCAGAACGATGTCAGCAGCTTTGTTAGTGGCATCCTTAGCACGCGGATGCGGAGAGAAGATGATGGCGTTACGGGTCTTCAGGCTGATCAGCGATTTGAAGATAGCAGTAGAAGTCGGGTTAGTGGTTGGAACGATACCGCAGATGATACCAATCGGTTCAGCAATAGTAATGGTACCGAAAGTGTCGTCTTCAGACAGCACTCCACAGGTTTTTTCATCTTTGTAAGCGTTGTAAATGTATTCAGAAGCAAAGTGGTTTTTAATCACTTTATCTTCGACAATGCCCATGCCAGATTCGGCAACGGCCATTTTCGCGAGAGGGATTCGAGCGTCTGCGGCAGCCAGAGCGGCGGCGCGGAAGATTTTGTCAACCTGTTCTTGAGTGAAACTGGCATATTCACGCTGGGCTTTTTTTACGCGCTCTACAAGTGCGTTAAGTTCAGCGACATTAGTAACAGCCATAATGCTCTCCTGATAATGTTAAACTTTTTTAGTAAATCATCTGCTCGATACGAGAGTATAGACAGACCGACGAAAATTTGTGTAACGGTTTGAAAATTAAACGGTTAATTAACGTCCACTTTACCTTGATTTACTAAAAGAGCTTATACGCAAGCGCCAGATAACTTTTACGCTTTACCTCCAGGGGACGTAAGCAAGGTTACTCACTTCTGAGTAGTAATTGCGTGATCTGGATCAAGATTTCGCAAAGCTGACACCTTTCAGCAGGCCCTTTTAGCGTTTCTCGGTAAGTGTTAAAAAATTGAGGTGATGAATGCAAATCACATTAGCATATTTAATACATATTAATAACACTAAGTGTTAGTAGCGTATTTACGTAGATATACGCAGATAGAAGGTGAAGTATGCTGACAAAAGGCGTATCTTCAGCGCGGATTTTTCCAATTTTTATGACTCATTTTATCCGGCTAACGCTTCGGAGCTAACCGTGATCCAAACGCTATTTGATTTTCCTGTTTATTTTAAATTTTTTATTGGGTTATTTGCCCTGGTTAACCCGGTAGGGATCATCCCGGTCTTTATCAGTATGACCAGTTATCAAACTGCGGCTGCGCGAAACAAAACCAATCTCACGGCAAACCTGTCGGTCGCTATCATCCTGTGGACTTCGCTGTTCCTGGGCGACGGTATCCTGCAACTTTTCGGTATCTCTATAGATTCGTTCAGGATTGCCGGCGGTATTCTGGTTGTGACTATCGCGATGTCGATGATTAGTGGCAAACTTGGCGAAGATAAGCAGAACAAACAGGAAAAATCAGAAACCGCCATTCGTGAAAGCATTGGCGTGGTGCCGTTGGCATTGCCCCTGATGGCGGGACCGGGGGCTATTAGCTCGACTATCGTTTGGGGGACGCGTTACCACAGTGCGATTAATCTGTTTGGCTTTTTTATCGCGATTGCGTTGTTTGCCTTGTGTTGTTGGGGGCTGTTTCGCATGGCGCCGTGGTTAGTGCGCTTGCTGGGGCAAACGGGGATCAACGTCATTACGCGTATTATGGGGCTGTTACTCATGGCCTTAGGGATTGAATTCATTGTTACTGGTATCAAATCCATTTTCCCCGGTTTGCTTGCCTGATATTCCTTCTTCAGTATAAACGGAGCCGCTGTTGGCTCCGTTTCCTTTCATTATCAGTAAAACTTCTCACTAAAGTTGATAATCAGCATAACAATAATGAAAAATGCTGATGGTTAACGATTCAGTTATTCATTGATTTTATGGATATAACCCTCAGCTCTGCGTCAGAAGGAGCACGATATTGCTGTTATTTTATTAACATCATACTCTGGGGCTTGCTGTGGGATTATCGAAATGTTATTAGTTATTTCAGCGTTTTTTTTAGATGAATGTGCTAATTAATAATCAATTGTTAAATTTATGTGCATTTTGGCATGGTGTTGATACCGGACAGGGGCGTCAACTATGCCCATCAGGCAATTCATTGATTATTAATGTTTTATTGCAATGAATTTTCATTCGCAAGCCTTTGCCAGTGAGATTTATTTCTAATAAAAGAGAATTGGTTAACAAATTTGTAAAATGTATTGGCGATGAAGAAACGCATTTGGTACTTTCCGGCCAGGTATTTTGCAGAAGAATTGACGTTGATGAGAATGATTTTCACTTGGTTTCTCTCAACAGGGTAATAGCGTGTTTCCGGCAGGGGAGACACGTAGATAATCGACGCAAGGCGGTCGTACGAATCGCCAGAATAAATAAAGTCGGTGATAGCAAGCAGTAAAACAATAAACCACCTGACGGCAGAAAATCTCCGGTGCCGTACAGGGATCCTGACAGGATTAACAGTCTGGTTAAAAAACCAGCCATAATAATGAGGGAGTACAAACACAATGACGAACATCACTAAAAAAAGTTTAGTAGCTGCGGGGATCCTCACTGCGCTAATCGCTGGAAATGTGGCCACGGCGGCAGTTGTGCCAGCGGGAGTGCAGCTTGCTGAAAAGCAGACTCTGGTGCGTAATAACGGTTCGGAAGTTCAGTCTCTCGACCCACATAAAATCGAAGGGGTGCCGGAATCCAACATTAACCGGGACCTGTTTGAAGGTTTATTAATCAGCGATGTCGATGGCAAACCATCGCCGGGCGTGGCTGAGAAATGGGACAATAAAGATTTTAAAGTCTGGACGTTCCATCTGCGTAAAGATGCTAAATGGTCTGACGGTACACCTGTTACCGCGCAAGATTTTGTGTACAGCTGGCAACGTTTGGCTAACCCAAATACTGCCTCACCGTACGCCAGTTATTTGCAGTACGGTCATATCGTCAATATTGATGACATCATCGCCGGTAAAAAGCCGGTCACCGATCTCGGTGTGAAAGCGATTGATGATCATACTTTTGAAGTAACCCTGAGCGAACCTGTTCCTTATTTCTACAAACTGCTCGTGCACTCTTCCGTTTCACCGGTTCCTAAAGCCGCCGTTGAAAAATACGGCGATAAGTGGACTCAGCCCGCCAACATTGTCACTAACGGCGCGTATAAACTGAAGGACTGGGTGGTTAACGAGCGCATTGTGCTTGAGCGTAATACCAACTACTGGGACAACGCCAAAACCGTTATTAACCAGGTGACCTACCTGCCAATTTCTTCTGAAGTGACTGACGTTAACCGCTATCGCAGCGGTGAAATCGACATGACCTATAACAACATGCCGATCGAGTTATTCCAGAAACTGAAAAAAGAGATCCCGAACGAAGTTCACGTTGACCCGTATCTGTGCACCTATTATTACGAAATCAACAACCAGAAAGCACCGTTCAACGATGTTCGTGTTCGTACCGCTCTGAAGCTGGCGATGGATCGTGACATCATCGTCAACAAAGTGAAAAACCAGGGCGACCTGCCTGCCTATAGCTTTACGCCTCCTTACACCGATGGCGCGAAACTGGTTGAGCCAGAGTGGTTCAAATGGTCACAGGAAAAACGTAATGAAGAGGCGAAGAAATTGCTGGCTGAGGCCGGTTATACCGCTGAAAAACCGTTGACCTTTGACCTGCTGTATAACACCTCAGACCTGCACAAGAAGCTGGCTATCGCCGCGGCTTCTATCTGGAAGAAAAATCTGGGCGCTAACGTCAAGCTGGAAAACCAGGAGTGGAAAACATTCCTCGATACGCGTCATCAGGGCAACTATGATGTTTCACGTGCGGGCTGGTGCGCGGATTACAACGAACCAACTTCCTTCCTGAATATGGTGCTGTCCGACAGCTCCAACAACACGGTTCACTATAAGAGCCCTGCATTTGACAAGCTGATTGCAGATACACTGAAAGTGACAGATGAAGCGCAGCGCAGTGAGCTGTATTCGAAAGCGGAGCAGCAACTGGATAAAGATTCTGCGATTGTACCGGTTTATTACTATGTTAACGCCCGCCTGGTGAAACCATGGGTTGGCGGATACTCCGGTAAAGACCCGATGGATAATATCCATGTAAAAGACTTGTATATTATCAAGCATTAATGGCAAGACGTGGGGCAATCAATTTTGCCCCACAGTGTCTTTTTTCATCGCACTATTCACACCTCTTCGAATGAAAAGGGGGATACCCTAAATAATTCGAGTTGCAGGAAGGCGGCGACGCAACGAATCCCCGGGAGCTTACGAGTAGTAAGTGATCGGGGTGAGTGAGAAAGCCAACGCACCTGCGACTGGAAGTATGACGGGTATAAAGGCACACGCCGGAAGGTACGGGTTATGTTGAAATTTATATTACGTCGCTGTCTGGAAGCGATTCCGACGCTGTTTATTCTTATTACGATTTCATTCTTTATGATGCGCCTTGCTCCGGGAAGCCCATTCACCGGGGAACGCGCATTGCCGCCCGAAGTGCTGGCTAATATAGAAGCGAAATATCATCTCAACGATCCCATCTCCACACAGTATTTCAGCTACCTGAAACAACTGGCGCATGGCGATTTTGGGCCATCTTTTAAATATAAAGATTACACGGTTAACGACCTTGTCGCTTCAAGTTTTCCGGTGTCAGCGAAGCTTGGCGCAGCGGCCTTTATTCTGGCGGTGCTCGTCGGCGTTAGCGCAGGGGTGATCGCCGCGCTGAAGCAAAATACGCGCTGGGACTACACGGTAATGGGGGTCGCGATGACCGGGGTGGTTATCCCCAGTTTCGTCGTTGCTCCCTTATTGGTCATGATATTTGCCATAACGTTGAAATGGCTGCCCGGCGGTGGCTGGAACGGCGGGGCGTTGAAATTTATGATCCTGCCGATGGTGGCGTTATCGCTCGCCTATATCGCCAGTATCGCCCGTATTACCCGCGGCTCAATGATTGAAGTGCTGCACTCAAACTTTATTCGTACCGCGCGCGCCAAAGGTCTGCCGATGCGGCGGATTATTTTCCGCCATGCGTTAAAACCTGCGCTGCTACCCGTGCTGTCTTATATGGGACCGGCATTTGTCGGCATAATCACTGGTTCAATGGTCATTGAAACCATCTATGGTTTGCCGGGCATTGGGCAACTGTTCGTCAATGGCGCCTTAAATCGCGACTATTCGCTGGTCCTGAGTCTGACCATTCTGGTCGGTACGCTGACTATCGTGTTTAACGCGATTGTCGATGTGCTGTATGCCGTTATCGATCCGAAGATTCGTTACTGATACTGGAGCTCGCTATGATGTTAAGTAAGAAAAACAGCGAGGCGCTGGAGAATTTCAGTGAAAAGCTGGAGGTCGAAGGTCGCAGCCTGTGGCAGGACGCGCGTCGCCGTTTTATGCATAACCGCGCGGCGGTGGCAAGCCTGGTGGTGCTGGTGATTATTGCGCTGTTTGTGACGTTGGCGCCGATGCTGTCGCAGTTCACCTACTTTGATACCGACTGGGGAATGATGTCCAGCGCGCCAGATATGGAGTCCGGGCACTACTTTGGTACCGACTCATCAGGTCGCGACCTGCTGGTGCGTGTGGCGATTGGCGGGCGCATCTCGCTGATGGTCGGCATTGCCGCCGCGTTGGTGGCGGTCGTGGTTGGCACGCTGTATGGTTCTTTGTCGGGTTATCTCGGCGGTAAAATCGACTCGGTAATGATGCGCCTGCTGGAAATCCTCAACTCCTTCCCGTTCATGTTCTTCGTGATCCTGCTGGTGACCTTCTTTGGGCAAAATATCCTGCTGATTTTTGTCGCTATCGGAATGGTTTCCTGGCTGGATATGGCGCGTATCGTGCGTGGACAAACGCTGAGTCTGAAGCGCAAAGAGTTTATTGAGGCGGCGCAAGTCGGCGGGGTGTCTACCGCGCGCATCGTTATCCGTCATATTGTGCCAAACGTATTGGGGGTTGTGGTGGTCTACGCCTCGTTGCTGGTGCCCAGCATGATCCTGTTTGAGTCTTTCCTGAGTTTTCTGGGATTAGGGACGCAGGAGCCGTTAAGTAGCTGGGGCGCATTGCTGAGTGATGGCGCCAACTCAATGGAAGTATCGCCATGGCTGTTGCTGTTCCCGGCCGGTTTCCTGGTGGTTACTTTGTTCTGTTTTAACTTTATTGGCGATGGCCTGCGTGATGCCCTCGACCCGAAAGACCGTTAAGGAGCGCCGCCATGAGCGTAATTGAGACCGCAACCGCGCCGCTCGCGCAACAACAGGCTAACGCACTGCTGAACGTTAAGGATTTGCGCGTGACGTTTGCCACCCCCGATGGCGATGTTACTGCAGTAAACGATTTAAACTTTTCCCTGCGAGCCGGAGAAACGTTGGGTATTGTGGGTGAGTCCGGTTCGGGCAAATCGCAAACCGCGTTTGCCCTGATGGGGCTGCTGGCGGCGAATGGCCGTATCGGAGGTTCCGCTACGTTTAACGGGCGTGAAATATTGAATTTACCGGAGCACGAGCTGAACAAACTGCGCGCCGAGCAAATCTCAATGATTTTTCAGGATCCGATGACCTCTCTGAATCCGTACATGCGGGTCGGAGAGCAACTGATGGAAGTTCTCATGCTGCACAAAGGCATGAGTAAAGCAGAAGCATTTGAAGAGTCAGTAAAAATGCTGGATGCGGTGAAAATGCCGGAAGCGCGCAAGCGCATGAAAATGTATCCGCATGAATTCTCTGGCGGAATGCGTCAGCGCGTAATGATCGCCATGGCGCTGCTGTGCAGACCAAAATTATTGATCGCCGATGAGCCGACTACCGCGCTCGATGTTACGGTACAGGCGCAAATTATGACGCTGCTGAATGAACTGAAAAGCGAATTCAACACCGCAATTATCATGATCACCCACGATCTGGGGGTTGTCGCCGGTATTTGTGACAAAGTGCTGGTGATGTACGCCGGACGAACCATGGAATATGGCAGTGCACGGGATGTCTTTTATAAGCCCGTTCATCCGTACTCAATTGGTTTGCTGAATGCCGTACCGCGTCTGGACGCCGAAGGGGAAGAGATGTTGACTATCCCGGGCAACCCGCCGAACCTACTGCGTCTGCCAAAAGGCTGTCCGTTCCAGCCGCGCTGCCCGCATGCGATGGAAATCTGTAGCAGTGCCCCACCACTGGAGGAATTTAGTCCGGGCCGTCTGCGCGCCTGCTTTAAACCGGTGGAGGAACTGGTATGAATACGGTCACCGAACAACGAAAAGTACTCCTTGAAATTGCCGATCTCAAAGTCCATTTCGACATTAAGGATGGTAAGCAGTGGTTCTGGCAACCGTCGAAATCCCTGAAAGCGGTTGATGGCGTCACCCTGCGATTGTATGAAGGTGAAACCCTTGGCGTGGTGGGGGAATCCGGCTGCGGAAAATCGACCTTTGCTCGGGCGATTATCGGTCTGGTGAAAGCCACTGATGGAAAGGTCGCCTGGCTGGGGAAAGATTTGTTGGGTATGAAACCTGATGAATGGCGGGAGGTGCGCAGTGATATCCAGATGATTTTCCAGGATCCGCTGGCGTCATTAAACCCGCGTATGACCATTGGTGAAATTATTGCCGAGCCGCTGCGGACTTATCATCCGAAACTGCCGGGGCAGGAAGTCCGTGACCGCGTGAAGGCAATGATGATGAAGGTTGGGTTGCTGCCAAACCTGATTAACCGTTACCCGCATGAGTTTTCCGGCGGCCAATGTCAGCGTATCGGTATTGCCCGCGCGCTGATTCTCGAACCGAAACTGATTATCTGTGATGAACCGGTTTCTGCGCTGGACGTATCCATTCAGGCCCAGGTCGTCAACCTCCTGCAGCAGCTACAGCGTGAAATGGGGCTGTCATTAATTTTCATTGCCCACGACCTGGCGGTGGTTAAGCATATCTCCGATCGCGTACTGGTGATGTATCTCGGACACGCAGTGGAATTAGGCACCTATGACGAGGTGTACCATAATCCGCTGCACCCTTATACCAAAGCGCTCATGTCTGCTGTGCCGATCCCCGATCCGGATATGGAAAGGAACAAAGTTATCCAGTTGCTGGAAGGCGAGTTGCCGTCGCCGATAAATCCTCCTTCGGGTTGTGTGTTCCGTACGCGCTGCCCGATTGCCGGACCAGAGTGTGCAAAAACACGCCCGGTACTCGAAGGCAGTTTTCGACACGCCGTTTCCTGCCTGAAAGTAGACCCGCTATAATCGTGAGGGCTGACAAAGGTCAGCCCTTCTTTTTGGTGAGGTATTTGTGTCTGGCTTAGTTTCTTCTGTTCGCCGTACGCTTTATCGTACATTATTTGATTTAGACACACGCTCGGGGCGCCGTTTTGAAGGTATGTGCGCACTGTTCGCGCTGCTCAGCGTGATTGTTATCTTCGTTGAGTCTGGGGTCGGGACGCAATACCATTTGACCTTTGAGGAGTGGCGCGTATTTGTCTGGCTGGAAGTCTTTATCACTCTGGTCTTTACTCTCGAATATCTGTTGCGATTATGCTGCTGGGCTAATCCCGCTAAATATGTATTTAGCTTCTGGGGGATTATTGATCTTGCCACCATTCTGCCACTGTATGTGATGTGGTTATGGCCGGAAATCAGTCTGAGTTATGTTTTCGCCTGGCGGGCGATGCGTGTCCTGCGTGTACTGCGAATTCTCAAACTGCTGCGCTTTATGCCTTCTCTGCGTATATTCTGGAGCGCAATAAAAAGCGCTCGTCATCAGCTAATCTTGTTCTATTCATTTATTGCCATTCTGATGATTGTATTCGGCGCGCTAATGTATCTGATTGAAGGACCCAAATATGGTTTTAGTACGCTGAATGCATCAGTGTATTGGGCCATCGTCACGGTAACCACCGTCGGCTATGGCGATATCACGCCCCACACGCCGCTCGGGCGCATGGTAGCGTCAGTGCTGATTCTGATCGGTTATTCCGTGATTGCGATCCCGACAGGTTTGATAACGACGCATATGAGCAGTGCGTTCCAGCATCGGCAGAATCAGCGTAAATGTCCGCAGTGTCAGCAAAGTCAGCATGAGCACAGCGCGCAGTTTTGTAACCGGTGCGGAAGCAAATTACCGGGCTAAAAGTAAAAAAGCTGCGAGAGCAGCTTTTTTTAATTATTCGCGCCAGAGAATGTGGCAGAGCTTGTGATCTTTTTCGCGACACAACAGAACGCGGGCAAAAATATCGTTAATCTCGCCGTCTTCTGTATCTGCCAGACCAATCACCACTTCGGCAAAGAAGTCAGGATTCAGGTCAAAATCGACGTGTTCCTGCCAGTCCTCTGCCGGGTCAAATAATTCTGCACCGCCGCGCTCTTCAAACTGCAAATTGAACAGAATGATATCTGCCGGATCGAGGTTGTCCGCAGCCAGTTCGAGAAAAATATCGTAAGCCTGCTCAAGCGTTTCGTCTTCGGTCAGGCGGTTGTTCAAATCCATATCCATAATGACTACCTGTTTACTGTCTGATTGGCACGTTTTACAGCAACGGGCTAAAGAAGTAAAACAGTCGCTCGGCAATCCGCTGCCAGAGTGGTCGTTTTACCCACAAACGAGCGTCAAGAAGGCGTGAACGAGAAATATAATCATCCTGCACTGCGGCGAGGTCGCCCCCGAATCCTGCGTCATCAATAACCAGCGTGATTTCAAAATTCAGCCACAAACTGCGCATATCCAGGTTAACGGTACCGACCAGGCTCAGTTCGCCATCAACCAGTACGCTCTTGGTGTGCAGCAAGCCGCCTTCGAACTGATATATTTTGACGCCCGCAGCCAGCAGTTCGGTGAAAAATGCCCGGCTTGCCCAGCCAACCAGCAGAGAATCATTCTTACGCGGAAGAATGATACTGACGTCGACCCCACGCTGTGCGGCCGTACAGATCGCATGCAGTAAATCATCGCTGGGGACGAAATAGGGCGTGGTCATAATTAAATATTCACGCGCCGAATAAGCAGCAGTTAATAGCGCCTGATGGATCAAATCTTCAGGGAAACCTGGTCCCGAGGCGATAGTGTGAATGGTGTGACCGCTGGCCTGCTCAAACGGCATGATATTGACGTCCGGCGGCGGGGGTAAAATGCGTTTCCCGGTTTCAATTTCCCAGTCGCAGGAATAGACGATGCCCATCGCGGTGGCAACAGGTCCTTCCATTCTCGCCATTAAATCGACCCATTGACCCACGCCCGCATCCTGCTTAAAGAAGCGCGGGTCGACCATGTTCATGCTGCCGGTATAAGCAATATAGTTGTCGATCATCACCATCTTACGGTGTTGGCGCAGGTCCATCCGGCGCAAAAACACACGCATCAGGTTAACCTTGAGGGCTTCGACGACTTCAATACCCGCGTTACGCATCATCGCCGCCCACGGGCTGCGGAAGAATGCCACGCTGCCCGCAGAGTCCAGCATCAGGCGGCAGTGAACGCCTCTTCTGGCAGCCGCCATTAACGACTCGGCAACCTGATCGGCCATACCTCCCGGTTGCCAGATGTAGAACACCATCTCGATATTGTGACGCGCCAGTTGAATATCACGGATCAGCGCCTGCATCACGTCATCGGAACTGGTGAGCAGCTGCAGTTGATTCCCCTTAACGCCGGCGATTCCCTGACGACGCTCGCACAGCTTAAATAATGAAGAAGCAACGCTGCTGTTTTCCTGTGCGAAAATATGTTCACAGGCTTTGAGGTCGTTCAGCCATTTGGCCGTGGATGGCCACATTGCCCGGGCGCGTTCGGCGCGGCGTTTACCCAGGTGGAGTTCACCGAAGGACAGATAAGCTATGATCCCTACCAATGGCAGTATATAGATGATCAACAGCCATGCCATTGCGGAGGGCACTGCGCGTCGCTTCATTAGAATGCGTAATGTGACGCCAGCAATGAGTACCCAGTAACCCAGAATGACCAGCCAACTCACCACGGTGTAGAAGGTTGTCATAAATTTAAAAATCCTTTTGAAAGCGTATTGTTAAGAGTTTACGCATCAGGATAAATCTGGCAAATAAAAACACGGGAAAACCACTGGCCTGCATTCGGTGTGGCGTTATAATGGCCGCTCAGTGACTGGAAGAGTAGTTAACATGAAGCGTAGTAGAACGGAAGTGGGACGCTGGCGGATGCAGCGTCAGGCTAGCCGCCGTAAAGCACGTTGGCTTGAAGGACAATCGCGTCGTAATATGCGTATCCATAGCATCAGAAAGTGTATTCTGAATCATCAACGTAACTCGTTGCTGTTTGCAATCCACAGTATCTGATCTCAAAAGGGCACCGCTGGTGGTGCCCAATGTCTGCTTTCGTTCTGTTTTTAAAATACTTTCTTGTACGGTTTTACTGAAACCTGCGCGTAAACGCCTGCTGCGACATAGGGGTCGGCTTCTGCCCACGCCTGCGCTGCTTCTAAAGATTCAAATTCTGCAATCACCGTCGAGCCGGTAAACCCCGCGACACCCGGATCGTTACTGTCAACTGCTGGCATCGGTCCTGCCGTGAGCAGTCGTCCTTCGTCATGCAGGAGTTGCAGACGGGCCAGATGAGCAGGGCGCACGGAAAGGCGTTTGTCGAGAGAGTCTGCGATATCTTGAGCATAAATAACGTACAGCACGGGTAGAGCTCCTTAATCGGTAAAAGTCGTTAATTACGTTATTGGAAAGGCATGCCAACTGCAACGTAAAGATAACGGATTTGTTAAGACCACATTGTGATGAAGGTTTTTTTACATAAAATCGTGTTTTAAATGCGGCTTACTGCCCAGGTCTTATTGAATATGATTGCTATTTGCATTTAAAATCAGGGCCTGGTTTTTTAACTGAAACGATTATGACTTCAATGACCCTTGATTTACCTCGTCGCTTTCCCTGGCCAACGTTACTTTCCGTCGGCATCCATGGTGCTGTAGTGGCGGGTCTATTGTATACCTCGGTACATCAGGTTATTGAACTGCCTGCGCCAGCGCAGCCGATCTCCGTTACCATGGTCGCGCCTGCCGATCTCGAACCGCCCCAGGCCGTTCAGCCGCCGCCGGAACCCGTCGTTGAGCCAGAACCGGAACCAGAGCCAATCCCGGAGCCGCCAAAAGAGGCGCCGGTAGTGATTGAGAAACCGAAGCCCAAGCCTAAACCGAAGCCAAAACCGGTGAAAAAAGTGGTAGAGCAGCCCAAACGTGATGCTAAACCCGCAGAGCCGCGCCCGGCATCCCCATTTGAAAATACGGCGCCTGCGCGTCCAACGACCAGTACCGCGCCGGCAACCAGTAAAGCAGCGGTAAGTGCGCCAGCAGGTCCTCGCGCTTTAAGCCGTAATCAGCCGCAGTATCCTGCGCGAGCGCAAGCGCTGCGCATAGAAGGTCGTGTTAAAGTTAAATTTGATGTCACGCCGGATGGCCGTGTTGAAAACGTGGAAATTCTGTCCGCGCAGCCGGCGAATATGTTTGAGCGTGAAGTGAAAAATGCGATGCGCAGATGGCGCTATGAGGCCGGGAAACCGGGTTCCGGACTGGTAGTGAATATCGTGTTCCGTCTGAACGGCGCAACGCAGATTGAATAAGGCGCAGGCCGGATTTGGCGGTTCGCCGCCCTCCGGCAATAAGCAATGAATTGAGTGATTGCCGGAGGGCGATGCTATCGTGACTTATCAGCCAAGGGTAGGGATTGGGCGTGGCTTACCGTCTTTATCAACGGCAACATAGATAAACAGGGCTTCGGTGGCTTTGTAGCGCTGGCCGATAGGTTCTGAAGCAACTTTCTTCACCCAGACTTCAATATTAATGCTGATCGAGGTCGTCCCGCGCTTCACGCAGCGCGCATAGCAACAAACCACATCGCCTACGGCAACCGGGCGTAAAAAGCTCATTCCTTCAACGCGCACCGTTACCACACGACCATGTGCGATCTCTTTGGCCTGAATAGCGCCACCTATATCCATTTGTGACATCAGCCAGCCGCCAAAAATATCACCGTTCGCATTGGTATCGGCAGGCATAGCCAGAGTGCGTAAAACCAGTTCACCCTGGGGAGTATTATTCGTTGTTGTCATTGTTGAACCGACTATAGAGAAAGATTACAGGCGCGATGCTACTAGAATTTGCGCGTTGAGAACAGAGGGATGCGGCGTGCGAAGTGGAAGTAAGCCGGGTTAGCGGTAATGAGGAACGTGAGGGGATAAAAATTCGCCAGATCGGTAGATCTGGCGGGCATGTATTACGATTTATCTTCCTGCGGCAGATGGCGGTAAATATAGACACCGCTCAGCAGCGTAAAGAATAAGGTCAGGGCTGTCAGGCCGAATACTTTAAAGTTGACCCAAATATTCTGCGGCAGCCAAAAAGCGATATAGATATTCGCCAGGCCACAGAGAATGAAAAAGACGGCCCAGGCTAAATTAAGCTTCGACCAGACCTGCTGCGGCAGGGTCAGTTCTTTGCCTAACATGCGTTGAATTAGTGGTTTTTTCATCACCCACTGGCTAACCAGCAGCGCACCGGCAAACAGTCCGTAAATCACCGTAACTTTCCACTTAATGAATTCATCGTTGTGGAAGAAGATAGTCAGGCCACCGAACACGGCAACCAGAACAAAGGTGATTAACGCCATCTTCTCGACCTTGCGGTAGCGAACCCAGCTGTAAATCAAAACCACAGCCGTCGCGACAATCAGTGCCGAGGTCGCCGCGTAGATGTCGTAAAGCTTATAAAAGGCAAAAAAGACAACCAGCGGTAAAAAATCAAGAAACTGCTTCATTCTTCATTCCGTCATCAAAAGCACCAGGCCTGCGCCCGGTATGCGTTCAGGGTTTATTGGCGAATCAGCATGTACAGGCGGAACAAATAGATCAGCAACACGGCGGAGATCATATTGCTCAGCGTATTCGCCAATACCGCGCCTACGTTCGGCGTAAGTACCGCAAAACTTGGCGCAAAAAGCAACAGCAGCGTTTTAGCCAACAGCCAACCGATCACTGCCGGCGCGACCAGTCGCATATTAGACCATGCCAGACGCATGCTGTTGCGCATTGCGGCAAAGACACCCATTTTATCCTGTACCAACATCACCGGTGCGAGTGCTAACAGGATGGCCAGCAGAATACCGGGTACGACCACCAGCATAATACCGATTTGCACCAGCAGAGTAGTCAGAAAAATCAGAATAAACAGCTTGGGCAACACTGGCGCACTGGCGCCGATGGCGCGTAACGCGCTGACCCGATGACCTGCTGAAATCAGCTGAATCATCAGGATGATACCTCCCGCGAGGATGGCATTACCAATCAGGCCTGAAAATGTCGACGCCGCGGAAGCGCGTAGCAGAATTTGCTGTTGCTCCGGGGTCATATTTTGTACCAGATCGAACAGACCTACGCTACTGGTTAACTGATCCCCTTCACTGAGCTGCGCAATTTGTGCGTCACTGGGAGAAAAGGCATGCCCTAACACCACTGTGATAAACGCGCACAACAACGATACCAGCAAGATGGTAATGAATTGATTACGGAAAAAGTTTCCCGTGTCACGGTAAACGGATTTCGCCGTGATAGACATGCACTCTCCTTGAGTTTTGCAGGTGTTCATTTGCGGGCAATTGTACCCTGGATAACTCTACAGTGGCAGCATCGCGCGATGTATGGAAAGGCATATCTTTGTAAAGCTCCGGTAATTTTTGGCTATCACTTCAGCGTTATGCAAGAACGCTGGTTGTTCTCTGCGCATCATGGGCAAATAAGCAACGCTTTCCATCAGCAGGTATCGGATACTTGCATGGCGAAAATATATCAAAATTGATCTGAATTAATTTAACCAGGATTTTGAATGCAAGTTCTAACTTAATCTGGATCAATAAATGTTAAATTATCAAAGTCAATGTGATCCAGGTAAGATCACTTATTACTCCAATGTGGGTATATTTGTTCCGCTTTTATAACCATAACGATGGAGCGGACATGAAAAAATTAACAGTTGCAGCAGTGGCTTTAACAACTCTTCTCTCTGGTAACGCATTTGCGCATGAGGCTGGAGAATTCTTCATTCGTGCGGGTTCTGCTACCGTCAGGCCGACGGAAGGCGCGGGGGGGACGCTGGGAAGCTTAGGTGGCTTTGATGTCAGTAATAACACCCAGTTGGGTCTGACATTCACCTACATGGCAACCGACAATATCGGTGTTGAATTACTGGCAGCCACGCCGTTCCGTCACAAAATTGGGACTGCCGCGACGGGCGATATTGCCACTGTTCACCATTTACCGCCGACATTAATGGCACAGTGGTACTTCGGTGATTCCAGCAGCAAACTGCGTCCTTATGTTGGTGTTGGTGTGAACTACACCACCTTCTTCGACGAAGGCTTTAACAACAACGGTAAGGAAGCCGGATTATCGGACCTGAGCCTGAAAGATTCCTGGGGTGCGGCAGGGCAAGTCGGTATGGACTATCTGATTAACCGCGACTGGCTGATTAACATGTCGGTCTGGTACATGGATATCGACACCACCGCAAGCTATAAAATGGGTGGCGTCCAGCAGCGAGACAGCGTACGCCTCGATCCGTGGGTGTTTATGTTCTCTGCGGGTTATCGTTTTTAAGCTCTTCTGCAAAGCCCTTCGGCAAAACTGGTCATTTGATGACCAGTTTTGCCAACTCTTCAGCATTAACGAACATCATTCCAATGGTATTTTTTACCCGTTGTGTCCATGATGAAAATCTCCTTTTGGTAGTTTATTAACCAGGATTTCATTGACTTTTTCGCGTTGCCCTGACGATGGATGCCAAGCCACAATTCTGCAAGAGAGTTAAGATCATCGGCAGACCACGGCGTATTATAATCTCCAGTGAACTTTGTTTTCTCATCGACTAAATGGCTGTACCAAATATACATCGGGATTTGTAATGCCTCTTTAGGCGGTCTAACACCACCATGAGAATAAACCACCGAGCGAGTGGGATCACGGATCAGCGCATGATCGGAAAAATACATTACTGATGAGCGAGTGTTTTCCAGCGCATTGAATATAGTACCCATCAGTTCATCAGTATAGCGAATTGAGTTATCATAACAATCGTCAGCTTTACTCTGGCCAAATAAGACAGTATGACTTTCTGGAAAACGTTGACAGGAAGGTTCATGACTGCCATATAAATGCAGGACAATAAGTTTCTTACCTGGCTTCTGCAATGCCTTATGTAATAACGGCAACAACGCCTCATCATAGCCATATTCTATCCATTCATGCTGATGTGCATTCATGGCAATCCCGGTAATTATATTGTTATGCGCCCCTCCATTTCCCTGGCGACTGTACCAGTATGTATCATAGCCAGCCTGGTTGGTGATATTAATAATATTATCGCTGTAATTACGCGGGTGACGGGCTTGCACTGAGTCAGCAGTAAGTGCCAGGGGGACGGCCATGATTGTTACCGGTGCAGGCGCAATCGCGTTATGAAACAGTAAAAGTTGCTGCTTTTGTTTGATAAGTTCAGGGGTGGTATCCCTTGTGTATCCATATATTCCCATATTTAACGCACGCGCAGATTCCCCGACGATCAGTATATAGTTTTCGATCCCTGTATCAGTTACTGTTATCTTATAATTGGGAATGTTTGTACCGATATCAGAAATTATGGCGTTATCTTGCATAGCCTGCATGAACTCTTTTCCGGTACTTACTGGAGTAGAGCGGATGACTCGTTGCACCAGACTTTCAACATTACTTTTCCTTATCTGGTGGAGATAAGCTTGCGAAAACAAAAAGAAAATTATCAAGCCCAAAATAACTATTGGGTAGTGACGAAATCGATAGGGTACAGGTCTCGCGCCAGTGTTTATAGAGTAAATAAAAAACATTACAAGTGTAAGGAACGTAACACAGTCGCGCCAATATAATCTCAGCATCGCTATTGCTTCACTGGGAGTTGTATTTAAAACACTTAACGCAAATCCATAACTGAATTCTGAGTTGTAATTATTCCAGGCATGCAATTGAAGAGTGATATCAGCTGCGACGGGTATTAAAATTAAAGCAGCCAGAATATTTCTGAAAAAGATATACTGTAGGCATCGTAATGAAAGCATGATCATGAAAAACACAAGTGTCCGATTAATCACAGTGTTATATTTTGCAGTTAATATATTAACACTGGCAATAATTAACACGGAAATAATTAGCGGAATAATTTTTAGTGGGCGTAAACCACTTCTGACCATTTGAAGGTTAAATTGGATAGACATGATTTTTAATTTATGGACCCAGATATCCTGACAAACAAAATATGTTTTAAACATAAGAATTTTCTTCTTATGTGCTTTTATTGTTTACTTATGCAATTATTGAGGGTGAATAAGTTACATGTAGCAACCTCACAGACCTGTCTCAGGTGTGATCGCCGTTATGTCGTTTTATTCAATGCTATTTAGTCGTTATCCTGTGGTTTGATCCCTTTGGCTTTCTGAATATTTTTAAAAGGTGAATTTGAGTTAAGTGCAAATAGTCATGGTGCATCCTGCATTTATAAACAACTAATTTACACGTTAATAACATGACCTAAGTGAAATTATCAAGGCCTTGCAAAAATAACGCTATTACTCTGATACTATAATGATTTTAGTCTTGATGAGCCAATGTAATATTCACATTTAATATGATATTTACGTAAATCATTACTAAAACTTTATGATATTGATGCGTTCAGCGTTTCGCTGCTCATCTCTTAAACATTGCAAACAACGGCAACATCTCAGATCGAATGTGGGATGGGCAGAGCTATTCGCTACCTATGAATATGTTCTGTAAAAATACGAGGATACCGTGCCCGGTTTCAGCCATAACTGTGAAGGCTGTGATTAAGATTCGCCCCCTGAATCGTCAGTGGTGTATTTCTCTTCTTCGATGTAATGCTACTCTTTAAGCAAACTGGCTTTGAGGGTATTGACGATGCTAACCCGCCATCAACTCCAACAAAAAATCACGCTTCTGGAACCGTTCACCGGCGATGATACGGCCGAGTTTGCCGTAAGCGTGGCTCGTGAGCTGCTGAATTACATGGATAAAATGGAGATTCTGGAGAAACTTATGGCCACTCCGGTTAAACTGCCTTATTGCAGCGCCAGCCCGGTTTGTGAGATTGAAGCGGGGTACGCCGCCGGTGTAAACGACTGCCGTGAGGCTATCCGTCGGGCAGGGTATCCCATTGAAGGCGATGCTTAGTTTGCATTTATGTTAACAAATATGTGCTTTTGTTGTATAAATCGGTAACTTCAGCGCGCGCAACGGCGAGCTTTTGACTCATCAGCGAAGGGGCGGTAAATATTCTCAATCAACGTACAGCGCAGTTATGCAACAACATAAACGGGTAACCGGTTTGGCAATATGTTAACTAGCAGGGTGGACTCGTGAAGATTGTGCAGGATAAGCTCAGAAACAAGCAGGCATTGCTGGTATCAGGGCTCATTACGTTGATATTTACTTCGTTATTTCTGTTTATTATCTATGAGCAGCGGATAGCGGCAGCCAGTGAAGGTGTTAATCGCCTGCAAGCGCGCATGATGGACATTTTTAACGATAACGAGCTGATCGCCGACGCGATTGGCGAGCGCTATCACCATATCAAAACGGGCGAGCAATGTGGCGATATTTCACAATTTGTTCCCCGCAATGATGATGAATGGGGCATTAACGCCGACCCAAAGCGGCTGCATTCGGCGACGGGGACAATTATTGCCCAGAGAACCAGTCATAATGCGTTGTGTATGTATACGGCGGCGGAGTTTATTCGCGGGATTGTCAATGAGCTAAACCCGGGGAGCTTCGATGCGCATCGTTACATTATCGCCAAAAACTCAGATTATTTTTACTGGTTTATGGCTTCCGATTCGCGCCATTTCAGCTTCTCCAATTCTGAAATGGCGCGGGATATCACCAACTTTTTCTATCCACCTGTCGATTTCTATACCCGACTGTTGCAAAAAAACGTCAAAAACAAAGCCCTTAGTTCAACGAACTTCTATACCGATAAAATTACCGGTGAAAAAGCTTACAGCGTGGTGAGCTATATCTACGATCTGTCGGGTAAAGAGATATCAGACCAAATCGTGGCCTATCTGGTCTATGACCATTCAAAGCCGGAACTGCAGGAAGCGTTGGCTCAAGCTTTTGACTACCACCTTCCACCTGAGCTGAATGTGGAGTTGGTGAATTTGACCAACAATGAGAGCCTTTGTTTATCCGGTAGATGTACAGGCCAGTCCCGCTATATGGTGCGCAATTTTTCGGAGAAATATGCGCTGCACTATTCGCTGTCATTAGGCCGTTTTATGGTGCGTGATTCGCATGCCGGAATTGTGATCCTGCTGGCGCCGTTCTTTTTCATCATCATCAGTTTCTCACTAAAATCCTGGCTGAATGAAAGCGACCTAAAGGTTTATATCGACACGCTGACCGGTTGTTTTAACCGCCGAATTCTCGACATCATCAAGCGTCGTGATTTATCGCACTGCTCGGTGGTGTTACTGGATTGCAATAAGTTCAAGGCTGTCAATGATACCTGGGGCCATGCGGCAGGTGACCGGGCGCTGCAAATTATCGCTAACAGAATGCTGTCTAACACCCGAACCAGCCACGATATTGTGATTCGTACCGGCGGGGATGAGTTTATGATCCTGCTGTTTCGCTCGCAGGCAAGTGACGCTATCGCCATTGCTCAGCGTATTAGCGGGCAGGTGACCAGCCATGTGTTTGTGGTGGACGGTCATACCGTGCCATTGTCAGTGTCGTGGGGGATTGCGGAAGTGAACGGCGAGCTGGATGTGGCAATTCAGAATGCGGATAACGCCATGTACAAAATGAAGAACACCAAAAAAGGGTAAAACCGCCAGAAGTCTCTGGCGGTTGATTTAGCTTAGTAAGGCGTGGCCGCTTTCATCGCGCTGACAAAGGCTTTCAGCTCAGCCAGCATCTGCTCAGGTGCGGCAACATTCTTCTCAATGATTTTCACAATCGCTGAGCCGGAAATTGCCCCGGCAGCACCGGCTTCAATCGCGCCGGTGACCTGGTCTGGCGCAGAGATACCAAATCCCTGTAATGACGGAGGAGCACCGTATTCTTTCAGTTTTTCCACCAGATGATGGAGCGGTAACGCCGCACGATTTTCAGCACCGGTCACGCCAGCACGTGAAAGCAGATAGGTATAGCCGCGACCGTAAGAGGCAATCTGGCGGAGCAGTTCTTCATCAGCGTTAGGGGGGCAGATGAAAATAGGTGCAATGTTGTGGCGGAGTGCCGCAGTTCTGAATGGTCCAGACTCCTCAACAGGCACATCTGCCACCAAAACAGAATCGACACCGACTTTCTCGCACTGAGCGTAGAATTCGTCAATACCCTTGCTGAACACCAGGTTGGCATACATCAGCAGACCAATTGGAATGGTAGGGTGTTTCTGACGAATCAATGCCAGCATCTCAAAGCATTGTGACGGTGTCACGCCCGCGGCGAATGCCCGCAGTGTGGCTTCCTGTATGGTCGGACCGTCCGCCAGCGGATCGGAGAATGGAATGCCTAGCTCAAGCGCATCGGCACCGGCTTCAATCAGCGTATCAATGATTTTCAGTGACTGCTCAACCGACGGATCGCCCAGGGTTACGAAGGGGACAAAAGCACCTTCTTTGCGGTCCTTCAACTGTGCAAAAAGATTTTCGTAACGTTCCATCAGATTTCCCCTCGCGCTTTCAGAATATCGTGTACGGTGAAAATGTCTTTGTCGCCGCGACCGGAGAGATTTACCACCAGTAACTGCTCTTTTTCCGGATTTTCACGCATCATTTTCAGGGCGTGTGCCAGGGCATGGGAGGACTCCAGCGCCGGGATAATCCCCTCATGTAAACACAGCGTTTTGAAGGCTTCCAGCGCTTCATCGTCGGTGATTGAAACATAATCGGCGCGACCGATGCTGTTCAGGTATGCATGCTGCGGCCCGACAGACGGGAAATCCAGACCTGCGGAAATAGAGTAAGACTCTTCAATCTGTCCTTCTTCGGTCTGCATCATCGGGGATTTCATGCCAAAGTAAATCCCGACACGACCGTGTTTTAACGGTGCGCCGTGTTCACCGGATTCGATCCCGTGACCGCCTGGCTCTACGCCAATCAGACCGACGCTGGTTTCATTAATAAAATCGGCAAACATACCAATGGCGTTAGAACCACCGCCCACGCAGGCGATAACAGCGTCCGGCAAACGACCTTCTTTTTCCAGGATCTGCGCTTTTGTTTCTTCGCCGATCATGCGCTGGAATTCACGTACAATGGTCGGGAAGGGATGCGGTCCTGCCGCCGTCCCGAGCATATAGTGCGCGGTATCGTAGCTGCCAGACCAGTCGCGCAGGGCTTCGTTACAGGCATCCTTCAGCGTTGCAGAACCGCTATGAACAGGAATGACTTCTGCCCCCATCAGACGCATACGGAAAACGTTAGGCGACTGACGCTCAACGTCTTTCGCACCCATATAAATACGGCACTTCAGACCCAGCAGCGCACTGGCTAGCGCCGATGCGACGCCGTGCTGACCTGCGCCGGTTTCGGCGATGATTTCCGTTTTCCCCATACGCTTCGCCAGTAACGCCTGACCCAACACCTGGTTAGTTTTGTGCGCGCCGCCGTGCAGTAAATCTTCACGCTTAAGATACAGCGTGGTGTTGGTCCCGTGAGTAATGTTCTGGCATTTGGTCAGCGCAGTTGGACGACCAGCATAGTTTTTCAGCAGATCGGTAAACTGCGCCTGAAACTCAGGATCTTTTTGCGCGCTGACGAAAGCTTCTTCCAGTTGACGCAGAGCAGGCATCAGAATTTGTGGCACATACATACCGCCAAATTCACCAAAGTACGGATTGAGTAATGTTGTCATGTCCTTTTCCTTAATATGCGCGCAGCGTCTGAAAGACCGAAGCCAGAAGTCGTGCATCTTTGATGCCCGGCTGTGACTCTACGCCAGAATTAAAATCGAGCCCGGCACAGCCGGTTTTTGCCGCGTTGACACAGTTATCAGCGCCAAGTCCGCCAGCCAGTAAAACGTTTTCCAGCGATTGCCCGCCTAAAAGCGACCAGTCGAAGCGTTGACCGCTACCACCCTGGCCGTTGTCGAACACGTATTTATCGACATGCTGATAATCCCGGGCCGGCAACGTTTCGCCAACACTCAGCGCTTTCCAGATTTGCACCTGTTTGGGCAGCGCATCGCGCAGCGCGTCAACATAGGTCTGATCTTCGCTCCCATGCAGTTGCACCGCTGTCAGTCCCAGGGCCAACGCTTTGTCGCGCACCTCGGTAATCTCGGTGTTGCGGAACACGCCGACATACTGTAATGGCGCGCCGCTCATCACTTCCCGCGCCTGCTCAACGCTAACTACGCGCGGAGATGAGGGCACAAAAATCAACCCGCCATATATTGCGCCCGCTTCATATGCCGCGTTTGCATCCTGAGCCCGGGTCAAACCGCAGACTTTGTTCTCGCCAAGCAGAACCCGACGCACAGCGGCGTGCAGGTCATCATGCGACATCAGCGCAGAGCCAATCAGAAAACCGTTGGCGAAGTGGCTGAGTTCGCGTACCTGGCCGTAGGTATTAATACCGGACTCGCTGATGACGGTTACGCCATGGCCCAGACGTGGCGCCAGTTGGCGGGTGCGATTTAGATCAATCGACAGGTCACGTAAATCGCGGTTGTTAATACCGACGACTTTTGCACCAAGCGCAATCGCGCGTTCCAGTTCTTCTTCATTGCTGACCTCGGTCAGAACACCCATTTTCAGGCTATGGGCCACGGCGGCGAGTTGACGATATTGCTCATCGTCCAGTACTGACAGCATCAGCAGGCAGGCGTCCGCCTGGTAGAAACGCGCCAGGTATATCTGGTAAGGATCGATAATAAAGTCCTTACACAGGATGGGTTGCGACGCGATACGGCTGACGATGGGCAGGAAATCAAAGCTGCCCTGGAAATATTTTTCATCGGTCAGTACGGAAATCGCTGAAGCATAATGTTTATACACGTCCGCAATCTGTGCCGGGGCGAAGTCATCACGGATCACACCTTTCGATGGCGAGGCTTTTTTGCACTCCAGAATAAAGGCGGTACGTGCGCCTTGCAGCGCATCGTAGAAATCACGAGCGCTGGGTTGTACATCATTCTGAAAGCTGGCCAGCGGTTGTTGTTGTTTCCGGGCTTCTACCCAAATCGCCTTGTCAGCGACAATTTTCGCTAAAACGGTTTGCATCATTTACCCTCTTGCTGCCAGCGCAGTAACACGGTCGTAGGCCGCGCCGCTACGCAGCACATTAATCACGGTTTGCGCATTAGTTTTTAAATTTTCTTCACCGTGCAGGCGCATTAACATGGCGACATTCGCGGCAACGGCTGCTTCGTGAGCGGCTTCACCTTTACCTTGTAACAAGCGACTAAGAATGTCACGGTTTTCTTCCGGCGTACCGCCCGCCAGCTGTTCCTGATGGTACGGCGTCAGGCCAAAGTCTTCCGCCGTCAGTTGATAACTCTTGATTTCGCCATCATGCAGCTCTGCCACAATAGTCGGCGCATGCAGCGAAACTTCATCCATGCCGCCGCTGTGTACGACCGCGGCACGTTGATACCCCAATACGCGCAGCGTTTCGGCAATCGGCAGCACCAGTTCCGGGCTGTAAACGCCGATCAGCGCCAGCGGCGGATGCGCCGGGTTAATCAACGGACCGAGCACGTTAAACAGCGTGCGGGTTTTTAACTGTTGTCGTACCGGCATGGCGTGGCGAAAACCGGTGTGGTATTTCGGTGCAAACAGGAAGCACACACCGAGATCGTCAAGCGCCTGACGGGATTTATCGGCGTTCATGTCCAGATTAATGCCAAATGCCGCCAACAGATCCGAAGAGCCCGATTTACTGGAGACGCTGCGGTTGCCGTGTTTGGCCACTTTCAGTCCACAGGCCGCCGCAACAAAGGCGCTGGCCGTGGAGATATTGATACTGTTGCTACCGTCGCCGCCGGTACCGACAATATCGGCAAACAGATAATCAGGACGCGGGAACGGGGCGGCGTTTTCCAGCAGCGCGGTTGCCGCGCCGGCAATTTCATGCGGGTGTTCGCCACGAATTTTCATGCTCACCAGGGCCGCAGCGAGCTGTTCCGGCTTCAGTTCACCGCGTACTACGGCCGAGAACAGTTGGTGGCTTTCCTGTTGGGACAGCGTCTGAGCCTGATACAGTTTCTCCAGAATAGGTTGCAGCGTATTGGTCTGTTCGAGTTTCTGTTGCGCCCATGCCAGCGTTTGCTCCAGCAGAAGTGCGCCCTGGGTGGTGAGGATCGATTCCGGATGGAACTGGAAGCCACACACGCGGTCGGTATCGTGACGGACCGCCATCACCATGCCGTTAAAGTGGGCGTTGATGGTCAAACCGGCTGGAACGTTGCTGCCAACAAGCGAGTGGTAACGCGCTACCGGCAATGGATTTGCCAGACCGCTGAACATTGCCTGACCGTCATGTTCAATACTGGATGCTTTACCGTGCAGGATCTCTCCGGCCTGACCGACATAGCCGCCGTAGGCTTCAACAATCGCCTGATGCCCCAGACAAATACCAATAATCGGCAGCTTACCGCGCAGGCGGGTTAACAGCTCCGGCATGCAGCCCGCTTCGCTTGGCGCACCGGGTCCCGGAGAGAGCATCAGCACCGGGTTTTTCATGGTTGCTAAGCGGTCAATTAACGTCTGGGCCGGAATATGGTTGCGGTAAATCACCACGTTGTGACCATTAGTACGCAACTGATCCGCCAGGTTATAGGTAAATGAGTCGATGTTATCGAGCAGCAGAATGTCAGCCATTAGAAGGTCTCCTGTGCGTGGTGCGCGGTGGCGATAGCACGTAAAACCGCACGCGCTTTATTACGGGTTTCATCGGCTTCAGACTGCGGTACAGAATCCAGAACAATTCCGGCACCGGCTTGTACGGTGGCAATACCGTCTTCCACGAGTGCGGAACGAATCACAATACAGGTATCCAGATCGCCATGGGCGGTAAAGTAGCCTACCGCGCCGCCATAGCTACCACGGCGACGACCTTCGGCCTCGGCGATAAGCTGCATGGCGCGAACTTTCGGCGCGCCGCTTAGCGTGCCCATATTCATACAGGCGCGGTACGCATGCAGCACATCCAGATCGCTACGCAGTTCGCCGACCACGCGGGAAACCAGGTGCATCACGAAGGAGTAGCGATCCACTTTGGTCAGGTCAGCAACGTAGCGGCTGCCCGGCGTGCAGATGCGCGCGAGGTCGTTACGCGCAAGGTCAACCAGCATCAGGTGCTCGGAAAGCTCTTTATGATCGGTACGCATCTCCAGCTCGATACGGCTGTCGAGATCGCGGTCCAGCGAGCCATCCGCACGGCGACCGCGCGGACGCGTCCCGGCAATCGGGTAGATCTCAATCTGCCGGCTGGTGGCATCATATTTCAGCGAGCTTTCCGGGGAGGCGCCGAACAGCGTGAAATCGTTGTCCTGCATGAAAAACATATACGGGCTGGGATTACTTTTCTTCAGCACATAGTAGGCCGCCAGCGGTGACGGGCAGGGCAATGAGAATCGGCGGGACGGAACCACCTGGAAAATCTCGCCTGCGCGAATGGCTTTTTGCATCCCGCGCACCACAGCGCCAAATTCTTCATCGCTCTGGTTACATTCGCAGCGCATCTGCGGGATTTCTGTCACGGGCAGTGGCGGAGCTGGCTCGGTAAGCTGCTGACTCAGTTGCGCCAGACGAGCGTTCAGACGCTGTTTTTCGCCATCGCTGGGGGTAAATACGCTGGCCTGAATGCGGGTACTTTTCTTTTGGTGATCGATGACCATCAGCGTTTCAGCCAGATAGAAGCAGTAGTCCGGGCAACGGTTACCTGCTTCAAGCTGAGGTAAATCTTCAAAACCGGCGACCAGGTCATAGGAAAACAGACCGCCGAAGAACATCGCTTCACGTTCTTGCGCAGGGACGTTGACCAGTTCCTGCAATAAACGGAAAGCATCAAATACGGAAAGGGAACATAAGCGGGCGTCTTCATCCAGCAACGGGCTTACGTTGGGAAATTTCAAATGGCGTATGTTCGGCTGTTGTTCGTTTTCAACGCCAGCAGGCAGCGCTGCATCCAGCAGGGGCAGCAGCGATGCGCCGTTCGCGGAGAGCGCCTTAATAGTGACGGTGTCACCCAGGGCGGTGATGCGTAACGCGCTGTCGACCAGCAACAGGCTCTTCAGATCATCTTTGCTGTTGATATCTGCAGATTCAAGCAGCAGTGTCGCTGGACGAGCGCCACATACCTGATGAAACAGCGCCGTCGGATTCTCACGGTAGGCGGCATCGCAGGTAAGCAGTTCGAGTGTCGGTTTTGGTGTTTGCATCGTTGTTCTCATTAATTTTGTTCAAAAAAAAGCCCGCTCAGTTGGCGGGCCGGGTATCTGGTTGCATATTGCAGACGTAAGACACTGCCCGAAATCAGGAAGTGCGCCACCAACCGTGCAGAACAAATGTTACTTTCATCTCAGATACCTTCTTCATGTGAACTTACGTACTAGTTAACTAGTTCGATGGAGTAAAGTCAACACCTGATTTCAGTAAATTTGTCGAAACCGCTATGATGGGCGTGTTACGACATTTATTGAAATGGGAGCCGCCTTGAGCGACACGAATTACGCAGTGATTTATGACCTGCACAGTCATACTACAGCCTCTGATGGGCGATTAACCCCTGAAGCCTTAGTACACCGTGCGGTAGAGATGCGAGTCGGCACACTGGCAATCACCGATCATGACACCACGGGCGGTATTGCGGCGGCAAGAGAAGAAATTTCACGTTCGGGTTTAGCGTTAAATCTGATCTCGGGCGTCGAGATTTCAACGGTGTGGGAAAATCATGAGATCCATATTGTGGGTCTGAATATAGATATTTCTCATCCATTGATGTGCGAGTTTTTGGCGCAACAAACGGAGCGTCGTCAGCAGCGCGCGCGCCTGATTGCTGAACGACTCGACAAAGCGCATATTCCCGGCGCATGGGAAGGCGCGTTGCGTCTGGCAGATGGCGGGGCGGTCACGCGGGGACATTTTGCGCGTTTTCTGGTGGAATGCGGAAAAGCCACGACTATTGCAGATGTTTTTAAAAAATACCTTGCCCGTGGGAAAACCGGTTACGTTCCGCCGCAGTGGTGTACAATAGAACAAGCTATTGATGTCATTCATCATTCTGGCGGTAAGGCAGTTCTGGCTCATCCGGGGCGGTACGATCTTAGCGCTAAGTGGCTGAAAAGACTGGTTGCATACTTCGCTGAACACCGCGGTGACGCGATGGAAGTGGCGCAGTGCCAACAGTCTCCCAATGAACGCACCCATCTGGCGACGCTTGCGCGCCAGCATCAATTGTGGGCATCGCAAGGATCTGATTTTCATCAGCCCTGCCCGTGGATTGAACTGGGTCGTAAACTCTGGTTGCCCGCAGGCGTAGAAGGCGTCTGGCAACTTTGGGAACAGCCTGAGATTACAGAGAGGAAAGTATGAGCCAGTTTTTTTATATTCATCCCGAAAACCCGCAGCAGCGGCTGATCAATCAGGCCGTTGAAATCGTGCGTAAGGGCGGGGTGATTGTCTATCCAACCGATTCCGGCTATGCGTTGGGCTGCAAAATTGAAGATAAAGGCGCAATGGAGCGCATTTGTCGCATTCGCCACCTGCCGGACGGACACAACTTTACGCTGATGTGCCGTGATCTGTCCGAACTGTCGACCTATTCGTTTGTCGATAACGTGGCTTTTCGTTTGATTAAAAATAACACGCCGGGCAACTACACCTTTATCCTGAAAGGGACGAAAGAAGTGCCACGCCGATTGTTGCAGGAAAAACGTAAGACCATCGGCCTGCGTGTGCCGTCGAATCCGATTGCGCTGGCGCTGCTGGAAGGGCTGGGCGAACCGATGCTTTCTACGTCGCTGATGCTGCCGGGCAGCGAATTTACCGAATCTGACCCGGAAGAGATTAAGGATCGCCTGGAGAAGCAGGTGGAGTTGATTATCCACGGCGGCTATCTCGGCCAGCAGCCGACCACGGTCATCGATTTAACTGACGATTCTCCGGTGGTCTTGCGTGAAGGCGTCGGCGACGTTAGACCTTTCTTATAAGGGCGTGAACCGCTATACTACGCGGCCTTAAAATGGCGCTGACTGGCGCCGTTGATTCTCCTGTTCGACGCCTGTGAAGGCGACATCTAAAGGAAGCTCTATGAGCGAAAAGTTACAGAAAGTGCTGGCGCGCGCCGGCCACGGTTCTCGCCGTGAAATTGAAACCATTATTGCCGCGGGCCGTGTGAGCGTTGATGGCAAAATTGCCACGCTCGGCGATCGCGTTGAAGTGACGCCGGGGCTGAAAATCCGTATCGACGGTCATCTGATTTCGGTTAAAGAGTCTGCGGAACAAATCTGTCGCGTTCTGGCCTATTACAAACCAGAAGGTGAACTGTGTACCCGTAACGATCCGGAAGGTCGTCCGACCGTGTTTGATCGTCTGCCAAAACTGCGCGATGCGCGCTGGATTGCCGTGGGGCGTCTGGATGTGAATACCTGCGGTTTACTGTTGTTCACTACCGACGGTGAACTGGCAAACCGTCTGATGCATCCAAGCCGTGAAGTTGAGCGTGAATATGCGGTGCGTGTGTTTGGTCAGGTTGATGACGCGAAACTGCGCGATCTGAGTCGTGGCGTACAGCTGGAAGATGGTCCGGCGGCGTTTAAAACGATCAAGTTCAGCGGTGGTGAAGGGATCAACCAGTGGTACAACGTCACGCTGACCGAAGGACGTAACCGTGAAGTACGTCGCCTGTGGGAAGCTGTAGGCGTGCAGGTAAGCCGTCTTATCCGTGTCCGTTACGGCGATATCCCGCTGCCGAAAGGCCTGCCGCGTGGCGGCTGGACGGAGCTTGATCTTGCTCAGACCAACTATTTGCGTGAACTGGTGGAGCTGAAGCCGGAAACGACCTCTAAAGTTGCCGTCGAGAAAGATCGTCGTCGGATGAAAGCGAACCAGATCCGTCGTGCGGTGAAGCGCCACTCACAGGTCGGCAGCAGCCGTCGTCCGGGCGGTCGCAGCAACAACGGTTAATCATGACCAGGCCTGATAAGCAAAGCGCCATCAGGCGTTAGCGTGGAGCCGGATGCGGCGCAAGCGCCTTATCCGGCCTGCTGTCAGTAATCAATTCCCATCTGAGCTTTCACGCCCGCTTCAAACGCGTGCTTAACCGGGCGCAGCTCGCTGACCGTATCTGCTAACTCCAGAATATCGCGATGACATCCCCGACCGGTGATAATCACCGTTTGATGGGCTGGGCGCGCATTTAAGGCATTGATAACTTCTTCAAGCGGCAGATAGTCGTACGCCACCATATAGGTCAGTTCGTCCAGGATAACCATATCCAGTTGAGCGTCAGCCAGCATTCGCTTTCCATGTTCCCATACGGCCATACAGGCTGCGGTATCCGACTCGCGGTTTTGCGTGTCCCAGGTAAATCCTGTCGCCATAACCTGAAACTCTACGCCATGGGGTTCGAGTAAGTTTCGTTCACCGTTTGGCCAGGTACCTTTAATAAATTGCACCACGCCGACTTTTTTACCATGGCCCACCGCACGCGTGGCGGTCCCGAACGCTGCGGTGGTTTTACCCTTACCGTTTCCGGTGAACACGATAATGATCCCGCGCTCATCCTTTGCAGCGGCAACGCGGGCATCAACCCGCTCTTTAACGCGCTGCTGGCGTTGCTGGTAGCGTTCTTCACTCATTGAGCTATTCCTGGTTTACGGCCCGGTTGGGCATCGAAAGTCATACCGGTTTTACGGCGGCTGTCATCGCCCATCAGCCACAGATAGAGCGGCATAATATCGGCGGGAGTTTTCAATTTTTGCGGATCTTCAGTTGGAAATGCGCTGGCTCGCATGCCGGTACGCGTACCGCCTGGATTGATACAGTTTACGCGCAGGTGACGGTTCTGATATTCATCTGCCAGAACCTGCATCATGCCTTCGGTAGCGAATTTGGAAGTGGCATACGCTCCCCAATTGGCGCGTCCCTGGCGACCGACGCTGGAAGAGGTAAAGACCAGCGATCCGGCATCGGATTTCAGTAATAGCGGCAGCAATGCCTGGGTCAGCATAAAGGTGGCATTCACATTTACCTGCATGACATCTTGCCAGACCTGCGGATTTTGTTCGCTCATCGGACAAATATCACCCAGTAATCCGGCATTATGGAGAACACCATCCAGACGTGGAAAATGTGCGGCAATGCGCTGTGCAAGCTGGTGGCATTCTTCAGACGTACAAGTGAGCAGATCCAACGTGAACCAGTGTGGCTGCGTACCGTTTTCATCGGCAATAGTGCGGGCAACCTGGCGCAGTTTTTCTTCGTTACGCCCAAGCAGAATCACGGTCGCGCCGTATCGCGCATAGGTCTGTGCGGCTTCACGTCCGATACCATCACTGGCACCGGTAATCAGAATAATGCGGTCCTGTAAAAGGTCTTGTTTAGGTTGGTAATGCACGGCTACTCCTCGGCAACGCTCTGGCCTTCTCGTTCGCGATAACGTTTCGGGTTTATGCCTTAAACCCTGTTCTTTTTCAATCAGTCAAAGGCAATAACACCGCAAAATGAACGCTTTGTCATGCTTTTTGCTGATTCTGCGCCAGGATGGATGAAGCAAGACGGGTTAAGCAGCCTGTTGTACACTGAGCGGAAATAGCGTTGTTTAACCAAGGTGGGTCTCGTGGAATTGTTGTCTGAATATGGGCTGTTTTTGGCAAAAATTGTCACTGTCGTGGTGGCTATTGCGGTAGTTGTGATGCTGATTGTGAACGCGACACAACGCAAGCGTCAGCGCGGGGAGCTGCGGGTTATTAACCTCAGCGAGCAATATAAAGAGATGAAGGATGATCTGTCGCTGGCGTTACTGGACGGGCATCAGCAAAAATTCTGGCATAAGGCGCAGAAAAAGAAACAGAAACTGGAAGCGAAGGCAGCCAGGGCAAAAGCGAAGCTGGGAGACAGTACATCATCTGATAAACCACGTGTATGGGTGCTGGATTTTAAAGGCAGCATGGACGCCCATGAGGTCAGCGCGTTACGTGAGGAAGTGACGGCGGTGTTGGCTGTCGTTAAACCGCAGGATCAAGTGGTGGTTCGCCTGGAAAGCCCGGGCGGTGTGGTTCATGGTTATGGTCTGGCTGCGTCGCAGTTACAGCGTTTGCGCGATAAGCAGATTCCGTTGACCGTAACGGTGGATAAAGTCGCCGCGAGCGGTGGATATATGATGGCCTGCGTAGCCGATAAAATTGTCTCAGCGCCGTTTGCTATTGTCGGCTCTATTGGCGTCGTGGCGCAGATCCCGAACTTTAACCGCTTTCTGAAAGGGAAGGATATTGATATCGAACTGCACACCGCCGGGCAGTATAAGCGTACGCTGACGCTGCTGGGTGAAAATACGGAAGAAGGGCGGCAGAAATTCCGCGAAGATCTGAATGAAACCCATCACCTGTTTAAAGATTTTGTGCAGCGCATGCGTCCGACTCTGGACATTGAACAGGTTGCCACCGGCGAACACTGGTTTGGGCAACAGGCGCTGGCAAACGGGCTGGTGGATGAAATCAATACCAGCGACGAAGTGATCCTCGGGCTAATGGAAGGTCGCGAAGTGTTAAGCGTTCGCTATATGCAGCGCAAAAAACTGATGGATCGCTTTACCGGGAGTGCGGCCGAGAGCGCCGATCGTTTGCTACTGCGCTGGTGGCAGCGAGGACAGAAACCGCTGATGTAAAATTGTCATTGCCGGATGGTGATGCTAAAGCATCTTATCCGGCCTTGAGGATCGTAACATCCCGGGCCGGATAAGGCGGAGCCGCCATCCGGCAAATCATTTCTTGTATTAATCGATCAAGTGATACTTTTCAGAAAGTACGTGCGCCAGGTGCTTAAACATATTAAACACCGCCGTACTCTTGGGCGTCGGAAGCCCTTGTTCGTCTAAAAAGTAATCTCCGCTGAAAACCAGCACGCCATTTCGCTGCGTAACGCCGGTGGCGACAATCCCCGCCAGCGTGTCCTCATGCTCACGAATGATTTTGTTGGCTTCAATCAGCAGCGTTTCGCGATCGATAGGTTGCGTGTCTTTATGCATTATTTACTCCTTAAACAAGGACATTAGTCTACGCCGAGCCCGGCTTATGGGCAAATATTCCCTGACATAAATGAAGGTCTTACGTCGGGGTTGCAACTGGCGGGATTTGTTTTTGCATGCTAATAAAGTTGCGTAACGCATTTTATCAGGTACAGTGTGACGCTTTCGTCAATCTGGCAACAGATTTGCTTGACATTCGACCAATACTTCGTCGTGCTATAGCGTTTGTGAGCAAAAAAGCCTGTTAACTCAGTTACATGAGAGTTACATTACAAGCGCGAAAAAGTTTAAGGGGTTGATATCCGCCGACGCAGAGACCATATCAATGTCTCGTCGCCAGTGGAAGGTGAATCAACGTGCGACGCATTCTGGAAGAATCAAATTAGGTAAAGGTGAATATGGGTAAAGCTCTTGTCATCGTTGAGTCCCCGGCAAAAGCCAAAACGATCAACAAGTATCTGGGTAATGACTACGTGGTGAAATCCAGCGTTGGTCATATCCGTGATTTGCCGACCAGTGGCTCAGCAACTAAAAAGAGCGCCGACTCAACCTCCACCAAAACGGCTAAAAAGCCCAAAAAGGATGAACGTGGCGCTCTCGTCAACCGCATGGGTGTTGACCCGTGGCACAACTGGGATGCGCGCTATGAAGTGCTGCCTGGTAAAGAGAAAGTTGTTTCTGAACTGAAGCAACTGGCTGAAAAAGCCGACCACATCTATCTCGCAACCGACCTTGACCGCGAAGGGGAAGCCATTGCATGGCACCTGCGGGAAGTAATCGGCGGCGATGACGCACGCTACAGCCGTGTGGTGTTTAACGAAATTACTAAAAACGCTATTCGTCAGGCGTTTGAAAAACCGGGCGAACTGAACATCGACCGGGTTAACGCGCAACAGGCGCGCCGCTTTATGGACCGCGTGGTGGGCTATATGGTGTCGCCGCTGCTGTGGAAAAAAATTGCGCGTGGTCTGTCAGCAGGCCGCGTACAGTCGGTTGCCGTGCGTCTGGTGGTTGAGCGCGAACGCGAAATCAAAGCATTTGTTCCAGAAGAGTTCTGGGAAATTGGTGCTGACACGACCACGCCTGGAGGCGATGCGTTGCCGCTTGAGGTGACGCACCAGAATGATAAACCGTTCCGCCCGGTCAATCGGGAACAAACGCTTGCCGCTGTCAGCCTGTTGGAAAAAGCGCGCTATAGCGTCCTGGAACGTGAAGATAAACCGACCAGCAGCAAGCCGGGCGCGCCGTTTATTACCTCCACGCTACAGCAGGCTGCGAGCACGCGACTGGGCTTTGGCGTGAAGAAAACCATGATGATGGCGCAGCGCTTGTATGAAGCGGGCTACATCACCTATATGCGTACTGACTCAACCAACCTGAGCCAGGATGCGGTGAACATGGTTCGCGAGTACATCAGCGATAATTTTGGCAAAAAATATCTGCCGGAGAGCGCGAACCAGTACGCCAGCAAAGAGAACTCTCAGGAAGCGCACGAAGCTATCCGTCCTTCCGATGTCGCCGTACAGGCGGAATCGCTGAAAGACATGGAAGCTGATGCGCAAAAACTGTACCAGCTGATCTGGCGTCAGTTTGTTGCCTGTCAGATGACGCCGGCGAAATACGACTCCACCACCTTAACCGTGGGCGCGGGTGATTTCCGCCTGAAAGCGCGTGGTCGTATTCTGCGTTTCGATGGCTGGACCAAAGTGATGCCTGCATTGCGTAAGGGCGATGAAGATCGCATCTTACCGGCCGTGGATAAAGGCGATACGTTGACGCTTGTCGAACTGACGCCAGCGCAACACTTTACCAAACCGCCTGCACGTTTCAGTGAAGCCTCGCTGGTTAAAGAGCTTGAAAAGCGGGGTATTGGTCGTCCATCAACGTATGCGTCGATTATTTCCACGATTCAGGATCGCGGCTATGTTCGTGTTGAGAACCGTCGCTTCTATGCAGAAAAAATGGGTGAAATCGTCACCGATCGTCTGGAAGAAAACTTCCGCGAATTGATGAACTACGATTTTACGGCGCAGATGGAAGACAGCCTCGACCAGGTGGCGAATCACGAAGCCGAATGGAAAGGCGTACTCGACAACTTCTTCACCGATTTTACTCAGCAACTGGATAAAGCCGAAAAAGATCCTGAAGAGGGCGGTATGCGTCCGAACCAGATGGTGCTGACCAGTATTGATTGCCCGACCTGCGGACGCAAGATGGGTATTCGTACCGCCAGCACCGGCGTTTTCCTCGGCTGTTCCGGCTATGCGCTGTCGCCGAAAGAGCGTTGCAAAACCACCATTAACCTGGTGCCGGAAAACGAAGTGCTGAACGTGCTGGAAGGCGATGACGCGGAAACGAACGCTCTGCGCGCCAAACGTCGCTGCCAGAAGTGCGGTACGGCGATGGACAGCTACCTTATCGATCCTAAGCGTAAGCTGCATGTATGTGGTAATAACCCGACCTGCGACGGCTACGAGATCGAAGAGGGTGAATTCCGCATCAAGGGGTATGATGGTCCTATCGTTGAGTGCGAAAAATGTGGTTCTGAAATGCACCTGAAAATGGGGCGTTTCGGTAAGTACATGGCGTGTACCAACGACGAGTGCAAAAACACTCGTAAGATCCTGCGTAACGGTGAAGTCGCTCCGCCGAAAGAAGATCCGGTTCCGCTGCCGGAACTGCCGTGTGAAAAATCTGACGCGTATTTTGTGTTACGTGATGGCGCTGCAGGTATCTTCCTGGCGGCAAATACGTTCCCGAAATCACGTGAGACCCGTGCGCCGTTAGTGGAAGAGCTGTACCGCTTCCGCGATCGTCTGCCGGAAAAACTGCGTTATCTGGCAGACGCGCCGCAGACTGACCCGGATGGCAACAAGTCCATGGTTCGTTTCAGCCGTAAAACCAAGCAGCAATACGTTGCCGCTGAGAAAGACGGTAAGGCGACCGGTTGGTCAGCGTTCTTTGTTGACGGTAAATGGGTAGAAGGGAAGAAATAACGGCATTCCGCCTGAATTTCTCCTTAAAGGGTCGCGTAAGCGGCCCTTTTTGTTTCTGATGTATTATTTTTTGTCATGCCTATACAGCTTACATAGAAATGATATAGTGGTTATAGTTAACACGTTTTTTATTATTAAATCGTATTAGCAGCGCTAACTAGCCTGCTCTGAAACGATGATCTGATGGCATAAATCGGGATGGCTTGACATGAAATTACAGCAGCTTCGCTACATTGTTGAGGTGGTGAACCACAACCTTAATGTCTCCTCAACGGCGGAAGGGCTTTATACCTCCCAGCCAGGCATCAGTAAGCAAGTTCGTATGCTTGAAGATGAGCTTGGCATCCAGATTTTTGCCCGTAGCGGCAAGCACCTGACGCAGGTTACGCCAGCGGGGCAGGAAGTCATCCGTATTGCGCGTGAGGTTCTGTCGAAGGTGGATGCCATTAAGTCGGTGGCCGGCGAACATACCTGGCCGGACAAAGGCTCGTTATACATCGCGACGACCCACACGCAAGCACGTTACGCACTGCCAAACGTGATTAAAGGTTTTATTGAGCGTTACCCTCGCGTCTCTTTGCACATGCACCAGGGATCGCCGACGCAAATCGCCGAAGCGGTATCGAAAGGGAATGCAGACTTTGCCATTGCGACAGAAGCCCTGCATCTGTATGACGATTTGGTGATGCTGCCTTGCTATCACTGGAACCGCTCGATCGTCGTGACGCCGGATCATCCGCTGGCGGGAAAAGCGTCCGTTTCTATTGAAGAGTTAGCGCAGTATCCGCTGGTCACCTACACCTTCGGTTTTACCGGGCGTTCGGAACTGGATACCGCGTTTAACCGTGCGGGTCTGGAACCGCGTATAGTATTTACCGCGACCGATGCCGATGTCATTAAAACCTATGTGCGTCTGGGGCTTGGGGTGGGGGTGATTGCCAGCATGGCGGTTGATCCCGTCTCCGACCCTGATCTTGTACGTGTTGACGCGCACGATATCTTCAGTCATAGCACCACCAAAATTGGTTTTCGTCGCAGCACGTTTTTACGCAGTTACATGTATGATTTTATTCAACGTTTCGCGCCGCATCTGACGCGAGATGTGGTGGATACTGCGGTAGCGTTGCGTTCTAACGATGATATAGAAGCCATGTTTAAAGATATTAAATTGCCTGAGAAATAATACCGGCTGTTACCTCGTCGGTATCCTTCTGCATAAAGCGATACCGACGGGAGACGCTGAATTAATCGATAATTTACAGTGAATAAATTAACCATATATAGTTTATGGAAAAGGTTCTCTAAAGTAGTTTCAAATTAGTCAGCTTGCCAAAAATTCCTTTCAAATATTGATAACCGATCAAACAATCGATTTATTTATCAGGACGAGTCCGAAAATTAACTGGCTTTTTTTTGCCTTTTTTATTAGGATTCCTCCTATCTGATGATTAATTGTACCGATTGTTTGGTGCCTAAATGATAAGTGATTTCGATAGTATGAGGTTAGCGATGCCTTCAGGAAACCAGCCAGCACGCAGGGATCCCGTGATGAAACGTAAAGCCTGGTTTGCTGTTTTTCTCGGCTCCGCAGTGTTCTGGATTGTCGTCGCGCTCGTGGCCTGGCAAGTGTGGGGGTAGGTCATGTCCGCACCGGAACAACACACCACCGTGACGCCAGCTCCCCATGAAAATGAACCAGATAGCAATACCGGCGCAGAGAATGGGCCGGAAATCCCCACCTCCTGGACGCTTTCCCCTGAACAACGCGCGTTTATTGATCTGTTTACTGATGATGAACAGAAACAGTAATTAATACGAATTTTATCGTCATTATTATTCGTCCTCTGTCTGATATCTCGTATGACTTATTGCGTACAATCGCGATGTCCACTCTAATCAGCATATTATCGACTACCAACATGCCTGTTACACATTAACGCTATCAACTTCCGCTCTCGAATCTTCCCCGCGTATTTCACACCGCACTCCGCTCTTCCGATGTTTACACTTTTATCAATTTGAGTTGTTATCAAAGCGTTACATTTTGTTTGTGTTATCTTTAATACTAACCCTGAAGAAAATCAGGGGATCTAACCCTGTCATTTAAGGAGGAGCTATGTCGTCGACCCTACGCGAAGCCAGTATGGACACATTGCAGGTTAATGATAAAACCTACCGTTACTACAGCTTGCCTCTGGCCGCACAAACTCTGGGTGATATCACCCGCCTGCCCAAATCGCTAAAAGTTTTGCTGGAGAACCTGCTTCGCTGGCAGGACGGAAATACCGTTACCGAAGACGATATTCATGCACTGGCGCGTTGGCTGAAAACCGCGCATGCCGACCGTGAGATTGCCTATCGACCCGCTCGCGTTTTGATGCAGGACTTTACTGGCGTACCCGCAGTGGTCGATCTGGCCGCTATGCGCGAAGCGGTAAAACGTTTGGGCGGGGATACGGCAAAAGTGAATCCGCTTTCGCCAGTGGATCTTGTCATTGACCACTCCGTAACGGTGGATCGTTTCGGTGATGATGACGCTTTCGAAGAGAACGTCCGTCTGGAAATGGAACGTAACCATGAGCGCTATGTATTCCTGAAATGGGGACAGCAAGCATTCAGTCGCTTCAGCGTCGTGCCGCCGGGAACGGGGATTTGCCACCAGGTTAACCTTGAGTATTTGGGTAAAGCCGTCTGGAGCGAATTACAAAACGGTGAATGGGTGGCTTATCCGGATACGCTGGTCGGTACCGACTCCCATACTACGATGATAAATGGTCTCGGTGTGCTGGGCTGGGGCGTCGGCGGCATTGAAGCCGAAGCCGCGATGCTGGGCCAGCCGGTCTCTATGCTTATCCCTGACGTGGTGGGCTTCAAGTTGGTAGGTAAACTGCGGGAAGGTATCACCGCGACCGATCTGGTGCTGACCGTCACCCAAATGCTGCGTAAGCATGGTGTGGTTGGGAAATTTGTTGAATTCTATGGTGATGGCCTGGATACCTTACCGCTGGCCGATCGGGCAACCATTGCGAACATGTCGCCGGAATATGGCGCAACCTGTGGTTTCTTCCCGATTGATGACATCACGCTTGAATATATGCGCCTGAGTGGACGCAGTGAGGAGCAGGTCGACCTGGTCGGCGCTTATGCTAAAGCGCAGGGGATGTGGCGTAACCCAGGCGATGAACCTGTATTTACCAGTTCGCTGGAGCTGGATATGGGCAGTGTGGAAGCGAGCCTTGCCGGACCGAAGCGTCCACAGGATCGAGTGGCACTTGCAGATGTCCCGAAAGCGTTCTCGGCGAGTAACGAGCTTGAGGTGAATAGCTCGCTAAAAGATCGTCAGCCGGTGGATTATACGATGAACGGGCATCAATACCTGTTGCCGGATGGCGCGGTGGTGATTGCGGCGATCACCTCCTGTACCAACACCTCTAACCCAAGCGTATTGATGGCGGCGGGGCTGTTGGCGAAGAAAGCGGTTACGCTCGGTCTGAAACGTCAACCCTGGGTTAAAGCCTCGCTGGCGCCTGGCTCTAAAGTCGTTTCTGACTATCTGGCGCAGGCCGGGTTCACACCGTATCTTGACGAGTTGGGCTTTAACCTCGTGGGTTATGGCTGTACCACCTGTATAGGTAATTCCGGACCGTTGCCCGATCCTATTGAGACAGCTATCAAAAAAGGCGATCTCACGGTCGGCGCAGTGCTTTCCGGCAACCGTAATTTTGAAGGACGCATCCATCCGCTCGTCAAGACGAACTGGTTGGCGTCACCGCCGCTGGTAGTCGCTTACGCGCTGGCGGGGAATATGAATATTAACCTGACGAAAGACCCGTTAGGTCATGACAGAAAAGGCGATCCCGTTTACCTGAAAGATATCTGGCCAACTGCCCAGGAAATCGCCCGGGCCGTTGAGCAGGTCTCTACCGCGATGTTCCATAAAGAGTATGCCGAAGTATTTGAAGGCACGCCGGAATGGAAAGCGATTCAAGTTGATCGGGCTGACACCTATGGCTGGCAGTCTGACTCGACCTATATCCGTTTGTCGCCGTTCTTTGATGGTATGCAGGCTACGCCGGATCCGGTACAGGACATTCATGGCGCACGCATTTTGGCGATGTTAGGCGACTCGGTGACCACCGATCACATTTCTCCAGCCGGTAGCATTAAAGCGGATAGCCCGGCCGGTCGGTATCTGCAAAGCCACGGCGTTGAGCGCAAAGACTTTAACTCCTACGGTTCCCGACGCGGAAACCATGAAGTGATGATGCGCGGTACTTTTGCCAATATACGTATCCGCAATGAGATGGTGCCTGGCGTGGAAGGCGGAATGACGCGGCATTTACCGGGGACGGAAGTGGTAGCTATCTATGATGCGGCCATGCAATACCAACAGGAGAATGTTCCGCTGGCGGTCATTGCCGGTAAGGAATATGGTTCTGGCTCCAGTCGTGACTGGGCTGCGAAAGGCCCACGCTTGCTGGGTGTGCGCGTGGTGATTGCTGAGTCCTTTGAGCGAATTCACCGTTCTAACCTGATCGGCATGGGGATTTTACCGCTTGAATTCCCACAGGGGGTTACGCGTAAAACGCTGGGATTAACCGGTGAGGAAGCGATTGATATTACGGATCTGCAAAACATTAAACCGGGGGCGACAGTTCCGGTAAGTTTGACCCGTGCGGATGGGCATAACGAGGTGATTTTATGCCGTTGCCGCATCGATACCGCGACGGAGTTAACGTATTACCAGAACGACGGCATTCTGCACTACGTCATTCGTAATATGTTGAACTGACATGTAAAAAGCCTGCGTGAGCAGGCTTTTTTCTGTACCGGGTAAATGGAAATTATTTATTTAACAAATGGCCCATTTTCGCGGCTTTGGTATCCAGATAATGTTCATTATTCGGGTTACGGCCCACAATCAACGGCACGCGTTCAACGATATTGATACCCGCCTCGGTCAGAATTTCCACCTTCTTCGGGTTATTGGTCAACAAACGTACCTCGTCAACGCCCAGCAGTTTGAACATGTCCGCACACAGTGTGAAATCACGCTCGTCTGCTGCAAAGCCTAACTGATGATTGGCTTCAACGGTATCATAACCCTGGTCCTGCAGCGCATAGGCGCGGATTTTATTTAACAGTCCAATGTTGCGCCCTTCCTGACGATGATAGAGCAGAATGCCACGCCCTTCTTCGGCAATATGCGACAGGGCTGCTTCGAGCTGGAAACCGCAATCGCAACGCAGGCTAAACAGCGCATCGCCAGTCAGACACTCAGAGTGGACACGCGCCAGGACAGGCGTTTGGCCTGTAATATCACCAAAAACCAGTGCGACATGATCGTGTCCGGTTGCCAGTTCTTCAAATCCCACCATCAGGAAATCACCCCAGGGGGTTGGCAGTTTGGCTTCTGCCACACGTTTAAGCTGCATGTAATTCTCCAGATTATGCTGGCACTGTCGTGCCGTCGCCTGTTGGCTTCTGTTCTGTATTGCACTATTTTGCCATAAGCCAGCGATGTTCACCTAATTGCGACAACGGATTCGCTTTTGGAATGGCACAAAATTGTCAATTTTCCCGGCGTGCGCATTTTTCAGTTATGATTGTGAGACTTATCAACGAAAGGAGAGGCAATGCTTTCAATTGCAAAGCGCACCGCAGTCGGCGCCGGACTGCTGCTTATCATGCCGGTTGCTGTATGGGTATCAGGCTGGAACTGGCAACCAGGGCATAATGTCTGGTGGTTAAAATCCCTGTTCTGGGTAACGGAAACGGTGACACAGCCATGGGGGATTATCACTCACGTAGCGCTCTGTGCATGGTTTTTATGGTGTCTGCGTTTTCGTCTGAAAGCGGCGGTAATGCTGTTTGCGATCCTGGCGGTGGCGATTTTAGTTGGGCAGGGCGTGAAGTCATGGGTTAAGGATAAGGTGCAGGAACCGCGGCCATTTGTTGTATGGCTGGAAAAAACGCACCATATTCCGGTGGATGAGTTCTACACTTTAAAACGTAAAGATCGCGGGAACTTAGTCAAAGAACAATTAGCCGAACAGCGGGACGTGCCAACGTTTCTACGTAAGCACTGGCAAAAAGAAACAGGATTTGCTTTTCCCTCCGGGCATACAATGTTTGCTGCCAGTTGGGCTTTGCTGGCGGTAGGTTTGCTGTGGCCGCGCAGACGTACGCTGACTATAGCATTCTTACTCATCTGGGCGACGGGTGTGATGGGGAGCCGCTTGCTGCTGGGAATGCACTGGCCCCGTGATTTGGTGGTCGCAACGCTGATTTCCTGGCTGTTGGTGACCCTGGCAACCTGGCTTGCGCAGCGGATATGCGGACCCTTAACACCGCCAGTGCAGGAGACAAAAGAAATCGCGCAGCGTGAGCAAGAAAGTTAGCTATGATTGATTTTTCGAATTTTGCCCTTAAATCAGAAGGCATAAAGCGCTTTTCCATTTCGCACTCGGTGTGAAAATGGTAATTTAAAGGGCTCAACGCGGTAAGTTGGACACGATTTATTCGCTTAAACCACATAACGGGAAGTAATGTGAAATATTTACTCATTTTCTTACTGGTGTTGGCGATTTTTGTTATTTCGGTGACATTAGGTGCGCAAAACGATCAACAGGTTACGTTTAATTACCTGCTGGCTCAGGGTGAGTATCGTATCTCTACGCTGCTTGCTGTATTGTTTGCCGCAGGTTTTGCGATTGGTTGGCTAATTTGCGGCCTTTTCTGGCTGAAGGTTCGAGTGTCTCTTGCGCGCGCCGAACGTAAAATCAAACGACTGGAAAACCAGCTTGCGCCTGCGACCGACGTTGCGGTACCCGCCGATTCGTCGGTTGTAAAGGAATAATTATTTATGTTGGAGTTGTTGTTTCTGCTTTTACCTGTAGCCGCTGCCTATGGGTGGTATATGGGTCGCAGAAGTGCGCAACAAACAAAGCAGGATGAAGCCAACCGACTTTCCCGTGACTATGTCGCCGGGGTTAACTTCCTCCTGAGCAACCAACAAGATAAAGCGGTGGATCTGTTCCTCGATATGCTGAAAGAGGACACGGGCACCGTTGAGGCTCATCTCACCCTCGGAAACCTGTTCCGTTCGCGCGGTGAAGTCGATCGTGCAATCCGCATCCACCAAACGCTTATGGAAAGTGCCTCGCTGACATACGAACAGCGCTTGCTGGCAGTGCAACAACTGGGCCGGGACTACATGGCCGCAGGCCTGTATGACCGTGCGGAAGACATGTTCAATCAGCTTACTGATGAAACAGATTTTCGCGTTGGGGCATTACAACAGTTGCTGCAAATTTATCAGGCAACCAGCGAATGGCAAAAAGCCATTGACGTTGCAGAGCGTCTGGTAAAGCTTGGCAAAGACAAACAACGCATTGAGATAGCGCATTTCTATTGCGAACTGGCGTTACAGCAAATGGGCAACGACGATATGGATCGTGCCATGACGCTGTTGAAAAAAGGGGCGGCAGCAGACAAAAACAGCGCACGCGTTTCCATTATGATGGGGCGCGTATATATGCTGAACGGCGATTACTCCAGGGCGGTTGAAAGTCTGCAACGGGTGATTTCTCAGGATAAAGAGCTGGTCAGTGAAACGCTGGAAATGCTGCAAAGCTGCTACCAGCATCTGGGCAAAAACGATGAGTGGGCAGAGTTTTTACGCCGTGCGGTTGAGGAAAATACCGGTGCCGCCGCTGAACTGATGCTTGCAGATATCCTTGAGGCGCGTGAGGGGACTGATACCGCTCAGGTTTATATAACTCGTCAGCTGCAACGCCATCCTACGATGCGTGTATTCCACAAGCTGATGGATTATCATCTTAACGAAGCAGAAGAAGGGCGCGCCAAAGAGAGCCTGATGGTGCTGCGCGATATGGTCGGGGAGCAGGTACGTAGTAAGCCGCGCTATCGCTGTCAAAAATGCGGGTTTACCGCTTATACGCTGTACTGGCATTGTCCATCCTGCCGTTCATGGTCAACCATTAAACCTATTCGTGGGCTTGATGGGCTGTAATTTTTAAAAAAGCTTCAACTTAGTTACAACATCCTTATAGGGTATAATCGTCCCATCATCAACCTCCACAGCCGGTTCGCCTGGCAGAAATGTAATCGCGCCTGTTAATTTTCTATTGCCGCAGGTAGAATGCACGCCGTTTACCCATTTTGCGCCACCGGTGGCGCCCATCCTCAGGAAGGTCTGGTCATGACGTTTACTGCTTCATCTTCTTCTCGTGCTGTTACTGATTCTCCTGTCGTTGTCGCTCTTGATTACGCAAATCGTGATAAAGCATTAGCTTTTGTCGACAGAATTGATCCTCGTGATTGCCGTTTGAAAGTGGGCAAAGAGATGTTCACGCTTTTTGGACCTCAGTTGGTCCGCGAACTGCAACAGCGCGGTTTTGACGTCTTTCTGGATTTGAAATTTCATGATATTCCCAATACAACTGCACATGCCGTAGCTGCGGCTGCCGACCTTGGCGTGTGGATGGTTAACGTACACGCCTCTGGCGGGGCGCGCATGATGACGGCAGCCCGTGAGGCCCTGGTGCCTTTTGGTAACGATGCGCCATTGCTGATTGCTGTGACGGTGCTGACCAGCATGGAAGCCAGCGATCTTGCCGATCTCGGTGTGACGTTGTCACCTGCGGAGCATGCTGAAAGACTGGCGCGTTTAACCCAACATTGCGGGCTGGACGGAGTCGTATGCTCTGCCCAGGAAGCGGTACGTTTCAAACAGGCGTTTGGACAGGCATTTAAGTTAGTGACCCCGGGTATTCGTCCTGAAGGCAGCGAGGCGGGCGATCAGCGTCGTATTATGACGCCAGAGCAGGCGCAGTTAGCCGGTGTGGATTACATGGTGATTGGTCGTCCGGTCACGCAGTCTGCCGACCCGGCGCAGACGCTGAAGATGATCAATGCCTCTCTGAAACGAGGTGTGTAAATGAGCGATTCAAACTCTCGCCTGGTCTATTCAACCGACTCCGGACGCATTGATGAACCGAAGGTCGCCCCTGAGCGTCCAAAGGGTGATGGTATTGTCCGCATTCAACGCCAGACCAGCGGTCGTAAAGGCAAGGGCGTGTGCCTGATCACTGGTATTGATCAGGATGATGCGGAACTGGCTAAATTAGCCGCGGAACTGAAGAAAAAATGTGGTTGCGGTGGAGCGGTAAAAGAGGGCGTGATTGAAATTCAGGGCGATAAACGTGACCTGATAAAATCATTGCTGGAGGCCAAAGGCATGAAAGTCAAACTGGCTGGCGGTTAATAAAAAAGCCACGGAGATAATCCGTGGCTTTTTAAATACAGAGCTGAAAAAGTAAACGTTTAATTATATCGAGCCGGTCAACCGTAAATTATTTACCTACCTGATGGCCAATAATACCACCAACAGCAGCACCACCCAGCGTACCCAGCGCGCTGCCATCGGTCAGGACTGCACCACCTACTGCACCCGCACCAGCACCGATAGCGGTATTGCGATCGCGTTTGGACCAGTTAGAGCAGGCGCTCAGAGACATTGCCAGAGTAAGCGCCAGAATGGCTGCGGTCATTTTTTTGCTCGTTACTAACATAATACTTTCTCCTGAATTATTGATTCACGGAATCCAGTGTTCTTTAAGGATAGCGTTAAATCGCGACTATCAAAGATATTTCCGTGAAACCGTTTAGCGAAGGCATGACAACCAATATCCTGCAGTTGGATGTTCGCTCCTGTTATATCGCTAATATTAATTCTACGAGTTTATCCTGTTAACAACAGGTAAAAAGTCTTAATTGGGTTGTCAGATAACTCTCAGAGAGGAGATGATTTGCCTGCCGACAAATCATCTTGCGCAGCCATTATGCGTTGGAATCAATGATATTGACGGTTAATCCTGAATGTTCAAGCTGCATTTGTACGCTGGCGCTGAGCTTAGAGTCCGTCACGACGCGACTGAATCGTTCTAAAGGCCCCAGGGTATAAGGATGAATGGCGTCAAATTTTGAGCTGTCGGTAAGCACAATTACCTCTGCGCCTTTTTCCAGTACCGCATTAACCACATCAGAACGCATCATATCGCGTCCGGTGAAGCCGGTTTCTGCCTGCCAGCCATCAATGCCGATGAAGGCCTTACTGAAGTGTACCTGCTGGATAAACTGGCGAGTCAGGGGGCCGACCATGCTCTCACTTTTCTTCTGATAAATCCCGCCGAGGAGAATCACTTCACAGGGTGTTTCTTTGAGCAGGTGAGCGATATAGCTGCTCACCGTAATGATAGTGACATCTTTTTGCTCCGCCAGGGTTCTTGCCAGGAGCGCATTGCTGCTGCCATTCTCAATGAATACTGACTCGCCGGGGCTGACCAGTGATGCAGCGAATTCGGCCAGCTCACGTTTTAGCGTGAAATTGGTCATCATGCGTGTTTCCACATCATCGCTGTTCAATGAAACAGCAAATCCGTGCGCACGGCGTAAATAACTCTGTTTTTCCAGCGTATTCAGATCCTGTCGAATCGTCACTTCTGAAACGCCGGTGATTTTTGCCAGATCGGCGACGCTCATCTGACCTTTATCGGTCACCATCTGCAAAATGGATTGTTGTCGGGAATTCATAGTATTAATTTTTATAGCAATATCGTATCGGAAAATAAACGGAAGTCTGCTGATAGCAGTAACATCAAGAGAGCGATGTCATCAGATCTCCCACGGAGCTTTCTGTTTAGTTGACAAAGATTGAGTATCTTCTTTGACCGTGTTTAACAGTTCAGCCTTCAGAATTTCGAGATTGTGGATGGCTGAGTGGTAATCACCTGCAACGAGGATATCCAGCACGGTATCAATGCGTTCGGCCAGACGCTGAGCGTCGATATCAGACATGGTCATCATCCAAAGGGCAATAGAGTTTGAATTTCATGATGCAGAATTTCATGGCAAAAGAGAAGGGAAAAATAGTATTAACCTGAATGATTGAAGAATATTATATATTCTGTGATTACATACAGATAGAATCATCACGTATTGTCCATTTATGGCTATTTTCTCCGAGGAATCTTTCTGCATTATCGCGTTTTTTTATTCAGGTGTCGTCGATACCATCGTTCAAACGCAGCTGCAGGCATCGGCTTGGCGAATAAAAATCCCTGACGCTCATTGACGCCGTTCTTGGTCAAAAACGCATCCTCTTTTGCACTTTCAACGCCTTCGGCGATGACCTGCAGGTTGAGCGCTTGCGCGACCGCGACAATGGCCCGCACCAGCGACTGTGAAATAGGTTGCTTGTGCACATCTCTGACAAAGGTTTGATCCAGTTTTATCGCATCAAGCGGGAAGCGGGCCAGTTGAGATAGCGACGAATAACCGGTGCCAAAATCATCCAAATGGATTTGTGCCCCCAACTGACTAAATTGCTGAATAACGGATAGCGCCAACTGCTCATTTTCAATCAAACTGCTTTCCGTTAATTCAACATCGATCGGGCAGTATTCAAAGTTGAGATCGTGAAGCACCTGCTTGAGAGCGGTAAATAGCGTCTGGTCGGCGAGCTGGCGCGCAGACACGTTTACCGCCACGCGTAGATTTATCCCCTTGGCACGCCATTTTGCCACCTGGCGCACGACGTCCAGAATAACCCATCGACCGAGCGGAACGATGAGCCCTGATTCTTCGGCGTAGGAGATAAACTCCAATGGCGGTATGAGACCACGTTCCGGGGACTGCCAACGAACCAGAGCCTCCAGACTACGAACTTCTCCGCGCCAGGTTATTTTGGGCTGATAGTGGATAACCAGTTGATCGTTTTCCAGCGCCTTACGCAGATTGGTATCCAACCACAAATATTCAAAAACCCGTTGATTCATTTCCGGTGAGAAGACGCAAAACTGACCACGACCGCCTTCTTTTGCTGTGTACATGGCCGTATCCGCGTTACGGATGACGCTCTCGCCGTCCTGTCCATGCTGTGGCGCGAGAGAAATACCGATTGAACATCCGGTATAGACTTCTATCAGTCCAATGCGAAAAGGTTGACGCAGGCGCGTCAGGATACGCGATGCCGTAGCCTCCAGCGCGCCCTGGGACGTTTCGGTGGCAAGGACAATGAATTCATCACCGCCAAACCTGGCCAGTAGCTGGTTGTCGTCGAGGCAACTGAGGATAGCCAGCGACACACTTTGTAACAACTGATCGCCAAACATATGACCGTAGGCGTCGTTCACCTTTTTAAAGTTATCCAAATCGAGATAGACAATCCCAACCTGCGTATCGCCCGCGTTTTCAATGGCGTTGCTGATCAGCTCGTGAATTGCGTTGCGGTTCGGTAAACCAGTGATGGAGTCGGTATTGGCCAATACCCGTAGACGTTCCTGCGCGCGGCGCTCTTCAGTAATATCGGTACCGGAACAGATCAGAAATATTTCGTTCTTGCCGCTACCGTTATGCACAAACTTATTGCGGAACAGAAACAGACGCTGGCCTTTGCAGGTTTTTACCCAACGTTCGACCTCATAAGAGTTACCTTCGCGAAAAAACACCTCAATGTTGCGCCGTGAGGCTGCGGCCTCGCGCCGGCTCATAAACAGCGTGAAAACGCTTTGGCCAATCACTTCGCGCTCTTTGAGACCGGTGTACTCTTCGCACAGGCGATTAAAGCGCTGAATGTTGCCCATGCGGTCAAGAATGACAATGACGGAGTTAGCTTCAGAAACGACCTGCTCAGCGAAAGAGAGGCCGTGAGCCAGGTCGCGCGCGACGGAAGGGGTGTCATCCCAGGCGGATGCGCTTCCCGCCCATTCGCGCTTATTGATTTTCCTGCCGACCAGATGCACGGGAATGTCGTCATCTTCAATGGGAAGCGTCATCAACAGGCTCGATGTAATCACCGTCATTTCGCGAATGCGGTCGGCTTGCTCATCTGACAATTCGACGGTCTGCTCGACTGCTGACGCTTCGTCGATAGAGAAATGCAGGATGTTGCAATCCTCTGACAAACGCCAGTAGGGGTTATGAGTGCCCACATAGCTATACAACGTAACCCGCTCCCGGACGTCTTTCATGATGTGTACTATCCCGTTTAAAGCGCATAAAGCCTCAAAAGTATAGTTAGCCATGATTCATACAGGGTGATTATGGCTGAACGTATTGTTTTATTTATGTATTTATATGTAATGCAGAATCTAAAAAAAGCAAAGCTAGCGGAACTGAAAATAGTAAAAAATAAATTAGACCGGATGAAAGAAGTGTAGTGCTTGGTGGAGATTTGGGAGGGAAAAGAAAACGACCTTTCACAGAAAGAGAAAGGCCGTTAGCTTTATCAGTATTACACGGCTGGACGTGCGATAACGCTGCGGGTTTCCATCCGCACTTCGGCAATGGTTACATCAATCACATCCGTGACTTTGTAAACCACTTCACCTTTGATTTGTACGGTGCCGCTTTCCTGACTGCATACCAGTTCGTCACGAACAGCATGCAGGAACGGGGCCGGAATAAATGCGACTGCGCCATTATCCACTAAACGCACTCGCATACCGCCGCGGCTGACGTCAATGATCTCGGCCGCGAAGCGGACGTCGGTGCCGGCTTTGTCGCTCAAGAAGCGGGCGTATAACCAGTCACCCACATCGCGTTCAGCCATGCGGTTCAGACGACGACGTTCGGCCATTTGCAGGGTCGTATCATCCTGTGGACGGGCAATCGTTTCGCCTTTGATGACGGCCTTAAGCAGACGGTGGTTGATCATGTCGCCATACTTACGAATAGGAGAGGTCCAGGTGGCATATGCTTCCAGACCCAGCCCAAAGTGCGGACCTGGTTCGGTGCTGATTTCAGCATACGACTGGAACCGGCGGATACGGCTATCGAGGAAACCGGAAGGCTGCGCATCCAGTTCGCGGCGCAGTTTACAGAAGCCTTCCAGCGTCAGGACCTCTTCGGCATCTACATGCATACCATGGGTTTTCAGTAGCGCGGCCAGTGCGTCAGCGTTTGCCGGATCAAATCCCATATGGACGTTATAAATTCCAAAGCCCAGCGTGTCGCGAAGAACGCGTGCAGCACAAATATTTGCCGCAATCATTGACTCTTCCACGATACGGTTAGCGATGCGACGCGGTTCCGCCACAATATCCAGCACTTCGCCTTTTTCACCGAGGACAAAACGGTAATCCGGACGATCTTTAAATACTAACGCGTGGTTGTGACGCCATTCACCACGGCTCAGACAAATACGATGCAGCAGACGGATTTGTTCAGCAATTGCGTCGTTTTCAGGCTGCCAGTCGCCGGTGCCTTCCAGCCAGTCGGAGACGTTGTCATAGGCCAACTTCGCTTTAGACTCGATAGTCGCAGCGAAGAAGGTGATGTTGTCTTCAATCGTACCGTCGGCGGTAATGATCATGCGGCAAGCCAGAACCGGGCGTACTTCGTTCGCGCGCAGAGAACAGAGATCGTCAGACAGTTCACGTGGCAGCATCGGGATATTGAATCCCGGCAGATAGTTGGTGAACGCACGAATCTTCGCCGTTTTATCCAGTTTGCTGCCTTCTGCAATCCAGGCGGTAGGATCGGCTATAGCAACAGTTAACTGTAGCTTGCCATCGGCCAGTTCTTCAGCATACAGCGCATCGTCCATATCTTCGGTGCTGGCGCTGTCGATGGTGACGAAATTGAGGGCGGTCAGGTCCTGACGCACCAGACCTTCGTCCAGCATTTCGGTCGCAACGCCGTCCGGTGCTTCTTTTTCGAGATTATGGCGCGCCAGCGTGACCCACCACGGGACAAAGTGATCGTCCGCAAAGGTGATAAATTGGGTTAGTTCAGCGTAGAAGGTGCGATCGCCTTTCAGCGGATGGCGGCGCATTTCTGCCACGGCCCAGTCACCTTCTTTAAATTCATGCTCAACGCCACGGGCGGCGCGACAAGGGATCGCCTCTTTCAGTAACGGATGATCCGGCACAATAGACAGACGGTCATTTTTGCCCTGAACTTTACCCACGAAGCGCGTCAGGAAGGGTTCGATTAGCTCTTCCGGTTCAGCAGACTCACGATCTTTTTCCGTATGGATCACCGCAACAATACGGTCGCCATGCATCACTTTTTTCATCTGCGGCGGTGGAATGAAATAGCTTTTTTGTGCATCGACTTCCAGGAAGCCAAAGCCTTTTTCCGTGGCTTTTACCACCCCTTCAGCACGCGGCGTCTGGGAATGTAGTTGCTGTTTAAGCTGCGCTAGCAGCGGGTTGTCCTGAAGCATAATTGTCTATTTTCGTGGCTAAAAGAGCGGCTGACAGTTTTACGCGATTCTGTCAGTTGCAGCAAGCGCTCTTTAAGTAAGTGGATCGGTTAATACGTCTCGCCCAGCGCGATTTTCAAGCGATTTAACCATCCGCATAATCCACTCCAGGCCAGCAGGTTAATCGCCTGTTCTGAAGAGATACCCTGATCGAACAACGGTGTTAACAGTGCGGCGCTAAAGCGGTCGGGCGCTCGGGTGAGCCATTGTACCGCCTGCAGGGTGACGCGCTCAACCGGATGTCGTTGTTCCCAGCGCTGCAATTCACGTTCATCCTGACGAAGGACAGTGATGATGTCAGTTAATTCATATGCCGTATGCGCATGTTCATTAAAGCAGGACACGCTGCCGTTGATGCGTGATGTCATCAGGGTCGTCAGAGAAAATGCCCGCGTCGGCATATCGCTGCGTAGCGTGCTGGAAATCAGTGAACCAAGTAAATCTAAAACGGCAGGTGAATGTGCTAGCAGGGGGAGCAGCGCGTGCAGTTCGTTGGGATAATCCGCGCGCGGTTTCGCGCGGGTATGCAGCTGCTCGGGTTCTAATGGTGCAGCGTGCCAGCTGGCGTTGGTGGCGCTAAATGGCGAAGCGTGAGCGAATTGCTGTATATCCAAGCCCGGTATTCGACGTACCGGGTGAGCGCTGCAGGCCTGAAGTAATGCGACTACCCGGGCCTGAAAACCGACGAAGCCGATGATTTGATTCATCAATATGCTATCGCAGCTGGTCAGCCCGACCGCATCCAGGTGCTGACGGTCCCGCTCGCCGATCACAGCCGGTGAACTGGCGAGCTGGCGCGCATATTGGGTGATTTGTGCCAGTCGATGATTACTTTCGCGAGACGAATCAGGACCCGGCAGCGGCGTTAAGCGCGCGGCATAGTGATTGCACAATCGCTGCACGCCATACACCTGAGCGACGGTCAGGGCTGTACTCATCCGTTCATAGGCGCTGAACGTATGCATCCGATCCAGTACGACGTGAGCAGGGAAAAGAAGTTGGGCAAGTTTACGGGCAGGGGTTAACCAGGATTGAAAGGGTAAAAGCACGTCATGAGGTATCGCCAGGTCCAGTAAAAAGCAGTCGTCAACATGAGCGGCCTCCGGCACCAGCGGCAGAACATCTTGCGGATACGTGCTGGATTGCGTCTCATGATACCAGTGGCTTTTGCCTACAATGCGGCGTTGTTCCATGGGCGTTCCTTGGTCTAAAAAGTGGCGACCCGGACACGTCGTCATACACCTACGCCGGATCGTTTGCGCTGCAATATCCTGACGTAAGCCGATGGGGGGATGAAAGATTGTTACGTGATAATAAATATCGGAAAAGTATATATGGCACAGGGCAGTGGAGGAGGAGGTGAAATCATGGGCGACGGCAGGCCGCCCACAGAGGACTAAACGATTATTTCAGATCCAGTTCGTTCATCGCGGCAATGCTGAAGCCGCCATCTACGTGAACGACTTCACCAGAGATGCCGGCAGAAAGATCGGAGCACAGGAATGCTGCGGAATTGCCTACATCTTCAATCGTCACGGTGCGGCGAATCGGCGTCACCGCTTCACAATGCGCCAGCATTTTACGGAAATCTTTGATGCCGGAAGCGGCAAGAGTGCGGATTGGACCTGCGGAGATGGCGTTCACTCGTACACCTTCAGGACCCATTGCGTTAGCCATGTAACGGACGTTGGCTTCCAGAGACGCTTTCGCCAGACCCATCACGTTGTAGTTAGGGATTGCGCGCTCTGCACCCAGGTAGGATAGCGTCAGTAGCGCAGAGCCAGGGTTAAGCATAGAGCGGCAAGCTTTTGCCATCGCAACAAAGCTGTAAGCGCTGATGTCATGAGCAATTTTAAAACCTTCGCGGGTGACCGCATTCACATAGTCGCCATCCAACTGGTCAGCAGGCGCGAAACCGATGGAATGCACGAATCCGTCGAATTTCGGCCAGGAGTGGCTCAGTTCAGCGAACATCGCATCGATGCTGGCATCTTCGGCAACATCACATTGTAGTACGATGCTGGACCCCAGTTGAGCGGCAAATTCCTCCACTCGGCCTTTTAGTTTGTCGTTCTGGTAGGTGAACGCCAGTTCAGCGCCTTCACGATGCATTGCCTGAGCGATTCCCCAGGCAATGGACAATTTACTGGCAAGACCCGTCACCAGAAGACGCTTACCGGAAAGAAAACCCATAGCTTTAATCCTTATGGTCATTGCTTCTTCGTAGCAATCAAAGCGTGATGATTGCCATGTCAAAAACGCGCGAAATTGGGCTGAAATTATATCCTACTCATTGTTCTTTTTAGAATGGTTATCAACCCTAAATGCCCCTTACCATTCATTGCAAATGGCGAGGATATTACTTCCCCTGGTTGTGCTTTGCCCGACCCGTATTGCATTGAAGACAATGAGAAAATACAAGGCTTTAAAGGCGCTAAAATGGTATTATTAAGGCGCTAGCTGATGTTAATAAACATAGCAAGGTAGGAACTTTCTTAAAACAAAAAACATGCATATATTCAGATTGTTATGATATATTGTTTTTATCGATCAATATCGATACATTGATCGATATTATTGATTGATTGTGATTAAAAGTGCATTATCAGGAAGTTATGATCAATTGGAGTGGTCTTATGCACTATCATTTCATCGCGGAACCGATGAGAGACACAACAAATAAGTTGCTGGGCGTGGAGATGATCGCCCGGTTTGCTGCAGATACGGTTCGCCCATTGCATGCAGATTTCGTCGTTTCAGCGTGGAATAGCGAACAAAAGCGTAATTTCATGCTCAAGCAAATCCAGTTAATTGCCGAAAAGCGTGATTGGTTTGAGAGCAACAATCTGCTCTGTACCCTTCATCTCATCGATGAAATGGCGCTTCTGGCGATTGGTGATCCGGTCATCAAGTCGGCCCTACACGCAATGCCCTTTATTGCACTGGAACTGTCAGAGCGTTTTCTGTCGAGTACGATTTGCCTGAATAATCTGCTGATTAATTCACTCTGTGACGGTCCAAACGCGCTATGGCTGGGCGATCTCGGCTCCGGTAACGTCGGGGCAAGTCCGCTGGTTTGCGGTCATTTTGACGTGGTTAAATTGGATCGCGGTTTCTTCCTTGAACAGGTAGAAAAGCCGATGTTCCCGGTGCTTATCAAAAACATCCGGGAATATTGCGATCGCGTTGCGGTGGAGGGGGTCGAAACATTACGACTTATCGATGACGTCAGCGCGGCAGGTGTATGGGCGATACAGGGGAGCGTTTTTCCGTCAGTCGTTTTTCACGAGGTTGAGACACTGCTCTTACCCGGTGTTGGTCACTGATGGCGCAATTGCCCTCCGGTTTCGGAGGGCAGCGGCTTTGTTAGCGATCTTTCCGCCAGGCGTCGGCGGTGAGCGCCTCGCCAAAATGCCCTGCAATCAGACGACGAGTCAGCTCATGCAGCGGGGAAGCCAGAACATCCGCGGTACTGCCACGCTCAACAACTTCACCCTGATGCATGACTAATACTTGATCGCTAATGTGCTTCATCATGCCGATATGTTGAGTCACATAGATATACGAAATCCCCTGTTTTTCCTGTAATTCCAGCATCAAATTGATGAGCTGCGAACGCATCGACATGTCCAGAGAGGCAAGGGCCTCGTCGGCGATAATCACTTTAGGTCGTAAAATAAGCGCGCGGGCAAGCCCCAGACGCTGTTTTTGCCCCGGCGCCAACATATGCGGGTAATAGCTCACATGGTCAGGTAACAGTCCAACCATGCGCATCGTTTCTATAATCTGTTTGCGACGCTGTTCAGGTTCCAGGTCGGTGTTCAGACGCAGCGGGAAATCAAGGATTTGTGAAATACGCTGGCGAGGGTTAAGCGATGTTGACGGATCCTGAAAAATCATACGGATACGCTGACTACGGAATGAATAATCACCATACTGGAGCGGATGATCGTCAATCAGCAGTTCACCGCTGGTGGGTTCAATCATGCCAGCTAACATCTTTGCCAGCGTGGACTTACCGGAACCATTCTCACCAATGACCGCGAGTGTCTGACGTTCGCGCAGGGTAAAGCTGAGTGGCTTAACGGCCTCAACGGTCTGGCGGCGAAATAAACCCGTCCGGTAGCGAAAGGTTTTGCTCAGATTGCGAACTTCGAGCAGGGTTTCTACCATCTCACTCTCTCTCCATGTTCAGCGGGAAATGACAGGCGTAGAGATGATTCTTTGCTCCGGTCAGTCGTGGGGTTTCAATACATTCACGCTGAGCATAAGGGCAGCGCGGCCCCAGACGGCAGCCGATGGGTAATTGTTCCAGCAATGGAATCGCTCCTGGCATGGTATTCAGACGACTTTTATGCGGCATCGCGCTACCAAAATCAGGAATGGCGCGGATCAACGCTTGCGTATAAGGATGATGTGGAATCGTCACCAGATCTTTACTGGGCGCGGTTTCCACCGTTTGTCCGCAATACATTACGTTGATTTTGTCCGCCCACTGGCTGAGCATTTGCAGGTCATGGCTGATCAACAAAATGGTAGTATTACTGTTTTGGTTCAGCCGGGTCAGCAGGCGAAATATTTGCGCCTGGGTCGTTGGCTCCATCGCGTTCGTCGGTTCATCGGCAATCAGCAAGCGCGGCTGATTCGCCAGTGCAATAGCGATCATTACCTTCTGACACTCGCCGTCGGTCAGTTCATACGGGAAGCTGCGCATGGCATCTTTATGATCTTTTATCCCGACGCGGTGCAAAAGCTCAATCGCCCGGCGTTTGCGCCAGCCGATGCGCTGCCACCAGCGCCCCTTATAGGTCCAGGCTGGAATATTTTGCATCAGCTGTCGTCCAATACGCTCGGACGGGTCAAGACACGATTGCGGTTCCTGAAAGATCATGGAAACGTTATGACCGACCAGCTTGCGTCGTTCACGCGCGGAAAGGCGCAGGAGATCGATGTCATCAAAGCGCATACGGTCTGCGGTTACGCGCCAGTTATCCTTGGCGACGCCGCAAATAGCCTTGGCTATAAGGCTCTTGCCGGAGCCGGACTCGCCGACCAGTCCGCGGATTTCACCCTCATTGAGAGTCATGCTGACACGGTCAACTGCTTTTACCCAGTCGTCGCCGGTTCTGAATTCAATGGTCAGGTTGCGGATATCGAGTAATGGCATTATTCCACCCCCGCAATAATTGCGCGGCGCACGCCATCACCCAGCAGGTTAACCAGCAGCACGCTTATCATGATCGCCGCGCCTGGCAGCATCACTGTCCACGGAGCGACATAAATCAGCTCCAGCGCGTCGCCGAGCATGGCTCCCCATTCCGGTGATGGCAACTGCGCGCCAAGGTCAAGAAAACCCAGCGCGGCGATATCCAGAATCGCCATCGACAGCGCACGGGTGATTTCAGTGATAAGCCCGGCGGTAATATTGGGCAGAACGGCGAACCACAGAATATTGAGCGTGGTTGCGCCATCAAGGCGAGCGGCAATAACATACTCTTTTTCCAGCTCGTCATGCACCATGCTGTAGACGGAGCGAACCATCCGCGGCAGCAGCGCCAGCCAGACGGCAAACATCGCGTGAGTCAGATGCGGCCCGGCAAAAGCCACCACAATAATCGCCAGCAACAGTGAAGGGATCGACAGCAGGGTGTCCAGAATGTGATTCAGCACCGCGGAACGCAAACCGTGCGTTGCTCCGGCAACCACTCCCAGTAACAAGCCACACAGCGTGGCGGCGAGAGTTACGACAAACGCACCGCCCACGGTTGGGGCCGCACCGCTGAGCAGGCGGCTTAAAACATCACGCCCCAGGTCATCAGTCCCGAGGAAGAAAGAGACTTCGCCATAGCGCGACCATGACGGCGGTAAAAGCTGATAGCCGAGAAACTGCTGGTCGATGCCGTAAGGCGCGAACCAACCACCAAAAATACACAGAATCGCCAGTCCCGCACAGCCATACAGGCCGATCATTGCGGTTGCATCGCCGTAAAAATTGCGCCATGCGGTGCGCAGCGTACCAGGCGGGCGCTTTTCGCTGTAGACGCTATCGTAAGGCATACCATTCCTTATGTTTCAGAGGGTTAGCCATAGCACCCAAAATATCAGAGATGACGTTAACGATGATAACCAGTGAGCCTATCACCATCACACCCGCCGAAATCGCCGCGTAATCCTGCTGGCGAATCGCGTTAATCAGCCAACGGCCAAGACCTGGCCAGCTAAAGACCATCTCGGTGATCATCGCCAGCGTCAGCATGGTGGAAAACTGTAATCCCAGGCGCGGGATAACCGGTGGGAGAGCGTTGTGCAGTACGTGACGGCGTAAAATCGTTAACCGTGACAAACCACGAGTAGCCGCCGCTTTAACATAGTTTTGATCAAAGACCTCAATGGTGCTGATACGCATCAGACGAATAACTTCCGTCGTCGGTGCAACGGAGAGCGTTAACACCGGAAGCACCATATGGCGGATCGCACTGATCAGCATTTCATCGCGCCAGGGCGAGTCGGCGATCCAGGCGTCGATAATGGCAAATCCGGTAACGGGCTTAACTTCGTAGAGCAGATCAAAACGCCCGGAAACGGGCAGCCAGCCGAGGGTCAGTGAGAAGAGCAACGTCAGCAGCAGCGCCAGCCAAAAAACCGGAATAGAAAAGCCCATCAGAGCCAATGCGCTGATGCAACGATCCTGCCATTTATTACGTGTTATGCCCGCCAACATGCCTATCGGGATCCCGACCATCAGTGCAAAACCAAAGGCCAGAATGCACAGTTCCATTGTCGCCGGAAACACCTCTTTGAGTTGTTCTGAGATCAACTGGCCGTTAATACTGGACACACCAAAATCCCAGTGAATCAGGCCATTGAACCAGAATACCCAGGCGTTCCACAGCGATGCGCCCTGTAACGGCGCATGAGGTGTGAAGTAGCTCAGGCTGAACCCAATAAAAGTCAGGAAGAACAGGGTGACCAGCAGTAATAAAAAACGGCGCAGGGTGAAGATAATCATGGTTTTTTCACCTCGTCAGCCTTTTCCCTGGAAACCCCGGCAAAAGAAGCGTTGCCGAACGGGCTGAGCACCAACCCTTTAATGTCATAGCGATAAGCCTGCAAACGAAGCGAAGAGGCCAGCGGCAGGATCGGCAACTCGCGCGCAAGAATATTTTGCGCTTCGTCGTAGGCATCAATTCGCGAGGAGAGTTGTTGCGAAGAGAGGGCTTTGCGCAAAATGCTGTCAAACTCCGGATTGCACCAGTGGGCAAAGTTGGTCTGTGAGTTAATGGCGGCACAACTGAGCATCGGTCGGAAAAAGCTGTCAGGATCGTTACTGTCAGTTGCCCAGCCGGACAACGTCAGATCATGGTTCATATCCATTAATCGCGCCTCCTGAAAACGACCTTCTACCGGGATGATCTTCACTTTCACACCCACCTGAGCCATATCTGCCTGAATCAGCTCTGCGGTTTTCAACGGACTGGGGTTCCAGGCCTGAGAACTGGTGGGGACCCAAAGTTGTAACGTCAGATTTTCCAGCCCCAGCGCTTTTAATTGCTCGCGCGATTTTGCCGGGTTGTACTCAGTAATTTTAGCTTCGTTGTCATAAGCCCACGAGGCGCGAGGCAAAATAGATGCCGCGGTTTCCGCCGTACCGTAGTAAATAGATTGCATTAACCGTTGGTTGTTAATGGCCAGCGCTAGCGCATGTCGTACGGCAGGGTTGTTCAACGGCGGTTTATCCGTGTTGAACGCCAGATAGGCGATATTCATCCCAGGACGCAACGTCAAACGCAGTCGAGGATCATCACGCAATATGCTGAGCTGGCTGGCAGCCGGCCAGGCCAGCACGTCGCACTCGCCGGTCAGTAATTTCGATAAACGGCCGGTTCCGCCAGAGCCGAGATCCACCACGACTTGTGGCATCAAGGGGGTACCTCGCCAGAATTTTTCATGCCGTTGCAGGCGAATATATTGGCCTGCACGATTTTCTGAAAGTTGGTACGGACCTGTGCCGACGGGCTGTCGGTCAAGTAATTCCTGGCGATCCTGTTTGGCTAATTTGGCGGCATATTCTGCCGACATCACCGAGGCATAATGTGTGGCAAGGTGCCACAAGAAGGAGGCGTCGGGTTGATTTAAGCGAAATTCAACGGTGTTGTTGTCCAACTTGCGCACGCTTTGGACGTTATCGGCGAACTGCAGGCTGTCAAAATAGGGAAAACTGCTGCCATTGATATTGTGCCACGGATGTTGGCGATCAAAGATGCGCTCGAAGGTAAATACCACATCGTCCGCATTCAGTTTGCGGGTGGGCGTGAACCAGGCTGTCTTTTGAAACGGAACATCGCGACGTAAATGGAAGCGGTAGGTTGCGCCGTTATCCAATACTTCCCAGCTTTCAGCCAGTTCTGGCACCAGGCGATAAGTATAGGGATCGACATCAAGCAGTCGGTCATACAATTGGGCCGCTAATGTGTCTACGATGAGACCGCTGCTCGCTTTTTGTGGATTGAACGTATTGACCTGCCCGCTGACGCAATAGACAAAGCCACTGTCACGAATATCAGCGTACGAGGCCTGCTCAGGCGCAGCTGCAGCCTGACCACTCAGAAGTCCAGCCATCACGATCAGAGATGATAAAACCAGGCGCATAATTTTAAAGGGTTATATATAAAGAAGCTATCTTACTAATACTTAATGACATTTGCCATTACCGTTTGTGTTTGGGGGCTGCAGGGTTGATAACCGCGAATTCAACATCGCCAGTTGGTCAAAATTCATACCTGCTATCCACTTTGCATATCCTCTATTAGCTATCTTAGCATTTTCATGGCACCTCTGACTCGCTTAAACGCCGGATTCAATGGCGGGAGGTGTCTGACGGGAAAAATGAGTCTGTTGTGTGGGAGGAATGTCTGCGGAATCAGAGGAAAATAAACAAGAATGAGGCGGGAAGAGTGAATATCTTCCCGTATGTCGAATTACTTCTGGATTTTATTAACGCGTACCACCGGCGGTTGCATTTTAGCATCAAGGCTACCGTTAATCCTGATCATTTGATCGGGTTTTACCGTTCGGCCATCAAAGACGGCAAGCGGAATAAGCGTATTGATCGTGCCGGTTTTGTCACGGAAGATAAACTTATCTCCTCCTTGATCCTCAATGAGATTACCTCGTAAAGAGATGGTCGCACCGTCATGCATGGTTTTAGCTTGTTGGACGGTCATGATTCTTGCATCTTCAGTGCCGCGATATCCTTCATCCAGTGCGTGGGCAGGTGGCGGGGCGGTATCTTTTTTCAATCCACCATTATCATCGGCAAACGCTGATGGCAATAAAAAACAACACAGTAAGGGGGCGAAAGATATTTTCATAAAGCCTCCATAGAAATTGATTTGACTTATTAAGTTTGGTTGCTATTTATTAATCTGGCGAGTGGGATAAGTCTCAAATGATAATATTTCAATAAAACAAAGGATTAGTGTGATATAAGCGAGGCGGTGAAATGAACAGAGAGAAAGCCCATTTGCAAGGAGTGAAAGAGAGTCAGCGTTTTCTGAATTTTGAATCAGGCTTTCACAAGATTGGTTTTATCTGTTTGTTCTGCATTGTTTTACTTGCTACGGCGGGAGCGTTTTCCGGCGGGTATTTAAGTGAGGAAACGAGAAAAAACACCTTAAAGACAACAGAGTTACAATTCGAAAAATTTGGTCGTTTGCAAACGGAATTTCAATTTAAAATCTCGGGACAGAAGCATGATTCTGTGAATATGACGTTGCGCATTGGCGGCGATTTCAACAAATTTTATGAGATGGAAAATATTTGGCCGCAGCCAGACAGCATGTACAGCAAGGGTAATGATCTTTACCTTGTCTACAATGATTCTGAAGCAACGCAGGATTTTACTGTCTGGCTGCAGGTTACGCCCGTGAAGCCAGGAAGTGTAATGAGTTTTCTCCAGCTAAATGGCGAACCTGAAATCCGCTTCAAACAATTTATTTATCCCTAGGAGGTGGGTATGGAGATGGTCTTCCGGGCATTAGCCATTTACCTTATTTTGCTGGTGGTTTTCAAAATAGCCGGTCGCCGGGCATTGTTACAAATGACCAGCTTCGATCTGATTTTATTACTGATTATCAGTGAAGCAACTCAGCAAGCCTTATTGGGTAATGATTTTTCGCTAACCGGCGCCATGATCACGATTGTCACACTGGTTACTATTGATATTCTGTTTGGTTTCATTAAGAAAAAGGTAGGTGGGGCAGAATCTGTACTGGATGGCTCTCCGGTTATCCTGCTTGATCACGGGATACCTTTGTTGGATAAAATGAAGAAAGTGGATGTTTCTCTTGACGATATATTAGTCGCTGCGCGACAAAATCAGGGGATTACCGAATCCAGTAAAATCAAGTATGCCATTCTGGAACGTAACGGACATATTTCTGTCATTCCTGAAGAGAATTAGCGAGGCGGTAATGAACACGGAGTACAATGACGCAAAAACACGCAATGAACTGACGAAACGGGTTGCAAAAACGCTTATTGATCGCGGTTTAACGTTGACTACCGCAGAATCTTGTACAGGAGGTAACTTGGCCGCCGCGCTTTGTGCACAGGCGGATACCGCAGAATTTTATGATATCGGCGTTATAACCTTTAGCGATCGCGCCAAGCAGAAAATGCTCGGCGTGCGGGCCAGTACGCTGGAGAAATATAGCGCCGTTAGTGAGCAAACGGTCAGTGAGATGTCTGTAGGGATACGTGAGCAAGCCGAAACCGACATCAGCATAGCCATTAGCGGATATGCGGGGCCGGAAGGTGGGGAGGATGGTACTCCCGCAGGAACGGTGTGGTTTGCGTGGAATTTCCGCGGGCGGATAATAACAAAACGGGAATATTTTTCCGGGGATTGCCAGGACGTTATAGAAAAGGCGGTACGTTTTAGCCTGGCGGTATTGGTTGAAGAAGTTACAGCCTGGAAGAACAAATAAATAAACCAGGACTTATCCGAGTAAATATCTCAACGCAATGTGAAGTTATCATCGTAAGGACCAGGTTAATATTTGGCAAAAATTAAGTTGTGGGTAAATTATAAAGGTCATGTCATTCATTTTGTTCTACGCTTATTAGTCTTTGCGATGAATGATGACTCATGAGAGGTGATTGAATGACTGACCTAAATAAAGGAAAACAGACCACCAATAAAACTAATTCAGAACGTTTTCCGCAGCCGCCTTTTCCACATCAAAAACAACCTTTTCCGGGTCTGGCTGGAAAAATGCAACCGCGTCCCGATCATGGCGAAGAAAGCTATCAGGGAAGCGGCAGGTTAAATGGTCGCAAGGTATTAATTACCGGAGGTGACTCAGGTATTGGGCGTGCTGTTGCCATTGCTTATGCCCGCGAAGGCGCCGATGTCGCGATTAATTATTTACCTGAAGAAGAGGACGATGCGCGTGAGGTTGTCGAATTGATAAAAAAAGCAGGGAGAAAAGTCGCGGCGATTCCCGGTGATATTCGTGACGAAACTTTCTGTAACCATCTGGTAAAACAGGCGGTAGAAGCGCTGGGAGGGTTGGATATCCTGGTGAATAACGCCGGTCGTCAGCAATTTTGTGAATCGATCGTAGACCTCACCACAGAAGCGTTTGATGCGACATTCAAGACCAATGTCTACGCCATGTTTTGGATCACCAAAGCGGCTGTTCCTCATTTCTCACGAGACAGCGTGATTATTAACACCTCGTCGGTACAGGCTTATGAGCCAAGTGAGATCCTGCTTGATTATGCTCAGACCAAGGCGGCGATAGTGGCATTTACTAAATCGTTGGCAAAGCAACTGGCACCCAAAGGGATCCGTGTGAATGCTGTCGCGCCTGGACCGTACTGGACGGTATTGCAGTGTTGCGGCGGCCAACCACAGGAAAAAATTGAGAAATTTGGCGCAAATGCGCCGCTCGGTCGGCCAGGCCAACCGGTAGAAATTGCCCCTCTGTATGTCACTTTAGCGGCTGAAGAGAACAGCTATACATCCGGTCAGGTATGGTGTTCTGACGGGGGGACCGGAACTCTCTGACGTCTATGTTCGCTGAGTCGAAACGTCCGCGGGGGAAAGCCAGCGCGGACAATATTGTTTAAGGGCAGGGGGCGGCAGGCACCGCTCCCTGAATATTAACCAATGACAGCGATGCCAAGACGTTCCAGGATCAACGATGCCTGGTAGCTGTCCAGTTTGACGCCTTGCAAATCAACACCCCGGACATCGAGATCGCCCAGTTCTGAATTGGTCAAATCACAGTGCGTAAAGTTTGCGGCCCGCCAGTCGAACGACGAAAACTCACCGCCGGAAAGATCTGAACCACTGAACGTCGCCCCCAGTACCTGAGTACCCATCCAACGGTTTTCCCACAGCTCGCACTTTTCCAGTACGACTTTTGAAAAGTTGGCGTAGCTTAAGTTGGTATTGGTGATATAGGCGCTACAAAACCAGGTGCGTGTGGTAATCATATTCATAAAGCTTGCGCCGCGAAAATCTGAACCTTGTGCGCGGCAGTGGCGAATTTCGATTCCCAGCGCGCTCACATTCCTGAAATCCGCCATGGAGAGATCACAACTTTTGAAAATGGCATCTTTCAGGATAGCGCGACTAAAATTACACCCTTTCTGGCTCTCTCGATCATAGAACTGGCAGCCAATAAACTCAGTGCCGCTGAGGTCGGCACCCGAAAAATCACAGTTGAAAAATGTGCTATTTTCAACTTTCGCACCAGTGAATCTGTTTCTGTCAATTTTTTCGCCAACTAATGCCAGAGTCATCATGATTAACCTGTTTTTTTATACAGTAATTGCATCATGGTAAACTGTTTTAACCCTCGCGTCCAACGTCTGCCCCTGTACGCTAAATTTGGTGTTTCTTGAGTAACGCACGGAGCTGATGGTAGGTCAGACCTAATAATTCAGCGGCTTTTTTCTGATTAAATTTCGCCTGCTGTAAGCTGCTTTGCAAAAATTCCTTCTCCTGCTGCTGTTGGAATTCACGCAGATCCAGCGGTAAGGTTACGGATGCAGCTCTGGTTTCCTGCGCCTGCGGCGGTGTGGTGTGACGCCTGAACGGGTCAATCACAATCTCATTCAGCGGGTAATCGCTGGTCCCGTGTCGGTAAACTGAACGCTCCACGACGTTTTTCAGCTCACGAATATTGCCCGGCCAACGGTAGTGGAGGAGCGTTTCTTTGGCCTCGTCGGTAAACCCTGGAAACAACGGTAACCCGATCTCACGGCACATCTGAATGGCAAAATGTTCAGCCATTAACATGATGTCGCTTTGACGTTCGCGTAACGGTGGGAGTTGGACCACATCAAAAGCCAGACGATCCAGCAGGTCCGCGCGGAACGTGCCTTCACTCACCATCCGCGGCAGGTCGGCATTGGTGGCGCAAACCAGTCGTACGTTGACCTGCAGCGGCTGGCTACCGCCGACGCGTTCCAGCTCTCCGTACTCAATAACGCGCAGCAGTTTTTCCTGTACCAGCATCGGGGCGGTCGCCAGTTCATCAAGAAACAGCGTGCCGCCATCGGCGCGTTCGAACCGACCCGGATGACGTTTCTGCGCGCCAGTAAAGGCGCCAGCTTCGTGACCAAAAAGTTCGGAATCGAGTAAATTTTCGTTGAGCGCCGCGCAGTTAAGTGAAATAAACGGGCCTTGCCAGCGGGTGGAGAGATAGTGCAAGCGGTTGGCGATAAGCTCTTTCCCCGTACCGCGTTCCCCAATGACCAGCACAGGTTTATCCAGCGGCGCGAGATGAGAAACCTGCTCCAGAACTTCAATAAAGCTGTTCGCTTCGCCCAGAAGATTATCTTTGTATCCTGCCATGATGAAATTCACCATTTGTTAGTGTTATTCACCAATTTACCCTATTTATCCCGGCAGGTAAAATTGGATATTTTCAAATAATTCAATAGATTAAAAAGTTGGCATGAGAAGTGCTTTAGAACAGCAGCAGGGCATTGCCCGATATCAGAACAGTAAGTGAGGATTACATTATGGGTATTTTTTCTCGTTTTGCCGACATCGTGAACGCCAACATTAATGCGTTGCTGGAAAAGGCTGAAGATCCGCAGAAGCTGGTGCGGTTGATGATCCAGGAAATGGAAGACACGCTGGTTGAAGTGCGCTCAAACTCCGCACGCGCGCTGGCAGAAAAGAAACAGTTATCGCGCCGTATCGAACAGGCCAGCGCCCAACAGGCAGAGTGGCAGGAAAAAGCAGAGCTGGCGCTGCGTAAAGAGAAAGAAGATTTGGCGCGTTCTGCGTTAATCGAAAAACAGAAACTGACTGACCTGATTGCCTCCCTGGAGCATGAGGTGACGCTGGTTGACGATACGCTGGCGCGCATGAAAAAAGAGATTGGTGAACTGGAAAACAAACTTAGTGAAACCCGTGCTCGTCAGCAGGCATTGATGCTGCGCCATCAGGCGGCAAGCTCTTCCCGTGATGTTCGTCGTCAACTGGACAGCGGCAAACTGGATGAAGCGATGGCGCGCTTTGAATCTTTTGAGCGCCGAATCGATCAAATGGAAGCTGAAGCTGAAAGCCATAACTTCGGTAAGCAGAAGTCTTTGGATCAGCAATTTGCTGACCTGAAAGCAGATGATGAAATCAGCGAGCAGTTGGCGCAATTGAAAGCCAAAATGCAGCAAGACAAGCAATAATAATATCTGGCGGTGCCCGAACGCGCCGCCGCTCATCACCTGTAAGGAGTACTCATGAGCGCGCTATTTCTGGCCATCCCGTTAACCATCTTTGTGCTGTTCGTCTTACCGATTTGGCTCTGGCTGCATTACAGCAATCGTTCCAGTCGCGGCGAGCTGGCGCAAAGTGAGCAACAGCGTCTGGCTGAACTTAACCAGGACGCACAGCGGATGCGTGAGCGCATTCAAGCGCTGGAAGACATCCTTGATGCTGAACATCCAAACTGGAGGGACCGCTAATGGGGGGCGTTAATCTGAACAAAAAACTGTGGCGTATACCGCAGCAGGGCATGGTGAAAGGGGTTTGCGCGGGTATTGCGCATTATCTCGATGTTCCTGTGAAACTGGTGCGGATCCTGGTGGTGCTGTCCATCTTTTTTGGTCTGGCCTTTTTCACCTTTGTCGCCTACATCGTACTGACGTTTGTGTTGGATCCGATGCCGGACAACGTGGTTTCCGGAGAACAGCAACCATCAAGCGGTGAGTTGTTGGATGCTGTCGATCGTGAGCTGGCTGCAAGTGAAAAGCGTTTGCGTGAGATGGAGCGTTATGTGACATCTGATACCTTCACATTACGCAGTCGCTTCCGCCAATTGTGAGGTTAAAAATGAATAATCGCTGGCAACGTGCCGGGCAAAAGGTAAAGCCGGGCTTTAAAATAGCAGGTAAGCTGGTGCTGCTGACTGCGCTGCGCTATGGCCCGGCAGGGGTAGCAGGGTGGGCGGTGAAATCCGTGGCCCGACGTCCGCTAAAAATGTTGCTGGCGTTAGTACTTGAACCTTTGTTGAGCCGGGCAGCGGCAAAATTGTCGAAACGCTATTCAGGTAATCAACCCTGATATCCGAAACAACAAAAGCAAGCAACAATTAATCAACATTCCCTCAGTTAATTTGCGGCAGCTCACAAATACGATTTTTTGGCTGCCAAAATTCTTTTCTAACCCCCCTCCAGGCCACCTCAGCTGATTGACAGCTTATTTCCGGCAGAGTAGTCTCTTGCGTCATGGGACCGCTACCACGAGAAATGAAGGTGAACCAAAAAATCCAAAAATGTCTGAGTGAAGTCTATGGCGACACATTTTCTTCACTTCACTATGAAGCGCTGGTTGCGCGTTTAGAAAAATCACAAAAATTAATTAAAAAAAACCGTAAAGCGCATTGGGATGAGGGTGATGTCGTTCTGATCACCTACGCCGATCAATTTTACGCGGAAGATAAAAAACCGCTGCCAACGTTTAATCAGTTTTATAATGAATGGCTTAAGTCGACATTTTCTCATGTGCATCTGTTGCCATTTTATCCGTGGTCATCGGATGATGGTTTTTCAGTAATTAATTACTATCAGGTTGCCGAAGAAACCGGTGACTGGAATGATATTAAGCAATTAGCTGAATCCAGTCGACTGATGTTTGATTTTGTTTGTAACCATATGTCAGCTAAAAGCGAATGGTTTAATAACTATTTGCAACAGCTTGACGGTTATGAAGAATTCTTTATTGCGATGGATCCTGATACGGACCTGAGCAACGTCACGCGCCCACGTGCATTACCGTTACTGACCCCGTTTACGCTGAAAGATAATACTGTGCGTCATCTCTGGACGACGTTCAGCGACGACCAGATCGATCTCAACTATGCCAATCCATTGGTATTACTGGCGATGGTCGATGTACTGCTGAGTTACCTGGAGCAGGGCGCTGATTATGTCCGCCTGGATGCGGTTGGTTTTATGTGGAAAGAGCCAGGGACAACCTGTATTCACCTGGAAAAAACGCATCAGCTTATCAAACTGTTCCGCGCTATTGCTGACTGCGCGGCACCTGGTACGGCGATTATTACTGAAACGAACGTTCCGCATAAGGATAACATTTCCTATTACGGTAATGGCCGCGATGAGGCGCACATGGTGTACCAGTTCTCGCTGCCGCCGCTGGTGCTGCATGCGGTGCAACGCCAGGATACAACGACATTGTGTCAGTGGGCGCAATCACTGGAACTGCCATCGACTGAGACCACATGGTTTAATTTCCTCGCATCGCATGACGGAATTGGCCTCAACCCGTTACGGGGCCTGTTACCGGAAGATGAAATCATGCGACTGGTGACGGAATTACAACAGGAAGGCGCCCTGGTTAACTGGAAGAATAATCCTGATGGTAGCCGAAGCCCGTATGAAATTAACGTAACCTATATGGATGCGTTAACGCCGGGTAATAGCAGTGATGCTGAAAGATTTTCCCGCTTTATACTTGCTCATGCCATTTTGTTGAGTTTTCCTGGCGTGCCAGCGATTTATATTCAAAGTATCCTCGGATCGCGCAATGACTATGAAGGTGTGGAGAAACTGGGTTATAACCGGGCGATCAACCGTAAAAAATATCATATAAGACAAATAGAAACGGAACTGGCCGATGAAACTTGTTTGCGTCACGCCATTTACCATGAGTTATCCCGATTAATTGTTCTGCGGCGTAATAACAAAGCATTCCATCCTGATAGTGATTTTAAGATTAACAGTGTTACACCGGCCGTTATGCAAATTAAACGTACGGCAGAGACAGGCGAAGAAATTATTGGTTTATTTAATATCAGCGCTCAGACACAAACCATAAATATTGTTATTGAAAATGGATTTGATTTGATTAGCGAAGAAAGTATTTCGGGTAAGGAATTAACGTTACACGCCTGGCAGGTTATGTGGGTTAAGAAATAAAAAGGAACATTCCATGCTTAAAGCTAAAATTGTGCTGATTTCAGCACTGGTGTCCTGCGCCCTGGTTACCGGGTGTAAGGATGATAAAAAATCCTCTGTCGCGATTGAATTTATGCACTCTTCTGTAGAACAGGAGCGGCAGGCGGTTATTGCCAAACTGATTGAGCGCTTTGAAAAAGAGAACCCCGGTATCAGCGTCAAACAGGTTCCTGTTGAAGAGGATGCTTACAACACCAAAGTGATTACCCTCGCACGTAGCGGTTCACTTCCTGAAGTCATTGAAACCAGCCATGACTACGCGAAAGTCATGGACAAGGAATCGCTTATCGATCGCAAAGCGGTGGCGCAGGTCATCAACGGTGTGGGTGAAGACGCGTTTTATGATGGCGTACTGCGTATTGTGCGTACCGAAGATGGCTCTGCATGGACCGGGGTACCGGTTAGCGCCTGGATTGGCGGGGTCTGGTATCGCAAAGATGCACTGGCAAAAGCAGGGCTGGAAGAGCCGAAAGACTGGCAGCAACTGCTCGAAGTGGCGCAGAAGTTAAACGATCCGGGCAGTAAAAAATATGGTATTGCGCTACCTACGGCCGAAAGCGTATTGACCGAACAGTCCTTCTCTCAGTTCGCGCTCTCTAACCAGGCTAACGTTTTCGATGCGCAGGGAAAGATCACGCTCGACACGCCGGAGATGGCCCAGGCGTTGCAGTATTACCGCCAGCTTGCGATGAATACCATGCCGGGATCTAACGACATCATGGAGGTCAAAGATGCTTTCATGAACGGCACTGCGCCGATGGCTATTTATTCCACCTATATCCTCCCGGCGGTGATTAAGGAGGGGGATCCTAAAAATGTTGGCTTTATGGTTCCGACGGAAAAAACGTCTGCCGTCTATGGCATGTTGACATCGCTGACCATAACCGCAGGTCAAAAAACCGAAGAGACAGAAGCCGCAGAAAAATTTGTCACCTTTATGGAGCAGGCCGACAACATTGCTGACTGGGTGATGATGTCCCCTGGCGCTGCGCTCCCGGTCAATAAAGCAGTGGTGAATACCGCAACGTGGAAAGATAACCCCGTTATTAAAGCACTGGGTGAATTACCCGATCAACTGATTGCCGAATTGCCGAATATTCAGGTGTTTGGCGCAGTCGGCGATAAGAACTTTACCCGCATGGGCGACGTTACGGGTTCCGGTGTCATAAGCACCATGGTGCACAACGTCACGGTAGGAAAAGCCGATCTTTCAACGACGATGAAGGCAAGCCAGACCAAACTGGATGACCTTGTTGAACAGCGCTAATGGGGAAATGGAAAGCCGTGATGAATAAGTTCTTTTCAGGTCGATCGGATATGCCATTTGCCATGCTGCTGCTGGCACCCAGCTTGCTCTTGCTGGGTGGTTTAGTTGCATGGCCGATGATATCTAACATCGAAATCAGCTTTATGCGTCTGCCGCTTAATCCACAAATTGAGTCAACATTTGTCGGCTTGAGCAACTATATCCGTATCTTAACCGATCCCGGATTCTGGCATTCGCTGTGGATGACGGTCTGGTATACCGCGCTGGTTGTTGCCGGGAGCACGGTGCTGGGACTGGGAGTGGCGATGTTTTTTAACCGTGAGTTTCGTCTGCGGAAAACGGCGCGCTCGCTGGTGATCCTCTCTTACGTAACGCCATCAATTTCGCTGGTGTTTGCCTGGAAATACATGTTCAACAACGGCTACGGCATTGTGAACTACCTCGGCGTGGATCTGCTGCATCTGTACGATCAGGCGCCGCTGTGGTTCGACAATCCCGGCAGCAGCTTCGCACTGGTTGTACTTTTCGCCATCTGGCGCTACTTCCCGTATGCCTTTATCTCATTTCTGGCGATTTTGCAGACTATTGATAAATCGTTGTATGAGGCGGCGGAAATGGATGGCGCGAACGCCTGGCAACGGTTTCGTATCGTCACGCTGCCAGCGATCATGCCGGTGCTGGCGACCGTAGTCACGCTGCGTACGATCTGGATGTTCTATATGTTCGCCGATGTTTATCTGCTGACCACCAAAGTCGATATTCTCGGGGTCTATCTCTATAAAACGGCGTTTGCATTCAATGACCTGGGTAAAGCGGCCGCAATTTCTGTCGTCCTCTTCGTCATCATTTTCGCTGTTATCCTGCTGACCAGAAAACGGGTGAACCTCAATGGCAACAAATAAGCGCACGCTTGGCCGCATCGGCTTTTACTGTGGATTAATTGTCTTCCTCGGTATCACGTTATTTCCGTTTTTTGTGATGCTGATGACCTCATTTAAAAGCGCAAAAGAGGCGATTTCGCTGCATCCCACGCTGTTACCTCAGCAATGGACGCTGGAACATTACATCGACATTTTCAACCCGATGATCTTCCCGTTTGTTGACTACTTCCGTAATAGCCTGGTGGTATCGGTCTCGTCATCTGTGGTGGCGGTGTTTCTCGGCGTCCTCGGAGCGTATGCGCTTTCCCGCCTGCGTTTTAAGGGGCGGATGACCATCAACGCCAGCTTTTACACGGTGTACATGTTCTCGGGGATTTTGCTGGTGGTGCCGTTGTTCAAAATCATTACGGCCCTCGGCATTTATGACACCGAAATGGCGTTGATTATCACCATGGTGACCCAAACGCTGCCGACAGCCGTGTTCATGTTGAAAAGCTATTTCGACACCATTCCGGATGAGATCGAAGAGGCCGCGATGATGGATGGATTAAATCGTCTGCAAATTATCTTTCGCATCACCGTGCCGTTGGCCATGTCTGGTCTGGTTTCGGTCTTTGTGTACTGCTTTATGGTCGCGTGGAATGACTATCTGTTTGCCTCGATTTTCCTCTCCAGCGCCAGCAATTTTACCTTACCGGTCGGTCTGAACGCGCTGTTCAGTACGCCTGACTATATCTGGGGACGCATGATGGCCGCATCGTTGGTTACCGCATTGCCGGTGGTCATTATGTATGCGCTTTCCGAACGTTTTATTAAGAGTGGTTTGACCGCAGGCGGCGTGAAAGGCTAAGCGGCCAGTTTAATTAAGGAGTTGTAAATGAAGAAGTTAGTTGCCACCGAACCGCGTGTTGCAGCGCTGGTGGAATATGAAGACAGAGTGGTATCCGCCAATGAAGTGAAAGTCCGCGTACGTTTTGGCGCACCCAAACATGGCACTGAAGTAGTCGATTTCCGCGCTGCCAGTCCGTTTATTGATGAAGATTTTAACGGCGAATGGCAAATGTTTATGCCGCGTCCGGAAGGGGCGCCGCGCGGAATCGAGTTCGGTAAGTTCCAGCTTGGCAATATGGTGGTGGGCGATGTCATTGAGTGTGGTAGCGACGTGACCGACTACGCGGTCGGCGACTCTGTCTGCGGATATGGTCCACTGGCAGAAACGGTCATCTTTAATGCCGTGAACAACTACAAACTGCGCAAAATGCCAGAAGGGAGTTCGTGGAAAAATGCCGTGTGCTATGACCCTGCACAGTTCGCTATGAGCGGTGTGCGTGATGCCAATGTGCGCGTCGGTGACTTTGTGGTCATCGTCGGGTTAGGGGCAATTGGCCAGATCGCCGTGCAACTGGCTAAGAAAGCGGGAGCGTCAGTGGTGATTGGCGTGGATCCGATTGCCCATCGTTGTGATATCGCGCGTCGCCATGGGGCTGATTTCTGTCTGGACCCGATTGGCACTGACGTGGGCATGGAAATTAAAAAGCTGACCGGCAAACAGGGCGCAGATGTGATCATCGAAACCAGCGGCTATGCGGATGCACTGCAATCAGCGTTACGCGGTCTGGCCTACGGGGGCACCATCTCCTATGTCGCCTTCGCAAAACCTTTTGCAGAAGGGTTCAACCTGGGCCGTGAAGCGCATTTCAACAACGCCAAAATTGTCTTCTCCCGCGCCTGCAGTGAACCAAATCCAGATTATCCACGCTGGAATCGCAAGCGCATTGAAGAGACCTGCTGGGAACTGTTGATGAACGGTTATCTGAACTGTGAAGAGCTTATCGACCCGGTAGTTACCTTCGCCAGCAGCCCGGAAAGCTATATGCAGTATGTCGATCGCCATCCGGAACAAAGCATCAAAATGGGCGTTACGTTTTAATTAAGGAATGCAGAAAATGAAAATCGGAACACAGAATCAGGCTTTTTTCCCGGAAAATATTCTCGAGAAATTCCGTTATATCAAAGAGATGGGTTTTGATGGTTTTGAAATTGACGGCAAATTGCTGGTCAACAATCTTGAGGAAGTGAAAGCGGCGATCAAAGAAACAGGTCTGCCCGTGACCACCGCCTGCGGGGGCTATGACGGTTGGATCGGTGATTTTATCGAAGAACGTCGTTTGAATGGTTTACAGCAGATCACCCGCATTCTTGAAGCGCTGGCCGAAGTCGGCGGGCAAGGGATTATTGTCCCTGCCGCCTGGGGCATGTTTACCTTCCGCCTACCGCCGATGACCTCTCCGCGTAGCCTGGAAGGCGATCGCAAAGCCGTCAGTGATTCATTGATTTATCTCGATAAAGTCGCTGAACGTACGGGCACGGTGGTGTATCTCGAGCCACTCAATCGCTATCAGGATCATATGATCAACACCCTGGCGGATGCTCGCCGCTATATCGTGGAAAACAACCTGAAGCATGTGCAAATCATTGGTGATTTTTACCACATGAATATCGAAGAAGACGATATGGCGCAGGCGCTGCACGATAATCGCGATCTGCTGGGTCACGTGCATATTGCGGATAACCATCGTTATCAGCCGGGGAGCGGTACGCTGGATTTCTCTGCGCTGTTTGACCAACTGCGTGAAGATAATTATCAGGGTTACGTAGTGTATGAAGGACGGGTACGGGCGGAGAACCTGCCGGAAGCATACCGTCAGTCGCTGGCCTGGCTGCGTACCTGCTAAGAGGATTTCCGTGAAAAGTGCACTGACAAGCGCTCCGCTACGTGTCGCCATTATCGGCGCCGGGCAGGTAGCGGATAAAGTTCATGCTTCGTACTACTGCACCCGCAACGATCTGGAACTGGTGGCTGTCTGTGACAGCCGCCTGTCACAGGCGCAGGTGCTGGCAGAGAAATACGGTAATCCGCAGGTTTGGGACGATCCGCAGACGATGTTACGCGAAGCAAAGCCAGATATCGTCAGTATCTGTTCGCCCAATCGTTTTCATTATGAACACACCATGTTGGCGCTGAACGCTGGCTGTCATGTGATGTGCGAAAAGCCCCCGGCCATGACGCCAGACGAGGCGCTGGAGATGTGTAAAACGGCGCGGCGGATGGGAAAAGTACTGGCATATGATTTTCACCATCGTTTCGCACTGGATACCCAGTTGCTTCGCGAACAGGTGATGGCAGGCGCGCTGGGCGAAATCTATGTCACTAATGTCCGCGCTTTGCGTCGCTGCGGCGTACCCGGCTGGGGTGTTTTTACCAACAAGGAACTGCAGGGCGGTGGGCCGCTGATTGATATCGGTATCCATATGCTTGATGCCGCGATGTATGTGCTGGGCTTCCCGGCGGTAAAGCGTGTTAACGCGCACAGCTATCAGCGTATTGGCACACGTAAGAGCAGCGGCCAGTTCGGGGCATGGGATCCCGCGACGTACACCGTTGAGGATTCTCTGTTCGGCACGATCGAATTTCATAACGGCGGGATCCTGCGTCTTGAGACCTCTTTCGCACTGAATATTCCTGAACAATCGATTATGAACGTCAATTTCTGCGGCGATCTTGCCGGGGCGACCTTATTTCCGGCGCAGGTCTATACCGATCGTGACGGGACGTTGGATGTGCTGTTCCAGCGCGAAATAGCCGATGACAATCGTCATTTTCGCAGCATGGAGGCCTTCATGAATCACGTTCAGGGCGAGCCTGTCGCTATTGCGGACGCAGAGCAGGGCGTCGTTATTCAACAACTGGTTGCCGCACTGTATGAATCGGCTGAAACAGGAACATATGTAGACTTATGACGAAGCCAGTAATGCTAACCGAACCGGCTTTTTGCCCACACAGCCTCAACAAATATGCGTCGCTGATGACGCTTGGCAACGGCTATATGGGGATTCGCGCCAGCCACGAAGAAGCCTACACCTTACAAACTCGCGGCATGTATCTGGCGGGACTGTATCACCGGGCGGGGAAAGGTGAAATTAATGAACTGGTTAATCTGCCTGATGTGGTGGGCGTGGAGATCGCGCTTAATGGCGAGATTTTCTCACTAACCAGCGGCGTGATTGAGCGCTGGCATCGTGAACTGGATTTTGCCAGCGGAGAATTACGCCGTACCCTGGTCTGGCGAGCGCCCGGCGGCGCACGTTTCGCTATTGAGAGCCGGCGGTTTGTCTCGGCGCAAAAACTGCCGCTGTTTGCTATGGAAGTTGCCGTTACCCCGCTGGATGGTGATGCGAGCATTGGCATCTCAACCGGGATTGATGCCACGATCACCAATCATGGACGTCAGCATCTGGATGAAACGCAGGTCCGGGTATTTGGTCAGCATCTGCTGCAAGGCATTTACACCACCCAGGACAATCGCAGCGATATCGCGATCGCGACGTTTTGCGACGTAGACGGTGCGGCGCAGCGCTGCTTCACCGCCAAAGAACGTCGGTTGTTACAACACAATAGCGTGCAGGCGAAAACCGGACAACGCGTTACGCTGACGAAAATTAGCTGGATCGACTGGGCGAGCGAGCGCAGCCTGTCGCTGGAAACCTGGGCACGCCAGTCGCTACGTAATCTGGAAGCGTGCGCCCGGCAGGGATACGATGCGCTGCTGGCGGAGTCGACCGCTAACTGGCATGCCTGGTGGCAAAGCCGTCGCGTTCAGGTCACCAGTAATGATATGAGCGATCAGCGAGCGCTGGATTATGCGCTCTATCATTTGCGTGTAATGACGCCAGATCACGATGAGCGCAGCAGTATTGCGGCGAAAGGTCTGACAGGCGAAGGGTATAAAGGTCACGTTTTCTGGGATACCGAGGTCTTTCTGTTACCGTTCCATCTCTTCACCGAGCCGAAAACAGCAAGAAGTTTATTACGTTACCGCTGGCATAATTTGTCGGGCGCGCGTGAGAAAGCCCGCCGCAACGGTTGGCAGGGGGCGCTGTTTCCCTGGGAGAGCGCGCGCAGCGGTGAGGAGGAGACGCCTGAATTCGCGGCGATCAACATCCGTACCGGCCTGCGGCAGAAAGTGGCCTCCGCACAGGCTGAACATCATCTCGTGGCGGATATAGCCTGGGCGGTGATTAATTACTGGCATGCCACCGGGGATATGAACTTTATGTCCCGTGAAGGTATAACGCTGCTTCTGGAAACAGCGAAGTTCTGGATCAGCAGAGCCGTCATGGTTAATGACCGTTTAGAGATCCACAATGTAATTGGCCCGGATGAATACACAGAGCATGTGAACAACAATGCGTTCACCAACTATATGGCCTGGTACAACGTGGAGCAGGCGCTCGGTTTTGCGCGTCGCCTGGGCTTTAGCGATGAGACCTTTATTCACCGTGCTGAGCATTTTTTACGCCATCTGTGGCGACCGGAAGCGTTGTCCGATGGTGTGTTACCTCAGGACGACACCTTCCTGAGTAAACCGGTTATCGATCTGTCCAGTTACAAAGCGAAAGCGGGCAAGCAGACGATTTTGCTCGATTACTCCCGCGCAGAGGTCAATGAGATGCAAATTCTCAAACAGGCCGATGTGGTGATGCTGACCTATATGCTGCCGGAGCAATTCAACCCGCAAACCTGTCTGGCGAACCTGCGGTTTTACGAGCCGCGCACCATTCATGACTCGTCTTTGAGTAAGGCTATCCATGGGATTGTGGCCGCGCGTTGTGGTGATTCAGAGCAGGGGTATCGCTTCTGGCGTGAAGGATCGCTTATCGATCTCGGAGACGATCCACATAGCTGTGATGACGGTATCCACGCTGCGGCGACGGGGGCCATCTGGCTGGGCGCAATTCAGGGATTTGCTGGCGTGAATGTTCGCCACGGGGAGTTACATCTTGCCCCTGCATTGCCTGACCATTGGCAAACTCTCTCTTTCCCACTGCGTTGGCAGGGCGTTGATATGCAGGTCACTATCAATAAAGCAGAGATCCGCATTAGCAGCACTGAGCGTATTACCTTGTGGGTTAATGGCGAAAAGATCGCCGTCCAGGGGGCGTCAGCGATTACCTATGACGGTATTATTACGTCTATTTATGGGACCGCTACCACAAAAAGGGATGATGAATGATCCTCAAACCACAGGCCATCATTTTTGATTTGGATGGCGTGATTACCGATACCGCGCATCTGCATTTCCTGGCGTGGCGGCAGGTAGCCGACGAAATAGGGATTGCGATTGACGAAGCATTTAATGACAGCCTGAAAGGGATTAGTCGTGGCGAGTCACTGCAGCGTATTTTGCACCACGGCGGAAAGGCGGGGGAGTTTACTCCCGAGACTTGCGCACAATTGGCTGAGAGAAAAAATCGTCTGTACGTCCATTCTTTGCGCCAGTTAACGGTTAACTCGGTATTGCCGGGGATTCGCGAGCTGTTAATGACGTTACGGGAAGAGCGGATTCCGGTGGGGCTGGCCTCCGTGTCGCTCAATGCGCCCACTATTTTACAGGCGCTTGATCTTAGCGCTTGTTTTGACTTTTGTGCGGATGCGGCGCTGATTACCCGTTCGAAACCGGATCCGGAGATTTTTCTGGCTGCCTGTGCGGGTCTTGGCGTTGACCCGCAGCAATGCATTGGCATAGAAGATGCTCAAGCGGGCGTGGATGCGATCAACGCCTGCGGCATGCGCTCTGTTGGCATCGGTACGGGGCTGAACGGGGCAAACTTGCAGCTCCCTTCAACCGAATTTCTGACGTGGCCGTGCTTATCGGCTTTCTGGCAACACGACAAGTAAAGGATTCAACATGGCACAGCTTTCGTTGCAACATATTCAAAAAATTTACGACAACCAGGTGCACGTCGTTAAAGACTTCAATCTGGAAATCGAAGACAAAGAGTTTATTGTTTTTGTTGGGCCTTCCGGTTGCGGGAAGTCTACGACGTTGCGCATGATCGCCGGCCTGGAAGAGATCAGCGGCGGCGATCTGCTGATTGACGGTAAACGGATGAATGATGTGCCGGCGAAATCGCGCAATATTGCGATGGTCTTTCAGAACTATGCGTTGTACCCGCACATGACCGTCTATGACAATATGGCGTTTGGCCTGAAGATGCAGAAAATTGCTCCGGCGGTGATCGAGGAGCGCGTTAACTGGGCGGCGCAAATCCTTGGCCTGCGCGATTATCTGCAGCGTAAACCTGGCGCGTTATCCGGCGGTCAGCGCCAGCGCGTGGCGCTGGGACGTGCGATTGTTCGTGAGGCGGGGGTCTTCCTGATGGATGAGCCTTTATCGAATCTCGATGCCAAACTTCGCGTGCAGATGCGGGCAGAAATTAGCAAACTGCATCAGAAACTGAATACCACCATGATATATGTTACCCATGATCAAACCGAAGCCATGACGATGGCGACGCGTATTGTGATTATGAAGGATGGCATTGTTCAACAGGTTGGCGCACCGAAAACGGTGTATAACCACCCGGCAAATATGTTCGTCGCCGGATTTATTGGATCGCCGGCCATGAATTTTATTCGTGGCGCGATTGATGGTAATAAATTCGTTACCGAAACGCTGAAGTTAACCATTCCCGAAAATAAATTAGCACAGCTAAAAGCGCAGGGTTATGAGCATCAGGCCGTTACGCTGGGTATTCGTCCTGAAGACATACATCCGCAGCCTAATAATGAAAATAATGTATCAGCAAAAATTAGCGTCGCAGAATTAACAGGCGCTGAGTTTATGCTTTATACCATCGTTGGGGGGCATGAGTTAGTGGTCCGTGCTGGGGCAGTGAATGATTATCACGCAGGAGAAAATATCACTATTCATTTTGATATGGCGAAATGCCATTTCTTTGATGCTGAAACTGAAGTGGCTATTCAATAAAATTCCGGGGGGATAACCCCCCAAACCTTGGGGCATTTTTGCGAGTATTTTAACAAGGAATAATAATGAAAACCCTACTGTCCGCTACTGCGCTGATTATGAGCGCAGGAGTGGCCTGCGCGCAGGCCGCTGAAAAAAATGACTGGCATTTTAATATCGGTGCCATGTACGAAATAGAAAACGTTGAAGGTCAGGGCGAAGATATGGATGGACTGGCTGAGCCGTCAGTCTATTTTAATGCGTCCAATGGACCATGGAAAATATCTGTGGCCTATTATCAGGAAGGTCCGGTTGATTACAGCGAGGGGAAACGCGGTACCTGGTTTGATCGCCCGGAATTGGAAGTTCGCTATCAATTCCTCGAAAGCGAGGATGTTAATTTCGGCCTGACCGGTGGTTTCCGTAATTACGGCTATCACTATGTTAATGAACCAGGAAAAGACACTGCCAATATGCAGCGCTGGAAAGTTCAGCCGGACTGGGATATTAAACTTAGCGACGATTTGCGTTTTAGCGGCTGGCTGGCAATGTATCAATTCGTCAATGACTTGAGTACCACGGGTTACTCCGATAGCCGCGTTGAAAGCGAAACCGGTCTGAATTATACCTTCAACGAAACGGTGGGCTTAACGGTCAACTATTATCTCGAACGCGGTTTTAATCTGGCGGATTCGCGTAATAATGGCGAGTTCTCGACCCAGGAAATCCGTGCTTACTTACCGTTGTCTTTCGGCAATACCACCCTGACGCCGTACACCCGTATTGGCCTTGATCGTTGGTCAAACTGGGACTGGCAGGATGATCCGGAACGTGAAGGGCATGATTTCAATCGCCTTGGTTTACTGTATGCTTATGATTTCCAAAATGGTTTATCAATGTCACTGGAATATGCATATGAATGGGAAGATCACGACGAAGGTGAAAGCGACAGATTCCATTATGCGGGGATTGGTGTGAATTACGCATTCTAAAATGTGCAGGGGCATTGTTATGCCCCTGTTTTTACACCAGTGAGTCGGCCAACGATATTTGCGTACCCACGGTGATATTTTGTAAGCCTTTCTCACCGGCAATCAGATTAAATAATAAATTACAGCTTTGTTCGCCGAGCTGCTGAGTTGGGACATCAATGCCTCCCGGCACGGGTGTCAGCATAAATGACAGCAGTTCATTACTGTAGCCTACAACGGCAAGCTGTTGCGGAATGGCGATATTTTTCTCTGCCGCCACGCGATATAAACTCATTAACTTTAAACTGTCGGTGGCAAATACCGCGTCAGGTAACGGTTGTTGACTCAGTAATTTCCGCGAAGCGAGCAGGGCGGTCTCATGAGTATAACCCCCATCAATAATCCACTCATCGCGTATTTGAATATTATGTGCCTGAAGGCTGGCTTTATACCCGTTGACGCGATCGATGGAAACATGAACGTCAAGCGGGGCATGTAAACAGGCAATATTACTGTGGCCGCTCTCAATAAGCGCATTTGTCAGTGTGATGCTGTCACGATAGTTATCAGTGTCTACAGAATACACATTGGCATACTCTCCTTCCACTTTACCAATAACCACGACCGGGACGTTATATTTATCCAGTCTTGCAAAAAAAGATTCATCGGCGGGAGAACTCAGCATAATGATGCCTTTGATCAATTTTTGCTTAATTTTGCTCTCACATTTTTGCAAATCATCTTCGGTGCTTCGCGACGTCTGTAATATGACATCAAAACCGACTTCTTCGGCTTTGGCCGTAATAGCATGCAGCACTTCAGAGAAAAAGGGATTACCGGCGGTTGTTTTGGCAGAACGGGTTGATATCACCATTATTGCGTCAAAGCCGGAAGAGGTGAGCGCCCGAGCCAGTTTATTGGGCTGATACTGTAACTCATCAATAGCGCGCAGCACTTTTTCCAGCGCTTCCGGCGAGATGTTGGTTTGCTTATTCAGCACGCGCGATACCGTGGATTTTGATACGCCAGCGGCTCGTGCAATATCATAAATGGTAGGAGACATAGATCCCAAGCTCCGTCCGAGAGTCAATGGCGGACATATTATGGAGTTCAATGCCGAATGACAACAATCACAGAATGCTGACAGAAAAATCAAAAGACACACCGCACAATGTGTTACCTGAAGAACAATGCGATCTGCCGGCGTGTACGATGATAATGCAGTCGCAATATTTTCTTAAGAACTGGCGTATAGTGTTGTAGTGAAATCCAACTCTCGATCAGGAAGATATTATGTTTAAAAAAGGCGTATTAGCGTTGGCACTGGTCATTGGCATGCCGGTTTATGCTGCCGAACACTGGATTGATGTTCGTGTGCCTGAGCAATACCAACAGCAGCATATTCAGGGGGCCGTCAATATTCCGTTAAAAGAGATGAAGGCGCGTATCGCAACAGAAGTGCCTGATAAGACCGACACCGTGAAGTTGTATTGCAACTCCGGGCGTCAGTCGGGGCAGGCGAAGGATATGCTCGTTGAAATGGGCTACACGCAGGTGACGAATGAAGGTGGAATCAACCAGATCGCGCTGCCAAAAGTAGAGAATAACTAAACCATCCGTATATCTTCTGTAACAGGCGGCAGGAATAATGCCGTCTGACACCGCTCAGGTAGTTGATAAATAAGAATTGACCCCTATCTTTACTTCCTGTTTGTTATAATTTCTTCGGTTCCTTCAGCATAACGGGATGGCGATGAAGCGACTTAAAAATGAACTCAATTCGCTGGTTAATCGCGGCGTAGATCGGCATTTGCGCCTGGCTGTCACCGGGCTTAGCCGTAGCGGTAAGACGGCGTTCATCACCGCGATGGTAAACCAGTTACTCAATATTCATGCCGGTGCGCGACTGCCGTTGCTCAGCTGCGTGCGCGAAGAACGTCTGCTCGGCGTTAAACGGGTTCCTCAACGTGATTTTGGCATTCCGCGTTTTACCTATGATGAGGGACTGGCTCAGCTGTATGGCTCTCCGCCAGCCTGGCCGACACCGACGCGCGGGGTGAGCGAAATTCGCCTGGCGCTGCGCTACAAGTCCAATGACTCTTTGCTGCGCCACTTCAAAGACACCTCCACGCTATACCTGGAAATCGTCGATTATCCGGGCGAGTGGCTGCTCGATCTACCGATGCTGGCGCAGGATTACCTGAGCTGGTCGCGGCAGATGACCGGATTATTGCAAGGTCAGCGGGGCGAATGGTCGGCCAGATGGCGACAGCTATGCCAGGGGCTGGATCCGCTGGCCCCTGCTGATGAAAACCGTCTGGCGGAAATTGCCGCCGCGTGGACGGAGTATTTGCATCAGTGCAAACAGCAGGGACTGCATTTTATTCAACCAGGACGCTTTGTCCTGCCGGGAGATATGGCGGGGGCGCCCGCGCTGCAATTCTTCCCGTGGCCGGATGTGGAAGAATACGGCGAATCTAAGCTGGCGCAGGCGGACAAACACACCAACGCAGGCATGTTGCGCGAGCGGTTTAATTACTATTGCGAAAAAGTTGTGAAGGGCTTTTATAAGAATCACTTCCTGCGTTTTGATCGCCAGATTGTACTGGTGGATTGCCTGCAACCGCTCAACAGCGGGCCACAGGCGTTCAATGATATGCGTCTGGCGCTGACCCAATTGATGCAAAGCTTCCATTACGGGCAGCGTACGCTGTTTCGTCGGCTGTTCTCTCCGGTGATCGACAAACTGTTATTTGCCGCCACCAAAGCTGACCACGTCACGGTCGATCAGCACGCCAATATGGTGTCGTTGCTCCAGCAACTGATTCAGGATGCCTGGCAAAACGCCGCGTTCGAAGGTATTAGCATGGATTGTCTGGGCCTGGCATCGGTACAGGCAACCACCAGCGGTCTGATTGATGTGAAAGGCGAAAAGATCCCGGCGCTGCGTGGCAATCGCCTGAGCGATGGCGAACCGCTGACCGTCTATCCTGGTGAAGTGCCCGCACGACTGCCAGGACAGGCATTCTGGGACAGCCAGGGATTTCAGTTTGAAGCATTTCGCCCGCAGGTGATGGATGTTGATAAACCCTTACCGCATATCCGTCTTGATGCCGCGCTGGAGTTTTTAATAGGAGATAAATTGCGATGAGCGAGCCGTTAAAACCGCGTATCGATTTCTCAGGTCCGCTGGACGTGGAACAAAACACGGCGTTTAAAGCGCAGCAAATGTTCAATGAAACGGAAGCGCAGACCTTTGCTCCGGCGACACTGGATGAGCCTCTGGAAGACGAAGGTCAGGCAGAAGCGGTGATTGATGCTGCCTTGCGTCCTAAACGCAGTTTGTGGCGCAAAATGGTGATGGGCGGGCTGGCGCTGTTTGGTGTGAGCGTTGTCGCACAGGGCGTGCAGTGGACCATGAACGCCTGGCAGACCCAGGACTGGATCGCGCTGGGAGGGTGCGCCGCGGGCGCGCTGATCGTCGGCGCGGGCGTGGGGTCGGTGGCGACCGAGTGGCGCAGGTTGTGGCGTTTGCGCCAGCGAGCGCATGAGCGTGATGAAGCGCGAGACCTGCTTCATAGCCACGGAACAGGAAAAGGTCGCGCATTTTGTGAAAAGCTGGCGCAGCAGGCGGGTATTGATCAGTCCCATCCGGCGTTACAGCGCTGGTATGCCTCTATCCACGAAACGCAAAACGATCGTGAAATCGTCAGCCTGTATGCCCATCTTGTGCAACCGGTGCTGGACGCGCAGGCGCGACGTGAGATCAGTCGTTCTGCGGCGGAGTCCACGCTGATGATTGCCGTCAGCCCACTGGCGCTGGTGGATATGGCATTTATCGCCTGGCGCAATCTGCGGCTGATTAATCGTATTGCCTCGCTGTATGGCATTGAGCTCGGGTATTACAGTCGTCTGCGTCTGTTCCGGCTGGTGCTGCTGAATATCGCCTTTGCCGGCGCCAGCGAACTGGTCCGCGAGGTTGGTATGGACTGGATGTCGCAAGATCTGGCGGCGCGCTTATCCACACGTGCTGCGCAGGGGATTGGTGCCGGGCTGTTAACGGCGCGTCTGGGTATTAAAGCGATGGAACTCTGCCGTCCGCTCCCGTGGATAGATGACGATAAACCACGGCTTGGGGATTTTCGCCGCCAGTTGATTGGTCAGGTCAAAGAGACCTTACAAAAGAACAAATCTCCGCGTGAAAGTTAACTGGAACAGGGTGTCGATGGTATAACTTTACGCCGCGGCGCCCAATTTTCCAGCGTGCTGTCAATATTTGTTGACAGAGTTCTTCCTGCAAACCAAATACTGTCTTATCATTTAACACATAATCCCTTGTCCAGGTGAAGGTTCCTATGCGTTTGGAAGTCTTTTGTGAAGACCGACTTGGTCTGACCCGCGAATTGCTCGATTTACTGGTGCTAAGAAGCATTGATTTACGCGGTATCGAGATTGACCCCATCGGGCGAATTTACCTTAATTTTGCGGAGCTGGAGTTCACCAACTTCAGTAGTCTGATGGCTGAAATCCGCCGTATTTCAGGAGTTACGGATGTACGTACCGTCCCCTGGATGCCTTCCGAACGGGAACATCTGGCGCTGAGTGCGTTGCTCGAGGCATTGCCTGAACCCGTTCTTTCTCTGGATATGAAAAGCAAAATTGAGATGGCGAACCCTGCGAGCTGTCAGCTTTTTGCTCACTCTCAGGAGCGGATGCGTAATCATACTGCCGCCCAGTTAATCAATGGTTTTAACTTCCAGCGCTGGCTCGAAAGCAATCCGCAGGATTCACATAGCGAGCATGTCGTGATTAACGGACAGAATTTCCTGATGGAAATTACGCCAGTTCACTTGCAGGGTGAAAATCAGGAGCAAATGCTGACGGGAGCCGTCGTCATGCTGCGTTCCACCATCCGGATGGGGCGTCAGTTGCAAAATATGACCACGCAGGATCTGAGCGCGTTTAGCCAGATTATTGCCGTCAGCGCCAAAATGAAGCATGTCGTAGAACAGGCCCGTAAGCTGGCGACGCTGAGCGCACCGCTGCTGATCACCGGTAATACCGGTACGGGTAAGGATCTCTTTGCCCATGCCTGTCATCTGGCGAGCCCGCGTGCGGCGAAGCCGTATCTGGCGCTGAACTGTGCGTCGATCCCTGAAGACGCGGTCGAAAGCGAGTTGTTCGGTCACGCAGGGGAAGGTAAAAAAGGGTTCTTCGAGCAGGCTAACGGCGGTTCAGTGCTGCTGGATGAGATTGGCGAAATGTCGCCGAGCATGCAGACCAAATTGTTGCGTTTCCTCAATGACGGGACCTTCCGCCGGGTTGGCGAAGATCATGAAGTCCATGTCGATGTACGTGTGATTTGCGCCACGCAAAAGAACCTGGTGGAGCTGGTGCAGAAAGGTTTGTTCCGCGAAGATCTGTATTATCGTCTGAACGTGCTGACCCTCAACCTGCCGCCGCTGCGCGATTGTCCGCAAGATATCATGCCGCTCACCGAACTGTTTGTGGCGCGTTTTGCCGACGAACAGGGCGTACCGCGTCCGAAACTGTCCGCCGATCTCAGTACGGTATTAACCCGCTACGGTTGGCCAGGTAACGTGCGCCAGCTTAAAAATGCCATCTATCGGGCGTTGACCCAGTTAGAGGGATATGAGTTGCGGCCACAGGATATATTATTGCCAGATTACGATGCGGCAACGGTTGCGGTCGGAGAAGAGGTGATGGAAGGCTCGCTGGATGAAATTACCAGCCGCTTTGAACGTTCTGTACTGACGCAACTGTATATGAATTACCCCAGCACGCGTAAACTGGCCAAACGGCTTGGTGTTTCACATACTGCGATCGCTAACAAGTTACGCGAGTATGGTTTGAATCAAAAGAAAAGTGAAGAATAAAGTATTATTGCCAATCCTGATTATGGGGTTGGCATTTTTTATTTGTTCATATTATTAATTTATTTCAATGTATTTATATTGAATATTAATACTCATGTGACCAGTATCCCTCATTCTTAATTAATTATTCCTGTAGTTGCTATTCATTTCACTCATTCCGCATTCCTCTTACAATTAACCGCATTTTGAATAATGCGATTATTAATAAGGGATGATTATGAAACTTAATATATTTACCAAAACAATAATTGGAATGGGCGCATTATGCGCCGCAGCACCCGTATTGGCTCTTGAAGCCTGGAGTGGACAAGAAGGAACCGGCCCTTACGAAGTTATTTATGACAGCGGCGTCTATACCAATGCCTGGTGGGTTGGCGCATCGGATTGTCCGGGAAATGCCTCAGGTGATGAAGCTAATAATCCCTGGCGTTTTGAACGTGATGCAACCGCTGCAGAAATCGCAGAATACGGTAACCCGACAACCTGCGACACTGGCGGCGGAACGGTAACCTATCCGGATTACAGTAGCGCAAATGCCTACAATGCCAATGATATTGTTACCTACAACGGTGCGACCTGGCAGACTTCTACCGCACAGAGCGCTTACGGTTTCACCCCGGGCGCAGCCAATCCATGGGAAGTGTATGCGGAAGTCGCGCAGTGGTCGGCAACCACGACGTACAATAAAGGCGATAAAGTTCAGAAAGATGGCCAGGAATATGAGGCGCTCTTTTATACCATTGGCGATGATCCTTCCCTGGAGGCAAACCAGAACCCGTCTGGCACCAATGGTCGCCCGTGGAAACCGCTGGGTGCTGTCGTAACTTATACGACGGATCAACTCAATAATGCGCCTGAATTTAATTCTTCAACGCTGTATGAAAGCGGGACACTCATTCGATATAACGGCGAAAACTATGTTTCCCAGGCTAAAGTCCAGAAAGTCACGCCAGCCGATACCAATCCGTGGAAAATTTATATTGACTGGTCCGGCACTAAAGCAATGGTCGGGACACCTTCATCTGCGTGGCCTGCTCATGTCTACGCGCCGTATGTCGACTATACCCTGAACTCGCTGCCAGACCTTGCCAGTCTTGCCAAAAACCAGAATGTGACCCACTTCACCATGGCCTTTGTGGTGGCGAAAGATGCTGATACCTGTCTGCCAACCTGGGGCACGGCCTACAACATTAATGACTACACGCAGTACAGTAAAATTAAAGCGCTGCGTGAAGCTGGCGGAGATGTCATGGTCTCCATAGGGGGGGCCAATAACTCACCGTTGGCGGCAGCTTGTACCGACGTATCACAACTGCAGCAGCACTATTATGACATCGTTGAAAACCTCAACCTGAACGTGCTGGACTTCGATATCGAAGGGACCTGGGTTGCCGACCATGACTCCATTAACCGCCGTAACGAAGCTGTTAAGGCCGCGCAGGATCAGTGGAAAGCGGAAGGTCGTAGCGTGGGGATCTGGTACACATTGCCTATTCTGCCGACTGGTCTGACCGATGACGGTCTGTATGTACTGAACGATGCGAAGGCCAAAGGGGTTAATCTGGCGGGCGTAAACGTGATGGCGATGGACTACGGCAGCAGTATCTGTCAGTCCGAGGGTACGGAAGGGCAGAATATTCATGGCAAATGTGCAACCTCAGCTATCGAAAACCTGTTCAGCCAGTTAAAACAGATATTCACCGATAAGAGCGATGAAGAGATCAACGCCATGATGGGCGTTACGCCGATGAACGGCTACAACGACGTGCAGGGCGAAGTGTTCTATCTGTCGGATGCGAACCTGGTGATGGACGATGCCAAAGATCGCGATATGGGCATGATTGGCATGTGGTCGATGATGCGAGACCAGCCGGGTGTACCGGGGCAGGTCTCACCAGAACACAGTGGGTTAACGGAATCTCAGGCACCGCAATACGCCTTCAGCGAAGTGTTTGCACCGTTTACCCATAGCGATGAGACACCGGCAGAGACGGAAATCAAAGACGTCAATGTTGACAAAACGACATCAGATCCTCAACTGCAGTGGACACAAAATACGGCCAGTATCAAAAGTGGGGAATATACTGTCACCTTACAACATGATGGTTGGAATCGTGACGCCGTTGGTGAGCCGTACTATTTTGGTCAATACGGTAACGAGAAGATCGCCAGAGCGTACGTCACCGATTTAGGAAACGGCTATTCTAATGTTAAGTTACAAATATTGTCAGGGGAAGTCACGGAAGGCCATGTTGTACAGGTCAAGGATGCGAAAGGTAACGTTGTGTTAACTTATCAGTACACCCTTGAAGATGTAACTACGGGCAGCCCTTCGCAAATTGCCTCGTCAGAGACGTCGGTTAAAAATGGTTCGTTGACTTATACGATTAATGCAAGTACGTCAATGATGATTGCATATGAGTACGTTAACTTTTATTACGATTCAACTGACGCGAAAGGAAAAACGACCACCACTCTTTGTGGCTCTTGGTTCCAGGGTAAGATCAAGAATTTCGGCAAAGGTTGTTCCACGGTGATGAATCCGCACCAGGGTTACTGGTCGCCTTCTGAGACTATCTCTGTGAATAAACTGAAAGCGGGAGATAAAGTTTATGCGGCTACCGCCGACGGCAGTAGTGAAAGTGCAAAAATCTTTACCGTACTGGATTCGATTACCTTAACGGATGAAATGTTGAAAGCGTCCAGGTAAGTTAAAAAAGTCCTCACCTTCAAAGCCGTAACAGCAATGTTACGGCTTACTTGTTGTCTATGGAAAACCCCCAGCCTGGCTGGAGGGGCTGTGCACAATAAAAAACCCCGCCGCAGCGAGGTTGAGAATGTGTTGTATAGGAGGCTAAGTACTTATTACGCTTTCAGCACGTCCAGAGCGGCAGTGTAATCCGGCTCGTTGGTAATTTCATTGACCAGTTGGCTGAAAATAACGTTGTCATTCTCGTCGATAACCACCACGGCGCGCGCGGCCAGCCCTTTTAATGGGCCTTCAGCGATTTCAACACCATAGTTTTTCAGGAATTCTGCATTGCGCAGGGTGGACAGCGTGATAACGTTGCTCAGACCTTCCGCACCGCAAAAACGAGAATGTGCAAAGGGCAGGTCGGCCGAAACGCACAGTACGACGGTATTGTCGATTTCTGTCGCCAGTTGGTTAAACTTACGTACCGATGCCGCGCAAACGCCGGTATCGATGCTTGGGAAAATATTCAGCACTTTGCGCTTGCCGGCGAACTGGCCCAGCGTAACGTCAGACAGATCTTTAGCCACAAGGGTAAAAGCCTGAGCTTTGCTTCCTGCCTGAGGAATGGAGCCAGCGACTGCAACCGGGTTGCCCTGGAAATGAACGGTTTGTGACATGGTTATCTTCCTGTTTACATATAGTTAACGTCGAGGCTAGTTTATGCCATCAGCAGTTAACACGGCAAACGCTATTTGCGGATATCCGCTTCAGGGACTGCACTAAGGAAAACGAATGAGAACAGTAAAGGTATATGAGGAAGCCTGGCCGCTGCACACTCCCTTTGTTATTGCCCGTGGGAGCAGAACCGAAGCGCATGTGGTGGTGGTTGAAGTGGAAGAAAATGGCGTCACTGGCGTCGGAGAATGTACGCCTTATCCGCGCTACGGCGAAAGCGATGCCTCAGTGCTGGCGCAAATTATGAACATTGCGCCACAACTGGAAAATGGACTGACGCGTGAAGAACTGCAAAAGCTGCTGCCAGCGGGAGCGGCGCGTAACGCTGTGGACTGTGCGTTGTGGGATTTGAATGCGCGACAACAGCAGTTGTCTCTGGCGGAGCTAGTGGGTTGCGAACTGGCGGAGGTGGTGACGACAGCGCAAACGGTGGTGATTGGAACGCCCGAACAGATGGCGGCGAGCGCGGCGGCACTGTGGGAGAATGGGGCGAGACTGCTGAAAGTCAAACTGGATGCCCGTTTAATCAGCGAACGGATGGTTGCCATTCGTGCGGCTGTTCCTGATGCCACGATTATTGTCGACGCGAACGAATCCTGGCGGGCAGAGGGCCTGGCCGCGCGCTGTCAGCTTCTGGCTGATTTAGGGGTGGCGATGCTGGAACAACCGCTCCCGGCGCAGGATGATGCCGCGCTGGAGAATTTTGTGCATCCGCTACCGATCTGCGCAGATGAAAGTTGCCACACCCGCAGCAGCCTGAAAGCGCTGCACGGGCGCTATGAAATGGTCAATATCAAACTGGATAAAACAGGGGGCCTGACCGAAGCGCTGGCGCTGGCCATCGATGCGCGCGAGCAGGGATTTGCGCTGATGCTGGGCTGCATGCTGTGTACATCCCGGGCGATTAGCGCGGCGTTACCCCTCACGCCGCAGGTCAGTTTTGCCGATCTCGATGGACCTACCTGGCTTGCCAGCGACGCGGAGCCATCCCTGCATTTTACGACCGGACAGCTTCATCTCTAGGGTGCCAACGCAGGAGATTGGACATGGCCAGCAGGTATTTCTCGCTCGCTTCATCGGATGAAATGGGCGGAAATTCGGCGGTGATACAGTGCAAGTTCAGGTCGGCGCACCAGCTACCAAAGGAGCCAGGCGTTTCGTAACCTACGCTGGTGACAAGCGGCAATTCAAATGACTGCGCCAGCCATGCGCCTAACTCGCTGCGTCTGGGATCTTCAATACAGGCCAGCGGATCGTGAAAAGAAACCACCCAGGCGGGATGAATCCGGTGAATAAGCTGACACAGCGCCTGGGTTTCTGGTTCTGACCCCGGATGCTCGCCGGTCAGCAAAACCACGTCGCGTTCTTCTGCGCTACTGTTCCAGCGATATACCGTTTCACCCGCTTTCCAGTTTGCGGCAGGAAAGTTACGGTTAAGATCTACGCCGTTCGCATTTGCGCGCAGCCCAAGCTGGCAACCGTCGGGGTTCACCGCCAGCACCACATGGTGACGACGCAGGGAAGGGTTAAGCGTACGCAATGCGCAGGAAAGGGTGACGACAGATGAGTTTTCGTCACCGTGCGTACCTGCCAGTATCAGGCCGCTTTCATGATCGGCTGCCAGCGCAGGAAACCAGATTAGCGGTGCGCCTAACGATGAACGTCCGTAATGTTCGGTTCCTGGCGGAAATGCGCCGCGCTCGGCACGGGGACGGGTAGCGGTCATAGTCATCTCTGAATGCTCGAATAGTTACTCGCAGTGTTGTGCAAAATGTATGGATAATCAAATCGTTTTCACACACTTATCTTTTCAGGTGTAATATCACTTTCTTGTCGGAAGTTAATTGCATTTCCTGCTGGCGATACAAATAATTACACATTCACTTAGTAGCCGGAATTGAGGGTATTTTATGCAGCATTCTGTTTCAGTAACCTGTTGTGCGCTGTTGGTTAGCAGCATTTCCTTATCATGGGCTGCTGATGTTCCCAGCGGAACGGTACTGGCAGAGAAACAAGAACTGGTGCGGCATATAAAAGATGAACCGGCGTCGCTTGATCCGGCAAAGGCCGTCGGACTTCCTGAAATTCAGGTTATTCGTGATTTATTTGAAGGGCTGGTCAATCAGAATGAGAAGGGAGAAATTGTTCCTGGCGTCGCCACCCAGTGGAAAAGTAACGATAACCGCATCTGGACGTTCACGCTACGCGACAATGCGCAATGGTCCGATGGTACACCGGTCACGGCCCAGGATTTTGTCTACAGCTGGCAGCGTCTGGTTGATCCCAAAACACTATCACCGTTTGCGTGGTTTGCTGCGCTGGCGGGTATTAGCAATGCTCAGGCGATCATCGATGGCAAAGCAGCGCCTGATAAGCTTGGCGTTAGCGCGGTTGATGCGCGTACATTAAAAGTTCAACTGGATAAACCGCTCCCCTGGTTTGCCAATCTGACGGCAAGTTTTGCATTTTATCCGGTACAAAAAGCCAACGTTGAGAGCGGCAAAGAGTGGACCAAGCCGGGTAATCTGATTGGTAACGGCGCCTATGTGCTCAAAGATCGCGTCGTAAATGAAAAACTGGTCGTTGTACCGAATACGCATTACTGGGACAACGGCAAAACGGTTCTGCAAAAAGTCACCTTCCTGCCCATTAATCAGGAATCGGCAGCCACCAAGCGCTACCTTGCGGGTGATATTGATATCACGGAATCCTTCCCGAAAAACATGTATCAGAAACTGTTGAAGGATATTCCGGGCCAGGTTTATACCCCGCCTCAGCTTGGCACTTACTATTATGCCTTCAATACCCAGAAGGGACCGACTGCCGATTCCCGCGTGCGCCTGGCGCTGAGTATGACGATCGATCGTCGTTTGATGGCGGAGAAAGTATTAGGTACCGGCGAGAAGCCCGCCTGGCATTTCACGCCGGATGTTACGGCAGGATTTGTACCTGAACCTTCGCCGTTTGAGCAAATGAGTCAGGAAGAGTTGAATGCTCAGGCGAAAACCCTGCTGCGTGCAGCAGGCTATGGTCCGCAGAAACCGCTTAAACTGACGCTGCTGTACAACACCTCTGAAAACCACCAAAAGATTGCTATCGCAGTGGCTTCTATTTGGAAGAAAAACCTCGGTGTCGACGTAAAACTGCAGAATCAGGAGTGGAAAACCTATATCGACAGCCGTAATACCGGCAATTTTGATGTGATCCGCGCTTCCTGGGTGGGGGACTACAATGAGCCTTCTACGTTCCTGTCGTTATTAACATCGACCCATACGGGCAATATCTCCCGCTTTAATAATCCGGCATACGATAAAGTATTAACTCAGGCTACGTTGGAAAATACCGAGAAGGCGCGGAATGCGGATTATAATACGGCAGAGAAAATTCTGATGGAACAGGCACCTATTGCACCAATTTATCAGTATACCAACGGGCGGTTAATTAAACCGTGGCTGAAAGGGTACCCGATTACTAACCCTGAAGATGTCGCATACAGCCGCACAATGTATATTGTGAAGCACTAATCGGTACTGGCCTTATGTTAACGCAAGGTAACCACGGATAAACCCAGAGCTGGCGCGGCTTACAGCGCCAGTTTCTCCTTAGCATCTGAAAGCCAGAGAAAAAAACTACAAGATTGCAGACCGTGATGGCCTGTATGTTTTGGTTACACCAGCGGATTCGGTGTTCTTTCTGTAGTCTCTCTGTTTGTAGCCCAATAAAAAATCGTTTTCCCCGTTACTCGGGGGGATAGCCATGTTACCTGTCATCTTCTGGCAGACAAGTAGAATTCGCATATGGAAGGCGGATTTCGGAAATAAATTAGCCATGGGCCAATTTCTGACCTGTCGCCATCATCATCCGGGCGTTTTACTCGATAACCACTGTCATTTCCTGCTTGGCATTTTGCATCGAAACGAGGGTGCGGAAGGATTTGATATTCCCTGAGGCGAAAAAGAGATCGCGGGTCAGGGCCTCGTATTCCGCCATATCGCGGACGTTCATTACCAGCAGGAAATCAAAATCGCCGGTAACGTAATAAACCTGTTGCACCTGGGGACAACTAACGAATCGCTGCTTATCTTCTTCCAGCAGATCGAGACGCTCATTTTCAATGGTGACCTGCGCCATGATAGTGATAGGGCGACCAACTTTTGTGGCGTCGATCAGGCTGACGCTGCCTCTAATAATACCGGCTTCTTCCAGTGCAGCGATCCGCCGATTGACTGCCGAGGGGGAAAGGCTGACGAGATCGGCGATCTCTCGTTGCGACAGGCGATTATTGCGCTGCAACAGTGTGAGGATTTTTTTATCCCAGGTGTCCAGTTTCATCGTTTCAACGGCCTTATAAAAGTGTGATACGCCTCACTAATGCAACTTTGTTGCGCCAGATAGGTAAATCAGATTGAAAATTGCGCCTCTTAGGGCAATTTTGCGCCATTTTACCGTTGGGGGCAGTGTACCATCTCAATCAGTGGGAAGACGATAAATCGTGTTTTTTAGCCGATAACGAATCAACCCACATTATTTCACAACCCGTTCATTCCGTTATTCGGCCTGCGCTTAATTTGGCCGCGTGGAGCTCTATGCCTGTTGTTTAGTGGGGGAATTAATTCATCGCGGCATGACGGTATGAATAAAAAAGGTGTATTTATGACGGACATAATGAAATACCAATTCAATTCTCGCCAAAAAGTTTATGGTCAGGGTGTCGATCTCAGCCTGCTCAATGACCGCGTCGGCGCAGACGTACAGGCTTTTCACCAGAAATTTCCTGACTACCGGGTAACGCCACTACGCAAGCTAGGCTATTTAAGCCAGCGTCTGGGGCTGGGGTCGTTGCATATTAAAGATGAGGCACAGCGATTCGGTCTTAATGCGTTTAAAGGGCTGGGTGGATCTTATGCTATGGGGAAATATCTCGCCGAACGACTTGGGCGTGACATTAATACCTTAAGCTTCGCCGATCTTAATTCGCCGGAAATTAAAGCCTGTATTAAAGATATTGTGTTTGTGACGGCCACCGACGGCAATCACGGGCGTGGCGTGGCGTGGGCGGCGGAGCAGCTTGGGTTACGGGCGGTGGTCTACATGCCGAAAGGTTCATCGCTGGTGCGGGCGCAAAATATTCGTCGACATGGCGCCGAATGCACCATTACCGATCTTAACTACGACGATACCGTGAGGCTGGCTGATAAAACCGCTAAAGAGCGCGGGTGGGTACTGTTGCAGGATACTGCCTGGCAAGGTTACGAACAGATTCCAACCTGGATCATGCAAGGTTATATGACGCTCGCCGTTGAAGCCTGGGATCAACTGATGCAAAGTGGGGCGCCGTTGCCGACACATCTCTTTTTGCAGGCTGGGGTTGGCTCTTTCGCGGGCAGCATCATGGGCTATTTCGTCGAAAAAATGCAGCAGCAAGCGCCGACAATCGTCATTGTCGAACCGCATAAAGCAAATTGTCTATACCGCTCGGCGACCATTAATGATGGTCAGCCGCACAGCGTCGGCGGCGATATGGCGACCCTGATGGCCGGACTTGCCTGCGGCGAGCCGAACATCACCAGTTGGCCGATGCTGCGCGACCATGCCCGCTGCTTTATCTCCGCTGACGATCATCTTGCCGCCAACGGTATGCGTTTGCTGGCTGCGCCGCGCCCCGGCACTGATGAACCCTTTATATCCGGCGAATCCGGCGCTATCGGCGCGGGGGTGCTGTATGCGCTGATGACCCAGCCGGAGTTTCGCCATCTCGCCGAATCGCTGCGCCTCAATGCCGATGCGCATGTCCTGTTAATCAGTACCGAAGGGGACACTTCCCCGGATGTCTATGAAGACATCGTCTGGTTTGGCCGCAATGGCTAACCGCCAACGGCAATAATAAGAGGGCCATCTTACCTACCCTACATGCCCTCGGTATGACATGCGTTCTGACAATAAATAAAACATATGCGATTTCGCGTAATGCTGAGAGAACATGACCGATGAATACTGAAACTGCTGTTACAGAAGAAAGAGGATATTGTAATTCCACAAAATGGCATGGCGAAGATACCGTTTGGGTGCTTGGCCTGTTCGGAACGGCGATTGGCGCCGGGGTGCTGTTTCTACCAATAAATGCCGGGATCGGCGGCTTTTGGCCGCTACTGATTGTTTTCGCTCTTGCTTTTCCGATTACCTATCTGGCGCATCGCGGACTGGCGCGCTTTATTTACTCTTCGAATACGCCGGAAAGCACCATTACCGATGTTATCGGCGAACATTTCGGCGCGCTGGCGGGGAAGGTGTTTACCGTTATCTATTTTTTCGCCGTCTATACCATTTTGATTATGTATGCAGTGGCGATCACCAATACTGCGCAGAGTTTTATCCGCCACCAGCTCGGCTTGGCGGAGCCGCCACGGGCGCTGGTGGCTATCGTGTTGATTCTCGGGCTGATGCTTATTGTCCGCCTGGGGCAGCGGCTGATCATGCGAGTGATGAGCACCCTGGTTTATCCCTTTATTATCTCGCTGATATTTATGTCGCTGTTTCTGATTCCGCACTGGAACGGCGCGATTTTTCACACCGTAAGCATTAGCGCGATGGGGGATGGGCGCAGCATTTTCTTGACGCTGTGGATGACGTTTCCGGTATTGGTGATGTCGTTTAACCACTATCCGATTATTTCGCCGATGGTCGTGCGCCAGAAACAGCGCTACGGCCTGGAGCTTGCCGAGCGCAAATGCGCACAGATTCAGCGCTATGGCATCCTGTTGATGATAGTGGTCGTGCTGTTTTTCGTCCTCAGTTGCGTGTTAAGTCTGTCGCCACAGCAACTGGCGGAAGCGAAGGCGCAAAACCTCTCAATACTTTCGTATCTTGCGAACCAGTTTGACACGCCAATTATTGCCTGGCTGTCGCCGATTATCGCTTTTGTCGCCATTACCAAATCATTTCTGGGCCACTATATCGGCGCGTATGAATCACTGCGAGACCTGATTCTTGAGGCTGCCGCCTCTCGGGGGAAAAAGCCAGGTATTCGCGCAGTTGACGCTGTTATCCTGGTTTTTATGGTTCTGACCTGCTGGTTCGCTGCCTATAAAAACCCCAGTATTCTCGGCATTATTGAGTGCATCAGCGGCCCTACTGGGGCGGCAATCCTACTGCTGTTACCGATGTATGCCATCCATAAATTACCGGTGCTGGCACCGTATCGCGGCAAAGCCAGCAACATTTTTGTCACCCTGATTGGGTTGATTACCGTATCTGCCATTTTTTACGGCATGTTCCAGTAACCACGATGAATAGCGAGATGTTTTTATGAGTCATTATCTGCAGATTAACGGCCAGCGGCTTATCGATTCTTTGTTCGCGCTCGGCGAATGTGGCGCGCTGGAGGGCGGGGGCGTCTGTCGCCTCGCGGCGACCGCGGAGGATAAAGCGGGCAGGGACTTTGTCGTTGCCAGAATGAAAGCGCTGGGTCTGGCAATCTATATCGATGCTATTGGCAATGTTACTGGCGTCTATGCCGGTGAAGAGGCGTTACCGATGGTCATGATGGGCTCGCATATTGACACCGTCGGCACTGGCGGTTTGTACGACGGCAATTACGGCGTGATGGCGGGTCTGGAGGTGATTGCCACTCTTTTAGAGGCGGGCATTCGTCCCCGTCGTCCGCTGGCGGTCACCTTCTTTACCAACGAAGAAGGTGTACGTTTTCAGCCCGATATGATGGGCAGCGTGGTGTTTGCTGGTGAATATCCTCTTGATGCAGCGTTGGCAGCGAAGGATCTTGATGGGGTAACTCTTGATGAGGCGTTATGCGAGATTGGTTACAAAGGCGCTTGTCGACCGGGCGACCTGTCGGTGGATAGCTACGTTGAGCTGCATATTGAACAGGGACCGATCCTCGACAAAGAGAGAATTGATATCGGAGTGGTAACCGGCGTGCAGGGGATTTCGTGGCAGGAATTTACGTTGACCGGTGTCTCCAACCATGCGGGCACCACGCCGATGAATATGCGCCACGATGCCGGACTGGCGGCGGCGAAAATTGCCGTATACGCCCGCGAACTGTCGCTTACTCTTGGTGGCGATCAGGTGTCTACTGCCGGACATATGGTCTTTAAACCGAACCTGATTAACGTGATTCCCAACCATGTCGTGATGACGGTGGATTTGCGCAATACCGATAATGAGACCTTAAAACTGGCGGAACAACGGCTTGCCGAGTTTGTCGCCAGAACGTCGCAAGAAGAGGGCGTCGAAATAACCAGTCGTTCGCTGGTGCGTTTTAACCCGGTTATTTTTGCCGATGAAATTGTCAATGCCGTAGAAGACGAGGCAAAGCGTCAGGCGCTGAGTTGTAGGCGTCTGCCGAGCGGTGCAGGTCATGATGCGCAGTTTATGGCCTCGGTTTGCCCGGCCGGGATGATCTTCGTCCCCTGCGTTGATGGCATTAGTCACAACGTCAAAGAGCATAGCGAAGCCAAAGACCTGATTGCCGGTGCCAACGTGCTGCTGCAGGTGGTATTACAACGCGCCCAGCGCGCGGAATAGCGTTTTACAGGAGAATAATATGAATCAGGAACAGTTAAAGCAGCAGCTTATTGCATGGCGTCGTCATCTGCATGCCAACCCGGAAAGTGCCTTTGAAGAGGTAAAAACTGCGCAATTCATCGCCGAAAAACTCGAGGCGATGGGGATCGAAGTGCATCGTAACATTGGTAAAACCGGGCTGGTGGGTGTGCTGAAATGCGGTGACGGAAAGGGCGTTATCGCTATTCGCGCCGATATTGACGCTATCCAGTTGACAGAACAGGGCGAGCGGTCTTATCGCTCGGGCGCCGCTGAACGTATGCACGGTTGTGGACATGACGGCCATACCTGCATTGCGCTGGGTGCTGCGCAGTTGCTGTTGCAGCGCCGGAACTTCAATGGCACCGTCTGTTTTGTTTTTCAGCCCGCTGAAGAGCCGGGTTACGGTGCGAATGCGATGATGGCGGACGGCGTTATCGAGCGTTTTGCCATTGAAGAGATTTATGGTCTGCACAATATGCCAGGCATGAAGGCTGGAACCATCGCTACACGGGTGGGGGGGATTATGGCCAGTGAAGATAACTTTATTATTCGCATTACCGGTCAGGGGGCACATGCCGCACGTCCGCATATGAGTAAAGATCCGTTGGTGATTGCGGCGGAGATTATTCTGGCGCTGCAAACCATCGTTTCGCGCAACGTCGATCCTAACGTGCCGGCGGTTATTTCATGTACGGAACTGCACACCGATGGCATCCGCAATGCCATTCCCACCCATGTTGAAATTAAGGGCGATACCCGCAGCTACTCCCCTGAGGTGCAGACCTTGCTGGAAGAACGGATGCGAACCATCAGCGAAGCAATTTGCGCGATGCATGGGGCGCAGTGCGAGTTTATTTATACGCACGAGTTCGCGCCAACGGTGAATTGGCAACATTGCGTGGACGTGGCGGTGAACGCGGCAGAGAACGTTGTGGGGGAGAAGAACGTCGATGGCAATGTCGCGCAGATGATGATCTCGGAAGACTTCGGCGCTTTCCTGCAGAAAATTCCAGGCTGCTTTGTCTTTTTAGGTAACGGCGATGCGTCAGACCCGCAGGGCAATACGCCGCTGCACAATGCCTGTTATGACTTTAACGATGAAATTTTACTAACCGGCGCGGAATATTTTGCCGAGATCGTCAGAATCCGCCTGTCGCAGTAATGCCCGGTCAGTTTTCAGAAGGACCGGCAGACAGCCGGTCCTCAAGGGCGGTTATTTCAGCTCCAGTGTGGTTATCACACGGGCAATATCCGCGATATCACCTGCTGACAAAGGCTGCAGGGGGCGAGGGAGGCAGTCCGTATCGGTAAGTCCAAGCACGCCTGCGGCAGCAGCAATAACGCGGATGCTTCCGCCATGTTTACGGAACAGCGCCCACAATGGCTCAAGGCGCGTTGTCAGGGCAGTAACGCGTTCATGATCGTTCGCCGCCGCTGCGTCAGTAATTTGTTTCGCCATCACCGGAAACAAACCACCGCTAACGGAGTACCACACTTCACAGCCGGCGTTTAATCCCAGCCCGGCATAAGCATCCCCACTGATACCGATGGTTACGTCAGGGCGCAGGTGTTGACGCAATGCCTCTACCCGCTCTCTCGCTGCAGTCGGGCTATCCGGGACACCAGGGAGCTTGACCGAGCGAACCCCCTCCAGTGAGGATAGACGCCCGTGCAGTTCATCCGTAAAGGTAAAATGTGTGGTGCCCGGGTTATCATAGATGCACACCGGCACAGACGCGTGTCGGGTAACGGTCTCAAATAGTGCGAAGACTTCTTCGTCACGGAGCGGCTGGTAGCTGACAGCCGGGAGCAGCAGGGCATTTGCGCCCGCGGCTTGCGCATCGTCTGACAGATGCAGGATGGCTTCCGTGCTGACAGCTCCCACACACACCATGACAGGGATCTCTCCGGCGTGCTGTGTTGCCAGAATCGCGATGCGCTTGCGTTGCTCCCGGGTCAGATAAGCGTAGCTTCCGGTTGACCCCAGGATACCCATAGAATCAACCCGGGCTTCTGTTAGGCGAGAAAGAATATGACTGAAGCCCTTTTCATCCACGCCGCTGGTGGTGACTGGAGTTAAGGGAAACGCAGACAAGCCAGTAAACATAGGTGTTTGTCCTGAATAAAATTACTGGTGCTGATCTTCGATGAGAGTAATTTCAAACCACAGACCTGGCATCATTTCTTCCAGACCGTCAGTCAGCATTCTTCCTGCTTCATGAAGCTTTTCCAGCGGCATCTGTGGCAGACTTTCCAGAATAAACCACATTTGCTGCGCTTCAACACTTAAACGTGTCCTTATCCCTTGCCTCCAGTTCCAGCGACGGCAGGTGACGCCAGCATTGTCACGCCAGATAACCTCTCCGGGGGAGGGATACTCGATAACAGGTGCGCCTTCTTTCATCGTGTCAAAGGGCTCGGTACCTTCCGCAATGGTCAGACGCGGAATACCCTGGTAAGCGGAAATATTTTCGCCACCAACCGGAACGGCATAGCGGAGGCTGACGGCGTTATAAAGATCAACAACAGGATCCAGTGCTGGCATCATGCCATCACGAAGCACGCGCTTACGTAGCGCATCAGCTGAACAAGGCGTGCGCTTTGGTTTGGCGCCAAATGATTGAAAAACGCCAGCCCATGCGGCCAGATGAGACTCCGCCCATTCCGGTCTGCCTGCCAGAACCGCCTCACAAGCTTCCAGCAAGGCGGCCCTGCCAACGTCAGGATTCAGTACCGGCGCGGCTTTTACGTAGATACTAAGCGCGCGAAAACCGGGAGCAATACGATAAACTTCCGGGGCAATTGACGGAGAATGTGTTAACACGGGATAATCCTGTAATGACCAATTTATTTTATGATATCGACCAATGACCAAAAAAGTCAACATAATGACCGATGCGGGTGCAGATGTCAGCACCGTCAATGAAGCTGTTTCGCAGCGAATTAAGCAGTACCGTAAACAAAAAAAAATGTCGCTTGATGAGCTGTCCAGGCAGGCAAATGTCAGTAAGGGAGCGCTGGTCGAGATTGAAGGATGTAAGGCCAATCCCAGTATTGCGCTGTTATGCCGTCTGGCAGCCGCAATGGGGGTATCGGTGGCTGATTTTGTCGATGTAGGAACAAAACCAACCGTCCATCTTATTGCTGAAGGTGAGATCCCTGAACTCTGGAAAGGCGACAAAGGAGGAAGAGCAAGGCTTCTTGCTGGTTCCGGAGGGCCGGATATGACAGAGCTCTGGATGTGGGAAATGCAGCCAGGAGAAAAGTTTGCTTCTCCCGGTCACTCTACGGGAACACTTGAATTGTTTTATGTACAAACGGGGACGCTCACGCTTGGCGTACAAGAGCATCTGTATCTGGTTAATTCCGGTTGTTCTGCAACTGCCAGAACGGATGTCCCTCATTTCTATGAAAACCGGGGTGAGAGCCCACTGATATTTATCATGACAGTGAATGAGAAAGCATCCTGAGTAACTCGTAAGAATGAGATGTGTAGGGATAAAAATCGTCCGGACATACGCTCAAGATCTATTTCTCAGAGATAACTACGGCTGGCTTTGTTCCCGATATACCTGTCTGCCAGATCCCGTGCTTTGTCATCTCCGGAAACAGAAGGCTGGTGAAGGATACCAGCCTCTCGGGCATTTTCATCGCATAGCGATGCTGTTCAATCACTGACCTGCTTTGTTTTGACTATCCCCAGACAACAGTACCTCCCTTAAAGCTGTGATGATGAATATAACCATCTGATTTTATATATTTTCATCGTTATACCTATTCTGTCATTAGCGTCTCTGACTTGCTGAGTCATACATACATAATCTGCGTTTTTTGGGGTCACCTTTCAAAAGATTTATAGATCTTGGTCAATATACTGACCTTTTTATACCAATAATATGACCGACAGATCCTGGCGATCACACTGGCTGATCCCGAGGATCAAGGTACTTTATACAAAGATATTTGGACTAATAAGGCAATTTGAAGAAGAAGAAAACGCGGCCACTGGCCTTACTGCTCTGTCAGTTTGACTCACTGGCACGTGTTCAAAAATCTCAGCAAAAGCCATAACAGAGATAACATACATGATAAAACCAACGGACTATGAACCTGAACCAGGTCTGGGGAAACATAGCTGGCCACAGGTAATCAAATGGCTACTCATCATTCTGGTCATTTATGCAGTATGCAGTGTTTTTATTTCAAATCCTTTTTCTATTTTTGTGGACAGAGTAACTCCCGTAGTTTACTCAAGAATAATGTATTTTCATGGCTTGTCTGTAGGTCTTGCTGGTCTGACTGCTCTACTGGTTAGTCAGATTTATGGTCTTGACGGAAAATTCAAAAAAATTATTTTCTATTGCACAATCGCCACAATTTTAATTGGTGTAAGTGGTGGTGCGATCAATCGTTCTATGGAATCCAGCAAGCATGCATTGTGGTACCAAATTCTTTCTTTTTTATCGCTTGATGTGATACTGATAACAATGTTATCAGGACTTATTCTGTTAAAAAATAAAGAATTAAAGTCATCACGAACATATTATCTGGTTATAGCCGCATCCTGCACAGCTGTCATTGCAGCACTGATTGGCGATTTAGCCGGGTTCATTCTTGATTTTGGCGATTGGCTGGGAATATTAGGTTGGTATGCTGGTAAGATTGGTTATACCCTACCGGAATGGCAGGACAATTTACTACGCTCTCACTCTGACATGATGGTAGTGGCTGTCATTGGTCTTATACTGTCGGCAGTGACCTGGAGATACGGGAGATATTTATCCGGATATGCTGCAAAGATAAAAGCAACTGGTGAATGGCTGGTTATTTTTGGGCTGGTTGCTGTTGTTATTATTTTAGTGGTATCAGGTTTCGGTGGTTCTCATTTACAGATCCCTCATATATTTACAGAAAAAGGATTCTTTGAACCCAGAGGCCATAGTGTGGCTGGTATTGATTTAGGTGATTTCACAATCGGTACCTTTATTTTATGTGGCGGTTTACTTCTGATTGGCGCAATACTTTTCGGAAAAGGGAAAAATGGCGTCAAACTAAACAAATCCAGCAAGTACACTCTTATGGGGATCTTCCTTACATGGTGTAGCATAGTGATTACCGTAGCAGGTATGGGGTTCCTGGAAGAGTATCGAGCCGATCTTTATAACTCAGCTAACCCTGTGCCACTAGGGGAGTATGGTTTTGCATTCCGCATGCTGCATCTTGATGTCAGTTTGATATTATTTCCGGCTATTATGGTTGTTATGTTGTTTGCCCAGCATCTACTGAAGGATGAACAGACAAAACTTATCCAATGGGTTTTACGCACCGGTGTCTTGCTTTGCTCTATTGGATCCCTGATATACATGATACTGAACCCCCAGGCCTTTGGTCCCGGTTACTGGGTCGTCGGCTCCGGTTTCATATTTGTTGTAATGGGGATGTGCTACTTTTTTGTTAAAAGCGATAATCACATTAAAGAAAGATTTAATCAGTAAACCATCATCTGGATCCTTTAAACGGATACAGACGATGGCTGTTGGTTACGTATTACAGATCAGGTGCCACCATTAAGGTGGCATCATTAGTTTGATCTCATCTGAATGTTGTAGTCTGTTATGCAGACTACAACATTACTCAGAGTTTATAGTGTCGACCAGAAGGGGCTATGTCCGGAACCATGAATTAGGTTCATATGCCATGTTGGTTCCGTAGAGCAGGACTGTCCTGATGCGTTCATAAAGGCTGATATCGCAGCCTTTATCCTTTCTTACCCTCTTCTTTAACAGAACAACCTCATCTGTATTAATGAATGCCATGCATAGGTCAAATCAGAGATGACTGGGTAATCACGGCGGGGTTTCTGGCCTAAAATAGTGTTTTAACATGACAGGGGCTTGGCCGTGGAATACTCCGTATTAAGTAACAACCGTAAAATGCCGATGGTTGGTTTTGGCGTTTTTAAGGTCACCGATAAGGAAGAGTGTAAGCAGTCAGTTCTAAGCGCTATTCGCACCGGTTACCGCCTCATCGATACCGCAGCCGTATACAGCAATGAAGATGCCGTGGGTGAGGCGGTTCGTGCAGCCATTGCCGAAGGTCTGTGTACCCGCGAGGAGTTATTTATCACTTCTAAGCTGTGGGTCCAGGATATGGCCAACTACGATATGGCTAAAGCCGGTATTGAGGCGTCGCTGAAAAAATCGGGCCTGGAATATTTTGATCTTTATTTATTGCATCAGGCCATGGGCGATTATTTCAGCGCCTGGCGCGCTCTGGAAGAGGCTTCTGAAGCCGGTAAACTGAAGGCCATTGGCGTCTCCAACTTCTATGCGCATGTGTTAGCTAACTTCTGTGAAACCGTCAGAATTCAGCCGATGGTGAACCAGGTCGAATTGCATCCTTACTTTGCGCAACCTGTAGCCATTGAAACGATGAAGCGCTACAACGTTCAGCCTGAAGCCTGGGCGCCGTTAGGCGGTGGGAGGCATAAACCATATGAAGATGAAATGCTTCAGGGAATTGCGGATACCCACAAAAAAACCGTTGCTCAGGTTGTTCTGCGCTGGAACGTGCAGCGCGGCGTGACGGTGATTCCTAAATCCACCCGGCAGGAGCGTATTGCAGAAAATTTTGCCATCTGGGATTTCTCACTCACGGATAGTGAAATGGCGCAAATCAGCGCGCTGGATCTAGGCTATGTGGGTGAGGCGGTGAAGCATTTTAATCCTGAATTCGTTCGCGGCTGCCTTGGCGTTAAAATCCACGACTGACCGTGTTGAAAACGTCGCGAGCTCGTAAAACGGACAACTTTTTTGCCTGCGTTAAAATGGCTGGTGTGATTTTCCGCCAGCCATTTTAGGTTTCCGGGGGCTGGTGTTCACGGCAAATCAGCAACGAATCCTCTTCACTTAACACCTCTTTCGTCAGATTACAAAATCCCTGTCCACCCGTTTTTTGGTGGAATCGACAGCTATGGCAAAGACCAAAGCCAGGCACATTGTTGGTCCGCTGGATCCCACGTAACAGTTCAAATAGTAGCTCTTTAAGTACCGTCGCGCGTTCACCCATCGCCGTTTCACCCGCCACTAAAAACGTCGGCGGGAGCAGGGCATCCAGTAACGTACCGGCTGATTCAGTTAACTGTAAATGTACGCTGCGTTTATCGCGGGCATCCTGCTGGCGAACAATCAGTCCTTTGCTTTCCAGGAGCTTCAGCGATTGCGATACGGTGCCTTTGGTGAGACCGAGGTAGTCCGTTACGCCAAGCGGCGTATTGGAATAACGGTTGCAACGGGCCAGATACATTAACGCGCTGAGTTGTACCGGCTGCAGATCCGCCAGTAATGGATGTTGGCGAAACCACATCCGTGTCAGGCTGGAAAGCCTGTCCAGGACATCGAAAAGTGACATGTCGTGCATAACAACTTCCTCCTCGACATATAGTATCGATTAAAAACTATATTGACAAAGCATAAAAGTGGCGTAGCATAAATTATAGTATCGAATCGATACTATAATTTAAAAGGAGATCCATCATGACGAAAGCCCGTTTTTATCATGCCGGTTGCCCGGTTTGCGTTTCCGCAGAACAAGCGCTGCTTCAGCATCTGTCCTCTGATGTTGAAGTCGATGTTATTCATCTGGGAGAACAACCTGGCCGGGTTGCGGAAGCCGAACTGGCTGGCGTGAAGTCCGTTCCGGCGCTGGTGATCGACGGCAATGTGCTGCATATCAATTTTGGCGCCCCCATTGAAGCGCTGAAATAACCCGGTGCGTTCGGGAAGTGGCATAAGCAATTTCCCGAACATACGGAGCTGTAAGGAAGGGACGTTATGAATGCGACGGGAAAATACCATCCGATAGATTGCGATCTTCATGATTATCTGGAGGTCGCCTGCCTGTACCAATATTGGTTGCGTATTGAGCTAACCGATGGCACGTGTATGGATGCCAGAGCGTTGACCACCTGCACCACCAGAGATAAAGAAGAATTTCTGCTGGTGCAATGCCATGACAACCAACAAAAAATTCGTCTGGATCGTTTGTCTGCGATCGCTACGCTGACGGCCGGGGCGACGTTTAGCGTCGTGAGCTTTCGTTGAGTAACGACGCAACAAATTCGCTGCTGCTATACGGTATAAATACGAATGTCATGCGCCTGGAAAGCCGTGGCATACTCTTTGCTGATATTTTCCTCCACGACAATCACATCAATATTGCTGCTTTCGGTGACGACATAACGGGCGACGGCCGGGATCTTTTCCGCCGTCAGTGCGACGATAGTTTCATCGCACTGTTTGATTACCGCCTTTTTGAATTCGCAATCCGCATAATCAAATCCGGTTAAGCCGGATTCTGGCGACATCGCGCAGCCGCCAATAAAACCCTGATCGAATAAGATGTTCTGCACTTGTGCGGTGGCTGTGGCCCCCACACATCCTCCCGAGGATCTCTGCACCGCGCCGCCCAACATGATGACCTCAAACAGCGGTTTTTCCAGCAAAACGGCGGCAATCTCTGGTGAGTTGGTCACTACGGTTAATGCCAGTTCGGCGGGCAGAGCTTCAGCCATCGCTAAATTTGTGCTGCCCGTGTCGATAAAAATGCAGCTTCCGGATTTGACCAACCGGGCGCACCTCTGCGCGATACTGCTTTTTTTCGCCACATTAATGCTCTTGCGTACGGCGATGTCTTCGGATTCAGGAAGGGTAATGACCGCGCCGCCATAAACCTTTTTACACACGCCATCTTTACTCAGCTCATGCAGGTCGCGGCGGATCGTATGTTCAGAAACGCCTAACCGACTGGCGAGCTCGGAACAAATGACTCTGCCGTTTTCCTGCAAGATCTGATAGATAAGCGCCTGGCGCTGTTCCGGGAAAGCAGCATAATCGAGCATAAATACTCCAGTTAAATAAAAATATCGAGCAGCATCACGCATGATCGTGCATTATGATTAACGATGTCAACATTCTTGAGAACATACTGTTCGGAATATAACGAGAAGAGGTTCGCGATGAAGATTGCGCATATGGCTTTATGGACACAGGATCTCGAGCAGCAAGCGCGTTTCTGGGTCACGTTCTTTGACGGCAAGATTAACGAAAAATACTGCAGTAAAACCAACCCTGGATTTGAATCTTATTTTGTTCGTATTGGTGATGAGATTGCGATTGAAATAATGACCAAACCGGGCCTGACAAGATGGCAGCCAGACAATAACACCAGCGGATGGGTGCACCTTGCACTCTCTGTTGGCTGCGCGGCAAAAGTTGATGCCATCGCGAAACGCGCGCAGGAACAGGGGATTTTAACTTCTGCTCCACGAACTACCGGTGATGGCTATTACGAAGCGGTAATACGAGATCCTGATGGTAATTTCATTGAGATTGTCGCCTAAAGCTGTACAAATTTCCCTGCTGATAAATGGCATCGGTGGCTGATTATTGATGAATATTTTTCATAGGTTCGTTCTAAATTAACCCTCTAATCATCGGTGCGTTGGGTCTCTATAATTTTACTGTTTCAGTACCCACCGGCAGTACGCTGGCGTTATTTTGGAGAATCAAACATGCAACATCAACTGGATGCCAGACAGCAGGCAATCATACCTATTGCCGCGTTCACCGCTACAGGTCAGAGTGAAAAACTGGATGCAGCATTAAATGCCGGGCTGGATGCGGGACTCACCCTCAATGAAGCGAAGGAAATTCTGCAACAGCTCTATGCTTACTGCGGTTTCCCCCGCAGCCTGAACGGACTTGCTTGTTTAATGTCCGTGGTTAAAAACCGTAGAGAAAGAGGAATTACCGACCCAGAGGGAAATCCGGCAACGCCGCCGACGGAGGGCTGGGACAGCTTCCAGGCGGGGAGTTGCACCCAGACCCAGCTCGTCGGACATCCGGTCAGTGGGCCGCTGTTCGATTTTGCGCCTGCCATTGATGTCTGGCTAAAGGCACATTTATTTGGCGATATTTTTCAGCGTGATGTCCTCAACTGGAAGATGCGGGAGCTGGCGACGATTTCTGCGTTAGCGGTATTAGGCGGTGTGGACAGTCAACTGAAGAGCCATTTTGCTATCTGTCTGAATATCGGCATTACCACTGACCAACTCATTGAATTTATTGCAATACTCGAACAGCATTGTGGTAGTGAGATAGCAACTAATGCCCGCGCGGTTGTTGATGAATGTTGCGGTTAAGGTAATACCTAATCCCTGAGGAAATCTTAATGGTCATGAACGTGAAGGGTTATGCCGCTCTGGCGGTGAAAGAAGATCTGGTTCCACACAGCTTTGTTCGTCGCGATCCGCGCGAAGATGGCGTGGTTATTGATATCTTATACAGCGGAGTTTGTCACTCAGATATCCACAATGCCTATAATGACTGGGGCGGGGCTAAGTATCCGATGGTGCCGGGACACGAAATCATTGGCCGTGTGGTGCATGTCGGGAAGTCGGTGACCAAATTTGCCGTAGGCGATCTCGTCGGGGTTGGCTGCATGGTTGACTCATGCCAGCACTGTAGCGCCTGCGAACAGGGGCTAGAGCAATATTGCGAAGAGGGTAACACGCTCACGTATAACGATATCGATCGTCATGATGGCCTGCCTACCTTCGGGGGCTATTCCGACAAGATTGTCGTTACCGAAAAGTTTGTTGTGAAGGTTCCGGAAGGGATAGATTTACGCGGCGCGGCGCCGCTGCTTTGTGCCGGGATCACCACATGGTCGCCGCTGCGTCACTGGCAGGTTGGAGAGGGCAGTAAAGTCGCAGTTGTTGGGTTGGGCGGCCTCGGGCATATGGCCATCAAACTCGCTAACGCATTGGGGGCTGAAGTTACGCTGTTCACGCGTTCGCCAGATAAAGAAGCAGATGCCAGACGTCTGGGTGCCAGTCACGTTGTGCTTTCCACTGACCCTGAGCAGATGAAGGCTGCCGGTAATCAGTTTGATCTGATTATTGACACTGTTCCGTATGTCCACGACCTGAATCCCTATATCCCAACGTTGGCGCTAAGCGGTACGCTGGTGCTGGTTGGCTATCTGGGCGCATTGGATCCTTTCCTGAATACGGTTCCACTGATTCTCGGGCGGAAATCCGTCGCGGGTTCGGTTATCGGCGGGATTGCAGAAACGCAGGAAATGTTAGATTTTTGCGGCCAGCACGGTATTACAGCCGATGTCGAAGTGATCAATATTCAGGATATTAATAGCGCCTGGCAGCGGATGTTGAAAAGCGATGTGAAATACCGCTTTGTGATTGATATTGCCTCGCTGAAATAACGCTAAAAAAGACGCGGATTTCCGCGTCTTTACGTTTGTTAGTGTCTCGATGGCGATACTTCAGGATTATCCATATACAGCGTCTGGCTGGGGAAGGCGAAGTCGGCGCCGTTTGTCTGGACTATCGAAATAATTTTCAAATAAACGTCCTGTTGTACCGCAAGCCATTCCTGCCATACGGTAGTTTTCGTGAAGCAGTACACCATGATATTTAACGATGAATCAGCAAATTCATTGAAATAGACCAGTAGAGTTTGTTTCTGGTCTATCCCCGGATGATTTTGCAGCATTTGTCTGACCGCCTCGACAACTGCCCCAATTTTATCGGCATCTTCATATCGTAATCCGATCACCGTTTTGATTCTTCTGTTGGTCATACGCCCTGGATTTTCTACGCTGATTGAGGAGAAAATCGAGTTTGGGACGTACAATGGGCGATGATCGAAGGTGTTTATTTTGGTCATTCGCCAGCCAATTTCTGTCACTGTGCCTTCAATATTACGGTCCGGGGAACGGATCCAGTCACCGATGCTAAACGGTCTGTCGAAATAGAGCATAATGCCGGAGAAAAAATTGCTCAGAATGTCTTTACCTGCCATACCTACAGCGATACCACCGATGCCGCCAAAGGTTAGCAGACCCGATAAGCTCATGCCGAAATGTTCGCCATACAGCAAAATGATGGCGACCACGATGGTAATCTTAATGATCCGCGACAGGATCCTCGCGCTGGTAATATCTCTGCCTTTATTAATCTGCGTCTTTTCAAACTGATTAATCACCAGAAAAAGTTTGATTGTCAGAATCAGCGCAATTAACGAGGTGCAGATGAAATCGACTACGCTGGGAGAGATAAATTTCAGGTTGTAACTCTCGATCACGTTATTGGCAATACTGCCGAAGGTTCCAATGATAATGGCATAGACGAAAAATTGTGCCGCATGAAATATGAACCCTTTGCAACGTCTTTCACCACGATGAAACCAAACGCTCATCAGCACCAGTGCGGTAAAGCAACTGAGAATTACCGTCAAATTAAACGCATTATTCATAAACAGTTCAGCGATCATGATCCTTCCTGGCAGCTCCGTGGTTGCTAAATATCATCTGACATCCCGCTCATCGGATATTTTACGCAGTTTTGGCGCTCAGATCATTAATCAAAGGGCGAGAGAAATAATGCAATCAGCGCTATTTTCAGCGCAATCACGCAGGCGTCACTGATGAAGGGGCGTTATGTAGCAGACAGTAAGCTGATGTCATGGTATTGTTAGCGCAAAGTAACAAGATTTTCATCTGCAAAAGGACAGTACTATGATCATGGCTAAGCTGAAGACAGCGAAGGGACGAAAGTTTTTGTTGTGCCTGCTTGGAGTGTTTATTATCGCAGCGTCGGTAGTCACGCGAGCGACGATCGGCGGCGTTATTGAACAGTATGACATTCCGCTATCCGACTGGACCGCCTCAATGTATGCCATTCAATCTGCAATGATTTGTGTCTACAGCATGGTGTTTACCATTCTGCTTGCCATTCCGCTGGGCATCTATTTTCTTGGTGGCGACGAGAAACACTAAATGTTTATCATGCCGGATGAATATCCATCCGGCATTGTATGGTGCGGTTAGTCGTCTTCGTCGTCATCCAGTTCCACTGGCGTCTGATACTGATCCGGCTTGATAACCAGCAGGTCACAGCGTAGATGATCGATAACCTGCTCAGCAGTATTACCGAGGAACGCGGCAGAGATGCCAGTACGTCCGACGGTGCCCAGCACCACGATGCCCGCCTGTAAGTGTTCGGCTAAATCAGGAATAACCTCTTCAGGCAATCCTTTTTCAACGTGCGTTACTTTCTCATCGATACTGAATTTCTGGCGTAATGCCTTCATTGCCAGCAGATGCTGTCCACGAATCGCATCGTTATATACGCTGGGATCAAATTCAGGGAGTTCAATCGCAATGTTGATAGGTGTAACAGGGTAGGCGCCAACCAGATGCACTTCGGTATGGTTAACCTGTTCCGCCAGTTGCAGCGTTTCTTTGACCAGCTTTTCATTAAGCGCGTTGTGATAGGCCTCTTCACTGGCGAGGTTCACCGCAACCAGCGCTTTACCGCCTTCAGGCCACGGCTGGTCTTTAACCATCCACACCGGGCTTGGGCATTTACGCAACAAATGCCAGTCGGTCGGGGTGAAAATTACGGCTTCCAGACGGTCGTGTTGGTGCGCCATTTTTAGCACCAGGTCATGCCTGGCGCTGATGACTTCCTGGATGATGGCTTCAAAGGGGCGGTTGTGCCAGACCACTTTGATCTCAATAGGGATCCCTGCTTCAATGTAGTATTTCGCTTGTTCACGAATCCACGCTGTTCGCTGGCTGATGACACCCTGACGCATTGCCGTACGCTCATCGGGCGACAGCAGGGTAGTCATCTCATAGGAAAAGTCATAGATCGGCAAAAAGGCTTTAATTTTGCCACCAATCCGTTGATGCAAATAAACAGCTCGCCGTAATGCTGGTTGATCGTCCTGGTTCGGGTCGATGACGACCAGCATATTTTTATACATAGCCATACAGGGTCTCCTTACAACTGTCATCGCAGTTTGTAATTAAAAGAGTAACCCAATAATGTGGATTGAAACAGGGGAGAACCTCCTGCCAGATCAATAAATCGGGAAAATTTAGTGATTTGACAGAAGGATAACAGAGATACTTGCAGAACGATTACGCAACGTTACGCGTGTGGCCAGCAAGAACTGCCAGCGCATCGCTATTCTCAATAGTGATGTATTTGCCTTTTACCGCCAGCATACCGCTTTTCTGGAAACGCCCCAGCAGGCGGCTAATAGTTTCAACCGTCAGACCGAGGTAGTTACCGATGTCGCCACGAGTCATGGTCAGACGGAATTCACGAGGCGAGAATCCACGTTGGGCGAAGCGGCGGGACAAATTGTAAATAAAGGCCGCCAGGCGCTCTTCAGCGTTTTTCTTCGACAACAGCAGGATCATGTCCTGGTCGCCTTTGATTTCGCCACTCATCAGACGCATCATCTGTTGACGCAGATTCGGCATTTTGCCGGACAGGTCATCCAGAGTTTCGAAAGGAATCTCACATACCATTGAGGTTTCCAGAGCCTGGGCAAAGCTCGGGTGATGACCGCTGCCAATCGCGTCAAAACCTACCAGGTCACCTGCCAGATGGAAACCGGTGATTTGCTCATCGCCTTGCTCGGTAATGGTATAGCTTTTAATCGTTCCGGAGCGGATAGCATAGAGTGATTTAAGTTCATCACCTGCTTTAAAGAGCGTCTGCCCCTTTTGGATAGGCTTTTTGCGCTCGATGATGTTATCGAGCTGGTCAAGCTCATGCTCGTTAAGTGTGAACGGGATGCAAAGCTGGCTGATGCTGCAATCCTGGCAATGGATAGCACAACCGCCAGACTGAATGCGCCGTATAATTCGCTTTTCCGGGATCATAGGTCTGCTCAAGCCGTAATTGATATTTGTCAATTTTAACATCTTTTTGGTGAGCACGTAAGCCTGAGCTACTCCCAATAGAGAATAATTCAGGCATAACTGGGTTGAATGTTTGTATCTACCTGATTAACCGTACTTTATTTAAGGCTGTATTATGTGGAAGTGTGATGAATAAGGCATTAAATGCCTGGATTCTAGAGTAGTAAATAGCCTTCATGACGCAATAGCCACTCTTTTCGCTGCACACCGCCGGCATATCCAGTCATAGTACCGTTACGCCCAATGACGCGATGACAAGGCACTACAATACTTACCGGGTTTGACCCGTTCGCCGCCCCGACGGCTCTGGCAGCGCCTGGGCGTCCCAGTTGTTCGGCCAGTTGACCATAATGCATGACTTGTCCACAGGGAATGGTACGTAACGCTTGCCAGACTTCACGCTGGAAGGGGGTACCCGCGGTGGCGGTTTCCAGCGTGTCAATAATACTAAGATTTCCGGCAAAATATTCAGCCAGCTTATCACTCAATCCGCCAGGGTTTTTGGCAGCGATACGCTGATAACCTTCAGCGCGGTAATGAATGTCCAGCAACTGCACCATACGATCGCTGTGTTGATCCCATTCGACCGCGCGCAGACGAAATTGCTCATCGCAAATGATCCACAGCGGGCCCAGCGGCGTGGCGATGGTGTCTTCCAGTAAGTTCAGCATCCGTTTCTCTCATTGCAACATTACAGGCAAGATGACACATTATCACGCCAGTTATCGTCGCAGCTATACCTCTAAAATGGATATCCGTTTGTTGGAAGTAGATCGCTTCCACTGCGTGAACCTGGTGAATTATTGGAAATAATCGTAAACCGTTGTCGGTATAATAGTGCACGGTTATGATAAGACCCGTCGCAATACGCTGGAGGATGAAACATGAACCTTGATGACGCATCGTTGTTTCTTGACGCGATGGGGGATGTTCAACCGCTGAAAAGCCGCACCGAAGTGCACTGGCAGCCCACGCGCAATCTCCGCGCTCCGGCTCGTATTGATACGCTGCAATTGGATAATTTTCTCTCAACGGGTTTTCTCGATATTGTCCCGTTGAGCGTACCATTGGAGTTTCGCCGCGAAGGTTTGCAGCACGGTGTGACTGACAAACTACGAACCGGTAAGTATCCGCAGCAGGCGAGTCTCAATCTCGTCCGTCAGCCCGTTGAAACCTGCCGTCAGATGCTCTTCAGTTTTATTCTGCAGGCGCAGCAAGAAGGATTGCGTAACGTGTTGGTGATACACGGCAAGGGGCGCGACGATAATTCTCATGCCAACATTGTTCGCAGCTATGTTGCGCGTTGGCTGACGGAATTTGAAGATGTACAAGCCTACTGCGCCGCACTGCCGCATCACGGCGGCAGCGGAGCATGCTATGTGGCATTACGTAAAACCGCGCAGGCAAAACAGGAGAACTGGGAGCGTCACGCTAAGCGCAGTCGCTGACCGACATAAACATCAGGCGGCCAGCACCCGGTTCCGCCCTTCGTTTTTGGCTTTGTACAGCGCGTCGTCAACGCGTTTGAATAGCTCATCGATACTTTCATTGGTTTCGTGCCGCGCGACGCCGATGCTGACGGTAAAGCGGGGAAGGCCTGGGAGCGTCACTTTGGCCACCGCCGCGCGTATTACTTCTGCGAGATTAAGGGCAACCTCCAGTGAAGTTCGCGGCAGAAGGAGTACAAACTCTTCACCTCCCCAGCGAAAAATCAGGTCGTCCTTTCTTGCGCAGGACTCCAGCGTTCGCGCCAGAGCGCAAAGCACATCGTCACCTCTTAAATGACCGAAGAGATCGTTAATGCTTTTAAAGCGATCGGTGTCGATTAACAGCAGGCTGTAGTCCTGCGTTAATGACATCGCGTGCGTCTGTTGCGGTTCGGTTACCTGATAAAAATGTCGGCGGTTCAGTAATCCGGTCAGGGCGTCACGCAGGGCCGCTTGTTCAAGTTCCTGCTCCAGTCTTTTTTGTTCGGTAATGTCATGAATGATGCACAGCATGAGCTTATTGCCGTAGATTTCGATCGGTCCGGCATAAGTTTGTACGTGACGTGAGGAACCATCAGCAAGCTTATGAACAAAATGCAAGGGCTTATGGCCGCCGGGCAGATGGGCGATTTCATGCATCACTGGTAGGATATGACGGCCCAACATGTTGATTTCCCATGTATGTTTCTGGCACATCACATCATGGCTGTAACCATAAAAATTCAGGGCACTGAGATTCGCATCGACGATCAAACCATCTCGAGATGGATCGATAAGTAACATCGGCGCGGAATTAGTCTGGAAGAAGCGCGCGTAAAATCCCTGCTTGTTTCGCTGATAGTTCGCAGAACGACTGGCTTTCAATCCCTGCGCGGTCGGTGTTTCAATGCCTTCGAAAATAATGATGTCCCCCATATCCGGGAGCGACTTAATGGACAGGCGGCTGGCCATCGCGATTTCTTCACCGTTGCGATAAACCGTGAGAATTTCCACAATAGGGTGATGATTTTTCAAGTCACTGAGATACATGGTTAAATCATTTTGGGCATATGTTGAGAATATGCCTTTTCGCAGTGTAGAAAAACAGGAATCCTGCATCAGCTCCCGTGCAACGGTATTAGCGAACACAAGTTCTTCGGTATGTGGTGAAACAATCCACACCGGAAGAGTTAATAAGTCCAGTGAGTGCAGCGCGGTTATACTCATCGATAATCCCGTTATCTTATCTGCTGTGTTGCCCATTTAATGGCGAATGTTTTTATATTACCGTCTCATAATGTTATTGATTGTCGGTGAGACAAGGGGGTACAACTGGCTTTAGTCTGATGTTGTTATCAGTTCATGCTACAGGCTATGCCAATAATAGTAGACACTATTTTGGTATTTTTACTGTTATCGCTAAAATCTTTGGCAAATAGACTTTCAATTTTTAATGTCAGTGCTGGACGTGATTTAATCATCAATATATTTGAATGAATGGCGCTGGAATCATCAACAAAAATGGTGATCCCCATACACACTGTCGCGCCACCAGATACCCGCCAGAAGGTAGATCAACGTCGGCCAGAGATCGCCACCTTGCTGTACTCATGCTTTTACAATGTGTATTAGTTAGAACAGAAAAATATTGATATTAATGCGGTAATGCTTATATAAGCATTCATGTTAATTATAATTCTGTACATTTTGTATTCTCTGCGTGCTCACCATCACAATAATCTGATAACAAGCCTGGCAATCATTTTTGGTAGAACAAACCACCAGATTAAGACAAATAATTAGCATCATTCTGTGATTTAAGTAAAAGGGCTGCTGACTCTTATTGAATATTCGCCTTTCGTATCAGGGTAATGGCAATTTGCATGGCAGGTGCTATAAAAAATAATATTCACCTCATTTTCTTGGTAAACAGGGCTAAAATGTTAAATAATATTAGCGTCAGGACTTTTATTGTTTTATTTCTGGTAATTACAGCAGTGGTTCTTAATGTGGTGGAGATAATACTTGCAGCCGGTATTGATGTTATTATTGGCAGCAATTTGGTAAGCTTCATTTCTCTATTATGTCTGTGGTGGTATATGACCAAATATCTGGTGATGCCGATTAATACGGTTAAAAGAAGTATTGAAGAGGTTACGTCCGGAAATCTGGCGATCAGCATTCCAGAATTTGGTAATAACTGCGCGGGTAGACTTATACCAGGCATCAATAGCTTATCAAGTAATATTTCAACACTTGTGAATGAGATCAGGATATCCTCACAAACGGCGATGGCGCTCTCAGAGCAGCTTGCAGAACGCAGTGCTGAGCTTTCAGTGAAAACAGAACAGCAATCCGGAGCATTAATGCAGACGGCTGCCAACATGGATGAGATCGCGGTGAATACGCGAAATAATGCTGATAACACGCAAATAGCCAGCGCCCAGGCGACAATTGCTACGCAGTGCGCCCGACAGGGAGGAGAACTAATGGTGCAGGTAGCGGCAAATATGCGTTCAATTACCGAATGCGCGGAGCAGATGACCGAAATTATTACGCTGATAGATGGTATCGCATTCCAGACAAATATTCTGGCATTGAATGCAGCGGTGGAAGCGGCGAGGGCCGGGGAGCATGGAAAAGGGTTTTCCGTGGTGGCTGGTGAAGTAAGGAAGCTGGCGCACCGCAGCGCAGATGCAGCTAAAAATATTAAACAGCTGATTGCCCAGACTCATCAAAATGTTCAGCAAGGCGCGGCTATCGTACGCGAAGCAGAAAAAAATATGCAGGATATCGTCGGGGGCGCCGGACAATTAAGCCAGTTGATGGGCGAGATATTAACAACTACCCAGGAGCAGGAGAAAGGGATTATCAGGATCACTCATGCTCTGGCCGAACTGGAGAACGTAACCCAAAGTAATGCCGCCATGGTGGATGAGCTTTCTGATTCCTCGGGCATCCTGAAAAACCAGGTGATTGATCTCCAGTCCCGAACCCATCAATTTCGCTTAAGTAAAACTCTTGAGCCTGCAATACGCCAGCGAGCATAACAGGATCTCTCACCACAAGCGTCGCATTCGTCGGCGCTTTTTCTGTTATCAGAGACTTTTATGAATCATTTCAGCGCAATGGGACAATGAGATATTGCTTAACCCATTCTGACGGCTAGACTATCGAAAAAAGCTGAATGTTTGTGGAGGCGCTGTGGAAGCCATTAAGGGAACGGATGTTAATGTGCCGGATGCCGTGTTTGCCTGGCTGCTGGATGGCCGTGGCGGGGTGAAAACGCTGGAAAATAACGATGTTATCGACGCTCAGCATCCCTGCTGGCTACATCTTAATTATACCCATTCTGAAAGTGCGCAATGGCTGGCGACCACGCCTCTGCTTCCTAATAATGTGCGTGATGCGCTGGCGGGTGAAAGTACGCGCCCACGTGTAAGCAGAGTCGGGGAAGGTACGTTGATCACGCTGCGTTGTATTAATGGCAGCACCGACGAGCGACCTGACCAACTGGTCGCTATGCGCTTGTATATGGATGAACGTCTGATTGTCTCAACGCGCCAGCGCAAAGTACTGGCACTGGATGATGTGGTCAGCGATCTCCAGGAAGGTACAGGGCCGGCTGACTGCGGTAGCTGGCTGGTGGATGTCTGCGATGCGTTAACCGATCATGCCAGCGAGTTTATCGAGCAACTGCACGACAAGATTATAGACCTGGAAGATAACCTGCTCGATCAGCAAATCCCCCCGCGCGGGTTCCTGGCATTACTGCGCAAGCAACTGATTGTGATGCGCCGCTATATGGCGCCTCAGCGCGATGTCTATGCGCGCCTGGCGAGTGAGCGTTTAGCCTGGATGACCGACGATCATCGGCGACGGATGCAGGATATCGCCGACAGGTTGGGAAGAGGGCTGGATGAGATAGACGCCTGTATCGCCCGGACCGGTATCATGGCGGACGAAATTGCGCAGGTTATGCAGGAGTCTCTGGCGCGCCGAACCTATACAATGTCCTTGATGGCGATGGTTTTCCTACCCAGTACATTTTTAACCGGACTGTTTGGCGTTAACCTCGGTGGTATCCCTGGCGGCGGCTGGCAGTTTGGTTTCTCATTTTTCTGTATTCTGTTAGTGGTCCTGATTGGTGGTGTTACTTTATGGTTGCATCGTAGTAAATGGTTGTAACAACAACATTTTTTAGTGGCTTTTACGCCTGAAAACGGCCAGATTTTTGAGCGAAGTCAATAAACCATCTACCTATTCGGGGCAATATCTCACTCGCAGGTGAATGCAACGTCAAGCGATGGGCGTTGCGCTCCATATTGTCTTACTTCCTTTTTTGAATTACTGCATAGCACAATTGATTCGTACGACGCCGACTTAGATTAGTCGGCTTTTTTTTGCCTGCAGAAAATCAGCGTCTACCCTAAAAGAGTCAACCTGATGACTGGAGGGCTATATGACCTGTCTGATTGCAATGCTACAGTGGCAAGTACCAAACGCTGATTCGCTACCCACCGACCCGGTTCCTGTTCCCGATCCGCTACCTCGTCCGCAGCCGATGCCGGATCCGCCACCGGATGAGGAGCCGATTAAATTGTCGCATCGCGGGCGCAGATCTGCGAGGATACGCGCCTGCTGAATGTGAGTTTTTACCGCGAGATTAAATTGTGACCGCTTTTTCAACCCTGAATGTTTTACCTGCCGCCCAACTCGAGAACCTCAACGAGCTGGGCTACCTTGAAATGACGCCTGTTCAGGCTGCTGCGTTACCGGCAATCCTGGCGGGGAGGGATGTTCGCGTGCAGGCTAAAACCGGCAGTGGCAAAACGGCTGCTTTTGGTCTGGGGTTGTTGCAGCATATTGATGCCGCGCTGTTTCAAACGCAGTCTCTGGTGCTGTGCCCAACGCGTGAGCTTGCCGACCAGGTGGCAGGGGAACTGCGTCGTTTAGCGCGCTTTCTGCCCAATACCAAGATCTTAACCCTGTGCGGCGGCCAGCCCTTTGGCGCACAGCGTGACTCCCTGCAACATGCGCCACATATTATTGTCGCCACGCCGGGGCGTTTACTTGACCACCTGCAAAAAGGCACCGTTTCTCTGGAGGCGCTGAATACGCTGGTGATGGATGAAGCCGACCGTATGCTGGATATGGGTTTTAGCGACGCGATTGATGAGGTGATCCGCTTTGCGCCTGCATCACGTCAGACCTTGCTTTTTTCTGCGACCTGGCCGGAGGCGATTGCCGCCATCAGCGGCCGGGTACAGAAAGATCCGCTAACGATCGAAATTGATACGGTTGATGCGCTGCCAGCCATTGAACAGCAGTTTTTTGAAACGTCCAGCCATGGCAAAATTCCGTTGCTGCAAAAATTGCTCAGCCAGCACCAGCCTGCATCCTGTGTGGTTTTTTGTAATACCAAAAAAGATTGTCAGGCCGTATGCGATGCACTGAATGCGGCGGGGCAAAGCGCACTCTCATTGCATGGCGATCTTGAACAGCGCGATCGCGATCAGACGCTGGTACGTTTTGCCAACGGCAGCGCACGTGTACTGGTTGCTACCGATGTGGCCGCGCGTGGTCTGGATATCAAGTCGCTGGAACTGGTGGTTAACTTCGAACTGGCGTGGGATCCGGAAGTTCATGTCCATCGTATTGGCCGTACCGCTCGCGCTGGCAACAGCGGTCTGGCGATTAGCTTCTGCGCGCCGGAAGAAGCGCAACGTGCCAATATCCTGGCTGAAATGCTGCAGCTAAAACTGAACTGGTTGCCTGCGCCGGGCAATGGTTCAATTCTGCCGCTGAACGCTGAGATGGCCACGTTATGCATTGATGGCGGTAAAAAGGCTAAAATGCGTCCCGGCGATGTTCTGGGCGCTCTGACCGGTGATATTGGTCTGGCTGGCGCTGATATCGGCAAAATCGCCGTCCATCCGGCGCATGTTTACGTCGCTGTTCGCCAGACTGTGGCGCATAAGGCATGGAAACAATTGCAAAACGGTAAGATTAAAGGCAAGACCTGCCGCGTTCGTTTATTGAAATAAATGCGCGTTGGAGCGCCTGATGGCGCTCCGCTTATCCGGCATGATAAGTTACTTCACTTCCACCACGTTCAGGCGCAGCCCATCCAGTTGGGTATCATCCTCTTCTGGCTGCCAGCCCGCGGGTTGCAGCGGGATCTCTTCGCGGTCAAACGCTAAATCACCACCGTCCACCACCTCTGAACCGTGTTTAATGCCTTTAAAATCGAACAGATTGATATCACTCAAATGAGAAGGCACAACGTTCTGCATTGCGCTGAACATGGTTTCAATGCGGCCTGGATAGCGTTTGTCCCAGTCGCGCAGCATATCAGCGATGACCTGACGTTGCAGATTAGGCTGGGAGCCGCACAGGTTACACGGAATAATCGGGAAACCTTTCGCTTCGGAGAAACGCTCAATATCTTTCTCACGGCAGTAGGCCAGTGGACGGATCACAATGTGCTTACCGTCATCACTCATCAGCTTCGGCGGCATACCTTTCATTTTCCCGCCGTAGAACATGTTTAAAAACAGCGTTTGCAGGATGTCGTCGCGATGGTGGCCGAGCGCAATCTTGGTGGCGCCTAACTCGGTTGCCGTGCGGTACAGAATGCCGCGACGCAGGCGAGAGCAGAGCGAGCAGGTCGTTTTGCCTTCAGGAATTTTATCTTTGACGATCCCGTAGGTGTTTTCTTCGACGATTTTATACTCAACACCCAACTGTTGCAGATACTCCGGCAGAATATGCTCCGGGAAGCCGGGTTGTTTCTGATCGAGGTTAACCGCAACTAAGGAAAAACTGATCGGGGCGCTTTGCTGCAAATTACGCAGGATCTCCAGCATGGTATAGCTGTCTTTCCCTCCGGAAAGGCACACCATAATGCGATCGCCGTCTTCGATCATATTGAAGTCGGCAATCGCTTCGCCCACGTTGCGACGCAGACGTTTTTGCAATTTGTTCAGGTTGTATTGTTCTTTCTTGCTAATATCTTGATTTTGCGACATTTAATAGAGGCTCAATTCATAGTGTGGCATCAGAAGAGTATGCATCACGCCGGATAGTCCGGCAAAAGAAGTCTGATATAAAAACCGTGGCGTGTATGGTACGGATAAGCGGGAAAAATGTCAGCACATTTAGGACAGGAATCGAGGGGTATGAAGGGGAAAACAAAAAGCCCGCCACGATGTGCGGGCCAGACAGCTTAGCGGACAACCAGAACTGAACACTCAGCATGACGCACCACGGCCGCGGCGTTAGAGCCCAGCAGGTAAGTGGTGATGTCAGGTCGGTGAGAAGCGATAATGACCATATCAGCCGGTAATTTTTTAGCCATCTCCAGAATTTTATCTTTCGGCGCACCTTCCGCGACATGAACGTGCACTCTGTCCGTTGGGATATTGAACTTCTTGATAATCTCTTCCAGTTGAGATTTCGCTTCGGCTTTCAGATCGTCCATGGCCGGCAACTCTGCCGAGTAGGCCAGTCCCAGGGAAGCGTAATAGGGCAGTGACGGAATAACGGTCAAAAAATGGACCTGCGCATCGTCAATTTTTGCTTCTGCTTCAACATGGGCAATAACGCGTTGAGTTAATTCTGAGTCTGAAATATCAATGGGTACAAGAATCGTTCTGTTCATAAAACCTCCTGTTTAAGTATCCATCTAAAGCTTACCGCGTAATGGCACTTTATGTACAATGACAAAGATCACATTTTGGCATCACTTTATTTTGATTTCAGGGAATTTTCCTTTTATTACCCCATCATAAAATCGACCTTTAGAGACTACGCTCAGGAAATCACGAAAAATACGGGCAGGCACATGCTGGTATTGCAGCGTAGACAATTGATGAAAGCGAATTTCAAGCGTGCAGGAGGATTCGTCATAACCGACGGATGCAATACGGGATGATTTTACAGGGTGATGATTCATTGCAGGTATCCTCTACTACAGGTCTTTATGCAATATATCATCTATCAGGGATGTGTTTTGAAGCAACAGATATAATGTTTTGATCTGGATAAAACAGAATTGCGATAACAGAAAGAAAACCCGCCGTTGCCGGCGGGCTGACAAAATTAGAACTGGTAAACCATACCCAGAGCTACAACGTCATCGGTAGAGATGTCAGCGTGATCTTTGTTGTAGAAGCTATCGTCTTCATCCAGCAGGTTGATTTTGTAGTCAACGTAGGTGGAGAAGTTTTTGTTGAAGAAGTAAGTTGCACCTACAGAAGCATATTTAACCAGATCTTTATCATCGTTACCATTTACAGTCGCCAGGTCCTTACCTTTAGACATCAGGAAAGACACTTCCGGACGCAGGCCAAAGTCGAACTGATACTGTGCAGTGACTTCGAAGTTCTGAGTCTTATTGGCGATACCATCTTTACCGTATGGGGTCATATTACGGGTTTCGGAATACATGGTTGCCAGATAGATGTTGTTCGCATCGTATTTCAGACCAGCAGTCCAGGCATCAGCTTTGTCGCCACCAGCATTATAGGAATTAATCTGCTCGTTAGTACGGTCAGAAGAGGTATAGGCTGCACCGAAGCTTACGCCCATGCCCAGATCATAGGTTGAGGAGATACCGAAACCGTCCCCATTGTCATAGCGCTTATCGCCATCTTTGCGGTTATTAGTACCTACATCGTCATTCAGGCTTTGGTTTTCGTTTTTACCCTGATATTGCAGTGCAAAGTTCAGGCCGTCAACCAGACCGAAGAAATCGTTGTTACGGTAAGTAGCAACACCATTCGCACGGCCAGTCATAAAGTTATCTGCCTGGGTGTAGGAGTCACCACCGAATTCTGGCAGCATATCGGTCCAGGCTTCTACATCGTACAGTACGCCGTAGTTACGACCGTAGTCGAATGAGCCGTAATCGCCAACTTTAATACCTGCGAAGGCCAGACGAGTCCAGGAATCGCCTTTATCGTCGCCTTCAGTACCGTTAGCCTGAATCTGATATTCCCACTGGCCGTAGCCGGTGATCATATCGTTAACCTGAGTTTCACCTTTGAAACCCATACGCATATAAGTCTGATCGCCATCTTTAGAAGAGTCGTCAGAGAAGTAGTGCAGGCCGTCTACTTTGCCATACAGGTCTAACTTGTTACCATCTTTGTTATAAATTTCAGCAGCGTGAGCCGCGCCTGCAGCCAGCAGGGCAGGAATTACGAGAGCCAGTACTTTTCTGTTCATTGAAATAATCCTTTAGTTTTTTTATTAACCTGTGACTACCCATGTAGGGAGTAAAAGCATGCTAAAGGAGAAGTTCCGTAAACAGATAAATATGAATTGTTACGTCTTAAGTAAAACCTTAAATAAATAATTCTATAGAAACAGTGATAATTATTATGAATGTATGGATTTAATATATATAAAATAAAAATTATACAAGTGAATTTTGTTGAGCTATTCTGCGCGTGTTATATGCCTTTATTGTCACGTTTTATTTTTTCGTTGTCGTATTGATAGCCAATATTAATTAGCCAGCGAATAAATTGACAAGCCCGAACAACTGTTCGGGCTTTTTTTTCGTTCCACTTTAATAGTGATCTAAACGTATTACTCGGTTCCGCTCTTTTCCGCTTTACCTGCCAGTTGCGCCAGGAAATCGTAGCGTTTTTGCAGATCGGCTGTTGCGTCTTTCCACAGCTGTTCAGCGACTTCAGGCTGTTGGGCATTTAAGCGGCGGAAGCGTTGCTCGTTAAGTAAAGTTTCAGCCAAAGCATCTGATGGCGGGCGAGAATCCAGCGCCAGCGGCAGTTTACCTTCGTCAGCACGACGCGGATCAAAGCGATACAGCGGCCAGAACCCGGTTGCCGTGAGCTGACGCATCTGATCGTGGCTCAACGCGAGGTCATAACCATGCTCCTCACAAGGGCTATACGCGATAATCAGCGACGGCCCCGGATAGGATTCCGCTTCCTGAATAGCTTTCACCGTCTGGTTCAACTGGGCGCCCAGGGAAATCTGCGCGACATAAACATGCCCGTACATCATCATACTGACGCCAAGATCTTTACGAGCCTTACGTTTGCCGTGCTCCCCAAATTTAGTGACAGCCCCAAGAGGCGTGGCTTTTGACGCTTGCCCACCCGTGTTGGAGTAACACTGGGTATCCAGCACCAGAATATTGACGTTCTCGGTCAGGCTAAGAACGTGATCCAACCCGCCGAAGCCAATATCGTAGGCCCAGCCATCGCCGCCAATCAGCCAGATGGATTTCTCAACCAGCGCGTCGGCATCGGTTAACAACTGCTGTGCGCCTTCGACATCTTTCAGATGCTCGCGCAGGGCCGCGACTTGCTCACGACGGACCTCCGGCGTGGCTTCTGCGTGCAAAGCGTCATTGAGTTCAGCCGGGATGTTATCGGCAAACTGCTCCAGCAGACGCATAACGCGCGCCCGGTGTTGATCCACCGTCAGACGGAAGCCCAGACCAAACTCGGCGTTATCTTCAAACAGCGAGTTTGCCCATGCTGGCCCTCGCCCATTGGCATCGGTGGTGTATGGCGTTGAGGGCAGGTTACCGCCATAAATTGATGAACACCCGGTGGCATTCGCAATCAACATGCGGTCACCGTACAACTGCGTAAGCAGTTTGATATACGGCGTTTCACCACAGCCTGAGCAGGCGCCGGAATATTCAAATAGCGGTGTAATCAACTGCGAGGTGCGAATATCAATACGTTCCAGTTTGGTGCGATCAATCTCCGGCAGATCGAGGAAGAAGTCATAGTTAACTTTTTCTTCTTCGACATGCTCAAGGCGCGACATCATATTGATGGCTTTGATCTCAGGATTTTGGCGATCTTTCGCCGGGCACACTTCGACGCACAGATTACAACCGGTGCAATCTTCAGGCGCAACCTGCAGGACATATTTCTGGCCGCGCATATCGCGTGATTTCACATCCAGAGAATGCAGGCTGGCAGGGGCGTTTTCCATCGCTTCTGGGGAAACCACCTTGGCGCGGATAGCCGAGTGCGGGCAGGCGGCAACGCAGTGGTTACATTGCGTACACAGCTCTTCTTTCCAGATTGGGATCTCTTCGGCGATATTGCGTTTTTCCCAACGCGTAGTCCCCATTGGCCAGGTACCGTCCGGCGGCAGCGCGGAAACGGGCAGCGCATCGCCCAGACCGGCAAGCATTGCTGCGGTGACGGTTTTCACGAAATCGGGTGCGGCATCAGAAACCACCGGTGGGCGGTTGGCGCTATGCTGATCAACAGGCTGCAGGGCCACTTCGGCGACGGATTCACGCGCCAGAGCCAGCGCCTGCCAGTTACGTTCGACCAGATCCTGGCCTTTGCTGCTGTAGCTTTTCGCAATCGCCCCCTGCAACTCTGCCAGCGCGCTGTCGCCTGGTAAAATTTGCGTCAGGTGGAAGAACGCCATTTGCATCACGGTGTTTATACGCGCTGCCAGACCACACTCACGGGCGATTTTAGCCGCATTAATCACGTAGAAACGGGCTTTCTTCTGATTCAGCACCGCCTGAACTTCCTGCGGCAGACGCGCCCAGACTTCATCCACACTGTATGGGGTATTAAGCAGGAATATACCGCCAGGTTTCAGGCGTTCGGCCATCTGGTACTTATCGATAAATTGCAACTGGTGGCAGCCGACAAAATCGGCTTGTGAAACCAGATACGCTGAACGAATGGGGTGCTCACTGACGCGCAGGTGGGAGACGGTCAGGCCGCCTGCTTTTTTCGAGTCATACACGAAATAACCCTGCGCATACCATGGCGTAGAGTTACCGATAATCTTGATATTGTTTTTGGTGGCCGACACGCTGCCATCGCTACCCAGACCGTAAAACAGCGCTTCGAGCTTAGCGGTGCCGGGCAGGGTGTTTTCCGGCAACGGCAATGACAGATTGGTGACATCATCATAGATACCGACCGTGAAGCGTGGTTTAGGTTTCGTGCTATTCAACTCATTAAAGACCGCCATGACGCAGTCGGGGCCAAACTCTTTGGACGAAAGACCATAGCGTCCGCCAATCACACGCGGTAAGGTTTCTCGTTCGCCACAGTTAAAAGCTTCCGCCAGCGCGGTCATGACATCCAGATATAATGGTTCTGCCTGCGCGCCGGGTTCTTTGGTGCGATCCAGAACGGCGATGCTGCGCGCGCTTTCCGGCAGCGCGCGCAGTAAATGTTTGGCGGAGAAGGGGCGGAACAGACGGACTTTCAGTACGCCAACTTTCTCGCCATGCGCCATCAACTCTTCGACGACTTCTTCACTGGTGCCAATCGCCGAGCCCATTAAAATAATGACGCGTTCTGCCTGCGGATGACCGTAATATTCAAATGGCTGGTACTGGCGACCCGTAGCCGCGGCGAAGTCGTTCATCGCCTGCTCTACGTGATCGTAAACCGCGTTGTACCATGGGTTTGTCGCTTCGCGTGACTGGAAATAGGTGTCCGGATTCGCTGATGTACCGCGGATAACCGGATGCTCTGGATTTAGCGCCCGAGCGCGGTGAGCATCGATCTCCGCCTGAGGCATCAGTCCGAGGATGGTGCTATCAGCCAGCGGCACAATTTTATTGATTTCATGAGATGTACGGAATCCATCAAAGAAATGAATAAACGGAACCCGGCTTTTCAGGGTCGCCATTTGTGAAATCAGCGCAAAATCCTGCGCTTCCTGCACGCTACTGGCGCACAGCATCGCGCACCCTGTTTGGCGTACAGCCATCACGTCGGAATGATCGCCAAAAATCGATAACGCGTGCGTGGCAATAGTTCGCGCCGCAACGTGCAGTACAAACGGGGTCAACTGACCGGCCAGTTTGTACAGCGTTGGGATCATCAACAGCAAACCCTGTGATGAGGTAAACGACGTAGAAAGCGCACCGGTCTGCAACGCGCCGTGAACGGTCGCAATCGCACCGCCTTCCGACTGCATTTCTACGACGCGAGGGATATCTCCCCACACGTTTTTAAGCCCGTTTCCGGCCCAGGCATCGGCCTGTTCCGCCATCGTCGAACTGGGCGTAATCGGGTAGATGGCGATAACCTCGCTGGTACGAAATGCGACCGAAGCAACCGCACCATTACCGTCAATTGTTTGCATACTGACACCCTTACATTGCGCAAAAAGAGGGACACGCGTAAGCGTTGCGAGTCCTGTAATTATCCTTCTATTTTAGCAAAAGCCATTCAGGCGCATTTTCGCTTTTGTGTCCCTGGAATTATGAGAATGAATGGTTTGATCAAAGGAGCAGCCAAAAAATTGCCAGAAAATGTAAACAGCGCGCATAAATGCGTGGTTTGCCTCTCGACGGCGGTGTCTCTGCTGCCTATTATTTATGGCTGTGTCGTTTGGTTAATCTTCAGAGGGGAGTAAGATGCGCGCAGCGTTTTGGGTAGGGTGTGCCGCGTTATTATTATCGGCGTGTAGCAGTGAACCTGTTCAGCAGGCAACGGCAGCACATGTCGCACCGGGCATGAAGGCAGCAATGTCCAGTTCTGGAGAAGCAAATTGCGCCATGATTGGTGGTTCGCTCTCCGTTGCCCGTCAACTGGATGGCTCAGCCATCGGGATGTGCGCGCTACCCAACGGCAAACGCTGTAGTGAGCAGTCGCTTGCCGCCGGAAGCTGTGGAAGCTATTGAGCCTGCGCGTTCATTACATTAAATCCGCAAGTTTATACGTCAGCGTTTGTTCTGCTGTCGCCAGTGTCAACTGGTCAGCAGTCAAATCTACCTGTGCGCCTTGCTTAAACATTTCGCTGACGATACCGTCGAGCGCGTTAAGCTGTGGATCGGCGCACATCATGCGGGTCATCGCCATATCTTTCACCTTCAACTCGCCGTCGGACAACTTGCCCTGACCGTGGAATTGATTACACATCTTTCCCGATACCGTCATGTTTTCGCCAAAACTCAATTCGGGTGGGTTATTGGCGACGGTAACGGCTTTACCATTCACGCTCTGCAAAACGAAACGGTGATGCTGTAACTGGTCGCGATTGACGGAAACGTTTCCATTACTCACACAGCCAGCCATCAGCGTGCTGAGGGCAATCAACGTGACAACTTTCTTCATTAACATTCTCTAATTTCGTGACCGGAATACATTCAATATGATAATGATACTGACTGTTTTATCATCGGCAATTGTCTGAAAATGCCCCCCTTAAATCAGGGGAGCACAGGGATTAAAAGAGGGCGTTTGGACAGGTTTCGCCTTTGGAGATTTGTTCCAAATTTTGCAGTGTCGTTTCAGAAATGCTGGTCAACGCTTCGGCGGTCAGAAACGCCTGATGCCCGGTAAATAGCACGTTATGGCAGGCTGACAGGCGACGGAACACATCATCCTGAATCACATCATTGGATTTATCTTCAAAGAACAGATCGCGTTCGTTTTCATACACATCCATACCCAGAGAACCAATTTTCTGGTTTTTCAGGGCATCGATAGCCGCCTGTGAATCGATCAGCGCTCCGCGACTGGTGTTAATAATCATCACACCGTTTTTCATTTGCTCAAAGGCTTCCTGATTGAGCAGATGATAATTTTCCGGCGTTAACGGACAGTGCAGGGAGATAACGTCGGACTCAGCAAACAGCGTTTTAAGATCGACATATTCCACGCCTAATTCCAGAGCAGCGGCGCTTGGGTAGGGATCGAACGCCAGCAGGCGCATACCAAAACCTTTCAGGATCCGTAGCGCAGCAATACCGATTTTACCGGTACCAATCACCCCGGCCGTTTTGCCATACATGGTAAAGCCGGTCAGCCCTTCAAGAGAGAAGTTGGCATCACGGGTACGTTGATACGCGCGATGAATACGGCGGTTCAGGGTCATCATCATGCCAATCGCATGCTCAGCGACGGCTTCAGGCGAATAGGCCGGGACGCGTACCACCTGCAGACCCAGCTCTTTTGCCGCGTCGAGATCGACGTTATTGAATCCGGCGCAGCGCAGGGCGATATATTTCACACCCAGCTTTTTGAGTTCTTCCAGAACCGGTCGGCTGCCATCGTCGTTGACGAAAATGCATACAGCTTCGCAACCATGGGCTGTTTTAGCTGTTTTCTCCGTCAGCAGAAAGTCAAAAAATTCAAGTTCAAAACCAAAAGCCTCGTTAACCTGCTGCAGATACTTTTTGTCGTACTGTTTTGTACTATAGATGGCGAGTTTCATAAGACTTTCTCCAGTGATTTTGACGTCACATTAATCCAATTAAAATTATTTTACAAAATTTAAAAAGTTATTGATAGCCATAGAAGTAATGAATGTTTAAAGCGTATCTTTTGTTAGTGTGGGCAGGTTACGCGATTTCAACAACTGGATATTTTCCATTCGCTGAGCAGGTAGTGTGGGTAAAAAGCCAGGTGATTCACATTCAGACAGCTACGCTTATACAGGTAGCAGATATCGGGAGGAGTTATGCTAACTCACTCTGAAGCAAAACGATGGGCCACCTTAATGCTTAAGGCGGCTTTATGCGATGGAATGAAACCTAAAGAAATTTCCCGCCAGGTGCATCTTGTCTGTGAGCATCATGGCAAGGAGTGTCTTGAAGAACTTATAGAAGAAATACTGATAGAGGCTGGTCGGATAGGACCTAAACATAGCGATGGACAACTGAACCATCATTGAGTCCGAATCCACGCGCTACTGTGTTGGAATCATTCCTGACGGCACGTGTAACAGCGTGCCACATAGCGCTGTTATCTGTCCTTAATGTGGGCATATGCAGTTAAACATGCCACAATACAGGCCTAAACCGGCTTAAATTTTGCTAATTCAGGATATTAACTACCCATGAAGGGTAAATATAAAGCCGTTCTGGCACTCCTCTTATTATTGATTCTCGTGCCGCTGACGCTGGTGATGACGCTTGGCCTGTGGGTCCCGACCCTGGTGGGCGTCTGGTTACCTGTGGGGACACGTATCGCGCTGGATGAGAGTCCACGGCTGACACGGCATGGGCTGCATATCCCGGAACTCCGCTATCTGGTCGATGATTGCCCGCTGGCGCGCATTACTCAGGCGGACCTGTCCCATCCCAGCCGCTGGTTGCTCAATGTCGGGACAATTGAGCTGGATTCCGCTTGCCTGGCCAAATTACCGCAGACAGAAGCGTCTCCGGTAGCACCCAAAACGCTGGCTGAATGGCAATCGATGCTGCCCAATACCTGGATTAACATCGACAAACTTATTCTCTCTCCCTGGCAGGAATGGCAGGGGAAACTGTCGCTTTCGCTAACGCCCTCTACTCAACAACTGCGCTACCAGGGGGAAAAGGTTAAATTCCAGGGGCGGCTGCACGGGCAAAATCTCACGGTAAATGAGCTGGATGTCGCTGCATTTGAAGGGCAACCGCCGGTAAAACTTGTCGGTGAATTTACCATGCCGCTGGTTCCTGATGGGTTACCGGTGAGCGGTCATGCCGTTGCGACGCTGAACTTGCCGCAGGAGCCTACGCTTGTGGACGCCGAACTGGAGTGGCAAAAAAACAGCGGACAACTGATCGTCATGGCGCGCGATAGTGCCGATCCGCTGCTCGATCTTCCGTGGGAAATAACCCGCCAGCAGTTGACCATCAGCGACGGTCGCTGGAACTGGCCTTATCAGGGATTCCCGTTAAGCGGACGGCTGGGCATGAAAGTTGAAAACTGGCAGGCCGGGCTGGAAAACGCGGTGGTGAGTGGGCGGCTGAACGTTTTGACGCAAGGCGATGCCGGTAAAGGAAACGCTGTTTTAACGCTGGGGCCGGGTAAGCTGGGTATTGATAACAACGAGATGCCGTTACAGCTGATCGGCGAAGCGAAACAGGGCGATCTGATCTTCTACGCGAAATTACCCGCCAAACTCACCGGTAGCCTGAACGATCCGCAACTGGCGTTTGAGCCAGGGGCGCTGCTGCGTTCGCGGGGGCGGGTAATTGATTCGCTGGATATTGACGAGATTCGTTGGCCGCTGGCGGGCGTAAAGGTAACACAACGCGGTGTGGATGGTCGTCTACAGGCTATTTTGCGTGCGCATGAAAACCAGATGGGGGGCTTTGAACTGCACCTGGATGGTCTGGCAAATGATTTTCTTCCTGATGCTGGTCGTTGGCAATGGCGCTACTGGGGCGAAGGCAGCTTTACGCCGATGCATGCCCGCTGGGACGTGGCGGGTAAGGGAGAGTGGCATGACAACACGCTGAAGCTCTTTGATCTCTCCACCGGATTTGACCACTTGCAATACGGCACCATGACGGTGGAAAACCCACGCCTGGTAATGGACGAACCGATCGTATGGGTACGGGACGCGACCAAACCGACGTTTAGCGGCGCACTGTCACTGGACGCAGGAAAAACCGTCTTCACCGGCGGAAGCGTCTTACCTCCCTCAACGCTAAAGTTCAGCGTGGAAGGCAGCGACCCGACGATTTTCCAGTTCAAGGGCCAGCTTCACGCAGGGGCGATTGGCCCCGTACAGCTAAATGGCCGTTGGGACGGGATCCGTCTGCGCGGACAGGCCTGGTGGCCAAAACAATCACTCACCGTGTTCCAGCCGCTGATCCCGCCTGACTGGAAAATGAAACTGCGTGCAGGCGATCTTTATGCGCAGGTCGCATTCTCGGCCGCGCCGGAACAGGGCTTTGAAGCGGGCGGTCATGGGGTATTAAAAGGCGGTAGCGCCTGGATGCCTGATAACCAAATTAATGGCGTCGATTTTATCTTACCGTTTCGGTTTAGCGAAGGCGCATGGCAGTTGGGTACGCGTGGGCCTGTTTCATTGCGTATTGCGGAAGTCGTGAATCAGGTGACGGCGAAAAATATTACTGCCGATCTGCAGGGAGCGTACCCCTGGAGTGAAGGCAATCCGTTACTGCTGAGCGATGTCAGCGCCGAACTGCTGGGAGGCAAAGTCATCATGCGGCAACTGCGGATGCCACAGCACGACCCGGCCTTATTACGGGTGCAGAATATCTCCTCCAGCGAGCTTATTAGCGCGGTTAACCCCAAGCAGTTCGCTATGTCGGGTCCGGTCAGCGGCGCGTTGCCATTATGGTTGGATAACGAAAAGTGGATCATCAAAGACGGCTGGTTAACCAACCCAGGTCCGATGACGCTGCGTATTGATAAAGACACGGCGGATGCTGTCGTTAAAGATAATATGGCGGCTGGCGCGGCAATTAACTGGCTGCGCTATATGGAAATAACCCATTCCTGGACGAAAATAAACCTGGATAACCTGGGTGTCTTAACGATGCAGGCAACCGTTACTGGCAATAGCCGGGTAGATGGCAAAGTGGGGACGGTTAATTTGAATTACACCCACGAGGAAAACGTCTTTACGCTATGGCGCAGTTTGCGTTTTGGCGACAATTTACAGGCATGGCTTGAGCAAAATGCAACGCTGCCGGAAACCCATTGCCTGGAAGGCAAGGAATGTGAGGAACAACAATGAAAACGTTAGCCGCCATGCTGGGGTTGCTGGCTTCATCTCTGGTGGTAGGTTGTACCCCGAGAATCGAAGTGGCTGCGCCAAAAGAGCCGATCACGATTAATATGAACGTCAAAATCGAACATGAGATTCATATCAAAGTTGATAAAGACGTCGAGAGCTTATTGAAATCGCGCAGCGATCTGTTCTGAGGTAATGATGAAAAAACAGCTTGCAGCGATCCTGGTGGCGCTGAGTTTTATCACCAGCAATGCATGGGCGTTGACCCTGAATGAAGCCAGAACTCAGGGGCGAGTGGGGGAAACACTCAATGGTTATCTGGTGGCATTACAAACCGATGCTGAAACGCAGGCGCTGGTGAGTGAGATTAATAAGGCGCGAAGCGCCAGTTATCAGCAGCTGGCTGAGAGCAATAATATTCCGCCAGAGGAAGTGGCAAAAATGGCCGGACAAAAGTTAGTCGCTCGCGCTAAACCGGGGGAGTACGTGCAAGGTATTAATGGTAAGTGGTTGAGGAAAGAATAATCATTTCTGAACGCCACTGGGGGAATGGTATTACAAGTGGAGGATCCTTCCGGATTATTCATCGACATCGCAATAGTTGCCACACGGCATCAAACGGATATTGATATAGTTCAACACCGGTCGCGTCGTGGAGTGAAATCATGTGGCTTCTCAAATGGTATGTCTGGAATCGTTGGGTATTCAAGCTATTAAGCCGGGATGTCGCGGAGCCGGAACAATTTTTACTTCATTGCTGGGAAGAAAATCTGGCGAAGTGCAGGGAGTATGCCACCATCTGGCGTGATATTAATCGCATTCACGGCAAGCAGGTACATGTGCGGGCAAAGAAGTAAGTACCGAGAATCCCTCCCACCGGATGGTGAGAGGGTGAATTATCAGGCAGCAACCACGCTGTCGATAGCGGCTTTCGCATCGGACTGGGCTTTAGATGCCACTTCCGGGCCGTAAGCGATACCTTCAGCAAAGACCACGTTCACGTCGGTGATACCGATAAAGCCCAGGAACACGTTCAGATACGGTGTGATCAGGTCAGTCGGCGTATCTTTATGAATACCCCCACGGCTGGTCAGCACCACTGCGCGTTTACCGGTCACCAGACCTTCCGGACCTTTCTCGGTGTAGCGGAAGGTCACGCCGGCACGGGCAATCAGGTCAAAGTAGTTTTTCAACTGCGTCGGAATGTTGAAGTTATACATCGGCGCGGCGATAACAATCACATCATGCGCTTTCAGCTCAGCGATCAACTCGTCAGACAGCGCCAGCGCTTCTTGCTGACGCGGCGTCAGCGGCGCATCGCTTGGGCGCAGCGCACCCACCAGTTCGCCATCCAGTACCGGAACAGGGTTTGCAGCCAGGTCGCGGACGGTGATTTCATCAGCAGAGTGCTTTTCACGCCACTGTTCAACAAAATAATCAGACAACTGACCAGACTGAGAGTACCCTGCCAGAATACTGGATTTAAGAACTAATACCTTGCTCATGGGTGTTTCCTTTTATGTGTTTGAAGGGGTAGTGCCCCGTTGCTTGTTGACACTTTATTCACAATCCTGTCGCAGTGATAGCGCAATATATCGAATCCTATGTTCGAAATTATTGAACAACACATGAAAAGCCCCGATGTGGTACTCTATATCTATCATCTAAAAGAGATTTAACCCGGCAGATCGCTGCCTTTTAACGCTATGACAGAACAACCAAAATTAACCTTCACCATGTTGCAGCAACAGCTGGACTCGCTGATGCTGCGTGACAGACAGCGTTTTGCCCGCCGGCTGCACGGCGTGAAGAAGGTTAAAAATCCTGATGCACAACAGGCCATTTACCAGGAGATGGCAAAAGAGATCGAGCAGGCAGCCGGTAAAGTTGTGCTGCGTGAAGCGGCGCGTCCGGTCATCAGCTACCCGGAAAACCTGCCTGTCAGCCAGAAAAAACAGGATATTCTGGAAGCCATTCGCGACCATCAGGTGGTGATTGTGGCTGGTGAGACCGGTTCAGGTAAAACCACCCAGTTGCCGAAAATCTGTATGGAGCTGGGGCGCGGGGTGAAAGGGCTGATCGGCCATACTCAGCCGCGTCGTCTGGCGGCGCGTACCGTGGCGAATCGTATTGCGGAAGAGCTGCAAACCGAGCCGGGCGGCTGTATCGGCTATAAGGTCCGTTTTAGCGATCATGTTAGTGACAACACCATGGTTAAGCTGATGACGGACGGTATCCTGCTGGCGGAAATCCAGCAGGATCGGCTGCTAATGCAGTACGACACCATCATCATCGATGAAGCGCATGAACGCAGCCTGAATATTGATTTTCTGCTTGGCTACCTGAAAGAACTCCTGCCGCGTCGTCCGGATCTAAAAATTATCATCACTTCGGCGACCATTGACCCGGAACGCTTTTCTAAGCATTTCAACAATGCGCCGATTATCGAGGTCTCTGGTCGCACCTATCCGGTGGAAGTTCGCTATCGCCCGATTGTTGAAGACGCAGATGACACCGAGCGTGACCAGTTGCAGGCAATTTTTGATGCCGTAGATGAGTTAGGCCGTGAAAGTCAGGGCGACATACTGATCTTCATGAGCGGCGAGCGCGAAATCCGCGATACCGCTGATGCCCTGAATAAGCTGGATTTGCGTCACACCGAAGTGCTGCCACTGTATGCGCGTCTCTCCAATAGCGAGCAGAACCGTGTGTTCCAGTCGCACGGCGGTCGTCGTATTGTGCTGGCCACCAACGTGGCGGAAACCTCGCTGACCGTACCGGGCATCAAGTATGTCATTGATCCTGGCACCGCGCGTATCAGCCGCTACAGCTATCGCACGAAAGTCCAGCGTTTGCCGATTGAACCGGTGTCGCAGGCCTCTGCCAACCAGCGTAAAGGCCGCTGCGGTCGCGTGTCGGAAGGGATCTGTATTCGTCTGTATTCTGAGGACGACTTCCTGTCGCGTCCGGAGTTTACCGATCCGGAGATCCTGCGTACCAACCTGGCGTCCGTTATTTTGCAGATGACCGCGCTGGGGCTGGGGGATATCGCGGCGTTCCCGTTTGTTGAAGCGCCGGATAAACGCAATATTCAGGACGGGGTGCGCCTGCTCGAAGAGCTGGGTGCGATAACCACCGATGAGCAGGCAACCGCTTACAAATTAACGCCGTTGGGCCGCCAGCTGTCGCAACTGCCGGTGGATCCGCGTCTGGCGCGTATGGTGCTGGAAGCGCAAAAACATGGCTGTGTGCGTGAGGCGATGATCATCACCTCGGCGCTGTCCATTCAGGATCCGCGCGAGCGTCCAATGGACAAGCAGCAAGCTTCCGACGAGAAACATCGCCGCTTCCATGACAAAGAGTCTGATTTCCTGGCGTTTGTGAACTTATGGAATTACCTCGGCGAGCAGCAAAAAGCGTTGTCGTCAAACCAGTTCCGCCGTCAGTGTAAAGTCGACTTTCTTAATTATCTGCGCGTACGTGAATGGCAGGATATCTACACTCAACTGCGCCAGGTGGTAAAAGAGTTGGGCATTCCGGTCAACAGCGAACCCGCTGAATATCGGGAGATCCACGTCGCATTGTTGACCGGTTTACTGTCCCATATTGGGATGAAAGATGCCGATAAGCAGGAATTTACCGGTGCGCGTAACGCCCGTTTCTCGATCTTCCCGGGTTCCGGTTTATTCAAAAAACCGCCGAAGTGGACGATGGTGGCGGAGCTGGTGGAAACCAGCCGCCTGTGGGGGCGTATTGCCGCGCGTATCGATCCCGAATGGGTGGAACCCGTTGCGCAGCATCTGATCAAACGTTCATACAGCGAACCGCACTGGGAACGCGCGCAGGGCGCGGTCATGGCGACAGAAAAGGTCACCGTCTACGGCTTACCGATTGTTGCTGCCCGTAAGGTGAACTACAGCCAGATCGATCCGGCGCTGTCACGTGAACTGTTCATTCGTCATGCGCTGGTGGAGGGAGACTGGCAAACGCGCCATGCTTTCTTCCGTGACAACCTGAAGCTGCGGGCGGAGGTGGAAGAGTTAGAACATAAATCGCGCCGTCGCGACATCCTGGTTGATGATGAAACGCTGTTTGAGTTTTACGACCAGCGTATTAGCCATGATGTGATTTCTGCTCGCCACTTTGATAGCTGGTGGAAGAAAGTTTCCCGCGAGACCCCGGACCTGCTCAACTTTGAAAAGAGCATGCTTATCAAAGAGGGCGCGGAAAAAATCAGTAAGCTGGATTATCCGAACTTCTGGCATCAGGGCAATCTCAAACTGCGTTTGAGCTACCAGTTCGAACCGGGAGCTGATGCGGACGGTGTGACCGTGCATATTCCGCTCCCTCTGCTTAATCAGATCGAAGAGAGCGGTTTTGAATGGCAGATTCCTGGCCTGCGCCGCGAGCTGGTGATCGCCCTGATTAAGTCGTTGCCGAAACCGGTACGACGTAACTTTGTTCCTGCTCCGAACTATGCTGAGGCATTTTTAGGCCGCGTGACGCCGCTGGAACTGCCGCTGCTGGACGCGCTGGAACGTGAACTGCGCCGGATGACCGGCGTCACCGTTGACCGCGATGACTGGCATTGGGATCAGGTACCCGATCACCTAAAAATCACCTTCCGGGTGGTGGATGACAAGAACAAGAAGCTACAGGAAGGACGCTCGCTACAGGATCTGAAAGATGCCTTGAAGGGTAAGGTTCAGGAAACGCTGTCCGCGGTGGCGGATGACGGTATCGAACAGAGCGGATTGCATATCTGGAGCTTCGGACAGCTTCCGGAAAGTTACGAGCAAAAACGCGGTAACTATAAGGTAAAAGCGTGGCCAGCGCTGGTCGATGAGCGTGACAGCGTCGCCATAAAATTGTTTGATAATCCGCTGGAGCAGCAACAGGCTATGTGGTGCGGCTTACGCCGCCTGTTGCTGTTGAACATTCCTTCACCGATCAAATACTTACACGAGAAGTTGCCTAACAAAGCCAAGCTGGGGCTGTATTTTAACCCGTATGGCAAAGTGTTGGAGTTGATTGACGACTGTATCTCCTGCGGTGTGGATCGGTTGATCGACGCCCATGGTGGTCCCGTGTGGACGGAAGAGGGCTTTGCGGCGTTGCATGAGAAGGTGCGGGCTGAACTGAACGATACGGTGGTGGATATCGCGAAGCAGGTCGAACAGATCCTGACCGCGGTGTTTAATATCAATAAGCGTCTGAAAGGGCGTGTGGATATGACCATGGCGTTAGGGCTTTCAGATATCAAAGCGCAAATGAGCGGGCTGGTGTACCGCGGATTTGTCACTGGTAATGGTTTCAAACGCCTGGGCGATACGTTGCGTTATTTGCAGGCTATTGAAAAGCGTCTGGAAAAACTGGCCATCGATCCGCACCGTGACCGTGCACAGATGCTGAAAGTGGATAGTGTGCAGCAGGCCTGGCAGCAATGGTTCAATAAACTACCGCCTGCGCGCCGTGAAGATGACGATGTCAAAGAGATCCGCTGGATGATAGAAGAACTGCGCGTCAGCTACTTTGCCCAGCAGCTTGGTACGCCGTACCCTATTTCAGATAAACGTATTCTGCAGGCGATGGATCAGATCACGGGATAACGCCGCGCTGAACCACCGGCCGGACAAGGCGTAACCGCCATCCGGCCTCTGTACCCGGTAAAGAATAAACACCAGGAGTCATGAATATGAGTCAGTTTCCGACGCTCTCCGCGACCACGCTGGCGGCGATCAATACTGTAGGGCAATGGCTGGCGCAGAGCGATTTTACGGGGGACATCACGGTTCAGTCAGATTGCGTAATTCTGGCGGGGAACGCGGTGATCCCGACCATCGATGCCGCCTGTCGGATCGCGAAAGACCAACAGGTTCCCTTATTGATTAGTGGGGGCATCGGCCATTCTACGCGCTTTCTGTATGACGCGATTGCCCGACATCCTCGCTACAATATCATTCGAACCACTGGACGTGCGGAAGCGGCGATCCTTGCCGATATCGCTCACCAGTTCTGGCACATTCCGGGGGAGAAGATTTGGGTGGAAGACCAGTCAACAAACTGCGGTGAGAATGCCCGATTTAGCTGTGCGTTACTGAGCCAGGCGACAGCAAGCATGCATACCGTCATTGTGGTACAGGATCCGACCATGCAACGCCGAACGATGGCCACCTTTCAGCGCGTAACCCGCGATGAGCCGCATGCGCCGCGCTGGTTGGGTTTCCCGGGATTCGTCCCGGAGTTGGTCCAACAGCGCGACGGCGTGGACTTTGCGCCGACGGCCGAAGGGCTATGGTCAGTGGATCGCTATCTTTCGCTCATTACCGGAGAGTTGCCGCGTCTGCGGGACGATGTTAATGGCTATGGTCCCTGTGGCCGCGATTTTATCGTGCATGTGGATATTCCTGGTAACGTTGAGGCGGCCTGGCAGCAACTGAAAAGCGATACCGCGTTGTCAGACTTACTGGAGAGCCGCTCTCTGTGATCCCCGCTGCCCGTTTGTAAGCGTTTTGCTGCAAACGGGCATAAATCCCGCCCGTTTTTTCCTTTCATCAGCGCTTTGCCAGACGCTTTTATGAAGCCGCTCACAGAACAGTCACTGTAGTGATAATTCGTCAGGCATGATTGATATTAATTAACAATAGTTTTACTTGTTAAAAACAAATCAATCACAGGAGAAGCGCATGTCAGTACCCGTGCAACATCCTATGTATATCGATGGGCAGTTTGTGACCTGGCACGATGACGCCTGGATTGATGTCGTCAATCCGGCCACGGAAGAGGTTATCTCACGTATTCCGGATGGACGTGCCGAAGATGCGCGTAAAGCGATAGACGCCGCCGAGCGTGCTCAGCATGAATGGGAAGCGCTGCCTGCCATTGAACGGGCGAACTGGCTACGCAAAATATCTGCGGGTATCCGTCAACGCGCCAGCGAAATCAGCGCATTGATAGTGGCTGAAGGCGGGAAAATACAGCAACTGGCCGACCTTGAAGTCGCATTTACCGCCGATTATATCGATTACATGGCCGAGTGGGCACGCCGTTATGAAGGCGAGATCCTGCAAAGCGATCGCCCGGGTGAGAATATCCTGCTGTTTAAGCGCGCTCTGGGCGTGACAACGGGCATTCTGCCGTGGAATTTTCCGTTCTTCCTGATTGCTCGCAAACTGGCCCCCGCGCTGCTGACGGGCAATACCATTGTCATTAAACCGAGTGAGTTTACGCCCAACAACGCCATCGCCTTTGCCAAAATTGTTGATGATATCGGCTTGCCTCGCGGGGTATTTAATCTTGTCCTGGGACGCGGTGAAACGGTCGGCCAGGAACTGGCCGGAAACCCGAAAGTCGCAATGGTCAGCATGACCGGTAGCGTCGGAGCGGGCGAAAAAATTATGGCTGCAGCGGCCAAAAACATCACTAAAGTCTGCCTGGAACTGGGGGGCAAAGCCCCAGCTATCGTGATGGATGATGCTGACCTTGAGCTGGCCGTAAAGGCAATTGTTGACTCACGGGTGATCAATACCGGGCAGGTATGCAACTGCGCCGAACGCGTGTACGTCCAGAAAGGTATTTATGACCAGTTCGTTAATCGTCTGGGTGAAGCGATGAAAGCCGTACAGTTCGGCAATCCGGCTGAGCGCAATGACATTGCGATGGGACCGTTGATTAACGCCGCTGCGCTGGAACGAGTGGAGCAGAAAGTTGCGCGAGCGGTGCAGGAGGGGGCCAGAGTAGTGCTGGGCGGTAAGGCGGTAGAAGGCAAAGGCTATTACTATCCGCCGACATTACTGTTGGATGTGCGTCAGGAGATGGCGATTATGCACGAGGAGACCTTTGGTCCGGTGCTGCCTGTGGTGGCGTTTAATACGCTGGAAGAGGCGTTGACGATGGCCAACGACAGCGATTATGGGTTGACCTCATCGATTTACACGCAAAATCTGAACACGGCGATGAAAGCGATTAAGGGGCTGAAGTTTGGCGAAACCTATATTAACCGTGAAAACTTCGAGGCAATGCAGGGCTTCCACGCAGGGTGGCGCAAGTCCGGGATTGGCGGGGCAGACGGTAAACACGGCCTGAATGAATATCTGCAAACGCAGGTGGTTTATCTGCAGTCCTAAGCTTTTAGCCGGGTGAGTTTGTACGTCACCCGGCGTAATTTTTACACTTTGTCGGCTATCCCGTTCATTCGACCTCCGCCACAACGTCAGAGCTTGATAAATTTATCCAGCGTGCGAATAAGTTGGGTCACAAAACCGTACTCGTTATCGTACCAGGCGACGGTTTTTACCAGTTGCAGATCGCCCACTTCGGTAATCTCAGTTTGTGTCGCATCAAATACCGAACCGAAATGTGAGCCAATCACATCTGACGAGACAATCTCCTCGTCGGTATAGCCAAATGACTCATTATTCAGCGTGGCTTTTTTCAGCGCGTTATTAACCTCTTCAGCGGTGACCTTTTTACCCAATACCGACACCAGTTCCGTGACGGATCCGGTTTTCACCGGTACGCGCTGGGCGTGGCCTTTTAATTTTCCGCTCAATGCCGGAATCACCAGGCCAATCGCTTTCGCTGCACCGGTGGTATGGGGAATGATGTTCTCCGCCGCCGCCCGCGAGGCGCGCAGATCTTTTCCGCGAGGGCCATCTACCAGCGATTGTGTCCCTGTGTAGGCATGGATGGTTGTCATGGTGCCCAGTTGAATACCGAAGTTGTCATGCAGGGCTTTCGCCATCGGCGCCAGGCAGTTAGTGGTGCACGATGCGACAGAGATAATTCGATCGTTCGCATCCAGCGTGTCGTCGTTCACGTTAAAAACAATGGTTTTCATATCCCCGGCAGGGGCGGATATCAGGACTTTTTTGGCGCCTGCGTCCAGGTGCGCGTTGGCTTTTTCTGTTGAGGTGTAAAAACCGGTGCATTCGATGATGATCTCTGCGCCAGTGGTTTTCCACGGGATATTTTTGGCCTCTTTTTCTGCATAAACAGCGATTTTTTTACCGTCGACAATCAGCGCGTCTTCGGTAAAGTCGATACTCCAGGGAAATGGACCGTAATTTGAGTCGTGTTTTAACAGATAGGCGAGAATTTTGGGCGAGGTCAGGTCATTAATGGCGACGACCTCCACGCTGCTTTTGACCTCCAGTAGTCGACGCAATACCAGACGACCGATACGACCAAAACCGTTAATGCCAATTTTTCTCATGGTTTTCTCCTGTCAGGATGAGGCGGTACGACATATTTTCCCTACCAGGCATAGTCCAGTCAGGCATCCGGGGCAATAGCTGTTTTTGCGCTTAAACGTAACTGACTGATAATGGATGAACAAAAATTAATGAATTTTTAACAAAAGCCCGTTATGTTGACGCATTATTGTTTTTATTCAGGAAGTGTTATGGGGAATAAGTATTCTGGCCTGCAAATTGGTATTCACTGGCTGGTTTTTTTGTTGGTCATTGTGGCCTACAGCGCCATGGAGTTTCGCGGGTTTTTCCCGCGTAGCTATCGTCCCTTGTTCAACATGGTGCACGTATCCTGTGGCATCACGATTTTAACGCTGATGGTGGCGCGTCTGCTGGTCAGGCTGAAATATCCGGCGCCGCCGATTGTGCCAAAACCGAAACCGATGATGACCGGAATGGCGCATCTGGGGCATCTGGTTATCTATCTGTTGTTTATTGCGTTGCCGATTATTGGTCTGGTGATGATGTACAACCGGGGGAATCCGTGGATTGCATTTGGCATCGTCATGCCATATGCGGCAAAAGCCAACGTTGATCTCGTGGAGATGCTGAAGTCCTGGCACGTGACGCTGGCAAACCTGGGCTATTTTGTTATTGCTTTGCATGCCGCGGCTGCCCTGATGCATCACTACTTCTGGAAGGATAATACGCTGCTGCGCATGATGCCGCGTAAGCGTTCCTGACGTAAAGCCCCGCAAGCGCGGGGCTTTTTTACCGCTTGCAGATGTCCTTATCGTTCCGGTTAAATGAACATCTTCCTCTGCGGAATAAAACAGAAATTATTTTTCCAGATGCGATAAAAGCTTACCGACGAGATGGTTAAACAACACCCAGTTCGCTACTTTCGTCACTTGATCGCCGTCCTCATTAAAACTACTGTATATAAATACAGTTAAGTGAGAGGCCGATTATTATGTTGTTTTTCCAGCCTGCAAAACGTCGACAAACGAAAAACTTTCCCCTGTTCAGCGACCTTGTGCCCTGTGGTTTTCCTTCCCCGGCACAGGACTACGTTGAGAAAGGTATCGATCTCAATGACCTGCTGGTACAGCATCCCAGCGCAACCTATTTTGTTAAATCATCGGGTGATTCTATGGTCGGGGCGGGGATCGGTGAGGGGGATTTGCTGATTGTCGACAGCGCCAGAAACCCGGCCCATGGAGACATCGTGATTGCCGCCATTGAGGGTGAATTCACCGTTAAACGTCTGCAATTGCATCCAATTGTGATGCTCAGGCCAGAGAACAGAGCCTACGCGCCCATCATAATCAGCAGCGAGGACTCGCTGGATATCTTTGGCGTGGTGACGTTTATCGTTAAGGCGGCTGGCTAATTATGTTTGCCCTGGTGGATGTTAATTCGTTTTACGCCAGTTGTGAGATGGCATTCCGTCCCGATCTGAAAGACAAACCGGTTGTCGTTCTTTCCAATAACGACGGTTGTGTTATCGCCTGTAGCGCGAAGGCTCGGGCGCTTGGCGTCACAATGGGCGCTCCGTACTTCAAACAGAAAGATCTGTTTCGGCGCTACGGCGTGGTGTGTTTTAGTTCCAACTATGAACTGTATGCGGATATGAGCAGCCGGGTCATGTCTATCCTGGAAGACCTCTCTCCACATGTGGAAAGGTACAGTATTGATGAAGCATTCTGCGATTTGACGGGAGTAAGAAATTGTAGGGATCTGACGGATTTTGGTCTCGAAATCAGGGCCACAATTCTACAGAAAACACGCCTTCAGGTTGGCGTTGGCATCGCCCAGACCAAAACGCTGGCAAAGCTCGCGAATTACGCCGCCAAAAGATGGCCGCAACAGACTCGCGGAGTGGTGGATTTATCAAATATTGACCACCAACGTAAGCTGATGGCTGCACTCCCTGTCGGTGAAGTGTGGGGCGTGGGCCGCCGTATCAGTAAAAAACTGGACGCGATGGGGATTAAAACCGTCCGTGACCTGGCTGATACCGACATTCGCTTTATTCGCAAACACTTCAACGTTGTTCTTGAACGAACCGTACGGGAATTGCGCGGTGAGTCGTGCCTGGCGCTGGAAGAGTTTTCGCCGGTTAAACAGGAAATCGTCTGTTCACGCTCGTTTGGTGAAAAACTCACTGATTACAACGCGATGCGTGAAGCGATTTGCACCTATGCCTCACGTGCGGCGGAAAAGCTGCGCGGTGAGCATCAGTTCTGTCGGTTTATCTCTGTGTTTATCAAAACCAGTCCATTTGCCCTGAAGGAACCTTATTACGCTAACAGCGCGTCGGTAAAACTGCTGATCCCGACCCAGGACACCCGGGAAATCATGAGTGCGGCAACGCGCAGCCTGGACGCTATCTGGCGAGAGGGGCAACATTATCAAAAAGCGGGTGTGATGTTGGGCGATTTTTTCAGTTCTGGCGTGGCGCAACTGAATCTTTTTGATGGCAACGCCCCCCGGAGCCACAGCGCGGAATTAATGATGGTGATTGATCGGTTGAATAAAAAGGGACGTGGGACAATCTGGTTTGCCGGACAGGGGATTGAACAGCCGTGGCAAATGAAACGAGAGATGCTCTCACCTCGCTATACAACGCGTTTTACTGATTTACTGCGCGTCAGGTGAGTCTTAATATCTGCTGATTCAAATTTTTAATGTATCGATGACGGCTCGCAGGGCAGGTGATACGTTACGGTGCGGGTAATACAGAAATGAACCATCCAGACGCTGACTGTAACGTTGCAGAACCCGGATAAGCGTGCCTCGTTCTAAATCATCGGCAATCAACTCTTCGGGGACATAACCCAGCCCCAGGCCCAGTCTGGCTGCTTTTGCTTCCATGTAACTGTCAGCAAAGGCCCACTGTCCCTGCGGCCGGTGGGTGATTTTTTTACCACCATCGTTGAGCTCCCAGGCATACAGGCTTCCATCACCAAACTGATATGCGATGCAGGGGTGGATCACTAAATCCGCTGGTGTTTGGGGAAAGCCGTAGCGACGAAAATGCTCCGGCGTGCCAACTACCGCCATCTCCATATCGGGTGAAATGCGCACCGCGACCATGCCACTACCTACTTCTGAACCCAGGCGGACGCCCGCATCAAATCGTTCAGCAATAATATCGACGAACCGACTTTCGCTAATAAGTTCAAGTCGGATATCGGGGTAGCGTTGTTTAAATACCGCCAGCTTCGGCAGGAGTACTTTATCAATGGCGTGCTGGCTGGCATTGATACGTACCGTACCTGAGGGAGTATTACGATAGTAAGCCAGAGTGGAAAGCCCTGAATTCAAAGCATCGAACCCCGATTCTACAGTTCGGTAGAGCTGTTCGCCGGCATGCGTCAACGACAATTTACGCGTAGTACGGGCCAGCAACTGAACCCCCAGACGCTGCTCCAGCTCACGCACTGAACGGCTGATGCCTGATTGCGCCAACCCAAGTCGTTGTGCGGCCGCGGTAAAACTGCCTTCCCGCACTACCTGCATAAACAGGTAGAGATCGTTATAGTTTTCCCGTTTTGCCATTCTTCAGTCCTCGCCTGACATGCCGCCATTTATAACAATATGATATTAATTCTAGCATTTTACACCCTCTAATCAGAACGAATACTGCTACCTATAATGAGCGCATTGCAACCAGGCACAGCAATGTTGTCCGTATAAGACCTGTACCCACAACCTATTTTTAGGGGAACAAGTGATGAAAGCTTTCACCAGAAAACTGTCGACCACCCTACCTGCCATGCTGCTATGCGCATCATTAAATGGAGTCACAACGATGAGTTATGCTGATACAACCAACCCAAACGCGCCCGTTTCGATGGTCAAAAAATGGGATAAAACCTTCGCCGAGAGTACGAAAGTCAATCATCGCAAGGTAACTTTTCAGAACCGCTATGGGATCACGTTAGTTGGAGATCTCTATATTCCAAAAGATCGAGGCGAACGCAAACTGGCGGCAATTGCGGTTAGCGGTCCTTTTGGCGCAGTAAAAGAGCAGTCCAGTGGACTGTACGCGCAGACGCTGGCTGAACAGGGTTTTGTGACGCTGGCCTTCGATCCTTCATATACCGGCGAAAGCGGCGGTATTCCACGTAATGTTGCCTCTCCTGATATCAACACCGAGGATTTCAGCGCGGCGGTTGATTTCCTTGGCCTACAAAAAGAAGTGGATCGCAATCGCATCGGCTTACTTGGTATCTGCGGTTGGGGCGGGATGGCGTTAAATGACGCAGCAATGGATACACGTGTTAAGGCCGTTGCGACCAGCGTAATGTATGACATGAGTCGCGCAATGGGCCATGGCGTCGGTGATGGCAAAGACCGGTATACCTCCGCAGACCGCCACGCGGTATTGCAGTATCTGAATGCGCAGCGCTGGAAAGATGCGGAAAAGGGCACATTTGCCCCGGGTGGACATGACATTAATGTTGACGAAAAAGGTAATGTCAGTGCAGGGGATCGTATTCTGCCGGAAACCTTACCTGCAAATCCGCATCCGGTACTGAAAGAGTTTTACGATTATTACCGGATGCCACGTGGTTTCCATGTGCGTTCTGTCAATTCAACAGGCGCATGGAACGCAACAATGCCCCTGTCGTTTATGAATATGCCGCTGCTAAGCTACGCCAATGAAATTACTGTTCCTGTGCTGATCGTAACGGGTGAAAAAGCGCACTCACGTTATTTTGCCGAAGACGCTTTTAAGGCCGTTGGCAGTAAAGATAAAGAGCTGGTGGTCGTTCCGGGGGCTAACCATGTTGATTTATATGACAATGTGGCCGGTAAAATACCATTCAGCAAATTTGAGCAGTTTTTCAAAACCTCCTTAAGATAAATTCCGGCCGGAAAGCTTAACAAAGCTACCTGTTTTGCAGGTGGCTTTGCCCTTGTTTTGCCCTGCAATATACAGAGAAAATAATAATGACCACACTGAGCCATAATACCTTGTGTAATAAAACGCACGCACACTGGGGCGGCGTATTTGCCATGACGCTCTGCGTCTTTATTCTTATTGCCTCAGAATTTATGCCGGTCAGTTTATTGACGCCGATTGCCAGAGATTTGCACGTTTCAGAGGGACTGGCTGGTCAGGGAATAGCGATTTCCGGCGTGCTGGCAGTACTAACCAGCCTGACCATTTCACATGTTGCCGGGGATCTGAATCGTAAATATCTTCTGCTGGGGTTGACCATTTTAATGGCTGTGTCGGCGATAATGATCGGATTAGCCCCCAGTTATCCGCTTTATATGTTGGGAAGAGCCACAATTGGTATTGTCATTGGCGGCTTTTGGTCATTGTCGGCAGCAACGGCAATACGGTTGGTACCGCAGCACCAGGTTCCCCGGGCGCTGGCTATTTTTAATGGCGGGAATGCGCTGGCAACCGTCGTGGCAGCCCCGCTGGGCAGTTACCTGGGGGCAACCGTCGGCTGGCGTGGGGCTTTTTTATGCCTTGTGCCTCTTGCGATAATCGCGTTCATCTGGCAAATCATCAGTTTGCCCGAAATGAAAAAGGATACGGTGCACAAGCCGCGTGGGTCGGTACTTCATCTGTTTCGTGCCTCCATTGTATCAACCGGTCTGCTGGCCTGCGGACTCTTCTTTATGGGGCAGTTTGCGTTATTTACCTACGTCCGTCCGTTTCTGGAGACGGTGACCAGGGTGAATGCTTCTGGTCTATCTTTGATTTTGCTCGCAATTGGCATCGCGGGGTTGGCTGGTACGCTTATAGTGACGACATTCCTGAACGCCCGATTTTATCAAACACTCATGGCTATACCCTTACTGATGGCCATCATTGCCGGAATGTTACTCCTGGTCGGGCACTGTGCCTGGGCTGTTACTGTGCTATTAAGCCTGTGGGGAATGCTCGCTACTGCTGCGCCAACGGGGTGGTGGACATGGCTGGCGCGGACACTGCCCGAGGATGCTGAGGCGGGCGGTGGTCTGATGGTCGCCGTTATCCAGCTTTCGATTGCGCTTGGTTCAACGGCTGGGGGGCTAATGTTCGACCGTCTGGGATGGCAAAGTTCTTTTGGACTCAGCGCTATATTACTTCTTAGTGCGTTGACGATAACGTTTCTCACGTCGAGGCAAAATAGTTAGACATACTAGTAATCACTTTTGTCTAAGCGCTCTCTACTGTGACATTGGGTCGAAAGCCTTAGATGCGATGCAGCAGACCAGGATAAAATGTGTTCCCGGAAAACGTAACCATGACGGGTTGGCACCAGCAGATAATGCCCAGCATGCGAAAGTGTGACGCGTCTTTTTGCTTTTAATCCTCCTATAATGGACTGCTTATTTTGTAGTCTACCGTGATTGCTGTGGTTATTATTTAACCCGCATTCAATCCCTCTGGATAGATGGGAGAATAAGCGACTGAAAAACATCAGCGCCTCATACAGACTTTGCCCAACACTTCTCATGCCGTGTTGGGCTTTTTTATGCCCGAGGGGGGGAAATGAAGTAGCAACGATGGCATAGCGACGACGGCATTCATACGGTCGGGTTCCCACGGCGACGTAGTGAGGGAAAGGGGGCGTAAGGCATCACTGAGTTCCAGGAGGCATCCGGTTAGCGCGTAAATCAGCCTGAAAATGAAGATGGTGATCCGCGACCAACAGCGGAACTGCTCGGTACCTGCCTGGCATTTTATTTTTGGTGAGCGTTATTCTTAAAATGGACAGTCTGGAACATTATAATTATGGAATATTCATAAGTTGGCCGTTATGATTGTGTATTAAAATAATACCACATGGATCATAAGGTATGGAAAACGCAAAGGATTTGGCAAAAGAAATGCTCTCAGCTTTGGATTTAGCAAATGAAGGGATGCTGGTTGCATACATTAAAGGCCTGATTCACTTTCCTGTAGACTTGTATTATCTCGCATCTGATTTTATCCATACCGATGAAAGACGGGAGAATATGGATGATAATATTCGGCTTGCCGGACTAGTGAAGCGGGCAACATCAACGAGAGATATTTATTTTGTAGCAAAAGCGGTTAATGTATTCATTGATGATTTCATGCAACACGTTAATTTGCCAGATATCGTAACAAAGGTAGCAAAAGACACAGTAGCTTCTACATTGGGTAGTTATACTTTCGGTGAGCTTACTGGTTTAAAAATTGGCGCCTTAATCTCTTCTCGGATCACCGTGTCTATTGCTTTTAGTATGTCGGTCAGCACATTGCTAATGATTGGTGGGGGAGTATCGAGGGCAGTACATGCTTCGAGATTTCTAAAAATATCAAACTATGAAGTTTACCGAAAGCTAAAGGACCTTGGAGATTTAGATCTTCTCTATTTTGCTGTTCAGGAGCGGGTTGAGCCATTCGAGAAAGCAACCAGACTATCAAAAGAAAATCCTGATTTGTTCAATCAGGCGGTAGAGTATTTTTTCAAAGGATTGTAGTTCATCATTTTTTTGTCAGGCGATACAGTAGCCAGCAAATAAGAATCATTGCTGCCGTAAATGTCCAGCGCCCTAATATAAACATATAAGCATACTTATCCCCGATAGAATCAGGAAAAGCACTAAACATTAGTATTATATTTGATAATGCTGATGTTATGGCTAGGAGCGCCGATAAAGCGATTCCAAACCAGATTAAGAAAGAGAATGTTTTTTTCATTTACTGATACCTTATTGGTTGCCTACATTTTCGTTTGGCAGTGTACTTAATCGAAACTGATGAGTAAATAATTAGATGTAACAAGTTCATTTAGTCTAAATTATTGAATTTAACAGTCTGGTAATTCTCTGGTCATCTGCATATATTTTCCGCAAACTCAATCGGTAACTTCTCACTGTCGCTGCGTCGTTAAATCCTCCCGGTGAGTGCTGATTTTGCAGCTGAGTAATGGGCCGTTTTTCGGGGTAAATAGTTTTCTACGTAGCATAAAACTCTGAATGAGGTAATCCCCATGAAAAAAACTCTACTCGCAGTTATCTGCGGGCATGGCGCTGTGCGCGCTGTCTGCCTGTTCTCATTATTCCGAGGCAACCACCGCCAACGGCACCACCGTAAAACATGTTGCTATTGCTCCCGGTACCAGCGTAACCACGAAAGACGGCGACTGTATTAATTCTGCTGGCGGTACCTGTGTTCAACCAACTCAGCAGACGGCTCGTTACTGGCTGACGTTGCACTGAATGCAGCGGTGTTGGCTAACGCTCAGGATGATACCCCGTTTACGGGTTCTGGAGCAGTGAGGACGGGTAAATGGCTGGTCCAATCTTACATAACCGCCCCCTGGGATCAGTGGGCGTTTTTCGCTCAAAAAGTCTCATCATAATCATCGGTTTTGGGGGACAGATTTGGGGGCGAAAACGCACTTGGGGCATGAATGGGAGCATCGAAAAGACCTCATATGTCCCCATATGCCCACTATCTATTCTTACTAACTCACTGATATTTAATAATTCTTATATTTTACAATTACATAGAAATTCTGATAGTATACCCCCCTATAGTATCTGGAGGGCGTATGCCACATTCACCTGAAGATAAAAAACGTATCCTCACCCGTGTTCGCCGTATTCGCGGTCAGGTTGACGCGCTTGAGCGGGCGCTGGAGTCCGGCGAACCGTGCCTTGCGATCCTGCAACAAATTGCCGCTGTACGCGGCGCATCCAATGGCCTGATGGGCGAAATGGTTGAGATCCACCTGAAAGACGAACTGGTCAGCGGCGAGACAACGCCAGACCAGCGAGCCGTGCGTATGGCTGAAATCGGCCATCTTCTTCGCGCTTATCTAAAATAACACCATCACCTTGCAATAATGGGAAGAGACCAATGAAATCACGTGCAGCAGTTGCATTTGGCCCCGGCCAACCGCTAAAAATTGTCGAAATCGACGTCGCACCGCCAAAGAAAGGTGAAGTTCTGGTTAAAATTACCCACACTGGCGTGTGTCATACTGACGCTTTTACGCTCTCAGGCGACGATCCGGAAGGGGTGTTCCCGGCGGTGCTTGGCCATGAAGGCGGCGGTATTGTGGTTGAAGTGGGTGAAGGCGTCACCAGCCTGAAAGCGGGCGACCATGTCATCCCCCTGTACACGGCAGAATGCGGTGAGTGTAAGTTCTGTAAATCGGGGAAAACCAACCTGTGTCAGGCCGTACGCGCCACCCAGGGTAAGGGGTTGATGCCGGATGGCACGACTCGCTTCTCCTATAACGGCGAGCCGATTTATCACTATATGGGCACCAGTACCTTCAGTGAATATACCGTTTGCGCGGAGATCTCACTGGCAAAGGTTAACCCGCAGGCCCCGCTGGACAAAGTATGTCTGCTGGGCTGTGGCGTCACTACCGGGATCGGGGCAGTACATAACACCGCGAAAGTGAAAGAAGGCGATACCGTGGCCGTATTTGGTCTTGGTGGCATCGGCCTGGCGGTGATTCAGGGCGCGGTGCAGGCGAAAGCCGGACGTATTCTGGCCGTTGATACCAATCCGGAGAAATTCAAACTGGCGGGTGAAATGGGGGCAACGGATTTTATCAACCCGAATGATTACGATAAACCGATTCAGGATGTGATTGTTGAGCTTACCGATGGCGGTGTGGACTTCAGCTTTGAATGTATCGGCAACGTTAACGTAATGCGTGCGGCGTTGGAATGCTGCCATAAAGGGTGGGGCGAGAGCATCATCATCGGCGTGGCAGGCGCCGGACAAGAAATCAAAACGCGTCCGTTCCAACTGGTTACCGGGCGAGTCTGGCGCGGTTCGGCGTTTGGCGGCGTGAAAGGGCGCACTCAACTCCCGGGAATGGTCGAAGAAGCGATGAGCGGAAAAATCCAGTTGGATCCGTTTATCACCCATCGCTTACCGCTGGAGCAGATTAACGAAGCATTCGATTTAATGCATCAGGGTAAGTCCATCCGTACCGTTATCCACTTTGGCGATAACTGATTCATTGGCCAGCGGATTTATCCGCTGGCACTTTCCTGAATTTTTTAGAATTATGTTGTGAAAGTGTGACGAATCCGGCGCTTTTTACGGTAAGTAAACCTCACGGATTGCCGATGACTATCTAACGGGCGTGTTTTCACGCATAAACCCTACAAGAGAGTCGACGGTCATGGACAACACAACATCGATGCAGGCCCAGCATAAACTGGGATTTCTACATCAAATCCGACTGGTTCCGCTGTTTTCCTCCATTCTCGGTGGCATCCTTCTGTTGTTCGCCTTAAGTTCAGGGCTGGCAAGCTATTTTCTTATGCAGGCCGATCGCGATCAGCGCGACGTGACCGACGAGATTCAGGTCAGGATGGGGTTATCTAACAGCTCTAACCACTTACGCACCGCACGTATCAACATGATCCATGCCGGCGCGGCGAGCCGTATTGCCGAAATGGATGACATGAAGGCCAATAACGCCGAGGCAGAAAAACGGATTAAGCAATCGCAGGACGGCTTCAATGCTTATATGGCGCGTACGGTGAAAACGTCTGCTGATGAAGCATTAGACGCCGAATTAAGCGCCAGCTTCAAAGCCTATACCGACGGTTTACAGCCGATGCTGAAATACGCTAAAAACGGCATGTTTGAAGCGATTATCAACCATGAAAATGAACAGGCCAGACCGCTGGATTCCGCTTACAACAAGGTGCTGCTGAAAGCCATTGAGATTCGTACTGCCAGGGCGAATAACCTTAGCGAGCAGGCGCACCAACGTACGCAACTTGGTATAGCGTTTATGCTCGGCGCATTTGCCCTCGCGTTGGTGCTCACCGTGATGACGTTTATCGTTCTGCGCCGCACCGTTATCCATCCTCTGTTACGTGCAGCCCTGCGCATCGAGCAAATTTCGGCAGGCGACCTGACCATGCCGGAGGAACCGACCGGGCGCAGTGAAATTGGTCGTCTGAGTCGTCATCTGCAAACTATGCAGCATTCGCTGGTGAAAACCGTGGGCACGGTGCGCCAGGGGGCAGAGGAAATTTATCGCGGTACCAGTGAGATTTCTGCAGGGAATACCGATTTGTCCTCACGTACAGAGCAACAGGCCGCGGCGATTGAAGAAACGGCGGCCAGTATGGAAGAGCTAACGGCTACGGTGAAGCAAAACGCTGACAACGCGCACCATGCGAGCAAGCTGGCGGAAGACGCTTCCGGCAAGGCCAGTCGTGGCGGTCAGATGGTTTCTGGCGTGGTGAAAACCATGGGCAATATCTCAGGTAGTTCGAAGAAAATCTCTGAAATCACAGCCGTTATAAACAGCATTGCTTTCCAGACGAATATCCTGGCGTTGAACGCGGCGGTAGAAGCGGCGCGGGCGGGAGAGCAGGGACGCGGGTTTGCCGTGGTCGCCAGTGAGGTACGCACGCTGGCGAGCCGAAGCGCGCAGGCGGCAAAAGAGATTGAGGGTTTGATTAGCGAATCGGTACGACTCATTGACCAGGGATCCGATGAAGTGGTCGCGGCGGGTAATACCATGACGGATATTGTCGATGCGGTAAAACGCGTGACCGATATCATGCTGGAAATTGCGGCGGCCTCTGATGAGCAGAGCCGGGGCATTGTGCAGGTGAGCCAGGCGATTTCGGAGATGGATAAGGTGACGCAGCAAAACGCCTCTCTGGTTGAAGAGGCGTCGGCCGCAGCGGCATCGCTGGAAGAACAGGCGGCACGTTTAACTGAAGCCGTCGGTACATTTCGCTTAAATGGGGGAAGCGCAATAAAGCGCGCTGCTGGTACCAAAATATCGGGCCATTCAAGTCTGCAGGCAGCAACGGTCAGTGATGATAACTGGGAAACGTTTTAACACGCTAAAAGGGACCAGATGGTCCCTTAATTTTGGGTATCAAAACGGTATGGTTTTGCGTATCGCGCCAATGAGGATTTGCGCGGCAGAAGAAAGCTGCACGTCTACACGGGTAAGAATGCCAATAGGTTCACCCGCCCCGTGGGTGGGAATCGGCAATGATACCAACGTCGCCTGACGTAAATCTTCCCGGACCGCGCCTGACGGCACAAACCATACATAGTCGTAGTCAACCGTCAGCTGGCGGGAAAGCGATGCTGACAGCGTTTCGATGCAGCCCGGCGGCATTTTGCAACCCTGGCTTTGCAGCAGTGTCTCCGCGTGCTGACGAGGAGCGGTTCCTTTTGGTGACACCACAACGGGCCATTCCATCACCCGACTCAGCGTGATGGTTTCCTGCAACAACGGGTGGTTAGGCCGCACTACCAGTTTGAGCGACTCAAGAAACAACAGCTCGTAATTCAGACCGACCATTAATTCCGGATCGGCCATCCGACCGATACCGAGATCGATTTCTCCCGATTTTAAACCGGCCAGAATCATGGGATTACTCATGGTGGCAACTTGCAGCGTCGTCTCCATTTGCTGCTTATGGAACGGACCGATTACCGCCGGAAGAATACCCAGCGCAGCGGTGGGTAAGGCCCCAATCCGTACGACGTCAGTCTGCGACTCTTCGCGCTGGTTTAACGCCTGTCCGGCCGTATTGAGCGCGTCCAGTACTCTCACCGCGTGGGTAAGAAACTGCTCGCCGGGCAATGTTAACTGCGCGCCAAGGCGACCGCGTTCAAAGAGCCGGGTACCGGTCAGTTGCTCCAGTTCATTCAGTGTTTTGGAGAGGGCCGGCTGGCTCAGATTAAGGGTTTCAGCCGCGCGCCCCAACGTTCCCTGTTGTGCAACGGCGACAAAAGTATGCAGGTGGCGCAAGCGAATGCGCTGATTGAACAGAACATTTTTTTCCATAAGCGATGTTAAAAACAGAGCCGTGTCGGTGACAAGTGAAGTTGTTCGTTTTTGATAACTTGATAGCAAAATATTATTAACATTTATCATGTTTTACTTACAACTTATTTATTTTGCTCGTGTTTTGTACAGCCAGGCAGGGTGGTGGGATCATGGAAGGGAATGCACCCAGTCGTTATACTTTGAATATTGTTTGCTTTTGCACCCTTTCTCTCACAAGGCACTGATTAATGATACATGTAGTAGGACACCTTAATCCCGATAGCGATGCCATTTGCTCTGCCGCAATGACGGCGCGTTGGCTTACCTTACGCGGTCAGCAGGCCACGGCATGGCGTCTGGGTGAACCTAACCGCGAAACGCAGTTTATCTTTGCGCAAGCGGGGCTGGCACTTCCTGAACGGCTGACGTTTGAGTTGACCGATCGTGACGTCTGGTTGGTTGATTTCACCGAACCTGCCCAAGGACCGCAATCGCTGGCAGACAGTAACGTCGTGGGGATTATCGATCACCACCGACTCGGTGGATTAGTCACCCGTCTGCCGCCAGAAGTGTGGGTGAAGCCTGTCGGCAGTAGCGCGACGCTGTTATGGCAACTGATGTCGGAAGATGAGCGTAGCCAGTTATCTCCCGCGGAGGCCGTTTTGTTGCTGGGTGCCGTGCTGAGTGACACTGTCACGCTTCGTTCACCCACGACCACCGTTGATGATCGTTTGGCGGTCGATGCGCTGGTTCAAAAGGCCGGTGTAGACCTGGACGCCTTCAGTCGCGACCTGCTGTCTGCCAAAACGAGCGTGGAAGGGATGAGCGCCCGCGAACTCCTGCAGAAAGACATTAAAACCTTCACTATCCAGGGGCATCAGGTCTGTGTGGCGCAGCTTGAACTGTACGCGCTGCAACAGGTTGATACAGTGCTGGATGAATTACGCCAGGAAATGACGCGCTATGCGCAGGAAAAGAATGCCGCACTGGTTGTGCTCATGCTCACCGATATTAATCTGGGCGACACCAGTCTGTGGTTTGCCGGTTCTGAGCTTTCTGACATCCCGCAGCCCTGCAAGGTGGAAGGTATGCTCAGCCGTAAAAAACAGATGCTCCCCTGGCTGGAAAGTCATTTAAAACCACGCCAGTAGGTTCGGTTCGCCGTCTGTATGGGGTGGGAAACTTACGCGGGGTCACACTTTGTAAATTCTTCCCACCGGACTTTGCAGCGTTCTCTACACTCCAGGTAATATTCACTGGAGGCATGACATTATGGCGAACACCATCACGGCAGATGAGATTCGGGAACAATTTTCGCAGGCAATGTCAGCAATGTACCAGCAGGAAGTCCCGCAGTATGGCACGTTGCTGGAACTTGTCGCTGATGTGAATCTGGCGGTACTGGAAAATAATCCGACGCTGCATGAAAAACTGGCTAATGCGGATGAACTGGCCCGGCTAAACGTTGAGCGCCACGGCGCCATCCGGGTGGGCACTGCGCAGGAGCTTGCTACGCTGCGCCGGATGTTTGCCATTATGGGCATGTATCCGGTGAGTTACTACGACCTCTCTCAGGCCGGCGTCCCTGTACATTCCACGGCTTTTCGGCCCATCGACGATGCATCGCTTTCGCGCAACCCGTTTCGGGTATTCACCTCGTTATTACGGCTCGAATTAATCGAGAACGTAGCGCTGCGGCAAAAGGCTGCGGAGATCCTTGCAAAACGCGACATTTTCACTCGTCGTTGTCATGAACTGCTGGATGAGTTTGATGCGCAGGGCAGTTTTACGCCTGAGCAGGCGCAGGAGTTTGTCCATGAAGCACTGGAAACCTTTCGCTGGCATCAGCACGCCACGGTAGATGAAGCGACCTATCACGCATTACACAACGAACACCGGCTGATTGCCGATGTGGTGTGTTTCCCAGGTTGTCACATCAACCATCTGACGCCGCGCACGCTGGATATTGACCGGGTACAGTCCATGATGCCGGAATGCGGCATAGAGCCGAAAATATTGATTGAAGGGCCGCCGCGCCGCGAGGTGCCGATTTTATTACGTCAGACCAGTTTCAAAGCGCTGGAAGAACCGGTGCTGTTTGCCGGTGAAATGCGCGGCACTCACACTGCGCGTTTTGGCGAGATTGAACAGCGCGGCGTAGCGCTCACGCCGAAAGGCAGAGCCTTGTATGACGAACTGTTGAATAAAGCGGGAACGGGAAAAGACAATCTGACGCACCAGCTGCATCTTCAGGAGGTATTCAAGGCATTCCCGGATAGCGAGTTTCTGCTGCGCCAACAGGGGCTCGCCTGGTTTCGTTATCGACTGACGCCATCAGGTGAAGCGCATCGCCAGGCCATTCGCCCGGATGACGATCCGCAACCGCTCATTGAGCGCGGCTGGCTGGTTGCGCAACCTATCACCTACGAAGATTTCTTACCGGTTAGCGCTGCGGGGATTTTCCAGTCAAATCTGGGTAATGAAACTCAGGCTCGCAGCCATGGGAATTCCAGTCGCGACGCGTTTGAAGAGGCACTGGGTTGCAAGGTATATGACGAATTTATGCTGTATCAGGAGGCTGAAGAGCGAAGTAAACGGCGGTGTGGTTTACTTTAACAGAATTTACACGGGATTCAGTCTGTTCCCATCGACATAAAATATTTTCGATTTTGTACAGATAATCGGCGACCAACAATTGGATTATTAATGAATTTTGTCTAGAGTGAGCGGTCAGAAATGTGCACTCTCTTGCCGCAGATTTTGACCGGCGCGGGACCATTTACACGACCAGAAGGACTCACTTTCAGGCATGAATCGCAGACGATTTATTAAAGGTTCAATGGCAATGGCCGCCGTGTGCGGAACCAGTGGTATTGCATCACTCTTTTCCCGCGCCGCCTTTGCGGCAGAGTCTGACATTGCAGACGGAAAAACCGTACGTTTTGATTTTTCCGTTCTGCAATCGATGGCCCACGACTTAGCACAGAAACCCTGGGGCGGCGAGCCGCGTGCGTTACCCGACACGCTGGCGAAATTGACGCCGCAGGCCTACAACAGCATTCAATATGACGCAGAGCAGTCTCTGTGGAACAATGTTGAAAATCGTCAGCTTGATGCGCAGTTCTTCCATGTGGGAATGGGATTCCGCCGCCGGGTTCGCATGTTCTCGGTCGATGACAGTACGCATATGGCGCGTGAAATCCACTTCCGTCCGGAGTTGTTTAAATACAACGACGCGGGTGTGGATACCAAACAACTGGAAGGGCAAACCGACCTCGGGTTCGCGGGTTTCCGCGTATTTAAAGCGCCAGAACTGGCTCGTCGTGATGTGGTTTCTTTCCTCGGCGCCAGCTACTTCCGCGCAGTGGATGACACCTACCAGTACGGTTTATCGGCGCGTGGTCTGGCGGTAGATACCTATACCGACAGCAAAGAAGAGTTTCCTGATTTCACCGCTTTCTGGTTCGAAACGGTTAAACCGGGCGCGGCCTCCTTTACCGTGTATGCGCTACTCGATAGCCCAAGCGTAACAGGTGCCTTTAAGTTCGTGATCCACTGCGAGAAAACGCAGGTGATCATGGATGTACAAAACCATATCTACGCGCGTAAAGACATCAAGCAACTCGGCATTGCGCCGATGACCAGCATGTTCAGCTGCGGCAACAATGAACGCCGGATGTGCGACACCATTCACCCGCAGATTCATGACTCCGATCGTCTGGCGATGTGGCGGGGCAACGGCGAGTGGATCTGCCGTCCGCTGAATAACCCGCAAAAACTGCAGTTCAATGCCTATACCGATAACAACCCGAAAGGGTTTGGTTTACTGCAGCTCGATCGCGACTTCTCTCATTACCAGGACATCATGGGCTGGTATAACAAGCGTCCGAGCCTGTGGGTCGAACCGCGTAACCAGTGGGGCAAGGGGACCATCGGCCTGATGGAGATCCCGACGACTGGCGAAACGCTGGATAACGTCGTCTGCTTCTGGCAGCCGGAAAAGTCGATTAAAGCTGGCGATGAGCTGGAATTTAAATATCGTCTGTACTGGAGCGCTCAGCCGCCGGTACGTTCGCCGTTGGCTCGCGTGATGGCGACCCGTACAGGCATGGGCGGCTTCCCGGAAGGATGGGCGCCGGGCGAGCACTACCCGGAGAAATGGGCGCGTCGTTTTGCCGTTGACTTCGTCGGTGGCGATCTGAAAGCCGCTGCGCCGAAAGGCATTGAGCCGGTGATAACGCTCTCCAGCGGTGAAGCAAAACAGATTGAGATCCTCTACGTGGAGCCTATCGACGGCTACCGTATCCAGTTTGACTGGTATCCGACGTCTGACTCAACCGACCCGGTAGATATGCGTATGTTCCTGCGTTGCCAGGGCGACGCCATCAGCGAAACCTGGCTGTATCAGTACTTCCCGCCAGCGCCGGATAAACGTCAGTACGTTGACGACCGTGAGATGCGTTAATCACTCCTTTTACGGCTCTCCTGAGGGGGAGCCGTATCTGCAATCTTTCTGAAAATAGTCTGTACGCTATTTACTCGATCCTGTTCGCATTTTTCTGTATGGGAAATGGGTACTCTGGAGCTGTGTATTTCTTATACACGTTCTTGTCCACTAACAGGGAGAAAGTATGTTTCCAGAATACAGAGACCTTATTTCCCGACTGAAAACCGAGAACCCTCGCTTTCTGTCCTTATTCGAAAAACACAACAGCCTTGATCATGAGATCTCCAGACTGGAAGGTGCGGATGGTCGGGGGTATAGTTTGGACATTGTTCGCCTTAAGAAACAGAAACTCCACCTGAAGGAAGATCTGCTCAAAATTTTGCAAAAAGAGAGTGTCGGTGAGAGCTAAGTAAAACAGCGCTTGCTGTGTAAAAGGGCTTCCAACAGGGAAGCCCTTCCTGTTTTATGATGAGCAGAATTAGCTGCTTAACGATCGTAACGGAAAGAAAATGCCAGAAGTGATAACCATTAATGATTCGCTGGAACTGCGTGCCGTCGAAGAACAACACGTCACCCCTCTGCATCAGTTGGTGCTGAAAAATAAAACCTGGCTCCAGCAGTCGCTGAACTGGCCGCAGTTTGTCGAATCCGAGGACGACACGCGCAAAAACGTGCAGGGAAATATGATGTTGCACCAGCGCGGCTACGCCAAAATGTTCCTGATTTTTGCACAACAGAATGTGGTGGGCGTCATCGCGTTTAACCAGATAGAGCCGCTGAACAAAGCGGCCTATATTGGTTACTGGCTGGATGAAGCTCATCAGGGTAAGGGCATTATGTCCCTGGCGCTACAGGCATTGATTCATCATTATGCGCAGCGCCAGGAAATTCGCCGCTTTGTGATTAAATGCCGCGTAGAAAACGTTGAGAGCAACCGGGTGGCATTGCGCAATGGCTTCCAACTGGAAGGATGTTTACGACAAGCAGAGTTCCTCAATGGCGATTACTATGATGTGAATCTCTATGCCCGCATCATTGATGGTCCCTCAGAATAAGCCTGCGATAGGTGTGCGCGTAATGCGCTGCTCACCATTGATCACCTTCGGCCCGCGCAGATGAATAGCATCGCCATCAAATGCTTCAATGTGCGCCTGGTCGGTTATCTCAATGTGATTCTCGACCAACACTTCTCCAAGAACGCAAGCGTCACCTTCAACCAGGATGTGATCGTCAAGCTGGATTGGTCCGCCGCGTAATGTAGCATGTCCTCCGACCAAAGCATGGTGCTTCAGCACGCAATTACCCTCGACTACCGCGTGTTCTGCCACCTGTGAGCTGTAGCGCAGGGTAGGAATAGCATCTTCATCGGTTCCGGCGATGACGCGCGCATGCCCGTAGACTTTGGCGCAATCGCAAATCCAGACATTATTCTCTTCATTACCTTCCACCTGGGCAAAATCAAAAACTTCCGCCCGATGTTCAATAAAGGCGTAGTTGATTTTTGCATCGCCATAGATCTGCGCCTGATGCACTACGCGTGAGTTGCTGATGGTCGCCCGATCGTAAATCTGCAGCAACTGGTCGTTTTCAACAGTGAGTCCCCTGGCGGCAATGATTTCGGATCCACATACAACGCGTGCATTACCCCAGAGAAGGCACTCGCCGCGAATAACCGAATCCTGTATCGTGACGTTGTCACGTATTTGTGCGTAATGGCTGATTTCTGCCCGGTCAATCCACACGGCATCGCCTATTTGCGCGCCATCTCTGACTACGCTTGCCTGAGTAACCCGGGCGTTTCCGGTTATCGATGCGCCGGAAAATGCGAGCGCATTTTCATCGTAAATCCAGCAATCACCGCTTTGCGACAAGACGCTTTCGTCATCAATCCAGCCGCCAGGCGTACCGGCGGTAACATCATTAAAATCAATAAGCGCAATGATTTGGCGTAGTAATACGCTTTTTTTATTGCCATTATCCTGGTAACTAAAGGAGCGAAGCTCATCGCTGAGTCGATATTTGGTCATTGCTTATTTCCATGTTGCGCACCTTAGTTAAACGTAGCAAAGTTTTCCGCACTGGCTAAACCGGCTGAAATTCCATAAAATGCATTTCAAATATACTTTAAAAAATAAACAAAATGAGTAAGAGCAAACAGAGTGAACGGGTCCTCAATCTTCCCGCCGGTTATTTTGGCATGGTACTGGGGACAATCGGGATGGGATTCGCCTGGCGCTATGCCAGCCAGATTTGGCCGGTGAGCCACTGGATTGGCGACGGTTTAGTGATTCTCGCCATGGCCATTTGGGGGCTGCTGACGCTGGCTTTTATGCGTCGCTTGCTGCACTTTCCGCACAGCGTACTGGCTGAAATTCGTCACCCGGTGATGAGTAGCTTTGTCAGTCTGTTTCCGGCCACAACCATGCTGGTAGCAATTGGTTTTGTTCCCTGGTATCGACCGCTGGCGATAGGGTTATTCAGCATTGGCGTGGTGATACAGCTGGCGTACGCGGCCTGGCAAACGGCAGGGTTATGGCGTGGAGCGCATCCAGAGGAAGCCACCACGCCGGGTCTGTATCTGCCGACCGTCGCTAATAACTTTATCAGCGCAATGGCTTGTGGTGCGCTTGGTTTCAATGATGCCGGAATGGTGTTTTTGGGGGCAGGCGTATTTTCCTGGCTCAGCCTGGAACCGGTGATCCTGCAACGTTTACGTAGCTGCGGGGAACTGCCAGCGGTCTTACGGACTTCGCTTGGCATTCAACTGGCGCCCGCGCTGGTCGCTTGCAGCGCCTGGCTTAGCGTCAACGGCGGTGAGGGGGATACGTTAGCCAAAATGCTGTTCGGCTATGGTCTGCTGCAACTTCTGTTTATGCTACGTCTCATGCCATGGTACCTGTCGCAACCATTTAATGCCTCGTTCTGGAGCTTCTCGTTTGGCGTGTCGGCCCTGGCGACGACGGGCCTGCATCTGGGACACGGCAGCGAATCAGGATTTTTTCATACGCTGTCTATCCCACTGTTTATTTTTACCAATTTTATCATTGCATTATTACTGATACGTACGCTTGCTTTGCTGCTGCAGGGAAAGCTGCTTATCCGCACAGAACGTGCTGCATTACTGAAATCTGAGGATAAATGATGACTCATTGCGACGAAAACTACTTTACTAAGAAATACGATTTAACCCGTACGCATTCCGATGTTGTTGAAGCGGCAAAAGTGGTCGCGCCAGGTAAAACATTAGATCTGGGCTGCGGTAATGGTCGTAACAGCCTGTACCTTGCGGCAAACGGCTATGACGTTACCGCATGGGATAAAAACCCCATGAGCATAGCGAACCTTGAACGTATTAAAGCGGCGGAAGGACTGACCAACCTGCATGCGCAAGTCGCGGATCTTAACGCCTTACGCTTTGATGGCGAATATGATTTTATTCTTTCTACCGTTGTGCTGATGTTCCTTGAGGCTAAAACTATCCCGGGACTGATAGATAATATGCAGCGCTGCACGAAGCCAGGCGGATATAATTTAATCGTTGCGGCAATGGACACTGATGATTTCCCGTGCACTGTTGGTTTTCCGTTTGCGTTTAAAACGGGTGAATTACGCAACTATTACAGCGGGTGGGATCTGCTGAAATACAACGAAGACGTGGGTGAACTTCATCGTACGGATGAAAATGGTAATCGCATTAAACTGCGCTTTGCCACTATGCTGGCACGCAAAACTGCCTGAAGCTCCTGTGTGGGTTAACTCTCTCTGCGTTCAGCATTTTTTATGTTGAGCGCAAAGATAAAATTGTGCGGTCCTTACCATTTTTAGTGCATCCAAAATGAATCTGTTTTGCTATTCTTTTTACGCATCATTGCGAAAACTAAAGGGATCGTTTCATGCGTACTCATACTTTATTTAAAGTTGCAGTGCTTACTGGCTTGTTGGCATTATCCGGCTGTGCGTCAAAAGTGACCGAACCGGATAAATATTCTGGGTTTTTAAAAAATTACTCTGATCTGAAGGAAACGAAATCGGCAACCGGACAAACGGTACTCCGTTGGGTTGACCCGAACTACAACGAATCCAAATATGACAACATTGTATATAACCCGGTAACGTATTATCCGGTTCCTAAACCTACTACGCAGGTAGGGCAGAAGGTGCTTGATCAACTACTGACCTACACCAATACACAGTTGAAATCCGCAATCAGTAAACGTAAACCCCTGGTGACTACCCCTGGGCCACGTAGCCTGATTTTCCGCGGGGCAATTACCGGTGTAGCGACCAGTAAAGAAGGGCTGCAGTTCTACGAAGTGATCCCGGTTGCGCTGCTGGTTGCGGGAACGCAAATGGCAACGGGCCACCGTACCATGGATACCAACCTCTATTTTGAGGGTGAGTTGATTGATGCGGCGACCAATAAACCGGTTGTTAAGGTTGTACGTAAGGGTGAAGGTAAAGATCTGAACAACGAAAGCACGCCGATGGCGTTCGAAACGTTGAAGAAAGTTGTTGATGACATGGCGACGGATGCTTCCATGTTTGACGTGAACAAAAAAACACAATAAGAATGATGAACGCACCATCCTTAGATGGTGCGTTTTTTTATGCCGTCCGGCGACGATATACGAGCTTACCCATCAGCGCTTCTGGTCGGGCAAACATCACCAGGTTCCCCAGCAAAATCAATACTAATCCCACAATCGCATTTACCTGCCAGATATACCCTTCATACAATGTTGACAGCGTTAGTGCGACCAGAGGAAAAAGCAGCGTACTGTATGCGGCCTTACTGGGACCAATGCGACCGACCAGTGTGAAATAGGCGCCAAAGGCAATCACCGAACCAAAAATAGCCAGGTACAGCAGTGCGCTAAGATAGCTGAAAGTCCACTGCGGAGTGAAGTCATCGCCACGCACCAGCGCAATAGCGGCGATCAGAAATGTACCGTACAACATGGCCCAGCTATTGGTGGTCAATACTTCCAGCCCTTTTTTCTGATGGCGCAGACTTATCATGTTGCCCAATGAAAAACCAAAGGTTCCCAGAGCGCTTAAGCCGATGCCCAGCAGCAGTGAATGGTTGAACCCACTGGTGAGCAAGTCCTGCCAGAACAGGGTGACAATGCCGGTCAGACCGAGACCGGCGGCAATATAAAAGCGTACCGGCGGTTTTTGGCCGAAAAACAGAAAACTATTGACCGCATTGAACAGGACGGCCATCGAGAAAATCACCGATTCAAGGCCCGTGTTAATCCACGCCGCAGCCGTATAAAAACACCAAAAGTTAAAGCAAAAAACGCATCCGCCTTGTAACAGACAAAACAGATGGTCACGACCAGATAGTTTGCGTAATTTACCACTAACCAACAGGATTATTATCATTACCGAGCTGGCAACGGCAAAGCGCCAAAAGATAGAAACCGGCGCTGAAACCGGTCCTTGTTGCAGATAAATGGCAATCCATGTCGTCCCCCAAATCACCACCACCAGGCAGTACAATAGTGCGTTCATACAACTCTCTCTTTTTGGTCTTCAGGCGCACACTGTGTCACGTTGGGTAGCAGGGGGCTTTCATCAGATTGCGGTGGACTTGCAAAATCTTGCGCTTTTTTTCGCGCAAATGTGAAAAGGACGCTGTTAACAAAATGTAGCTGATATAGACTGAAAGCCTGCTAACTTATTTTGAATGTGATGGTATGTCTCAGCCCTACGGTGCCTTTGAAAACTTACGCAAACACAATGCCGTGCTGCACGAGTCGGTTGCGTTACATTCAGGGATCCAACTGGCGGCCTGGTCAAATAAGCGTGATACCATTACCCAGTATTGCGATCACCATACCCTCAGCTTATACATCGCCGATGGTTACGAGAGTTACCACAAGACGGCCGGCGGCTGGAAGAATGGCGGTGGGCCGGACCGTTTTTGCCTGATGCCGAAAGAGAGCGAATCCAGTTGGGATATCCGCGACGATCTTTCCTTTGTTCATCTCTATTGTACGGACGGCCATTTGCGCGAAGTGGGTGAAAAAGTCTGGGACAAAAGCCCTTATAGCTTCACGCTGGATGAGCATACGTTTGGCAGCGATCCGGGGATAACAGCGGTTTATCGTCAGTTTTTACTCGGGAATGACTGGCAACAACCGGCCAACCATCTCACGCTCAGCGCCGCGTCTTCGCTACTGCTCACGCATCTGATCCAGCATTACAGCAACGTCCAATGGCAGTTGCCCGTTGTCACCGGGGGACTTGCGCCTGCCACATTGCGCAATGTGCTGGCCTACATAGAAGCGCATCTGGCGTACCCCATTACCCTGAGCGATTTGGCAAGTGAGGCGGCGCTGAGTGAGTTCCATTTTGCCAGAATGTTTCGCCAGTCAATGAATATGGCGCCGCATCAGTACGTTATGCAACGACGTATGGTATTAGCCCAGCATCTGGTCTGTCATTCTTCCCGCAGTTTGTCGGATATTGCGATGGCTTGCGGGTTCAGTTCAGCGAGCCATTTCAGCAACCGGTTTAAGCAGGTGACGGGTAAAACGCCAACGCAGTTACGTGCGGCGAAATAAAGCAAACACCGCGTAGCACACACCTCCGGCGATCAGCCCCCAAAATGCAGGCCCAACTCCCCATAGTGTCAGGCCACTGGCAGTGACCAGAAAAGTAATGATAGCCGCATCACGCTCGGATTCATGATGTAATGCCTGGTATAAGCTGCCGCTAATCGTGCCAAGCAGCGCCAGGCCCGCCAGCATTTGGATCCAGCTTACGGGCAAGGCCGCCATCAGTCCGGTGACCGAACCGCCAAAAACCCCAGCCAAAAGATAGAAGACACCCGCCGCCGCCGCGGCTAGCCAACGTCGCGTTGCATCAGGATGCGCTTCGGGACTTTGGCAAATTGCCGCGGTTATGGCGGCAATGCAAATGGAATAGACGCCAAAAGGGGAAAACAGCAGCGCCAGCAGACCGGTAAAGACAATCAACGGTGAAACGGGTAACGCATAACCTGACGCCTTCATGGTGGCGATACCAGGAGCATTTTGTGAGGCCATGGTGACCAGAAACAGCGGGAGGGCGATGCTAAGGCTGTGGGCAAATGAAAAATGCGGGGCAATAAACTCGGGTAACACTGGAGATAAACTTACCTCATTAGTGACAATGTCACCTTTTATCAGCGCGATGATTATACCTATCAGCATCGCGGCGATTGTCGCATACCGTGGGGCAATGACTTTAAACGCTAACCATGCCACCAGCATGCTACCGCATAAGATAAGCTCACTATTAAGGCTACTGAACGCCTGCAGGCCAAAGCGTAGCAGGATCCCGGCCAGCATGGCTGACGCCAGCGAGTGGGGGATTATTTTCATCAGTCGGGCAAAGAGTCCGGTTACGCCGCACAGCACAATTAAGGCGTTAGCCACGATGAAAATACCGATCGCGTCCTGAATCGTTACCCCTTGCAGGCCCGTAACCAGCAGTGCGGCGCCAGGCGTTGACCATGCAGTGAGAACAGGGGCGCGATACCATAATGTCAGCGCCAGCGTACTAACGCCCATCGCTATTCCCAGCGCGGTCATCCAACCCGCAATTTGCCCTGTCGTCGCACCTGCGGCCACTGCCGCTTGCCAGATAATGGCTGCCGAACTGGCATAACCGACCAGCACCGCGACAAAACCTGATAGCACGGTAGGCAGAGGGATTGAAAATGTGCGCATAGCAACTCCGTGTGCGTTATAACGGTCATCCACTGTAGCACTGTGCGTTATAGCGTACAAGTGCTAAGCTGTAGCCTTGAGAAGGAAGGGCGAAGGAGGAGAAACATGGATAATTTAACTCACTATCTGGCGACGACGCTCAGAACGCTGCGCCACCAGCGGGAATGGAGCCTCTCGCGTCTGGCGGAGGAAACCGGCGTGTCAAAAGCGATGCTGGGGCAGATTGAGCGCAATGAATCCAGCCCTACAGTGGCGACATTGTGGAAGATCGCCACCGGGCTGAATGTCCCATTTTCAACGTTTATTTCGCCTCCTGAGTCAGACGGCACGCCGTCTTTCGATCCCCAACACCAGGCGATGGTCGTCACGCCGCTGTTCCCATGGGATCCTCAGTTGTGTTTCGATCACTTTTCGATACTGCTGGCGCCCGGCGCGCTTAGTGAATCCACGCCACACGAAAGCGGTGTTATAGAGCACGTAGTGGTGATTAGTGGACTGCTGGATATGTGCATTGATGGTCTATGGCGTACCATTAAAGCCGGTGAAGGTGTCCGTTTTGCCGGCGATACGGCCCATAGTTACCGTAACAGCGGTGAACAAACGGTTCACTTTCATTCGCTGATCCATTACCCGCGCAGTTGATCGGGAAAACTATTCCGAAATGCCGCGCTTGTGACTACAATAGCCGCCATTTTTACCGCTTGTGGATGGTAACAACTGTATGCGCCAGCAACCTCATCACCTTGAATTGTTAAGCCCGGCTCGGGATACCGCCATTGCGCGCGAAGCCATTCTGCACGGCGCAGACGCCGTTTACATTGGCGGACCGGGATTTGGCGCGCGTCATAACGCCAGCAACAGCCTGAAAGATATCGCCGAACTGGTGCCATTCGCTCATCGCTTCGGGGCGAAAATCTTTGTGACGCTGAATACGATTTTGCACGATGATGAACTGGAGCCCGCACAGCGATTAATTACCGATCTGTACCAGACCGGTGTTGATGCTCTGATTGTGCAGGATATGGGGATTCTGGAGCTGGATATTCCCCCCATTGAGCTGCATGCCAGCACGCAGTGTGATATTCGCAGCGTCGAGAAGGCGAAGTTTCTGTCTGATGTCGGATTTACCCAGATTGTCCTGGCGCGGGAACTGAGCCTTGAGCAAATTAACGCCATCCACCAGGCCACGGACGCGACCATTGAATTTTTCATTCACGGTGCGTTGTGCGTTGCCTATTCAGGTCAGTGTTATATTTCACATGCGCAAACCGGACGTAGCGCTAACCGCGGCGACTGTTCCCAGGCCTGCCGTCTGCCGTATACCCTGAAAGACGATCAGGGGCGCGTGGTGTCCTATGAAAAACACCTGCTGTCGATGAAAGATAACGATCAGACCGCCAACCTGGGCGCGTTGATTGATGCAGGCGTGCGCTCTTTCAAAATCGAAGGGCGCTACAAAGACATGAGCTATGTGAAGAATATTACCGCGCATTATCGTCAGATGCTCGACGCCATCATTGAAGATCGCGGCGACCTTGCCCGTTCATCAGCCGGACGCACCGAACATTTCTTTACCCCCTCCACGGAAAAAACCTTCCATCGCGGTAGCACCGATTATTTTGTCAATGCGCGTAAGGGCGATATCGGCGCGTTTGACTCGCCAAAATTCATTGGTCTGCCGGTTGGTGAAGTCCTGAAGGTCGCGAAAGATCATCTGGATGTTGAGGTCACCGAGCCGCTGGCGAACGGCGATGGTCTGAACGTGTTAATCAAGCGTGAGGTGGTTGGTTTCCGTGCCAATACCGTTGAAAAAACGGGGCACAATCGATATCGGGTGTGGCCGAATGAAATGCCAGCCGATTTGCACAAAGTGCGTGCGCATCATCCGCTGAACCGTAATCTCGATCATAACTGGCAGCAGGCGTTAACCAAAACCTCCAGCGAACGTCGTATCGCGGTTGATATTGAACTGGGCGGCTGGCAGGAGCAGTTGATCCTGACGCTCACCAGTGAAGAGGGGGTGAGCATCACGCATACGCTGGACGGCCACTTTGACGAAGCGAACAATGCGGAAAAAGCGTTGAGCAACCTGCAGGATGGTCTGTCCAAACTTGGACAAACGCTTTATTACGCCCGCGATATTCAGGTTAATCTGCCGGGGGCGCTGTTTGTGCCAAACGGTCAACTTAATCAACTGCGACGTGAAGCTGTCGATATGCTGGATGCGGCGCGTTTGCAAAACTATCAGCGCGGCAGTCGCAAACCGGTGTCACAGCCGGCGCCGGTGTATCCACAAACGCATCTGAGCTTCCTGGCAAACGTCTACAACCATAAAGCGCGTGAGTTTTATCACCGCTATGGCGTTCAGTTGATTGATGCGGCCTATGAAGCGCATGAAGAAAAGGGCGATGTGCCGGTGATGATCACCAAACATTGTCTGCGTTTTGCGTTTAACCTGTGTCCAAAACAGGCGAAAGGAAACATCAAGAGCTGGAAAGCGACACCGATGCAGTTGGTAAACGGCGATGAAGTTCTGACGCTGAAATTTGATTGCCGACCGTGCGAAATGCATGTAATCGGCAAGATGAAACATCACATTCTGAAAATGCCGTTGCCGGGCAGCATCGTCGCTTCCGTCAGTCCCGAAGAACTGATGAAAACATTGCCAAAGCGTAAACCTTAACCCTGGTGAGTATCAGGTTTGCGTGATTTTTGCCAGTAATGATGTTCGCGAAGATCGGCGGCGGATTCTTCCGCCGTCACGCGCAGTTCATCGCTGTCGGCGGTGTGCCGTAATACGTGATCGGCATCCTGCACCTGGAGATACTCGTGTCCCTGATTGGTTGCGAGAAGTTGACCCGAAAAAAGCGCGCTGGCCAGCAATAACACCGTTAACCCTTTCTTAAACATCATGAACCCTCTTGTATGTTAGCAGCGGAAGTGGCGATAATTTCGCCAGGTGACTATTCAATATTTTAATCGGGGAAATGGCAATCTCTGTTTTGCCAATGAGATGTTTTTTGCATTTTTGTTTGGTCAACGTTGGGATTTGTTACAACCGGGTAGTATTGCGCTGCCCGGTTGTTTTCAGGGAGGGTATCAGGACTTAAAGCCAGCAGCCGTCATCAGTAAACGAAAGAACATACCGACGGCGGCCAGGGCCAGCACGCTGCCGCCCCAGAGGATCACCAGCCACATCAGGCGTTTCCAGATTGATTGTTGCATCAATGATACCCCTCACCATGTTGAACTTTGCCGCGGAAAACGTAGTAGCTCCAGAAGGTATACACCAGGATTATCGGGATAATCAGTAGTGCGCCAACCAACATAAAGCCCTGACTTTGCGCAGGCGCTGCCGCCTGCCAGAGCGTAATGGACGGCGGAATGATATGCGGCCATATGCTGATCCCCAGACCGCTGAACCCAAGGAAGATCAATCCCAGTGTCAAAACAAAGGGCAGTGCATGGCTGTGCTGTTGGTCCAGCGAGCGCCACAACCACATGCTGATCAACACCACCAGCAGCGGAACCGGCATCAGGAACCACAGGTTAGGCAGGCTAAACCAGCGCTCGGCAATCGCACTGTGCGCCAGCGGCGTCCATAGGCTGATAATGGCGATAACAACCAGCATCGCCAGCAGCAGTTTTTTGGCCACGCGGCGCATTTTATCCTGCAACGGATTTTCGCTTTTCATCACCAGCCATGTGGCCCCCAGCAGGGCGTAAGCCACGACCAGGCCAACACCGCAGAACAGCGTGAACGGGGTCAGCCAGTCGAAAGGGCCGCCGCTGTAGCTGCGTCCGGTGACAGAAAATCCGTTAAGCACGGCACCTACCACGATGCCCTGAGTGAATGTCGCCAGAATTGAACCGCCGAGAAAAGCTTTATCCCAGAATGGTCGATGTGCCGGCGTGGCATTGAAGCGAAACTCAAAAGCGACGCCGCGAAAAATCAGGCCGAGCAGCATCAGGGTGAGCGGGATCGTCAGCGCATCGACAATCACCGCATAGGCCAGGGGGAAAGCGCCGAATAGTCCGGCTCCGCCCAGTACCAGCCACGTTTCATTGCCGTCCCACACGGGGGCGACGCTATTCACCATCACATCACGGTCATCTGCATCCTGAATTGCAGGAAACAAAATGCCGATACCGAGATCGAAACCGTCCATCACGATATACATCAACGTGGCGAACACGATAATGACAAACCAGATAACTGATAAATCGATACCCATTAGCGGTGAGCCTCCGGTTGAGAATCGAGAACTGCAGCAGAAAGCGGTCGTGCAGGCGTGCCGGATGGCGGCGTTGACGGTTCATGTTCCTGTGGCCCTTTACGGATCAGGCGGATCATGTAGCTGTAACCGACGCCAAACACGGAGCTGTACACCACAAAGAATGACAGCAAGCTGATGCTCATATGTAAATCGCCATGCGCGGAAACGGCATCCGCGGTACGTTGCAGACCGTAGACCACCCACGGTTGACGGCCAACTTCAGTGGTTACCCAGCCAGCCAGAATGGCAATCAGACCGGAGGGCCCCATCCATAATGCAAAACGCAGGAAAGGACGTGAGGTGTATAGCCGCTGCTTGTAACGTAGCCGCAGGGCGATCGCGCCCAGCAGGATCATCAGCATGCCTAGCCCTGCCATAATGCGAAACGACCAGAACACCATGGTTGAATTGGGCCGGTCTTCTTTAGGAAACTCTTTTAAGGCCGGGACTTGTTTATCCAGGCTGTGGGTCAGGATCAGACTGCCCAGCGCTGGGATTTCCAGTCCATAGCGGGTACGCTCCTGTTCCATATCCGGCCAGCCGAACAGCAATAGCGGAGTGGGTTCACCGGGCGGATTTTCCCAGTGTCCTTCAATCGCCGCAATTTTTGCCGGCTGGTGTTTCAGCGTATTCAAACCGTGCATATCACCAATCAATGCCTGGAGCGGGGCGACGATTAATGTCATCCACAGCGCCATCGAAAACATAGCGCGAATAGCCGGCGTATTATTTCCGCGCAGCAAATGCCACGCCGCAGAAGCGGCGACAAATAACGCGCTGCTGAGGAAGGCGGCAACGGACATATGCAGCAAACGATAAGGGAATGAAGGATTGAAAATAACGGCGAACCAGTCGACGGGAACAACCTGACCATTAACGATTTCATAGCCTTGCGGCGTCTGCATCCAGCTGTTGGAGGCGAGGATCCAGAAGGTAGAAATAATGGTACCCAACGCAACCATACAGGTCGCGAAGAAGTGCAGGCCTGGCCCCACGCGATTCCAGCCGAACAGCATTACGCCCAGGAAACCCGCTTCGAGGAAAAAGGCGGTTAATACTTCATAGGTCAGCAGCGGTCCGGTGATGCTCCCGGCGAACTCGGAAAAACCACTCCAGTTGGTGCCGAATTGATAGGCCATCACCAGCCCGGAAACCACACCCATACCAAAGTTTACGGCGAATATTTTCGACCAGAAATGATATAGCGAGCGCCAGGTGGGATTTTTCGTTTTTAGCCACAGCCCTTCGAGCACTGCCAGATAACTGGCGAGGCCGATGGTAATGGCCGGAAAGATAATGTGGAAGGATACCGTAAACGCGAACTGGATCCTCGCCAGGTGAAACGCGTCAAGACCGAACATGCTTAACTCCGCAGGCAAAATTGATTTGGCGCAATTCTAAGCCTGGGAAGCAATGGAGGGCAGAAACAGAACAGTTCTTTTTAACCATAACAGTTGTCGCTCTGTTATAGGTTGGCCTGGCTGATATGAAATCTGGAAGCTGGATTCCTGTTATTAAATAGCGTCCTCCCCACGCTAGTGATTTTGCGTTATTAATAGCAACACAATCAAAAAAGTAATCATAAATGTTTACTTTGTGCATATAATAGACGACAGGGAGGCGCAGTGAAGCAAAGTGAGTTCAGACGCTGGCTTGAATCTCAGGGAGTTAAAGTTACAAACGGCTCAAATCATCTGAAGTTGAGGTATCAGGGAAGGCGTAGCGTTATGCCCAGGCATCCTGGTGATGAGATAAAAGAGGCCCTGCGGAAAGCGATCCAAAAGCAGCTTGGCTTACAGTAATCATCATCTCTATAAGGCTGACTATATGAGAAATTTTGAGAAAATTATGCGTTATCCCGTTAATCTAATACCCGCCGTGGAAGGTGGGTTCATGGTGTCTTTTCCGGATATTCCTGAAGCATTGACTCAGGGAGAAACTCGCCATGATGCTTTGCAGGCTGCGCAGGCCGCATTGGTCACCGCTTTTGAATTCTATTTCGACGATAACGAACCGATTCCTTTGCCTTCAGCGGTTGCCGCTGGCGCTGACTATGTGGAAATACCACTGAGCGTTGCGTCTAAGGTTCTGTTGTTAAATGCCTTCCTTGAATCGAATATTACCCAGCAGGAGTTGGCAAACAGGATCGGCAGGCCTAAGCAGGAAATCACCCGTTTATTCGATTTAAAGCACGCGACAAAAATTGATGCTGTGCAGATAGCTGCCCGCGCTTTAGGAAAAGAACTGTCAGTAACGATGTTGTAAAACTGTTAACCATAACAGTTATAAAAAATATCTTGATTATGTAAACTGATATATATAGTGGTTGTCACCAACACCGGTAATCAGGACGAAAGATGAAAAAGTACCAGCGACTGGCAGAGCAAATTCGCGATCAAATCGCGTCTGGCGTATGGCAACCCGGCGATCGTCTGCCTTCATTGCGTGAGCAGGTGGTCAGTAGCGGGATGAGTTTTATGACCGTTGGCCACGCATATCAGTTGCTGGAAAGCCAGGGGCGGATTATTGCCCGGCCCCAGTCGGGTTATTATGTTGCCGCGCGCCCTGAACGTCATTCTGCAGCACCTCAGGTGCAGGTGATGCGCGACGAAGCGGTGGATATCAACACCTACATTTTTGATATGCTGCAGGCCAGCCGGGATGCGTCAGTAATGCCATTTGCCTCCGCATTCCCTGACCCGCGTCTGTTTCCCCTTCAGCAGTTAAACCGCTCGCTGGCGCAGGTGAGTAAAACGGCCACGGCTATGAGCGTGATTGAAAACCTGCCGCCGGGGAATCATGAGTTGCGCCATGCCATTGCCCGTCGCTATGCCCAACAGGGGATGACCATTTCACCTGACGAAATTGTGATCACCACCGGTGCGCTTGAAGCTCTCAACCTGAGTCTGCAGGCGGTCACCGAACCGGGGGACTGGGTGATTGTCGAAAACCCCTGTTTCTATGGCGCATTGCAGGCACTGGAGCGATTACGTCTGAAGGCGCTGTCTGTTGCCACTGATGTCAAAGAGGGGATCGATCTGGCCGCGCTGGAGCAGGCGTTGCAGGAGTACCCGGTAAAAGCGTGCTGGTTGATGACCAACAGCCAAAATCCGCTGGGGTTTACGCTCAGCGCAGAGAAAAAAGCGCATCTGGTCGCATTACTGGAGAAATATCATGTGATGCTGATTGAAGATGATGTTTATAGCGAACTTTACTTTGGCCGGGAAAAACCGCTCCCCGCTAAAGCCTGGGATCGCAGCGATAGCGTTCTGCATTGTTCATCATTTTCAAAATGCCTGGTGCCCGGATTTCGCATTGGCTGGGTGGCGGCAGGGAAACATGCCCGGCGCATTCAGCGACTCCAGCTGATGAGCACCTTATCCACCAGTTCTCCCATGCAGCTTGCACTCGTCGACTATCTGTCAACCCGACGCTATGACGCGCATTTGCGTCGTTTACGCCGTCAGCTTGCGGAACGCAAACAGCAGGCCTGGCAAACGCTACTGCGCCATCTTCCGGCGGAGGTCAAAATTCACCACAACGACAGCGGCTATTTTCTGTGGCTCGAACTGCCGGAACCGCTGGATGCGGGAGAGCTCAGTACGCAAGCGCTGGCGCACCACATCAGCATTGCACCGGGAAAAATGTTCTCAACCTCGGGGAGCTGGACACGTTTCTTTCGCTTTAATACCGCATGGCACTGGGGAGAACGCGAGGAACTGGCGGTGAAACAGCTTGGAAAATTAATTCGCGACATGATGAAATAAAATGTAACGCGCTATTCAATATAAAAGAATAGTGCGTTCTTATTTTCGAAATAGAGAATACCGAACCCTGATGTTATTTATATCGGGTGCTACCATACAAAAAATCAATAGTTCTAACTATTGCCACCTCTGCACCTAACTCCTTGTCTATACTCCAGAAGATTAAAACACCCAGTCTGCATCAGTAGCGTAATGAGCGTTAGCTCACAACCTGATTAAATTTCCTTGCGCCAGCAGGAACGCTTAGCACACCCCGACTATTTTTAGGAAAGGACATATATTTACGGCAAGGCTGCCGCTCAATATTTTTTAGACAGGAGTAAGATGTTATGAGCAAGCAATTTGCCCTCAGTAGCCTGTGTGCGCTCAGTATGACGCTGATGACTGCACAGGCAGCCGAACCCCCGACATCATTAGATAAACCAGAAGGCCGCCTGGATATTATTGCCTGGCCGGGTTATATCGAACGCGGACAAACCGATAAACAATATGACTGGGTCTCGCAGTTTGAGAAAGATACCGGCTGCGCGGTCAATGTGAAAACGGCGGCCACATCGGATGAGATGGTCAGCCTGATGGCAAAAGGCGGCTACGACCTGGTGACCGCGTCCGGTGACGCTTCACTGCGTCTGATTATGGGTAAACGCGTGCAGCCGATTAACACCGCGCTGATCCCAAACTGGAAAACTATCGATCCACGCGTGGTGAAAGGCGAGTGGTTTAACGTTGGCGGAAAAGTATATGGCACCCCGTATCAGTGGGGACCAAACTTGCTGATGTATAACACCAAAACCTTCCCAACGCCGCCGGATAGCTGGAACGTGGTGTTTGTTGAACAAAAACTCGAGGATGGAAAAAGCAATAAAGGACGCGTGCAAGCCTATGATGGTCCGATCTATATTGCCGATGCCGCGTTATTCGTTAAAGCCACCCAGCCGCAATTAGGCATCACCGATCCCTACCAACTCACCGAACAACAGTACCAGGCGGTTATCAAAGTCCTGAGCGATCAACATGCGCTAATTCATCGTTATTGGCACGATACCACTGTGCAAATGAGTGACTTCAAAAACGAAGGCGTGGTGGCATCCAGCGCCTGGCCTTATCAGGCTAACGCCCTGAAAGCCGAAGGGCAGCCTGTTGCCACGGTTTTCCCAAAAGAAGGAGTTACCGGCTGGGCTGACACCACCATGCTGCACAGTGCAGCGAAACACCCGGTGTGCGCTTACAAATGGATGAACTGGTCATTAACCCCGAAAGTACAGGGCGACGTAGCGGCCTGGTTTGGTTCTCTGCCAGTGGTGCCTGAAGGATGTAAAGCCAGCCCGCTGCTGGGTGAAAAGGGCTGTGAAACCAACGGTTATAGCTACTTTGACAAAATCGCTTTCTGGAAAACGCCAATTGCGGAAGGCGGCAAATTCGTTCCTTACAGTCGCTGGACGCAGGATTACATCGCCATTATGGGCGGTCGTTAATTCCGCTGGGGGTTTTATGACGTACGCAGTAGAGTTTCATAACGTCTCGCGTCTGTACGGGGATGTTCGTGCAGTCGATGGAGTGAGTATTGCGATTAACGACGGGGAGTTTTTCTCAATGCTGGGGCCATCCGGCTCCGGCAAGACCACCTGCCTGCGTCTGATTGCCGGGTTCGAGCAGCTTTCAGGCGGCGCAATCACCATTTTTGGAAAACAGGCCAGCGAATTGCCCCCCTGGGAGCGGGACGTCAATACGGTATTTCAGGACTATGCGCTATTCCCACATATGTCGATCCTCGACAACGTCGCTTACGGGCTGATGGTCAAAGGGATTGATAAAAAACAGCGTCACGCCAAAGCCCGTGAGGCGCTTGATAAAGTCGCACTCGGTTTTGTTCATGAGCGCAAACCGTCACAGCTTTCCGGCGGACAACGTCAGCGCGTGGCGATTGCCAGGGCGCTGGTCAATGAACCACGCGTTCTGCTGTTGGATGAGCCGCTCGGGGCGTTGGATCTTAAGTTGCGCGAACAGATGCAATTAGAGCTGAAGAAGTTACAGCAATCTCTCGGTATCACCTTCATTTTTGTCACTCACGATCAGGGCGAAGCGCTGTCGATGTCTGACCGTGTGGCGGTGTTTAATAACGGTCGTATCGAACAGGTGGATTCTCCGCGTGAACTGTACATGCGTCCACGGACACCGTTTGTGGCGAGCTTCGTCGGGACGTCCAATGTCTTTGATGTCACGATGTCAGCGAACGTTTGCGGGCTACAGGGAATGTTTTCCCTGCGTCCGGAACACATTCGGTTGAATGATGCCGGGGGAGACGTCCAGGCTCCGGGCGTTATCCAGGCGGTGCAGTACCAGGGCGCGGCGACACGGTTTGAACTGAAACTGGCTGGCGGTGAAAAATTACTGGTGAGCCAGGCGAACCTGACGGGAGAAATGCTGCCGTCAACGCTGTCACCGGGTCAGCAGGTGATGGCATCGTGGTCACGCGACGTGATGGTGCCGTTGGTTGAGGAGAGGTGAATGGCTATGAACGTCTTACATTCGCCATCGCAACCGACAAATCTGAACAAGATTTCCGGTTTCTTCTGGCGTAACCCGGGGCTGGGGCTGTTTTTACTGCTTCTCGGGCCGCTGATGTGGTTTGGCATCGTCTACTTTGGCTCACTGCTGACGCTGTTGTGGCAAGGTTTTTATACCTTCGACGATTTCACCATGTCGGTCACGCCGGACCTGACGCTGGCGAATCTGCAGGCGCTGTTTAATCCCGCCAACTACGACATCATTTTGCGTACCCTGACGATGGCGATAGCGGTCACCATTGTCAGCGCGATTCTGGCGTTTCCGATGGCGTGGTATATGGCGCGCTATACCAGCGGCAAAATGAAAGCCTTTTTTTACATTGCGGTGATGCTGCCGATGTGGGCCAGTTACATTGTTAAAGCCTACGCGTGGACGTTACTGTTGGCGAAAGACGGTGTGGCGCAGTGGTTTTTAACCCATCTTGGGCTGGAGCCGCTGCTGCTTTCGTTCCTGACGCTACCTGCTGTCGGCGGCAATACGTTGTCGACCTCAGGGTTAGGGCGCTTTCTGGTGTTCGTTTACATCTGGTTGCCGTTTATGATCCTCCCGGTACAGGCCGCATTGGAGAGGCTTCCGCCGTCACTGTTACAGGCTTCCGCTGATTTGGGCGCGCGCCCGCGTCAAACCTTCCGCTATGTGGTTCTTCCGCTGGCAATACCCGGTATCGCGGCGGGATCTATCTTTACTTTCTCTCTGACGTTGGGCGATTTTATCGTGCCGCAACTGGTGGGACCGCCGGGGTATTTCATCGGCAACATGGTGTATTCGCAACAAGGGGCGATCGGCAATATGCCGATGGCGGCGGCATTTACTCTGGTGCCGATTGTGTTAATCGCACTGTATCTGGCGTTCGTGAAGCGTCTGGGAGCTTTCGATGCACTCTGAACGCGCACCCTGGTTACTCAAACTGGCGGCATGGGGCGGGGTTATTTTCCTGCACTTTCCCATCCTCATCATCGCCACCTATGCTTTTAATACTGAGGAGGCTGCTTTTAGTTTTCCACCGCAGGGGTTGACGCTGAAGTGGTTTAGCGTTGCGGCGCAGCGTAGCGATATTCTGGAGTCTGTGACGTTGTCACTTAAAATCGCTGCGTTGTCGACGGCTATTGCTCTCGTTCTGGGGACGCTGGCCGCTGCCGCGCTGTGGCGCAGGGACTTTTTTGGCAAGAGTGCAATATCGCTGTTGCTGCTGTTGCCAATCGCGTTACCGGGGATCATCACCGGTCTGGCGCTGTTGACGGCGTTTAAAACCATCAACCTGGAACCGGGTTTTCTCACGATCGTGGTGGGGCATGCGACGTTTTGCGTGGTGGTGGTGTTCAACAACGTTGTGGCGCGTTTTCGCCGTACCTCATGGAGTCTGGTTGAAGCGTCTATGGATCTTGGCGCCAACGGCTGGCAAACCTTTCGTTACGTGGTGCTGCCGAACCTGGCATCAGCACTGCTGGCGGGCGGAATGCTGGCGTTTGCCTTGTCATTTGATGAAATCATCGTGACAACGTTCACCGCCGGACATGAAAGAACACTTCCTTTGTGGCTGCTCAATCAACTGGGTCGTCCACGGGATGTGCCTGTCACCAACGTTGTGGCATTGCTGGTAATGCTGGTGACTACACTGCCAATTTTAGGGGCCTGGTGGCTAACGCGTGAAGGCGACACTCTCGCCGGAAACGGTAAATAAACGACGATATGGGAAATTGCTATGCAACATCAATTACTGATTAATGGCGAGCTGGTCAACGGTGAAGGTGAAAAGCAGCCAGTCTATAACCCTGCAACTGGTGAATGCATTCTGGAGATTGCCGAGGCCTCAGCCACGCAGGTTGATGCCGCGGTCCGTGCGGCCGACAGTGCCTTTGCCAGTTGGGGACAAACCACACCGAAAGTACGTTCCGAGTTACTGCTGAAACTGGCGGATGCTATCGCGGATAACGCGCAAACCTTCGCTGAGCTGGAATCGCTCAACTGCGGTAAGCCGCTGCACTGTGTGCTCAACGATGAAATTCCGGCCATCGTCGATGTTTTCCGCTTCTTCGCCGGGGCGGCCCGCACCCTGCAAGGACAGGCCGCCGGAGAGTATCTGGAAGGGCATACGTCAATGATTCGCCGGGATCCGCTGGGCGTGGTCGCCTCTATTGCCCCGTGGAACTATCCGCTGATGATGGCGGCGTGGAAACTGGCTCCGGCGCTGGCGGCGGGGAACTGCGTGGTGATTAAACCGTCGGAAATTACCCCATTGACGGCGCTTAAACTGGCCGAGTTTGCCAAAGATATTTATCCGGCAGGCGTTGTCAACGTGCTGTTTGGCCGTGGAAAAACCGTGGGCGATCCGCTGACCGGACATGAAAAGGTCCGCATGGTTTCATTGACCGGCTCTATTGCCACTGGCGAACACATTATCCAGCATACCGCGTCTTCAATTAAGCGCACACATATGGAACTGGGCGGCAAAGCCCCGGTCATCATTTTTGATGATGCGGATCTGGATGCGGTAGTGAGCGGCGTGCGAACCTTTGGTTATTACAACGCCGGACAAGACTGTACCGCCGCTTGTCGAATCTATGCCCAGAAAGGCATTTATGACGCGTTGGTTGAGAAACTTGGCGCCGCGGTTGCCAGCCTGAAAATTGGCGCGCCGAACGACGAATCGACGGAGCTGGGACCGGTAAGCTCGCAGGCACATCTTGATCGCGTGGCCAAAGCGGTCGATGAGGCCAAAGCCCTGGGGCATATCAAGGTTATCACCGGTGGTAAAAAAGTGGACGGCGCAGGCTACTACTTTGCCCCAACGCTGCTGGCCGGGGCGAAGCAAGAAGATGCCATCGTGCAGCGGGAAGTTTTTGGTCCGGTGGTCAGCGTGACCGTATTTGATGATGAAGACCAGGTGCTGGCGTGGGCGAATGATTCGAAATACGGACTGGCATCTTCTGTCTGGACCCGGGACGTCGGCCGCGCGCATCGGTTCAGTGCTCGTCTGCAATATGGTTGCACCTGGGTCAATACCCACTTCACGCTGGTCAGCGAGATGCCGCACGGTGGGCAAAAACAGTCTGGTTATGGCAAAGATATGTCGGTGTACGGGCTCGAGGATTACACGATTGTTCGCCATGTCATGATCAAGCATGAGTAACAATTTAGGCGTGAACACCTAATGAGGCACGGATAGCTAAAAATTAGCAAACGGGTCTCTATACTATTCGCGCCACTGGCCTCGTCGCCATCGGACGGCGGTAAGTTGGAAATATCCGCGAGGTCAGGCTAATTGATACGACAAAGCCCCAGCTTAACGCCGGGGCTTTGTGCTTTCAGGTATACCGTCCAGTTATCTGCGGCGGTAGCTGCAAAGCCAGGCAAGTAGCGCACAGACGCTCAGCACCAGCCCCAGTTGTTGCACCATACCAGCCAATCCCAGCATCATTCCCAGCAACAGGTAATAGCTTAACCCGAACAAAGCACCAGCGGCCCCGGCTTGTTCATGATAGCGGCGCAGTGCCTGGCTCAATACATTGGGAATGGCGATACCATAGGCCAGTACCACCCCAAACACCGGTATCAGGATCCATTCAGTATGCTGTAGCCACCACGCCGCCAGACCTGAGAACATGGCCAGCACACAGGCATGACGTACCAGCTGTTGCGGCGTCAGACCTGTCGTTAACAGACGCCGATTCAACAGGCTTCCCGACAGCGAAGCAAGCGCAAGTAACACCCCCGTCCAGCCAAAGGCTCTGGAACTCCATCCCAACTGCCTGAAAAGAAATGGCACCAGACTGTAATAGCTAAACAGCATGGTATTTAACAGGGCGACCAGCATAGCATTTTTCCACAGCTCATCGTCCCGAGCCATGCGGGGCAGGAGCACAGCCATCCGCGGGCGGATCGTATTCTCCGGCCTTGTTTCCGGCAAACGGGTTGCTGCCAGTATGAGCAGTAATATCGCCAGCAAAACAAGAGCAACGAATACACCGATATGACCATACAGGCTTACCAGCCAACCTCCGCTTAGCAGGCCGAAAACCGGACTCAGGGCCAGCGCAGCCCCCATCACGGAAAAGATGCGGGATAGCGTGGTTGATTCATAACAGTCCCTCAATATGGTTTGTACCACGACTGACCCGGCAGCCGCTCCGATGGCTGACACCATCCGCGCCATCAGCAACACGTTGAAATTGGTGGCAACAATGGCCAATGCACAACCTGTGCCGTAGCAGATTAGTCCTGCCAGCATCGCCCGCCGTCGTCCGATACTGTCGCTCAGCCAGCCCCACATCGCCACACCGACGGCGAAGGCCACAAAGTAAACGGAGAGTGTTTGAGCTGCACGTTCACTGCTTATGTGAAAAGCGGTAGCGATACCTGGCAATGCCGGGCTGTAAATGGTTTCCACCAGTTGCGGAAACATTATCAGCAGAGTGAGCAGCCAAAGCGGCGGACGACGAAGAATATTCATAGCAATATCCGAAGAGACCGAAAACAGGCGGGAATTATTGCTGAAAGGGGGCTGTCTTATTACTATTATCAGGACTTTATATATCAAATATCGGACAGATAATGAAAATTGCCCCCGATGAAATTTTCGATGCGGATAGCTTTGATAACCCGGTAATTGGGATTGCCGCCGATATGGGCGTACACGATTCCGGACGCCATAGCCACCTTCGTCATCAACTCCTTTTTTCGGCGGCGGGGAGCATCACGATTGAACTGGAGCAGGCCCTGTGCCTGCTGCCGCCACGGCGTGCGGTCTGGATTCCGGCCGGTACGGTTCATCGCGCCATCATGCGTGGCGTAATGGCTTATCGTTCTTTGTACTTTTCATCCTCGCTACCGTTATCCGATCTGCCCATGCATATCGTCGAGGTTAATCCACTTTTTTTCGAAGTCATAGAACGCATGGCCTTTTGGTCATGGGATATGCCTGCGGTGCAACAGGCCAGCCTCATCACCGTTTTTTGTGAGGAATTGCGGGCCGCGCGTAGTGAAAACTGGACATTACAATTTCCCTCAGATCCACGGCTGGACGTATGGCTTGAGCAATTACGCATGGGGGCGTTGCCACCGCGACTGAATCAGTTGTCCCAACGGGTTGGGGCGTGTGAGAAGACCATCAGCCGGATCTTCATCAGAGATACCGGGATGAATTATCAGCACTGGCGGCAGCAATTTAGACTGTTAAAAGCCATGGAAATGCTGGCTGACGGGAGTCCTGGTAGTCAGGTGGCGCAACATCTGGAATTTGTCAGTGACAGTGCTTTTATTGCATTTTTCCGTCAGCATACCCGCACCACGCCAGCCCGCTTTACAGGCAAATAATGCCGCAGAAGGATTAGGGATATTACATCCTAAGGATGATTTACCGGATGAAGGTAGAGTGGGAAGATCGTTGGCTAATGGCAGAGAGAAAACCCTCTCTGCCAGTGGACGCTGCAATTAATTCAGAAGAGTCACATCAAGCAAACCAGCCGAACCTTGCGGAAATCAGACTGAAAAGTCCTACAGCAGCAAATATATTTATCAGCACCACAGTTTTACTGGAAACATTCATTTGTGCCACCTTTCGTTTTAACCCCTATGGGTATAGTACGGGTTATAACTATCCGCAATAGTACGAATTCTGAACATAATGAAAACGGGTTGTTTTACCGCCGTTTCTCTTAAAATAATTAATAAAACTTGATGTGAGTCATGAAAAAGAGCATATTGCGCGCGATTTCACCTTCCGGCCAGGATGCCTTACATGTCTCTGTACCAAAAAATGTTGGTCTTTTATGCGGTGATGGCCGCTATCACGGCAATCATCACCTGGTTTCTGTCACGCGAGAAAAAGCGGATTCGTTTTCTCAGCGCGGTATTAGTCGGGGCGACCTGGCCAATGAGCTTTCCCGTCGCGCTGATGTTTTCACTTTTCTGATGAGGCCGTTTCAGCAGGAAAGCAGGGCATCTAAACGTTTTTTGTCGACTTCAGTAACATCCTGTGGGTGCTGATATCCCACGTTCTCATTCGCGCGGGTGTACAAAGCAACCAGCCAGTCGTAAACATAGCGGCTTGCGCCGTGCGAGGGCTGTTCTTCCAGTTTGGCCAGGCGCGACATCGGTTGTTGCTTTGGCGCGCTAAAAATAGCTGCGCCTTTTTGGATCCTGCTGGCAGGGCGCTGTTCCTCAGCAACGTTGCTAAATCCAAGCCAGGTAATAAAATCCCCAATATCGGCATGTAGCTGCGCCGCACAGACGTTTTCGCGCTGCATCATGCGCTGTAAGCGTTGCGGCATCTCCAGGCGATAACTGGTGGTCACAAGAATGTCAGCCACCTGCCTTAGCGTACGAGGATCGAGGCCTAAACGGCGCGCATTATTTTCATCGCGACACCACTGACGTACGTGATTAACCCACATTTTGTGTGCCAGATAACCAGTTTCTTTGCTCTCCGGCGAGTGCGGTATGTCACGCACTTCAGCAAACAGGTCGATCTCTTCATTAAATAGCCCGTTCACCTGTTCCTCGCGCGGCTGATGAACACGCAGCAGCGATTCAAAGAGGCGCATTGGCGGCAGTAACCCCTCCAGTAGCTCGCCATGTTTTGCCGCCTGGGATTGTAACTGGCGGATCACCGACTCGCTGCTACCTGACTCATCATCGCGGGTATTAATCCAACTCATCAGCGTTTCGCGGATGCGCTGTTGGTGCTGTTCGCGCAGAGAGGTCAGCCTGGCCTGACGCTGTTGTGGTGAAGTCGCCTGAGTCAGCCATTCGACAAGGCGTTGTAAGCTGTGGTTATCCAGCGCCTGCAGCGTACCCCAGTGCAGTCCCGGTTTGCCCATTAATTGCTGCACGGACTCATCCAGGTTTTGCTGGGTGCTAAAACGCGCATCCTGTGGGGTGATGGCCCAGACTACGCCCGGTAATGCGGCGTCATGTACGGGTTGCGTATCGTTGACCCAGCCCAGCAGCTTGCGGGTAATGGCTGGCGTCTGGGCGCGGGTAGATACCGCATTGCAGATTAAGAGCACATCCGGTTGCAGTTGCTGGCGATAATGCTCCAGCATCCAGCCTAATTTTGCCTGCCACAGCGGATGGGGATGAGCATCCGGGGCGAGAGGGATATCGAGCAGATCGACATTCTCCAGCACAGCATCTTCCACCGTCAGGATCAGCTCGCGCGTCAACAGCGCTAGTGATGCCTGTGAGAGACTGACCGCATTGAGCAACTGATGGTTTTCAATTGGATGAACAACTACATCACTTTGCGCCTCACTCCCGTGCAATGCCACCTGAGTGAGAAAACTCTCAGCAGGTAAACCAAAATGGTCAACCAGCAGGCTCAGCGGAGCCGCCAGTTCTTGCGCGTTCCCGGTTTGTTGCAGCGTATGCGCCAGCGCCAGCCACTGCTGCGTTAGCTCTGGTTGTTCTCCCCACAATAATGCCCAGGCGTTTGCCCGGGTCGTCAGATCCAGAGCGGGGAGAAGCGTAGCAAATTGATGCCATAGCGCATCGTCAATTTGCTGCTGATTAGCCGGTACGCAGGAGCGCCAGAAACGACCGATTGCCGCGACATCCTGAGCCGTGATGCCTTGCACCGGATGACGCTGACGCAGGGTTTGCCATTTTTCCAGGCGCGCCTCAATAATCGATTTCTCAACCTGGCGGTTGTCCGGGAGCGCACAGAACTGTGTGATAAACAGCTGTACCAGTTCGGCTTCACTGAGTAAGCGTAAGCGCAGCGGCCATTCGCTATTGAGCGGATTATCTTCACGCGTAAAGCGAATCGCCATATTGGTCGGTGCATGCCCCGGATTAATATGCGAAAAATAATCAAAACTGCGATCCGGGGTCACGATGTTCACTTTGCCATTGGCATTGCTGCACAATGCCGCGAGCAGATGCGCTTTCGCTGATTGTGAGTGCCCATAGAACCCAACACAGCCTCGTGCTGAAAAGGTCGCTGTCAGCGCAGATTCATTAACCGCGGCTAACGTAAGTTGTGTCAGCAGGGCATCCGCCTCATCATCAAGACGTACGGAACGCTGGCGGGTCTCTGTTACCCACTCGATGACGGCCTGCGCGGTGTTTAACATCTTACTCATTTCAGGTACACGCTCCCGCTATCAATCCAGTAATGGCTACCGCTATGGCGACGATCCGCCAGGGTATTCAATTTTAACGTTAAGGCATTGGCGGCAACGGGGGTGCCATCCTGTAACCAGGCATCGCTGAGTACGAAGCATTCCGGGCCGCTCTCTTTGCTGCCGCCGCGTAACTGCAGCCGTACATTTAACACGCCATCTCCGGCGATACTTTTTGCCAGTTCGGCAGAATTTATGCTCAGCGTATACAGCGGCGTGGCAGGCCAGCGGCTGTTTGCCAATTGGCGGAAGCCTAACGTTACATTGCCGCGCAGCGGGAAGTGCAAACGGGTATCCAGCTTCGCGCCGGGTTTATCCAGATCGATATCGTGATACCAGATGTTCTCATCGCGTAGCGTGTTGACCGTATTATCCAGCACGCCAAGATAACGTACGGTCGAGTAAGCGCCGATATCGGCAGCTTTAAAATTGAAGCGCGGTAAACGCAGATCCAGCGCCAGGCTGCATAGCATTGCACCGACTGCTGCGGTGGATTTGGGGTTGCCAATCCGCCCTTGCTGACTGAACGGATACCACTCGTGCACCCGATAGTTATCCATCCAGATCATACGATTAACCGGAACGGGTTGAAGATGGCGGATCAACGCCTGTACGCCCGGTAAACAAGCGGGTCTGCCGGTCACTAATAAAATATCGCAACGATAATGTGAAATAGCCTCACAAACCGCGTGCAGCGGCGAGGTCAGGGTAAATTGCCCCGCCAGTAACGCTTCTTGTAACTGCCTGAACTGCACCTGTAACGGCACGCTCAAAACATCAAACGCTGGTGAACCAGACGGCAACGCATGATCGATAGCCTGTTGGATATAGTTCATCACGTTACGCGTGGGTTGCTGGCTGAGCAGCTCGCCAAAGGTGGCATGCAGTCCGGCTACCGGATCGTTAATATCGCTTTGTTCCCAGGCGGAGAGCACCGCATGACCGAGCGGCATAAAGAGTTGTAATGCCGTTTGCTGACGCAGGATCGCCTGAGTATCGATGCGCCCGGAATCGCCAAACAGCGTAGCCAGTAATGCGGCGGCGTCGGTCACGCCAGCCTGCTGCAAGCGGGTTTGCAGGGCAGGTAGTACGCAACGCTGAATCACGTCCAGCAGCATGTCATCGCCCGCAACCTTAAAGCCTTCGCGAAACAGCAAATGCGGGGTGATCTTGACGTTCGCGCCAACGCCGTCATCAAGTTGGTAATGGACGACGGCCATATCCGTGGTCCCACCGCCAATATCGATGGATGCCACGCGCAGCGCACGGCCTTTTATCTCACCAGGTTCCGGCAGACGGTCCGGACGGGCAAGGGCATTAAAAAACGATTCCGTGTGACCATCGTAGTGGGAAATCGCCTCGTTATACAGCCACACCAACTGACCGCAGCTGGCCTCATCCCACTCCATCTGGATCTCAGGGACGGGAACCACGCTCTTTTCCTGCTGCTTACGGGTGGTGAAGTCTTCATCCTGCGGGTGCCAGCCCATCGCTTTCCAGACCAGTGCAATGGCTTCAAACATACGCAGGCGGAAAATCTCGCGCTCCTGTTTTGGCATCGCTGAGGGTAGGGTCAGGATCAATGTGCGCAACTGGCGAGGAGAGGCCGGGAAACCAAGGCGCAAACGCGTCGCCACGCTGTTAATTTGACCCAGCGCCTGAGCCAGGATCTCACACAGCATATGCGTCATCAACGTGCTGCGGCTGTATTGCGGTGAGAACACCGGCAGACGGTCATCCTGCGGCAGGCTGAACAGCGGTTGTCCGTCATCATTCATGAGATTCATCAGCGGGAAGGCGGTAGCCAGCGGTTCGCGCTGGGTTTTGCCATTCATCTGGCTAAAGCGCCAGTCATGCAGCACCGGCGTTTCATCCCACAGATAACGGCGCGGGCTGGAGATCCCGCTGCTGCCTTCCGTACCCATACGTTGCATCGCCAGCTTTCGGGCTTCATCGCCCACGCGAACAATCGACGGCCAGATAAAGGCGTCATCACGACCGCTCTCAACGGAAAAGTGCTGTTTACCGAACCGCGCTTCGGAAAACTCCAGTCGGCTGGTGAATAGTGGATCGTTAAGAAACTGCGGCTCGCTTAATGACCGCACCTGTAATTCAGCGGTCTGGCGCAGTCCATCATTGGCATCGCCGTGATCCTCAATCAGGACGCCGCAGGTATGGGTATTACCAATGTCCAGGATCAGATCGACGGGAATCGCCGGTGTGCTGAGCGTATGTGTGACCAGCTTGACTTCCGGAATAGAAAGCTGTTCGCCTAACAGCGTTAACAAATTTAACCAGTGCGCCTGATATTCAAAATTACGCAGCGCCTGCTGGATCTCATGTTCTGAGCGATTCTCATGCTGCGTGACATGATGCATAAAGGATTCGCGCAGCCAGCCGTCAATCCAGGTCTGGTCGAGGAAATCGGCAATTTCGTTATCATGCCAGGCCAGTGCAAATCGCGTACCGTTAAGCAGGTCATTTTCGTTGGGGGTTAACGCTGCCGGGGCATTTTCAGTGAGTTGGCTGTCCAGCGCCAGGGTAACGCGGTGAGTGTTGCCCGCGCTGTCTGGTTGCGCCAGTTTTCGCACCTGTACACGCGCCCAGTTATCCGGGCCTTCAACAAACGTACGCGGTGGATTAAAGCGCAGGAACGGCAGCGGTAGCCAGATGCCGTCGAGCACATCCAGAGAATAATGCAGCGTCTGGGTGCTTTCCGGCTTCACCACTTCGGGCTGACCGCCGGTGCTGCCCGGCAAGGTATAGCGTCCCGTTGTCAGATCGAAGTCCAGCCGTAGCAGGGGACCGTTGGCCGTTTTGCGCACAAAGCGGCCATGATGCGCAGATTCCTGCGGCGTCAGGCCAAAATCCAGAAATTGCACACCGCTATTGGCGATGAGCGTCACGCTTTGTTTGTAGTCACACAGATTCACCAACATAAAATCAGGCACCTATCTTTTTGATCGTCAGAGGGATTTCCGCGTGATCGTCATATCGTGCGGTGCAGGTGGCGACGTCATTGGTTCCCGCTTTGCAGGTAATTTCAGGCATCGGATAACGTGATCCGTCCGTGCAACGGGCATTGCCGCGACTCTTAATCATTAATTCGCCAGTCTGATGCAAACCAGAGAAAATCTCGGCACGACAAACAATATTGTCGCCATGAACAACGCGTGCAGTGCCTTTATTCGTCTGGATCTGATAACGCAGCGACGGCGCTTTGCCGCTGACCGGATCTTTCACGTCGACCATGACGCGCCAGTTACCGTTGAGGAAACGCGTCGTTCCTGCCTTCATCTGGCTGGCATCCATGACCAGCGCATCTTTGGGAATAGCGGCAATCACTACCGGTCCTGCGTCAGGTTTCTCTTTTTTCGCTACCGGAATGACTTCAGCCCGATGCAAAGGTAGTGCGGAGGTCAGTTCGGGCAACGGCGTCATGTCTGCTTTAGCCACTGCAATGGGGGCAACTGAGGGGGTAGGGATAACGGCTTGTTGTTTCCACAGCAACGGTCCGACAATGGCTGCGATAATTACGGCGGCAACGGGTAGACTCCACAGCGGCAGGCGACGTGCGGGCTTCACCTGTACCGGTGGCGGTGTGACTTCCGGTTCGTTGATCATGGCCAGCGGTTGTGGTTCAGGTTCAACCGATTTTGGCGGTTCAATGACCGGCGTCAGTAAAGGGGCATCGGCCTCAGTGAAGGTGATTTCAGGTGAAGTCTCTTCTTCCGGGTCAGGCTCTGTCACAGTGACAACCGGTGGTATATCGGCAAGGCGCAGACAATCGAGCACATCGTCGCGGGGATTTTCATTCAGATTGACGAAGCCCCAGAACGTAATAACGGGTTTACCATCAACCAGAAACACGTGATTCTCGCCAGGAAACTGGATGGCTTTTTCGAGCAATGAACCAAACAGTTGGAGGGCGGTTTTCCCCGATTGCAGGCTTTTACGGCTCAGGGCCGCCGCATTTTCCAGCGTGCTCCCCAGATAGCGCAGCGCACGAAAACGTGCCTCTTCATCAGCGGCTTTCCACGCAACGACTTTTCCTTCAACCGGAGAATACCAGTCAACCCGATCGCCGTTGTCGTTAATTTGTGGGATCGCCAGACAATCCACCATCGCCTGCTGTTTACGCAAGCGAAGCGTTTCACGAATTTGCAGTGCTGAATCAAACACGGCCTGACCACCGCCACCCACGGCCTGATAGTCATCCAAATTGCCGCTGCGCAAGAGAGTTTTTGCCACGTTGTTACCCCTTAGACTTCTTCACACATCTACTTTACGGTTTATAAAAACGAGCAAACGGCAGAAGAGAGGCAAAAAGGGGCGAATTTTCATGGCATAGAGTGCCGGGAAAAATCTTGACGTTTTGAAAAAGACTTAAGGGAAATTAATTCGCTTGTGGTGATGAATAATTCAGCGAAAACCACCGGATTAGAATAACCTGATAGTGATTTGTTATTGGTCAGTTTTTGTCAGCTATGCTCTGATATTCCGGTTAATAATAAAATAAGAAGGCTTATAACCATGATTGCAAGGAAAACGTTACTCGCGCTGGCGCTCAGCGCCGCCTTACCCTCAGGCGCTGCGTTCGCGGCCAGCACTGACACCATCATCTACTGCTCAGAAGCGTCGCCGGAGTCATTTAACCCGCAAATCGCCAGTTCCGGTCCGTCGTTTGTGGCAAGTTCACAGGTGCTCTACAACCGACTCATTAACTTTGATCCGGTAAAGAATACCCCAATACCGTCTTTGGCAACGGACTGGACAATTTCTCCCGATGGGAAGACTTACACGTTTACCCTGCGCCAAGGGGTGAAATTCAACAGTAATAAATTCTTTAAACCCACCCGCGACTTCAACGCCGATGACGTAGTTTTCTCGGTATTACGCCAGAAAGATGCCGATCATCCCTACCACAAGGTTTCTCAGGGTAGCTACGAATACTTTAACGATGTCGGTCTGGATAAACTGATCAAAGAAGTGAAGAAGGTGGATGATTATCACGTTCAGTTTGTGCTGAATGAACCTAACGCCGCGTTTCTTGCCGACTGGGGGATGGATTTCGCTTCCATTCTTTCTGCGGAATACGCTGACGCGATGCTGAAAAAAGGCACCCCGGAAAACGTTGATAACTGGCCGATTGGCACCGGGCCATATGTGTTGCAGCAGTACAAACAGGATTCCCAAATCCGTTATCTGGCCAACCCGAACTACTGGGATGGCGCCGTCCCGACGAAGCACCTGATATTCTCGATCACTCCAAATGTACAGACCAGACTGGCGAAACTGCAAACTAACGAATGCCAGATTATCCCTGCGCCTGCGCCAATCCAGTTTGACGAGATCAACAAGAATAAAGCGTTGACGCTGCATTCGGTTGAAGCGCTCAACGTCGGGTATCTGGCGTTTAATACCGAGAAAAAACCATTTGATAACGTGCTGGTGCGTCAGGCGTTGAACTACGCGACCGATAAAAAAGCCATTATTAACGCCGTCTTTTTAGGTTCCGGTACGGTGGCAAAATCGCCGATTCCACCGAATATGATGGGGTTCAATAACGGTCTAAATGATTACGCTTACGACCCGCAAAAAGCGAAAGATCTGCTGAAACAGGCTGGGCTGGAAAACGGATTTGAAGCGACGCTGTGGTCAATGCCGGTTCAGCGTCCATACAACCCGAACTCCCGGCGTATTGCCGAGATGATCCAGAGCGATTGGGCAAAAGTCGGCGTAAAGGCAAAAATAGTGTCATACGAGTGGGGGGAATATCTCTCCGGAATGCGCAAAGGCGAGCATGACACCGCGCTGTTCGGCTGGATGTCAGACAACGGCGATCCGGATAATTTCGCTGATGTACTGTTGGGCTGCGACAGCATTAAAACCGGATCTAACGCCGCGCGTTGGTGCGATAAAGAGTATAATTCTCTGGTTCAAAAGGCGAAACTGGTGAGCAAACCTGAAGAACGCGCCGCGCTGTACCAGCAATCGCAAGAGATTTTCTACCAGCAGGCTCCGTGGATAGCCCTGGCAAATGGCAAAACGTTCTATGCCACGCGTAGCAACGTCAGCGGATACAGCGTCAGCCTGATGGGCAGTGATTTTTCAAAAGCAAAATTAAATTAATGAGTTAAGGAGAGGTTATGTCGCATCTGGATGAGGTCAGCGCACGAGTTGATGCCGCCATTGAAGAGAGCGTCATTACGCATATGAATGAATTGCTGATTGAACTCAGCGATGATGCCGCGCTGAGCCGGGAAGATCGCTACACCCAGCAACAGCGTTTGCGTACGGCTATCGCACATCATGGTCGTCAGCATAAAGAGGATATGGAAGCCCGTCGCGAACAGTTGACCAAAGGCGGCTCTATTCTTTGATTTTTCCTTGCCGGATGGCGGTGTTCTCACCTTATCCGGCCTACAGGCACGTTCCGTAGGCCTGATAAGCAGCAGTTAAAATGAGCGCCTCGCGACCAGCCAGGCCCCGACGACCAGCAGCACCGCGCCGCAAACAGGCCCCACCAGCGCACGGAGCGGTACGCCATGACTGCGCAGAATATCCAGCACCAGTCCGCCAATTAACTGGCTGGCGACCAGTACCGCAATCGTGGTGGCGGCTCCCACATTTTGATAGCCGCTGATACTGGCAAAAACAAAAAAAGACCCCAGCAAACCGGGGATCAGCGTCCACCAGCGCACGCTGGAGACCAGTTCGCCAAACCCCGCGGCGCCTTGCTTAAACCACAGAATGCTGACAAACAGTACAATCCCAACCAGTGAGTTCAGCAGCATGGCAATCAGGATCGTCGAGGAGGTCTGCGTGATACGCACCATTAAGGTATTTTGCACCACCAGACCAATACCTGCGGCAATCAGAAAGGAGAGGGTCAGCGTCTGGTTCATCTGCCGGCATCCGGATCGCGACGATCGTCTAACTGTAACTGCATAAAGGTCAGATCCAACCAGCGACCAAATTTGGTGCCAACCTGCGGCATTTGTGCGGTGATGTTAAATCCCAGCGTACTGTGCAGATGCAGCGACGCCTGATTCTGAGACTCAATCCCCGCCACCATTACATGTTTTCCGCACGCGCGCGCTTCTTCTATCAGTCGGCTGAGCAGCGCTCGTCCCAGGCCCTTGCCCTGATGATCAGGATGGACATACACCGAATGCTCAACGGTATGACGAAATCCGTCAAAGTTACGCCAGTCGCCGAACGAAGCATATCCAGTGACTACGCCGTTTTCTTCACTTACCAGCACGGGATAGCCCATCAACTGGCGGGCTTCGAACCAGGCGATACGGTTTTCGGCATCGACCGTTTGATCGTTCCAGATAGCCGCCGTATGCAGTACCGCGTGGTTATAAATTTCAGCAATAGCGGCGCAGTCAGCTTTGCTGGCAAATCGAATTGACATGTTGAACCTCAGGGATTGTTCACTATAGTATTACAATATGAATACTATTGAAGACAGCATAAATCAACGGATCGGTGCAAGAATTCGCCTTGAACGAGAATCTCGCGGCTGGTCTCTGACGGAACTCGCTGAGCGTGCAGGCGTGTCGCGGGCAATGATCCATAAAATAGAGCGTGGTGAGAGTAGCCCCACGGCCACGCTGCTGGGCAGGCTCTCCGGGGCGTTTGGCATCAGCATGTCGATGCTGATTGCGCGAGCCGAAATGCAGGAGGGCAAGCTGCTGCGCCTCGCTGACCAGCCCGTCTGGCACGATCCGCAGAGCCACTATCTGCGACGCCATGTCTCACCGCGCAGCGATCTCCCCATCGACCTGGTACAAATCGAATTGCCCGCCGGAAGCGATATCCCAATGCCAGCATCCTCCTACGTGCAGGCCAGACAGCTTATCTGGCTACAGCAGGGGGAGTTAGTCTTTGTGGAAGGCGATGTGCGTCATGAAATGAAAGCGGGCGATTGTCTGGAACTGGGGCCGCCGAATGACTGTCGGTTTATCAATGAAACCACGCAAACCTGCGTTTATCTGGTTGTGCGATTAAACCATGTCGTGAACTAAATGCTGGCGCAGGCTGCTACTATTGATGGATTCATGCTAAAAGCAGAGGAGCACATCATGGGTCAACAGACTAATCGTAACCGCCGTTGGGTACTGGCTTCCCGCCCACATGGCGCGCCAATCCCGGATAACTTCCGTCTTGAAGAAGATGAAGTCGCAACGCCGGGGGAAGGTCAGGTTTTGCTGCGCACCGTTTTCCTTTCTCTCGATCCTTACATGCGTGGGCGCATGAGCGATGAACCGTCTTACTCGCCTCCCGTTGAGATTGGCGGTGTGATGGTCGGCGGCACCGTGAGCCGCGTCGTGTCCTCCAACCATCCTGATTACCAGCCTGGCGAATGGGTGCTGAGCTACAGTGGCTGGCAGGACTATGACATTTCGGACGGCAACGGGCTGGTGAAGCTTGGCGATAATCCTGAACATCCCTCCTGGGCGCTGGGTGTTTTGGGGATGCCGGGATTTACCGCCTATATGGGCTTGCTGGACATTGGCCAGCCGAAAGCAAGGGAAACGCTGGTTGTTGCCGCTGCAACTGGCCCGGTGGGCGCAACGGTTGGACAGATTGGTAAGCTCAAAGGGTGTCGGGTGATCGGTGTAGCGGGCGGGGCAGAGAAATGCCGGCATGCCACCGAAGTGCTGGGCTTTGATGTTTGTCTCGATCACCATGCGCACGATTTTGCACAACAACTGGCAAAAGCGTGTCCGCAGGGGATTGATATTTACTACGAGAACGTTGGCGGTAAGGTATTTGACGCTGTGTTGCCGTTACTCAATACCTCGGCGCGCATTCCGCTTTGCGGACTGGTCAGCGGTTACAATGCGACATCGCTTCCGACCGGCCCTGACCGATTACCGTTGCTGATGGCAACCTTACTGAAAAAGCGTATCCGGATGCAGGGTTTTATCATTGGTCAGGATTATGGTCACCGCATTCATGAGTTTCAGCGGGAGATGGGGCGCTGGATTAAAGAGGGTAAAATCCACTACCGTGAGCAGGTCACTGACGGTCTGGAGAATGCGCCGCAGACCTTTATCGGTTTGCTGACCGGTAAAAACTTCGGCAAGGTGGTTATTCGCGTAGCAGACGATGCATAAAGAGTGCTGGCGGGAGCGATTCCCGCCAGTATCATTCAAAACGCCAGGCCAGATTAATACCCACGCCATAGTTTCGTCCTGGCGCCGGTTCGTAGTATCGGCCATTTGATTCATTCACAATCACCGAACCGACGTAGGTCTTATCAAACAGGTTATCCACCCGGCCAAACAGGTCGATCATAAGGTTGCTGTAATAAAATTTATAGCCGGTATTCAGGCCGACTACGCTATATGACGGGGCTTTCGCCGTATTTTCATCATTAGCCATAATGTCACCCATATAACGCACATCTGCTCCCGCATACCAGCCTTCATCAGGCACGTAGCCCAGTGAAGCAAATCCCATGTTTTGCGCTATGCCGGGCAGTCGGTTGCCGTTGCAGTTTTGATCGCCGCAGACATTGCTGCGATAGGTTGCATCCAGCCAGGTCCATGCCGCTTTTACGCGCCAGTTTGTGGCAAAGCGTTGGTCCCAGGATAGCTCGCCTCCCTGACGGCGGGTTTTCCCGGCGTTTTTATAGGTCGTACGACCGCCATTGTTACTATCAACGACGATTTCGTCATCCGTGTTGGTCTGGAACAGGGCCGCGGTAAACAGCCCATCGCCGATGCGCGTTTTGCTGCCGATTTCAATGGTGTCATTTGTGGACGGCTGTAAACCAAAATTCATACCGCTTTGGCCATCGGAACGGTAGGAGAGTTCGTTAATTGTCGGCGTTTCAAATCCTCTCCCCGCAGCCAGATAGAGGTTCCAGGCGTCCGTCATCGCATATTTCAACGATCCGGCAGGGAGCCATTGGTGATAGCTGGCGTCCCCGCTGTCATCGCCGTTACCCGGCGTAATGTAGCGATCGTTGGAATCAAACCACACGGAACTGTAACGAACGCCGGCATCCAGCGAAAGCTTCTCCGTCAATTGCCACTGGGTTTGCAGATAGGGATCGACGTTCCACATCAGGTTACGTTCATTGCGTCGCACGTCGCCTTTCTGACCATACTCAGGCACACCATTATCAAGCCGATAGTTGTTATAGCCTTTACGGTTTTCACTCATGTTTTCATAGTTTATGCCGGTGGTGAAGGTCACCGGGATCCCCAATTCGCCACGGTGAGTCCAACGGTTATCTATCCCCTGATAATGACGTTGTAGAGTGATAACGCCTCCGGCATGGGAGGGTCTTAACTGTGGGGCCATTGGGATCGACTGATACTGGGTGGTTTCGCGCTCCCCCGCATAGGTCATGATGCTAAGATCATCCTGCGCGCTAAGCTGGCGTTCATAGCGCAATCCCGCCTGGGTCTGCTTGATGGTTTTTCGCGTATTGAATTGCTCGGCGCGGGGAGATTGCTGCGGATTGGCATTCCACTCTGACTTCGTCAGGCCTCCGGGATCGTCGGCCTTAATATCCACGCTGTTGAAAATCAGCGTCAGTTTACTCGCGTCATCAATACGTACGCCCAGTTTGGCATTAGCCAGATTTTTTTGCGCGCTGCTGTGATCGCGATACCCATGGGTAGTAAATCGGGTCGTTGAAACGGTGTAATCCACATCGCCTGCCTGAGTACCGTCGCCCAGCGCTCCGGTGGCCTTTAAACCGTAGCGCCAGGTGCCAAAACTACCGTAATAGCTGCTGGCTTCAATGGTGGGTGGTTCACGCCCTGTTTCAGTACTGACATTAATCACACCGCCGGAAGCATTGCCATACAGCGCAGAGAAGGGACCCCGCAGGACTTCAATATTTTGTACGCTGCTGATATCGATATTGGATGTTTGGCCTTGCCCATCCGGCATGGTGGCTGGGATTCCGTCTACATACATACGAATGCCACGGATACCATACGTGGTGCGTGAACCAAAACCACGAATCGACAACTGGAGGTCCTGCGCGTAGTTCTGCCGATTTTGCACCTGTAGCCCAGGGACGCTGGTCAGCGATTCGGACAGGTTAATGCGCGGTGTTGCCAGACGCATATCTTCACCGGCAACAACGCTGACGGCGGCAGGCGTATCCAGCTCTGAAACGGATTGTGGCGTCGCGCTAACGATCAGCGTTTGCTCGTTTATCTCACTTTCTGCCGCGGCAAAAGTCGAGAGAAAGACAGGCAGTAATGAAACAGGAAAGACAATATAGCGGGCTGAAAAAATCGTCATGAATAAGGCCAGTTTATGATGCTGACGCCGGAAAACGGACGGTAAGCATGTGAATTTTTTTATAAAAAAGATGAATTTTAGCGCTACTGAATTGCGGTAATTTTTCGGGCAATGAAAACGAGTGTAGTCAATATGTGAAGAAGTGCTCCACTTTGTGATGAATAATGATTACTATTCTCATTCTTAAAAAGGCAAAACCATGATTTTGCTCATTGAAGCTATGTGAAGCAGTAACAAACGAATTTATCAAAGGGAGTCGTCATGTCTTTACGTCATCTGTTTTCGCCGCGCCTGCGTGGTTCTTTACTGTTAGGTTCACTGCTCGTGGCATCATCTTTTACGACACAGGCTGCGGAAGAATTGCTGCGCAAAGCCGTGGGCAAAGGTGCCTATGAAATGGCGTACAGCCAGCAAGAGAACGCGCTGTGGCTGGCGACCTCACAGAGCCGCAAACTGGATACCGGGGGCGTGGTTTACCGTCTTGACCCGGTGACGCTCGAAGTGACTCAGGTTATCCATAACGATCTCAAACCGTTTGGCGCCACCATCAATAACACCACGCAAACGCTGTGGTTTGGTAATACGGTAAACAGCGCGGTGACGGCGATGGATGCCAAAACAGGCGCGGTGAAAGGGCGCCTGGTGCTGGATGCGCGTAAGCGTTCTGAAGATGTGCGCCCGCTGCAGCCGCGTGAGCTGGTCGCCGATGATGCGACCAACACGGTCTACATTAGCGGTATTGGTAAAGAGAGCGTAATTTGGGTCGTGGACGGTGAGACGATCAAACTTCAGGACACAATCCAAAATACTGGCAAAATGAGCACCGCTCTGGCTGTCGACAGCAAGGCTAAACGCCTGTACACCGCCAATGCGGACGGCGAATTTATCACTATCGATACCACCAATAACAAAATTCTCAGCCGTAAAAAGCTGTTGGATGATGGAAAAGAGCACTTCTTTATCAACCTGAGTCTGGACACGGCGGGTAACCGCGCATTTGTTACCGACTCTAAGGCTGCGGAAGTGCTGGTTATTGACACCCGCAACGGCAATGTACTGGCGAAAGTCGCCGCGCCGGAATCCCTGGCCGTGCTGTTCAACCCGGCGCGCAACGAGGCCTATGTGACCCATCGTCAGGCCGGTAAAGTAAGCGTGATCGACGCGAAAAGCTACAAAGTTGTCAAAACGTTCGAGACCCCAACATTCCCGAACAGCCTGGCGCTCTCCGCCGACGGTAAAACGCTGTACGTTAGCGTGAAACAGAAATCTACACGCGAGCAGGAAGCTACTCAGCCGGACGATGTGATTCGTATTGCGCTGTAATTAACCGGAGGGGGAAACCCCTCCTGTCATTTCTCTAAACCTCACGATACGCCTCGTTACACCCCGCCAGTAGCCTGACTAACTTCAGGGACTTACACTACGCCCTCAACGGCTAACTGAATAACACGGGAATACCATGAAAAAGCCATTTATGTGTCTTTGTGCAGGCGTCATGCTGTTTACGCTGGCAGGTTGCACAACCAATTACGTTATGACGACCAAAAGCGGACAAACCATTACCACCCAGGGCAAGCCAAAGCTGGATAAAGACACGGGAATGACCAGCTATACCGATCAGGATGGGAATGCGCGGGAAATTAATAGCAACGATGTTGCGCAGCTCATTGAAGCAGACTAAAAAAAGAAGGCCTGAAGGGGTAAGCTATCAGGCCTTTTTATCCTTACGGCGCGGTGCGGTGGATTTCCGCTACGCGTTTACGCACGCCGAACCAGCCCGCAACCAGCAGGATGGCGATTAACGGTAATGATGCGATGGTATAAGTGCCGTTTGGATAATCAAACGCCATCAGCACCAGCACGCTCAGCAGGAACAGCAACGTGAGCCAGGAGGTAAACGGCGCACCCGGCAGTTTAAAACTGACGTCTGCGGTTTTACCTTCTTTAATCGCCCGGCGCAGACGCATCTGACAAACCATGATAAATCCCCACGACGCAATGATGCCTAGCGAGGCGAAATTAAGCACGATCTCAAACACCTGCGACGGCACCAGATAGTTCAGGAATACCCCTACAACATACACGACCAGTGTGGCGAGGATCCCGGCCCATGGCACCTGTTGGCGGCTCATTTTAGCCATAAATTTTGGCGCGGAACCGCCCATCGACATGGAACGTAAAATACGCCCGGTGCAGTACAGGCCGGAGTTCAGACTGGAAAGCGCCGCGGTGAGCACCACAATATTCATGATGCTGCCGATATACGGCACGCCAAGTTTGGAGAAGAAGGTGACAAACGGGCTTTGCCCCGCCTGGTAGGCATTCCATGGCAGAAGCAGAACCAGCAGGACCACCGAACCCACGTAAAACAGACCGATACGCCAGATAACGCTATTGATCGCTTTCGGCACCATCGTTTGCGGATCTTTGCACTCACCAGCGGCAGTGCCGACCAGTTCGATGGAGGCAAACGCGAAGACGACCCCCTGAACCAGTACCAGCGCTGGCAGCAGGCCATGCGGGAAAAATCCGCCGTTGTCGGTTATCAGGTGAAAACCCGTGGCGTTGCCATCCAGCGGTTTTCCGCTACCTAAGAAAACGGTACCCACAACCAGGAAAATCACAATCGCCAGCACTTTGACCAGCGCAAACCAAAACTCCATCTCTGCGAACCACTTCACGCCGATCATGTTCATGGTGCCGACAATGGCCAGCGCCCCGAGGGCGAACACCCACTGCGGCACGTCGCCAAATGCGCCCCAGTAATGCATATACAGCGCAACTGCGGTGATATCGACAATACCGGTCATCGCCCAGTTGATGAAATACATCCAGCCCGCCACATAGGCGGCTTTCTCACCTAAAAATTCGCGGGCGTAGGAGACAAAGCTACCGCTGGAAGGGCGGTGCAAAACCAGTTCGCCAAGCGCGCGAAGAATAAAGAACGAAAAAATACCGCACACCAGATAGACCAGCGCCAAAGCGGGGCCAGCCATCTGCAACCGTGCGCCTGCCCCTAAAAACAATCCGGTACCAATCGCGCCGCCAATGGCGATCATTTGTACCTGTCGATTGCCCATCGCCTTGTGATACCCCTCTTCGTGAGCATTCAACCAGCGTCGTTTCGCCGCATGTTGTTCCGCGGCTTGCGTGTTGTGTGTGTTCATTACGTTTCCTGTTGACCTGACTGATTTACAAAATCCTTTTTGCCGCACCTGCTGCGGCGAAAACAGCGTTACCCTTCATTGTGTTACGGGGGAAAACTGCCGGCCGAGCATCCTACATTCAATTGTTCACTTGCGCAAAGCCCCGATAACAAGAATTCAGCATTTTTGTGCAGCCGGAACTGGCGCGGTGTGGCCTCGATTCAGCCAATAAAAGAAAGGGGCGTTTTAACCAGGGAGAGGAGTGCGCTTATTAAGACATTCGCCCGATAAGCGCCGTAACGTTATGCTGATACGCCAAAGACCTGAACGGCCTGCTGTAAGCGTGATGATCGCTGGGTCAGATCGGCGGTAGCATCAGTAACACGTTCCACCATTTCGGCGTTATTGTGTGTCATGGCGCCCACGCGTGAAATTGAATCGTTAATCAGATCCAGCGCCTGGGTTTGCTCTCGCGTGGCCAGACTAATCTCTTTGATCATCATCGACATCTGCAGGACATCACCAATCATCCCGGTGAGATGCGTTTCCGTTCGCTCCACCATTTTGACGCCGCTGTTAACGTTGGCGACGTTCTTCTCGATCAACTGTTTGATCTCTTTTGCCGCCGACGCTGAGTGCTGCGCCAGATTGCGAACTTCTGCTGCGACAACGGCGAAGCCGCGCCCGGATTCTCCGGCTCGCGCGGCCTCAACCGCGGCATTGAGCGCCAGGATATTGGTCTGAAAGGCAATGCTATCGATAACGCCAATGATGTCGACTATCTGTCCGTTATCACGCGAGATTGCCTGCATCATGGCAATGGTTTGTTTCATGATATCGCCGCCTGCTGCCGCGTTGGCGCTGGTTTTATCTGCCATGGTCATGGTCTGCGCCGCCGTTTCAGCGGTTTGCTGTACCGCACTGCCAATTTCTTCGATGGCGGCAGCCGTTTGTTGCAGGTCAGCGGAGGTTTCTTCTGAACGCTTGTGCAACGCAGTACCTTCTTTTGATACCCGCTGACTGATGGCGCGAATACCGGATATTTGCGTACTGACGTCATCGACCAGTGAATTCAGATTAAGCCCGGATTGATTAACCAGACGCATCAACATTCCTATTTCATCGACCCTGTTTAAATGACAGTTATCGGCTTTACGACCAGACACCACTTTCTTCATTTGCGTCAGTAGCGTATTAACTGGCTGACAAATTTGATACTTAAGGTAAATAGCCAGTGCCAGAAACAGCATCAACAGCCCACCCGCCTGAATAATAGAATTCACAGGGGATAAGATAAATAACAACGCCAGCAGGGCAGTTACCCCTAAACTATAATTAATGCGTTGGCTAATACTCAGCCATTTAAACATTGAAACCCATGCCATTATGCCGCGACGAATGATAATACCTTTAAACAGACGAAAGCCTTTAAGCTGCTGACTATTTATTTTTTGATATAAGTTTTCACTTTGGGTTATTTCATCGCGCGAAGGAACAGTGCGTACCGAGATGTAACCAGTGAGTTTTTCATTGTGCCAGACCGGCGTCACGTTGGCCCGCACCCAGTAATGATCGCCATTCTGCCGCCGGTTTTTCACCATTCCCGTCCAACTGTCCCCCTGCTGTAGCGTGTACCACATATCGGCGAAAGCGGCAGGGGGCATATCAGGGTGGCGAATAATATTATGCGGCTCGCCCATTAACTGGTGTTCGCTGAATCCGCTGGCGTCAATAAAAGCAGAGTTGGCGTAGGTAATATGACTTTCTTTATCTGTTGTCGAAAGCAGCGTCGCTTTATCGTTAAGTGCATACTCAATTTGTGTAACAGGCATGTTACTTTTCATAGAGGCCCCAGGTGGTATGTATAAGCCATAAAAAAATCCCCACAATAAAGCCAGGGGATATTAAAAACTGTTTAAACCATTTTAATAAGAAACGCTGTATTCTCTACTAATCATGATTTCGGTGGAAGTAGTTATAATAAAAATCCCGACGTATAAAAGTTGTTAATTGTCATGAAAGTGAAACATCTAATACAAATATATAACGTGGCAAGCTATTTAATCTGACTTAATGTAAATCACGCTAAAAAAATCCCCATAAAAAGCACACTGGCAGAAAGGATAAGGAGGGTATTACGGTAGTAACAACAACCCTATTATATTTTGTAGGTAATACGTGCAGGCTGTTTTTGCGGCGTGTTTCGCCCGTGAGAGATAAGCCGAATCTTATCCCTGACAGCAACAGGGCTGGTTATCTACTTTTTTGCTGAGCAAATGTGAATTAAGTGTTTCATTATGGTTATTTGATAATTTAATAATAAAGACATGTTAACAAATATGGGCCTGGAACATGTCATATCGCCTGAGTATTCTGGATAAAAGCCCCGTTGGGGAAGGAGAAACTGCCGTGATGGCGCTTGCCCGGACCTTGCGTCTGGCGCAACTGGCAGAAGAGTGGGGATACCATCGTTTCTGGATCGCGGAACACCATAATACACCACAGCTGGCCAGCCCGTCGCCGGAGCTGGTGATCGCCTGGATCCTTGGGCAAACCCAGCGTATCCGCGTCGGTTCCGGCGGCGTGATGCTGCAGCATTACAGCCCGTACAAAGTGGCGGAAAACTTTAATCTTCTGGCATCGTTGGCCCCCGGACGTGTCGATCTTGGCGTCGGAAAAGCGCCTGGCGGCTTACCCCTGGCGACTCAGGCGTTACAGCTGGGACTTCATCAGGATGAAAAAGGCAGTTTTGCTGACCAGCTTTCTCAGCTTAACGGTTGGCTGGCGCTGAACGGCACGGAAAGCGGGGAAACGGTTTTCCCGACGCCAATCCCACCGCGACCGCCAGAAGGGTTTGTGCTGGGAGCCAGTGTACAAAGCGCTCAGCTGGCAGCGCAATCCGACTGGAATTTCATCTTCGCGGCACACCTCAACGGTGACAGAGCGTTATTGCGTGACGTTTTGTCCTTCTGGCAGACCCACAGCACACGCCCGACGATAGTCGCCGTCCAGGTGATTGTGGCTGACAGTAACGACACCGCCGCGCAGCTTGCGGAAAATGTGCAGATCTGGGGCGTGGAACTCGAAAATGGCCAACGCGTCACGGTTGCCAGCGAAGAGCAAGCGCTGGCATTCGCTGCGCAGGCTGGCAGTCCCCCCCGCAAAATCGCGCGTCGTGAACAGGCCTTGTTACACGGTACTGCCCACGACGTGTTGGCAAAACTGAACGCCCTGCATACGCAATTTGGCATTAATGAGTTCATTATCGACACGCCAGTGGCAGAAGGGCACGCGCGTCTGACGTCGCTACGTTTGTTGGCACAAGCCCATAACGCCGTGGAGGTGATCTGATGACACTGGCGACAACGCTTATCAACTGGCGTCGTGAATTGCATCAACACCCGGAACTTTCCCTGCAGGAAGTGGCGACGACGGCGCGTATTCGCGACTGGTTGCGCAGTGCTGATGTCCAGATTCTGCCATTCAACCTGAAAACCGGTTTGGTCGCGGAAATTGGTCAGGGAGAAGAGATCATCGCCTTGCGGGCGGACATTGATGCCCTCCCGATAGAAGAAAGCGCCGATGTTCCGTTTCGCTCACTCACGCCGGGGGTGATGCACGCCTGCGGGCACGATATTCACACCAGCGTCATGCTTGGCGCCGCGCTGCTGCTTAAGCAGCAGGAAGCAGACTTACCGGGGCGAGTACGTATTTTGTTTCAGCCCGCGGAAGAGAGTTTTGGCGGCGCCAAAACACTGATTCGCGCCGGTGCACTGCAAAACGTCGCGGCTATTTTTGGTATGCACAATGAACCGGGTTTGCCGGTAGGGGAGTTCGCCACGCGCGGCGGTGCATTCTATGCCAATGTTGATCGCTTTGTGTTACGTATCAATGGCAAAGGCGCACATGCGGCGCGTCCGCATGAAGGCAAAGACGCCATCCTGCTCGCCAGCCAACTGGTAACAGTTTTGCAAAGCGTTGCCAGTCGCGATGTTAACACCCTGGATTCAGTGGTGCTCAGCGTGACCCGTATTCAGGGAGGAAACACATGGAACGTACTGCCGGAGTCCGTAGAGCTGGAAGGGACGCTCAGAACGCATCGCATTGAGGTGCAGCAGCAGGTCAAAGCCCGGGTAAATGACATCGCCGCCGGATTTGCCCACGCTTTTGGCGCACAAATTGATGTTATCTGGCATGCGGGACCGACCGCGCTGGTGAACGATGATCGTTGGGCGGATATCGCCACCGCCGTGGCGAAACAATCAGGCTACGCCACCCACTATGCCGACCTGCATATGGGCGGGGAGGATTTTGCCGTCTACCTGCAAAATACGCCTGGAGCGTTCGTCAGTATTGGTAGCGCCAGCGAATACGGATTACATCATCCGGGATTTAATCCGGATGAACGCTTAATAGAACCCGCCGCGCACTACTTTGCTCATTTAGCAAAAACGGCATTCGCACACATTTAATTTTACCTGTTGGGTAGGGGTTATTATGGCTGAAAATCGGCAACTACGGCTCGGCACTATTCTGCATGGCGCATCGGGAAATATGTCTGCATGGCGTCATCCGGCGGCGCAGGCCGATGCCAGTATTAATTTTGACTTTGTTAAAGAAACAGCGCTTATTGCGGAAAAAGGGAAGTTGGATTTTATTTTTGTCGCCGATGGTCTGTATATTAATGAAAAATCAATTCCACATTTTTTAAATCGCTTTGAGCCGCTGACGGTATTATCTGCGTTGGCCAGCATCACTCGCAATCTGGGACTGGTTGGCACTGTCTCCACGTCATACAGCGAGCCCTTTACCACCGCCCGGCAGTTTGCCAGCCTCGACCATCTCAGCCAGGGCCGTGCCGGATGGAACGTGGTGACGTCGCCTCTGGAAGGGTCGGCAAAAAACTATTCCCGCGCCCAGCATCCAGAGCATGCCCAACGTTATCGTATTGCCGATGAATATTTACAGGTAGTGAAAGGACTGTGGGATTCCTGGGAAGATGATGCTTTTACCCGTAATAAGGCAAGCGGAGAATTTTTTAATCCGCAAAAATTGCACACGCTTAACCATCATGGGGATTATTTTCAGGTTGCCGGGCCGTTAAATATCGGGCGAACACCACAAGGCCGTCCAATTATATTTCAGGCTGGGGCTTCATCCGATGGCAAGAAATTAGCAGCGCAGCATGCTGATGCCATTTTTACTCATCAGGAGTCGCTGGCGGAGGCTAAAGCGTTCTATCAGGATGTTAAAAGCCAATTAGCAACCACCGGGCGCGGTCCCGAACAACTGCATATATTCCAGGGCGTCAGCGTAATTGTTGGCGACAGTGCAGAGGACGTAGAGCAGCAGTATCAGACTACCGCTGCGCTGGTTTCCATTACTGATGCACTGAACTACCTTGGCCGCTACTTCGAACATCATGATTTTGCCCAATATCCGCTGGACGCACCGTTCCCGGATCTGGGTTCCCTCGGACAAAATAGCTTTCGCAGCACGACCGATGAGATCAAGCGTAATGCGCGCGAACGGGGGTTAACGCTACGTCAGGTTGCCCTGGAAGCCGCCAGCCCGCGTCCGCGTTTTAGCGGCACGCCGCAGCAGGTAGCCGACGGCCTTCAGCAGTGGTTCGACGAGAAAGCGGCTGACGGTTTTATCATTCAGGGAGGAACGCCGGATACCTTCCCACGTTTTGTCGAACAGGTTATCCCCGTGCTTCAGGCTCGTGGCCTGTTCCGCCACGAATATCCCGGTACGACCCTGCGCGCAAGCCTGGGATTAGCGACACCTGCAAATCAATTCACACAATAAGAGAAAAGCGCTATGCAGAAAAAATCAGTCTTCCTCGCGCTGTCGCTGGCTTTCAGCGCGACCGTCTGGGCAAATGACGTGACTATTAACGGCACGGGCGTAAGCCTGGAAGCCAATAAAACGCCGATTAATACGGTAAAAAATCCGCAGGCGATTGCGCAATTACCTGCGAACCTGCACCTGGCCGTACCGGGCAAATTCACCGTGGCGATTGCCGGGCTCAGTCAGCCGCCGCTGACCGTGTTTGCCGATGACAACAAAACACTGATCGGCAGCGAGGCGGACATTGCCCGTCTGGTGGCAGACAGTCTGGGGCTGGAACTCAACGTTGTGCCCACATCATGGGAAGACTGGCCGCTGGGCGTCACCTCCGGCAAATACGATGCCGCGATCAGCAATATTACCGTCACGAAAGCGCGGAAAGAGAAATTCGATTTCGCGACCTATCGTAAGGACTCCCTGGGCTTTTATGTCAAAACCGGCAGCAAGCTGAAGAAAATCGAGCAGGCGGAAGATATCGCCGGTCTGCGCATTATCGTCGGTTCGGGGACGAACCAGGAAGCCATCCTGCTGGCCTGGAACGATGAAAACGTGAAGAAAGGGTTACAGCCGTTTACGCCAGTGTATACCAAAGACGATGCCGCCCAGACTCTGGCCCTGCAGTCAGGTCGCGCTGATGCCTACTTCGGTCCTAACGTTATTGGCGCGTGGAAAGCCGCGCTCAACGGTAAAACACAATTGGTGGGTAGCGTTGATGGCGGTTGGCCAAAAGCGGCACATATCGCCGTGACGCTGAAAAAGGACAGCGGTTTGGTTCTGCCTGTGCAAACCGCCCTCAACGGCGTGATTGGCAACGGCGACTACGACAAGGTACTGAACCGTTGGGGGGAAGGGGTGGAACGCATTCCGCAATCTGAGATCAACCCAGCCGGGTTAGGCGACTAAGGAGGTTATCGTGAGCGATCAATTTCGCGTGGTCTCACCTGAAGCCAGCGAGCTGCAACCCATTTTGAACGGTCTGTTTGGTGAATATGCCGCCCGCTATGGCGATTATTTTTCTCGCGACGCAGAGGTGGAACTGACCGAATGGTATCTGGCGCCGCAGGGGCTGTTCGTAGTACTGGAACGTAACGGTGAGATCATCGCCACCGGGGCCTACAAACCTTACGACAAAGATACCGCCGAGATTAAGCGTATCTGGACGAAAAGTAGCCTGCGACAGCAGGGGCTGGCGGCGCGCGTAGTGCAGGAGCTGGAGCGTAGGGCGCTACTCGCGGGCTACAGCCGGATTTATCTGACCACCGGATTTCGCCAGCCGGAGGCCGTCCGGCTGTATTTAAGTCAGGGCTACGATCCGCAGTTTGATACGGCGCGCGATCCCGAAGAGTACAGCCAGCCGCCGTTTGATGGCCGACTGCGCTTTACCAAACTGTTGACCATCGCCGGTCAGGCCAGAATAGCCTGAGGAGATAAAATGAAAACGACTGATAGCATTAAAGTCGTACCGGCGCGCTATCCCATGCGTACCGTCGGAGCGATCATTGCTTTGTTTGTTCTGGCGGTGATTATCCAGTCCGTGGCGTTTAACCCGCGCTGGGAATGGGCCGTGTTTGCCCGCTGGTTCTTCGATCCGGTTATCTTGTCCGGTCTCGGGCAAACATTGTTGCTGACGCTTATCGGTACGCTGTTGAGTATTCTCATCGGCGGTCTGCTGGCGCTGGCGCGACTTTCATCTTCCTGGCTGCTGAACGGTCTGGCATGGGGATACATCTGGCTGTTTCGCTCGTTACCGCTGATTGTAGTGCTAATCGTTCTGTACAACTTCTCCTATCTGTACGACACGTTGACGATTGGTATTCCGTTTACTCCCATTCAGTGGGGCAGTTTTGAGACCATCAATGTACTCGGCCAGTTTTCCACTGCGGTAGTCGGCCTGACGCTGGTGCAAAGCGCCTATACCGCTGAAATTATTCGTGGTGGATTTTTGGGGGTTGATCACGGTCAGTACGAGGCTGCTGCGGCGCTGGGCTTACCGGCATGGCGACGTACGCTGCGAATTATCCTGCCGCAGGCGCTGCGCACTATTTTGCCTGCCGGGTTCAATGAAATCATCAGTCTGGCGAAAGGGACGGCGATGGTATACGTGCTGGCCATGCCTGAGTTGTTCTACACCATCCAGATGATCTACAACCGCACGCAGGAGGTGATCCCGCTGCTGATGGTCGGCGCAGTGTGGTATCTGGTGATCACCAGCGTCCTGTCGTTAATTCAGCACCTGGTCGAACGCGCGCTGGCACGTAGCGAACGACGTTCAGCGATCAATACCGCCCGGGTGAGTCGTGCAGAAAAACGCAGTCGTCAACGTCCACAGCAGGAGACCGCCCATGTCCCACTCGCCTGAAGGCCATATTTCTATTACCGGCGTCAGCAAATACTTCGGTCGCCACAAAGCGCTGGATAATGTGTCGCTGGAGATCCCGCCCGGTACGGTAACCGTTATTCTTGGCCCATCCGGCTCCGGGAAATCCACTCTGTTGCGGACTATCAACCATCTGGAGCGCGTCGATGAAGGTTTTATTCAAATTGATGGCGATTACATTGGCTATCGTCGGCAGGGAGATAAGCTGTATGAGCTGAAAGAGGCGGAAATTTTGCGTCAGCGCGTTAACGTCGGCTATGTGTTCCAGAACTTTAACCTGTTCCCGCACTTAACGGTGTTGGAGAATTTGATTGAAGCGCCCATTGCGCACGGTCTGGCAACACGTAAAGCCGCTACCGAGCGGGCATTAACCCTGCTTGATGCGGTAGGACTGCGTAATAAAGCCGATGCCTGGTCGCGTCACTTATCCGGCGGACAGCAACAACGTATCGCCATTGCCCGTGCACTGGCATTAAATCCGCGCGTCATGCTGTTTGATGAACCCACGTCAGCGCTTGATCCCGAACTGGTGGGCGAAGTGCTGGATGTTATCAAAGCGCTGGCGCAGTCGGGAACCACGCTGGTTGTGGTAACGCACGAGATTGGCTTCGCCCGGGAAGTGGCGGATCAGGTGGTGTTTATGGTCGATGGCAAAATTGTCGAGCAGGGCAGCAGCGAGCAGGTGCTGAATCATCCACGCCACACGCGTACCCAGCAGTTTTTGTCGAAAGTGCTTTGAGTACTGCGTCCAAAGAGTGAAATTATCAAGAAAATATGAACGTCCGTTAATCCTAAATTAGTCTTCCTTTTGAGTAACAATATTAGTGACTAATTATCAAAAAATCACTTTATTATCAGTTGAATAATGACTTGGATCTGGAATATATCACCCTTAGTAAAGTTGTGAGCAAGCATAGTAAAACTTTGCTTAAATCATGTGTTATGTATCATGCCATTGAGTATTACCACTTTTTAACTAAGGAATTGAAAATGGTAAGAGCACTGGCCTGTCTCGGCGATAAAACAAGTTATGGAAAAATTATTACTGCTTCTGCATCCTGGTATGATGGTGATAGAGCTATTGCCCAAACCGGTGACAGGGCAATTTGTCGGAAATGCAATGGACATTTTCCAATTTTCGCTTCTGCAGTGGACTGGATGGAAAATGGTAAAGCATATGTAGCTACTGGCGACAGGGCGCTGTGTGGCTGATCCAATCACTATGTCTTTGGTACAGCCACACAATATACCAGCAGTGGCGCGGGTACTTTAACCACCCGCGACACCAGTCAATTATCGATAATGATGCAGAACTCACAGGATGTCAGCAGCAGAAACTGTATTCATTTTAAGTGTGCAGATGATGATGGCAGACCGAAGATAGCCGGTACAGACTGGATGACACTTGCTGGATTCAGAGATTCAGAGAATACAATGCTGAGCTTTGATGCTCTTGATTCTCCAGTTGCTGGTATCACAATTTGGCAAATTTTGGCAGAATGGTTTGAAAAAGTCGGCTATAAAATGGTTTTCAGTAATGTCGGTATTACTCAGGCGGGTGTTCAGGGAATCAGAGATTTAAATAAATATATTGAGCAAGATTATAAAGTCGTAACATTGATAAATGACGGACTTCTTGTAAATAGTACAAATAAAACAACATTACCTACACATTGGGTTATTTGGAATGGTTCAGTCATGCAAGATTCTAATGGATATATTAGTTTAGAATTGTTTTCTTGGGGAAAGGAAAAAAACTGGATAAAACCAAGCAAAGATTTGCAATTTTTTATCAACAGGTTTTTTGGAGGGATGGTTTTCAAATCATTGAAATAAAATGGGGAAAATTTTTTTGGTTCTGCCTTTATTTTTATTGTCTGCCTGTTCGTTGCAGGCAGAATTCACTCCAGAAGGGGAGGTGCTTAATGATGCAACTGTTGGCATTCCCTATTATAACCAAATAAATATATTTGGTGGAGTAGTTCTTTCTTATGATCTTTATGGTAAACAAGTCATTGCTGGAGATATTCATCCAGATAATTTAGGGCTTCACTTACAGTATTGTGATGATAATGAATTCAATAATTGTATCCAGATTAGAGGGACACCAACAAAAGCAGGCATAGCTAAAGTGCGAGTACATGGGGGCTTAGGTGGCGGAATGCTTTCAAAATCAGGAGAGTTCGATAAAACCTATACTATTACGGTCAAAGATTCAGAAGGATCTTCTTAAGATCGTTTGAGAGGCGCTCTCAGCATAGCCCATCAAGATACGAGAACCCGCTCAGAGACAAGTTTTCTCATTTCTTGATGGTTAAAAATAGCATTAACGTACAATATTAGGTGCTGAATCATCCACGCCACACGCGCACCCAGCAGTTTTTGTCGAAAGTGCTTTGAGACACATTGCGGCACAAGGGTTATACAGTGACGACGATTTTGCCTACCTGACCGTTGGCTTCCATGTATTGATGTGCCTCGACGATATCATCAAAGGCGAAGGTTTTATCAATCAGCGGCTTGAGCTGCCCGGACTGCAATCCTTCAAAGATAAACCGTTTCGCTCGCGAAAGTTTTTCTGCGTCCGAGGTGATTTCAAAAATTTCATAACCACGGAAAGTCAAATGGCGACCGAGGATCTCAATGACCGGTATAGAAAGGTCGCGTGCATCAAGCGAGCCATATTGGAAAAAGATCCCACCGGCCGGCATCACCTGGGCAATTTTTGCCACTCCCGGGCCACCGACCGGATCGAAGACCACACGGGTTCCTTTGCCATCAGTAATGCGTGAGATCTCAGTGACAAGATCTTGCTCATGACTGGCGATAACATCTGCTGCCCCAAGCTGCAAAAGCTGGCTTCGCTTCTCGCTGGTTCGCGTCATCGCAATAGGCTTTGCGCCGAGCATATTAGCAATCTGAATTGCCGCCAGTCCCACGCTACTGGAAGCAGCATTGATCAGCACATTATCTCCAGGTTTAATATCCGCATATTCAACCAGTGCACCGAATGCGGTCACATACATCATCCAACTGGCGGCGGCTTCGGCAAAGCTGAGGTTTTGCGGATGTTTTACGACCGCGTGCGCCGGGGCATTAACGACTTCTCCATACATACCATATTGATGAAAGCTGAAAGCCGGAATGACGCTAACGTAATCCCCAGGTGCAAACTCACGTGCGTTGTCTCCTACGGATTCAACGACTCCGGCAGCTTCATAACCCAACCGTGCCGGGAAATTAGGTTGGTAAATATACTGGCCTGTGCGGTACATAATCTCCGCACGGTTGATACCAATTGCCCGTACGCGGATCTGAACCTCATTTGCATCAGGCGCGGGAACCTGCATGTCCTGAATCTTCAAGACGTCAGCGTCACCAATTTGATTAAAAACTACGACCTTAGACATAGCAGACCTCAGTAAATTGTTCTGTATTGGGTCCGCACAATTTAACGATTCAGATGAGAGTGAAAAACCGCAGTTGCGGAACTTCACTATTACTCATTTCGTAACAATCCCTGAAGCCGCGGTTTTTGTTGGCTAAAAAGTTCGCACAGCCAGTCAATGAATACCCGTACGCGAGGGGTGAGGTGACGCCTGTCGGGGTAAAGCACAGAAACCGGTTTTGATTCTCCGGCGTAATCGGCCAGCACCTCAACGAGCTGACCCGACTGGAGGTAGGGGGCCAGAACGGCATGAACACCACGTATGATGCCGAGTCCAGATAAACAGCCGGTCAGCAATATATCGGAGTTATCAACGCTTATCCGCCCCGTGGGCGTGAACGATAAAGTTTTACCTCCGCTAATGAAGGACCACTCCAGCGCTTCCCGGTGACGCTCGCTAAAAAAGTTAAGCGCCTGGTGTCGGAATAAATCCTCTGGCGTCTGTGGTACGCCATGTTGTTGCAAATAATCCGGTGACGCGCAGGTCACCATCTTTACTTCACCAAGTCGCCTGGATATCAGGGAAGAGTCTTGTAATTCGCCGATACGGATCATGCAGTCGATACCTTCGGCAAGCATATCGATTTTACGGTCGGTGGAGGTGAGTACCATCTCGATGTCAGGATATCGCGACTGGAAATCTTTCAGCGCAGGAACTAACACGGAATGCGCCAGCGACAGAGGGGCATTAACCCTGAGTTTTCCGCGTGGCGGGCGGGTTGGCGAGAAAGAGGCCATGATGTCATCAACGTCGCCAAGCAGTATTTTTGTGCGTTGGTAAAAAGCGTCACCTTCATCGGTCAACGTCACTTTACGGGTTGTGCGGTTAAGTAACTTTGCCCCCAGTTCGTCTTCAAGATGCTGGATGGCTTTGGTCACTGCGGGGCGATGCAGGTGTAATACGTCTGCAGCTCTGGCAAATCCACCTTGCTCAACAACCTGTATAAAAATGGTCATATATTCAAACATACTGGAACGCATCGCTTATTTCTCCCGATATCCGATCATTGTTATTATGAGAGTAATAATCATGCCTGCATAGGTTATTGAATGCTGCTCTACACTTAGTGTTTTAACGTTGAGGGTTACAGCATGATTAAGGTCTATGGGGTGCCGGGCTGGGGATCGGCCATCAGTGAAGTGATGCTCACACTGGCGGAGATCCCTTACAGTTTTATTAATGTCGACGGTTTTGACAGCGATGGTCCTTCGCGGGAGTTGCTTAAGACAATGAATCCGCTATGCCAGGTACCCACACTGGTACTGGAAAATGGCGAAGTCATGACGGAAACAGCGGCGATCGCCCTGATGATCCTCGATCGTTGTCCTGAGCTTTCGCCCTCCGTTGGGCGCAGCGAGCGTCAGCAGTTCCAGCGTCTGTTGATATGGCTGGTGGCAAATGTCTATCCCACATTTACCTATGCCGATTATCCTGAACGCTGGGTGCCGGATGCTCCGACGCAGTTGAAAAAAAATTGTATTGAGTACCGAAAATCTCTCTATATGTGGTTGAATGACCAGCTAAGCGCCGAGCCGTACGCGTTCGGAGAGCAGCTAACCTTGCTGGACGTCTATATTTGTGTGATGCGTAGCTGGGGGCCGGGACATGACTGGTTCCAGGACAACACGCCGAATATTAGCGCTATCGCTGATGCGGTTTGCCAGCACCCACGGCTACGTTCCGTGCTGAAAAACAATAAGATTATTTGAGAAAACACACTTTCTGACCAAAACAATAAGGAACCTGCTATGCCGCACGTTGATATTAAATGTTTTCCCCGCGATCTGAGCGACGAGCAAAAATCCGCGCTGGCGGCGGATATTACCGACGTCATTATTCGTCATTTGCAAAGCAAAGACAGCTCGGTAAGCGTGGCGCTGAATCAAGTTGAGCCAGAGGCGTGGCAGGGCGTGTGGGATGCGGAGATTAAGCCGCAAATGGCAACGTTAATTAAAAAACCTGGCTACAGCATGTGAGATAAAACGGGCGAATTTTCCGCCCGTTTTCAACAGGTTTACGGTGTAACGATGTTAAACCAGAATTCGAACTTATCCATATAGCCGAGCATAGCGTCAAGTTTAGCGCCGTCGCCGGTTATCTTCACATCGCCGCTGTCTTGCGCCTGTTTCAGCGTCACTTCCTTGAGGATGATTTTATTGAGCGTGTCGCGATTCAATGTGATCGTGGCGTCAGCCTCTTTTGCTTCGGCATTGGCGGTATGGTTTAGCACGCCATTTTCCAGTTCAAGCTTATATTTACCACCGTCGCTGTCAAGGTCGATATTAAACACCGATTTAGCATCACCCGCTTTCTGCCCGTTAATATGTACCGCCAGATAGTCGAAGAACATTTCCGGCGTCATGGCGCGTACGGTATCCGGGCTGGCGGTGTTCGGGGTTGGGCCTTTAACCACACCATTACGCAGCTCTTGCGCGCCGGTCAGGTAGAAGTTGCGCCACGGGCCGGATTCAGCCTGGTATCCTAGCTGTTCCAGCGCATCAGCTTCCAGATTGCGCGCGGCCTGGTTATTGGGATCGGCAAACACCACTTTGCTCACCACCTGGGCCACCCAGCGATAGTTACCCTGGTCATAGTCGGCTTTCGCTTTCTGCAAAATGGCGTCCGCTCCGCCCATATAGTCGACGAATTTCTTCGCCGCTTCTTCCGGCGGCAGTTCATCCAGCGTTGCCGGGTTGCCATCAAACCAGCCGAGATAGAGCACATAGGTCGCTTTCACATCATGACTGACGGAACCATAGTAACCGCGATTAGCCCAGGTATGCGCCAGTGAGTCCGGCAGTTTAAAGTTCGCGGCGATTTCATCGCGGGTCAGACCTTCGTTAGCCATACGCAGCGTCTGGTCGTTGATGTAACGATACAGAGCTCGCTGGCTTTTCAACAGGTTCACGACTTTGTCATTACCCCAGGTTGGCCAGTGGTGCTGCGCCATCAGGATTTCTGCTTTATCTCCCCAGCGTACAATCGCTTCGTTAATGTATTTGGACCATGGCAACGGCTCACGAATTTTGGCCCCGCGCAGGGAGTAGGTGTTGTGCAGGGTGTGGGTGACATCTTCAGCAGACTCAATCAGTTTCTTCTCTTCGATATACCACAACATTTCTGAAGGCGCTTCGGAGCCTGGGGCCAACATGAAGTCATAGGTCAGGCCATCAATGACCTCTTTTTGCCCATCTTTTTCAATTATATTGGTTGGCGCAATCAGGGTGACGGTTCCCGCGGAGGTCGTGGTTCCCAGTCCGGCACCAACCTGACCTTTGGCATCAGGTTTTAGTAGATTGCCGTACATATAGCTCGCGCGACGGCTCATAACGTTGCCGGCCATGATATTCTCAGCCACCGCCGTCTCCATAAAGCCGGCAGGTGCATAAATCTTCACTTTGCCCGCTTTAACGTCTGCTTCATCAACAACGCCGCGTACGCCGCCGTAATGGTCAACGTGGCTGTGCGTATAAATCACCGCGACAACGGGTTTTTGACCGCGGTTTTTAAAGTAAAGATCCATCCCGACTTTGGCCGTTTCTGCTGATACCAGCGGGTCAACAACGGTGACGCCTTCTTTACCTTCAATGATCGTCATGTTGGACAGATCGAGGTTACGGATCTGGTAAACGCCTTCCGTCACTTCAAACAGTCCGCTGATGTTGATCAACTGGGACTGACGCCACAGGCTCGGATTTACCGTATCCGGGGCTTTATCGCCTTCTTTAATGAACGCATATTGTTGCGGATTCCAGATGACATTTCCTTGCTCACCTTTGATCACATCCTGAGGAATAGGGGCGATGAAGCCTTTATGAGCATCGGTAAAGTCGGTGTTATCGGAGAAGGGCAGTTGATTGAAAAGCGCATTGTTCGCTTGTTGCGTGGAAGCGGTTGCGTCTTTTGGCGCTTCAGCGGCAATCAGGGGAGCAGAGGCAGAGGTGAGTAACCAGGCAAGGATAAAACTTTGTGCGATTCTATTCAGTTGCATCGTAAAACCTCTCTGACACTTTATAAGTACAGTTCTGGGGAGATGCTGCTTTGACTGATTGGATTTGGAATAGATATTTGACTTAGAGCAAGTTTAACTATAATTCACGCAAATGATTCAGCAAGGAAGGACAGCGATTTATCCGACTGTTTTTTCAGAAGTTTTAAGAAGACGGTGAGGGATGAAAAGCATGAGCCGCCATTCGTTAGCAGACAATTATTCACCTGCGGTAATGCGTCTCCCGCTGGAGACAAACGTTCCGGCCCCAAGGTGATGCAGGGTAGTGAGCTTGTCATCATCAAACTGCCAGCGTCCTTCCACGAAGGCTCTCTCATCAGCGGCCGCCGAGATCACTTCCCCAAACAGGGTGTCATACTTTTCCTGCGCCGCCGTTGCAGGCAGTAGACGGCATTCCATCCAGGCCAGGCATTTTGCTTCTATCAGCGGTAAACCCAGCACCGGTCCTTGCACCACAGGAATGCCGTAGCAGTTGAATTTATCTTCCACGCGACCGGAAACGCTGCCAACGGCCCAGGTCCAGTTGGCGGCGGCAACCCCCGGAATAACGATGCCAAACATACCGCTGCGTTCAATCAGTTCCCGCGACCAGGCGGTTTTATCAACCACAATTGCGATACGCGGTGGTTCAAACTCCACGGGCATTGACCACGCAGCGGCCATCACATTCCGCCGCTCTGTATGATCGTCCCGACTGGTGATTAAAATGGTAGGGCCGTGATTTAGCAGTCGACTGGCATGTTTTAATTCGAGAGGACGAAAATGGCTCATGGATGCTCCTTGGCTGAGAGATAACACACCACAATTAACTTAGATATTAACGGTATTAGCGATTTTGTCGCCTCGTGAGGAAGAACAACGCACAAAATCGACAGCGTAAAATTAAAAATGCGTTATAAGTACAACATTACACAAACAGGAAGCTGGTATGACGCCTTTTTTAAACGCTTATTTTGCCCGTATTGGCTGGTCAGGTTCGGCCAACGTCAACATTGAAACCCTGCGAGCGCTGCATTTACTGCACAACAGCGCCATTCCTTTTGAAAATCTTGATGTGCTGCTGCCACGCGAAATGCAACTCGACGACGCATCGCTGGAAGAGAAACTGGTAACGGCGCGTCGCGGCGGTTATTGTTTTGAGCAAAATGGGTTATTTGAGCGGGCGCTCCGCGAAATCGGTTTTACCGTTCGCAGTTTACTTGGACGTGTGGTACTGGCGAATCCGTCAAGCCTACCGCCACGCACGCATCGTCTGCTGCTGGTTGAGCTACAGGGAGAGCAGTGGATCGCTGACGTCGGATTCGGTGGGCAAACGCTGACAGCGCCGATTCGTCTGCAGGCAGATGTTGCACAGCACACACCACACGGAGAGTATCGTCTGATTCAGGAAGGTGAAGACTGGATTTTGCAGTTCCTTCATCACGAACACTGGCAATCAATGTACCGTTTTGACCTGGTTATGCAGCATCAGAGCGATTATCTGATGGGCAACTTCTGGTCGGCGCATTGGCCGCAGTCGCATTTTCGTCACCATCTGCTGATGTGCCGTCATCTGCCAGACGGCGGTAAATTTACGTTAACCAATTTTCATTTTACCCATTATCAGGATGTCCATGCGGTAGAGCAGATTAATCTGCCTGACGTCGCCAGCCTGTACGCCTTATTGCAGGCACGGTTTGGATTGGGCGTGGATGATGTGAAGCATGGATTTACTGAAGAAGAATTGGCGACGGTAATGGCGGCGTTTGATACGCACCCGGAAGCGGGGAAATAACACCATCGGGAATAGTGCCGGATGCGACGTAATCGCCATATCCGGCCCACAGGAATAGATTAAAAATCTATCGCCCATTCGGCATGAAACAGGATCACCGCCGAACCGGTAATGGTGACTTTTTCCGGCTGGTTATCACGAATAGCGACCGTCACATCAACTATACCGTCACGACCCAGCGCGCGGCCCTGATGCCCCTGAACACGTAACGTTTTGCCATCATGCGCCATCAGTCGGTGATGAACCAGCCACGCGCCCATCGGCCCGTTGGCATTGCCGGTGACTGGATCTTCCACAATACCAATTGCGGGTGAAAACATGCGTCCATCGGTGGCGTTTTCGCCCTTACGGATTTGAAAAGGGAAGAAACCGTTACAGCCAATTTGTTGGCTGATGGTCGCCAGAGCCTGCAAATCTGGGGAAAGGGCGTCCAGATCTACCTCAGGCTTTAGCGGAATCATCACTTTCGAATGGCCGGTGGTGGCAACCTGGATCGGCAGCCCTGGCAGCATATCGTCTTCGCTCAGATGCAGGGCGTGGATAATTGCAGCACGAACCGCGCCTTGCAGCGGAGGTTCAAATCCAGGTGTTCCTTGCTCAAGGCTAATGCGATAGTCATTCCCTACAGTTTCAACATCCACCCGATGGCGCCCGGCCAGCGAGGTTTGCCAGACAGTCGTGTTGCTCAGACCCAGTACCTTGGCCCGCACGTAGTGCGCGGCGACGGTAGCATGTCCACAGATGGGAACTTCGACCGTCGGCGTGAAATAGCGGATGTGTACATCGCTGTCGTTGCTGGTCAGCAGGAATGCAGTTTCCGAATGACGCAGCTCGCGGGCAATCAGCTGCATCTGCGCTTCGCTCAGTCCGTCAGCATGCAGCACCACGCCCGCTGAATTGCCGCGAAAGGGGACCGAGGTAAAGGCATCGACGTGGTAAACCTGTGGTTTCATTAGCGTTCTCCCTGGAATGGAGAAGCATCATAGCGTACAAAAAGCGGGACAGCGATGCAGACCTGGTGGCGTTTAGGCCACCAGGCATCAGAGGCAATTAGCGGCGCGAGCGTACAATTTGATAGCGGCGGGTGAAGTACTCAAACGGCGCACTCCACACGTGTACCAGACGAGTGAACGGAAACAGTAGGAATATCGTCATGCCTAACACCAGATGAGCACGGAATATCGGCGCCACGCCATCCAGATGCGCAGATGCGCCCCCCTGGAAAGTCACCACCGACTGCGCCCAACCGACCAGTTTCAGCATTTCACTACCGTCAGGGTGCTGTGCGGAGAACGGAATAGTGGTTAAGCCGAGAATGCATTGAACCAGCAGAATGCACAGGATCAGAATATCAGCGGTGGATGATGTTGCGCGAATGCGTGGATTCGTCAGACGGCGCACCAGCAAACCCGCGCCCCCAACCAGCGTTAACACGCCGCAGACACCGCCGAGAATCATTGCCATTTGCTGTTTCACCGCAATCGGCAGGAACCAGGCATACATCCAGTGCGGGGTCAGCATGCCAAACAGGTGACCGAAAAAAATCCCCAGAATGCCGATATGGAACAAGTTTGACCATAACACCATACCGCGTTTGTCCAGCATTTGACTGGAAGAGGCGCGCCAGGTGTATTGCCCGTAGTCGTAACGCAACCAACTGCCGAGGATAAACACCGTGCCGCACAAATACGGGTAGATATCGTAAAAGAAGACGTTCAGATACTGTATCATTTCGGACCTCCCGCGCTGACGTCGACATACTGCGGTGCCACGTCCTGGCTAAAGCGTCGTTGATAGTTTTGTAACGGTGAACTGTCACAAGCGGTGGCGTTATCTTCGATAAATTTCACCTGTTCCTCTTCCCAGACCGCATCCAGGGCCTGACGGGTATCATCACGTGTTTCTGCGCCAACCTGCCTGGTGACACTGTCACTTGAAAGGGGGCTACCGGCAAGTAGCAGCAAGGCGTCAAACAACTGATACCACGGCGTATCGCGCTGTTTTAAGCGACCGCCAAGTAGTGCCAGAATGGGGGCGACATTCTGTAAACCTTCTTTGGCCTGGGCCTTCGGCAGCACGCTTAAATACTCCAGATACAACGGTAGATGATCCGGCAACTCGCGGCAGTTAAGCTGGAGCCCGACCTTTTCGTACTGCGCCAGCAGATCAACCATCGCCTGGCCGCGATCACGCGACTCGGCATGGACATGTTCGAACAACAGCAGTGAGGTGGCGCGCCCCCGATCAAACACCTCGCACCATTCGGCTTGCTTATCCAGTAATGGCGCATTGAGCAGTGCCTGGCTAAATTCGATAAGCATTGGGGCATCGCTGGACACCAGCGCCAGCGCGTCGTCTTTACACTCCCACAGCAGTTCGTCCGGATATTCCATCAGCAGTCCGATAACCTTGAGGATTTGCATTATTCACCCTCCGCTTTATCGCGCACTTCGGTAATGTCGATGGCATCAATACGGCTGCTGTTAAACAGGTTGAACTTGGTATCCGAACCGTGACAGCCGTCGCCAAAGGTGAAACCACAACCGTTTTTCTCCGGGAAAGCGTCGCGCGCCATTTCACGGTGGCTGGTCGGAATCACGAAGCGGTCTTCATAGTTGGCGATAGCCAGATAGCGATACATCTCCTCCACCTGCTCAACGGTCAGACCGACTTCCTCAATGGCGCGGGTATCCGTCACGCCTTCGACGGTTTGTGAGCGCATATAGTGGCGCATCGCCATCATGCGTTTGAGCGCGCGTAGTACCGGGGCGGTATCGCCAGCGCTTAGCATATTGGCGAGGTACTGTACCGGGATACGCAGTGATTCCACCGCCGGTAAAATATTGCCATTGTGCGGCAGGCCACCGGCATCAGCGACCGACTGAATCGGTGACAACGGCGGCACATACCAGACCATCGGCAGGGTGCGATACTCAGGATGTAATGGCAGCGCCAACTTCCAGTCCATTGCCATTTTGTAGACCGGCGAACGTTGGGCGGCGTCGATAACATTCTGTGGAATGCCTTGTTTTAACGCCTCTTCGATGACCGCCGGATCGTGCGGATTGAGGAACACATCGCACTGACGCTCATACAGGTCGGTCTCATGCTCGGTACTGGCCGCTTCCTCTATGCGGTCGGCGTCGTACAGCAATACACCGAGATAACGGATACGCCCAACGCAGGTTTCCGAACATACCGTCGGCTGGCCGGATTCAATCCGCGGGTAACAGAAAATGCACTTCTCTGACTTACCGCTCTTCCAGTTAAAATAGATTTTCTTGTATGGACAACCGCTGATACACAAACGCCAACCACGGCATTTGTCCTGGTCGATCAGCACAATGCCGTCTTCCTCACGCTTATAGATGGCACCACTCGGGCAGGTGGCGACACAGCTTGGGTTCAGACAGTGTTCACAGAGTCGCGGTAAATACATCATGAAGGTGTTTTCGAACTGACCGTACATCTCCTTCTGCATTTTCTCGAAGTTTCGGTCACGGGCGCGTTTTGAGAACTCGCCGCCGAGCAGCTCTTCCCAGTTGGGGCCCCAGATAATCTTGTCCATCCGTTTACCGTCGATCAACGAACGTGGACGCGCAGTGGGCTGGTTTTTGCCTTCCGGTGCGCTATGCAGATGCTGATAATCGTAGGTAAACGGTTCATAGTAATCATCGATTTGCGGGATCACCGGGTTGGCGAATATTTTGGTAATCACCCCCATCTTGCCGCCCAGACGCGGTCTTATCTTGCCGTTGACATCACGAACCCAGCCGCCTTGCCACTCTTCCTGATCTTCCCAGTTTTTCGGATAACCAATGCCTGGTTTGGTCTCGACGTTGTTAAACCATGCATATTCCATCCCTTCGCGCCCGGTCCAGACGTTTTTACAGGTGACGGAGCAGGTGTGGCAGCCGATACACTTGTCCAGATTAAGAACCATGCCTACCTGTGAGCGTATTTTCATTTTTTCGCCTCCTGTACCTGATCGCGACCTTCATCATCCAGCCAGTTAATATTTTTCATTTTTCTAATCATGATGAACTCATCGCGGTTAGAGCCGACCGTACCGTAATAGTTAAAGCTGTACGCCAACTGCGCATAGCCACCGATCATATGCGTCGGTTTCGGGCAGACGCGGGTGACCGAGTTATGGATCCCGCCACGCATCCCGGTGACTTCTGAGCCGGGAATGTTCATGATTCGTTCCTGAGCGTGATACATCATGGTCATTCCCGGTGGCACGCGCTGACTCACTACCGCACGGGCGGTAAGCGCGCCATTGGCGTTAAAGGCTTCGATCCAGTCGTTATCTTCAATACCCAACTCTTTGGCATCGGTCTCGCTGATCCAGACGATGGGGCCGCCGCGCGACAGCGTCAGCATCAGCAGGTTTTCGCTGTAGGTGGAGTGGATCCCCCATTTCTGATGCGGCGTCAGGAAGTTGAGCGCTTTTTCCGGGAAACCGTTAGGCGGAACGTCGCGCATTTCGCTAACGCTGCGGGTGTCGATAGGCGGACGGTAGGCCACCAGGCTTTCACCAAATGCACGCATCCACGCGTGATCCTGATACAACTGCTGGCGACCGGACAGGGTGCGCCATGGGATCAGCTCGTGGACGTTGGTATAGCCTGCGTTATAGGAGACATGTTCGCTTTCAAGACCGGACCAGGTCGGGCTGGAGATAATTTTGCGCGGCTGCGCCTGAATATCGCGAAAACGGATCTTCTCATCTTCTTTGTTCAACGCCAGATGCGTATGGTCGCGTCCGGTCATGGCGCCCAGCGCTTCCCAGGCTTTGACTGCCACCTGACCGTTGGTTTCCGGCGCCAGGGCGAGGATCACCTCCGACGCATCCAGTGCGGTGTCGATCAGCGGGCGACCTTTCGCCGGACCTTCGCGTTTGGTGTAGTTCAGCTTGCCGAGGAAATCGACCTCGGTCTGGGTATTCCAGGAGATACCTTTGCCACCGTTTCCAAGCTTGTCCATTAGCGGGCCGAGCGAGGTAAAACGTTCGTAGGTGGCAGGGTAGTCACGCTCCACGACGGCGATATTAGGCGCAGTTTTTCCTGGAACAAGATCGCATTCGCCTTTGCGCCAGTCGAGGATGTCAAACGGCTGCGCCAGTTCTGCTGGTGAGTCGTGTTGCAGCGGTTGCAGGACGACATCGGTTTCTTGCCCAAGGTGCCCGACACAGATCTCCGAGAACACTTTGGCGATGCCTTTATAGATTTCCCAGTCGCTCTTCGATTCCCACGCCGGATCGACCGCCGCCGACAGCGGGTGAACAAACGGATGCATATCCGAGGTGTTCATATCGTCTTTTTCATACCAGGTTGCGGTCGGCAGAACGATATCGGAGAACAGACAGGTACTGGACATACGGAAATCGAGCGTGACCAGCAGATCAAGCTTGCCTTCAATCGCCGCAGCCTGCCATTCCACCTCTTCAGGTTTAATGCCCTCGCTTGAACCGAGCGCTTCTCCCTGGATCCCGCTTTCGGTACCCAGCAAATATTTGAGCATGTATTCATGCCCTTTACCGGAGGAGCCGAGCAGGTTAGAGCGCCAGACAAAGAGGTTGCGCGGATGGTTGTGGCCGCTGTCCGGCTGCTCGCAGGCAAAACGGATATCACCCGATTTCAGCGCCTGTGCGGTGTATTCCACAGGGGACAAGCCAGCCTGTTCAGCCTTCGCTTTCACAGTCAATGGGTTGAGGTTAAGCTGCGGGGCGGACGGCAGCCAGCCCATTCTTTCGGCGCGTACGTTAAAGTCGATTAAATGCCCGCTAAATTTCGACGCGTCGGCCAGCGGAGAGAGGAGCTCCTGCGCGGTGAGTTTTTCATAACGCCACTGGCTGGAGTGGTTGTAGAAAAACGAAGTGCTGTTCATCTGACGCGGCGGGCGGTTCCAGTCCAGCGCAAACGCCAGCGGTAACCAACCGGTTTGCGGACGCAGTTTCTCCTGACCCACATAGTGCGCCCAGCCACCGCCGCTTTGCCCCACGCAGCCACAGAACACCAGCATGTTAATCATGCCACGGTAGTTCATATCCATGTGATACCAGTGGTTAACGCCAGCCCCGAGGATGATCATCGACCGGCCGTGAGTTTTGTGTGCCGTATCGGCAAACTCTCTGGCGATTTGTTCGATATGACGGCGTGGCACGCCGGTGATTTGTTCCCCCCAGGCCGGGGTGTAGGCTTTCACTTCGCTGTAATCTTGCGCGCTATGAACGTCATCCAGACCACGATCGAGACCGTAATTCGCCAGTACCAGATCATAAACGCTCACTACCGGACAACTGCTGCCATCGGCGAGGGTGAGACGTTTTACCGGAAGTTGCCGCACCAGCACAGGTTCTTGTTTGACGCTGCGAAAATGGGGGTTTTCGTTGCTGCCAAAGTAGGGGAATGCTACCCCAGCCACGTCATCATGCTGACCCAGCAACGAGAGGGAAAGTTCTGTTTCTGCCCCTGCGGCCAGCGATTCGAGGTTCCATTTACCGGTTTCCCCCCAGCGAAAGCCGATGGAGCCGTTCGGCACGACCAGCTCACCGTCGCTGTTAAAGGCCACGGTTTTCCACTCCGGATTATTGCTTTCGCCCAGACCGTCAACAAGGTCTGAAGCGCGCATCATTCTGCCAGGAACGTAGCTGCCGTCTTCACGCACATCCAGCAGAACCAGCATTGGCATATCGGTATAGCGGCGGCAGTAATTGAGGAAGTAGTCGCTGGGCCTGTCGAGGTGGAACTCTTTCAGGATGACGTGGCCCATGGCCATCGCCAGCGCGCTGTCGGTGCCTTGTTTTGGTGCCAGCCACTGGTCGCACAGTTTGGCGACTTCCGAGTAGTCTGGCGTAATGGCAATGGTTTTAGTGCCTTTGTAGCGCACTTCGGTAAAAAAGTGCGCGTCAGGCGTACGGGTCTGTGGGACGTTAGAACCCCAGGCAATAATATAACTGGAGTTATACCAGTCGGCGGATTCAGGAACGTCGGTCTGCTCGCCCCAGGTCATTGGCGACGCAGGCGGTAAGTCGCAATACCAGTCATAAAAGCTCAGGCAGGTGCCGCCAAGAAGGGAAAGATAACGCGTGCCTGCGGCATAGGAGACCATCGACATTGCCGGAATAGGTGAAAATCCGGCCACGCGATCCGGGCCGTAGGTCTTTACCGTCCAGACGTTGGCGGCGGCAATCAACTGATTAAGTTCTTTCCAGCTAGAACGGATAAAACCACCACGACCGCGTACTTGCTTGTAGCTCTGGCATTTTTGCGGGTCGTTCATAATCGATTCCCAGGCCAGCACCGGGTCGGACTGGCGGGTCAGGGCGTCGCGCCACAGTTCGATCAAACGTTTACGCACTAACGGATATTTCAGGCGGTTGGCGCTGTAAAGATACCAGGAGTAGCTGGCGCCGCGCGGACAGCCGCGGGGTTCATGATTTGGCAGGTCAGGGCGGGTGCGCGGGTAGTCAGTTTGCTGCGTCTCCCAGGTCACCAGTCCGTTTTTGACGTAGATTTTCCAGCTACATGAGCCGGTACAGTTCACGCCGTGGGTAGAGCGCACAATTTTATCGAACTGCCAGCGTTGACGATAACTGTCTTCCCAGTCCCGATTGGTGTGCATCACTTGCCCATGCCCCTCGGCAAACGTATCGCCCTTTTGTTTAAAGTAGCGAAAGCGATCTAACAGTTTACTCATGACATAACTCCTGCTTCGATAATATTGCCGACGATGAATCGCACACCAGGCCTGCCTGAATGTCCGATCCAGCGGTATCCATTTCGTTATTTTTTTTGTGATTTACGGCCATAGACCAGCCAGGTCACCAGCACACAGACGATGTAAAACACCAAAAATATTTTCATAGCCCCCACCGGAGAGCCGGTTAGCGCCAGGGATGAACCAAACGCTTTGGGGATGAAGAAGCCGCCCACTGCGCCAATGGCAGAGATGAATCCAAGCGCGGCGGCGGTGTCGGTTACCGCTTCACGCTGGGCCTGTTCCTCTGTACCACCGCGCAGTTCACCCGGTAAATCGTGATTTTGCGAAAGATCACCGCAATCATCTGGAAGGTCGACCCGCTTCCCAGACCCGCGGTCAGGAACAGCCCCATAAACACCAGATAGAAGGCGACAAAGTTTCCTTCACCGGACCCCGGCAGAGTAAGAAACAGCAGGGCGCTGAACAGTGCCATAAAGATGAAGTTAATTAACGTGACGCGTACACCGCCAAACTTGTCAGAGATAACGCCGCCCGCCGATCGCGCAAGCGCGCCGATGAAGGGGCCGAAGAACGCCAGTTGCAGAATATTCACGTCAGGAAATTGCGTTTTCGCCAGCATGGCAAAGCCCGCCGAAAAGCCGATAAATGACCCAAAGGTCGCAAGATACAGCAGGCTTAACAGCCACAAGTGAAAACGCTTGAGTACCGGTAACTGGGAAGCAATAGAAGCCTTCGAACTGGCAATATCATTCATTCCCATACCTGCCGCCAGGGTGGCTATTAGCAGAAGTGGAACCCAAATCCATGCGGCATTGGCCAGCGACAATAACGAGCCATCAGCTTGCGGTACGCCCTGGACGCCCAAAAAGGTAAATATGGGCAGAAAAATCACCAGCGGCGCGATCAACTGCATCACGCTGACGCCGAGGTTGCCAAGACCGCCGTTAACGCCCAGCGCGCTGCCTTGCTTTGCTTTGGGGAAGAAAAAACTAATATTGCCCATGCTGGAGGCAAAGTTAGCGCCAGCAAAACCGCACATCAGCGCAATAATAATAAATACTCCAAACGGAGTAGCGGTATTTTGCACGGCAAATCCCAGCCAGACGCAGGGAATAACCAGAATAATCGTGCTAAAAATGGTCCAACGGCGACCGCCAAATATAGGTACCATAAAGGAGTAGGGAACGCGCAATATTGCACCAGAAAGGGAGGGTAATGCCGTTAATAAAAACAGTTGATCGGTGGTGAAATTAAAACCAACTTTATTCAGATTGACGGCTACGGCGCTAAACAGCATCCAGACGCAGAAGGCAAGCAAAAGGCAAATTACTGATATCCAAAGATTTCTATGGGCAATGTGCTTGCCTTTGTTTTCCCAAAAGGCGGGGTTTTCTGGTTTCCAGTCAGTCAAAAGATAACGATTGTTTTTCTCATTTGATGATGACATATTATTCTCCATGCACATGCCGTTCATGAAAAAGAAATAAACGCATACAGGCCGCGCGGCTTCTTTTTAGAAACTACTGAAAGGTTTTGGGAATATTGACTGAAAGAATAGATAAAAAAGCGCAATAGCGCGGGATAAGGGGAGAATTACATGTTGGTTAAGTGTTACTAATTGTAAACTTAAATGATGTATTGTTTATTCATCTATAACATCAACTAAATAACTCAAGCGTAATCATACGATCCAGGTGGTGTTCGAAAGCGGGATCGGCCATTTCCTCTATGCCCAACACATACATACCATCCAGGCCGCAGACCAGTGCGATTAAACGCCATGCGACATCGGCGGCATCTGGGGTGGATAAAAACTCACCGGCTTTCTGTCCCTGAGTGATGATGTTAGCCGTTTCCTCATGCCACATCCGCATGGTCAGCAGATAGGCGCTTTTGATCTCAGGATCTTTATCTGCCAGCACCTGTGCTTCACGCCACAGCCTGATATGGGGTTCGAACCCGCCATCTTCGCTGCCCAGCATGGCATGCAGCCGTTCCCGAAAACTGGCGTTTTCGCTGACCAGTTCAGCATCAAGCAGGGTACGGATCAGGCGCACAAAAGCCTGAGACTTGAGTTCACCGGCAGAGGAAAAGTGATGATGCACCTGACCCGTCGCCACATGGGCTTCCGCCGCTATACGTCGTACGGTCATGGCAGTAAACCCTTCTTCCAGCGCAACGCGCATCGCCGCTTGCAGAATCACTTCCCGACGTTCATCCCGGTTCAGATAGCTCATCATTCCTCCTGTATCTCAATAGCACGCAGTCTAACAAAAAGTTGGACATACGTTCAATTTTCCGTAGGATCGCTAAAGCTGGACATGTGTCCAGTTTCGGTTTCGTTAGGGAGTTTTATGTTTCGTCAGTGGTTAACGTTAGTCATTATTGTACTGGTCTACATCCCTGTTGCGATTGATGCAACGGTGCTGCACGTTGCCGCGCCCACGCTGAGTATGACGCTGGGTGCCAGTGGTAACGAGCTGCTGTGGATTATTGATATTTATTCGCTGGTAATGGCTGGCATGGTGTTGCCAATGGGGGCATTGGGCGATCGCATCGGTTTTAAACGTCTGCTGCTGTTGGGTGGGGGCTTATTTGGCCTGGCATCGCTGGCCGCTGCGTTTGCCCACAGCGCCAGCTGGCTGATTGCCACGCGGGCGGTATTAGCGATCGGGGCGGCGATGATTGTTCCGGCTACGCTCGCGGGTATTCGCGCCACCTTTGCCGAACAGCGTCATCGCAATATGGCGCTCGGCGTCTGGGCCGCTGTCGGTTCCGGCGGCGCGGCGTTTGGGCCATTAGTGGGCGGCATACTGCTGGAGCACTTCTATTGGGGATCCGTGTTCTTAATCAATGTGCCTATTGTTGTGGTGGTAATGGCATTGACGGCCCGTTTCGTGCCACGCCAGGCTGGACGTCGCGATCAATCGTTAAATTTTGGTCATGCGATAATGCTGATTGTCGCTATTCTGCTGCTGGTCTATAGCGCCAAAACCGCCCTGAAAGGTCATATGGCGACCACTGCCATCGTGCTGACATTGTTAACCGGAGCATTGCTGTTGGGGCAGTTTGTCCGTATCCAGCTTGCAGCTTCGCGGCCAATGATTGATATGCGGCTGTTTACGCATCGCATTATCTTAAGCGGCGTAGTGATGGCGATGACCGCGATGATTACGCTGGTTGGTTTCGAATTGCTGATGGCTCAGGAGCTCCAGTTTGTGCACGGTTTGACGCCGTATCAGGCCGGTCTGTTTATGCTACCGGTGATGCTGGCAAGTGGTTTCAGCGGCCCCATTGCCGGCATGTTGGTGTCACGTCTGGGATTACGTTGTGTGGCAACGGCGGGCATGGCGCTCAGCGCCGTCAGTTTTTACGGTCTGGCGATGACGGATTTCAGTACGCAGCAAATACAGGCGTGGATATTGATGGCCTTGCTCGGATTCAGCGCGGCAAGTGCGCTTTTGGCCTCAACTGCGGCAATCATGGCAGCAGCCCCGGCAGAAAAAGCGGCAGCGGCTGGCGCCATTGAGACGATGGCTTATGAACTTGGCGCCGGGCTTGGCATCGCTATCTTTGGCTTACTGTTGAGCCGTAGCTTTTCTGCCTCGATTCTGCCACCTGCCGGACTTAATCCGCAGGAGATAGAGCGCGCCTCATCATCAATGGGCGAAGCGGTGCAACTTGCGCATTCGCTCCCGTCGTCGCTGAGTGAGGCAGTGCTGGCGGCTGCCAGAGAAGCCTTTACCTGGTCACATAGCGTGGCCTTAAGCAGCGCTGGCAGTATGCTTATCGTATTAGCGATAGGGATGTGGTTCAGTCTGGCAAAGCTACAGCGTCAATAACTAGTGGGCTAAATGACAGGGGTAATCCATCTCTTCGACTTCTTTTCCACTCAAGCGAGCGTATTGCCCCGTCAGTCTCCAGAATGCAGGTTGAGTTTCCGTATAGATCTCTGCTGCTAACACCAGGCGGCGGCGATCTACCTCGTTAAGTTCCAGTAGCGTCCACGGCACAAAATAGCGTTCGCTACCCGTCAGGGTAAACCACAGCGGGCACCCACAGCCGGAACAGAAGAAACGTTCACCACGATTTGAAGAAGGAAAGTGTGAGGGTTGGGCTGAATCCGGCGACATCTGCGGATGAGCGCTGGCCTCCAGATACATAGCGATGCCACCCGACCATTTCTGACACAACGTACAGTGGCAGGCATAGACATCCAGCATTTCGACGTCAACGGTAAAATGACTCTGTCCGCAAAGACAACGACCAGTGAACGTCTGCACGGCATACTCCTTATGACCGAGACTACATCAAGAGAAAAAGCCAGCCCCGAAAGGACTGGCTTTGTATTCAGACTACAACAAAATTAGAACTGGTAGTTCAGACCAACAGCCACGATGTTGTCAGTGCTTACACCTGCATAGCGGGTGAAGTTGTTGTCATCCAGCAGGTTGATTTTGTAATCAACGAAGGTAGACATGTTTTTGTTGAAGTAGTAGGTAGCACCCAGGTCTACGTATTCAACCAGATCCTGGTCGCCGAAATAACCCAGATCTTTACCTTTGGATTTCAGGTAAGCAACGGACGGACGCAGGCCGAAGTCGAACTGGTACTGAGCAACAGCTTCAAAGTTCTGAGCTTTGTTAGCAATACCGTCGATTTTACCGAACGTAGTCATGTTGCGGGTTTCGGAGTAGGTGGTCGCCAGGTAGATGTTATTCGCATCATATTTCAGACCAGCAGCCCATACTTCCGCATTCTGACCGGATGCGTACAGACCGTTGTTACCGTTACGAACCTGACGGTCGGTACGGTCAGATTTCGCGTAGGTCGCACCAACGCCAAAACCTTCGTACTCATAAGTAGTAGACAGACCGAAACCGTCGCCGTTTGCTTCTACTTCATTGTTACGATCGTTTTTGCCCTGATACTGAGCAGCGAAGTTCAGACCTTCAACCAGACCGAAGAAATCGGTGTTACGGTAGGTTGCAACGCCGGTAGCACGCTGGGTCATGAATACGTCAGTCTGGGTCCAGGTATCGCCACCGAACTCTGGCAGAACGTCGGTCCATGCGCCGATGTCGTAAGCTACGCCGTAGTTACGACCGTAGTCGAAAGAACCGTATTCAGCGAATTTCAGGCCAGCGAATGCCAGACGGGTTTTGTCTGCTTCGGAACCCTGATCTTCAGAACGGTTGCCTTTGAATTCATATTCCCACTGACCGAAACCAACCAGCTGGTCATTGATCTGAGTTTCGCCTTTGAAGCCCAGACGTGCGTAGGTTTTGTCGCCATCGCTGCTGGTGTCATCAGAGAAATAATGCTGAGCGTGAACTTTACCGTAGATATCCAGTTTGTTTGCGTCTTTGTTATATACCTCAGCCGCGTTTACTGCACCTGCCGCCAACAGGCTAGTCACTGCCACTGCAACTAATTTAAGTTTCATTCTAAATAATCCTTATAATTTTTTCTTGGTGTGTTTCCTAAACCATTGCTAAACGAAGGGGTTCGTCAATGGCAAACCATTTTTAAATGACGCAGTGGTATAAGTTCAATAATAAGTTTCATAATATTGCGAAATATTTGAAGTTGTGTGATCCAGATCTACATAATACAGCTGATTGTATTAATCTTAATATGTGACAAATCTGATGAGATATATTTACGCAGGGGACTATTATGGCAGCTATGGTTTAAATGGCGTTAGTTTCGCATGTGTAATATATACATATGGAGGGATATAGATAAATGTGAAATACTTTCGCGCGTTAACTAATAATCATACATTTAACATTTAATTAAACAAATATAAACAAAAAACACAAGAGCAATGCGCAATAATTATCCATCAGCTTGGCTAAAGTATAGCCGGATTTTATTTATTTGTGATAAAACCCGGTTTTTTTTCAGGCGCGGCGCGTTGCCAACCAGCAAAGTAGCGAGCCAGCGCAAACCATCAGCGCGCCTTGCCAGAAAGAAAGTGATAGCGGGGCGCTGAGTAGCACGGCGGCAAGCGCGGAGGACAGTACGGGAGTAAAATAAGAACCCACCGCCATAATGGTGACATTACCGTGCAAAATACCAATATTCCACGCAGCATAGGCAAATCCTAACGTTAATGCTGCAGTGAACATTTTAATCGTCACCGGAGTGCTGAAAACCATTTCCGGCTGAGGGGTGACAAAATAGTAAACCCACAGACTAGCGGCTGTCAGTAAGACGAACACCGTGATGCCGTTAAAGCCTTTTGCATATTTATTGGTCACTGTGCAATATGTGGCCCAGATAAAAGCTCCCAGAAAGGCGAGAAAATAGCTGAGTGGACTACTGGCAACATTGCTGATAATTTCGCCAGGATTGAGGCCGTTTTCACCACCTAATACCCAACAAACACCGGTCAATGCGATAATTAATCCAGGAATGACCAGCCAGGTTGATTTTTGACCATTAAATAATATGGCGAACAATATCGTCAGGCTTGGCCAGAGATAATTTACCATCCCGACTTCAATAGCCTGATGACGGGTAGCGGCATAACCCAGGGCCAGTGCTAAACAAATTTCATAGCTAACAAAAAGCACGCTACCGGCGATTAAATAGCGAACAGGAATTTTTCTGATATTTGGAAATCCGACAGTAAATATGAGCAACAGGCCGCTTAATGAAAAAATCATCGCTGCGCCGCCAGCAGGCCCCAGTCCCTCACTCACACCCCGAATAAGTCCAACCATCGTGCTCCAGAGTACGATGGCAATCAGACCAATTAACGTTGCTTTTTGTTTTGTCATTCTGTTTCTCTGTTCATACCACTGGCAAAAAATAAGCTGAAATTTATAGCACTTTTACACCGTAGCACGCTAATTAATTACCTTTTGCATACCTCCTTGTGGGTACAAGGGTTAAACAAAGTGCACTATTTAGTAGCGGAACCGTTTCGTTTTTGATTTGACGCAAAAAAAATATGGATATAGCTGATAGTTTCGTCGCGAAGTTGTACATGTCATCTTTCAGGCTGCCTCGATTACGCACTTTGAGAGATTTCTTGTACGAATCCCTGCAAAAAAGAGGAAAGCAATGGACGTCAGCCGCAGACAATTTTTTAAAATCTGCGCGGGCGGTATGGCGGGAACAACAGTAGCCGCTCTGGGTTTTGCACCCAAAATGGCACTGGCTCAGGCGCGAAACTATAAGTTATTACGCGCCAAAGAGATCCGAAACACCTGCACATACTGTTCCGTAGGTTGCGGGCTATTAATGTATAGCCTGGGTGATGGAGCAAAAAACGCCAAAGAGTCGATTTACCATATTGAAGGGGATCCGGATCATCCGGTGAGCCGGGGGGCATTATGTCCTAAGGGCGCAGGATTACTGGATTACGTACACAGTGAAAACCGTCTGCGTTACCCGGAATATCGCTCTCCTGGTTCCGACAAATGGCAGCGTATCAGCTGGGATGAAGCTTTCTCCCGCATCGCGAAGCTGATGAAAACTGACCGTGACGCCAACTTTATTGAGAAAAATGAGCAGGGCGTAACGGTTAACCGCTGGCTTTCAACCGGGATGCTGTGCGCATCTGCAGCAAGTAATGAAACCGGCATGCTGACGCAAAAATTTGTGCGCTCACTCGGCATGCTGGCAGTAGACAACCAGGCGCGCGTCTGACACGGACCAACGGTAGCAAGTCTTGCTCCAACATTTGGTCGCGGTGCGATGACCAACCACTGGGTTGACATTAAAAATGCTAACGTCGTGATGGTGATGGGCGGTAACGCCGCTGAAGCACATCCGGTGGGATTCCGCTGGGCGATGGAAGCTAAAAACAACAATGACGCTACGCTGATTGTTGTTGACCCACGTTTTACACGTACAGCCTCGGTGGCGGATATTTACGCACCGATTCGTTCCGGCACGGACATTACGTTCCTGTCCGGCGTTTTGCTGTACCTGATTGAAAACAACAAAATCAACGCTGAATACGTTAAGCATTACACCAACGCCAGCCTGCTGGTGCGGGATGATTTTGCTTTCGAAGAGGGTCTGTTCAGCGGGTATGACGCGAATAAACGTCAGTACGATAAATCGTCCTGGAACTATCAGTTCGATGAAAACGGCTACGCCAAACGCGATGAAACATTAAGCCATCCGCGCTGCGTGTGGAACCTGCTGAAACAGCATGTATCCCGTTACACGCCAGATGTGGTGGAAAATATCTGCGGTACGCCAAAAGAAGACTTCCTGAAAGTCTGCGAAGTGCTGGCTTCCACCAGCGCAGCCGATCGTACAACCACGTTCCTGTATGCGCTGGGCTGGACGCAGCATACCGTCGGGGCGCAAAACATCCGCACCATGGCGATGATCCAGTTGCTGCTCGGCAATATGGGGATGGCCGGTGGTGGTGTCAACGCCTTGCGCGGTCACTCCAACATTCAGGGGTTAACCGACTTAGGTCTGCTCTCTACCAGCCTGCCGGGCTACCTGACGCTGCCGTCAGAGAAACAGACAGATCTGCAAACCTATCTGGCCGCGAACACGCCAAAAGCGACGTTGGCCGATCAGGTTAACTACTGGGGCAACTATCCGAAGTTTTTCGTTAGCCTGATGAAATCTTTCTACGGCAATGCGGCGCAGAAAGAGAATGACTGGGGCTTTGAGTGGCTGCCGAAGTGGGATCAGTCCTACGACGTGATCAAATACTTCAACATGATGGACAGCGGAAAAGTCACCGGTTACATCTGTCAGGGCTTTAACCCGGTTGCGTCCTTCCCGGACAAAAACAAAGTGGTGCAGTCCCTGAGCAAACTGAAGTATCTGGTCGTTATCGATCCGCTGGTGACAGAAACTTCAACGTTCTGGCAAAACCACGGCGAATCGAACGACGTTGATCCGGCATCTATCCAGACCGAAGTCTTCCGTTTGCCGTCAACTTGCTTTGCGGAAGAGGATGGCTCAATCTCCAACTCCGGTCGCTGGCTGCAGTGGCACTGGAAAGGTCAGGACGCGCCGGGCGAAGCCCGTAACGATGGCGAAATTCTGGCCGGCATTTACCACCGTCTGCGCGATATGTATCGCACCGAGGGCGGTAAAGCCGCAGAACCTGTACTGAAAATGAGCTGGAACTATAAGCAGCCGGACGAACCGCATTCAGAGGAAGTGGCGAAAGAGAACAACGGCTATGCGCTGGAAGATCTTTATGATGCCAACGGTGTGCTGATTGCGAAGAAAGGCCAGTTGCTCAATAGCTTTGCGCTGCTGCGTGATGATGGCACGACCTCATCTTCCTGCTGGATTTATACCGGTAGCTGGACCGAGCAGGGCAACCAGATGGCCAACCGCGATAACGCCGACCCGTCAGGGCTGGGTAATACGCTGGGTTGGGCATGGGCATGGCCACTGAACCGTCGCGTTCTGTATAACCGCGCGTCGGCGGATCCGCAGGGTAAACCGTGGGATCCAAAACGCATGCTGATCCAGTGGAACGGTACGAAGTGGACGGGGAACGACATCCCGGACTTCAACACCGCGGCGCCTGGCAGCGGCACCAATCCGTTTATCATGCAGCCGGAAGGTCTGGGTCGTCTGTTCGCCATTGATAAGATGGCGGAAGGGCCGTTCCCGGAACACTACGAGCCAATGGAAACGCCGCTGGGTACCAACCCGCTGCACCCGAACGTAATCTCCAACCCGGCAGCCCGTCTGTACGAGGCGGATAAGCTACGCATGGGAACCAAACAGGACTTCCCGTACGTTGGGACGACTTATCGACTGACCGAACACTTCCATACCTGGACCAAGCACGCATTGCTGAATGCGATTGCTCAACCAGAACAGTTTGTGGAAATCAGCGAAACGCTGGCGGCAGCGAAAGGTATCAATAACGGCGATCGCGTGAAAGTCAGCAGCAAGCGTGGATTTATTCGCGCAGTTGCGGTGGTTACGCGTCGTCTGCGTACCCTGAACGTCAACGGTCAGCAGGTCGAAACGGTTGGGATCCCGATCCACTGGGGCTTTGAAGGAGTCGCGCGTAAAGGCTATATCGCCAACACCCTGACGCCGAATGTCGGTGATGCAAACTCGCAAACGCCGGAATACAAAGCGTTTTTAGTAAACATCGAGAAGGCGTAAGGGGGCGAATATATGTCTATGGAAACGCAGGACATCATCAAACGGTCCGCAACAAACTCCATCACGCCGCCGCCTCAGGCCCGTGATTATAAAGCAGAGGTCGCGAAACTGATCGATGTGTCCACCTGTATAGGCTGTAAGGCCTGCCAGGTGGCATGTTCAGAGTGGAACGATATCCGCGATGAAGTCGGTCATTGCGTCGGGGTGTATGACAACCCCGCCGATCTCAGCGCCAAATCCTGGACTGTGATGCGATTTAGCGAAACCGAACAGAACGGCAAGCTTGAGTGGCTAATTCGTAAAGACGGCTGTATGCACTGTGAAGATCCGGGCTGCCTGAAGGCGTGCCCGTCTGCCGGGGCGATTATTCAGTACGCCAACGGGATCGTCGATTTCCAGTCAGAGCACTGCATTGGCTGCGGCTACTGTATTGCCGGGTGTCCATTTAATATTCCGCGCCTCAATAAAGAGGATAACCGCGTGTATAAATGTACGCTGTGTGTGGACCGCGTCAGCGTCGGGCAGGAGCCTGCCTGCGTCAAGACCTGTCCAACAGGGGCAATACATTTCGGCACCAAGCAGGAAATGCTGGAAATGGGCGAACAGCGGGTGGCCAAACTGAAAGCTCGCGGTTTCGAACACGCCGGACTCTACAACCCGGAAGGTGTGGGGGGGACGCATGTGATGTACGTTCTGCATCATGCCAACCAGCCGGAGCTGTACCACGGCCTGCCGAAAGATCCGCAGATTGATACCTCTATCAATCTGTGGAAAGGGGCGCTGAAACCGCTGGCCGCAGCCGGATTTATCGCCACCTTCGCCGGACTTATTTACCACTACGTTGGTATTGGTCCGAATAAGGAAGTGGACGACGACGAGGAGGAGCATCATGAGTAAGTCGAAAATGATTGTGCGCACGAAGTTTATCGACCGCGCCTGTCACTGGACGGTGGTGATCTGCTTCTTCCTGGTGGCGCTGTCGGGGATTTCATTTTTCTTCCCGACTCTGCAATGGCTGACGCAGACTTTCGGTACGCCGCAGATGGGGCGTATTTTGCACCCGTTCTTCGGGCTGCTGATCTTCGTGGCGTTAATGTTCATGTTTGTACGCTTTGTTCACCACAACATCCCGGATAAAAAAGATATTCCGTGGCTGAAAAACATTGTGGAAGTGCTGAAAGGCAATGAACATAAAGTGGCGGATGTGGGCAAGTACAACGCCGGACAGAAAATGATGTTCTGGTCGATCATGAGCATGATTTTCGTGCTGCTGATTACCGGCATTATTATCTGGCGTCCGTACTTTGCGCAGTTCTTCCCGATGCAGGTCGTGCGTTATAGCCTGCTGATCCATGCGGCGGCAGGCATTATCCTGATGCACGCCATCCTCATCCATATGTATATGGCATTCTGGGTGAAAGGCTCTATTAAAGGCATGATCGAAGGGAAAGTGAGCCGTCGCTGGGCGAAGAAACATCACCCGCGCTGGTATCGCGAAGTCGAAAGACAAGAAGCGAAAAAAGAGAGCGAGGAAGGGGTTAACTAATCCCTGACGTTACCTCCACGTAATGGCGCTACATCGGTAGCGCCATTTTTTTGCCAAAAAAACGTCATGTTTCTGTCATCCGCTTAACGTAAGCTGTTGTCTTTAATAATAGAAGAGTTAAAAGACAATGCATCTGGTAAAAAAATTACTCGCAGTCAGCGTGTTTTTTTGTGCGTCCGCTCAGGCGCAGAACATCCTCGAATTTCCTCAGCCGGAAAATAACCCGGAAGAGTTTTATGCCGTAACTGAAATCCCGGCAGGTGGAATGATTAAATATGAAACCGACGCCAAAACCGGTTTTATCGTTGCCGATCGCTTCCAGTCAATGCCGGTTGCCTATCCCGCCAACTACGGCTCGTTGACTCAATCTTTAGCCGGTGACGGCGACCCGCTGGACGTCATTTTTTATACCCGTGCGCCACTGGCCCCCGGAACATTGATTAAGCTGCGCGCCATTGGCGTGCTGAAGATGATCGACGGCGGAGAAAAGGACGACAAAATTGTCGCCGTTCCGGCCAGTAAAATTGACCCGACTTATGATGACATCAAAGAGTTGAGCGATCTGCCCAAGATTGAAGTGCAACGCCTGGAATCTTTCTTCCGCGTGTACAAAGATCTGCCGGAAGGGCGCAAAAAGGTAGAATTAAACGGTTTCAACGACGCCGCTACGGCAAAGCAAGAGATCAAACAGGCCTGGGATGCCTGGAAAGAGAAAAAAACGCAGTAATACATGGCATGCCGGATGGCGGGCCTACACGAGCATTTTGCTGATGTAGGCCCGCCATCCGGCTTCAGGGTTTACTCCAGTAGTGAGTTCAGACGCGCAATCTCCTGACGCCATTGCGCTTGTAACAGCTTTTTTTGATGTTTCGGCTTACGAGCGAGATCGTCGGCCAGCCGCTGCTCCAGTTCGAGAAGGTGTTCCAGTAACACATCACTGTCGCGGCTTATTTCATTTCTCGCTTCAACCACCGTTTTCGGGACCGGTATCTCAGCAGATGTTTCCCGAATTCGCGCGTTTATCGCGTCGAGATCGTGCCATTCGCTGAGTTCGCCGTTCTCAATAAACCAGAACCGGTTACAGCTTTTGCTGATAAGCTGGCGATCGTGACTGACCAGCAGCACGCCGCCGTGATAGCTTTGCAGCGTTTCTGCCAGCGCCTCTTTGCCTTCCATATCCAGATGGTTGGTCGGTTCATCAAGCATCAGCAGGCTATAACGCGCAAGCGTCAGTCCCACAAACAATAACCGGGAACGCTCGCCACCGCTTAATGTACTGACCCGCTGTGCGTGCCGAACCCATGGAAAGCCCGCGCTAATCAAGGCCATTTTGCGAATATCAGGCTGAGGAGCAAACGCTTCCAGCGCGTCAAACAGCGAGTCGTCATCAGCGAGTTGGTGCAGCGTTTGATCGTAATACCCCAGCGTAACGCGCGGATGTAACACCAATGAAGGCGATGCCAGCTGCGAGTGAAACTGTTGCCAGATAAGCCTTAACAGCGATGATTTCCCACACCCATTGCGCCCGACAATCGCCACGCGATCGCCGCTTTTTACGCGGATACCGGCTATCGAAAACAGCGAATCTGCGCCAGGAGCAGGGGCCACGGACAGATGAGTCATCTCCAGCAAACGATCCGCACGCAGGGCATCACCCTGCAATGTTAGTGTCCACTGACTTCCCGAGGTTACTTCGGTCTGTACCTCTTTCAGGCGCAGCACCTGTTTTTCCATCTGCTTGGCTTTACGGGAAAGGTCTTCGTTGTCGTAGACCCGCCCCCAGGTCGCCAGCCGTTTGGCGCTGGCGGTGACACGGTCGATCTCCTTTTGTTCAGCCTTATGGCGCAAAGCATCGCTGGCGTCTCTGTCTACCAGAGCCTGACGCGCCGCGCTACAGGGCAGATCGAAGGCATGCAGGGTGCGATCGCGCAGGATCCAGGTCCCGTGAGTTACGGCATCCAGCAACTGCGGATCGTGGGAAACCACCACAAAACTACCAGACCAGTTCTGTAAGAACTGTTCCAGCCACAGTAATGTAGGCAAATCCAGGTGGTTACCCGGTTCATCCAGCAGTAGCAGGTCAGGATTTCGCATCAGCGCCCGCGCTAATAACAGGCGCGTGTGTTGTCCGCCGCTCAGCGTTTGTGCTGTCAGAGATAAATTCTCCGGCGTGAAACCCATTTCGGCCAGCAACGCTTCAACTCGCCATTGCTGGCTCGCGCGTTCATGCTCGGGAAGTTGAGCAAGCACCGCCTCTTGCAACGTAAGCGGCAGTATATCGTCAGGTAAATGTTGCTCCACACGTGCGAGATGACAGTGATTCGCCTGCGCGATAGACCCGCTGGTGGGTGAAATCGTGCCATCAAGCAGTTTTAACAGCGTACTTTTGCCGCAACCGTTGTAACCGATAAGCCCGATGCGGTCACCTTTTTTCAGGGTGAAGGAAAGATCGTCGAATAGCGTGCCAAATGCCGTATCAACGTGTAAGGATTGTGCGGTTAGTAATGTGCTCATTGTTGCTTACTCAAGAGTTACAGGCGTAAAAACGCCTCGTCAAACATCGCTGACGATAACCCGGTAAGCCCGAGAGAAGGGGATTGAGAAGTTAGCTTCGCTCAAGCAGAAGTTATCGCAGCACGATACCGATAACGCTTGAGCACTGGCGATCGCCAAAAGCATGTGAAACGATAAAACGTTCACAGTACAGCATAAGTATCCTCCTTTTGTTTTTCAGAATGTTAATCGATGATGAAAGTGTAATCGCAACATATGCGGTAGCGCAAGCTTTGAACGCCCAGCAGATCACAAGGCAAATAAATCAGGCAAAAGTTAATTTTCGTCGCGTCGAAAGCTTGAGTTAAGGATCACAATAACGATCGATGTTCTCCGGTACGCTGTCGCTCACTATTTTATTAATTGGAGAATAGATGACATGAAAAAAACAATGACATTGACGATGATTGCGCTGGGATGTTTATTTGCAAATGCACAAGCAAGTGAAAAACTCGCTGGTAATGAGATACTTAAAGTGCAAAAGGGTGGTGTTCCTGACAAAATTTACACGCAGAATAACCCGCATTTAAAGATTGCCACCTATAACATTGGTAAAAATGAAGCATCTGCTGATGTGGCGGATTTTACGGCACTTAATTCAGCTATTAAAAGAATAGATGCAGATATTATAGCAGTGCCAGAGGTTGATAATAAAACAGGGCGCAGTCAAAAGATCGATCAACTCAAAAAAATCGCTGATGCCAATAAACTGTATTACGCCTTTGGTAAAGCACTCGATTTTGATGGCGGTGAGTACGGGTTAGGACTGCTTTCCAAATATAAAATATTGCACACGCAGGTGGTAAAATTACCGTCGGGTAATGCTGAACAACGCGTGGCGTTACTGGCGCAGGTTGACGTGCCTGGGTTTGATTCTGCCCCCATCATTATGGTGACCCATCTCGACTGGCAAAAAGATCCTACCATGCGTACGGAACAAGCCCGCTATCTTTTAGATATCAGCATTGGCGACGCGACATCAGATTTCCCGGATATCGCCTCCTCAATTAAAATCCTTGCAGGGGACTTTAATTCGACCCGGGACGAGCAGCCGCTGAAAGAAATACGTTACTTTTTCAACGAAGTGACGAAAGACGGGGTTGATACCCGCAGTTGGCCAGCCGTTAACCCTGCGATCGATATAGACCATATTTTCACGTTTAAAGGGCAGAAGTGGAACGTCAAAAATCTGGAAATTCCACATAACTCACCCGAATTTACGTGGTCTACGGCGAGCGATCACCTGCCGGTTATCGCTGAGCTGGAACTTTCAGAACAGTAATCTACATACTGTATTTCGTTCATCGAACGCTTAAAATTGCCCGGCAGACTCTGCTGCCGGGCAAACCGTCAAATAGACGTTCGACGGTAGTCGCGATATTCCGCCTGCCAGAAATTATCGTCAATCGCCTGTTGCAGCGCTTCGGCGGACGTTTTCACAGCCACGCCTTGCTGCTGGGCCATTTTACCCACGGCAAAAGCAATCGCACGGGAAACTGTCTGAATGTCTTTCAGTTCCGGTAACACCAGTCCTTCGCCGTTCAGCACCAGCGGTGAATACTGCGCCAGTGTTTCACTGGCCGACATCAGCATTTCATCGGTAATGCGCGATGCGCCGGAAGCAATAACACCCAGCCCGATACCCGGGAAAATATAGGCGTTATTACACTGAGCAATCGGGAAAACTTTTTCCTTCCACACTACCGGCGCGAACGGACTACCGGTCGCAACCAGCGCGTTACCTTCGGTCCAGGCGATAATATCCTGTGGCGTAGCTTCCACGCGTGAAGTTGGGTTAGACAGCGGCATGACGATGGGACGCGAACAATGCTTGTGCATTTCGCGGATGATCTCTTCGGTAAACAGGCCGGTCTGTCCGGAAACACCAATCAGGATATCCGGCTTAACGTTACGCACCACGTCGAGTAACGACAGCACATCCTCTTGCGTATCCCAGTGCTGCAGATTTTCGCGTTTTTGCACCAGTTTGGTCTGGAAGGAGAGCAGGTTCGGCATTTTGTCGGTTAACAGGCCGAAGCGATCGACCATAAACACGCGCTGACGCGCCGCTTCCTCGCTTAAACCTTCACGCTGGATTTGCGCGATGATCTGCTCGGCAATCCCGCAACCGGCTGAGCCCGCTCCCAGGAACACGATATTCTGTTCACTTAACTGGCTACCCGCCGCGCGGCTGGCGGCAATGAGCGTACCAACGGTAACGGCTGCGGTGCCCTGAATATCGTCGTTAAACGAGCAAATTTCATCGCGATAGCGGTTCAGCAACGGCATCGCATTTTTCTGCGCGAAGTCTTCGAATTGCAGCAGCACGTCCGGCCAACGATGCTTCACAGCCTGGATGAATTCATCGACAAATTCGTAGTATTCATCATCAGTGATACGCGGATTACGCCAGCCCATATACAGCGGATCGTTCAGCAGTTGCTGATTGTTGGTACCGACGTCCAGGACGACCGGCAGGGTGTAGGCCGGACTAATTCCACCACACGCGGTATACAGCGACAGTTTACCGATCGGAATACCCATCCCGCCGATCCCCTGGTCGCCAAGGCCCAGAATACGTTCACCGTCGGTAACGACGATGACTTTGATATTGTGGTTAGGCACGTTCTGCAGGATATCGTCCATATTGTGGCGGTTCTGATAAGAGATAAACACACCGCGCGCGCGACGGTAGATCTCAGAGAAACGCTCACAGGCAGCACCTACCGTTGGGGTATAGATAACCGGCATCATCTCATCAAGGTGATTATGCACCAGTCGGTAAAACAGGGTTTCGTTGGTGTCCTGAATGTTACGCAGGTAAATATGCTTGTCGATTTCGGTTTTGAATCCCTGATATTGGATCCAGGCGCGTTCAGCCTGTTCTTCAATCGTCTCGACCACTTCCGGCAGTAACCCCAGCAGGTTGAAGTTACGGCGTTCTTCGGCACTGAAAGCGCTCCCTTTATTCAGTAAAGGGAATTCCAGCAGTACCGGGCCAGCGTAGGGGATGTAAAGGGAACGCAGTTTTTTAGTTTCGTTTTCCATGTCACTCACTCTTTTTTGAATAACCGTCCCTGGCGTTCTTTATGATCGTGTGTGGCCTGTCCGCCAGGGAAACGGGCGAAGTATAAAGCATTGTGAATGGGGTATGGGGTTTTATAAGCAAAAACACCACTGCGGTTGCAATGGTGTTTATCTCGTTATTCAGTCAGACCTGCGAAAGACTATTTGCCGTCAGCGCGGCGTTTTCTTCCGGTAGGATTGTTGACCACACTGGTTTTGTCACCTTCGGTCACGACTTTACGTTGGTTTGAGATTTTGTGGTCCAGTCCAAGAATATGACGGGCCTGACGGTTCGATTTCATTCTAACTCCTTAATCCTGTTTCTGGTTTCAAGGGCGAGCCCGTATAACAACGGACGAAATACAACCTGATAGAAAGCCGATGTTTAAAATAACGGCTTTCAGGATGGTCGGTCATTTTGTCTGAAAGGTCAATGCTTAAGCGGTAAATGCAGAACTATCCCGGATGGATCATGCATTTTCTCAGGCGTCCTATACTTGTAACTTCAACGACAACACAGGAGAACGGTAATGACTATCCATAAGAAAGGTCAGGCACACTGGGAAGGCGACATTAAACGCGGTAAAGGTACCGTATCGACCGAAAGTGGCGTGCTGAATCAGCAACCGTATGGGTTTAATACGCGGTTCGAAGGGGTAAAAGGCACCAATCCTGAAGAGTTGATTGGCGCGGCCCATGCCGCCTGCTTCTCAATGGCGCTTTCGTTAATGCTGGGCGATGCGGGCTTTACGCCAGACGCCATTGATACCACTGCCGATGTTTCTCTGGATAAGGTGGATGCGGGATTTGCGATAACCAAAGTAGCGCTGCACAGTGAGGTAAGCGTTCCGGGGATAGACGCCGCCACGTTTGACGGCATCATCCAGAAAGCGAAGGCCGGCTGCCCAGTTTCGCAGGTACTGAACGCGGAAATTACACTGGATTATCAGCTGAAGTCTTAATCGTGGCGTGCCGGATGCGACTACGTCTTATCCGGCACCCGATGATGTTATTGCGCCACCCAGCCGCCATCCATATTCCACGCAACGCCTCGTACCTGCGCCGCACCGTCTGAACATAAAAACAACGCGAGTTCCCCTAACTGCTCCGGCGTGACGAATTCGCGCGACGGTTGCTTTTCCGCCAGCAGGGCGTCACGTGCGACGTCAGGCGCAGCGCCTTCGGCAATACGTTTATCAATCTGCTGCTGGACCAACGGTGTGAGCACCCAACCGGGGCATAGCGCATTGCAGGTGATGCCGGTCTGCGCGGTTTCCAGCGCAATGGTCTTGGTTAATCCCACCACGCCGTGCTTGGCTGCCACGTACGCGGATTTCTCTTTAGAAGCCACCAGGCCGTGAACCGAGGCGATATTAATGATGCGTCCCCAGTTCCGTGCGCGCATGCCTGGCAGCGCCAGTCGCGTAGTGTGAAAAACGGATGAGAGGTTAATAGCAATAATTGCGTTCCATTTTTCAACCGGGAAGGTTTCTACCGGAGACACATGCTGGATCCCGGCGTTGTTGACCAGGATATCCACACCGCCAAATTCGCTTGCGGCATAGCGCATCATGTCAGCAATTTGCGCTTCATCGCTCAGGTCCGCGCCGTGGTAGCCTGGCGTTTTGCCATACTGCGCCACGGCGTCTTTGGCGGCTTCGACATCACCAAACCCGTTGAGGATCAACGAAGCGCCCGCTTGTGCCAGCACCTGAGCGATGCCTAATCCAATACCGCTGGTCGAGCCGGTAACCAGGGCGGTTTTTCCCGTTAAGTTCATGATGATTCTCCTTAAACAATTCCGGTGGTGTAGAAGACGCCGATAACAAACAGCACGGCCAGGCTTTTGATCACGGTGATGGCGAAAATCCCGCCATATGCCTGACGATGGCTGAGGCCGGTAATAGCCAGCAGGGTAATGACCGCGCCGTTGTGCGGCAGGGTATCCATGCCGCCACTGGCCATTGACGCCACGCGGTGGAAGACTTCGAGTGGAATATTGGCGGCATGGGCAGCGGCAATAAAAGTGTCAGACATGGCGGCGAGGGCAATACTCATCCCGCCAGATGCCGAGCCGGTGATCCCGGCCAGTGTGGTGATGCTGATGGCTTCGTTAAGAAGCGGGTCGGGGATCGCCGCCAGCGCTTTTGACAACACAAGGAAACCCGGCAGGGCAGCGATCACCGCACCAAAACCATACTCCGACGCGGTGTTCATCGCCGCGAGGATCGCGCCGCCAACCGCCGTTCTACTGCCTTCCGCCAGGCGACCTTTAATGTTGCGATAGCCGAACAGCACCACCAGCAGGATCCCTGAAATCAGCGCCGCTTCCACCGCCCAGATAGCGGTAATTTTACCGACTTCGGTGGTAATCGGTTTGGCAAGGCCTGGCAGTTCCAGTTGATGTGTTGCGCCGTACCACTGTGGGATCCAGCGGGTAAACAGCAGGTTAAATACCCCAACCAGAATCAGCGGAGAGATAGCGATTATCGGGTTCGGCAGATTAATGTTATCCGGCGTTTCCGGCTCGTTTAACAGTTCAGTGCCATAGCCTTCATTCTTTGCCTGCGCTTTACGACGCTGACGTTCGAGATAAACCAGACCGACGAAAATAATAAACAGCGAGCCTATCAGCCCCAGCCACGGCGCGGCCCAGGCGTTAGTCCCAAAGAAGCTGGTCGGAATAATATTCTGGATCTGCGGCGTGCCCGGCAAGGCGTCCATCGTGAAGGAAAATGCGCCCAGCGCAACGGTGGCCGGGATCAGGCGCTTAGGGATATTACTCTGGCGGAACAGCTCCGCCGCAAAGGGATACACCGCAAACGCCACGACGAACAGCGATACCCCGCCGTAGGTTAACAGCGCGCACACCAGCACGATCACTGGGATGGCGTGACGCCGCCCGAGAATATTGATGGCGGCGGCAACAATAGAGCGGGAAAAACCAGACAACTCGATTAACTTGCCAAACACCGCACCCAGCAAAAATACCGGGAAGTAAAGCTTCACAAAACCGACCATTTTTTCCATAAACAGGCCGGTGAAGGCAGGGCCGACGGCGCTGGGTTCGGTAAGCAATACAGCACCTAATGCCGCGATGGGGGCAAACAGGATGACGCTGTATCCGCGATAGGCTGCAAGCATCAGCAGGCCCAGCGCTGCCAGGGCGATTAATACACTCATCATGACTCCTCAATATCATTGTTATAGTGGGGTACAGAAAGAGAAGTTACGGTTTCAGGGCAAAGCGCAGCTGGTGCTCTCTGCGTTGCTGGATGTACTCCTTGCGCGAATCATCCCAGCGATAAAATCCCTGGCCGCTGCGCAAACCGGTTTCACCACTGGCGACCTTGTCAGCGACCAGCGACATCATGTCGCTACCGGTGGCGAGCGTGGGTAACAGATGCTGACAAATATCCTGTACCGTAGAAAGACCCGTCATATCAGCCGCCTCCAGCGGGCCAACCATGGCATAGCGTCGTCCGAGCGAGGCACGCATTACCTGATCCACCACCTCCGCGCTGGCGATACCGCTTTTAACGATATGCAACGCTTCACGCAGCAGGGCGAATTGCAGACGGTTGCCGACAAACCCTGGCGCGGCGCGATCGAGTACGACCGCTTCCAGCTGCATCGACAGCAATAGTTGTTGTAATTCATGGAGATATTCCGCCTTCGTTGCCGTCCCCGGCACAATTTCAACCAGCGGAATAAAGTGCGGCGGGTTCCAGAAATGGGCAATCAGCAACCGCTCAGGATGGGCAAGCTTTTCTGCCAGGGCATCGGGTGGCAGGCCGCTGGTATTACTGGCGATCACCGCCTCCGGTGCGATCAGCTCTTCCAGTTGCGCATACAGCGCATGTTTAAGTTCGAGGCGTTCCGGGATGGCTTCAATCAGCAATCCGCACGCGGCAATATCCTGTAGCGTCGTCGTACCGTGTAGACGGTTCATAACCGATGCTTTTTCGCTTAGCGCAAATTGTTCAGTAGCAATAAGCTCATCCACAATACCGCTGGCAATAAGGCTAATTTCCGCAATTCGGCTGCTATCGGTGTCGTACAACCAGATATCGTGACCAAAGCGGGCAAAGTGGGTGGCGATGCCGACGCCCATTAAACCCGCGCCCAGTACGCAAATTTGCTTATTTTTCATGAGTTCCCCCCGGACGCTCTACTGCCAGCGCGACACCCTGACCGCCGCCTACGCACAGCGTGGCCAACCCTTTAGCGGCGTTGCTGCGGGCCATTTCATGCAGCAGGGTCACCAGAATCCGGCACCCGGAGGCACCAATCGGATGACCCAGCGCGATCGCGCCGCCATTGACGTTAACTTTGCTGCTATCCCAGTTCAGTGATTCGCCAACCGCCAGCGCTTGTGCGGCAAACGCTTCGTTGGCTTCAATGAGATCAACATCGTTCAGCGCCCAGCCAGCCCGTTGCAGACACTGAAGTGACGCTTCTACTGGCCCAATACCCATAATGGCCGGATCGACGCCGGAGACCGCGTAGCCCGCAACCCGTCCCAGAACCGGCAAATTGAGTTCTGCGGCTTTGGCGGCGCTCATTAGCATCACCGCCGCGGCGCCATCATTGATTGAAGAAGCATTCCCGGCGGTCACCGTGCCGTTTCCAGGCCGAAACGCTGGCTTCAGCTGCGCCAGCTTATCAGCCTGAGTATCCGGGCGCGGCTGTTCGTCGCGGTCCACAACACGCGGCGGTTTTTTCCCCTGCGGAACGCTGACCGGGGTAATCTCCGCACTAAAACGACCGGCTTCAATCGCGGCAGCTGCTTTTTGCTGGGAGTGCAGAGCAAATGCGTCCTGTTGCTCACGACTGATAGCGAACTTATCCGCCAGATTCTCCGCGGTAATGCCCATGTGATAGTCGTTGAAGGCGTCCCATAAACCGTCATGCACTACGCTGTCTTTCAGGCTGGCATGACCCAGGCGCAGACCGGCCCGCGCGCCATCGAGGAAATAGGGCGCATTGCTCATGCTCTCCTGTCCACCGGCAATCACAATTTGCGCATCACCGCAGCGAATCGCCTGTACCGCCTGATGCACTGCCTTCAGGCCCGAGCCGCACACCAGATTAATGGTTAGCGCTGGCGTAGTGACCGGTAAGCCCGCGCGTAACGCCGTCTGTCTGGCCGGATTTTGACCACTGCCCGTCGTGAGCACCTGACCCAAAATCACTTCATCAATTTGCTCAGGCGCCACGGCCGTTTTTTCCAGCAGGGAACGGATAACCACCGAACCGAGTTCAACCGCCGAAAGCGGCGCCAGCGCGCCATGAAAACTGCCAATCGGGGTGCGCGTTGCCGCGACAATAACAACATCCTGCATGGTCAGCTCCTCAGTTAAATTGCATCTCGGGGACATTTTCAGGAACGATCAGCTTGCCGGCGGTTCTGGCGACGATGTCATCCACGCTGATACCCGGGGCGCGTTCACGCAGAATGAACGCCCCGTCGGCAATCTCCAGCAGCGCCAGATCGGTAAGTACGCGTTTGATGCAGGCCACGCCGGTCAGCGGCAGGGTGCAGGCGGGAAGCAATTTTGACTCACCGCTTTTGGAAGCATGGGTCATCACCACGATGATGTTGTCAGCTCCGGCCACCAGGTCCATTGCGCCGCCCATGCCTTTCACCATTTTTCCGGGGATCATCCACGAGGCGATATTGCCGTTAACATCAACTTCAAACGCGCCGAGCACCGTCAGGTCAACGTGGCCGCCGCGGATCATCGCGAAGGATTGCGCCGAGTCGAAAATCGCTGCGCCTTTGCGCGCCGTCACGGTCTGTTTTCCGGCGTTGATCATGTCCGCATCAATTTCGTCTTCTGTGGGAAACGGCCCCATACCCAGCAAACCGTTTTCCGATTGCAGCATCACGTCCATACCATCGGGGATGTAGTTCGCTACCAGAGTGGGAATACCAATCCCAAGGTTGACGTAATAACCGTCGCGCAGCTCACGGGCGACACGCATTGCCATTTGTTCACGCGTTAACATGGTCAGGCTCCTTTCTGGCGCAGGGTGCGTTGTTCAATACGTTTTTCAAATTGCCCCTGAATAATGCGGTTAACAAAAATTCCGGGAGTATGAATCGCAGCGGGATCCAACTCGCCAGGGGGGACGATCTCTTCAACTTCCACCACGGTAATGCGCCCGGCAGCGGCCATCAGCGGATTAAAATTCTGTGCGGTATGGCGATAGATAACATTGCCGTACCAGTCGGCTTTCCAGCCTTTGACCAGCGCAAAGTCTCCGGTTATGGCCTGTTCTAAAATGTACGGACGTCCGGCAAACTCGCGCACCTCTTTTCCTTCGGCCACGGGGGTCCCGTATCCGGTCGCGGTGAAGAAAGCGGGGATCCCCGCGCCGCCAGCGCGCAACTGCTCCGCCAGCGTGCCTTGCGGCGTCAGGATGGCTTCCAGTTCGCCGCTAAGCACCTGCTTTTCAAACAGCGCGTTTTCACCCACATAGGATGCAACCACTTTACGCACCTGACGCGTTTCCAGCAGTACGCCGAGGCCAAAACCGTCCACGCCGCAGTTGTTTGACACCACGGTAAGTCCCTGAACCTCCCGACGACGTACTTCGGCAATCAGATTTTCAGGGATGCCACATAAGCCAAAACCGCCCGCCAGCAGCGTCATGTTGTCGGTCAGTCCTTCCAGCGCCTCTTGATACGTGGCGACCCGTTTATCCAGTCCAGCCATATACTTGCCCCTCCTGTTGTCCTTGCCGACATCATTGGGGGAGAAAAATGATTTGTTAATTTTAAATTTGTGACTCACTCATTGGGTTTTTTTATCAATTTAATGTTAATTAAAGGTATTCAACAGGTTAAAGGAATGCGAAATGGGAATGAGCATCAAACAGTTACGCGCGTTTTTAGCGGTAGCTCACACTCTGAATTTTGCTCATGCCAGTGAAAGACTGAATATGTCGCAACCCGCATTAAGTCTGGCGATTAAAGGACTGGAGGATTCGTTAGGTGGGGCTTTACTGTTGAGAACCACCCGCAAGGTGACCCTGACACAGGAAGGGGAAACGTTGCTGAACATGGGGCGACAGTTGCTCGCGGACTGGGAGAACACGGAAGAGGCAATGCGCCAGCGATTCACGCTGCAACGCGGTAAAATCTCTATTGCCGCCATGCCTTCATTTGCTGCTAACGTCCTGCCGTCAGTACTAAAGACGTTTCGTGATTCCTATTCCGGTATCAACGTAACGGTTCACGATGTGATCAACGAACAAGTCATTGAGATGGTGAGTGAAGGGCGGGTGGAGATGGGCATTGCCTTCGAACCGGACTATTCCGGGCATCTGCATTTCACCCCGCTTGGTGTGGATCGTTTTATCGCGATTGTCCCGCCAACCTGCCGACTGGCAGGGCGGGATCGTATTGCGTGGCGTGAACTGCTGACGCTGGATTTCATCACTCTGCAACGACCTTCCGCTGTGCGTCTGATGCTGGAAGAACAGTTGGTGCAAAGCGGGCATTCGCTGGAGGTGGCGCTGGAGAGCCATCAACTGGTGACCATTGGCCGGCTGGTGGCTAAGGGCCTGGGCGGCAGCGCGGTACCCGCGCTGTGCCGTACGCAAATGACTGAATTAGGCGCAACCTGTATCGATCTGGACACGCCGGTGATCCAGCGTCGGATCGGCGTTCTGCGTTCGGCACATCATAAGTTATCTACCGCCTCAGAAGTGCTGGTGGATACCCTGAAAAAGGCGTATTGCGCCTGATTTTCCGCCGCGTTCAGCTCACGTTAACCGCCCGCCAGCAGCGAACCTCACATCCTGATTCGCTGGACAGCAAGATCTGTTTATTCTCACAGCCACGGATCGCCAACGGACATCTGTCACGAAAAAAACAGCCCTCAGGCAGCGTTCGGTTCCCCGGTAGTTCGGTTTTCCGTAACACTAAATCCTCCGCCAGCGGTGCTCCCGTTTTAGGGACGGAGTCGAGTAATAATCGCGTGTAGGGATGGGCAGGATGAGTAAGAACCTGCTGCGTTTCTCCCAGTTCAACAATTTGCCCAAGGTACATCACCGCCACGCGATCGCTCATATGGCGAACCACCGACACGTTATGCGATATCAGCACATAGGTCAGATTTCTGCGTGCCTGCAATGACACCAGCAGGTTAAGAATTTGCGCCTGCACGGAGATATCCAGCGCCGAAGTGGGTTCATCCAGTACAATCACGTCCGGCTCTGACGACAACGCCCGGGCAATGGCAATACGCTGACGCTGCCCGCCGGAGAACGCATGCGGCAGACGGTCGAGATATTCAGGGCGGATCCCTACCTGTTGCGCCAAATCTTCGGCAAGAATGCGGCGTTCACGCTCGGAGCTTCGCTTCTGGATCCACACCGGTTCGGTGATAATTCGCCACACCGGTAAGCGCGGATCAAGCGATGAAAGCGGGTCCTGAAAGACCATCTGCATGCCGCTGTGCCGCTTGTCATTGTGGCGAGAGTAGTTTCCCTGACTCGGTTGCAGCATCCCCATCAGCAGTTGCGCCAGCGTACTTTTTCCGCAGCCGGATTCACCGACAATCCCCAGCGTTTCTCCCTGTCGAATCTGTAAATCCAGACCGTTGAGCGCATGCACCCGTTCGGTAACCTTGCCGAGCCAGTTTTTACGCGCGGGAAAGCTGACATGAACATCCTGCAGGGCCAGTAAAAATTCAGACATGTGTTGTCTCCAGTTGCGGATACCAGCAGGCCGATTGTTGATCCGCGCCTCCCTGACTGCTTAATGCCGGCGTCTCGTCACAGCGAGGGCCAGCCGCAAAACAGCGCTCACGAAATGCGCATCCGCTCGGTAAGCGGGTTAAATTCGGTACGGTGCCGGGAATGGCAGGCAGCAATGCGCGCGGTTCGCCGTGTTCCGGCGCACATTTCAGCAAGCCGATGGAATAGGGATGCGTGGGATGCTGAATAACGGTTGGTGTTGGGCCGCTCTCAATCACGCTTCCGGCATACATGACGTATAACCGGTCGCACAATTGTGACACCACCGCCATATCATGGCTGATAAATAGTACGGCTGTCCCGCTGGCGCGCGCTTTTAGCTTCAGCAAACGCAGCACCTGCAGCTGTACCGTGACGTCGAGCGCGGTGGTCGGTTCATCGGCAATGATCAGTTCCGGCTCGCAGGAAAAGGCCAGCGCAATCATCACCCGCTGGCGCATACCGCCGGAAAGCTCAAACGGGAAACGTTTCATCACTTCCGCCGCGTCCGGAATTTGCATCTCTTCCAGCAAAGCGATGGCTTTCTGGCGAGCATCCGTGCGGCTTAGCGCCTGGTGATGGCGGATAACTTCCACCATCTGCTGGCCGATACGTCGCGTGGGATTAAGCGCGGTCATGGGCTCCTGAAAGATCATCGCAACGCGTGCGCCGCGCCATTGGCGCATTTGCTTTTCGCTGGCATTGAGCACATCTTCACCCAGTAGCGAAACGCGTCCCTGGTGAATATGATAGCTGCCCTCCGGCAGCAGCCGCATGGTAAGCATCGCCGTCACGGACTTGCCGGAACCGGATTCACCGACCACGCCGACAATTTCTCCGCGGTTGATATGCAGCGAAACATGGTTCAGCGCATGCACGTCAGCTTTATAGCCGGGGAAACTCAGATGCAAATCCTCAATTTCCAGTACGGGTTGTGTCATGACTGTTTTCCTCCGGCTTTCGGATCCAGCAGGTCGCGAATACCATCGCCAAAAAGATTAAAGCCCACGGCAGTAATCAGAATTGCGGCGCCGGGAAAAGCGCAATACCACCACTGATCAAGCACGTAGTTGCGGCCTATCGCCACCATCGCTCCCCATTCCGCGCTGGGCTGCTGTGCGCCCAGACCAATAAACCCGAGCGTGGCGGCCATCAGGATCGCGCTGCCGATATCCAGCGACGCCTGCACAATCAGCGGCGGTAAAGAGTTACGTAAAATGTGCCAGCTAATCAGGTGCCAGCGAGAAGCGCCGTAGGTCCGCGCAGCCTGGACATAGGTAAACTGACGCACCACTAACGTTTGGCCGCGGGCGAGGCGCACATAAAAAGGAATACGTACGATGGCAATCGCCAGCATGGCGTTAAACAGGCTGGGTCCCAGCGCAGCGGCCAGTGCCATCGTCAGCACCAGCGATGGGATGGACAGCATGATGTCCATTATTCGCATGATAATTGCATCGGCGCGTCCCCCCATGACGCCAGACAGACACCCCAGCAGCGAACCCAATCCGCCGGCAATTCCCACCACCACCAGACCAGCGACGACCGACTGCTGGCTTCCGACCAGAACACGGCTGAACAGATCGCGGCCCACTTCATCGGTACCAAACCAATGGGCCGCAGACGGTGGCAGCAGGCGCGCACTTAAATCGATGGCATTAGGATCGTAAGGCGTAATCCACGGTGACAGCACCATCAGCAACAGTATCAGTACAATGATGACCCCGCCTATCAGCGTCAGCGGGCTGCTTTTCATCATCCACAACAATTTCGCCCAGTCCGTACGACGACGAGCAGTCTGTGGGGCGGTCGGCGTTTCTTGAGTGAGCATCATTCAGCACCTCCACGTCCAATACGTGGGTCAATCCACAGGTAGAGTAAATCAACCGCCAGGTTGACCAGCACATAAGCGAAAGAGACCACTACGGCAAATCCCATCACCGCCGGGAAGTCGAGCGCCTGAATCGACGTTACCACCCAGGCGCCCATTCCCGGCCAGGCGAAGACCGTTTCGGTCAGTACCGCACCGTAGAGCAGATCGCCCAATGCCAGGCCGAGCACGGTTATTGATGGAATAAGCGCATTCGGCAACGCGTAACACAGCACGATGTACCAGCCCGGCAGTCCGCTGGCGCGCGCGGTACGAATGTAATCTTCACTCAGTTGCTCCAGCATGGCGGAGCGAATCTGGCGGGCAACGATCCCTAAGTGCACAAAAGCCAGCGTCAGTGACGGCAGGATCAGGTGCTGGAGCGCATTGAAAAAGACTTCGCCATTGCCTTCCAGCAGGGCATCAATCAGGTAGAAGCCGGTGACATGAGCCGGTGGATCCAGCCAGTCGTCTAACCGTCCACCGCCGGGCAAAATTTGCAGATGACCGTAAAACAGCACGATAACCCCCAGCCCCAGCCAGAATGCAGGCGTGGAGATGCCGGTAATCGCCATCAGGCGAACGAGGTGATCAAGCCAACGGTTGCGCCAGACTGCAGATAAAATACCTAACGGAATACCGATCACCAGCGCCAGCAACAAAGAGCAGAAAGCCAGCTCCAGGGTGGCGGGAAAGAAGATACGCAGTTCATCCAGTACCGGGCGTCCGGTGCGAATAGAGGTGCCTAAGTCGCCCTGAAAGATATCGCTCACATAGCGAAAGAACTGCACATACAGCGGTTGGTTCAGCCCCAGCTGTTGGCGAATATTTTCAACAATTTCATCGCTGGCGCGATCGCCCGCCAGCAACCGCGCGGGGTCGCCTGGGATCAGGTGCGAAATAATAAAGGTGATCACGCAAACACCGATAACCACCAGAATAAGTCCCCAGCATCGCTGGCGTAAAATGCTCCAGAACGTCATTAGCTTCCCCTTGCGGAGCCTGAGTGGCTCCGCATCAACGTGGCTTATTTACTCATGGTGGAGATATTGAAGACCTGTTCCAGCATGGGGTTAAATACAAATCCTTTGACGTCTTTGTTCATCGCCAGTTGATAGTTTTTCTGGAATAAATAGACGTAGGCCGCTTCATCAATCACGATGGTTTGCGCCTGCTGGTAATCATTGGTTCTGGCGACCGGATCGGTGGTGGCTAATGCGCTACGCAGCAGCTTATCGACCTCACTGTTTTCATAGAATGAACGGTTACCCGGCAGACCTTTTTTATCTGACTCAAACCAGTAGTTCATGAACATGTACGGGTCGGCGAAATCCGGACTCCAGTTACCGATAGCAATGTCGTAATCCCCTTTACCCACACGGTCACGCATGGTGGCATTCGCCAGTTTTTCCAGCTTCACCTTAATACCCAGTTTGTTGAGACTGGCCTGGGTAGAGAGGGCAATCGGCTCCCAGTTAGGGTCATTATCTGAATACAAGAAACTCAGGCTCTCGGGTTTGTTCGCGACCTTGTCCCATGCGGCTTTCGCTTTGGCTTCATCAAAACTGTACTGCATAGCCTTGTCATCAAAACCCCACATACCTTCAGGGATCGGACCGCGCATCTGTTTACCATTGCCACTGAGGATCCCATTCACCATGCCTTTATAATCGGTGGCCCATGAGATGGCGCGGCGTAAATCCACCTGATTGAGCGGCGCTTTACTGTTGTTCAGATACAGATAGGTCACGCGCAGCGAGGGATAATCCACTACGTTAACTTTGCCTTCCTGTTTTAAAGCGGCCAACTGGTCGACTGGAAGCGCGTCGGCAATGTCGATATCGCCACGCGACAACTGCAGGCGACGGGAGGCGCTTTCACCAATGATTTTTACCGAAACCCGCTTAAACGTTGGTTTGGCCCCGGAATAATGCGGGTTTGGCACCAGTACCAGTTGTTGTCCTTTTTGCCAGCTTTTCAGCATGAAAGGACCGGAGCCTGCCGTGTTCTGCGCCAGGAATCCGCGGGCATCGTCTGCTGCATGCTCTTTTAAGATTGCCGGGTTGATAATTGAGGCCCCGTCATTTGCCAGCGTATACAGGAAGGGTGCGAACGGCTGGCTGAGGGTAAATTTCACCGTGTTGTCATCAATGGCCTCAACCTTCAGATCTTTCGGGAATGCTTCAGCGGGTCCCTGGCCAATTTTGAGCAGGCGCTCAAAGGATTGTTTTACTGCATCTGCCGTCACCGGCGTACCGTCGGCAAATTTGGCATCGTTTTTCAGGGTGAACGTCCACTCTTTCTGATCGTCAGAGGCTTTCCAGCCGCTGGCTAAATCACCTTCAACTTCCGTTGAGCCTTTACCGCCTTCGGTTTTGTACTGAACCAGACGCTGATAAGAGGGATAGGTGACCGTCCAGTCGTTGTTATCGATGGTCACGGCGGGGTCGAGCGTCTGCGGGTCGGCGGCTTTACCGATGACCAACATATCTTTAGGCACGGCGGCCTGCGCGGCAGGGAGGGCAAATGCCAGCGCAATGGCGATCAGAGCGGGGCGAAAAAACGCATTTAACGCAGGTGTAGTCTTCATAACCAGGCTCCAGAATTAAAAGGGGTGTTGTGTTGTTATGGGGGGAACAGGGAAACAGGCTATCTGGTCGTCAAGCAGCGGATAACGCGCGGCATCAGGTAATTCAAAATGCCACCACTCGCTGTTAATGCCGACAAAACCGCCACCGAACATAATGGCGTTGAGTAACAACCGGTTACGCTGCGCGGCTGGTGGAACAGAAGGGTGCCAGGCATGAGAACGGTCGTGCATCTCATCAAAATCAGCGCCCATATCAAGAACATTGCCACGATCGTCCATCAGCGTAACGTCGATGGCCGTCCCGCGACTGTGATTGGATCCAATCGCCACATCGACGACGTACTGGGGATCCGGGCACGCATTCCACAGCACCGCCTGCGCCTGCTGGGGGCGATACGCGTCATACACTACAAGCTTCAGGCCCGCCAGTTGCGCGATACTGATGCTTTTAGCCAGCGCGGTTACCGCCTCGCGGTGTAACAGGCAGCGCGCTTCCCGGTAGATAGGCGCGCCGGTAATGTTGTCGGCCGTGGCGTATTTGAGATCGATATGCAGCGACGGGAATATCACCGACAGATCGACCAGTTCTGGGGTTTCTGACATAGCACATTTCCTGTTTATTGTTCGAATTGACCAAACTGTTGTTGTAACTGGCGATTGGTTTGCAGGCGTCCTGCGAGGGAATCACCAAGTTGCTCCACCACCGCAGAGAGTAATAAGTTGAACAGACAGCTCACGGGAGCCAGAGAATCCCAGAAATGTCCGGTGTCAGTTTTTACCTGGAGTAAATCAAGGGCATAATCTCTGGCCCACGGACACCACACATCGGTGATCAGCGCCAGTGGAATATGGCGTTCTGTCGCGACACGGCAATATTGTCGGGAGATAGCGGAGTAGGCACGCATGTCGGTGATCACCACATATGGCTGGTTAAATCCCGAATTCAGCGACTCTACCCAACTGCCGGAAAGCCCTTCGGAGTAGCTGACTTTAGGCCGCAGGTATTCAAGATGACTAAAAAAGGCGTTGGCAATCCCACGTGTAGACTGGATCCCAAGGATGTAAACCGCTTCCGCATGCGCCAGCTGCTGCGCAATGCGTAAAAATGTTTCGCTTTGCGCGAGTTGATAGACATGGGTAATGGCGTCGATTTCCAGTAACAGCGACTGCTGCGCGCGATCCGGCAGGCTTTGCTGCTGGTGCCAGGAATCCAGCCGCTCGTTCATTCCCCAGGGTTGATAGGGGACAACCGGCAGCTCACGCAGGCTGGCTTTTGCATCCTCCAGATTGCGAAAGCCCAGCTTACGCAGATAGCGTCCTACGGTAATGCCGCTGGTTCCTGCCGCTTTAGCGATGCCATCCGCGGTTTCAAAAGGGATCTGTACACCGTGGGCTAACAGCCACCCGGCTACGCGCTTTTCGCTCGGCGTAAGCTGGCTGAAGGTCTGTTCTATGCGGGTAAATAATTCAGGTTTCGCTGTCATTACCTTCTCGCTGTTAGTTGTCTGTCAGATGACGGCTCACTGTTAGTGAATTAACAATGCAGGACGCGTGCCAGGTCGCTAACAGCGACATGCTGGCTGCTTTTGTTAAAATCCAAACCACATTCATTAACTAATGATCAACATTTGTGCAGCGTAGTTCAGTTTTGGTGCAGCGACAGGAGAGCGGGGTATGAATCTGCTGATTTCGTCGGAACGATCACATTGTCGGCAACATTTCCCCTCAAACATCAGAATCGGTAATAGGAAATATCAATTTCAGCCAAATCAATAATGGCAACCTTTATTCTTATAACGGTAGGGGTATTATTTTTTGCGAACTACATTAACGGTTTGAAGCGCGAGTGTAGATATTATCTATATTATAAATGGAGTACTACAATGAATAAATTCTCCCTTTCTACAGCAGGTATTCTGGTCGCAGCGCTGTTAACCAGTGTTAGCGTCAATGCAGCCACTGATAGCGCGAAAACTGAAGTGACGCCGAAAGGCATGAGCTGCCAGGAATTCATTGATCTGAACCCGCAGACCATGGCTCCGGTGGCTTTCTGGGTGCTTAATGAAGACGAAGATTTCAAAGGTGGTGATTACGTCGACTATAACGAAACCGTCACGACCGCAGTACCTCTGACCGTAGAACTTTGTAAAAAACATCCGCAGAGCGAATTAAGTAAAATAAAAGAAGAAATCAAAAAAGAATTATCGAAATAAAATTAAAGCGTTATTAAAACCCGGCCAAAGTGCTGGGTTTTGCTATTTGTGACGCTGTCACTTATTTATTTTGCAATACTTAAGGAAACTTTATAAAGATAAAAACGCCGGTGCCGATACTGGGTAAAAGTTAGCCTTTTGCAGAAGGAGTTTGTATGGCCTGGTACCCTACTCGTATTTCAACGCGTTTAACCATTGGTGGCATTCTGCTGCTTGCAGTCACTACACTTGTCATTGTTGCAATTATGCTCTGGCGAGGGCAGCCGCGCGTCGTTGAAATCAATACCGCCCTGATCGAAGAAACGGGGCAAGGTTTAACCCGTCAGTTAAGTACCGTGTTGTCGCGAATTGAAGGTGAGACCGTCGGTTTGTCGCGACTGGCCGAAGTGCTGCCCAACGATGAATCGCTATATCAAAGCGTTGTTCCACATTTGATAGGTGAAGATAAAGAGTCGATCATTACCGGCGGCGGCATTTGGCCAGAACCAGACGCCTTCACCGCAGGCGTAGAAAAACGCAGCTTTTTCTGGGCGCGTAACGCTGAAGGAAAGCTGATGTACTCCAACGACTATAACGTCGAAGGATCAAGCGGATACCACAATGAAAGCTGGTATCAGCATGCCAAGGGACATTCACAAAACAGCTGCTTATGGTCTGATGTTTACCAGGATGCCAGTTCCGGGGTCAACATGGTAACCTGCAGCGTTCCTTATCAACTGGCCGGTAAGTTTGCCGGCGTCGCCACTACCGATATTCGTCTCGATAACGTTGCCACCTTTATGCAACAGCAGGGAAACAGCACCGGTGGTTACGCATTCGTGGTGGATAAACAGGGACAAATTCTCTATTTCCCGCAGGCAGACCTGACAAAACACAAAACCATTAACGATCTGGCGCAAAGCGCGCAATGGCTTATCCCGGTGGAAAACGGTCTTAAATCTTTACGTCCGGCAGATGGGGTGAAGACGATTACGCTTGCCAACGACAATGTGTTGAATACGCCGACCCGGGTAATGCTATTCCCGATGGCGGATACCGGCTGGGTCGTGGGGCTGGTGACGCCTGAATCACGCATCGTCGGTCTCGCCAAAGTGATGATGCAGGACGTGCTGGAAGTGTTGATCCCAATTATGACGCTATTGCTGGTGGGATCCTGGCTGGTGGTTCGCCGACTGATTTCGCGTCTCGATGATACCCGCCAGGCGCTCGATGATATTGCGCAGGGCGAAGGCGATCTTACCCGTCGCCTGGATGTGCGCGGCAAAGATGAGATTTCGGCTATCGCCGAGGCGTTTAATCTGTTCGTCGATAAAATCTCAGCCATTCTGATCACCGTCAGAAGCAGTAGCGTGGTGGTGGCGAATAATGCCGTCAGCCTGGCAGACAGCAATATGGAACTTTCATCTCGCGTCACGCAGCAGGCCGCTGCGCTGGAAGAGAGTTCGGCGGCGATGGAACAGTTAAATGCGACCGTTCATCAAAATGCCAGTAATACGCAACTGGCGGATGAGCTGTCCGATAGCACCGCGCAAACGGCCAACCGCTGTGGCGATGTTATGCAGGGCGTGATCTCAACAATGGATAACGTCAGCGCGTCATCCGGCAGAATGGTGGAAATTGTCGCGGTGATTGACAGCATTGCGTTCCAGACCAATATTCTGGCCCTGAACGCCGCCGTTGAAGCCGCCAGAGCGGGCGATGCGGGTAGAGGGTTCGCCGTTGTCGCCTCTGAAGTACGTACGCTGGCCCAGCGTAGCGCCACCGCCGCGCAAGAAATTAAAGCATTGATTGATGAATCCGTATCTCATGTTGGTAGCGGAAGTCAGCAAATTCACAATGCAGGCGAACGGCTGGGAGAACTGGTCAATAACGTACGGCAGGTGCGTCAGTTGATGGGGGAAATACGCGTTGCAGGCGAAGAACAGCGTAAAGGCGTTTCCGAAGTCACGCTGGCCGTTACCGAAATGGACAGCACCGTTCAGCAGAATGCCTCGTTAATTGATGATGCCGCAGCACGTACCCAGGCCCTGAAAGAAGAGGCGGAACAACTGGCGTTGCTGGTCTCTTCATTTAGATTACCAGAACCTGCTACCGCCTGAGCGTCGAGTGAGGTCCGGGCGCAATCACTGCACCCGGACAGTCGATTAATGATCAAGGTACAGGTAGTGCATCCAACTGGTCATACGCAAGAGTATTTTCCGTAGCAATGATAATGCTTCAAAATGCTGAGCTGAATAGACCACAACCTGAGCGGCAACACCGTCTGGGAGTTGCTGTTCATCCTGATTATTATCAACTTTTTCAATGCATTACTGCCACTTTCTGAAGCCCAATCGCTATATCGTAGCGGTTCTTTTATTATGGACTCTCAGGGTGAAAATGGGATCTGGTTGTTGACCGAAGGTAGAATAGTCATTCGCCGGCGCACTGATGGGCTCATCCTGGCCAGTCAGCAGGCGCCAATGATGCTGGGAATGGCCGAGTTCTTTCTTCCCACTGGGCATAACTTTTATGATATCGAAGCAGTCAGCCCATGCACTACTCACGTAGTGAAGAAAACGGATTTCATGACTATCGTTAATCGCGATCGACTCTGGGAATCTGTGGCAATCGTTGAAGCGTATATTATTCAGGTAATGAGCCAGCGCGATCGCCTGATCAAGCGAACCGGGCTTTCTCGCAGCACCATTATGGATACGCTTGCCAGGTTAAAACGACAGGGGGCGATCCAGTTGCATCGCGGGCATTTAATCTGCATTTCGGCAGATTAACCACCGCATCCGTCCATGATGTAAATATAGTATGATGGGTCTTATGATGGATTTATGACGTTAAATCCATCAAAACATATGTTATCTGCTTTGTATCAATCTCACTTTAACTCTATAATATTGTGTGTAAACTGGCATTTATCCAAATAAGGGCCAATATTATGGATTTAACACTCAATACGGCTGCTGATATCGTCAAACTACTCTGCGACAGATTGCGTAAAGAACGACTCGCGCGGCAAATGACGCAGGCTGAGGTTGCCGCGCGTTCAGGTGTCGGTGTGAATACCGTTTCGAATCTGGAAACAGGTAAGAACGTAGGATTTGAGAATCTGGTCAAAGTCGCAATGGTGTTAGGTTATGGCGATGCGCTGGAGGGTTTATTCAAACCCAGGATTGACAGTCTGGATGATATTTTGCGTTACGAGAAGAGCGCGGTACGTCAGCGGGTGAAAAGGAAAAATTCTGATGCCTGAACAAGTTGATGTCTTTTATGAAGGCTGGGGTGAAAAATGGCTGTGGGGAAAACTGGTGTCTTCCACAGCCCTGACCGGACGCCCGTTGATCGCCTTTGAATACAGTGAAGACGCTATACGTAAGGGACTGGAACTGTCCCGGTTGATGTTACCGCTGAACGGTCCCCGTTTACGCAGGGATTTCCCGGCTCATCAATTGGGATTACCTGGACCAGTCTATGATTCGTTACCTGATGGCTGGGGTATGCTGTTGATGGACCGATTATTTAAACGCCGCGGACTAAACGCAGCGCGCATAGGTCCTTTGGAGCGCTTAACCTGGGTCGGCAACAACGCGATGGGCGCCATGACATTCCAGCCCGTTCAGTCAGATGTCGAGAAGATTTCAAAAGAGGATGTGCCTCTCGAACAACTGGCAGCTGAGGTGCAGGAAGTCCTGAGTGGAGACGGCGGGGAATTCTTGCAAAAATTGCTTCAGATGGGCGGTTCGCCACAAGGGGCAAGGCCAAAAGCGCTACTTTATCGTGACAGTGTCACGTCGAAATTTACCACTGCGCCGCTACCCGGGAGCGAAAGCTGGTTGATTAAATTTCCCGCCAGGCATGAGCATGCTGAAGTATGCGCCATCGAAGCGGTTTATGCTGAATGCTTGCGTCAATGTGGGATTAGCACGCCCGATACGGCATATTTTGATCTGCCTGGTGGGCAGGCGGCCTTTGCCACCCGCCGTTTCGACCGTGACCAGTCGATACGTATTCCAATGCAGAGTCTGGCGGCACTTACCGGCGCAAATTACCAGTTACCCGGCGCTTTAGATTACCGGGATTTTCTGCGCGCCACGCAGATCTGTACCAATGATGTCAGAGAAAAGGCGAAAGCGTTCGAACGCGTGGTTTTCAACGTGGCATTCAACAATCGTGACGATCATCCGAAGAACTTTGCTTATTTAATGTCAGCCGATGGAAACTGGACTCTGGCTCCGGCTTACGACGTTACCTGGTGTGAAGGACCCGGCGGGTACCACCAAATGGACGTGCTGGGGGAGGCGCTGGATATCGAAAGAAAGCACCTTCAGTTGCTTGGCGTTCAGGAAGCTGAGCTCTCTGCTGACCAGGTGAACGCCATAATCGAAAAGATCTGCCACTCTGCGATAGGGCTGAGCGCTATCGCCAGTGACAAATACCCCGATCAGATAACGCAAACCACGCTGGATACGATCCAGAAACAAATTAATGATAATGTCCGCCGGTTACTGTCCCGGTGATGCAGGTTCAGTCGCTACACTGACCTGAAGATAACCATTAACGCCCCCAACGGCTGCGAATATAGGTTACGGCCTCCTGCGTTTGCGGCTGATTGAGATAATCTTCGCGAAACAGGATGGTGCCGTTGATGTGTGGTTCGGACTCGTTCAGATCGAGCTGCTTTTTCAGCTCTGGCACGCCGCCTTTGACTGTCCAGTCCGGCTCTTTTCGTGAAGGTTCGCCGACTTTATACAGCGCCACTCCAATATAAAGGCGGGTATTGGTTGATTTCACAACATCTGCCCACCACTTCGCCAGCACATCGTATCGCGCCGCATCACGGGCAAAAGGCCAGTACAACTGTGGGGCGATGTAGTCCAGCAAGCCTAATTGTACCCAGCGACGAGTATCGGCATAAGATTCATCATACGCTGCTGCGCCACGGGTGTCGGAACCCGCAGGATCGTGAGAACGATTGCGCCATACACCGGCGGGGCTGACGCCAAATTCCACCTCAGGCTTAAGTTTCTTAATGGTCCGCGAAACCTGGGCGATCAATCGTTGCGTGTTATCGCGCCGCCAGTCAGCTTTGGAATCAAATCCCTGACCATATTTTCTGAAGGTCTGGCTGTCGTTAAGCGCTGAACCGGGAGACTCGGTATAGAAGTAGTCATCAAACTGCACGCCGTCGACCGGATAATTTTCCACCACTTCCGCCACGATGCTGGTGATCCAGTCGCGCACTTCGGGAATACCGGGATCTAACACAAAACGCTCACCCGAGGTGCGGATCCAGTCCCGGTGCAGGACATAAACGCTGGAGGGCATCTGCGACAGCGTGCTGTTTAATTCGGTGATCGTTGATGGTTTGAGATTAACGGATACGCGGTAAGGGTTAAACCAGGCATGAACTTTCATGCCGCGTTTATGCGCTTCATCGAGCATAAACTGTAGCGGATCGTAACCCGGATCCTGACCAATCGTGCCGGTTAGCGTATCTGACCACGGCAAGATTTTAGATTGCCACAATGCGGTACCATCGGGTTTGACCTGGAAAAAAACGGTGTTGATGCCAAGACGTTTCAGGTTATCCAGCTTATCCGTCAACGCTTTCTGCTGCAGGCTGATACGGATGGCAGGGGAACTGACATTCACTGATGAGATCGGCGGCCAGTCCAGACGGGAAACCGTCGCCAGCCAGATTCCACGCACCGGCTCCTTACTCTGTTGCGGTTTGCTCACCGGAGGTAGTGGGGTGACTTTGGGACCGGGCGGCTGTGAAGAGCAACTGCCAAGTAACAACATACTACCCACAAGTACCGCGAACCATTTCAGGTTAGTTCGCGGTAATCTGGCATGGCAACGGACGAAGATATTCGCCAGTTTTTTCTGATATTTTCCTGAAAAGAAACCGGATGCTGGCATCAGACTTTGCTCTTATTTTTTCTTGTTGCGGCTGTTAGCCCAGGGATCAATAGCAGGTGCAGTGTTGTTGAACGGGGTCACGTCATGCAGCGAATCAAGATAGAGCGCTTCAACTTCAGCACGCGCCCACGGCGTACGGCGCAGAAATTTTAAACTGGATTTAACGCTCGGTTCATTTTTAAAGCAGTTGATATTAATGCGTTGAGCAAGCTCGGCCCAACCAAAACGATCGACCAGCACATTGACCTGCATTTCTAGCGTTACGCCATGTAAAGGGTCTTTTGAAGTATGAGCATTCATATGAAGTCCAGTTCGGTATTTCCAGATTTTGTCAGTCGTGCAACGAGACAGATTACAAGAAAGCGGAACGACCAGCAATGGCCCAAATCGACACTGATCTTCCAAGGAACATTCGCTGAAACTGTAAAAAGAAGAGGGCGGACAAGCCTGACACTTCAGGCTAATCACGATAGAAGAACACTTTCTCGTATAGCAATCCGTTACCAATTTAGCTAAAGTAGTGTATAGCAATTTGTTACCAACAGGAGATAACCATGCAAAGCAGCGCCCGTAAGCCGACTCGAGATAAGCAAATTAATATCCGGGCTACTGATGAGGAACGTGCGGTAATTGACTACGCCGCAAGTTTGGTCAATAAAAACCGTACTGACTTCATCATTGAGAAGGCCGTGCACGAGGCCCAGAATATCATTTTGGATCAACGAGTATTCGTCCTTGACGATGCCCGTTATCAGTCTTTCATTGAACAGCTCGAAGCACCTGTTCAGAACGTTGAAGGGCGTCAACGCCTGATGAATGTGAAGCCCGAATGGAAATAAACGTCACGACACCGGTGTTGCTGACCGAAGGGCATGATCTCCAGCCATTTGATTGCGGTAATGACGTGTTAAATGATTGGCTACGTCGACGGGCGATTAAAAATCAGTACCTCAACGCATCGCGCACATTCGTCATTTGTCTTGAATCTACTCAGCGTGTTGTGGGTTACTATTCCATTGCAACCGGATCCGTGAGCCATGCTGATTTAGGCCGTAGTTTACGTCAGAATATGCCCGACCCGGTTCCGGTCGTTCTGCTGGGACGTCTTGCTGTTGATGTCTGTACTCAGGGGCATAGTTTCGGAAAATGGCTGCTTAATGATGCGGTACTGCGAATTTCCAACTTAGCCGATCAAGTGGGCATCAAAGCCATCATGGTACATGCTATTGATGGCCAAGCTCGGGCATTCTATGAGTATTTCGGCTTCGTTCAGTCTCCGATAGCAGCAAATACGTTGTTCTACAAAATTTAACTCCCCAAACAGTCTCGAATTTTCCCGGCTGAAATGGGGCAGGCTTTCATAACCGACAGCATAAGCTGATGTGGTGACATCGCAATAAAACGATAAGTTAGTAGTAGTGTCAACCAATGTCCAAATGCCAGCAAACGAAAGATTGATGGGGATTTAACCCTATGACTTTGTGCGCATTACATCATTTAACATAATATACATTATGCGCACCAGTGACAAGGAGAGCCATTTTTACGGTTCCGGCCTGGTCAATCCAACCACATCACACAACGAACGGCTTACAGCGCGTTTCACGCAGCATGGCAAATTCACGTATCGATAAACCGGATTACGTGAAATTTTACGTAATCCGTGGTGGCCACCACCGCCGGAACTGGCGAACGTCACCCGCAGCCGCCGCAGCTACATCACAACGCCTTTAATACTCGTGCGCGGATCATTTTCATCTAAGTAGGTAATCGTTATGTACTGCTCCATGAGACATCGCTTACTTTTCGAAAAACGGTAATCAAATTGCCCCCCTCCGATACAGGATGTGTTGTGCTAACCGGTGATCAGAGGGCAATGCGGGATGCACGAACTTTTCAGTTTTATTCATGCCCAACCGTATCATCAGACGCTCTGACGGTTTATTCAGCACCGACGTAAATGAAACCACCTCACTTAACGCCAGTTCCTCGAAAGCAAACGTCAGACACGCCTCGGCGGCCTCCAATGCCAGCCCTTGGTGCCAGAAGGATTTAGCAAGACGCCAGCCTATTTCGGTACAGGGTGAAAAGTGAAATTTATCAGGTTGTGGATGTAAACCTACACACCCCACAAACTGGTGTGTTTCTTTAAGTTCAACGGCCCAGAATCCCCAGCCGCGCTCTGTAATGCCTTCCTGGAATCTGGCAGCCAGGTTGTCGCTTTCCGTTCGTTGCAGCGGAGCCGGAAAAAAACGCATCACGTCCGGATCGGCATTTAACGCGGCAAACGGGGCTTTGTCTTTGTCTTCCCACGGGCGTAAAATCAGTCTTGATGTTTCCAGCATATTTCTGCCCTTCTCCTGTATTTTCATATAATCTTCTAAAAGAAATGGCTCATCGGCAAGGACTTATGTGCCCCTTTCCGCCTTCTTCTCTCATACTGGAGATGCATTCATGGCCGACTGGAATCCTGCGCTTTATCTGCAATATGAAACTGAACGATCAAGACCCGCTGCGGAATTACTCAGCAGAGTGGCGTTAGAGAATGTCCATTCAGTGGTCGATCTTGGCTGTGGTCCGGGAAACAGTACGGCATTACTGCATCAGCGCTGGCCCTCGGCTGTAATTACCGGGGTTGATACCTCACCCGCCATGCTTAATGAGGCGCGCAATGCATTACCGACATGCCGTTTTATTGAAGCGGACATTCGTTCATTCCAGACAGAGCAGCTTCTGGACCTGCTGTATGCCAATGCCTCATTGCAGTGGGTTCCCAATCACTATGAATTGTTCCCGCATCTGGTATCGCTACTGGCTCGCAATGGCGTGCTGGCTGTACAAATGCCGGATAACTGGCTAGAGCCAACACATGTTTTGATGCGTGAAGTGGCTTATGAACAAGGTTACCCTGACCGGGGCCGCTCGCCACTTCCTGGCGTTCACGCCTACTATGATATTTTGACTGAAGCGGGCTGTGAGGTGGATATCTGGCGCACAACGTATTATCACGTTATGGATTCACATCAATCGATTATCGACTGGGTAAGCTCAACGGGCCTGCGGCCCTGGTTGCGTGATTTGAGCGAAAATGAGCAACATCTTTACCTCGCGCGTTATCATGAGCTACTTCAGGAACAATATCCTCTGCAGGAAAACGGTAAAATTTTGCTGGCCTTTCCGCGGTTATTTATCGTAGCCAGACGTAATGATTAAGCGTTTATTATAAGTGCATCACAGGAGCTGACTATCTGCCATGCGCGCCCTCGCCTTTTTATCATGAGGATCTAGTGGCAAAGCCTGTCATCTGCTAGTGTCTGGCAACGTGTTTCTGACAGGAGTTGTCATGTCTAAAGTCTACATTGGTGGCTGTCTGTGTGGTTCGATTCGCTTCGCGGCCAGCAGTCCTAATAATTCCCATACCTGCTCCTGCGATATATGTCGGAAACATACGGGCGCACCAACCGTCGTCTGGATTGAGTTTAATGCAGAAAATGTAACGTGGACCGGTAAAGCCGGAAAACCGACAACCTGGCGCTCTTCTGAGACGTCAAGTCGGGCATTTTGCCCTCAGTGTGGCAGTTCCGTAGGCGCCATTGATGACGCCCCGGTTATTGCGCTGTTAGCTGGCGCTTTTGACGATCCTGACGATGAAGACCTGGCGCCGGAATTTCATTCTTTTTCAGATATGCAGCCTACATGGTGGCAAAAGAATGTAACTAAGTGAGTTGGTAATGCTTATCCGGAATGTGTTTTGCTGGCACGTTTGTTTCATCATTCATCTGTAACAAATCGATTTCAATCGCATTGCAAATCGCATCCAGCGGGAGGTCGTTGTTCTCTGTACCAAACGGATCTTCCAGCTCTTCTGCAAGCGTATCGAGCGAAATAAAAGTATAGGAAATCAGCACTGAGATAAACGGCGTCATGTAATGTAAATCTACCACCAACGCGAATGGCAACATGATGCAAAACAGATAGACCGTGCGATGAAGGATTAAGGTATAAGCAAACGGGACGGGGGTATTCGCGATCCGTTCACATCCTGCCAGCACCGCAGACATATCATTTAACCTATTGTTTAAACTATGGAATAATATGTCTGACAGTTGACCATTGCGCCGACGTACAGCTAACCATTCCCCCATCAGCAACAGAATGCGATTTGCCGGTGATTGTGAGGCAAATACTATTCGCAGATCCTCCTCACTAAGGTATTTCGCCAATGGTTCAGCCTGTGGCTGACGGCGTAAAGTCATGCGTAAACAGTGGGCAAAGGCGATTTGCAGACGAACAAACTGTCCCAGTTCGCTGTCGTCCGGCAAGGTAGTTTTTACTTCACGTAGCAGCGACCGGGAAGCAATCATCAACTGCCCCCACAGGTGTCGAGCCTCAACATAACGTGAATAACAGGCGTTATTACGAAAACCTAAAAAGATAGCAATCGCCACGCCGAGAATGCTGAACGGCGCCAGGGTAAATTTGATGCCCAGCATCGTATACCACGGCAGCATGATAATAACGGCGATGGAGAGCAGGAAGTTCAGCAGCAGACGTGAAAAAATTTTAGATAATACCGACCCATGCCAGACGAATATCAGGCGTAGCCAGTGTTGTTGGGGGCGAACGATCATGGTTATCTTCAGGAAAATGTGAAATCCGTCACATTAGACGCGAACATGATCAATGTTGCAAGCTAATCGCAACACTATCTAAACATCTTTCCTCCTGCTGAACGGACAATGCGCTGAAGTGGCAGACCGTCACCATAAAAGTAGAAAACTATAGTATGTTGTAACTAAGTAAGATCTGTAAAAAACCCGGCCTGAGCCGGGTCTGCGTATTAGCACAGTGGTTTAACGGCTTCGCACATGCCTTTTAGCAGAATGCTATCCAGATCGGCAGTAACCTGATCTATCAGTCCGGAAACTTCCGTCAGATCCTGTTCCCAGTGTTCTGTAACGGCCAGCACAGCTTTAACCAGCTCTTCGGTGCTTATCTGGCGGTCATGATGCTGGGACCATAGCTGTTGAAAACGCGTCATCCAGTGCGCATCATCCTGAACCGGGTAAGACTCACCGTTACGCTCTCCACGGTAGAACGCAATCAACGCGGCAAGCGCAAATGTCAGACGCGCAGGCAGTTTACCGCTGGCCTGTTGCCCCGCCAGCAGTTGCGGCAAGATGCGAGTGCGGAATTTAGTCATGCCGTTCAGGGCAATCGACAACAACTGATGTTTGATATACGGGTTGCAGAATCGACCTGTCACCGCGCTGGCAAAAGACGCCAGCTCATCGCGTGGTAAATCCAGCACTGGAATAATTTCTTCATAGATCGCTTTTTCCACGAAGGCGCGAATCTCCGCGTCATTCATGGCCTCCCCCACGGTATCCAACCCAGCCTGCCAGGCAACGGGAACCAATGCGGTATGTGCGCCGTTGAGAATCGCCACTTTCCGTTCTTTATACGGTTTGATGTCATCAACTATCAGGACATTCAGCGGATATTTATCCAGACGCAACTCAGCGGCTAATGACTTCGGCCCCTGGATAACAAACAGATAGAAGTGTTCTGCGGTGTCCAGAAACGCATCGTGATAACCCAGTTCCGCTTCAAGCTTCGCGACTTCATCACGTGGATAGCCGGTGACAATACGGTCCACCAGCGTGGAGCAAAAGGCGTTGGCCTGATCCAGCCATTGGATAAATGCTTCCGGCAATGCCCACTCCTGGGCATAGCGCAGAACCAGTTCACGCAGCGCATCACCATTGTAATCAATCAGTTCACAAGGAATGATTATCCAGCCTTTATCCGACGCGCCATTAAAATGGCTGAAGCGCTCGAACAGCAGTCGGGTCAGTTTGGCCGGATAACTCACCGCTGGCGCATCCTCAAACTTATCACCAGCATGATAGCTGATGCCGGCTTCGGTGGTATTGGAGAAAACAAAACGCATATCAGGGTTATGCGCCAGCTTCAGGAACTCATCGTATTCACTATAGACGCTGATCTCGCGGTTAACAGAACGAATCAAACGGGCGTCGCTTACGGCCTCGCCCTTCTCATTCAAACCACGAATGATGGTGGTATAAAGGCCGTCCTGTGTACTCAGTGATGGAGGGAAAGTACTTTCGATAGGTCGGACAATGACCACACCAGAGTTAAGATCGGTATGCTCATTCAGCAGATCGACTTGCCAGTCAACGAAGGCGCGCAGGAAGTTTCCTTCACCAAACTGAATAATGCGTTCAGGATACTGAGCACCGGGGAAATCGCGACGATTTAAAGTTTGCACAATGGGTTCCCTTTTTAATTAGTCATACAACCTGATTGAATTGGTCCAATAGGTTAGCAAACTTTAATACATTGAAACCCTGTTTTGATCAATCCCCAGCGACAAATTAGAGAGTTTTATAAAAAAGTGTGGTCCCGGTCAGCGTCCCGTCAGGCATTTTGGCATAGTCAGGTATCACTCCTGCTTTTTGCCACCCACACTTGTGGTAGAACAACTCCGCGCCACTGCCCGTCGCCGTATCGAGCACCAGCAACGTTTTGCCCCTTTGACGCGCACAACTTTCCAGCTCGTTCATCAGTTTCCGGGCAATCCCGCTCCGCCGCGCAGAAGTATGAACCAGCAGCTTAGCGACATCGGCGCGATGAGGTTGGTTTTCAGGTTGATCGATAATGAGCTGGACGGTACCGACAAGCGTTCCCCGGGCATTCTGGGCGCCAAGAACGAGTCTTTCCCCACGGGCAACGCTTTGCGCGACGTTCATCCAGAAAGGCCGTGATTTCTCACGATTAAAAGGCAGCATAAAGCTGACGGAGGCGCCATCATTGACGCACTGTTCAAGGACATCGCTGAGCTCGTCGATTCTCGACAGAATCTGGGCCGCATTCAGCACGAAGCAGGGTTTGCAGGAAGCCATTTTTTCTCCTTAGATTGACCCCCTAAGCTTGCTTTTAACAATTACATAACACAAGGGATTGTGTCATAGGATAATGTTATCTATGGCTTGTTCATTTGAATCACTAACCAGTGATAAATAACCGTGACAACGTAACGTTGCTGTTGTTCGTTAAGCGCCACACCCTGAGGAATGTCATGCCATTTTGCCAGACACCCCCGACAGCAGGTCGCCGTCGCGTGCTGCGCGATAAAAACCGGGTGACCACGCATTGGCGTCTGCTTCCCATCATTAGCGGGAAAAGCGGGAGCCAGCCGTTTGGCAATAAAATCGGCTGCATGTTGTTCAATAACCGGCGCGCCTTTATCCAGACAATACTGCCTTTCTTTCTGGCCGAGGCGAAACCGCGAGCGAAACGTCGATTTCGCCAGCCGGGCAAAAAGAGGATCGAGCGTATTCATCAGTAAACCGAACGCCCCATTTGTTGCGTTAGTTGCTCCAGCGCGGCGATACCCGCCAGTGAATTTCCCGCTGGGTCCAGTTCCGGACTCCAGACAGCAATCGCCATCTCGTGTGGAACGATGGCCACGATACCGCCACCCACACCAGATTTTGCCGGCAACCCAACCCGCCAGGCAAATTCCCCTGCGTTCTGATACATCCCACTGGTCGCCATCAGCGCGTTGATTTGTCGGGCCTGCATCGGCGTCACTACGGGCTCCTCAAGATGGAAGGCATGGCCCTGATTCGCCAGAAATACGAAAGTTCGCGCCAGTTCCACACAGCTCATTTTCAATGCACAGTAGTGAAAATAGTTTTGCAAAACAGTGGTCACGTCATGGTTAAAATTGCCGAACGATTTCATCAACCAGGCAATAGCCGCGTTACGTGCGGAATGCTCAAACTCTGATCGCGCCACCGTCGCATCGTAGGCGATATCCGGGACGCCGCTTAATGCCCGGACCACTTCCAGCATCCGTTGACGTGGTGCGCTCAGACGCCCTTGCAGCATGTCGCAAACCACCAGCGCCCCGGCGTTAATAAAGGGATTACGCGGGATACCCTGCTCCAGTTCCAACTGCACCAGGGAATTAAAAGGATGACCGGACGGATCTTTGCCAACGCGTTGCCAGATCTCCTCTTCCTGATAGTGACGCATCGCCACGACCAGGCTTAATACCTTCGAAATCGACTGAATAGAAAAGCGTTCTTGTGCATCCCCTGCCTGATAGTGCTGCCCATCGACGGTACAGATGGCGATGCCCAGTTTTGAACCGTCGACAGAAGCTAACGCAGGAATATAATCAGCGACCTTACCCTGACCAATCAGCGGACGAACCTGCTGTACAATGGTCTCTAAAATTGAATTGTCCATGGCCCTGGCCACAACATGCTCCTTGCTCGCAGGTATGAAAGGCCTGCGAGTATAACAGAGCTGAATACGCTGCGTCAGACCATTAGGTGTCAGCGGACGAAGAGTCAATGACAAAAATATGCCGAGATCAGACAGGTGCCCCCGACGGAGGCACCCTCACCTTCAGAGTCGGTTTTTCCAGACGGTCTGCACATTACAAAACTCATGCAGGCCAAAATGTGAAAGCTCGCGACCAAAACCACTTTTCTTCACGCCGCCAAACGCTACACGGGCATCGCTGGCGCTGTAACCATTGATGAATACGCCTCCACACTCCAGACGAGAGGCCATATTCTGGGCCAGCGCGTCATCCGCAGTGAACACCGTGGCGGATAATCCAAAATCACTGTCATTCGCCAGCGCCAGAGCATGTTCCGCATTCCTGGCAACGGTGATCGCCGCAACCGGACCAAACAGCTCCTGCCGGAAAGCCGTCATTTCTGGCGTTACGCCGCCCAGTACCGTCACGGCATAGTAATTGCCCTGACCTGCTATTTTTTCACCGCCAAGAAGTAACTTAGCCCCTTCGGCCAGGGATGCTTCAACCTGCTGATGCAACTCATCACGCAGATCAAATCGCGCCATCGGTCCAAGGTCATTTTCTTCGTTTAACGGATCGCCCATTTTGAGCGCGCTCGCGGCCGCCACAAAACGCGCAGTAAATTCTTCTGCAATCCCTTCTTCGATAATAAAGCGTTTTGCTGCCGCACAAACCTGCCCGGTATTCTGATAACGTCCGGCGACTGCCGCTTTAACGGCCAGATCGAGATCGGCATCATTCAGGACAATAAACGGATCGGAACCACCCAGTTCAAGTACGCATTTTTTCAGCGCCGCCCCCGCCTGAGCACCAATCGCCGCACCGGCGCGTACGCTCCCCGTTACCGTGACTGCCGCGATGCGCGGGTCGTTAATCATCTGACTGACGCCGGCGTTATCGGCATTGACCCAACCGTAAACACCGGCTGGTACGCCTGCATCAGCAAAAACCTGTGCAATAATCGCAGCACAGCCGGTTACGTTAGGCGCATGCTTTAACAAATAGCCATTTCCGGCCAGCAGAATCGGAATGGCGCCACGCAGTACCTGCCACAGCGGGAAATTCCACGGCATGATCGCCAGAATAGTTCCAAGCGGACGATACTCAATCACCGCCTGGTTATTTTCCACCAGTGTGGGCTCCGGGTTCAGCATCACGGGTCCATGTTCGGCGTACCAGTCACACAACGCGGCTGACTTGGCGACTTCACCCCGAGCCTGTTTGATGGGTTTACCCATTTCACGTGAAATACACTGCGCCATCTCTTCCGCGCGATTACGCAGGGCCTGGCCGATATGACGCAGCGTATGCGCGCGGTGCACGACGGTAGTCTGTTTCCATTCACTGTAGCCACTTGCTGCAAGACTCAGTGCCTGAGCAATCTCTTCAGTGCTGGCCCACGGCATCGCCGTCAGTCTTTCACCGCTGGTAGGATCAACCGAAATAGCATGTGTTGCTGCTGTGATAGTCATAGATGCCTCTCTTTATCGCAGGGTATGGTTATATCATGAGCATATTTACTCTTTCTGAAAAATGAATAATATTAACCACACCATTCACGATTAGAGAATATTATGGATCTGACGCAACTGGAAATGTTCAATGCCGTCGCGGAGACCGGCAGCATTACGCAGGCCGCAGCGAAGGTGCACCGCGTGCCGTCCAATCTCACTACCCGTATACGCCAACTTGAGGCCGATCTTGGCGTCGATCTGTTTATTCGTGAAAACCAGCGCCTGCGGCTTTCCCCCTCCGGGCACAACTTTTTACGCTACAGTCAGCGGATCCTGGCGCTGGTTGAGGAAGCGAGAATGGTGGTCGCCGGGGATGAACCGCAGGGCTTGTTTTCGCTCGGATCGCTGGAAAGCACCGCCGCGGTGCGTATTCCTGCAACGCTGGCTGAATATAACCAACGGTACCCGAAAATTCAGTTTGCACTGGCGACAGGTCCCTCTGGCACCATGCTGGACGGCGTGCTCGACGGTACGCTGAATGCTGCCTTTGCCGATGGCCCTATTACCCACCCCGGACTTGAGGGTATTCCGGTCTATCGTGAAGAGATGATGATTGTCACCCCGCACGGTCACCCTCCCATCCAGCGGGCCAGCGACGTCAACGGCTGCAGTATTTACGCGTTTCGCGCCAACTGTTCCTACCGCCGACACTTTGAAAGCTGGTTTCATGCCGATCGCGCCATGCCGGGTACCATTCATGAAATGGAGTCATACCATGGGATGCTGGCCTGCGTTATTGCCGGTGCGGGAATCGCGCTGATTCCACGTTCAATGCTGGAAAGTATGCCCGGGCACCATCAGGTCAACGCCTGGCCATTGAGCGAAAACTGGCGCTGGCTGAATACGTGGCTGGTCTGGCGAAGGGGGGCGATGACGAGGCAACTGGAAGCCTTTATTGAGGTATTGAACCCGCAGCTGTAAAAATGAGATCCGCATCACGAAATGATTGTATTTTCACCAGCAAACGTTTTAAGATCGCGATCTTACCTTTTCGCAGCTAATCCACTGATTCACTATGACAACAGACACTGTTTCCCGCAAAGTGGCGTGGCTACGTGTAGTTACGCTCGCCATTGCCGGTTTTATTTTCAATACCACAGAGTTTGTCCCTGTCGGTTTGCTGTCCGACATTGCACAAAGTTTTAATATGCAGACCGCTCAGGTCGGGATCATGCTGACGATCTACGCCTGGGTTGTTGCCTTAATGTCGCTTCCCTTCATGCTGCTCACCAGCCAGGTGGAACGACGCAAGCTCCTGATCTGTCTGTTTGTCGTGTTCATCGCCAGCCATGTCCTCTCTTTCCTGGCATGGAATTTCACCGTGCTGGTGATTAGCCGCATTGGTATCGCTTTTGCGCACGCTATTTTCTGGTCCATTACCGCATCGCTGGCGATTCGTCTGGCCCCGGCAGGAAAACGCGCGCAGGCGCTTAGTCTGATTGCTACCGGCACCGCGCTGGCAATGGTGCTGGGTCTGCCTATCGGGCGTATCGTCGGTCAGTATTTTGGCTGGCGCACCACGTTCTTTGCCATCGGCATGGGGGCGTTAGTCACCCTGCTCTGCCTGATTAAGTTACTGCCTGAATTGCCCAGCGAACACTCCGGTTCACTTAAAAGTTTGCCGGTGTTATTCCACCGTCCGGCATTGATGAGTCTGTATGTGCTGACGGTGATTGTGGTCACCGCCCACTACACGGCTTATAGCTACATTGAACCGTTTGTACAGACCGTCGCCGGACTGAGTGCCAACTTTGCTACCGTGCTGCTACTGATTCTGGGCGGCGCGGGTATTATTGGTAGTGTGATATTTGGCAAACTGGGTAACCTTCATGCGTCCATGCTTATCAGTAGCGCCATTGCCCTGCTGACGGTGTGTCTGGTGCTGCTGCTACCAGCCGCTGACAGCGAAATGCACCTCGCCATCCTGAGTATTTTCTGGGGCATCGCGATTATGTTGATCGGCCTTGGCATGCAGGTAAAAGTGCTGGCGCTGGCCCCGGATGCCACCGATGTCGCAATGGCACTGTTCTCCGGTATCTTTAATATCGGCATTGGCGCTGGCGCGCTGGTGGGAAATCAGGTGAGTTTGCACTGGTCGATGTCAACGATTGGTTATACAGGCGCAGTGCCTGCCGTTGTCGCGTTGGTATGGTCGGTGATTATCTTTCGTAAATGGCCAGTATCGCTCGAAGAGCGGCCTCAACATTCATAAAAAACGGGCCTGGTAAAACAATACCGGGCCCGTTTTTTTAAGCGTAAGTTTTAATAATTTCCAGCACGCCGTTAATAATAAACTGCACGCCCATACACACCAGCAGGAAGCCCATCAGACGCGAAATAGCTTCTATGCCGCCTTTGCCTACCAGGCGCATAATCCCACCAGAACTGCGTAAACACCCCCACAGGATAACGCCGACAACCGCAAAAATTATCGGCGGCGCAACCATAATTACCCAATCTGGAAATTCGGAGCCATGACGGACGGTTGACGCCGAGCTGATGATCATTGCTATCGTGCCCGGACCAGCGGTGCTTGGCATTGCCAGCGGTACAAATGCAATATTGGCAGTCGGTTCATCTTCCAGCTCCTCTGACTTGCTTTTCGCCTCAGGAGACTCATGCGCCTTTTGTTGTGGAAACAACATCCGAAAACCGATAAACGCAACGATTAACCCACCCGCAATTCGCAATCCGGGGATTGAAATCCCGAAGGTATTCATCACCAGTTGTCCGGCATAGTACGCCACCATCATGATGGCAAACACATACACAGACGCCATCAGAGACTGACGGTTACGCTCCGCGCTATTCATGTTACCAGCAAGGCCAAGGAACAACGCCACGGTGGTTAACGGGTTTGCCAACGGTAACAGGACTACCAGCCCCAGTCCTATTGCTTTAAACAAGTCCATCATAATGTCATCTTTCCTGTGCGTTAATCGTCAACGGCAAGTATAAGGTGAAACCCGAGAGATAAGCCATTTTCACGGTGTAAGGATTCATTTTTCACCTGCACCTATAAGCCATAATTATCAAACTGTTAAAATTATATACATCTGTTGATGAGCCTGCGGATTTAGCAAAACGTGGCATTTTCCGCCCCATTTATTTGACTTATATTTGCCTAAGCAATAATATCAGCCGTGACTAACTACTTGCCAGGGCAACCATTGTGAAAAGCACCAGTGATCTGTTTAACGAAATCATCCCACTGGGGCGTTTGATCTACATGGTTAATCAGAAAAAAGATCGTTTGCTAAACGACTATCTGTCACCGCTGGATATCACGGCATCACAGTTCAAAGTGCTCTGCTCCATCCGTTGCGCGGTGTGCATCACCCCTGTCGAATTGAAAAAAGTGCTGTCTGTCGATCTTGGCGCCCTGACGCGGATGCTGGACAGACTGGCCTGTAAAGGCTGGATAGAAAGGCTTCCGAATCCACACGATAAGCGTGGCGTGTTGGTGAAACTCACCGAGCATGGCGCAACAATTTGCGAGCAGTGTCACCAATTAGTCGGGCAAGACCTGCACCAGGAACTAACAAAAAACTTAACGGCGGATGAAGTAGCCACGCTTGAGCATTTGCTTAAGAGAATTCTGCCGTAAACAGAAAAGAGGTATGACGATGTCCAGACGCAATACTGACACAATCACTATTCATAGCATTTTGGACTGGATCGAAAATAACCTTGAATCGCCGCTCTCGCTGGAAAAAGTGTCTGAGCGTTCAGGTTACTCCAAATGGCACCTGCAACGGATGTTTAAAAAAGAAACCGGTCATTCACTGGGTCAATACATCCGCAGCCGTAAAATGACTGAAATAGCACAAAAATTAAAAGAAAGTAACGAGCCGATTCTTTACCTGGCGGAGCGTTACGGCTTTGAGTCTCAGCAAACCCTGACCAGAACGTTCAAAAACTATTTTGATGTTCCGCCGCATAAATACCGTATGACCAATATGCACGGCGAGTCACGCTATTTGCTTCCGCTCAATCAGTGTAATTGCTAATCGCCAAACGACGTAACCGAGGAAATGATGAAAATTCTGTCTTATGCGATGCTGGCCCTGCTGTTGATTGTTTCGGGCCAGAGCATGGCGGAACAGACCGCGCAACCAGCCACCCAGAACAGCCGTGACGCGATGATTATGCCCCCTGCGCACGATCAGTCCCCGTTCGATTTTAATCATATGGGTGCCGGCAGCGATAAGTCCGACGAATTGGGTGTGCCTTATTACAATACGCGCAACCTGTAATTCGTTTTTGCCCCGCCACGGCGGGGCTTTTTATTACCCTCTCACCTGCGCTATCTTGCGCAAACGAAAGCCAAACACATTAATATACAGCCCAGCCATAATCAGCAGCGCACCCAGCAGTTGCAAACCCGTGAGCGTTTCATCCAGCAGCACCACCGCACTTGCCAGACCGACAACGGGCACTAACAGCGACAGCGGCGCTACCCGCCAGGTTTCATAACGTCCGAGCAAAGACCCCCAGATGCCGTAACCCACAATGGTCGCCACAAACGCCAGATAAACCAGTGACAAAATGGTGGTCATATCTATCGCCACCAGACTCTGCACAATTTGTGTCGGACCATCAAGCAGTGCGGATGCCAAAAAGAACGGAATAATGGGAATTAAGGCGCTCCACACAACCAGGGACATCACCGCCGGACGCGCCGTATGCTGCATTATTTTTTTGTTAAAGATATTGCCGCAGGCCCAGCTTAGCGCTGCCGCCAGCGTCAGCATAAAACCGAGCATGCCGACATGCTGTCCGTTCAGACTGGCTTCAATCAGTACCAATACGCCAAACACGGCCAGCGCAATCCCTACCAACTGTTTCCCGTGCAAACGCTCGCCAAAAGCGAATGCCCCCAGGATGATGGTGAAAAATGCCTGAGCCTGTAATACCAGAGAAGCTAATCCGGCAGGCATACCGAATTTGATGGCGCTAAAGAGAAACGCGAACTGCCCAAAACTGATAGTCAGGCCATAACCAAGTAACAGCGAAAGCGGGATTTTCGGGCGGGCAATAAAGAATATCGCCGGAAACGCCACCAGTAAAAAACGCAATCCTGCCAGCATCAATGGCGGCATATTGTGCAGACCCACTTTAATGACGACAAAGTTCAGGCCCCAAACGACGACGACCAGCAACGCTAACAACCCGTCTTTACGTGACATACCACCGCCCTTGTAAATATTAAATTTTTGTAAACAAGTTAAGGTAACGGAAATCATTGTACCGGAACAGATCATTAATTCAGGTAGGCTGTTGAGGGCATTTTCCGACAACTTATTGAGTGTACATCACACTTTTACCATGCTATTTGTTTTTGATATCTAAAAAAAACATAACAACATGCATTGTCGGGCAGGAAAATGAATATCTCTCTGAGACGGTCCACTCTCGCGTTACTTGCATCATCTTTGTTATTAACCATTGGGCGTGGCGCTACGCTGCCATTTATGACGATTTACCTCAGTCGGCAGTATAACCTGAGCGTCGATCTGATCGGTTATGCAATGACGGTCGCCCTGACTATTGGCGTCGTTTTCAGCCTTGGCTTTGGTATTCTGGCCGACAAGTTCGATAAAAAACGCTACATGCTGCTGGCTATCTGCGGTTTTGCCTCTGGTTTTATTGCGATCCCACTAGTGCATAACGTGGTGGTGGTGGTACTGCTCTTCGCCCTGATCAACTGCGCCTACTCCGTCTTCGCAACGGTGCTGAAAGCCTGGTTTGCCGATAATCTCTCTGCCACCAACAAAACGAAAATTTTCTCGCTTAACTATACCGTGCTGAACATCGGCTGGACCGTTGGCCCCCCGCTGGGCACGCTACTGGTGATGCAAAGTATTAACTTACCGTTCTGGCTGGCGGCCGCCTGCTCGGCTTTACCACTGGTGTTTATCCAGACGTGGGTAAAACGTTCCAATGCAGCATCAGAAAGTTCAAACGCCGCGGTTTGGTCACCCTCGGTGCTCCTGCGCGACAGAGCATTGTGTTGGTTCACGTTGTCGGCATTTCTGGCGTCATTTGTTGGCGGCGCGTTTGCTTCCTGTATTTCGCAATACGTGATGGTGGTCGCCAACGGTGATTTTGCCGAAAAAGTGGTAGCGGTCGTTCTGCCCGTCAATGCCGCCATTGTGGTATCGCTGCAATATGCCCTCGGACGCAGGATCACTGTCGCTAACATTCGACCGCTGATGACAGTAGGCACAATCTTCTTTGTGCTCGGTCTGGTTGGCTTCATGTTTTCCGGCAACAGCCTGTGGTTCTGGGGTATTTCTGCTGCCCTTTTCACGATCGGCGAGGTCATTTACGCCCCAGGCGAATACATGCTGATCGATAACATCGCCCCGGCTGGTATGAAAGCCAGCTATTTTTCCGCCCAGTCGCTGGGCTGGCTTGGCGCCGCGGTAAATCCCTTGGTCAGTGGCGTTATTTTGACCACATTACCGCCGTGGTCGCTGTTTGTGGCGCTGATCGTGGCGATTGTCCTTGCCTGGGCGTTAATGATAAAGGGTATGCGCGCCAAACCCTGGGATCAGACGGTAGTCTGCTGATTGTCATCGCGACAGAGCCTGAGTGGTTCTGTCGCGTATCTCAAATGGCCACCAGCTCTCGTACTCCCTCGGATTCCATATTCTCGCCGAAACCGCTTTGAATAATACTTCCGCGCGACATAAGCAGGTATTTGTCAGCCAACTGCTGCGCAAAATCATAGAACTGTTCCACCAGCAAAATGGCCATATCGCCCCGGTGCGCCAGTTGAGAAATAACCTGACCAATCTCTTTTATTACTGACGGCTGGATCCCCTCGGTCGGCTCATCAAGGATCAACAACTGCGGGCGACTGGCCAGCGCCCGTCCAATAGCCAGTTGCTGCTGCTGTCCGCCGGACAAATCTCCGCCCCGTCGATACTTCATCTCCTGTAGCACTGGAAATAGCGCGTAAATATCATCCGGCACGCGCCGGGCGTCCTGTGCTGAAAAGCGGGAAAGGCCCAGCAGCAGGTTCTCTTCCACTGTCAGACGCGGAAAAATATCGCGGCCCTGCGGTACGTACGCCACACCGGCTCTGACCCGTTGATGTGGCTTCCAGTGCGTGACATTTTTTTCCTGCCAGAGCACGCTTCCACTGCGGGCAGGAATAAGTCCCATCAGGCATTTTAGTAGCGTTGTTTTTCCCACGCCGTTACGCCCCAGCAGACACGTCACCTCGCCGATACGCGCTTCAAAGCTCACGCCACGCAGAATATGGCTGCCGCCATAATATTGATTCAGTGCATTTACCTGTAGCATCAGCCCTCCTTATCGTCCAAGATAAACTTCAATAACCTGCTCATTAGCCTGCACATCGCGCAGGCTTCCTTCGGCCAGAACTCGCCCCTGATGCAGCACCGTGACATGGTCTGCAATCGTCTCGACAAATCCCATGTCATGCTCAACAACCATCAGCGAGTGCTTTCCGGCAAGCTGGCGAAACAGCTCCGCGGTGTATTCCGTCTCCGCATCGGTCATCCCTGCCGCCGGCTCATCCAGTAGTAGTAAATGCGGCTCCTGGACCAGCAGCATGCCGATCTCAAGAAACTGCTTTTGTCCGTGCGAAAGCAGCCCGGCACGGCGTTCGCGATCGTTGCCCAGACGTAACAGCGCCAGCATTTCATCGATGCGATCCCGCTGTTCACCCGAAAGGCGAGCCCGTAAAGAACCCCAAACTGATTTATCATTTTTCAGTGCCAGCTCCAGATTCTCCGCCACCGTTAGCGCTTCAAATACCGTGGGCTTCTGAAATTTTCGTCCAATCCCCTGGCGCGCAATGGCAATAGAATCAAACGTCATTAAATCAATAGACTGATCGTAAATCGCACGACCGCTTTGCGGTCTGGTTTTGCCGGTAATGACATCCATCAACGTCGTTTTTCCGGCGCCATTAGGACCAATAATGCAGCGCAGTTCCCCTACGCCAATATTGAGCGTGAGATCCGTTAGCGCCTGAAACCCATCAAAGTTCACGTTGATTTTTTCCAGCTGTAACACCGGGTCGGTTTGATTGCGAAATCTGTCCCCTGGCAACTGGCGGGTAAAAAGACCTTCATCTGGCTGCATTATTTATCTCCTTTGCGAAACAGACCAATCACGCCACGGGGTAAAAACAGCGTAACGCCAATAAAAATCAGACCAAGAAACAGTTGCCAGTATTCGGGCATGATCACCGTAAACAGACTTTTAGCGCCGTTCACCAACACAGCGCCAAAAACCGGGCCAATCAGGGTTCCGCGACCGCCGAGGGCGACCCAAATCGCCGCTTCAATCGAGTTGGTCGGTGACATTTCGCTGGGGTTAATGATGCCCACCTGCGGAACATACAGCGCACCAGCCAGCCCGCACAACACAGCAGAAAGCGTCCACACCAGCAGCTTGAAACCTTTCGGATCATAGCCACAGAACATCAGCCGATTCTCGGCATCGCGCACGGCGGTCAGGATACGACCAAACTTACTGCGCGCCAGCGCCAGTCCCAGCCACAACGCCAGCACCAGTAGCATCACCGTCGCCAGAAACAGCGCGATACGGGTTGAGGTCGCGGTCACGGGGAACCCCAGAATAGTGGTAAATCCGGTGAAACCGTTATTTCCACCAAACCCGGTTTCGTTACGGAAAAACAGCAACATGCCTGCGAAAGTCAGGGCCTGAGTCATGATAGAGAAATAGACGCCCTTGATTTTTGAGCGAAAGGCAAACCAGCCAAACACCAGCGCCAGCAGGCCGGGCACCAGCACAACCAGCAGCATAGCCCAGATAAAATGTTGCGTTCCCCACCAAAACCAGGGCAGTTCGGTCCACGACAGAAACGACATAAAAGCCGGTAGTCCTTCGCCGGAGGCCTGACGCATCAGGTACATCCCCATCGCATATCCCCCCAGCGCAAAGAAAATGCCATGACCCAGTGAAAGCATTCCGGCATAGCCCCACACCAGATCCAGTGCCACCGCCACTATGGCATAACACAGGATTTTCCCGGCCAGCGTCAGCGTCCAGACGGAGATTGCCAGCGGATGATCCGCGGGGAGTAGCGCCAGAAATGGCAGAATAATGAGCGCCAGCAGCAAAAACAGCCCCAGGATGCGTGTCACGCGCGGCGCTTTTCGTGCCAGCGTTAATGTCATTGGCATAGTCATTAGTCAATAACCCTCCCTTTCAATGCGAAAAGTCCCTGAGGTCGTTTCTGGATAAACAGAATGATCAGCACGAGGATCATAATTTTGCCGAGAACAGCCCCCACCTGAGGCTCAAGAATTTTATTGAAGATCCCGAGACCAAACGCCGCTGCCACACTCCCGGCGAGTTGTCCAACGCCGCCAAGCACCACCACCAGAAACGAATCAATAATGTAACTTTGCCCCAGCTCCGGCCCCACGTTACCCAACTGCGACAGCGCCACGCCACCCAGCCCGGCAATCCCTGAACCCAGTCCAAAGGCCAGCATATCGACTCGCCCGGTAGGCACGCCGCAGCAGGCCGCCATATTGCGGTTTTGCGTCACCGCGCGCACACGCAGCCCCAGACGGGTTTTATTCAACAATAGCCAGGTGAAGAACAGCACCAGCATGGCAAAGCCAAGCACCACAATTCGGTTCCACGGCAAAATCAGATTGGCATAGACCTGAATTCCCCCGGAAAGCCATGTCGGATTGGCGACTTCGAGGTTCTGCGCGCCAAAGGTCATTCGCACCAACTGGATTAGCATCAGACTGATCCCCCATGTCGCCAGCAGTGTTTCAAGCGGACGGCCATATAAATGGCGGATCACGCCGCGCTCCAGCAACATTCCTACTGCCGCGGTAAGTAAAAAGGCGACCGGAAGCGCAATGACCGGATACCAGGCTAACCATTGCGGGAGAAACTGACCCATCAACTGTTGCACCATCCAGGTACAGTAAGCGCCGAGCATTAACATCTCGCCATGCGCCATATTGATGACGCCGAGTAACCCGTAAGTAATCGCCAGACCCAATGCCGCCAGTAGCAAAATCGAGCCCAGAGACAATCCCATAAAGGCTTGCCCAAGAAGATCGCCAACCTTCATGCGGTGTGCGATGGAATTCAGACTTTCGTCGGCGGCAGCGCGAACGCGGGCATCAGATTCATGCTCTGCACGGGTGAAAGGTTGTAATTTCGCCTGGGTTTCAGGGTCGTTTGACGCCCCCAACAATTCAATTGCCTGCCGCCTGACCTCTGGTGATGCACTGGTCAGTTGCAGGTTAGCCAGCGCAATAACCAGTGCAGATTTCACGTCAGCATCCGATTCCTGCGCCAGTCGTTGTTGTAAAAATGGCAGCATGCCAGGCATTGCCTCACGCTGTAATATGCGTGCGGCATCAGCCCTAACTGTGACACTGTCACTTAAAAGCTGATGCGCAGCCAGCGTTCCGGCGACCAGATTGCGCAGTCGGTTAGTCAGACGGACTTTTTTTAGCTCGCCGTCTGGCGCTGCCGCCGACCCCAGCGCTTGTGCTCGCGCACCGTCCATGACAAACGCATGTTTCGCATTATCGGTCAGCAGGTTTTCATCTCGCAGCGCCTTAAGCACGGGTAAACGCTGAAGGTCGGGATTCATCGCCCATTGTTCAAGCAAGGTGGCTTGCTGCGCACGGTTGGCAGCGGTAAAAGTATCGGCATCTGATGCCTGCGCTATCCACGGCAAAAACCACGTCAGCAACATCACACCACGAATAAAGCGCATGACTTTCATGAGCATTCTCCTAAGCGTTGCCCTCCCGCAGGAGGGCATAAGATCAGTTGCTGGCGGTTTTTACGGGTTGTTCAGATTTTTTATCATTGCCGGCGATATACGGGCTCCACGGCTGGGCGCGGACCGGCTCATCGGTTTGCCACACCACGTTAAACTGACCATTGCTTTCAATCTCGCCAATCATGACGGGTTTGTGCAGATGATGGTTGGTGGCATCCATCGTGAGGGTAAAGCCAGATGGCGCGGCGAATGATTGCCCTGCCATTGCAGCACGGACTTTATCCACATCGGTAGTTCCGGCTTTTTCTACTGCCTGTGCCCACATATGCAGACCAACCCAGGTGGCTTCCATTGGGTCGTTTGTCACAACCGAATCCGCATTCGGTAATTTGTGCGCTTTGGCATACGCCCGGTAATCCGCGACAAACTTCTTGTTAGCCGCATTATCCACGGACTCAAAGTAGTTCCAGGCGGCAAGGTTACCTACCAACGGTTTCGTATCAATACCGCGCAATTCTTCCTCACCTACGGAGAAGGCCACCACCGGAACATCGGTGGCTTTCAGCCCCTGGTTCGCTAACTCTTTATAGAATGGAACATTAGAATCACCGTTGATGGTTGAGACCACCGCCGTTTTTCCCCCTGCGGCGAATTTTTTAATGCTGGCGACAATGGTCTGATAATCACTGTGTCCAAACGGGGTATACACCTCTTCGATGTCTTTATCGGCAATACCTTTCGAATGCAAAAAGGCACGGAGAATTTTATTAGTCGTGCGCGGATAAACATAATCAGTCCCCAGCAGGAAGAAGCGTTTCGCACTGCCGCCGTCCTCACTCATCAGATACTCAACAGCCGGGATCGCCTGCTGATTAGGCGCCGCGCCGGTATAAAAGACGTTAGGCGACATTTCCTCGCCTTCATACTGCACCGGATAAAACAGCAAACCATTTAATTCCTCGAATACCGGCAACACCGATTTACGCGAAACCGATGTCCAGCACCCGAACACCGCCGCTACTTTGTCCTGACTCAGCAACTGTCGAGCTTTTTCAGCAAATAAAGGCCAGTTCGAGGCTGGATCAACCACCACCGGCTCCAGCTTTTTGCCCAACACGCCGCCCTGCGCATTGATTTCGTCAATAGTCATCAACGCCACATCTTTCAACGGCGTTTCGGAAATCGCCATCGTTCCGGATAACGAATGCATGATGCCCACTTTAATAGTGTCAGCCGCCTGGACGCTAAAACTCATGCCCATTGCCATAACGGAGGCCGATAACGCAAAAGCTTTTAAAATTGTACGACGCTGCATAGTTTCACTCCTGAAATTAGATTCGCTGAAAGCTCCGGTGCAGCCGGGCAGACAAAACGGTGCAAATTAAGGGGATTCAGAAGTGATAAGGCAAAAACGATGCCAGATATTAAAACACCATATAAAATCAAAGCATTAGAGTAGTACAGTTCAGTGACTGGATGAAAATATTTCGCCAATAAGGCGGATCGTCAGGAAAATTGAACCACCATGAGACAGCGTTGCATTATAACCGTGCAACAATTTGCATGGGTGTCGTATAACAATGACTTTGGCACTCAGCATAAAATCGTGATTAATTCCCCCAGGATAAGCGCGCCTTGTCACTATTATTTATTTTTCCCGACAAAATCGCGTCAATTTTTTACATTTCAGACGAAATAATCATACAGTTCAGCCTTTGTTTAAGTTGCAATTGCTACTATAGTCATAAGCGAGGTGAACTTAAGGTAAGAGAGGAAACTCACAGATAAAGGAGCATTTACTATGCTGGGTAATATGAATATTTTTATGGCTGTTCTGGGAATTATTTTATTTTCCGGTTTTCTGGCCGCGTATTTTAGCCACAGATGGGATGATTGATGAACGACGATAGTCCTGCACCGAACCGGCCCCTTGTAGCGTCACTGCACAAGGGGCCATTTTTTTACCTGAATCGCCTTTCCTGCACCTTTTCCCTGGCCAGCAATAAAAAAAACCGCCGGATAAACCAGCGGTAAATGCTTGCATGGATAGATTTGTGTTTTGCTTTATACGCTATCTGGCAATTCCCTGCGAAGATAACGGATATCTGGCTAACCTATCATCGGCAACCCCAATGAAAGCTAAACGAAACGTAACTAACGCAAAACAGCTTAGGTGAATCTCACGCGCTGAGGTGGAACGAAAGCCCATCACTGGCGTTAACCAGGGTGATCTGCTCGCGTTCATCCATAAACATACAGCGATTTCTGCCGCTCTGTTTTCCCTGGTACATCGCTCTGTCAGCCCGTCCAAGAGCGGTATCTAATTTTTCATCCCGCTGAGCTCTGGTGATACCGGCCGTTACGGTGATAGCGATCTCTCCATCTGCGTAAGGGATTTTTTGCTGGCCAACAAGCTGACACAATCGCAACCCAGCCTGGCGGGCCTGCTCATCAGTTTTCGTTCGGATGATGATAATGAACTCTTCGCCACCGTAGCGGTAAGCCTGTTCATCATATCGCGTCCATGCCAGAAAATTTGCTGCCAGAGCGCGTAATACTACATCCCCCACAAGATGACCATACGTATCATTAACGTGTTTAAAACGGTCGATATCCAGCAGCAATATATAAAGGTTAAGCGGTTCGGCATCGATTAACTGTTGGTCAAAAGACTCATCGAGCATTCTTCTGCCCGGTAAGCCTGTTAATATGTCGATATTGCTCCGGATACTCAGCAAATATATTTTATAGTCCATTACAGCAGACGTAAATGCCAGTAAAGCGTCCTCGAATTTGGTGAAATGCCATGGATAACTCCGTTCCTCCAGTATTGCCGATAGCAAATCCTTGCCTGATAAATGCATTTTTTCATGAACAGTATTTATCTTATTCACATAGCTACAATCATCTTCATTGCGCAGCGATTGATTATTAAGCCACTGTCCAAATTGGCAAACAAAATGCGCGTTGTCACCCATGATATCTGGTTTCGTAGCATTCGAGGATACTGCGCAACGGAACATATTCACCAGCCATTTATAGTGGGCATCAATTGACTTGTTCAACTCGATCAAAATTGCATCTATTTCCATCGTATTTCTCATCATCACGATCTTCCTCCCTGTTCGAACGTTTCTGATGCAATCATCTTAACGATAAAAAAGAAAATTTATGTAATTTTTTATTTGAGAATAAATCTTATCAGGTGCAATAATGAACAGTAAGATAAGACCGGGCATCACGCCCGGCTCAATTTTTTTCTGACAGTGCCTTACGCGCTCAAACCACGATGTTCCAGCATCGGCTCCATACGGGGATCGCGCCCGCTCCACTGGCGATAAAGTTCAGCTAAATCAGTACTGTTCCCGCGGGACAAAATCGCTTCGCGGAATTTCTGCCCGTTTTCGCGGGTTAATCCACCTTGCTCTACAAACCACTGATAGCCGTCATCAGCCAGCATTTGCGTCCATAAATAAGCGTAATAACCCGCAGCATAGCCGCCGCCGAAGATATGGGCAAAATAACTGCTGCGATAACGTGGCGGCACGGCCTGAAGATCCAGATCTTCTGCCGCCAGCGCCTGCTGCTCGAATTGATCAACTGAATAAGATGACGCCTTCGTCTCCAGACTGTGCCAACGCATGTCCAACAATGCGGCACTGAGCAGTTCGGTCATATCGTAGCCTTTATTAAACAAGCTGGCCCGCTGCATTTTATCCCGCAACGCCTGCGGCATTGGCTCCCCGGTTTCGACATGACGGGCAAATCGGGCAAAAACCTGCGGATGGCTCGCCCAGTGTTCGTTAATCTGCGAAGGAAACTCGACAAAATCACGCGGAGTGTTAGTGCCTGAAAGCGTGGCATAACGCTGAGTGGCAAACAGACCGTGTAAGGTGTGGCCAAACTCATGAAATAACGTAATGACATCATCCCACAGCAGTAACGCCGGCTTACCCGTTACGGGTTTTTGATAATTACAGACATTGTAAATAACGGGTCGGGTTTCGTTAAGCGCCGATTGCTCAACAAAATTGCCCATCCATGCCCCGCCGCTTTTTGATTCACGGGCGAAGAAATCACCATAAAACAACGCCAGTCCTACGCCATCATGGTCGAAAATTTCCCATACCCGAACATCCGGGTGATAAACCGGAATGTCGAATCGCTCAACGAATTTGATACCAAAGAGCTGATTGGCCGTCCAGAAAACGCCTTCGTTCAACACCGTATCCAGAGCAAAGTAAGGTTTAAGCTGTGACTCATCAAGGGCATATTTCTCGCGGCGGACCTGCTCAGCATAAAATGCCCAGTCCCAGGCCCTGACGCTAAACTGCCCCTGCTCTTGATCGATGACTTTCTGGATTTCAGCCTGTTCATCCAACGCACGCTGGCGCGCGGCCGGAACGATCGCCCGCATAAACGAAAGTGCCGCCTCAGGCGTTTTAGCCATCTGGTCGGCGATTTTCCAGGCCGCATAATTGGAAAAACCGAGTAATTTTGCCTGTTGCATGCGGATGTCGACCAGACGCTGAATAATAGCCCGGGTATCGTTATCGTCATCGTGTTCGGCCCGCGTCCACGCCTGGGTAAACAGGTCTTCACGGATTTGGCGATCGCGTAACACGGCAAGCGCCGGTTGTTGAGTGGTATTCAATAACGGAATAACCCAACGTGATTCAAGCCCCTTTTCTTTTGCAGCCTCAGCGGCAACGGCAATTTCTTCGGCGCTAAGTCCGTCAAGCCGCCGGACATCATCCACCACCAAAGCACCGGACTTGTTCGCCGCCAGCAGACGCTGATTAAACTGACTGGTCAGCGTGGCTGACTCGGTGTTGAGCGCTTTGAGGCGTGCTTTGTCGGCCTCATTGAGGCGAGCGCCAGCCAAGACAAAACGCTGGTGGACGACCTCCACCAGACGCACTGATTCGCTATCCAAACCTAAGGTATGACGTCGTTGCCAGACTGCATCGACGCGGGCGAAAAGCGCGCCATCAAGATAGATATCATTGGCAAGTCCCGCCAGCTCTGCTGAGAACGCTTCGTCAAGGCGTTGTAGTTCATCGTTAGTGTGCGCCGCCGTCATCGCAAAGAAAACGCTGGTTACGCGCGTGAGCAGCGCGCCGCTTTGTTCAAGCGCCAGCAACGTGTTAGCAAAATCCGGGTCCTGTGGGTTTTGTACAATTGCCGCGATCTCCTCGCGTTTTTGCCGCACGCCCTCATCAAACGCCGGACGATAATGCTGCACGTCAATCTGATCAAACTTCGGTGCCTGATACGGCAATGTACTGTGGTGTAAAAAAGGATTCGTTAACGACATCTTTCACTCCTGAAAACGATTTGTTTACCAGAGTAGACTTCCCGGGAATCGACCGCAATCCTGTTAACCAGGAATAGCTCTGAGCGGAAATGACGTGCTATGGTAGTACTACATAAAAAGCGTTGAGGAACAGTGAGATGATCGTTTTAGTAACCGGAGCAACCGCAGGTTTTGGTGAGTGCATTACGCGTCGTTTTATTGAGAATGGGCATAAAGTTATTGCCACCGGACGCCGCCAGGAGCGCCTGCAGGAACTCAAAGATGAGCTGGGTGACCGCCTCTATACCGCGCAACTGGACGTACGTAATCGCGCATCGATTGAAGAGATGCTGGCGTCCTTACCTGCTGAATGGCGCGATATTGATGTTCTGGTCAACAACGCAGGTCTGGCGCTGGGCCTCGAACCTGCCCACAAGGCCAGCATTGAAGACTGGGAAAACATGATCGATACCAACAACAAAGGCCTGGTTTATATGACCCGTGCCGTGCTGCCTGGTATGGTTGAGCGCAATCGCGGACATATTATCAATATCGGCTCTACTGCGGGTAGCTGGCCATACGCCGGCGGTAACGTTTATGGCGCGACCAAAGCGTTTGTCCGTCAGTTTAGCCTCAACTTACGTACTGACTTACACGGGACAGCGATTCGTGTTACCGACATTGAGCCGGGTCTGGTTGGCGGTACGGAATTCTCTAACGTGCGTTTCAAAGGCGATGATGCCAAGGCGGAAAAAACTTACGAAAATACCACCGCGCTGACCCCACAAGATGTTACAGAAGCGGTATGGTGGGTGGCTTCGTTACCCGCTCATGTCAACATTAACACCCTTGAAATGATGCCTGTCACACAGTCTTTTGCCGGGCTGAGTATCCATCGGAGCTAATTTCTCTGCCCGGCCTTGCGCCGGGTATAGATAGCCTGAAATAAGTGATAAAATATCTGGGTTAACTCTCTAAAAAGTAAGAATGAATGACCGTAGAAACGCAGCTCAACCCTACACAGCCTGTAAATCAGCAGATTTACCGTATTCTTCGTCGTGATATCGTGCACTGTCTGATTGCGCCGGGTACGCCGCTGTCGGAGAAAGAAGTTTCTGTACGCTTTAATGTGTCACGCCAGCCGGTACGAGAGGCATTCATCAAACTGGCAGAGAACGGTCTGATTCAGATCCGTCCGCAGCGTGGCAGCTACGTGAACAAAATTTCGCTGTCGCAGGTGCAAAACGGCTGTTTTGTTCGCCAGGCGATTGAATGTGCCGTGGTCCGCCGCGCCGCCACCCTGATCACCGATAAACAGTGCTATCAGCTCGAACAGAATCTGCATCAGCAGCGTATCGCGATTGACCGAAAACAAATTAATGATTTCTTCCAGCTTGACGATGAGTTTCATCAGAAACTGGCTTTAATCGCCGAGTGCCAGCTCGCCTGGGACACCGTCGAGAATATAAAGGCCACCATTGACCGCGTTCGCTATATGAGCCTGGATCACATTTCCCCTCCTGAAATGCTGCTGCGCCAGCATCACGATATCTTTGCCGCACTTGAAAAACATGATGGTGACGGCGTCGAGCGTGCAATGATGCTGCACCTTCAGGAAATCGGTGAGTCTGTTCAGCTTATTCGCCAGGAAAATAGCGACTGGTTCAGCGAAGATTAATATGACGCTCACCTCTCTGCGGGGTGAGTTTTTCAACGTTTCCCCCTCTCCTGCACATCTGCCTAAAAAAAGCTGTGACTTTGATCGAAAACAAAAAAAATCATTAACGAGAAGCGTATTTATATTGCGCCCGTTACGTGGGACTAAAAGCCCACGGGCTTTGACGGTGAGTTGGAAAGGAGAAAACACCATGAAAACATACGATCGTAACCGTAACGCAATCACCACTGGCAGTCGCGTCATGATTAGCAACACCGGACTCACAGGCCGCATTACAGCGATAGATACCGATGGTCTGACCGCTGAGCAAATTCGCCGTGGCAAAACAGTGGCAATCGAAGGCTGTGAAGGCAAATATGCCCCACTCGAGTTGATTCGTTTGGGCATGAACTAATTGGTGTTAATGCCAGAAAACACTGCGCCATCTGGCCCGTTTAAAGCCAGATGGCGACATAAATGATGCCCTTCGTTACTTCAGTTTTGCTGCATACTTCGCAACCGTTGCCTTTGCCCCTTCAGCCAGTAAAGCAAGATAGGCTTCTGTGACCTGGTTTTTGAACAGTTCTACCTGCGGTAATTCGCGACCAAAAATGGCATCAATCGCCAGTAACGCCTGAACGCGCGCTTCCCCCTCATGACTACTGCGGACCGCAGTCTGGATCACTGGCAACAGCGGATCGCTGATTTCAATCGCCTGACCGTGTTCATCCACACCGCCGACATAGCGCATCCAGGCGGCTACGCCCAGTGCCAGCAGCGCAAAATGGCTGCCATGCGCAATGTGCCAACGAATTGAATCAAGCATACGCTGCGGCAGTTTTTGGCTGCCGTCCATCGCAATCTGCCAGGTACGGTGACGCAGTGCCGGGTTGCTGTAGCGCTCAATGAGCAGATCGGCATAGTGTTGCAGATCCACCCCTTTCACTTTCAGCGTCGGTGCCTGTTCCTGCAACATCAACGCTCGCGCGGCAAGACGATAATTTTCATCCTCCATGCAGTCGTTGATATGCTGATAACCCGCCAGATAACCAAGATAGGCAAGGAAAGAGTGACTGCCGTTGAGCATACGCAGTTTCATCTCTTCAAACGGAATCACATCCGATACCAGCTCCGCCCCGGCCTTTTCCCATGCCGGACGACCGGCGACAAAGTTATCTTCAATTACCCACTGACGGAACGGTTCACAGGCTACGCCTGCCGGGTCGCGTACCCCGGTGATGTGTTCAATTTTGTCCAGTGTCTCCGGGGTAACCGCAGGAACAATGCGGTCAACCATTGTAGAGGGGAACGTCACATGCTGTTCGATCCACGTAGCCAGTTCAGCATCTACCGCCCGGGCATACGCGGTGACGACATTGCGCATAACGTGGCCGTTTTCAGGCATGTTATCGCAGGACATCACGGTAAATGCGGCTAATCCCGCAGCTTTGCGACGCGCCAGGGCTTCAACCACCACGCCTGGCGCAGTTTTTGGTTGTTTTGGATTTTGCAGATCGGCGGCAATCATGGGGTTGTCTAACATCAGTTGACCCGTCGCCGGAGAGTGGCAATATCCTTTCTCGGTGATGGTGAGAGAAACGATCGCCACCTGCGGTTCACACATCGCAGCCAGTACGCTTTCCAGACCATCTACCTGCGCATGCAGCGCGTTTTTCACCACACCAACGACTCTGGCAGTCCACACATCCGCAGACATCTCCGCAACGGTATACAAATTATCTTGCTGTTTCAGATCGGCAATCTGCTGCTCACCACCAATCAGATTCACTTCGCAATAGCCCCAGTCACTGCCGTGTTCTGCAGCCAGGATGTCAGCATAAACACCCTGATGTGCGCGATGAAACGCGCCAAATCCCAGATGAACAATACGCGGGATCAGAGTAGTACGATCGTAGTCAGGAAGCGCAGCCTTTGCCGCTAACAGCTTGTTTTGCATGGTATGACCTACTTATCAATGAAATCAGGACTGTCTCAGAGTAACGCCTGCAGGGTTGTATGTTTTGATTTGCATTAAGCTTTTTATGATTGGTATGACATCATTTAAAGCTGTGTAATAGCATGAACGGAGCATGACCGCCCCGTCCATGCTACAGCCAGGTCTTAGCTTACCTGGGTCGCTGAGCAACGAACTTTATCCGTCTGACTCACTTCAGCGGCATCCTCAAGCACGCTCAGATCGCGGTCTTTGACCTCCGGCATCAACAACGCGGACACCAGACCGATCAGTGAGTAGGCAATAACCATCGCCAGAATTGGCCACCAGGAATTGGTCATGTTGCAGAAAATGCCGGCCAGAACCGGCCCAAAACCAACGGCTACCAATCCGCCCGCCTCTTTTGAAATCGCCATTCGCGTAAACCGATTGCGGGCACCAAATATTTCAGCCATGGTGATATTTTCGAGAGCAAATAATCCCAACACAGCAAAGTTATGAATAACAATCAATGCTGACATGATAACGCCAGGGCTATACGTTTTATCCACTACAATAGACAACATCGGGTAAGCCAAAATAATGGCTGAGATATTGAGGATAATATATGGCAATCGACGGCCAAATTTATCAGACAACCAACCGAGCAGCGGTATGGTAATAAATCCCAGTACCGAGCTAATCATTAATGCATCAGTGGGAATTGATTTATCAAACAACAAAGTCTGCACTAAATAACCGGCGAGGAATGTCTGGATTAATCCTGAGTTTCCCGCCTGTCCAAAACGTAAACCGGTGGCCAGCCAGAAGGATTTACTGGTAAACATCGCACCCAGCGTATTTTCCGACGAATTGTTTAATGCAGGCGCATTTTCCTCATTATTCACTTTCTCAAATACCGGACTTTCTTTGAGATTCATACGTAACCAGATGGCAAAGATCATCACCACAACACTGGCCAGGAACGGAATGCGCCATCCCCAGGCTAATAATTCTTCACGGTCAAGAGCAAAGAACATCACCGCCCAGATGGCCGTTGCGCTAAGGGTCCCACAGTTGGTACCCATGGCGACAAGTGAGGAAATAATCCCACGTTTTCCTTTCGGCGCATACTCGGCAAGCATAGTACCCGCCCCGGAGATCTCAGCCCCCGCGCCAAGTCCTTGTACAATACGCAGCGTCACCAGCAGTATGGGCGCAAAGATACCAATTTGCGCATACGTTGGCAGCACGCCGATTAATGTTGTACAAATCCCCATCATTGTAATCGTGATAAACAACACCTTTTTACGCCCGATGCGGTCCCCCATCTTGCCAAATATAAATGCCCCGACGATACGAGCAATATATCCTGCGCCGTAGGTTCCCATTGCTAAAATGAGGGCCATCGCCGCAGATTGTTCCGGGAAAAATATCTCATGGAATACCAGTGCGGCACCCAAAGAATATAACTGAAAATCCATAAATTCGAGCGCAGTACCTAACCATCCGGATACGGCGGCTCTGACCAGATCTGTGGTGGATCTTTCGTGTTTTTCTTGATTCATATTGGCTATCTCTTAGAGGTAAGATGCGTACCACTTACTCGCAGTTATTTATATTATTCAGTGAATGTGAGTAAAACTTTGCAGCAGTGCTGCTGATCTTTCTCAAACAATTCAATTGCGTCTGTAACGTGGTGATAGTCAAAAGTATGGGTAATAAGTTGATTAGGGTTAATAAGTCCGTTAACCAACCAATCAATAACAACCGGGAATTTATTGGCATTTAATCTTGAGGAATAAATTGAAAGTTCTTTCCCGGTAATACCCTGCTGAACAATCTGACAAGGTTCGCTGGAGAAGCCCATCAGAACAATTCGCGCGGCTGGCGATGCCAGCGTAATAGCCTCCTGTAAAATGGATGGATGACAGGCCGCATCTACGATGATCGTCGGCTTAAGCTCTTTTTCCGCCAGGAAATCGTGCAAAGATTGCTGACCGTTATTTATTACCCAGTCAGCACCGCACCGTTTCGCCATGCTCAGGCGTTCTTCGATTCTGTCGGTAATCACCACCGTTTTTACCTTATAGACACGTTTAAGCGCCTGTACGGTGGTCAGCCCCATAGGCCCTGCGCCATAAATCAGCGCAATATCATTTTCTGTGGGTTTAATTTGCCCGGTTACGTTCGCGGCGATGGTAAAAGGCTCGACCATGACGGCATGTTCATCTGGTACGGCATCGGGGATCGGCCAGGCATTTTTTGCCGGCACTACGGCGTACTCGCTAAAACCACCATCGCGATGAACGCCCAGCACCACCAGCGATGTGCAAACGTTGGGTTTACCTATCGAACAGGGATAGCAATGCCCGCAACTGATAACGGGATCAACGGACACTCGCTCACCTATTCGCGAACGATCGACACCTTCACCTACCTCATCGATCACGCCAAAAAATTCGTGGCCGATAACACGAGGATATTGCGCAAATGGATTATGCCCGCGGTAAATATGGCTATCGGAACCACAAATTCCCGCCAGTTTTACCTTCACCCTGACCTCTCCCGCTGCTGGCTCTGGAACGGGCCGTTCGGCAATGACCAGCGTATTTGGTTTTTCAATCACAACACTTTTCATAGCAAATCACTCCTTACCAGTTCCACAACGTACCATCTTCCAGGCGAGCGACAGGCAGATATGCCGGGTCATACGGATATTTCGCGGCCAGTTTTTCGTCAAACTCGATACCAAGGCCTGGCTTATCGCCCGGGTGCATGTAGCCGTTATCAAAAGTCCAGCTATGCGGGAACACTTCCAGCATTTGCTCGGAATACCCCATATATTCCTGAACGCCGAAGTTCGGCACCCACAGATCAAAATGCAGTGCTGCGGCCATGCATACGGGTGACAGATCGGAAGGTCCATGTGACCCCGTGCGTACCTGATACAACGAGGCAAAATCGGCAATACGGCGCATACCGGTAATACCGCCCGCATGGGTAATGGTGGTGCGGATATAGTCGATCAACTGTTCTTCGATCAGTTGTTTGCAATCCCAGATGCTATTGAAGACTTCCCCTACTGCAATCGGCGTGACCGTATGCTGGCGGATCAGGCGGAAACACTCCTGGTTTTCGGCTGGTGTGGGATCTTCCATCCAGAACAGACGATATTGTTCAATGCTTTTGCCAAACCGGGCAGCTTCAATCGGCGTCAGGCGATGGTGCATGTCATGTAGCAAATGTTCGTTAAAACCAAATTTATCGCGAACGGCGGCAAACAGTTTCGGCGTGAAATCGAGGTATTTCTCTGTAGACCACAGCTGCTCTTCCGGCCACTGCCCTTTGGTCGCGGGTTCGTAGGCCAAACCTTTGCCTTTAGACATACCGTAAGTAGTTTTCATGCCCGGTACGCCGCACTGTACGCGAATCGCTTTAAAGCCCATCTCTTTATGTCGCGCGTAATCCTCCAGCACATCATCTACGGTATGCCCTGTGGTGTGGCAGTAAACCATGACCCCTTCACGCGACGCGCCGCCGAGCAACTGATACAACGGCATGTTCGCCGCTTTCGCTTTGATATCCCACAATGCCATATCCACTGCGGAAATCGCCGACATGGTGACCGGCCCCCGACGCCAGTACGCGCCTTTATAGAAAAACTGCCAGATGTCTTCGATTCGATGCGCGTCGCGTCCGATAAGTTGCGGACAGACATGATCTTTCAGATAGGACGCCACGGATAACTCGCGGCCATTTAAGGTGGCATCTCCCAGCCCGGTGATCCCGTCTTCTGTCGTTATTTTTAACGTAACAAAATTACGCCCCGGGCAGGTGACAAAAACTTCAGCCCCGACAATCTTCATTTTTTATTCCTTACATCTGTTCTTGTGATGCAGGAAATTTACTCAACTGAGCTACTACCATACAAGTATAAAGATCGAAAAAGCCCTCGTTGATCACAAAAAAGGCGCTATGCGCGCCCCCATCCAGCCACAATAATCAGCATCCCGCACAAAGCCACCAGCGCACCAGACCAGTCATACAGGCTGAGTTTTACGCCATCGACAAAGCGCAGCCATAGCAGCGCAGTGACAACATAAACGCCGCCATAGGCCGCGTAAACTCGCCCACTCGCGGCCGGATGCAGCGTCAACAGCCAGACGAATAAGGCCAGAGACACTCCGGCGGGTACCAACAACCACGCCGTCGCGCCTCGTTTAAGCCACAGCCAGGGTAAAAAACAGCCGATGATTTCGCATAAAGCAGTGACGAAAAAAAGAAAGGTAGTCTTCAGCATTGACGTTATTCAGTTATCTTCGGTTTAACCATGATACGACAGAATATCGCCAACGTATCCATATCCGCTCAGTGGGTATGCCCTGAAGCAGGAATAGTGTAGAATTTAACCCTGTTTTATCGTTTTTCCCTTTCTCATAAAAGGAATTCGCCATGAATATTACACTGACCAAACGTCTGTGTCTGACGGCTATGCTGACGCTTGCGGCGGCTGTGTACACCTCTTCAGCATTTGCTGAAACCAGTAAACTGGTCATTGAATCCGGGGACAGTGCGCAAAGCCGTCAACAGGCCGCCATGGAAAAGGAACAATGGAACGATACGCGCCAGTTACGTCAGAAAGTGAACAAGCGTACTGAGAAAGAGTGGGACAAAGCCGATGCGGCCTTTGATAGCCGTGATAAGTGCGAACAGAGCGCCAATATTAACGCCTACTGGGAACCTAACACCCTGCGCTGCCTCGACCGTCGTACTGGCCGTACCGTTGCACCATAATGACTATGCACCCTAAAGGATATTGCAAGGATACAATATGACTAGCGCCCTCAGTGTTAAGCTGCGCCCGCTGGAGCGTGAAGATTTACGTTTTGTCCACCAGCTTGATAACAACGCCAGCGTTATGCGTTACTGGTTCGAAGAGCCTTACGAAGCGTTTGTTGAGCTGTCAGACCTGTACGACAAGCATATTCACGACCAAAGCGAACGTCGCTTCGTGGTGGAATGCGAAGGTGAAAAAGCCGGGCTGGTGGAGCTGGTAGAGATTAACCACGTCCACCGCCGGGCTGAATTCCAGATTATTATTTCGCCTGAATATCAGGGTAAAGGTCTGGCTTCGCGGGCGGCAAAGCTGGCGATGGATTATGGTTTTACCGTCCTCAACTTATATAAGCTGTATCTGATCGTTGATAAAGAGAACGAAAAAGCCATCCACATCTACCGTAAACTCGGCTTTATGGTGGAAGGTGAACTGATTCATGAATTCTTTATCAACGGCCAGTACCGCAACACCATCCGTATGTGTATTTTCCAGCAGCAGTATTTGGCGGAACACAAAACGTCAGGTCCTAACCTGCTACAACCTACCGCTCAGTAAAGGCGACTAATAGTAATCGATGGTGTTTTCAATCGAGTAATGATGTTCAACTGCTGGCTTCACGCTTTCGTCGACGATAACCAGCTGGCAGTTGACCGGGTTGGCGTAGTTATCGTACTTACACGTTTGCCTGACATTACCCAATGGATGATTGTTCAGCATACTCACCGCCGTGTAATCCAGCTTCTTCAGCGGATCAACCGACGGTTTGGCATCAACCTGTAAGGTATTGTCTTTACTGACAGTAGTTTTACCCAGCGGGTAGCCTTCCGCGTCATAACGGTACTGGACTTTCATCTCTTTTCCCGTGGCGGAAACGACAAAGCCGTTATCGTCGGTATCCCACACCACACCGGCAGCAGGCAGTTCCGCTAGCTGGCATTTACCCTGCAAGCGGATCTTTTTTTCCAGCGTTTCGGCATCGCGATAGTAGTTGGCATCCAGAACCAGCGCCATGCCGGTATTGTTTTCGATATCGTGCAGTTCAAGCGTATCGAAACACCCTTCCTGCGAGAGCGTACCGACAACGCGCTTGGAAACTTCACCTTTATCATTAAGAAGCGTCTGGCTGAAATCTTTCACTGGTCCACGCAACGGATCGAAATCAAATTCATTGGAAAAACTGGCCATTTCCGGCGTAAAAGAAACCAGCCCTTTGGCGTTATCACACCCGACCAGTACGGCGCACAGGAAAACTAACAGGGTCTGTTTCTTCACATTTTTCACCTGGATAAGAAGATAATTCTCAATCATATTAGCAAATACAGTTATTTACACCAGAAATGCTACTCTTAGTTCATGTCGATCATAAAAGGAGCTGATGATGAAATACATAACAGGAATTGCCGCAATCTTACTGGTAGCTGCCTCCCCGCAAGTTCTGGCGGCGCCAGCGTCCTGCGAACGCGTTAAGAGCGATATTGAGCAGCGCATCATAAATAATGGCGTAGCGGAATCCAGCTTTACGCTGAGTATCGTCCCCAACGATCAGGCCGATCAACCTGATTCACTGGTAGTGGGGCATTGTGCAAACGATACGCATAAGATTCTCTATACCCGGACCAACAGTGGCAACGCCCCCCGCCAATAGCACGCCAGCTCAGGACGGCCATGCTGCCGAACCACAATAAAATAAATAGTGCCCTCCGCTCGCGGAGGGTCGCTCCCCTTTGATATGCATTAAGGTGACATGCCTATAAGTGGGTAAACTCACTCCATTATTAGCATGCTATTAATTTCGTTATAGAAATTAATATATAGCGATAACTATAAAGGAGGGAGTTATGTCTGAAACTGAGCAATATGGAGGCATCAGCCGCAGGACGTTAGTGAAATCCTCGGCTATTGGTTCGCTGGCGCTTGCCGCAGGCGGACTCTCATTACCTTTCGGAATGCGCTCCGCAGCGGCTGCGGTACAACAAGCGTTACAACCAGCAGAAGAAAAAGTCGTTTGGGGGGCTTGTTCCGTGAACTGCGGAAGCCGTTGCGCCCTGCAACTTCATGTCAAAGAGGATGAGGTCGTATGGGTAGAATCCGATACGACCGGGGATGATATTTATGGTCAGCACCAGGTTCGCGCCTGTTTGCGTGGTCGTTCTATCCGTCGCCGAATTAATCATCCGGATCGCCTCAACTATCCAATGAAACGCGTGGGTAAGCGCGGTGAAGGTAAATTTGAGCGCATAACCTGGCAGGAAGCCCTGGATACTATCAGCGCCAGTTTGAAAAATACCGTACAGAAATACGGTAATGAAGCCGTGTATATCAACTACACCTCTGGCATTGTCGGCGGCAATATTACACGCTCCTCCCCTTATGCCTCACTGGTCGCTCGCCTGATGAACTGCTATGGCGGATTCCTGAGCCATTACGGTACCTATAGCACCGCGCAAATCGCGGCGGCAATGCCTTATACCTATGGCTCAAACGAAGGCAACAGTACCTCAGACATCGAAAACACGAAACTGGTGGTGATGTTCGGCAATAACCCTGCCGAAACGCGCATGAGCGGCGGCGGCATAACTTACTTTCTGGAGCAAGCCCGGGAGCGCTCTAACGCCCGGATGATCGTCATTGACCCCCGCTATACCGATACTGCAGCAGGTCGAGAGGATGAGTGGATCCCTATTCGTCCTGGCACCGACGCTGCACTCGTAGCGGGAATCGCCTGGGTCATGATTAACGAAGATCTTGTCGATCAGGCGTTTCTCGACAAATATTGCGTCGGTTATGACGAGAAACCCCTGCCCGCCGATGCTCCCGTTAACGGGCATTACAAAGCTTATATTCTTGGCAACGGTGATGACGGTATCGCCAAAACGCCACAATGGGCCTCACACATCACCGGGATCCCAGCCGAGCGCATAATCAAACTGGCAAGGGAAATCGGCAGCACTAAACCGGCTTATATTTGCCAGGGTTGGGGTCCTCAACGTCAGGCTAACGGTGAACTAACCTCACGCGCGATCGCCATGTTGCCTATTCTGACCGGCAACGTCGGCATCAACGGCGGCAATAGCGGCGCACGAGAATCAACCTACACCATCACGATTGAGCGCATGCCACTGCCCGAAAATCCCATCAAGACTCAGATATCCTGCTTTAGCTGGACCGACGCCATCGTCCGGGGCCCTGAAATGACCGCTACCCGCGATGGCGTTCGTGGGAAAGATAAGCTCGACGTGCCAATTAAATTTATCTGGAACTATGCGGGCAACACCATCACCAACCAGCACTCAGATATCAATAAAACGCATGAGATCCTTCAGGACGAGACGAAATGCGAAATGATAGTGGTCATTGAAAACTTCATGACATCTTCGGCCAAATATGCCGATATTCTGTTGCCTGATTTAATGACCGTCGAACAGGAGGATATTATTCCCAACGACTACGCGGGCAACATGGGGTACCTCATTTTTATTCAACCCGCGACGTCGCCTAAGTTCGAGCGTAAACCGATCTACTGGATAATGAGCGAAGTAGCGAAACGTCTTGGCGACGATATCTACCAACGTTTTACTGAAGGTCGTACCCAGGAACAGTGGCTCCAGTATCTGTATGCAAAAATGCTGGCTAAAGACCCCGCGCTCCCTTCTTATGACGAGCTGAAGAAAATGGGGATCTATAAACGCAAAGATCCCAACGGACACTTTGTCGCCTACAAAAAATTCCGCGACGATCCGCAGGCCAACCCGCTCAAAACCCCCTCTGGCAAGATTGAAATCTACTCCAGCCGACTGGCGAAAATTGCCACCTCCTGGGAGTTGCAAAAGGATGAGGTGATAAGCCCACTTCCCATTTACGCCTCAACGTTTGAAGGATGGGACGATCCAAAACGCAGTTCATTCCCGCTGCAGTTGTTTGGTTTCCACTACAAATCCCGCACCCACTCCAGCTACGGGAATATTGATGTTCTCCAGGCATCCTGTCGCCAGGAAATATGGATCAACCCCGTCGATGCCCAAGAGCGGGGAATCAGAAACGGCGATATGGTGCGGGTCTTTAACGATCGTGGTGAAGTGCGTATCCCGGCCAAAGTGACGCCGCGGATCCTGCCCGGCGTAAGCGCAATGGGTCAGGGCGCATGGCACGATGCCGATATGGCTGGCGATAAAATTGACCATGGCGCCTGCGTCAATACGCTGACAACCCAGCGCCCTTCACCGCTGGCAAAAGGCAACCCACAGCACACTAACCTGGTCGAGATCGAGAAGGTTTAAGGACTAGCCCATGACAACTCAGTATGGATTTTTTATTGATTCCAGTCGTTGCACCGGGTGCAAAACCTGCGAACTGGCCTGCAAAGACTACAAAGATCTCACGCCTGAGGTGAGCTTTCGACGGATTTATGAATACGCGGGTGGTGACTGGCAGGAGGATAACGGCGTCTGGCATCAGAATGTCTTCGCCTATTACCTCTCCATTTCTTGCAATCACTGCGAAGATCCAGCCTGTACCAAGGTTTGCCCAAGTGGCGCCATGCATAAACGTGAAGATGGTTTTGTCGTGGTGGATGAAGACGTATGCATAGGCTGTCGCTACTGCCACATGGCCTGCCCATACGGCGCGCCGCAGTACAATGCAGCTAAAGGTCATATGACCAAGTGCGATGGCTGTCATGATCGCGTCGCCGACGGCAAAAAGCCTGTCTGCGTAGAGTCCTGTCCGCTACGCGCGCTGGACTTTGGTCCTCTTGATGAGCTGCGCAAAAAACATGGTGAGCTTGCGGCGGTTGCCCCGTTACCGGGCGCGCATTTTACCAGGCCGAGTATTGTGATTAAACCCAATGCCAATAGCCGCCCGACCGGGGATACCACGGGTTTTCTGGCTAATCCGAAGGAGGTGTAAAATGGGAAATGGATGGCATGAATGGCCGCTGGTCCTGTTTACGGTGCTGGGTCAATGTGTGGCCGGGGCGCTGATCGTGAGTGGGTATGGCTGGTTAACCACCAAAGACGATGTGGCAAAACAACGTATCGTGCGCAGTATGTTTTTTCTGTGGCTGGTAATGGGCATCGCCTTTCTCGCCTCAATAATGCATTTAGGTTCACCGCTACGCGCGTTTAACTCGCTGAACAGAATCGGCGCATCGGCGCTCAGTAACGAAATCGCCAGCGGTTCGCTTTTTTTCGCTGTTGGTGGCCTGTGGTGGCTGGTGGCGTTTCTCGGTAAAATGCCGGCGACGTCAGGTAAAATCTGGCTGCTGCTCAGCATGTTGCTTGGTCTGGTTTTTGTTCTGGCGATGACTAACGTCTACCAGATAGACACCGTTCCGACCTGGTATAATGGCTATACTACGCTGGCGTTTTTCATGACGATGTTGCTGAGTGGCCCGCTGTTTGCCGCCCTGCTGCTACGCGCTGCAAGCGTGTCGTTTAACGCCGCCAGATTCGCCGGAATCAGCATACTTGCCCTGCTGGTGAGTGTGGCCGTTATCGTTTTGCAGGGCGTATCGCTCAGCGAAATTCACAGTTCGGTACAACACGCCAGCGCTCTGGTTCCCGACTACGCAAGCTTACAGGTCTGGCGCATCGTGATGCTGGCTGCGGGGCTGGGTTGCTGGATATGCCCGCTAATTCGTCGCAAAGAACCGGCTGTTGGCGGATTGGCGCTGGGTTTAATTTTCGTGCTTGCCGGTGAAATTATTGGCCGCGGTTTGTTTTATGGCTTACATATGACAGTCGGAATGGCTGTTGCAGGTTAATACTCGGGTGCGGGGCAACCCGCACTTTTCAGGATTGTTTGCATGACCCATTTTTCACAACGTGACAACTTCTCTACCGCGGCGCGCGTATTGGGTGCGCTGTTCTACTATGCGCCAGACAGTACAGAAGCTTCTGCGCTGGTCAGTGCGCTAAAAATCGATGGCTGGCAGGCGCAGTGGCCGCTTGAACCCACGGCCCTTTCTGCGCTGGCTGAACTACTGCAGAGCGAGGCTGATGAGCCGCTCCCGCAAGCCTGGCAGCGACTGTTTGTCGGCCCTTACGCGCTACCTTCTCCGCCCTGGGGTTCCGTCTGGCTGGATCGTGAAAATGTCTTGTTTGGCGATTCCACGCTGGCATTACGTGAGTGGATGCGGGACAACGGGATCCAGTTTGCCGTGCAGCAAAATGAACCGGAAGATCACTTTGGCGCGCTGCTGTTACTGACGGCCTGGCTTGCTGAAAACGGACGCCACACCGAGTGCGAACAGTTGTTAGCCTGGCATCTGCTACCGTGGTCAACGCGTTTCCTTGACGTGTTTATCGAACATGCGAACCACCCGTTCTACCAGGCTCTGGCAGAACTGGCGCGCCTGACGCTGGCAAAGTGGCGATCGCAATTATTAATTCCAGTAGCCGATAAACCTTTGTTTCGTTAATGTCGCCACAGGCAGGATGTATCCTGCCTGCATAATACCGTTGCGCACGCTGAGCTTTTGCTTCTGTTGCCAAATAGCCGCAAAATAAAGCCTCTGAATTTCCCTGTCTGGCCACTCATGCACCATTTACATGCTTATCCTGACCTGCGCGCTATGTTTCGCCGCCTGCTGATCGCCGCGCTGATTGGTATCCTTGCCGCGTTGGCCGTCGCAGGCTTTCGCCATGCCATGTTCCTTCTTGAATGGTTGTTCCTGAGCAACGACACCGGGAGTCTGGTCAATGCGGCGACAAATCTTTCTCCGTTAAGACGCATGCTGACGCCCGCGCTGGGCGGCCTGGCAGCTGGCTTACTGCTCTGGGGTTGGCAAAAATTCAACCGTTTACGACCACAGGCTCCCACAGATTACATGGAAGCCCTGCAAACGGACGGTCAATTCGACGTCAGCGCCAGCCTGGTAAAGTCACTGGCATCGTTACTGGTTGTCGCCAGCGGCAGTGCTATCGGGCGTGAAGGCGCCATGATTTTGCTGGCGGCGCTGGCCGCGTCCAGCTTTGCCCAACGCTTCACACCGCGCGCCGAATGGAAATTATGGATCGCCTGTGGAGCGGCTGCAGGTATGGCCGGCGCGTATCATGCCCCGCTGGCGGGCAGTTTATTTATTGCTGAAGTCCTGTTTGGCACGATGATCCTCGCCTCGCTGGGACCGGTGGTGGTATCCGCCGTCGTCGCCTTGCTGACCACCAATGTACTGAGCGACAGCAATGCGTTGCTCTATGCCGTGCACTTCACACGGGAACTGCATGTGCTGGAATACGCCATGATTGTCAGCACAGGTCTGGTTGCCGGCGTCTGCGGTCCGTTGTTTATGTGGTTGATGACCGCCAGCCATAACGGTTTTTTGCGCTTAAAACTCTCGCCACCGTGGCAACTGGCGCTTGGCGGGTTGATCGTTGGCCTGTTGTCGCTGCTCACTCCTGCCGTTTGGGGAAATGGCTACAGCGTGGTGCAGTCATATCTGCTCTCGCCACCGCTATTGACCGTGGTTAGCGGGATCTTTATCTGCAAATTACTGGCGGTGCTTGCCAGCAGTGGCTCCGGTGCGCCGGGCGGGGTGTTTACGCCAACGCTGTTTGTCGGTCTGTCTGTCGGCATGCTGCTGGGACGGACGTGGGGATTATGGCTTCCGGGTCCGGATGAAATTGCCATTCTGCTGGGATTAACGGGGATGGCCACGCTACTGGCAGCAACCACGCATGCGCCAATTATGTCTACATTGATGGTTTGTGAAATGACCGGGGAGTATCGCTTGCTCCCCGGATTACTGATCGCCTGCGTGGTGGCGTCAGTGCTGTCGAGAACGTTACGCCAGGACTCTATCTACCGACAGCACGCTGCCAAGCATTGACAGACGGATATACTGTGACAGCTCTCGCTGCTCTGCGCGAGGCAGATACGGCAGTTCGCCGATTAGCGGTGCAGGTAATTTTTTGCTCAGCACGTCAATGATTTCCGCATAATGCGCCAGCCCTGGGTTGATTCGGTTTGCGACCCAGCCAAGCAGCGGCAATCCGTCGCTGGCGATCGCCTGTGCGGTAAGAATAGCATGATTAATACAACCTTCCTGGATACCCACCACCATCAGCACTGGCATTTGTTCCTGTACCACCCATTCAGATAGCGGGCGCAGATCGTTCATCAGACTCCGCCAGCCGCCGGTACCTTCCACGACAACGTGATCGACTTTTTCGCTCAGACTTGCGAGACCGTTGGAAAGCAAGGTGTAATTGACCGGACCACTATGCGCTACGCTGCTTTCATCCTCGCTCAGCGCAATCGGGTTGACCGCCTCATACGGCAGTTCGATAGATGAAACACTTTGCAGCACCAGCGCATCTTTGTTGCGCAAGCCTTCTGGTGTCTCCTTACTCCCTTTGGCTACCGGTTTGTAGCCTGCGACACTTTTACCCCCTGACGCCAACGCTTGTAGTAATGCGCGGGAAACCACGGTCTTCCCAACAGAAGTGTCTGTACCTGTAATAAAGAAACGCTTCAGCATCACTAACTCCACCGTTATGCTTTGAAAATATAAGTCAGGAAAATAAAACAGTGGAGAAAGTCTAAGGTATGACGACCGGAATCAGCTTGAGATAGCGCAATTTTTCGTACAACAGTTAAAAAATGTTAACCCTGTAATAGACGTATCAACAAAGAACCGTTATACATCGCGTCCTTAACGAGCGCGGCCCCCGCCATGGTTCCCTGGTTGGTAAACTGCGTACTTTCGACCACAATATGCTGACTATACGCCGGGAGCGCCTGCTGACGAATGCTGTCAGCAATGGTGGGAAACAGTATATCTGCCGCTTTGCTGAGCGGAGAACCAATCAATATCTTTTGCGGGTTGAACAAATTCACCATGATGGCAAGGATGCGTCCGACGTGGGTCCCGACGCCGCTAATGATATCTTTTGCCAATAAATCACCCTGCATCGCCGCCAGGCACAGTGCGTCTACCGTTAACGGTTGTCCATGCAGTGAAGAGCTCATTGACTGCTTCAGCCGCACCTGCGCCAGTTCCAGCACGCTGTCGACGCTGGCGATGGTTTCCAGACAGCCATGATTACCGCAATAGCAGCGTTTACCGTAAGGATCCACCTGCGTATGACCAATTTCCACCAGGCTACTGCTCCCGGCATGCAGTAAATGACCGTCGGTTATCACCCCTGCGCCGACGTTATGGTCAATAACGACCTGAATGACATCGCGTGCGCCACGTGACGCGCCAAAAAGCGCCTCCGCCATGGTCCAGGCGCTGATATCATGCTGAATATAGACCGGCACGCCGGTATGGTTTTCGAGCGCTTCGCCCAACGGCATCTCTTTGACATCATCGTAAAACGGCATGCGATGTACGATGCCGTTTTCGGTATCGATTATGCCAGGTAGCGTGATGGCGATGGAGGTCAAGCGTTCCAGCTTTTGCTGGTGGCGGATGAAAAACTGATCGACCTGGGTAATGATACGCTCCAGCAGAGGTGTTTCACTGACCAGCGCCATTTCCAGGCAATCCTCAACCACCAGCTTGCTGCTCAGATCGCGCAGCGCCAGAAAAATCTCGCCGCGACTGATGCGAATGGATAAATAATGCCAGGCTTCGGTTTCGACAACCAGCCCCACGGCCGGACGCCCACGACTCCCTGCTTCCTTGATTTCCAGCTCTTGTACCAGGTGGGCTTCAAGCATTTCGCGGACAATTTTGGTAATACTGGCAGGCGCCAATTGTGCCAGGCGAGAGAGATCAATACGCGATACCGGTCCCAGCTGATCAATCAGGCGATAGACCGCGCCCGCATTGGTCTGCTTAATTTGATCGATATGCCCAGGCTGACTATCAGCAACCACCACTTACTCCCTTTATTTTCGCGCTCCGAAATAATCTGCGGGCTATGGTGAAGCACTTCAATGGCTTCCGTCAACTTTTTACTTAGCCTTGTGATTTACTGCACATTTTCACCCATATTTAAACTAAATTAATCGCCTGAACCGCCGCCAGCAGTTGTTCACGAAAACGTTGCGCGGCATGACTTTGCTCATGATGCTTAGGCCAGACTAACCACATTTCGGAGACGGCATCTTCCTCTGCTATCGGGATCCAGCACATTTCATACAGTTGCACCCGTTTAAAGGAAGCGGGCAGGATCGAAACGCCCAACCCCGCGGCCACTAACCCAATGATGGTCATCGCCTCGCCTACCTCCTGAGTAATCGTCGGTTTGAGGTTATAGCGACGCATCAGCCCCAAAATGTCGTCATACAACCCCGTTCCCACATGCGGGTCAAAAAAGACAAATGGCTCATTAGCCAGCTCAGTCAGCGTCACTACGGGCTTTTGCGCCAACGGATGCGCTCGTGGGATCATCGCCATCAGCGGTTCATGCAGAATAACCTCTCGCGCCAGCGTTTCCGGGAGTTGCGTGTTGCGCATAAGCCCCAGATCCAGAGTGCCTTCGTTAAGTGGGGCAATTTGCTCGCGCGTATTCATTTCGCGGGTTTGCATATGCACCACAGGATAGCGCTGGCGAAACAGGGAGAGCGTATCTGACACCGCTTTGATAAACGGCGCTGATGACGTAAAGCCGATACGCAATTCCCCTGCTTCTCCGAGATGCAAACGCTCTGCCCGGGCGGCGGCTTCATTAACCAGGCTAAGGATCTGTCGGCTGTCCGCCAGAAACTGTTTTCCGGCGGCAGTGAGGGCCACGCTACGGTTAGTTCGCGCCAATAACCGGGCGCCAATCTGTTGTTCCAGGATTTGGATCTGCTGGCTTAACGGTGGTTGCGAAATATTCAGCCGCGCTGCCGCCCGGCCAAAATGCAACTCTTCCGCAACCGCCACGAAGTAGCGTAAATGACGAAGTTCAATATTCATATTTTTAAAATATTATTTGAGATTATTAATATATTAGACAGAATATTGGGATTTTCATACTCTTAAGGCTGGTCCTGTAGTAGCAAAATATTAAGCAAGGATTCCAGGTGAGTCGTACAACAACGGTCGATACCGCGCCGGCAAGCGATATTGACGAGAGCGTTACCCTGCCGGATGGTTTTATCAAACGCGGTACATCCCCTTTTATGCGCGTTACGCTGGCGCTGTTTTCTGCCGGGCTGGCGACATTTGCCCTGCTCTATTGCGTGCAGCCCATACTGCCGGTGCTCTCGCACGAGTTTGGGGTTTCCCCTGCCAGCAGCAGTATTTCGCTTTCCATCTCAACGGCAATGCTGGCCGTCGGTTTACTGTTTACTGGCCCACTTTCCGATGCGATAGGTCGTAAGCCGGTAATGGTTACGGCACTGCTACTCGCCTCCTGCTGTACACTGCTTTCAACAATGATGACCAGCTGGCACGGGATTTTAATCATGCGCGCGCTGATCGGTCTGTCGCTGAGCGGCGTGGCGGCGGTGGGGATGACCTATCTGAGTGAGGAAATTCATCCCAGCTTTGTGGCTTTCTCAATGGGCTTGTATATCAGTGGGAACTCAATTGGCGGTATGAGTGGTCGCTTGATCAGCGGCGTATTCACCGACTTTTTCAACTGGCGTATCGCGCTGGCGGCGATCGGCTGTTTTGCCCTCGCCTCCGCGCTGATGTTCTGGAAAATTTTGCCAGAGTCCCGTCATTTCAGGCCCACGTCGCTGCGACCTAAATCATTGTTCATCAATTTCCGTTTGCACTGGCGCGACAGAGGGTTACCGCTACTGTTTGCGGAAGGTTTTTTGCTGATGGGGTCGTTTGTCACACTGTTTAATTACATCGGCTATCGCCTGATGCTCTCTCCGTGGGAACTCAGTCAGGCAGTTGTCGGCCTGTTATCCGTGGCATATCTGACCGGGACCTGGAGTTCGCCGAAAGCAGGCTCCATGACCACCCGCTATGGTCGCGGCCCGGTGATGATCGTTTCAACCGGCGTGATGCTTTTTGGGCTATTGATGACCCTGTTTACCTCACTATGGCTGATCTTCGCCGGGATGCTGCTCTTTTCTGCCGGGTTCTTTGCCGCGCACTCTGTGGCAAGTAGTTGGATTGGACCACGAGCAAAACGCGCTAAAGGCCAGGCTTCTTCCCTGTATCTGTTCAGCTATTACCTGGGCTCCAGTATTGCCGGTACGCTGGGCGGTGTGTTCTGGCATAGCTACGGCTGGAACGGCGTGGGCGGATTTATCGCCCTGATGCTGGTGCTGGCGTTGCTGGTCGGTGCGCGTTTGCACCATCGTCTGCACGTTTAATCAAGGATGCCCGGCTTCGGGCATCATCACTTATGAAGACGCTGCCATTTGCAGGACAATAACCGTCCCGTTCATCACGATATGCAGCGTCATCGGCATCAGCAGTCCATTGCTTTTCAGTCTGGCAAGGATTAAAACCTGCGACACAAGAAACAGCATCAGCAGCGTGCGCAGATCCACATACTGGGTATGCATCACGGCAAAAATGATCGATACCACGACTGACGACAGCCAGGTTTTATTATTGAACCAATACTGGAATGCGTTGAATAAACAGCCCCTGAAAACAATTTCTTCATAAACTGGCGCAAAAAATATCAGGGTCAGAGTGGATAACCACAGCGCGTAGTTGTTTAAGGATATCTGGCTGGTTACCCACGCTTCGGTTTGTCTGAGACCTATCAACCACGGCAAGATAAGCTGAATAAAAAGCAGGGCCGCAAATAAAATGCCAAACCAGCGGGCATTGAAGATCCCTTTGCCCAGCCCTTCTCTTTTCCTGAAGAAGAAATAATAAAGCGGAACCAGTACGATAAATTCCAGCATAAACAACAGCGGGAAGAGTAATCCTTTGGCGAGCAGCTCCTGGCTCGCGGGAAAAAACAACGGGGTAAACGTGAGGCCAAACATCAGCATAAACATAGAAAAACAGCCAGCAACGGCTTTGGTCCGGGCGATATACTGGTTGTCGACATCCTGTGACATACAATCTCCTTGCACTTGTCGAGTATAAGATGATGAATTATCGATATATGATAAAAATTCTCATTATCACTGACAACCTACCAACATTTACCCTATGTATGGAGAATCCGTCAGCGGCAGCCAAAAGCGGAAGCACGCGCCTGCCGTTGAATTAACCAGATTGATATCGCCGCCATGCAGTTCAAGCATTCTTCGCACAATCAGCAATCCCAGACCGCCGCGCTGCTCACGGGGAGTTAACGCGGTTGGGCGCTGAAATAACACTTCGCGTACCCCCATTTCCACGCCTGGGCCGCTGTCCTGCACCTCTGCTACCAGTCGGTCTTCATCACGCCAGATTTTTAGCCATACATCTCCCCCGTCAGGTGTATGGCGGATAGCATTATCCAGTAAATTCGTCACCACCCTTTCCATCATCGATAAATCGGCATTTACCAGCGGTAACGGCCCCATCACGTCAAGGTGTAACTGTAAATGGCGTGTGGCAACAGGGAGATCAAACTTCTGCGCCACATCCTGGATCAACTCGCCAAAAGCAAAACGTTCGCGCTGAGGTTTTATGCCGCCGTGCTCCAGCCTCGCCAGCTCAAACAGTTGTTGTGACAGATGGCGAACCTTATGCCCCTGGCGCAACGCGATACTAAGATAATGCCTGTTTTCCTCTGGCGTTATCGTGTCGGCTTTCAGCGACAACATTTCCAGATAGCCCAGCAGCGAGGTGAGCGGCGTGCGTAAATCGTGAGATATATTGGCAATAAACTCTCTGCGCTGGCGATCGCTGTCAGCTAACAAATCCCACTGCTGTGCAATTTGCTGTGCCAGCTCTATAAACGCATTGTTCAACAACGCAATTTCATTCCCCGGTGACGGATCGGGCTTTTTCTGCGCCAACTGCTTAATGACGCTAATACTGTCCTGCTCCATTTTGTCCACCTGCGCGGTCAACCTTTTTACCGGATGCGTCACCCATCGCCACACCAGCAAGCCCGCAATTCCGCCGGCTAATAAAACCAGAATTAACGTTCCTGCCACCGTGTTCCAGAGCGTTTTCTGCCAGGCGGTATTTGCCAGCATATGCAGATTTTCGCCCTGGAGAATAATGTACAGATAACCATGCAGTTGGCCGTTAAGCATCACTGGCGCCGCACTAAAGACCTTCTGCTGAGTGCTGCGCGGATCATCGCCATACACTGGCAAAGCATCCGAATTTAGAAAATCCTGAATCGGCTGCACGGTAATTTTCTGGCGCTGAATATGCCCGGGCGGTGCGGCATCGGCGAGTATGTCACCTGCTGGTGAAACCAGATACAGTTCGACGCTTGGATTGAGCGTCATCAGGTGATTAAACAGTCCTTTTAACGTCTGTCGATTGATCTGCCCGCGGGTATCAATCAGTGACTCACTTTTGACAATCTTGCTCGCCAGTTCCAGCGACAGCCTTTGCACCATGGCATCGCCATATTTTTGACTATTACGTAGCTGGACAACGCTGACGGCTACCGCGCAGATCAACATAATCGCGGTAAATACCAGGGTCAGCCGCTGGCTTAAAGACAGTCGATAAATCATGACTGATGCTCCGCGTTATTCGCCGCAAGCTTATAACCTCGTCCCCAAACGGTGAGAATAATTTCCGGCTCAGCAGCATCTTTTTCAATCTTGGTCCGCAGACGATTAATATGACTGTTCACCGTATGCTCATACCCTTCGTGCTGGTAGCCCCACACATGATCTAACAGCGCCTGACGCGAAAAAACCTCGCCGGGATGACGAGCGAAAAAATAGAGCAGATCGAACTCACGGGGCGTCAAATCGATTGATTTGCCATGCTGGCGGACTTCTCGGGCTAAGGGATCAATCTCCACGCCATGGACGCTAATGATCCCCGCTTCCAAACGTAGATTCTGACTCATCGCCTCCTGACGGCGAAACAGCGCCTTCACGCGGGCCATCAGTTCCAGTACGGAGAAAGGTTTGGCTAAATAATCATCGGCTCCCATCTCCAGCCCCAGAACGCGGTGAGTTTCACTGGTGCGGGCGCTAATAATGATGACGGGTAAATAGAAACTCATTTGACGAATGCGACGACATATTTCCAGACCATCGACACCCGGCAGCATTAAATCGAGGATAACCGCATCCCAGACATGTTTTTCCAGTTGTTCAAGCGCGCGCGTTCCATCTGCCTCATGGATAATTTCATATCCCTCATCCTTCAGGCTAAGCTGCAAAAGTGAGGCAATATCGCAGTCATCTTCCACCAAAAATATCTTTTTTGCGCCGGCCATCAGAGTCATCCCCTCTCGTTGAACTGAAAGCTTACCTCAGGCAAGGGGCGGAAGTTATCACAAAATTTTTAACTTTTCGTGAGGATCCTGGGATACGCCTGGATCCAGGATGTCGTTACAGAAAGTCACGCATCAACAGGGAAACGTCGCTTTGTTTTCCTTAACATGAAAATAAAAAGGAACAGTTATGCAGAAAAAACGTCCACTTCGGGAAGCTGATGTTACCGCCGAATCAGTTTTTTTTATGCAAAGACGACAGGTCCTCAAAGCGCTTGGGATAGGCGCTGCAGCCGCTTCTCTCTCCTTCCAGACACAGGCGAATCTGCTGAATTGGTTTAAGGGCAACGATCGAGCGCCTGCACCGGCGGGGAAACCGCTCGAGTTCATAAAACCGGATGCCTGGCAAAGCACACTACCCCTGACGCCGGAAGACAAGGTGACGGGCTATAACAATTTCTATGAATTTGGTCTGGATAAGGCCGATCCTGCCGCCAATGCCGGTAGCCTGAAAACCGATCCCTGGACATTAACCATCAGCGGTGAGGTGAACAAACCCTTAACGTTGGATCATGATGCGTTGACCACACGTTTTCCGTTAGAAGAACGTATTTACCGGATGCGTTGCGTTGAAGCGTGGTCGATGGTTGTGCCGTGGATTGGCTTTCCCTTACATAAATTATTGGCGCAGGTTGAACCCACCAGCGACGCCAAATACGTTGCCTTTGAAACACGCTACGCCCCCGATGAAATGCCCGGTCAGAAAGATCGCTTCATTGGTGGTGGGTTGAAATACCCCTATGTTGAAGGTTTGCGTTTGGATGAGGCCATGCACCCTCTTACCCTCCTGACCGTGGGCGTGTATGGCAAAGCATTGCCGCCGCAAAACGGGGCGCCGATACGCCTGACGGTCCCCTGGAAATATGGCTTCAAGGGTATTAAATCGATCGTCAGTATCAAGCTGACACGTGAGCGCCCGCCGACGACCTGGAATATGTCAGCGCCAAACGAATACGGTTTTTATGCCAATGTTAATCCACATGTCGATCATCCCCGTTGGTCTCAGGCGACGGAACGTTTTATCGGTTCCGGTGGGATTCTCGATGTACAACGCCAGCCGACGTTGCTTTTTAACGGTTACGCCAATGAGGTGGCTTCTTTATATCGGGGTATGGATCTACGGGAGAACTTTTAAGTGAGATTAACGGCAAAGCAGATAACCGGCCTGAAAGTGCTACTGCATCTCGCCGGTTTTTTACCCCTGCTATGGCTCTTCTGGGCAGTGCAACAGGGTGCACTGGGCGCCGATCCCGGGAAAGACATTCAGCATTTTACCGGCATTACGGCGCTAAAATTCTTGCTTGCCACCCTGCTGGTATCGCCGCTCGCACGCTATACAAAGCAGCCTTTGCTGTTTCGTACCCGACGCTTGTTAGGATTATGGTGTTTTGCCTGGGCCACACTGCATCTGACCAGCTATGCGCTATTGGAGCTGGGTATACAAAATTTGGGATTGTTGGGGCGAGAGCTGGTTTCACGGCCATGGCTCACGCTGGGCATGACGGGTTGGGTTATCTTACTCCTGCTGACGCTGACCTCCACGCAGGCCGCACAGCGTAAAATGGGCAAACGCTGGCAAACGTTGCACAACTACGTCTACCTGACTGCCATTTTACTCCCGGTTCATTACCTATGGTCGGTCAAAGTGTTGTCACCGTCCCCTATTATCTACGCCTCCTGTTTTATTGTGCTGCTGGTATTTCGCTATAAAAAGTGGTTACGCAAAAGCGGATACAAAGGTGTGTTTATGAAAAGTGAATGATTCACGGTAAACTTCTTAACCACACCTAAACAGAACGAGAACAAAAAATGAGTAACAATGATAATTACCATCAACTCACCCGCACGTTCCAGCGGCTCTCTCGCTTCTCTCACCTCTCGGCCATCGCCAGTTGGGACATGTTTACCATGATGCCGCCGGGCGGCAGCAAAGCCCGCGGCGAAGCGTTGGCAGAACTGAGCGTACTTGAGCATCAGTTGTTAACCGACGCGAAAGTAGCCAAGTGGATCGCCGCCGCAAAACAGGAAGACCTTAACGATGTTGAGCAAGCGAATTTGCGCGAAATGTCGCGACTGCATCACCAGGCATCCCTGCTGCCTGAATCACTGGTAGAAGCAAAGTCGCTGGCAGGCAGCCGCTGTGAGCATGCCTGGCGCAGCCAGCGACCCGCGAATGACTGGGAGGGTTTTTCCGAGAACCTGAAAGAGGTCGTGAAATACAGCCGCGAAGAAGCCCGACTGCGCGCAGACGCTAAAGGTTGCTCACCTTATGACGCGCTACTGGACATCTTTGAACCAGAGATGACCAGCGCCCAACTGGATGTCCTGTTTGCAGATGTGAAAAGCTGGCTGCCCGATCTCCTTAGCAAGGCGGTGGCAAAACAGTCTCAACAAACGCTTATCGCCCCAATTGGCCCCTTCCCGACTGCTGTACAGCGAGAGCTGGGTCTGGAAACGATGGCGCAGTTAGGATTCGACTTTACCGCTGGACGACTGGATATCAGCGCGCATCCCTTCTGTGGCGGCGTGCCGGAAGATGTTCGCATTACGACCCGCTATGACGAAAATGAACTCCTCAGCGCGCTGTTTGGCGTGATTCATGAAACGGGTCACGCCCGCTATGAGCAAAATCTGCCGCGTAACTGGTCAGGTCAACCTATCGCTCTGGCACGCTCAACAGCCATTCATGAGTCGCAAAGTCTGTTCTTTGAGATGCAATTGGGACGCAGCAAAGCATTCCTGACGAGACTCATTCCGGCTGTGACGCGTCATTTTGGCAACCAGGCTGCGTTTGAAGAGAGCAATTTCATTGCCTGGAACCAGCAGGTAAAACCCGGTTTTATCCGCGTTGACGCCGACGAGGTGAGCTACCCTGCTCACGTGATCCTGCGTTATGAAATCGAGCGAGCGTTAATTAACGGTGACATTGAAGTGGATGACATTCCGGCCTTGTGGAATGAGAAGATGCAGGCCTGGCTTGGACTGTCAACGGTGGGGGATTATCGCAATGGCTGTATGCAGGATATTCACTGGACCGACGGCGGCTTTGGCTACTTCCCGTCTTACACTTTAGGCGCTATGTATGCGGCGCAATTGTTCAGCGCAGCTCACCGCGCATTGCCCGATCTGAACCAGTCCATTGCGCAGGGAGAGTTTAGCGCCCTCTTTGACTGGCTACGCCAAAATATCTGGCAGCATGGCAGTCGTTTTACCACTGAACAACTCATTACCCAGGCCACCGGAGAGCCGCTCAGCAGCCGCTATTTCCGCGCTCACCTGGAAGCCCGTTATTTGTAATCTCATGCCGTGAGTCATTGTACATATCGTTACACGTCGATACCAATGACTCACGGAAGCCCAGTGATTACAGCGATATAGTTATTTCAACGGCCCCGCAGTGGGGTTGAATGAAAAACCAAATCGAGGGTATGAGAATGAAAAAAGTATTAGCTCTGGTTGTTGCCGCTGCTATGGGTCTGTCTTCTGCTGCATTTGCTGCTGAAACAACTGCTACCACCGCGCCAACTGCTGCAACGACAAAAGCGGCCCCGGCGAAAACCACCCATCATAAAAAACAGCACAAAGCTGCGCCGCAGAAAGCACAGGCTGCCAAAAAACACGCCAAAAAAACCACCACTAAACCGGCGGTAGAACAGAAAGCGCCAGAACAGAAAGCTCAGGCCGCTAAAAAACACACCAAAAAAGCAGCCACCAAGCCTGCCGCAGAACAGAAAGCGCCAGAGCAAAAAGCTCAGGCCGCTAAAAAACACACCAAAAAACCTGTGAAACACGACTCCGCTAAACCAGCCGCTCAGCCAGCCGCATAACACACCTGTAGTCACTATGGCGTCCCCCACGCCGTAGCATACGGCGCTAAATCATTCAGATTTGGCGCCGCCTTTCGGAGGGTAAAATGGTGTCACATTACCGCTTTGAGTTCATTCTTACGGCCCTGATTATTTGTGCCCTCATCGCCATGCATTTTTATCTTTCGTGAGTGTAGTTATCTGATTTTACTCCCACTTTCCCGCCGTCCCGTCTATAGTATTAACTGAGGGTTTGCTGTTAAAAATCATAATTCCCCACCAGAGTGTGATATGCATAAAACCATTGCTGTGTTACTGGGTTCAATTTGTTTAACTCCTGTCGTTGCGCATGCGGAACAGCCAGCAACGTCCAGTGCTGAAGCAGAAAATATAAAAACGCTGTTTTTTGGACATGACGATCGCATTAAGGTGACTGACCCAACGCAATCACCATGGGACGCTATCGGACAACTGGAAACCGCCAGCGGTAATCTGTGTACCGCTACGCTCATTTCACCCCATCTGGCTCTGACTGCCGGACACTGCTTACTTACGCCGCCAAAAGGTAAACCTGATAAAGCCGTGGCGTTACGCTTCGTGTCGAAAAAGGGTATCTGGCGTTATGAGATCCACGGAATTGAAGGCCGGGTTGATCCTTCGCTCGGCAAACGTTTAAAAGCCGATGGTGATGGCTGGATTGTGCCCCCCTCCGCCGCCCCATGGGATTTTGGTCTGGTGGTGTTGCGTTATCCACCTTCCGGTATCACACCGCTGCCATTATTTGAAGGTGATAAAGCGGCGTTAACCGCGGCGCTGAAAACCGCGGATCGTAAAGTCACGCAGTCAGGCTATCCGGAAGATCATCTTGACGATTTGTACACGCATCAGGATTGCGTGGTGACCGGCTGGGCGCAAAATACCGTTTTGTCACATCAGTGCGATACGCTCCCGGGCGACAGTGGGTCGCCATTGATGCTGAAGACGGATTCCGGCTGGCAATTGATTGGCGTACAAAGCTCCGCTCCGGCGGCGAAAGATCGCTGGCGGGCAGATAACCGCGCGATTTCCGTGACCGGATTTCGCGACAAACTGGAAGCGCTGGCCAAGGGATAACGCATACTGCCCGTATTAACGGGCAGCACTTTTATCAGGCCAGTTTTATCATGATCATTCCGGCCAACAGCAATGCCACGCCGATCCAGCCTTTATTGTTCAGACGCTGACCAAACAGCACCCAGCCTGCAGCTAACGTCGCGGCAATCCCGAATCCGCCCCATAAGGCATAGGCGACGGAGAGATCGATACCTTTTACCGCCTGCGACAGCGCACTAAAAGCCGCTAAAACTGCAGCCAGCGACAGAACGCCATAAGCCTTGCGGCGAAAACCATCAGAAAACTTCAAAAAGACGTTAGCCACGATTTCCAGAACGATAGCCATGCCAAGCCAGGCGCCATGAACCCATTCAAACTGCTGCATGGGTCACCTCTCTGCCCGCTTTGGCAGGCTTTCGTGTACCGGATTTAATCAGCACAATACCTACCACCAGCGAGACCAGACCAGCCACCTTCATCGTGGACAAGGTTTCGTCAAATAACAGCACGCTGAACAGCGTAATAAATAAAATACCGATACCTTCCCATAAGGCATAAGCTACGCCGAGGGCAATTTTTTTAACGGCAAAACTGAGAAAAATATACGATAAGGCGATCATTACCAGCATTAAAATAAAGCCTGAATTACCATGGCCCACGCTCGCCCATTTCATTGACAGCGTACCGGTAATTTCAGCCGCGATGGCCAGACCTAATAATATCCAGTAAAACATGATGCTTCTCCTGCTTGAGAATATAGTCCTTTGGGCCTACTGCATGCAGTAAACCAAAAAATAAAATCAGTTAGCTCAGCGCACAGCGCCAGCTCAGGCAGAAGAAGGGACTAAAGCGCGTTGCGCCAGTGTTGCTCACCCGCAAGCAGGAAAGTGGAAGAGGTACGAAGAAGTGTAGGTAAAAGCAAAAACATCCTGAACATATTGTCCATAATATTACAATTATCCGCAGTGTTGCTTCTCATCATCGCGGATGATAATTGTCCTCGGTAGTTAAACACAGATGATTTGTATCATAGGTTCATTACGAACTCAAAGCCTTTTCACTTCTTTACCAGCCCTGTTTGATTTTTGTTATAACGGCTCGACGCAAATCACATTATTATTCAGATTCAAAAAGTAAAAACGCAGGAATACACATGGCGAAACCGATCATCACGCTTAACGGGCTAAAAATAGTCATTATGCTGGGCATGCTGGTTATCATACTGAGCGGCATCCGCTTTGCCGCAGATATCATTGTGCCCTTTATTCTGGCATTATTTATTGCCGTTGTGCTGAACCCTGTGGTGCAACGCATGGTGAAACTTCGCATACCGCGCGTATTCGCAGTGTCATTGCTGATCGTAATTATTGTAATGCTAATGGTGCTGTTATTAGCCTACTTAGGTACATCCTTAAATGAGCTTGCGCGGACGCTACCGCAATACCGTTCTTCACTGGTTATCCCGCTGAAAAATCTCGAGCCTTGGCTACAGCGCGCAGGGATAGGCGTTTCGGTGGATGAGCTCGTCAAATATATCGATCCGAACGCGGCAATGACGCTGGTCACTAATTTACTGGCGCAGCTGTCTAATGCCATGTCATCGATATTTTTGCTGCTGCTGACGGTGGTTTTTATGCTGCTGGAAGTCCCGCAACTGCCCAACAAACTGAAACAAATGATGAGCCGGCCTATTGAGGGAATGGCAGCGATTCAACGCGCCATCGACAGCGTATCGCACTATCTGGTACTAAAAACGGCAATCAGCATTGTGACCGGACTGGTCGCCTGGGGCATGCTCGCCGCCCTCGACGTGCGCTTTGCCTTTGTCTGGGGATTGCTGGCCTTCGCCCTCAACTATATTCCTAATATCGGTTCCGTGCTGGCAGCCATCCCCCCTATTGCTCAGGTGCTGGCATTTAGTGGTCTTTACGACGCCCTGGTGGTGCTGGCGGGTTATCTGATCATTAACCTGGTGTTCGGGAATATCCTCGAACCGCGGATTATGGGACGTGGTCTTGGGCTGTCCACGCTGGTGGTTTTTCTGTCGTTGATCTTCTGGGGCTGGTTGCTGGGACCTGTGGGGATGCTGCTTTCTGTCCCGCTGACCATCATCGTCAAAATTGCGCTTGAGCAAACCAACGGCGGGCAAAGCATTGCCGTTCTGCTTAGCGATCTCAACAAAGCGTAAGGATTAGGTTTTATAAACAATAACGGCCTCCGCAGAGGCCGTCTTACTTTTAGCTAACGATTACAGCGCTTTCAGAATCGCATCCACGCTGGCCTTGGCATCGCCAAACAGCATATGGGTGTTTTCTTTAAAGAACAGCGGGTTTTGTACGCCAGCATAGCCGGTGTTCATTGAACGTTTAAACACGATAACGTTCTGCGCTTTCCACACTTCCAGCACTGGCATACCGGCGATCGGGCTGCGTGGGTCATCCTGCGCCGCCGGGTTTACCGTATCGTTGGCGCCTATAACCAGTACGGTATCGGTGTCGGCGAAATCATCATTGATTTCATCCATTTCCAGCACAATGTCATATGGCACTTTGGCTTCCGCCAGCAGCACGTTCATATGACCCGGCAAACGCCCTGCTACCGGGTGGATCCCGAAACGCACTTTGATGCCGCGGGCACGCAACTTCTCAGTGATTTCCGCCACCGGATATTGCGCCTGAGCCACAGCCATACCGTAGCCCGGAGTGATGATCACGGAATGCGAGTTCTTCAGCATTTCTGCTGTGTCTTCTGCATTAATCTCCCGGTGTTCACCCACTTCTTCATCTGAACCCGTAGATGAGCCATCAGAACCGAAGCCGCCCGCAATAACGCTGATGAACGAACGGTTCATTGCTTTACACATAATGTAAGACAGGATCGCACCGCTCGAACCTACCAGCGCACCGGTAACGATCAGCAGATCGTTGCTCAGCATAAAGCCCGCCGCCGCCGCCGCCCATCCGGAGTAGGAGTTGAGCATTGAAACGACTACCGGCATGTCTGCACCACCGATGGACGCCACCAGATGCCAGCCAAAAGCCAGCGCAATAATGGTCATCACCAGCAGCGCCAGAACCTGCAGGCCAACGCTTTCAGTACGAACAAACACCACCAACAGCAGGAAGGAAACGACCAGCGCCGCGAGGTTCATTTTGTGACGGTTTGGCAGCATCAGCGGTTTAGAGGAGATCTTGCCGCGCAGTTTGCCAAAGGCCACCACGGAACCAGTAAAGGTCACCGCACCGATAAAGATACCGAGGAACACTTCTGTCAGGTGAATGTTCACCAGAATCGGTTCCAGGCCCGTGTCGTGATACAGGTAGCTGTTAAAGCCCACCAGTACCGCCGCCAGACCAACGAAGCTGTGCAGAATCGCCACCAGCTCCGGCATCTCGGTCATCTCGACTTTTTTCGCCAGGCGGATACCAATCGCGCCGCCGATGATCATCGCCACCAGGATCCAGGCAACATTGCCGGTATCCGGGCCAAAAATCGTCGCAATCAGCGCAATCGCCATCCCGGCGATACCGTAGTTGTTACCCTGCTGGGAGGTTTCGTGTTTCGAAAGTCCCGCCAGGCTAAAAATAAACAGGATCGCGGCAACAATGTATGCAGCTGTAACTAATCCTCCAGACATATGTTACCCCTTAGTTTTTCCGGAACATTTTCAGCATGCGCTGAGTCACGGTGAAGCCACCGAAAATATTAATGCTGGCAATAAGCACCGCGATAAAGCTCAGGAAACTCACCCAGCCACCCTGGCCAATTTGTAACAACGCGCCGACAACGATAATCCCGGAGATGGCGTTGGTCACAGACATCAGCGGAGTATGCAACGCGTGCGACACATTCCAGACCACGTAGTAACCCACCACGCAGGAAAGCGCGAACACCGTAAAGTGACCGAGGAACTCTTTCGGGGCGACGTCGGCGAGCCAGCCAAACAAAATGACTACCAGCGCCATCAGCGCATATTTACGCCATGGTGAAACCGGTTTTTTCTCTTCTTTCGGCGCGGGAGCCGCTTTTGGCGCAGCCTGCGGCTGAGCTGAAACCTGGATCGGCGGCGCAGGCCAGGTGATTTCACCCTCACGGACCACCGTCACGCCACGCACCACCACGTCGTCAAAATCAACGGTAATGTTGCCGTCTTTCTCTTTGCACAACAGTTTGAGCAGGTTGACGAGGTTGGTACCGTACAGTTGGGAAGACTGCGTCGGCAGACGACCAGGCAAATCGGTATAACCGATAACCTTCACACCGTTCTCGGTGGTGGTCACCTGGTTAGGCACGGTATATTCACAGTTACCGCCGTTTTGCGCGGCGAGATCGACAATTACACTCCCCGCTTTCATCGAATCAACCATTTCACGGGTGATCAGTTTCGGCGCAGGCTTACCCGGGATCAATGCCGTTGTAACGATAATGTCGACATCTTTTGCCTGAGCGGCGAAAAGCGCCATCTCGGCTTTGATGAAGGCTTCGGACATCACCTTAGCGTAACCGTCGCCGCTGCCCGCCTCTTCTTTAAAGTCCAGTTCGAGGAATTCAGCGCCCATACTCTGAACTTGTTCTTTCACTTCCGGACGGGTGTCAAAAGCGCGGACGATAGCGCCCAGGCTGTTTGCCGCCCCGATCGCCGCAAGCCCTGCCACACCCGCACCAATCACCATGACCTTGGCAGGCGGAACCTTACCCGCGGCGGTGATCTGTCCGGTAAAGAAGCGGCCAAATTCATGGGCGGCTTCAACAATGGCGCGGTAGCCGGCGATATTCGCCATCGAGCTTAAGGCATCAAGCGACTGCGCACGCGAAATACGCGGGACGGAGTCCATCGCCATCACTGTCACATTGCGCTCTGCAAGCTTTTGCAGCAGCTCCGGGTTTTGCGCAGGCCAAAGAAAACTCACCAGCGTCGTGCCCGGATTAAGCAAGGGAAGTTCCGCCTCTTCCGGTGCATTGACCTTCAGAATAATCTCTGACTGCCAGACAGCATTGCCGTCAACAATTTCTGCGCCTGCCTGCACAAACGCCTTATCGTCAAAACTCGCCAGTTGACCTGCGCCGCTTTCAACCGCGACGCTAAAACCCAGCTTTAGCAGCTGCTCAACCGTTTTCGGCGTAGCTGCGACACGGGTTTCATTGGTTAACCGTTCTTTTGGTATGCCAATTCGCATAATGTTCCCTTCCATCTGTATTTTTGATGATGGTTTATCAATGTTTACAAGAGGCATGCGCGCACTCTCGAAAGAGGTCAGTGTTACCTCAATAAAATAAAACAGTAACAAACTCTGTATAACCTACTGAAAATGGAGCCTGTGATCTAGCGCCAAAAAACAGTATTTATTATGAAATTCGCAAAACAGGGATGAATTCGCCCGCAGACAGGGATAATGCCCTTTAAATAGCCCGCAATGGCTGATAATTCGCTCAAGCGAAGCGGCAAAACATGATTAAGCGCCACCAGAGAACAATTGATTAACATTAAATTAACTTATGAAATTCAACTGTTTTATCAGTTTTAGCCTCCAAACGCCGAATTTTTGGACATATCACAAAATGTTATCGACACTGTTACACCCTGTGGCACGATGAGTGAAAAATGACGCAGACACTGACACAATTTAAATGCAATAATCAGCGACGTTTCTAGTCAATAACAATACCAGTACCTGGTTTGCGCAAGGCGAAGGATTATTTTTATGAAGCTTAAGAACACTCTCCTGGCGTCCGCACTTATTTCTGCGACTGCTTTTTCTGTAAATGCAGCGACAGAATTGACGCCGGAGCAAGCTGCTGCCCTGAAACCCTATGACCGCATTGTGGTTACCGGTCGTTTTAATGCGATCGGTGACGCGGTGGATGCCGTATCACGTCGTGCAGATAAAGACGGTGCAGCCTCTTTTTATGTTGTTGATACCTCAGATTTTGGCAGTGGCGGTAACTGGCGCGTTGTAGCCGACATCTATAAAGCCGACGCTGAAAAAGCGGAAGCATCCAAAAACCGTATTATTAACGGTGTGATGGAGTTACCTAAAGATCAGGCCGTTCTGATAGAACCTTACGATACCGTTACGGTACAGGGCTTCTACCGCAGCCAGCCTGAAGTGAATGATGCCATCACCAAAGCGGCGAAAGAAAAAGGGGCTTACTCCTTCTATATCGTTCGCCAGGTCGATGCCAACCAGGGTGGTAACCAGCGTATTACCGCATTCATCTATAAAGCGGATGCGAAAAAACGCGTAGTACAAAGCCCTGATGCAATCCCGGCTGATTCTGATGCCGGTCGCGCCGCATTAGCTGCAGGTGGTGAAGCTGCGAAGAAAGTTGAGATCCCGGGCGTTGCGACTACCGCATCTCCGAGTGCTGAAGTTGGCCGCTTCTTCGAAACGCAATCCACCAAAGGTGGACGTTACACCGTCACGCTGCCGGATGGCACGAAAGTTGAAGAGCTGAACAAAGCGACTGCTGCCATGATGGTTCCGTTCGACAGCATCAAGTTCACCGGTAACTACGGCAATATGACCGAAGTCTCTTATCAGGTTGCCAAGCGAGCAGCGAAGAAAGGCGCGAAGTATTATCACATTACTCGCCAGTGGTCAGAACGTGGTAACAACATGACCATCAGCGCTGATCTGTATAAGTAATATCCTATGCTTTATCAGGTCTGCAGCGCTTGTAGGCCTGATAATTTTCCCTTGTTAAGCCCTCAGCCCGAACAAAAAACACGAATATTAAGACAACTTTTCACACTATTAGTCACAAATCTCTCTATCCCCATTGCATGCGTTCTCTTCTCTCCGTAAAATCCCGCGCCTTAGTGGCTTTCACCATTTTTATGCGGTTTGCCAAAATAATTATTCTCTCACTCTCGTTTTAGTAACTGGATACAAATGGAAAAGAAATTGGGTCTGAGCGCACTGACCGCGCTGGTTCTAAGCTCAATGCTCGGCGCTGGTGTTTTCAGCCTGCCACAAAATATGGCGGCGGTTGCCAGCCCGGCTGCATTACTGATTGGTTGGGCGATTACCGGTGCGGGTATTTTGCTACTCGCCTTTGCCATGCTGATCCTGACGCGTATCCGACCTGAACTGGACGGTGGCATTTTTACCTACGCGCGCGAAGGTTTCGGGGAACTGATTGGCTTCTGCTCTGCATGGGGATACTGGCTATGCGCCGTTATCGCTAACGTTTCGTATCTGGTTATCGTCTTCTCTGCGCTCAGCTTCTTTACCGATACGCCGGAATTACGCCTTTTTGGCGATGGTAATACCTGGCAGGCTATTGTTGGCGCATCAATGCTGCTGTGGATCGTCCACTTTCTGGTGCTGCGTGGGGTGCAAACCGCAGCCAGCATAAACCTGGTCGCGACCCTGGCCAAATTGCTGCCGCTTGGCCTGTTTATCGTGTTGGCGTTCATGCTGTTTAAGCTCGATACCTTCAGTCTGGATTTTACCGGCGTCGCATTGGGTGTCCCCGTCTGGGAGCAGGTCAAAAACACTATGCTCATTACCCTTTGGGTATTCATCGGTGTGGAAGGCGCAGTGGTGGTTTCCGCCCGCGCACGAAATAAACGCGATGTCGGACGCGCCACGCTGCTGGCGGTGCTTGCCGCGCTGGGCGTTTATCTGTTGGTTACCCTGCTGTCGCTGGGTGTTGTCGCGCGTCCAGAACTGGCAGAAATCCGCAACCCATCAATGGCCGGTCTGATGGTAAAAATGATGGGACCATGGGGCGAAATTATTATTGCCGCGGGTCTGATTGTCTCCGTTTGCGGTGCCTATTTAAGCTGGACGATTATGGCGGCGGAAGTGCCATTCCTCGCCGCTACCCACAAAGCGTTTCCACGGATTTTCGCGCGTCAGAATGCGCAGGGTGCGCCATCCGCGTCGCTGTGGCTGACCAACATCTGCGTCCAAATCTGTCTGGTGCTGATCTGGCTCACAGGTTCCGACTACAATACGCTACTGACTATTGCCTCAGAGATGATTCTGGTGCCCTATTTGCTGGTCGGCGCATTTTTGCTGAAAATCGCTACCCGTCCGTTGCATAAAGCCGTCGGTGTCGGTGCGAGCATTTATGGCATATGGTTATTGTATGCGTCAGGTCCGATGCACCTGCTGCTGTCTGTGGTGCTATATGCGCCGGGACTACTGGTTTTTCTTTATGCCCGTAAAACACACGCGCATGAAAATGTATTAAAACGTCAGGAGATGGCGCTGATCGGCCTGCTACTTATTGCTGCGGTTCCGGCGACCTGGATGTTGGTGGGGTAACGCTATCCCCATCGTTCGCGAAACCTGGAGATTACGATGGGTAAAAAGCCCCCTTTGCCGATACTTATCACTGGAGGAGGTCGTCGCATCGGCCTCGCCGTCGCATGGCATTTTCTCAATCAAAGACAGCCAGTTATTGTCAGCTATCGGACGCATTACCCGGCCATTGATGGCTTATGCGAAGCTGGCGCGTTGTGTATCCAGGCTGACTTTTCTACCGATAAAGGCGTATTAGCCTTTGCTGATGAGGTTAAAAGGCAGACGACCGGTTTGCGCGCCATTGTGCATAATGCCAGTGCCTGGGTTGCAGAAAAGCCGGGCACGCCGCTAACCGAAGTGCTGTCGGCCATGATGCAGATTCATGTCAATACGCCCTACTTACTCAACCACGCCCTGGAAGAGTTGTTACGCGGTCATGGACATGCAGCCAGCGATATTATCCATTTTACGGATTATGTTGTGGAGCGTGGCAGCGACAAGCACATCGCTTATGCTGCCAGTAAAGCGGCGCTGGACAATATGACTCGCTCGTTCGCCCGCAAACTGGCGCCGGAAGTCAAAGTGAATGCGATTGCCCCCTCGCTGATCCTGTTCAACGAGAGTGACGATGCTGAATATCGCCAGCAGGCTCTGAATAAATCACTGATGAAAACGGCGCCCGGTGAAAAAGAAGTCATTGATTTAATTGACTATTTATTGACCAGTTGCTTTGTCACAGGACGTAGTTTTGCCCTTGATGGCGGGCGTCATCTGCGTTAATGCAGCTTAATCCAACAAAAAATCAGCAACCACGCGCTCAGGCTCCAGCACACCACTGACCCGCCGAGCGCGACGGGTAAGCGCATAAAGCCGGTGAAATACCACAGCGAAACGAGGTAGACAAAATAGGGAATAATCGACCACATGCTGAATACAATGGTGGTACGCAACGCCTCGATTCCACGCTCACTGGCCACGATATAATGGGCAATCAACGCGAATGTCGGGAACAGCGGGATTAATCCAGCAATATAGTAATTCTTTGTTTTAGCGAGCAAACCAATCAACACCACCACCAGCGCACCCAGCGCCGCTTTGATAACGAGTCCCATTACCCTGCCTTAACACATCAATAACATCAGTCCCTAGCATAACGGAAGCAATCTTGTTTAGAAAAGATTAATGGAAGGAAAAACGAGGGCGGTGTATGTTGGCGTTTTATATTCAAAATGAATGATATGAATACCATTGTATTTGTTGAAGATGATCCTGAAGTTGGCTCGCTGATTGCCGCCTATCTGGCCCGGCATGACATTGAGGTTATGCTTGAACCTCGTGGTGATTTGGCCGAGGAGAGAATCCTGCAAGTTCAACCCGATCTGGTGTTATTAGATATCATGCTGCCGGGCAAAGACGGGATGACAATCTGCCGCGATTTACGTGGACGCTGGCAGGGTCCGATTGTTCTGCTGACCTCTCTGGACAGCGACATGAACCATATCCTGGCGCTGGAAATGGGGGCCTGCGACTACATCCTTAAAACAACCCCTCCGGCCGTACTGCTTGCGCGACTACGCCTGCATTTGCGTCAGAGCGAACATTCAGCCCAGTCTAAAGGTATTCAGGCAGCGACCATCACGCCGCACACAACGCTACGCTTTGGTACACTCGCTATCGACCCAACCAACCGCTCCGTGTTACTCGGCGGCGAGCAAGTCTCTCTTTCCACCGCCGATTTTGAATTATTGTGGGAGCTGGCGACTCATGCCGGGCAGATTATGGACCGCGATGCGCTGCTGAAGAACCTGCGCGGTGTAAGCTATGACGGTATGGATCGCAGCGTTGATGTGGCGATTTCCCGATTACGTAAAAAACTGCTTGATAACGCCACTGAGCCCTATCGAATCAAAACGGTACGCAACAAAGGTTACCTGTTTGCACCGCACGCCTGGGACGACGAGCCACAGAAATAGTGCCATCAGGCCGGTCTCGCAGATCGGCTGGATTTATCACAATACGTTACACCGTCACGAAAAATTGTTTACAGAACAGGCATACAACCGCCATCCGGCTAGTTTCCACATTTTTTGTGTGGCTGCTGACTTCCCCCCTCCCTATAATCCGTTGCGGTCCTGAACCTTAGGGTTCAGGTTTATTTCGCAATAACAAAACTCTTTCCGGCATTTCAGGTGCTGAATGAGGCAAGAGGCTACAATATGTTCGTTACGCTCGCGTATATCGCGTTCTTTTTGGTTTGTTCATGGGCAATTTTCAGAATCAACCAAAAAAGTCACTCTCTTTCAAAAAGTGTCTTCATCGCTATTTTTCTTGGTGCCGTTATCGGCTTATCCCTGCATCTCATTGCTGCCGACGACAGTAAAACAGTGATCGGTTGGTATAACGTTATCGGCAATGGCTATGTGAATTTACTAAAGCTGGTTGCGGTTCCGCTGATTTTCATCTCTATTCTCTCAGCCATTAATAAGCTCGAAAATAGTGCAGGCATTGGGAAAATGTCGTTAACCATCGTCGGATGCATGCTCTGCCTGGTAATGATTGCCGGGTTTATTGGGCTACTGACTGCGCATGTATTAGGTCTGGACGCCAGCGCATTTGTTCATATGCAGTCCACGCTGACGGCGGATGATGTGAGTAAAACTGCCGCCATTTCACTACCAAAACTGATGACCTCCCTGATCCCCACGAACATTTTCCTCGATCTAACCGGGGCCAGAAGTGTTTCCGTCATAGGCATTGTTATCTTCACGCTACTTGCCGGCGTGGCATTATTAAAGGTCAAACAAGACGCCCCGCAAGAAGGTGAAAAATTAAGTGCCGGCATTAACGCCATCCAGATTTGGGTGATGAAGATGGTACGTATCGTTATTGCCCTCACCCCTTATGGCGTGATGGCATTAATGGCAGGCGTATTTTCCGCGTATCGACTTGAACAATTTGCCAGTCTGTTAGGCTTTATTGCAGCCTGTTACCTTGCCATTCTGATGATGTTTATCGTCCACGCGCTAATACTGATGCTGAGTGGCAATAATCCGGTTCACTATTTTAAAACCGTCTGGCCAGTATTAACCTTTGCCTTTGTGTCACGCAGCAGTGCGGCATCTATTCCACTGGCTATTACCGCGCAGGAAAAGTTTGGCGTGCAAAACACCATTGCCAATATTGCGGCCTCATTCGGCTCCAGCATGGGTCAAAACGGCTGCGCCGGGATCTATCCGGCTATTATGGTGGCGATGATTGCGCCAACAATTGGCATTGACCCGCTATCGGTGCATTTTTTGCTCGCCATGCTACCTGCGATTGCGCTGGGTTCCATCGGAGTGGCGGGCGTTGGTGGCGGCGGAACATTTGCTGCGCTGATCGTCCTTTCAACGCTGAACTTCCCTGTCGCGCTGGTGGGGATTTTCATTGCTATCGAGCCTGTCGTTGATATGGCCAGAACGGCACTCAACGTGAATGGTTCGATGATGTCAGGCGTACTGGCTAACAGACTCCTGAAAAAAAGAGCAGAAGAACCGCAACGCGTGAACGCGAATTAACCAGCCTTCCAGTAAGAACTAAGCCTTCCTGTAAACGGAAGGCTTTCTTTTGTGTCAACTGAATGTCAGTCCGTCGTATTTTTTCCAACGGTAATTCACGGCAGAAATAATCCAGCAACAGATAAAAACGCCAATAATCACAAAGCCGACATTGCCCATATGGTCACTCAAATTGCTGACGGTATCCCATAATCCTCCCTGGAGTGAAAATGCGTCAGAGAGAAGTCCCAACGCCTCCAGTCCACCGATAAATAGCGCAACAATCACCGAGGTTCCGGTGATGGTCATATTGTAATAAAGCTTGCGCTGCGGCTTATTAAACGCCCATCCATAGGCCTCAACCATCAGGATGCTGTCAAGGCAATCAATCAGCGCCATCCCGCAGGTAAACAGCGCCGGGAAAACTAATATTGACCAGACCGACATGCCACTGGACGCGCTTGAAGCGGAAATACCCAGCAGAGAAATTTCAGTGGCGGTATCAAAACCCAGACCAAACAGAAAACCGACAAAATACATATGCCAGTCTTTACCTACCAGGCGGAAAGCTGAGCGAAAAATCCAGTTCAAAGGACCTGAAACCGTAATATTTTCCGTGTTGCCAGCGTAAGTACCGGTGCGTTTAAGATGGCGAAAAGCCTTCCAGACATGGCAGAAGATAATGAGATTGATAGTGGCCAGAATCAGCAGAAATGCGGCAGAGACCGTGGTACCGATAAGACCGCCGACATTCTGAAACCAGGTCATATGCTGCTTAAAAACGCTGGTGGTCAGCGCAATGCCAATGCTTGCCAGCACCACAATGGTGGAGTGACCAAGGGAAAACCAGGCTCCCGTCGTCAGGGCGCGTTTTTTCTGCTGCATCAGTTTGCGCGTCGCGCTATCTATAGCAGCAATATGGTCGGCATCCACGGCATGGCGCAAACCATAGCACCACGCGATTAGACACAGCGCCAGTAACGACGTGTTGTTGCTAAACGCGGTAAAAGCCCACAGCCACGCCACAATGTTTGCCCCGATGAGTAAAACCATCAACGAAATAATGTTTGGGCGTTTTTTTAATATTGAAAACAATGCGTTCATTGTTTCCAGCCTGTCAAATTTGCGCTAAACAACACACTACACCGCCGTTCACTGATTGATTAATAAAACGTTTACCAGGCTAATGATAACTCTTAAGAATTACCAACCCAGTGTCATAGATCAAAGTTGATTACCACTGATGCGAGTTCCGCCATCGCTCACTCCGCTACGCACAGGGGTATATAGTCGCGTTGTCCCCCCTCTTACAAAAACCGGCTTTAACTCCGAAATCAAGAATCAGGCATTGAAGCATTCCGCAGAAGATTATGGGCCAGAGCACTAACGGGCACATTCTTATGTCTCCGTGTGCCATGCTGATTGTGGTTGTTAAATGAGGAAACGCGATGATTGTTTTATGCAAAGCCTGCGGGACATCCTATGAGAAAACGGATTCTCATCCACAATATTGCGCTATCTGTAATGATGAACGCCAGTATGTCCCCGCGACAGGGCAGAAATGGATCGATTTTTCCACCCTTTGTGCTTCACATACAAATAAGTGGCAACAACACAACGGCGATCTTCTCAGCATCCGCACCGTTCCTGATTTTGCGATTAATCAGCGGGCATTTATTCTACGTACTCCCGAGGGCAATATTCTGTGGGACTGTATTGCTACGCTCGATGATGCCACGAAAATGCTAATAGCGTCTCTGGGCGGGCTTAAGGCTATTGCGATATCACACCCTCACTACTACACAACGATGCAGGACTGGGCTGCAGAATTTAATGCTCCGATTTACCTCCATGCCAGTGATAGCGAGTGGGTGATGCGCGACAGCCCGTGGATTAGATTTTGGCAAGGCGACACCCTTGAACTCGCCCAGGACGTCAGTGTGATACGACTGGGGGGACACTTTTCCGGTGGCTGTGTTTTGCACTGGGCACGAAATGAAGGCCTGGTGCTTTCCGGCGACATCGTTCAGGTCACACCAGGGACGCATGCCGTCTCCTTTATGTGGAGTTACCCCAATATGCTGCCGCTGCCAGCCGCAACGGTCAGCGACATCACTCACCGCCTGAGTACGGTAAAATTTAAACAACTCTACGGCGCATTTGAGGGAAAAGATATTAAGGACAATGCCGATGAAATCGTACGCCGTTCAGGCGAAAAGTATATCTACTGCCTTAGATAATCGGGCCGTTTACTCTCTCCCTCACTCAGGAAGATGAAAATGGATAGAACTGATAAACCGCCCCCATCAGCGAGAGACTGACTATCACGCTAATAATAAAATAGGTTTTGAATGGCTGCTTTTGTGTTTTATGGCGGAAAATTTGTTGACCCGCTATCGCGCCACCCCACCCGCCAACAACACCAAACATCAGCAAAGTAGACTCAGGCACCCTGCGCCAGGCCTTACGAGCGGCCATTTTGTCGACGCCGTATAGCGCCATCGTCAGTATATTGGCAACTATTAGCCACATAACCACGGGATGTGCGGTGAAAATACAGCCTGTTGCTGCGAAAATGAGTAGCAAATAACAACAACGATTGAAATTCATATTTTTATATCACAACAATTTTGAGAGTATCAGTACGCATTATATTGCGTATTCGGTGAATTTATATGAAGAAGCTGTTTGTACAGTTTTATCTCCTGCTGTTTGTCTGCTTTCTGGTGATGACCTTGCTGGTCGGCCTTGTATACAAATTCACCGCAGAACGCGCGGGCAGACAGTCGCTCGACGATTTAATGAAAAGCTCGTTGTACCTGATGCGCAGTGAACTGCGCGAGATCCCACCACGTGACTGGGGTAAGACGCTAAAGGAGATGGATTTGAACCTCTCTTTTGATCTGCGCGTTGAACCGCTGAATAAATACACGCTGGATGCCCCAACCATGCAGCGCCTGCGCGAAGGCGATATTGTCGCGCTTGACGATCAGTACACTTTTATTCAACGAATCCCGCGCAGCCATTACGTGCTGGCCGTCGGCCCGGTACCCTATCTCTATTTTCTGCATCAAATGCGCTTGCTGGACATCGCGCTGATGGCGTTCATTGCCATTTCGCTGGCCTTCCCGGTGTTTATCTGGATGCGCCCCCACTGGCAGGAAATGCTCCGACTGGAAGCCGCAGCACAACGTTTTGGTGAGGGACATCTGGGCGAACGCCTCCATTTTGATAACGGTTCCAGTTTTGAGCGTCTTGGTGTGGCGTTTAACCAGATGGCGGACAATATCAATGCGCTGATCGCCAGTAAAAAACAGCTTATTGATGGTATTGCCCATGAGCTTCGGACTCCACTGGTACGCTTACGTTACCGACTGGAGATGAGTGAGAACCTCACCGAGCAAGAATCTCAGGCACTGAATCGTGATATCGGCCAGTTGGAAGCGTTGATCGAAGAGTTACTGACCTACGCCCGGTTGGATCGCCCACAAAATGAATTGAAGCTTAGCGTACCCGACCTGCCCCTTTGGCTGACAACCCATCTTGAGGATGTGCAAAGCGTCAATCCTGACCATGAGGTGCGGCTACGCCATCTTCAGAGTGGCGACTACGGCGCGCTGGATATGCGCCTGATGGAGCGTGTGCTGGATAATCTGCTGAATAACGCCCTGTGCTATTGCCAGTCGACGGTACAAGCCAGTCTGCAGCTGCACGGCAACCAGGCGACACTGATCGTGGAAGACGACGGTCCGGGTATCGCACCTGCGGCGCGTGAACAAGTTTTTGAGCCATTTGTACGCCTCGATCCCAGTCGTGACCGGGCGACCGGTGGTTGCGGACTTGGGTTAGCCATCGTCCACTCGATCGCATTGGCTATGGGCGGTACGGTCGTTTGCGATGAAAGTGAACTGGGCGGGGCTCGTTTTTCTTTCAGTTGGCCCGTCTGGCATAACATTCCTGAATTTCCCTCTGCCTGACCCATGCCGCTCGGTGGTCAGGCGGCAAATGTTGTGCTATAAAAAAGTATGTTGTAACTAAAATGGTAAAACACATGGCCCGTTACGATCTCGTTGACCGTCTGAACAGCACCTTCCGCCAGATGGAACAGGAACTGGCGCTTCTGAGCGAAAATTTGTTGCAGCAGACGCTGCTGATTGCGCGCGTGTTCTCGTTACCAGAAGTCGTCAAGGAGGCAGAACATGCCCCTTTGCAGAGCATCGATGTAAAACAACATTTAGGCAAAGAGGCTGAATCGCTGGCACTGCGTCACTATCGCCATCTGTTTATTCAGCAGCAATCCGAGAACCGCAGCAGCAAAGCGGCCGTCCGTCTTCCTGGCGTGTTGTGCTATCAGGTGGATAACGCGGCGCAGCGCGCTCTGGAAGAACAAATTCAGCGTATTAACCAGTTGAAAACGACGTTTGAGCGCATTGTCACGGTGGAATCGGGACTGCCGCCGGCGGCACGTTTCGAATGGGTGCATCGCCACCTGCCGGGACTGATTACGTTGAATGCCTATCGTACGCTCACGCTGGTGAAAGAACCCGCCACCCTGCGCTTTGGCTGGGCTAACAAACACATCATTAAAAACCTGAAACGCGATGAAGTCCTGCAGCAACTGGAAAAGAGTCTGACGTCGCCGCGCAGCGTACATCCATGGACGCGTGAAGAGTGGCAGGCGAAGCTGGAGCGGGAATATCAGGACATCGCAGCCCTGCCACAGCAGGCAAAACTGAAGATTAAAAGACCGGTGAAAGTGCAGCCCATCGCCCGCGTCTGGTACAAAGGAGAGCAAAAACAGGTGCAATACGCCTGCCCGACGCCGCTGATTGCGCTAATCAGCAACAACAACGGTATGACCGTACCCGATATCGGCGAGTTACTGAATTACGATGCCGACAACGTTCAGCATCGTTTTAAACCTCAGGCGCAGCCGTTGAGATTGATTATTCCCCGACTGCACCTGTACGTTGCTGATTAACTGCCCGGTCGCATGCTGCCAACCATCAGTTCCGGTCGTACCCAACTGTCGAACTCCGCTTCGGTTAAATATCCCAGCGCCAGGGCTGATGCTTTTAACGTCAGCCCTTCCTTGTGCGCCTTTTTGGCTATCTCAGCGGCTTTGTCGTAACCGATATGGGTATTGAGTGCGGTAACCAGCATCAGCGACTCGTTGAGTAACTGGTCGATTCGCTCACGATTGGGTTCAATACCCGTCGCGCAATGCTCGTTAAAGCTTTCCATCCCGTCCGCCAGCAAACGCACTGATTGCAGGAAGTTGTGAATGACCATCGGTCGATAAACGTTAAGCTCAAAGTTACCTGACGCCCCGCCCATATTAATGGCAACATCATTGCCCATCACCTGGCAACAAAGCATGGTCAGCGCCTCACACTGAGTCGGATTGACTTTACCCGGCATAATGGAGCTACCCGGTTCGTTTTCAGGAATTGAAATTTCACCAATACCACAGCGCGGACCGGATGCCAGCCAACGCACATCGTTGGCGATTTTCATCAGTGACGCCGCCAGCCCCTTGAGCGCTCCGTGGGCGTGAACCAACGCATCGCAGGTCGCCAGTGCTTCAAATTTATTCGGTGCAGTAACAAACGGCGCGCAGGTAATGACCTTCAACTCATCCGCGACCCGACGCGCATATTCAGGATGGGTGTTCAGTCCAGTTCCCACCGCCGTTCCCCCCAACGCCAGTTCCGCCACATGGGGTAAACTGTTTTCAATGTGTCTGAGGTTATGTTCGAGCATTGCCACCCAGCCGGAAATTTCCTGCCCAAGCGTAAGCGGGGTCGCATCTTGCAGATGCGTCCGGCCAATTTTGACGATATCGGCAAACGCGTGGGATTTATCACTGAGCGTTTTGGTCAACACCGTTAATTGCGGGATCAGTGATTTGCGCAGCGCCAGCAGCGCGGCAACATGCATCGCTGTTGGAAAGACATCATTCGAGCTTTGGCTTTTATTAACATCATCGTTGGGGTGAACTTTTCGCTCCATTCCCCGCACGCCGCCCAGCAATTCGCTGGCACGGTTTGCCAGCACCTCATTCATATTCATATTGCTTTGCGTGCCGGACCCCGTCTGCCAAATGGCCAACGGAAACTCATCCCGATGTTTGTCCGCCAATACCTCATCTGCGGCCTGCATAATCGCGGTGGCTTTATCTTCCGCCAGCAGCCCGAGATCTAAATTAACCTTGGCAGCCGCCCGTTTCGTCAGCGCCAGCGCATGGATCAGCAAGACCGGCATTTTCTCCGTAGAGATACGAAAATGCTCCAGCGAACGTTGGGTTTGCGCCCCCCAAAGCTTATCGGCAGGAACATCAATTGCGCCCATTGAATCATTCTCGCGGCGTACCGTTACCATTACCTGCTCCTTACATTAAGAATTGATTAGGTTATGTTTCGACATTGCCCACTTGCATTGGTCTTATCAGTATTAACGAGGATTAAACTGTCGTTTGGTGGTTCGTGCGGAAAAAAAACCGCCCCTAAGGGCGGCTGACGTTACTTAACGCAGCGTGCGCACTGCGACGTCTGAATTTGCTTGAAGAAATCATTACCTTTGTCATCCACCAGGATAAACGCCGGGAAATCTTCCACTTCAATTTTCCAGATGGCTTCCATCCCCAGTTCAGGATATTCCACGCATTCCAGACTCTTGATACTGCCCTGGGCAAGCACCGCTGCGGGGCCGCCAATGCTACCTAAGTAGAAGCCGCCGTGCTTATGGCAGGCATCGGTCACCTGCTGGCTGCGGTTGCCTTTCGCCAGCATGATCATACTGCCGCCCGCGGCCTGAAGCTGGTCGACATATGAGTCCATACGTCCGGCTGTAGTTGGGCCAAGTGAACCAGAGGCATAGCCTTCCGGCGTTTTTGCCGGACCGGCGTAATAGATCGGGTGATCTTTAACATATTGCGGCAAACTTTCACCGTTATCCAGACGTTCTTTCAGTTTCGCATGCGCAATATCACGACCAACAATAATGGTTCCGTTGAGCGACAGACGCGTGGACACTGGGTACTGCGACAACTGGGCCAGGATCTCTTTCATCGGCCGATTGAGGTCAACGCGCACCGCTTCGCCTTCGCCTGCCTGACGCAGCTCTTCTGGTATGTATTTACCCGGATTATGCTCCAGTTTTTCGATCCAAATGCCTTCACGGTTGATCTTAGCTTTGATATTTCGATCGGCTGAGCAAGAAACGCCCATGCCAACCGGACACGACGCGCCGTGACGCGGCAGACGGATCACGCGGATATCATGAGCGAAGTACTTCCCGCCGAACTGCGCGCCCAGCCCCAAATTCTGCGCTTCTATCAACAGCTCTTTTTCCAGCTCCACATCGCGGAATGCCTGACCATGCTCGTTACCTTCGGTCGGCAGTTCGTCGTAGTATTTCGCCGAAGCCAACTTGACGGTTTTCAGCGTCGCTTCCGCCGACGTTCCACCAATCACAAACGCGATATGATACGGCGGACAAGCCGCTGTTCCCAGCGTACGCATCTTCTCGACCAGGTAATTTTTTAATTTGCCCGGCGTGAGCAGCGCTTTGGTTTCCTGGTACAGATAGGTTTTGTTTGCCGAACCACCGCCTTTAGCAATACACAAGAATTTGTATTCATCGCCGTCAACGGTATACAGATCGATCTGCGCCGGCAGGTTAGTGCCAGTGTTCACTTCTTTATACATATCCAGCGCGGCGTTTTGTGAATAGCGCAGGTTGTCTTCGATGTAGGTGTTATAGACCCCTCGTGCCAGTGCCGCTTCATCTCCGCCGCCGGTCCAGACACGCTGACCTTTTTTACCCACGATTATCGCTGTGCCGGTATCCTGACAGGTCGGCAAAATACCTTTCGCCGCGATGTCGGAGTTACGCAGGAATTGCAGGGCCACATATTTGTCGTTTTCGCTGGCCTCAGGGTCACGCAGGATATCAGCAACCTGCTGCTGATGTGCAGGACGCAGCATAAACGACGCATCATGAAAAGCCTGACGAGCCAGCAGGGTTAGCGCTTGCGGCGCGACTTTAATAACCTCCTGCCCTTCGAATTCGGCAACGGAGACATAGTCGCTGGTCAGCAGATAGTATTCGGTATCATCCTTTTTAAGCGGGAAAGGATGCTGATAATGAAAGGGTTTGTTTGACATTGTGCTCTCACTTACTGCTAGGTCTGGTTATTCTCTGGGCAGATGTTCCATTGCCCTGCTTCCCTGCCGTAAGTCGGGTTGGAGAAGGCAAGGCTTTCTGCAACCGGAAATACTCAGGGTATTAAAAGCGAGTCACCATATCCTACACAATTTTTTAACAAAAACTGAGACAAGTACGACTTTTTACATGCGCAGGTTACTTCCCTCAGGGTTTCTTGGTTTAATAGCCAGAGAAAATTCCACATTCAAACAGGGCTTGAGAATGCAAAAACTCATCAACTCAGTGCAGAACTACGCCTGGGGAAGTAAAACTGCGTTAACGGAACTTTATGGGATTGCCAACCCAACTCAGCAACCGATGGCTGAACTTTGGATGGGGGCGCACCCAAAAAGCAGTTCGCAGGTTCAGAGCGCTGATGGTCAGACGGTTGCTTTGCGCGACGTTATTGAACACAATAAATCCGCGCTATTAGGTGATGCCGTTGCCAAACGCTTTGGTGAACTGCCCTTCCTGTTTAAAGTGCTCTGCGCCGCGCAACCCCTTTCGATTCAGGTTCATCCTAACAAGCACAATTCTGAAATCGGGTTTGCCAAAGAAAACGCCGCCGGGATCCCAATGGATGCCGCCGAGCGCAACTACAAAGATCCTAACCACAAACCAGAACTGGTTTTTGCTTTGACGCCTTTCCTGGCAATGAACGCATTTCGTGAGTTCTCCGAAATTGTTGCGTTATTACAACCCGTTTCGGCCGCGCATCCGGCTATTGCGCATTTCCTGCAGGAGCCGAGCGCAGAGCGTCTGAGCTATCTATTCGCCAGTTTGCTCAATATGCAGGATGAGGAGAAATCCCATGCGCTGGCGATCCTGAAATCGGCGCTGAACAGCCAGCAGGGTGAACCCTGGCAAACCATCCGCCTGATCGCCGACTTCTACCCTAACGACAGCGGACTCTTTTCCCCACTGCTGCTCAACGTGGTTAAACTCAATCCCGGCGAGGCCATGTTCTTGTTTGCTGAAACCCCGCACGCCTACCTGCAGGGTGTGGCGCTGGAGGTGATGGCGAACTCAGATAACGTGCTGCGCGCCGGACTGACGCCAAAATATATTGATATCCCGGAACTGGTCGCCAACGTTAAATTTGTCGCTAAACCTGCAAACCAGTTGCTGACCACACCGGTTAAAACAGATGGTGAACTGGACTTCCCTATTCCGGTCGACGATTTCGCCTTCTCCCTACATGAGTTAACGGCCACTGGTGCAGAGATCGGCCAGCAAAGCGCCGCAATTCTGTTCTGCATTGAGGGTGAAGCCGTGTTGAGCAAAGGTGAGCAGCGTCTGGTACTGCAGCCGGGTGAGTCGGCCTTTATTAGTGCGAATGAATCGCCGGTAAACGTCAGCGGCAAGGGCCGTTTAGCTCGGGTTTATAACAAGCTGTAGCAAGATACTGATATTTTTAACAACTCTTGCTAAGCTGTAGTGAGTTAAAGACAAGTCACTCCTCCAGGCGTCTTCAAACGCCTGGTTTTATTTTATGGATATCAAAATGAAAAAATCGCTGGTAGCTGCGGGTGTAGTGGTTGCACTGGGTATCGTCTGGACGGGCGGCGCCTGGTACACAGGTAAAAAACTCGAAACGCATCTCGCCGAGATGGTGACACAGGCAAACAATCAGTTGAAACGCTACTCCCCTGAGGCGGGAATTGAACTGAGTTATCAAAACTATCAGCGCGGCGTGTTCAATAGCCAACTGCAACTGGTGGTTAAACCCATCACCGGGCAGCAAGATTCCTGGCTGAAGCCGGGGCAAAGCATCGTCCTTAATGAAACGGTTGATCACGGTCCTTTCCCGCTGGCACAGCTGAAGTCGCTGAATCTGGTCCCCGCCATGGCCTCGGTGAAAACAACGTTGGTGAATAACGACGTCACCAAACCACTGTTCGACATTGCCAAAGGTGAAACGCCATTCATCATTAACTCCCGTATCGGTTACAGCGGCGATACCCGCTCCGATCTCTCCCTCAAACCGCTGAACTACGAGAATGGCGATGAAAAAGTGGCCTTCAGCGGCGGGGAATTCCAGTTTACGGCTGACAAAGACGGTAATGCGGTTTCGCTGACTGGCGATGCGCAAAGTGGTCTGGTTAATGCGGTCAATGAGTACAACCAGAAGGTACAAATTACCTTCAATAACCTGAAAACTGAAGGTTCCAGCAGTATCGCCAGCTTTGGTGAGCGTATTGGCGACCAGAAGTTGTCACTCGAAAAACTGTCAATTTCAGTCGAGGGTAAAGAGCTGGCGGTTCTGGAAGGCATGGGTATCGATGGTAAATCCGATCTGATCAACGAGGGTAAAACCGTTAACAGCCAGCTGGATTACACTCTGAACAGCCTTAAACTGCAGGGCCAGGATATGGGTAGCGGCAAACTGACGCTGAAAGTGGGTCAGATTGATGGTGAAGCCCTGCACCAGTTCAGTCAGCAGTATAGCGCCCAGACCAAGGCGTTGATGTCACAGGTAGATGTGGTGCAAAACCCGGAGCTATATCAGCAGAAAGTCACCGAAGCCTTCTTTAGTGCCCTGCCGATTCTGATGAAAGGCGAACCGGTTATCACCATTGCGCCACTGAGCTGGAAAAATGCGAAAGGTGAAACCGCCTTTAATCTGTCTCTACTGCTGAAAGATCCGACCGCAAACACCGTGGAGCCGCAAACGCTGGCCCAGGAAGTGGATCGCTCCGTCAAATCACTGGACGCTAAGCTGACGATCCCTGTCGACATGGCGACTGAATTCATGACGCAGATTGCCAAACTGGAAGGATATCAGCAGGAAGAAGCGGCGGGTCTGGCGAAGCAGCAGGTTAATGGCCTCGCGGCGATGGGTCAGATGTTCCGTATTACGACGCTGCAGGACAACGTTATCGGTTCCAGCCTGCAATATGCGAACGGTCAGGTAACACTGAACGGACAGAAAATGTCGCTGGATGAGTTTGTTGGCATGTTCGGTATGCCTGCCTTTGCTGAGCCGGACGCGCCTGCTGCCCCGCAACAGTAAATATCCCTTACGACAGGCCCGATAACATTGCTTATCGGGCTTTTTTTATTTCGCGACGACCAGTCGGGCGGCAAGCGTCAGATTGCGCGAATGGCTTTCATCGTGGCCAATGCGTTGTAGCATGCGTTCCGCAAGGGTGTATCCCATTTCACGGGCAGGCGTGCAGGCCCAAATAATGGGAATGTCATCCAGCGCGCTTTCCGCCACATCGGCAAATCCGGCCAAGGATATTTGCTGTTCAAAGTAGCGATCTACGCCTGTTTCACCACTCTGTCGCCCTGCTCTCATCAGGCCAAACCAGGCGCCTACGGCAATGGTTTCGTTGTAGCACACCACCGCACTGATTGTGGGATTCCGGCGTAACAGCGCCGTCACCTCTTCCGCGGCCTGCTTTTGGCTGGATGAACACTCCAGCACCCAGTCGCTATGAAACGGCAAACCATACTTTAACAATGTCGCGCAATAGCCGCCGACGCGCTCTGCCCTGGTTAATGAAGAGCTTTGCCCGCCCAGCCAGGCAATGCGCTGATGCCCATGACGTATCAGTTGTTCAACCAGAAGTTGCGCGGCCTGCATGTTATCAGGTCTGACGGTGTCAACGTCATCCATATAGCTGGCGCGTGACGCAAACACCACCGGGATCCCTTTCTCAGCGGCCAGTTGCTGTAGCGCGTCACTGCTGCCTGCGGCCCCGGCGATCACCACGCCATCAACCCCTTGATTAAGTAACAGGGTGAAGCGCTGTGTCAGCTGTTCGCCGTCTTTACCGCCATGCAGTAAGAAGACCATGCGCCCCTGAGCTTCTAATGCTTCCGTCAGCCCCGCCGTTAGCTCGGCGTAAAACGGCGTAGAAAGATCGCGCACGATCAACCCCACTACCCCGCTCTGCCCACCGCGCAGGGCTGATGCTTGTCGATTACGCACAAACCCCAGTTGCTCAATGGCAGCATTTACCCGTTCACCGGTTGCTGATGAAATACGTCCTTTGCCACTGAGTACCAATGAGACGGTACTGACCGAAACACCCGCAGCCAGCGCAACATCATGGATCGTTATTTTTTTGGCTATAGCCATAAAAACAGAAAACTCCCTGATAACGTGACGGATAAAACGTTTTATCAATCACTTATATTTATACCCCCTATTATCGTTCGATAATGTGATTTATACCGCACTAAAATTAGGTAAAACGTTTTATCTTCTCGCCATCATTAGCCAGCCTGATTTAACAAGGAGTCGTTTAATGACGACGAGAACCACACCAAAAATAACGTTATGGGAATTTTTCCAGCAGTTGGGCAAAACTTTTATGTTGCCCGTGGCTCTGCTCTCATTTTGCGGGATCATGTTAGGGATCGGCAGTTCGTTAAGCAGCCACGACGTCTTAACGTTAATCCCGGCGTTAGGAAATCCGGTGCTACAGGCCATCTTTACCTGGATGAGCAAGGTTGGCTCATTTGCGTTTAGCTTCCTACCGGTGATGTTCTGTATTGCCATTCCTCTTGGCCTGGCGCGCGAGAACAAAGGTGTGGCGGCGTTTGCTGGTTTTGTCGGTTACGCGGTAATGAACCTTGCCGTCAACTTCTGGTTAACCGCAAAAGGTATCTTACCCACCACTGATGCGGCGATCCTGAAAGCCAACAACGTGCAAAATATTCTAGGGATCCAGTCGATCGACACCGGGATCCTCGGCGCCGTCATCGCCGGGATCATCGTCTGGATGCTGCATGAACGCTTCCATAACATTCGTCTGCCGGATGCTCTCGCCTTCTTCGGCGGCACTCGCTTCGTTCCCATCATCTCCTCGGTAGTGATGGGCCTGGTCGGTCTGGTCATTCCCCTGATTTGGCCGGTTTTCGCCATGGGCATTACCGGACTCGGTCACATCATCAACAGTGCAGGTGAATTTGGTCCTATGCTGTTTGGCACCGGCGAACGTCTGTTGCTGCCTTTTGGCCTGCATCATATTCTGGTGGCATTGATTCGCTTTACCGAAGCCGGTGGCACGCAGGAAGTCTGTGGTCATAGCGTGAGCGGCGCACTGACTATTTTCCAGGCTCAATTGAGTTGCCCGACAACCCAAGGCTTCTCTGAAAGCGCAACCCGCTTCCTGTCCCAGGGTAAAATGCCAGCGTTCCTCGGCGGGTTACCGGGTGCAGCGTTAGCGATGTATCACTGCGCACGTCCAGAGAATCGTCATAAAATTAAAGGGTTATTAATTTCCGGTCTGATTGCCTGTGTAATTGGTGGTACGACCGAACCTCTTGAGTTCTTGTTCCTGTTCGTGGCCCCGGTTCTGTATGTGATCCATGCTTTGCTTACCGGCCTCGGCTTCACCGTGATGGCGGTGCTTGGCGTTACCATCGGTAACACTGACGGTAACCTGATCGACTTCGTGGTGTTCGGCATCCTGCATGGATTGTCTACCAAGTGGTATCTGGTCCCTGTCGTCGCAGCTATCTGGTTCGCGGTGTATTACGTTATCTTCCGCTTCGCCATCACGCGCTTCAATCTGAAGACACCGGGTCGCGAAGTCGAAATGGCCAGCACTATCGAAAAAGTGATGGCTGGAGCGCCAGGTAAATCGGGATACAACGTGCCAGCTATTCTGGCGGCGTTGGGCGGCGCGGAAAACATTGTTAGCCTGGATAACTGCATTACTCGTCTGCGCTTGTCAGTAAAAGATATGTCGCTTGTTAACGTACAAGCTCTGAAGGACAATCGTGCCATTGGCGTAGTACAACTCAATCAGCATAACCTCCAGGTTGTTATTGGTCCGCAGGTCCAGTCAGTGAAAGACGAAATCGCGGTTCTGATGAATACCGTACAGGCTTAAGGACAACAGTATGTTTGATTTTTCAAAGGTTGTGGACAGACACGGCACCTGGTGTACCCAATGGGATTACGTCGCCGACCGTTTTGGCTCAGCCGATCTGCTACCGTTCACCATCTCTGACATGGATTTTGCCACTGCCCCCTGCATTCTTGAGGCGCTTACCCAGCGCCTGTCCCATGGCGTATTGGGTTATAGCCGTTGGAAAAATGATGAATTTTTGGCGGCCATTCAGCACTGGTTTCTTACGCGTCACAATACAAAAATCGATCCTCAGTCGCTGGTATATGGTCCCTCGGTCATCTATATGGTGTCAGAGCTGATTCGCCAGTGGTCTTCCGCGGGTGATGCGGTGGTTATCCACACTCCGGCTTACGACGCGTTTTACAAAGCTATCGAGGGTAATCAGCGCGTGGTGCGCGCTGTCGAACTGGAAAAACGCACTGACGGTTGGTACTGCGACATGACCGCGCTGGAGAATGCCCTGTCTCGTCCAGAGAGCAAAATTCTTCTGCTCTGTAGCCCACAAAATCCGACGGGTAAAGTGTGGACGCGTGATGAGCTGGAAACCATGGCGGAACTGTGTCAGCGCCATGGTGTAAAAGTTATTTCCGATGAGATCCATATGGATATGGTATGGGGAGATCACCCACATATTCCCTGGAGTAACGTCGCGCGTGACAGCTGGGCGCTGCTCACTTCCGGTTCAAAAAGTTTTAATATTCCGGCACTGACCGGGGCTTATGGGATGATTGAAGACGCTCAAAGTCGTAACGATTATCTCAGCGCATTAAAAGGTCGCGATGGTCTTTCCTCGCCGGCGGTACTGGCGCTGACCGCTCATATTGCCGCCTATCAACAGGGCGCAAGCTGGCTTAATGCACTGCGGGATTACCTTGCCAGCAACCTGCATTACGTCTCACGCGAGCTTAATGCCGCATTCCCCGAACTGAGCTGGCAGGTTCCGCAATCTACCTATCTGGCGTGGATTGACCTGCGTCCGCTCAACATTGATGATCGCGAATTGCAGGAAGCGCTTATCCACCAGCAGAAAGTCGCCATCATGCCAGGATACACCTACGGCGAAGAAGGACGCGGTTTTGTGCGCCTGAATGCCGGATGCCCGCGCTCAAAACTTGAAAAAGGCGTTCAGGGATTGATTAACGCCATCCGTACAATTCGTTAAGCAGGTTTGCGCAATGAAAACCTCATTGCGCGCCTTATCAGCCTGACGCCTCCTCCATTAACCCAGCCTCAATCATTCACCGTGGATAATCCCGCTTTCATTCCCGGTACCAGAATAACTTTTCGACACCCATCTTCCCGTTTCTCAAAAATTTCATATCCTCTTGCGGCATCTTCAAGCGGCATATGGTGCGTCACAATCTCTTCCGGGGTAAGCAATCCCTTCTCGATCAAATTAAGCAGATCAGGTAAGTAAGCATGCACATGTGTCTGCCCCATTTTGAACGTCAGTCCCTTATCAAAGGCATCACCAAACATGAATCCGTGGATAAAACCGGCGTAAACGCCAGGGACGCTGACAATTCCTCCCCGGCGCACTGCCGCAATGCATTGCCTGAGCGCTTTTCCGCTACTGCCTTCAATTTTTAATGTGCTGAGTACAGTTTCAGTGAGGCTCCCTTTTGCCTCAAAACCGACGGCATCAATCACCGCATCCACGCCACGATGACCTGCCGTGTTATCAATAATCCATTTTGCGGGATCGTCGTTTTTATCAAAGTTAATTGGAATCGCACCATAACGTTGTCGTGCAAATTCAAGGCGGTAATCGTTATGATCAATGATAAATATCTGTTCGGCACCGTTGAGACGAGCACAGGCAGCTGTTAATAACCCTACCGGTCCAGCGCCAAAGATAGCAACGCTGGAGCCTGGCTTAATGTCGGCATTCTTCACAGCCTGCCATGCCGTCGGTAAAATATCAGACAGAAAAAGAACCTTATCATCTGCCAACGTATCCGGCACTTTGAATGGACCTGTGTTCGCTTTTGGTACCCGAACATATTCGGCCTGACCGCCAGGAATACCGCCGTACAGATCGCTGTAGCCAAACAGTGCCGCCGGTGGCGTGATATTCTTGCGGTTCAGCGCTGCGCCGTTGCCACTGTTAGTGCTTTCACACGCGGCATACTGATGAAGTTGACAGAAAAAACATTCGCCACAGGCAATAACGAAGGGTACCACCACGCGATCACCTTTACTTACAGCCGTCACTTGCGATCCCGTTTCAACCACTTCGCCCATAAACTCATGACCAAATATATCGCCATGATGAATTCCAGGGATCTTACCGCGATAAAGATGCAGGTCCGAACCGCATATAGCAGTCGCAGTAACACGCAGAATGATATCATCCGGCTCTTCTATGCCGGGATCTGGCATATTATCAACGCTAACATGATGAGGGCCATGATAAGTCAGTGCTTTCATCATTTTTCTCCTTTAAGTCATCATCTTAAAAGTTAAAAATTATCGTATTTGGCTGGTTCCTTCATTATTTAGGTTAACCATGTTTTCGCTCCGTATTGTTTTTGCCCAAAAGAGTAGTAAGCGTAGAACAAAATGAATACCATGACATTTAATAATGTCATTTTAAGACTGGGCGGAACGCTTCGATTTTATTGCGATCTATTTATAATTTAAGAAAATTTACAAGAATAATCCTGTTCAGGCAATCATGCCTTTATTCCTTCTAAATCTCAGACGGTTACAGCGATTTATTAATTAAACGTCAACCATAATAAACGAAGCGGTATTTCCCGCAATCCATTGAAAATTATCAATACGGACTAATCCGCCTATCAACATTAAATTTGACTTAATACAAATAGCCGCTAACTTTAATCCTTGAACAACGACGGATACGAAATTATTTTTTGTATCTGACTGACATAACCGATATATGAGGTGATATATGGCAGAGCATCGTGGTGGTTCCGGTAACTTCGCAGAAGACCGAGAAAAAGCATCAGAAGCGGGCCGTAAAGGCGGTCAACATAGCGGTGGTAACTTCAAAAACGATCCGCAACGCGCATCTGAAGCAGGCAAAAAAGGTGGACAAAGCAGCCACGGTGGTGGCCGTAAGTCTGACAACTCCTGATAGTTAGCGTTATTTTCATCTTTTAATGAAAAGAGTGTCCTGCGGGTCTGTATGAGGCTCGCAGTTATTTTTAACCTCTACAGGATATTAATATGCATATGAAAAGCATTGAAGACGTATTTATTCACCTACTTTCAGATACCTATAGCGCTGAAAAACAATTAACGCGCGGACTGGCCAAACTCGCCAGAGCCGCATCAAGTGAAAAACTCAGCAAAGCCTTTAATGCCCACCTGGAAGAAACCCAGGGGCAAATTGAACGAATTGACCAAATCGTTGAGCAAGAGCCGGGAATTAAGATTAAACGCATGAAATGTGTGGCGATGGAAGGCTTAATTGAAGAGGCTAATGAGGTTATTGAAAGCACCGAGAAAAATGAAGTACGCGATGCGGCATTAATCGCAGCCGCACAGAAAGTGGAACATTATGAAATTGCCAGCTACGGCACACTGGCAACGCTGGCAGAACAGCTTGGATATAAAAAAGCCGTAAAACTCCTCGCAGAAACGCTTGAAGAAGAGAAACAAACCGATCTTAAATTAACCGATCTTGCGGTTGGTAACATTAATAAAGACGCTGAAAAACGATAACCATACTGACACGAGGAAATTACGATGAATCACTTAGAACATTACCATGACTGGCTACGCGATGCGCACGCGATGGAAAAGCAAGCGGAGTCAATGCTGGAATCGATGGCGAGTCGTATCGATAATTATCCTGATTTGCGTGCCAGAATTGAGCAACATATTAATGAAACAAAACGGCAAATTACTCTGTTGGAAGAGATCCTCGATCGAAACGATATCTCGCGCTCTGTATTAAAAGACTCAATGAGTAAAATGGCGGCTTTTGGCCAGTCGATTGGCGGCATGTTTCCTTCTGACGAAATTGTAAAAGGCGCAATTAGCGGCTATGTATTCGAGCAATTTGAAATAGCCTGCTACACATCGCTTTTGGCCGCCGCTAAAAAGGTCGGTGATACCGCCTCTATCCCCGCTATCGAAACGATTCTGGCAGAGGAACGTGAGATGGCCGACTGGCTGATTAAACATATTCCGCAAACGACAGAACAATTTCTCTTACGGTCTGACGCTGACGGCGTTGTAGCCAAAAAATAATCTCACTACGCTCTGCTTCAGGCAGAGCTTCCTCGGATGGGGTCTGTACCGTGCCTGAACTTGACGCTTTTTATTTAGCCCGTTTTCAGTTCGCCTTCACTGTCTCTTTCCATATTCTTTTTCCCGCGATTACGATTGGGCTGGCCAGCTATCTGGTGGTGCTGGAGGGGATGTGGCTGCGCACGCGAAACAATCTCTGGCGCTCGCTCTATAATTTCTGGCTGCAAATCTTCGCCGTCAATTTTGGGATGGGCGTCGTATCCGGCCTGGTGATGGCTTATCAGTTCGGTACCAACTGGAGCGGCTTTTCGCAATTTGCCGGCAGTATTACCGGACCACTGCTGCTTTATGAAGTCCTGACCGCCTTTTTCCTCGAAGCAGGCTTCCTTGGCGTAATGCTATTCGGCTGGAACAAAGTATCTCCAGCGCTGCATTTCTTCACCACCTGTATGGTGGCGCTGGGCACGTTGCTATCTACCTTCTGGATCCTGGCTTCCAACAGTTGGATGCAAACACCTCAAGGTTTTAGCCTCGAAAATGGGCATGTCATTCCCCAGGATTGGCTGGCTATCATATTTAACCCTTCATTTCCGTATCGCTTATTGCATATGTCGATTGCTGCTTTTCTGAGTAGCGCGATGTTCGTTGGCGCATCTGCCGCCTGGCATTTACTCCGCGGTAACGATACCCCTGCCATTCGTAAAATGTTTTCGATGGCGTTGTGGATGGCTCTGATTGTCGCCCCTATTCAGGCGGTTATTGGAGATATGCATGGCCTCAATACCCTTGAGCATCAGCCTGCGAAAATAGCGGCCATTGAGGGACACTGGGAGAATCCCCCCGGAGAGGCGACGCCGTTGACGCTGTTTGGCATGCCTGACATGGAGGAAGAGCGCACCAAATACGCTCTGGCGATCCCTGCGCTGGGCAGTCTGATTCTGACCCATAGCCTGGACAAGCAGGTTCCAGCGCTGAAGGATTTTCCCAAGGAAGATCGCCCCAACTCCGCAATTGTATTTTGGTCGTTTCGCATCATGGTTGGCATGGGCGTGTTGATGATCGCCCTGGGTATCTGCAGTGTCTGGTTACGTTGGCGCAAACGCCTGTACCATTCCCGCCCATTTCAGTGGTTTGCGCTTTTGATGGGGCCTGCCGGACTATTGGCCTTACTGGCCGGCTGGGTGACCACGGAAGTTGGCCGCCAGCCCTGGGTCGTATACGGCTTTTTGCGCACGAGAGATGCCGTTTCATTGCACAGCACAACGCAAATGGTCATCAGTTTGCTGGTATTTATCGTCGTTTATAGCACCGTCTTTGGCGTGGGTTATCACTACATATTCAGGCTGATTAAAAAAGGACCTCAGCCGGTCAGTGAACTGACCTCACAAACCGATGGCACCCCTGCGCGTCCGCTTTCCGCCGCAGAACCGGTAACGGATGAAGAGGAGAAAATCTGATGGACATCGATATCACCGTAATCTGGTTTATTATCATTGTCTTTGCCACGCTGATGTACATCGTAATGGACGGTTTCGATTTGGGCATTGGTATGTTGTTTAGCATTGTACATGCCCCCAGCGAGCGAGATGTGATGGTGAACAGCGTGGCCCCCGTCTGGGACGGGAACGAAACCTGGCTGGTGCTCGGTGGTGCCGGTCTCTTTGGCGCATTCCCTCTGGCTTATGCTGTGATTGCTGACGCACTGGCAATTCCACTCACGATGATGCTAATTGGGTTGATTTTTCGCGGCGTGGCATTTGAGTTTCGCTTTAAAGCTACGCCTTCGCATCGGCTATTTTGGGACTACGCATTTGCCGGCGGCTCGTTGCTGGCGACCGTGAGTCAGGGGATCGTTGTTGGCGCCGTGATTAACGGCTTCGATATAGCAGAACGACGCTTTGCCGGGTCGGCCTTGGATTGGTTGACCCCATTTAATGTGTTTTGCGGGCTGGGACTGGTTGCCGCCTATCTGTTACTCGGCACCACCTGGCTGATAATGAAAAGCGATGGCGCGCTTCAGGAACGGATGCGTAAATTAACGCGCCATGTTCTGCTCGCTCTGCTGGCGGTGATTGCCGTGGTCAGCATCTGGACCCCCCTTAGCTGGCAATACATCGCAGAGCGCTGGTTCACGCTACCTAATTTCTACTGGTTTGTGCCGGTCCCCATTCTGGTGACGATATTCAGCCTGTGGATTTGGCGTCTGAGCAGCGACAACACCAGCCATGCACAACCTTTTATCCTGACGCTGGGATTAATCTTTCTGGGTTTTAGCGGCTTAGGCATCAGCCTGTGGCCCTATATTATTCCGCCGCATATTACCTTATGGGATGCGGCGGCTCCTCCTGCAAGTCAGATGTTTATGCTGGTTGGTACGCTTATTATTATTCCGGTCATTCTGATGTATACGGCATGGAGCTACTATGTCTTTCGCGGCAAAGTATCTGACGGAGAAGGCTACCATTGACCAGAATAGCGCGCCGATCGCCTGACTCATTGAAAATCTGAAATAAATGTCCACAATGTGACTCTTTTACAAAGTGTTGGCGCGCTTTATTCAAAGTTATTAGAGAATTATGATTCTGTTGTATAATGCCCTGCACTTTACCTAAAAATACGAGTGCGACCATGATTGATACTTCTCTCCCCTTAACCGACGTCCATCGCCACCTTGATGGTAACATCCGTGCCCAAACGATCCTCGATCTGGGTCGCCAGTTCAATTTAACCCTCCCGGCACAGACGCTGGAAACGTTGATCCCTCATGTGCAAGTGACGTCAACCGAGCCTGATTTGGTCAGCTTTTTATCCAAACTGGACTGGGGCGTAAAGGTTCTGGCCTCGCTGGACGCCTGCCGCCGCGTCGCGTTTGAAAATATTGAGGATGCCGCACGTAACGGCCTGCACTATGTTGAACTACGTTTTTCCCCTGGCTACATGGCAATGACCCATCAACTCCCTGTAGCAGGCGTGGTTGAAGCCGTTATTGCAGGCGTGCGCGAAGGCTGCAAGGCCTTTGGCGTTGAAGCGCGTTTAATTGGCATTATGAGTCGTACCTTCGGCGAAGCCGCCTGCCTGCAGGAACTTGATGCGCTGTTAGCACACCGTGACCATATTACTGCGCTGGATCTGGCCGGTGACGAACTGGGCTTCCCGGGCAGTTTGTTCCTGTCACATTTCAACCAGGCACGCGATGCAGGCTGGCATATCACTGTCCATGCCGGCGAAGCCGCGGGACCAGAAAGTATCTGGCAGGCCATTAAAGAATTGGGCGCTGAACGCATTGGTCATGGTGTTAAAGCGGTCGAAGATCGCGCATTGATGGATTATCTCGCCGAACACCGTATCGGCATTGAATCCTGCCTGACATCGAACATCCAGACCAGCACCGTCGCTACGCTGGCGACCCATCCGCTGAAAACATTTCTTGAACATGGCGTTGTGGCCAGTCTGAATACGGACGATCCGGCTGTTCAGGGTGTCGATATTATTCACGAGTACACCATTGCCGCTCCTGCCGCAGGTTTAACTCGCGAACAGATCCGCCAGGCGCAAATCAATGGTCTGGAAATGGCATTCCTGAGTAACGAAGAGAAACGTACGCTGCGCGAGAAAGTCGCCGCAGCGTGACGCTTGTCCGGCCTACGTGGCGTTGCATTGTAGGCCGGATCAAATACCGGGGCATCCGCCATCCGGCATGTGCCTTATCAGGCAAGGCAAAGTGTGGAGCGGTGTTTTGCGGACTCAAGGCCAAGCTCAATCAGCTCCATAATCTGGATAGCTTGTCTCGCCGGGACCGGGTTTTCACCATTACCGTTCAGCGCATCACGGATGCCTGCATAGTACGCCGGGTAATTACCTGGCACGGTCAGCCAGGTCTCTTCAACCCGCTCATCGCCTTCAACTCGCGTCAATACGCCATCGCGCATGTCGTAACCCCAGTCTTCCTGAGGCAGGCGCTCGCCATTTTTCAGACGTTCTTCCTGTGGGTCAAGACCATACTTGACGTAGCTCCCGCGTGAGCCGTGCACGATATAGCGGGCCGATTCTGCGGCCGCCAGCATGGTTCCATGCAGAATCACACGACGCTGTGGATACGTCAGAATGGCATGGAAGTAATCTGTCGATTGTGCGCCCGGACGCAGTTGCGCCAGATCCACCGTCATACTGACCGGCAAACCAAACAGATTAATCGCTTGATCCAAAAGATGTGGCGCTAAATCATACCAAATACCGCTGCCCGGACCGCCCTGTTCACGCCAACGGTCCCGAACCTGCGGGCGGAAACGATCGAAGTGGGACTCAAAATAGGCAACTTCGCCCAAAACGCCATCCGCCAATAGCGCTTTCAACGTCAGAAAATCACTGTCCCAGCGCCGGTTATGGAAAACGGATAGTACGCGCCCCAGACTACGCGCGAGAGCATCCAGCTCACGAGCTTGTGACAGTGTCACGGTAAACGGTTTATCAACAACCACATGTTTACCCGCTTCCAGTGCGGCCTTCGCTAACGGGAAGTGCGTGTCATTTGGCGTAGGGATCACAATCAGGTCAATATTAGGATCGTTAAAAAGGTGCTTAGGCTCAGCAACAACCGTCACTGTAGGCCAGTCGGCCTTCACTTTTGCTTCATCGCTACTGGACACCGCGGCCAGTTCCAGACCTGGTGTGCCCACAATCAGGGGGGCATGGAAGGTTTTACTGGCGTAACCATAGCCGATTAGCCCAACGCGGATGTTGTCACTCATGTTATTGCCTCTCAATTCAGACTGACCTATTTCACACCATACATTGCAACGTCTCAATAGTTTAATAACCTTTGCGCTACAAAGGTTGTTTATTAACTTAAGTCAAACATATGCTTCTTAAGCTGAATTTGCCGCGAAAAAGTGGCTGAAATCGTTCCCAATCTTCTTGCTGTATTATGGAGAGATTAGTAACATTTGCAGCCTGTGTTTATGGATAAATCAAAGCAAATGTCATCAGTAATGAATCGTCTTATTGAGTTAGCAGGTTGGATTGTTCTTGCGGTCTCCGTGATCCTGCTGGGTATTGCCAATCATATTGACAATTACCAGCCACCGGAGCCAATTGCAGCAGTGCAGAAAAAATAAGCGTCATCAGCTTTTTTCGACCCGCAATTCACCTTTACGCATTGCTGGGTCCGGCTGTAAAAGATCCAATTCTGTCAAAAAAAGCGAATTATGCCGCATCCCGCTCCCGCGCGTATTGCCTGGGATCGCGAAGCGCGCTAACCTTGCCGCAGGCGTACATAGCGCCTGCTTTTTACAGGTATGCATACTCTTTCTTACATTTGCGCGCAAATCCGCTTTTACCTGTGCACGTTGTTTATTTCTTAATATTTTCTACTCCGTTGGTATTATTTTATATATGGATTGCTCTTTATGACTGTTCAGGATTACTTATTAAAATTCCGTAAAATTAGTTCACTCGAAAGTCTGGAAAAACTGTTCGATCATCTTAACTACACGCTCACCGACGATAACGACATTATCAATATGTACCGTGCAGCAGACCACCGTCGTGCGGAGCTCATCTCCGGAGGCCGTCTGTTTGACGTCGGTCAGGTGCCTAAATCAGTCTGGCATTACGTGCAATAAAGAAGAAAGTAGCGCTCAACGTTAAAAGCTTTATAATAATTGCCCCAAAATGAATGGCATGTTTGATCGCGCGCGTAAACCTGGAGAAGAGATGACTACCACACCGGCACAACGTATCGGAGGCTGGCTACTTGGGCCATTGGCCTGGCTGTTAGTTGCGTTGTTGAGTGCTTCGCTGGCGTTGTTACTTTACGTCACTGCGCTGGCCACACCGCAAACCTTCCAAACGCTTGGTGAGCAAAGTACGACCAATTTGTTGTTATGGGCCGTCTCTTTTATTACGGCTATCGCCATGTGGTATTACACGTTATGGCTGACGATTGCGTTTTTCAAACGCAGAACCTGCGTGCCGAAGCACTATATTTTATGGCTGTTGATCTCCGTGTTACTGGCGATTAAAGCGTTTGCGTTTTCACCCGTCCCGGACGCCTTTGCCGTGCGCCAACTGCTGTTCCCTTTGTTAGCAGCAGCACTGCTGGTGCCCTACTTCAAGCGCTCACAGCGCGTTAAGTCGACGTTTGTGAACCCGTAATAACCCTACAGTTAACCTGTTGTCGCCTGTTGTAGATTGTCAGATAATAGGCGGCTTTTTTATTTCAGGCCGAAAAATGACTGATTACCTGCTGCTGTTTGTCGGAACTGTGCTGGTCAACAACTTTGTACTGGTTAAGTTTCTGGGCCTCTGTCCGTTTATGGGCGTTTCCAAAAAACTGGAAACCGCAATGGGTATGGGCCTGGCCACGACGTTTGTCATGACGCTGGCCTCTATTTGCGCATGGTTGATTGATACCTGGATCCTCATTCCGCTCAATCTCATCTATCTGCGCACGCTGGCTTTTATTCTGGTCATCGCCGTCGTCGTGCAATTTACCGAGATGGTGGTCCGTAAAACCAGCCCTGCGCTTTACCGCCTGCTGGGGATCTTCTTACCGCTGATCACCACAAACTGTGCGGTGTTGGGGGTGGCGTTGCTGAATATTAACCTCGGCCATAACTTCTTACAGTCGGCGCTATATGGTTTTTCTGCCGCCGTCGGCTTCTCACTGGTAATGGTACTGTTTGCCGCCATTCGTGAACGCCTCGCTGTGGCAGACGTCCCTGCTCCGTTTCGCGGTAATGCGATTGCGCTGATTACCGCCGGTTTAATGTCATTGGCCTTTATGGGCTTTAGTGGTTTGGTGAAGTTGTAATGAATGCTATCTGGATTGCCGTTGCCGCAGTGAGTCTGCTGGGTCTGGCGTTCGGCGCTATTTTGGGTTACGCCTCGCGACGCTTTGCCGTTGAGGATGACCCGGTCGTGGAGAAAATTGATGAAATTCTCCCGCAAAGCCAGTGTGGACAGTGCGGTTATCCAGGCTGTCATCCCTATGCTGAAGCGATCGGCTCGCAGGGTGAAAAAATCAATCGTTGCGCGCCCGGTGGTGAAGCCGTGATGTTAAAAATCGCTGCCCTGCTGAACGTCGACCCGCAGCCGATTGATGGTGATGAACAAGATGTTACGCCCGTGCGAATGCTGGCGGTCATTGATGAAAATAATTGTATTGGTTGCACAAAGTGCATTCAGGCCTGTCCGGTCGATGCCATTGTGGGTGCGACCCGCGCCATGCACACAGTGATGAGCGATCTCTGCACCGGCTGCAACCTGTGCGTTGACCCATGTCCAACGCAATGTATCGAATTACGCCCGGTGGCTGAGACGCCCGATAGCTGGAAATGGGATTTAAACACTATCCCTGTGCGCATCATTCCTGTGGAACAACATGTTTAAGTTATTCTCTGCATTCAGAAAAAACAAAATCTGGGACTTTGATGGCGGCATTCATCCACCAGAAATGAAGACCCAGTCAAACGGTACGCCGCTGCGGCAGGTTCCGCTGGCGCCGCGCTTCGTTATTCCCCTGAAACAACATATTGGCGCGGAAGGTGAACTGTGTGTCAACGTGGGCGACACCGTCCTGCGTGGCCAGGCGTTAACCATCGGGCGTGGCAAAATGCTGCCGGTACATGCGCCAACGTCAGGCACTATTGTTGCTATTGCGCCGCATTCCACCGCACACCCTTCGGCATTAGCCGAGCTAAGCGTCATCATTGATGCCGATGGCGAAGACCGCTGGATTGAGCGTGATGGCTGGGCCGATTACCGTTCCCGTAGTCGGGAAGAGCTTATTGCACGTATTCATCAGTACGGCGTCGCCGGTCTGGGCGGCGCAGGTTTCCCAACCGGGGTTAAGCTACAGGGCGGCGGCGATAAAATTGAAACGCTGATCATCAACGCCGCAGAATGCGAGCCGTACATTACGGCGGATGACCGTCTGATGCAGGACTGCGCGGCTCAGGTCGTCGAAGGTATCCGCATCCTCGCGCACATTCTTCAGCCGCGTGAGATCCTGCTGGGAATAGAAGATAACAAACCGCAGGCAATTTCCATGCTGCGTGCGGTGCTGGCCGATTCCCACGATATCAGCTTACGCGTGATCCCAACCAAGTACCCGTCCGGCGGCGCCAAGCAGTTAACGCAAATTCTGACCGGTAAGCAGGTACCTCATGGCGGACGCTCCTCAGATATTGGCGTGCTGATGCAAAACGTCGGGACCGCCTACGCGATTAAACGTGCGGTCATTGACGGAGAACCTATTACCGAGCGTGTTGTGACGCTTACAGGCGAAGCCGTCAGCCGTCCGGGAAACGTCTGGGCGCGTTTAGGTACGCCGGTTCGTCATTTGCTCAGCGACGCGGGTTTCTGCCCTTCCGCCGACCAGATGGTGATTATGGGCGGGCCGCTGATGGGGTTTACGCTGCCATGGCTGGATGTACCGGTGGTGAAGATCACCAACTGCCTTCTGGCCCCCTCTGCCAGTGAAATGGGTGAAACGCCGGAGGAGAAAGGCTGCATTCGCTGTAGCGCCTGCGCCGATGCCTGCCCGGCCGATCTTCTGCCGCAGCAACTCTACTGGTTCAGTAAAGGGCAGCAGCACGATAAAGCCACAACTCACAATATTGCAGACTGTATCGAATGCGGCGCTTGCGCATGGGTATGCCCGAGCAACATTCCGCTGGTACAGTATTTCCGCCAGGAAAAGGCCGAGATTTATGCTATTAGCCAGGAAGAAAAACGCGCCGCGGAAGCCAAAGCACGTTTTGAAGCTCGACAGGCGCGACTTGAGCGTGAAAAAGCCGCACGTCTTGAACGCCACAAAAGCGCTGCCGTACAGCCTGCGGCTAAAGATCATGATGCCATCGCCGCCGCATTGGCTCGCGTAAAAGAGAAACAGGCTCAGGCAATGCAACCGGTTGTTATTCAGGCTGGCGAAAAACCTGACAATAGCGCAGTGATTGCCGCTCGCGAGGCGCGTAAAGCACAGGCTCGTGCGGCCCGGACGGAAAATTCAAACAAAATTGAAGACAGCAGCGCGGGTACCGACCCACGTAAAGCGGCAGTTGAAGCGGCTATCGCCCGCGCCAAGGCCCGTAAGCTTGAGCAGCAGCCGGTGACTGAAACCGCTGAACCGGTGGATCCGCGTAAAGCCGCCGTCGAAGCGGCAATCGCCCGCGCCAAAGCCCGTAAGCTTGAGCAGCAGCCGGTGACTGAAACCGCTGAACCGGTGGATCCGCGCAAAGCCGCCGTCGAAGCGGCAATCGCCCGCGCCAAAGCCCGTAAGCTTGAGCAGCAGCCGGTGACTGAAAGCGCTGAACCGGTGGATCCGCGTAAAGCCGCCGTCGAAGCGGCAATCGCCCGCGCCAAAGCCCGTAAGCTTGAGCAGCAGCCGGTGACTGAAAGCGCTGAACCGGTGGATCCGCGTAAAGCCGCCGTCGCGGCCGCTATCGCACGCGCCCAGGCTAAAAAAGCCGCACAGCAGCAGGTTGTAAACGAGGAATAAATGGTATTCAGAATAGCAAGCTCCCCTTATACCCATAACCAACGTCAGACATCACGCATCATGATGTTGGTGTTACTTGCTGCATTGCCGGGAATCGTCGCGCAGCTATGGTTCTTTGGCTGGGGGACGTTGTTGCAGATCGTTCTGGCCGCCATTAGCGCTATCGGCGCCGAAGCGGTCGTACTTAAACTGCGGAAACAACCCATTGCGCCGATTTTAAAAGATAACTCCGCGCTCCTTACGGGGTTGCTGCTGGCCGTGAGTATTCCTCCGCTGGCCCCCTGGTGGATGGTGGTATTAGGCACGGTATTTGCCGTTATCATTGCAAAACAGCTGTATGGCGGCCTCGGACAAAACCCGTTCAATCCCGCCATGATTGGCTACGTCGTACTGCTTATCTCATTCCCGGTGCAGATGACAAGCTGGCTGCCGCCGCAGGAAATTGCAGCCACGGTCCCCGGATTCTTTGACGCTCTGAACGTAATCTTTACCGGACATACCGCGGGCGGCAGCGATATGAACGCGCTCCGTATGGGAATCGACGGCATCAGCCAGGCTACGCCCCTTGATACCTTCAAGACCTCTCTGCATGCGGGACGAACGGTTGAACAGGTAATGCAGTACCCGATTTACAGCGGCATGCTCGCGGGCGCCGGATGGCAGTGGGTTAACCTTGCCTGGTTGGCTGGCGGCATTGTGCTGTTATGGCAAAAAGCGATTCGCTGGCATATCCCGGTTAGTTTCCTGCTGTCGCTCGCTGTTTGCGCTACTTTAGGCTGGATTTTCTCGCCAGAGTCGCTGGCATCGCCTCAGTTACATCTACTTTCTGGCGCGACGATGCTCGGCGCTTTCTTTATTCTTACCGATCCCGTTACGGCATCGACCACCAACCGTGGTCGCCTGATTTTTGGCGCGCTTGCGGGTTTATTAGTGTGGTTAATCCGCAGTTTTGGTGGCTATCCTGATGGCGTGGCCTTTGCCGTGTTGCTGGCAAATATTACGGTTCCCCTGATTGATTATTACACCCGCCCTCGCGTGTACGGACATCGCTAAGGACAACATATGCTGAAAACGATTCGTAAACACGGTATTACTCTGGCGCTGTTTGCCGCCGGATCTACGGGGTTAACCGCGGCAATCAATCAACTAACCAAATCCACTATCGATGAACAAGCGGCGTTGCAGCAAAAAGTATTGTTTGATCAGGTTCTGCCTGGCGATCGCTACAATAACGCGTTGTCTGAGAGTTGCTATCTGGTGAATGCGCAAGCGTTAGGTAAAGGGACTCACCGTGTGTATATCGCGCGCCAGGACGATCGACCTGTTGCGGCAATTCTCGAAGCCACTGCCCCAGATGGTTATTCCGGCGCTATTCAACTGTTGGTTGGTGTGGATTTCACAGGTACCGTATTGGGCACACGCGTAACTGAACACCATGAAACGCCGGGGCTGGGCGATAAAATTGAGCTGCGTCTGTCCGACTGGATCACCCACTTTAGCGGCAAAACGATCGGCGCGGGTAACGATGCCCATTGGGCGGTGAAGAAAGATGGCGGCGACTTCGACCAGTTTACTGGCGCAACCATTACGCCGCGTGCGGTAGTTAATGCGGTGAAACGCGCCGGTTTGTATGCGCAGACGCTGCCTGCGCAACTCCCTCAACTTAGCGCCTGTGGAGAATAAACCATGAGCGAAATTAAAGATGTCATTGTCCAAGGGTTATGGAAAAATAACTCCGCGCTTGTGCAGTTACTTGGTATGTGCCCGCTGTTGGCGGTAACGTCTACCGCCACCAATGCGTTAGGTCTGGGACTGGCGACTACGCTCGTCCTGACGCTGACGAACCTGACCATTTCAGCCCTGCGTCGCTGGACACCGTCTGAAATTCGTATTCCGATTTATGTCATGATCATCGCTTCCGTCGTGAGTGCGGTACAGATGCTGATTAATGCTTACGCTTTTGGCCTGTATCAGTCTCTGGGGATCTTTATTCCGCTGATTGTGACCAACTGTATTGTTGTTGGTCGTGCTGAAGCCTTCGCGGCTAAAAAAGGCCCGGCATTATCCGCCCTTGATGGGTTCTCCATCGGTATGGGCGCAACTGGGGCCATGTTTGTTCTGGGCTCGCTGCGTGAAATAATTGGTAACGGCACGCTATTTGATGGCGCAGACGGTCTGTTAGGCAGTTGGGCTAAAGTACTACGCGTAGAGATCTTCCATACCGATACGCCGTTTCTGCTGGCCATGCTGCCACCGGGCGCTTTCATTGGTCTGGGCCTGATGCTGGCAGTGAAATATCTGATCGATGAGAAAATGAAGAAACGTCGTGCCGAAGCGGCTGTTGCAGACAGTCCGGTTGGTGAAACAGGGAATGTGTAATGAACAAAGCAAAACGGCTGGAAATACTGACACGCCTGCGTGATAACAATCCGCATCCGACCACTGAGCTGAATTTTACATCGCCGTTCGAACTGCTGATTTCGGTCTTGCTCTCCGCGCAGGCCACCGATGTCAGCGTCAATAAAGCCACGGCTAAGCTGTACCCTGTCGCCAATACCCCTGCCGCTATGCTGGAGCTCGGCGTAGACGGGGTTAAGTCCTACATCAAGACAATCGGGTTGTTCAACAGCAAAGCGGAGAACGTGATTAAGACCTGCCGCATTCTGCTGGAAAAACATAATGGCGAAGTGCCAGAAGACCGGGCCGCATTAGAGGCCCTGCCCGGGGTTGGGCGAAAAACAGCCAATGTGGTGTTAAATACCGCCTTCGGTTGGCCTACCATTGCGGTAGATACCCATATTTTTCGCGTCTGTAATCGCACGCAATTTGCGCCAGGCAAAAACGTCGAGCAGGTAGAGGAAAAATTACTGAAAGTCGTACCGAGTGAATTTAAAGTCGATTGCCATCACTGGTTAATCCTTCATGGCCGCTACACCTGTATTGCCAGAAAACCGCGCTGCGGTTCTTGCATCATCGAAGATCTCTGCGAATTCAAAGAGAAAGTTGATATCTGATACTGATGGGGCGTTCCCTTTGCCCCTTTGACACATAACGATTAGTTATGCACTCCCTAAACAATCTTTTCCCGTCGATGATGCCATTCAACTGCGCATATCTAACGCATTATTCTTGTGTATAAACACCTGAGCAGGTTAATCGTTTTTTTAGTAATAGAAATTTCTATCTATACGTGATGCAGATCACTCAGACAACACAATGTTAAATAATTTTTATTTTTTAGTTAAAGCGACAATCAGATGACCTTACTGAACAGTTTCTAAACAAAACATTACACTGGCTATTTTTCAGATAATGGCCTATATCACTGGATTCAACCGCAAATAGCAGAACATATCGCCGCATTGCGGTTTTTGGGTGACTTAAACAGTGTAAAAATCTGCGATTTTTCAAATGAAAAAATTTAACGCTAGATAACATTTCTCTGCACCGATGATTTCACCACCCAGGATATATGTAACAGATTATTACAAACCACTTGTCTGAATGGTCAAGATAGTGAACATTACTTGCCGTTTCCCCTCCCACTATAACAATCGGACGGATGAACTTGATTCATCACGTACCTGAACACCCCCGTTGATATGGGATGTAAAAAAAGAGGTAAAAGTGTCTACTGCAAACAATAAACCAACAGAAAGCGTTAGTTTAAACGCCTTCAAACAACCGAAAGCGTTCTATCTCATTTTCTCGATAGAGCTGTGGGAACGTTTTGGTTATTACGGCCTGCAAGGGATTATGGCCGTCTACCTGGTTAAGCAACTGGGTATGTCAGAAGCGGATTCCATCACCCTTTTCTCGTCCTTTAGCGCCCTGGTATATGGTCTGGTTGCCATCGGCGGCTGGTTAGGTGATAAAGTTCTGGGAACAAAACGTGTCATTATGCTGGGCGCCATTGTTCTGGCCATCGGTTATGCGCTGGTTGCATGGTCCGGTCACGATGCCGGTATTGTTTATATGGGCATGGCGGCCATCGCGGTCGGTAACGGCCTGTTTAAAGCCAACCCATCCTCCCTGCTCTCTACCTGCTATGCAAAAGATGACCCGCGTCTTGATGGTGCATTTACCATGTACTACATGTCCGTCAACATCGGTTCATTCTTCTCTATGCTGGCAACGCCATGGTTAGCTGCGCGTTACGGCTGGAGCACCGCGTTCGCGCTGAGCGTCGTAGGTATGCTGATCACCGTGGTTAACTTCGCATTCTGTCAGCGCTGGGTTAAACAGTACGGTTCTAAACCTGACTTTGAGCCGATCAACTTCCGTAACCTGCTGCTGACCATCGCTGGCGTTGTGGTTCTGATTGCGATTGCGACCTGGCTGCTGCACAACCAGGAAATCGCCCGTATGGTTCTGGGTGTGATTGCCATTGGTATCGTATTTATCTTCGGTAAAGAAGCCTTCACCATGCACGGTGCTGCGCGTCGTAAAATGATCGTCGCCTTCATTCTGATGCTGGAAGCGATTATCTTCTTCGTGCTGTACAGCCAGATGCCGACTTCACTGAACTTCTTCGCGATTCGTAACGTTGAACACTCTATTCTGGGTATTGCTTTTGAACCTGAGCAGTACCAGGCGCTGAACCCGTTCTGGATCATCATTGGTAGCCCAATCCTCGCCGCTATCTATAACAAGATGGGTGATACGCTGCCGATGCCGACCAAGTTCGCGATTGGTATGGTGCTGTGTTCCGGTGCGTTCCTGATCCTGCCGCTGGGTGCGAAATTCGCCACTGATGCGGGCATCGTTTCTGTTAACTGGCTGATCATCTGCTATGGCCTGCAAAGCATCGGTGAGCTGATGATTTCCGGTCTGGGTCTGGCCATGGTGGCGCAGTTGGTTCCGCAACGTCTGATGGGCTTCATCATGGGTAGCTGGTTCCTGACCACTGCCGGTGCAAACATCATCGGCGGTTACGTCGCCAACATGATGGCAGTTCCAGAAAACGTGACTGACCCGCTGATGTCTCTGGAAGTCTACGGTCGTGTGTTCCTGCAGATTGGTGTTGCAACGGCGGTTATCGCTGTTCTGATGCTGCTGACGGCGCCGAAACTGAATCGTATGACTCAGGACGATGACGTTAATGAGAAAGCCTCTAAGGCCGCGACAGCGTAATTCTCAGGGAAACTCATTTTCAGGCCGCTAACGGTTGTTAGCGGCTTTTTTTTTACCTGAGGTAGCACTACCATACGATAAACCTCAGCCAAAAGGAGTTACCGATGAAACTGTTCTACAAACCGGGCGCTTGTTCTCTCGCTTCCCACATCACGCTGCGTGAGAGCGGTAAAGATTTCACGCTGGATGGTGTCGATTTGATGAAGAAACGTCTGGAAAACGGCGATGATTTTTTCGCGGTAAACCCCAAAGGACAAGTTCCCGCGCTGCTGCTGGACGACGGTACATTACTAACCGAAGGCGTCGCCATCATGCAGTACCTGGCGGACACAGTGCCAGACCGCCACCTCCTCGCCCCTACCAGCAGCCTCTCCCGTTACAAAACCATCGAATGGCTTAATTACATTGCGACAGAACTGCATAAAGGTTTTACACCGCTGTTCCGTCCCGATACGCCGGAAGACTTCAAGCCAACCGTTCGCGCGCAGCTGGAGAAAAAAATGCAGTACGTGAATGAATCGCTGAAAGATGAGCAATGGATCTGCGGCCCGCGCTTCAGCATTGCAGACGCTTATCTGTTCACCGTGCTGCGTTGGGCTTATGCGGTTAAGCTGAATATGGCAGGATTAAGCAATATCGAGGCGTATATGGCGCGTATGGCTGAACGCCCGGCGGTTGCCGCAGCGCTTAAAGCAGAAGGGTTGAGCTAATCACTAATGTGCCGGATGGCGGCGCCAGGCGCTTTATCCGGCCTACTTACTTGGCTGGCCGACGGCCAAACGTACGCCCGATAAGCGTGAGCGCCATCGGGCATTGATTACAACTGCGTCGCGCTAAAGTAGTGTTCAGGCTTCGCGATACGATCCTGAGCGGCTACCACCTGCAGTTCATACTCATGCATTTCTTTGGTGGCGATCATCACTTCGTACACTGCCGCCGTCACATGCTCAAGCGCCTGCTGTAAAGACGCGCCCTGGAGCAGTTTCACCAGCAGCAAGCCGCTGGTAACGTCACCCACGCCAACCGGCTGACGCGCGCCAAAATCAACTAATGGGCGGCTGATATGCCACGCCTGTTGCGCAGTGACCAGCAGCATCTCGAAACGATCGGTGCTAATACCTGCGCGAGCCAGATGTTTCACCAGCACAATTTCTGGCCCCTGGGCGATCAGCTCACGGGCAGCCATCACAGCTTCAGTCACATTGTGAACCGCATGTTCGCACAGAATTTCAAGTTCAACCAGGTTCGGGGCAATAATGTCGCTGGCGGGAAGCGCATGACGCACATGAAATTCCGCCACGCCCGGCGCGACGATACACCCTTTCTCCGGATGCCCCATCACGGGGTCACAAAAGTATTTTGCCCGCGGATTGGCCGCTTTAACCTGGCGCACAATACCCAGAATATGCTCACCCTGCTCTGCCGAGCCAAGATAGCCGCTCAGTACTGCGTCACAGGTCTGGAGTTTATCGATATCGGCAATACCCTGCACGATTTCAGTCAGATGAGTCGGCGGCATAACGCAACCGGTCCATTTGCCGTACTGCGTGTGGTTAGAGAACTGCACGGTATTTAGCGGCCAGACATTTGCGCCAAGACGACGCATCGGAAATTCAGCCGCGCTGTTGCCCGCATGACCAAAAACAACGTGGGACTGGATGGCGAGGATATTTTTCATTTTACTTATCACAACCCTGAAAAAATAAAGGGGCGTAGTTTCCCACGCCCCTGCTAACTAAATCTTACTTCCAGCAAATCAGACAATAGTTCTTCTTGCCACGGCGCAATAAGGTGTAGCGCCCGAAGAGGATATCACTCTCCTGGAAGAAATATTCCGGATCGGATTGCTTCTCACCGTTGATGGTCACCGCGTTAGACGCAATGGTCTTACGCGCCTGGCCGCGAGACGGTTGCAGTTCGGAATCGACCAGCGCCTGCATCAGATCCGCACCTTTCTCCATCTCAATCATCGGCACGCCATCCTGCGCCAGCTGTTCGAAATCCGCTTCGCTCAAATCGCTCAGGTTGCCGTTGAACAAGCTTTCGGTAATGCGTTTTGCCGCAACCAGACCTTCTTCACCGTGAACCAGACGTGTGACCTGCTCAGCCAGAACATACTGGGCGCGCGGTGCTTTACCACTGTTCTTATCTTCTTCTTCCAGCGCATTGATCTCTTCAATGTCCATGAACGTGAAGAATTTCAGGAAGCGATAAACGTCCGCATCGGCGGTGTTGATCCAGAACTGGTAGAATTTGTACGGACTGGTTTTCTTCGGATCCAGCCACACTGCGCCGCCTTCGGTCTTACCAAATTTGGTGCCGTCCGCTTTGGTGATCAGCGGAACGGTCAAACCAAATACCTGATTCTGGTGCAGACGGCGGGTCAGGTCGATACCTGAGGTAATGTTACCCCACTGGTCAGAACCACCAATCTGCAGCGTCACGCCGTGCAGTTTATTCAGGCAGGCAAAGTCATAGCCCTGCAGCAGATTGTAAGAAAACTCGGTAAAGGAGATCCCCTGATCGTCACGGTTCAGACGTTGCTTAACCGCTTCTTTGTTGATCATCTGGTTAACAGAGAAGTGTTTGCCGATATCACGCAGGAAAGTCAGTACATTCATACCGCCAAACCAGTCGTAGTTGTTCGCAGCAATCGCCGAGTTGTCGCCACAGTCGAAATCGAGGAACGGTGCAACCTGCTTACGGATTTTATCCACCCACTCCTGCACGGTGTCTTCGGTATTCAGTTTACGCTCGGCGGCTTTAAAGCTCGGGTCACCAATCAAACCGGTCGCGCCACCTACCAGTGCAACAGGCTTATGACCTGCCTGCTGGAAGCGTTTCAGGCATAACAATGGAACCAGATGCCCCAAATGCAAGCTGTCAGCGGTAGGATCGAAGCCGCAATAGAGCGCGATCGGGCCTTGCGCCAGTCGCTCTGCTAACGCTTCCTCGTCCGTCACCTGGGCCACCAGCCCCCGCTCTTGCAATTGTTTAATCAAGTTACTGCTTGCCATCAAAATCTCCATGTATAAAACGACTGCACCTTTGCCGGTACACGACTTTTCGCCTGATGCGAAAGAAACATAGAATAAAGCGCCGGATTGATCAGCACCAGCGCTTAAAACAAGAATTTTGCATCTTTAGGGGGCCAGACGATCAATTTTCCACGCGTTATCTTCACGTTGGTATAAAAAACGATCGTGCAGACGATTTTCGCCGCCCTGCCAAAACTCCATTTGTTCAATACTTACGCGAAAGCCGCCCCAGAAACTGGGCAGCGGAACTTCCCCTTGCTGAAACTTCTGCTTCAGCTCAAGGAATTTGCTTTCAAGAATGCCGCGAGCGGAGATCCGGCTGGACTGTTTAGATACCCAGGCGCCAATCTGGCTGTCGCGTGGGCGACTGTGGAAGTACTTCACCACCTCAAGCGTGGAAAGGCGCTCAGCCTTGCCAATCACCATCACCTGCCGTTCCAGGGTATGCCATGGGAACAACAAACTAATACGGGGGTTCTTCTCGATTTGATGCGCCTTGCGGCTACCGAGGTTGGTATAGAAAACCAGCCCTTTGTCATCATAATGTTTGAGCAACACGATGCGCTGATACGGCTGACCGTTTTCATCAACGGTCGCAACAACCATAGCAGTAGGATCTGCCAGTTTGGCATCGCAGGCTTGCCCCAGCCAACGCTCAAACAGCGCAAGGGGCTCGGCGGGAAGATCGTGGCGGCGAAGACCGCCTTTCGTGTATTCACGGCGCAGATGCGCGATTTGCTGCAATTCGTCGTTATCAGACATGATGTTGGGCTACGGATTGTCAGTGGGTGACGCTATTGTGCGCCGCCCAGGTGAAAATCTCAACGCTTCGGGTTCTGTAACTGACAGTTATTTAGCACAATTCTGTCTCGTTTATAGACCGTTGCCTCGTCGCCTTTAGACCAGAAGACGTAGATACCATCCGTATAGCGCGCCCCCGATGCCGACATGCCCTGTTTGAGGTTCAATAGCTGATTATCATAAACAAAGTTCACTTCCTGGCGCGTATTGTTCAGCTTCACGGTAAGCGGTTTTTCGTCACAGCGGTATTCAAGCGTGTCGGTTTGCATACGCTCAACAAATTGGTTGTACACGCTGCACCCGCTAAGCAGTACCGGCAGACATACTAACAACAGTTTTTTCATAGCCCTATCCTGAAGACTTTCCTGGTCCCGGAGGGTAATGGCACCCTCCCTAATATCCCTAGTTTACCGGTATGCCGCGCTGAATAATTTCAGTTAACTCTGAGTTCGCGGATTGGCAGGATAAATCGCCCCTAACACGCTCGGCTCTGACGCCCCGGTCACAGAAGGTAAATTTCCCGGTAATCCAGCCAGCGTTCGCCACGCCAGCCAGGCAAAGGCTAACGCTTCCATATCGTCGCCGCTGATCCCGGCTTCATCGGTAGAAGTGACTTCGGTACCTGGCAATAACGCCGCCAGACGCATCATCAGCAGGGGATTACGACTTCCACCGCCACATACCATGAGGCGATCGCAACCGCCGCTTAACAAGACCTGCTCTGAAATGGTGACGGCCGTCAGCTCGGCAAGCGTTGCCTGTACATCGCGTGGGCTGATTCCCGGGAACTGCGCCAGATGACGCTCTATCCAGCCGTAATTGAAATACTCACGACCAGTGCTTTTGGGCGCGGGCGTGGAAAAATAAGGGTCGTTAAGCATATTTTGCAGCAACGGCAGGACTACCGTTCCTGAAATGGCCCACTGCGCATCTTTGTCGTAGGGTTGACCGCATTGCCGCCAGATCCAGGCATCCATCAGCATATTGCCCGGCCCGGTGTCGTATCCACGAACGGGTTGTTGCGGAATAAGCAGAGACAAATTGGCAATTCCGCCGATGTTCAGCACCATCCGCCGTTCCGTAGGATGAGCCAACAGTGCCTGATGAAACGCAGGAACAAGTGGCGCGCCCTGCCCACCGAGCGCGATGTCACGTCGACGAAAATCGCCGACGACGGTTATCCCGGTACGCGCGACAATCTGGTTGTTATCACCAATTTGCAGCGTGTGCGGCGCGGCGCCGTTCGGTTCATGCCACACGGTTTGTCCGTGGCAACCAATCGCCACGATATCCTGCGGTTTCAATTTTTCCTTCGCCAGTAGCGCGTTTACCGCCTCAGCAAAAAGATAACCCAGTTGCGCGTCCAGTTGACCAAACTGAGAAAGCGTAAGCTGCTGCCCCTGGCAGATATCCAGAATCGCCTGTTTTACATGACCAGGGATAGGCCAGGTCAGACTCGCCTGCTGTGCAACCATCGTTTCATCTATTGTCGCCAGCACAACATCGACGCCATCAAGGCTGGTTCCAGACATAACACCGATAAAACGGCCCGATTTCATACGTCATCCTTTTAAGCAAATTAGCCTTGACACTCAACCATAAAGTGCAGACTAATGCCATGCTTCCTGAATGATTTTTGAGAGGAAATCATGCCAACGGTCGCTTAATTACATCAATTATATGAATGATTCGTTTATACTCGGTTGATCCGATTTCGGTTAAGATTTTCATATTGTGCCAGTGGAACATGTGACCTCAGGCTCACAAATGCCATATAATTTAACCATGATGGGGCTTTATTAGCGTTTCGTGGTGACAAAGGAGATTTGTAAATGATTAAACGTGTGCTGATTGTTTCATTAATGGGCGTATCTTTAGCGGGCTGCGTGAACAATGATAGCCTTTCAGGCGACGTATATACCGCATCCGAAGCGAAACAAGTTCAGAACGTTACCTACGGTACGATTGTTCATGTTCGTCCGGTGCAAATCCAGGGTGGCGATGACGCAAACGTAATTGGCGCTATCGGTGGTGCGGTGCTTGGCGGGTTCCTGGGTAACACCGTCGGCGGCGGTACGGGTCGTTCATTAGCGACGGCTGCAGGCGCAGTTGCCGGTGGCGTTGCGGGCCAGGGCGTGCAAGGCGCGATGAATAAAACTCAGGGTGTCGAACTGGAAATCCGTAAGGATGATGGTAATACCATCATGGTGGTTCAGAAACAGGGCGCGACCAAATTCTCTGCGGGTCAGCGTGTTGTTATGGCGAACAACGGCAGCCAGGTTACCGTGTCTCCACGTTAATCGAATTTACGTGTGGTCAGGCTCTGGCCACACGTCATCTCTCGTCTCAGCCCTGAGACTGCAGTTCAATAATATTGTGTTCCAGTCTGGCGACCAGTTTTATCAGCAGATCAATTTCCTCAGCTGAAATCCCTTCCAGAATCTCTCCACGTGTCTTGTTGATAACCGCTTCCATATCTGCGATCAGTGGTTCGGCTTTCTCGGTCAGTTTAATTCTCTTTGCCCGACGATCGCTGGCGCAAGTCTGTCGTGAAATGAGTCCCTTTTCTTCCAACTGGTCAAGCGTACGTACCAGCGAAGGCTGTTCGATGCCAATCGCTTTAGCCAACTGGATCTGCGATTGATCCGGTGGCAACTGATGAATGTTGTGCAGCGTAACCCAATGCGTCTGCGTCAACTCCAGAGGTTTCAGGCGATGGTCAATCAGAGCACGCCAAATGCGCACCAACCGTGCCAGATCAGAACCTAATGGCGATTCCAATTTCATCTCCTTATAATTAGCTTGCTAAGTTATTGTACTGATTTTAGAATAGTGTGCAGCATTTGTATTCTCAAAACAAATGTATTGCCAAATTTGCTTACCGGTTGACATTTTTTCAGACATTATGTGTTACAGAGACTCATCGTCTCTTTTTTGCTAAACCTATAGCAATGCTCTCTTCCGTCAAGGATTTTGCCCGTGAAGTTTATGTTTAATGCAACAGGATTGCCCCTACAAGATTTAATGATCGGTGCATCTGTCTACTTCCCTCCCATTTTCAAGGCGTTTGTCGCAGGGTTTATTCTCTGGTTGGTTGTTCATCGCCTGCTGCGCGACTGGATTTATTCCGGTGAGATCTGGCATCCCCTGTTGATGGATCTGTCTCTCTTTACGCTTAGCGTAGGTCTGGCCTTTGTTATGCTGATTGTGTGGTGATTATGTCGCTCAAAACCATTAAATACTTCTCAACCATTATAGTCGCTGCAATCGCAGTTTTTGCCGGATGGTGGATGTGGAATTACTATATGCAATCGCCCTGGACACGTGATGGCAAAGTGCGCGCAGAACAGGTCAGCATCACACCGCAGGTTTCGGGCAGCATTAATGAACTCAATATAAAAGATAACCAGTTCGTGAATAAAGGTGATGTCCTGTTTACTATCGACAAGACGCCGTTTCACATTGCTGAACTGAATGCGCAAGCACAGTTGGCGAAAGCTCAATCCGATCTGGCAAAAGCGAATAACGAAGCCAATCGCCGTCGTCACTTATCGCAAAATTATATCTCAGCCGAAGATCTGGATACCGCCAACCTCAACGTAAAAGCGATGCAGGCAAGCGTTGAAGCAGCCGAGGCCAGTTTGCGCCAGGCGCAATGGCAACTGTCGCAAACGGTCGTCAAAGCGCCCGTAGCGGGCTGGGTCACCAACCTTTCAACCCGCACCGGCGACTACGCCTCAACCGGTAAGCCGCTGTTTGCTCTTGTCGACAGCCACTCTTTTTATGTGATGGGGTATTTTGAAGAAACGAAGTTGCGTCACATACGCGAAGGCGCGCCGGCGTTAATTACACTCTACAGCGGCAACGTTAAGTTACAGGGTCACGTCTCCAGCATCGGTCGCGCAATCTATGACCAAAGTGTTGAAAGCGATTCCGGTCTGATTCCCGACATCAAACCTAACGTGCCGTGGGTACGTCTGGCACAGCGTGTCCCTGTACGCATTGAATTTGACGCTTTGCCGCAGGATGTCACACTGGTCTCAGGCACCACCTGTAGCGTTTCCATCGGCCAGCGTAAATGAAAATGCCCCACCTGACGCCAGGCAATTGGCCATGGTTTAAAGCCACGCCGGCACAGTGGCGTTATGCGCTGCGTAACACCATTGCAATGTGTCTGGCGTTAACCTTCGCCTATTATCTCAATCTGGACGAGCCCTATTGGGCGATGACTTCGGCGGCGGTGGTGAGTTTCCCTACCGTCGGCGGGGTGATCAGCAAAAGCCTGGGCCGTGTAGCCGGTAGTTTACTTGGCGCGACAGCCGCACTGATTATTGCCGGCCATACCCTCAATGAACCGTGGCTTTTTCTGCTGAGCATGTCAGTCTGGATCGGCTTTTGTACCTGGGCCTGCGCGCATTTTACTAATAACGTCGCCTACGCCTTTCAACTGGCGGGTTACACGGCGGCGATCATCGCGTTTCCCATGGTCAATACCGTCGAGATCACGCAGTTATGGGATATCGCGCAGGCCCGCGTATGCGAGGTCATTGTCGGTATCTTGTGCGGGGGTATGATGATGATGATCCTACCCAGCACCTCCGATGGCACCACGTTGCTTACAGCACTGAAAAACATGCATACGCGTTTGCTGGAACATGCCAGTTTGCTCTGGCAACCGGAGACAACGGATGCCATCCGCACGGCACATGAAGGTGTTATCGGTCAGATTCTGACCATGAACCTGTTGCGTATACAGGCGTTCTGGAGTCACTACCGCTTTCGCCGCCAAAATGCCTTACTCAATTCGCTGTTGCATCAGCAGCTACGTATGACCAGCGTGATTTCCAGCCTGCGCAGAATGCTGCTGAACTGGCCTAACCCTCCCGCTAATACCCGCGATATCATTGAGCAATTACTTGGCGCGCTGGTCAAATCCAATACCGACAGCTATACCGTCGCGCGTATCATCGCCCCACTGCGGCCCGTCGATGCCCGTGATTATCGACACGTTGCCTTCTGGCAACGACTGCGCTATTTTTGCCGCCTCTACTTACGTAGCAGCCATTACCTGCATTTGCTGGAAAATGGCGTTACCGCCGAACGTATCAATGTTGCTCGTACGCCAGGGCTTGCCCGCCATACCGATAATGCGGAAGCTATCTGGAGCGGGTTGCGCACGTTCTGCACTTTGATGCTTATCGGCGCATGGAGCATTGGCGCACAATGGGAATCAGGATCTGGCGCACTCACGCTCGCGGCCATCAGCAGCGTGTTATATTCCGCCGTTGCCACGCCCTTCAAATCACTTTCCTTGTTAATGCGCACGTTGGTTCTGTTGTCGCTGTTTAGCTTTGTGGTCAAGTTTGGTTTGATGGTACAAATTACCGACCTCTGGCAGTTCATCCTGTTTCTCTTCCCGCTTCTCGCCACCATGCAGTTGTTAAAGCTACAAATGCCTGCGCTGGCGGGGCTTTGGGGGCAGCTTATCGTGTTTATGGGATCGTTCATCGCGGTAACGAATCCCCCGGTATACGATTTTGCTGATTTTCTGAATGACAATTTGGCGAAAATCACCGGCGTGGCGCTGTCATGGCTGGCATTCGCCATTCTACGCCCCGGATCGGATGCGCGGAAAAGCCGCCGTCATATTCGCGCCCTGCGTCGGGATTTTGTCGATCAGCTCAGCCGACATCCTGCACTCAGTGAGAATGAATTTGAATCGTTGACCTATCATCACGTCAGCCAGCTGAGTAACAGTCAGGATGCGCTGGCGAGGCGTTGGTTATTACGTTGGGGGGTTGTCTTGCTGAACTGCTCGCATGTGGTGTGGCAACTGCGTACCTGGGAGGCGCGCTCAGATCCGCTGGCTCGCGTCAGGGACGTATGTATCGCGTTGCTTCGCGACGTGATGAGTGAGCGCGGCGTCCAACAACGACCGTTGAATGCCACGCTAAGCGAGCTACAACGTATCTGCGATACGCTCGCCCACCATCACCAACCTGCTGCGCAGGAGTTGTCGGCCCTCGTCTGGCGGCTGCATTGCTCGCTGTCACAGCTTGAACAGGCACCACCACCGGGTACGCTAAGCAGCTGATTATTTGATAACGCCACAGGCGTAGCGCGCTCCGCCACCGCCAAGCGGTTTCGGTTGATCGGACATATTATCGCCGCCCACATGAATCATCAGCGCCTTACCTTTTACCTCATCCAGGGATTTAAGCCGGGGCGCAACGACCGCTGTTGTGGCGTTACCATCGTTATTCACCACCAGCAGCGGCAGGTCACCCATGTGGCCTGCACCTTCCGGGCCTTCGTGTTTACCCGTTTGGTGAGGGTCGTAATGTCCTCCCGCTGATTCCGCCGCTGACGCCTTCCCGTCTTTAATCGCCGGTTGGCAGCTGCCGTTGGCATGCACATGGAAACCATGTTCACCCGGCGGCAACGCTTTCAAATCGGGGGTAAATTCCAGCCCCTTTCCGGTTTCAGTAATTGAGACAGTACCAATCGCCTGGCCGACGCCTTGCGACGTCACCAGATTCATCGTCACTTTTTCTTCACTGGCAGCCTGCGCACCTGCACAGGCCAGTAAGGTAATAATGGCTAAACTCAAACGCTTCATAAGACCTCCGTCTAAAAGGTGTCTGATTGATAAGTGTAAACCAGTGACACAAATTTGAACGGTGAAGCGCCAAAAACGCGATTAAGGCACGTCATAACCGAGCGCGGCTTTACGGATTCGGAACCATTGTTGGCGAGACATGTTCAGCGCTTCGGACTCAATGGCGGCACGAACACGCTCGATTTTACCCGAACCAATAATCGGCAGCGGTTGCGAAGGCAGACGTAAGATCCAGGCGTACACCACCTGCTCAATAGACTGTGCGTTCAACTCTTCTGCGATCGCGGCCAGTTCATGGCGCAGCGGCTGGAAGGCATCGTCATTAAACAGACGACCGCCTCCGAGGCAGGACCAGGCCATCGGGCGGATACGCAGCTGTTGCAATTGATCTAATGTGCCATCCAGCAGGAGTGGCTGATGCACCGGTGAAATTTCAACCTGGTTGGTCGCCAGAGTAAACGGCAGACGCGATTGCAGCAGCGAGAACTGCGCAGGGGTGAAGTTAGAGACGCCAAAGTGACGCACTTTACCGCTATGGTGCAATTTTTTAAATGCGTCGGCCACATCGTCTGCATCCATCAGTGGATCGGGACGATGGATCAGCAGCAAATCAATATGATCGGTCGCCAACAGCTTTAACGATTGTTCCGCGCTGGCAATAATATGGGCGCTGTCGGTAATGTAGTGCCCGAGCGCATTTTCCGTGCGTGCCGTCGTGGCGATCCCGCATTTAGTGACAATCTGCATTTTCTCACGTAAATGCGGAGCCAGCTTCATCGCCTCGCCAAACGCTGCTTCACACTGGTATCCGCCGTAGATATCGGCGTGATCGACGGTGGTAACGCCCAGGTCAAGATGCTCTTCAATAAAGCTGACTAACTGACGCGTGGACATATTCCAGTCCATCAGGCGCCAGTAACCCATCACAAAGCGAGAAAATTCCGGGCCTTGCGGCGCAATAGTAATACGCTGAACCATAGCAGCTTCCTTATAAATGAATGTGCATCGAGTATACGCAATTACGCTTTTAAAAGAGTGAAGGTTGTTGCGGTTCTTCCGGCGGGTTGGGTTTGTTTGCACGTAATTTACGCATCAGACGCTGACGACAAAGACGCAGCACGTCCTGCTTTTCGGCATCGCTCATTTTTTGCCAGTTAAAACGCTCATCCCGGCTACGAAAACAGCCACGGCAAAAGCCGCGCTCGTCAGACTGACATATACCACGGCATGGGCTCTGGACGGGGAAAAATTCCAGCTGTTCGGCCACATCCCCTCCTGTAGTAAGATTGATATATCTATTGAAGACGTTAACTGAATTTCTCGCAAGCGCTATTGCATTAGACCGACTGGTCTATTATGCTTCTTTCATGAACAAAGTCACTGAACACGATACACGCGAACATCTTCTGGCGACTGGCGAGCTGCTGTGCATGCAGCGTGGCTTCACCGGCATGGGCCTGAGTGAGCTACTGAAAACCGCTGAAGTGCCTAAGGGTTCGTTTTATCACTATTTTCGCTCAAAAGAAGCGTTCGGTGTCGCGATGCTGGAACGCCACTATGCGGCTTATCATCAGCGATTGGCTACGCATTTTGATACGGGGGCGGGAAATTACCGCGACAGGATTCTGGCTTACTATCAGGAAACCCTGAATCAGTTTAGCCAGCACGGCATTATTAGCGGTTGTTTAACCGTTAAACTGTCTGCCGAAGTGTGCGATCTGTCAGAAGATATGCGTACCGCGATGGATAAAGGCGCGCGACACATTATTGCGTTGCTGGCGCAGGCGCTGGAGAAAGGTCAGGCCAATCATTGTTTGTCTTTTGTTGGCGAGCCATTACAGCAGGCGCAGGTTTTGTATGCGCTGTGGCTGGGCGCCAATCTTCAGGCCAAGATTTCTCGTAGCGCCACGCCGCTGGAAAATGCGCTGGCGCACGTTAAAACCATCATTACAACGCCTGCCGTTTAACAGGCGTTTTTATTTCTTTTATTACTAGACGACCGGTCTATTCAGGAGTGCCACATGTCATCTGAAAAATTGTTTTCCCCACTGAAAGTGGGTGCCATTACGGCAGCAAACCGCGTTTTTATGGCGCCATTGACGCGTCTGCGCAGCATCGAGCCTGGCGACATCCCTACTCCGCTGATGGCCGAGTATTACCGTCAACGCGCCAGCGCGGGACTCATCATCAGTGAAGCGACGCAGATTTCCGCCCAGGCGAAAGGCTATGCCGGTGCGCCGGGACTACACAGCGAAGCGCAGATTGCCGCATGGAAGAAAATCACTGCAGCCGTACATGCTGAGCAAGGTCATATTGCTGTCCAGTTGTGGCACACCGGGCGCATCTCCCACGCCAGTCTGCAGCCAAACGGCCAGCCACCGGTAGCACCTTCCGCGATTAGCGCCGGTACCCGCACCTCACTGCGCGATGAAAACGGTCTGGCGACGCGTGCCGATACGACTATGCCGCGCGCACTCGAAACGGAAGAAATTCCGGGTATCGTTAATGATTTCCGTCAGGCAATTGCTAACGCGCGTGAAGCGGGTTTCGACATGGTAGAACTGCACTCCGCCCACGGCTACCTGCTGCACCAGTTCCTGTCGCCAACCTCTAACCAGCGTACCGATCAATACGGCGGTAGCGTCGAGAATCGTGCGCGTCTGGTGCTGGAAGTTGTCGATGCCGGTATTAAAGAATGGGGTGCCGACCGCATTGGTATTCGCGTCTCTCCGATTGGCTCTTTCCAGAACGTCGACAACGGTCCGAATGAAGAAGCCGACGCGCTGTATCTGATCGAGCAATTGGGCAAGCGTGGCATCGCTTATCTGCATATGTCTGAGCCAGACTGGGCCGGTGGTGAGCCGTATTCCGACGCGTTCCGCGAGAAAGTGCGTGCACGTTTCCACGGTCCGATCATTGGCGCGGGCGCTTACACACCTGAAAAAGCCGAAACGCTGATCGAGAAAGGTCTGATCGACGCCGTTGCTTTTGGTCGCGCTTACATCGCTAACCCGGATCTGGTGGCGCGTCTGCAACATAAAGCGGAACTGAACCCACAGCGTGCCGAAAGCTTCTACGGCGGTGGCGCGGAAGGTTACACCGATTACCCGACCCTCTAACGTCACAATCTCCGTTCTGCCATTGATAGCGGCGTAACAACGCCGCTATACTAAAACAACATTTTGAATGTATTAGCCATTTTCAAAGGGGAAAAAGATGCGTTTACTTCATACCATGCTGCGCGTGGGTGACCTGCAGCGTTCCATCGAGTTTTATACCAACGTGCTGGGCATGAAGCTGCTGCGTACCAGCGAAAACCCTGAATACAAGTACTCTCTGGCCTTTGTTGGCTACGGTCCTGAAACCAGTGAAGCCGTGATCGAACTGACCTATAACTGGGGCGTTGACAACTATGAGCTGGGCACAGCCTACGGTCATATCGCCCTGAGCGTAGACAACGCGGCTGAAGCCTGCGAACGTATTCGTCAGAACGGTGGTAACGTGACGCGTGAAGCTGGCCCGGTAAAAGGCGGCACAACCGTGATCGCGTTTGTTGAAGATCCGGACGGCTACAAAATTGAATTAATTGAAGAGAAAGACGCCGGGCGCGGCCTGGGCGACTAACCTCCCCCTCGGGCGCAGATCGTCTGTGCCCGTAGTTTTATCATCATCATTTTGCCATAATACGCGCTGCAATTTTCCCGTATTAAGAGACCCAGATGTCCGATAACGCTCAACTTTCCGGTCTGTGTGACCGTTTTCGTGGTTTTTACCCTGTCGTCATTGATGTCGAAACCGCAGGGTTTAATGCCAAAACCGATGCGCTGCTTGAGATCGCAGCCATCACATTGAAAATGGATGAACAAGGCTGGCTGATGCCGGACACGACGTTACATTTCCACGTAGAGCCGTTTGAAGGGGCAAATTTGCAGCCTGAAGCGCTCGCCTTTAACGGTATTGACCCTAACAATCCTTTACGTGGCGCGGTCAGCGAATACGACGCTCTGCATGCCATCTTTAAAATGGTACGTAAAGGCATTAAAGACAGCGGCTGCAATCGGGCAATCATGGTGGCGCATAACGCCACATTCGACCACAGTTTTATGATGGCCGCTGCAGAACGCGCCTCACTGAAACGTAACCCGTTTCACCCGTTCGTTACCTTTGATACTGCGGCATTAAGCGGTCTGTCGCTGGGGCAAACTGTGTTATCAAAAGCATGCCTGGCGGCAGGAATGGAATTTGATGGCACTCAGGCGCACTCGGCGCTGTATGATACCGAACGTACGGCCGTGCTGTTTTGCGAAATCGTTAACCGCTGGAAACGCCTCGGCGGCTGGCCTCTCCCCGTACCGGAAGACGCATAACGGACCGATAAAAAAAGCGACCCTCACAGGTCGCTTTTTTATTTCAGCTGATATTACTCAGCGTCCGGCTCTTCGGTTTTGTATTTCGCCGCTGTTTCTTTAATCAGCTGCTGCAACTCACCGCGCTGGTACATTTCAATGAGAATGTCACAACCGCCAACCAGCTCGCCATCAACCCAAAGCTGTGGGAAGGTCGGCCAGTTTGCGTATTTCGGCAGCTCGGCGCGAATATCCGGGTTCTGCAGAATATCAACATAAGCAAAGCGTTCACCACAGGCGGACAGCGCCTGTACGGCCTGAGCGGAGAAACCGCAGCTTGGCAGTTTAGGGGAACCCTTCATGTACAGGAGAATTGGGTTTTCAGCGATCTGGCGCTGGATTTTTTCGATAGTGGTGCTCATTATCTTGCTTCCTTAAACTTCTTTTACGGCAGTAGTCTGACATTGTAGCGGGTCAGGCAGGCAACGGAAAATAACATTTTCATTACGCGTTATTATTTTATCGCCTGCCGTTAAAAGTTGCATTCTTAATCTTACTTACCCGCTCGAAGTGTATGGTTTTGATTATTTATTCACCGGCTACACTTTGATTTGCTGTTTTTTTTTGCGGTCGGTAACGAAACGCCGCGTTAAACAAAAAAAGCTATTAACTTTCCCCGTTTCGATAGATTAGAATCATCAAGTTTTGAAAATCACACGCAGGTATGATAGACCTGCCTTAACAGAGGACTGCTCAGTGGCGCGGATAAACCGAATCTCGATCACGCTCTGTGCTTTACTTTTTACTACACTGCCTTTTACGCCTATGGCGCATGCTTCCAAGCAGGCCAGGACGACACCTACCAGTTCCCACACCGTCAAAACGGTAGATAAAAAGAAAAGCGCAACAACCAGCCAAAAAACAGCCAGGACCAACAAGAAATCGGCGACAAAAACCACCAGCAAAACCAGTAGCAAAACAGCCTCCTCTTCTAAAAAACGCACAGCCACTCCGGCAAAATCGACTAAAACGGTAAACCGTCGCAGCAAAAATGCCGCAGCACAAACCGCTGCCGTTACCTGGACTGAAAAATGTACGCCGCGCAAAGGTCATAAACCGCGCTGTGTGAAAGTGAAAACCGCCGCACCGACAACGCTTGCTGAGGCGCATAAAGTTAAAGTGCAGAAAGCGACGAAAACCGCTATGTCCACCCTGATGAACCAAATCGGCAAACCTTACCGTTGGGGCGGCTCTTCGCCAAGAACCGGCTTTGATTGCAGCGGTCTGGTCTATTACGCCTATAAAGATCTGGTTAAATTCCGCATTCCGCGTACGGCGAATGAAATGTACCACCTGCGTGACGCCGCACCGATTGAACGTGGCGAGCTGAAAAACGGTGACCTGGTCTTTTTCCGTACCCAAGGTCGCGGTACAGCCGATCACGTCGGTGTTTACGTGGGTAACGGTAAATTTATTCAGTCACCGCGCAGCGGTCAGGAAATTCAAATCACTTCTCTGAGCGAAGATTACTGGCAGCGCCACTATGTCGGCGCGCGTCGGGTAATGACACCAAAAACAATTCGCTAAAAACTTACCCTACAGAACATGCTGTAGGGTAAGTTCTTCTTTTGCATAACCTTTCAATTTGCTACCCTATCCTTACTCACAATGAGGCTATTGTGTGTACTCAATATAAATAATAAGGAGAGAAGCAATGTCGTTTGAATTACCTGCATTACCGTATGCCAAAGATGCTCTGGCACCGCACATTTCTGCCGAAACGCTGGAATACCACTATGGCAAACACCATCAAACCTACGTGACCAACCTGAACAACCTGATCAAAGGCACGGCGTTTGAAGGTAAATCACTGGAAGAGATCGTTCGTAGCTCTGAAGGCGGTGTATTCAATAATGCTGCACAGGTATGGAACCACACGTTCTACTGGAACTGCCTGGCGCCGAACGCAGGTGGCGAGCCGACCGGTAAACTGGCCGATGCAATTGCCGCCTCCTTTGGCAGCTTTGCGGATTTCAAAGCGCAATTCACCGATGCCGCTATCAAAAACTTCGGTTCTGGCTGGACCTGGCTGGTTAAAGGAACGGATGGCAAACTGGCTATCGTTTCTACTTCCAACGCAGGAACTCCGCTGACGACCGACGCGACACCGCTGATGACCGTTGACGTATGGGAACACGCCTACTACATCGATTATCGCAATGCCCGTCCTGGCTACCTGGAGCACTTCTGGGCGCTGGTGAACTGGGAATTTGTTGCGAAGAACTTCGCAGCATAAAATGATAACGCAGAAGGGACTCCCTTCTGCGTTTTAGCCTTAGCTGGAGGCAGTGCAGACTTCTTCAGATTGCCTTCTTGCCGAGATAAAGACCAGCAGTAACGCAAGCCCCGCCACGATCGCTCCCATCACGGGTACAAAACTGTAGCCCAGACCACCGGAAATCACCGCCCCACCGGCTGCCGCACCTAACGCATTTCCCAGGTTAAACGCGCCAATGTTGACTGACGATGATAACCCTGGCGCTTCGCTGGCAACGCGCATCACCCGCATCTGCAACGGCGGAACCACCGCAAACGTCGCCGCGCCCCAGACGACCATACTGACCGCCGCCCCCAGCTCATTACGCGCGAGGAAGGGAATGGCCAGCATAATAACCATCAACAACAGCAAAAAGCCTTTAAGCGTACCGTTGACAGAACGATCCGCCAGTTTGCCGCCAAGATAGTTTCCGATCGAGAATCCGACGCCAATTAATACCAGCATTCCGGTCACAAATGCCGGTGTGGCATGGGTAATGCTGTGCAGCACCGGCGAGATGTAAGTATAAAGCGTGAACATCGCGCCTGCGCCCAGCACAGTGGTCAGCAGAGCCGACAGCACCTGTGGGCGCATAAGTACCGCCAGTTCGCTGCGGACATCGGGGCGCGCTCCTGACCCACCTTTCGGTAATGAGAAGAACAGGCTGACCATAGCGATGACGCCCAGACCCGCCGTCGCCATAAACGACATCCGCCAGCCGATTGTCTCACCAAGCCACGTCGCCGCGGGAACACCGCCAATATTGGCAATCGTTAACCCCATAAACATGGTTGCCACGGCGCTGGCTTGCTTATGTTTAGGTACCACGCTTGCGGCGACCACAGAGCCGAGACCAAAAAAGGCTCCGTGATTAAGACTGGTCAAAATACGTGACAACATCAGCGTGGTGTAATCCGGCGAGATAGCGGAAAGCACGTTGCCCAGCGTGAAAATAGCCATCAGGAATATCAGCGCATTACGTCGCGCGCGATGGGACAGCAGCAGTGTCATCAGCGGAGCCCCCACCATCACGCCAACCGCATACGCGCTAATCAGCATCCCGGCCGCGGGAATCGAGACATCCACCCCTTTGGCAATCACGGGCAATAATCCCATTGGAGAAAATTCGGTGGTGCCAATGCCAAACGCGCCAATCGCCAGCGCCAGTAAGGGATAATTGATTTTCATATATCGACTCCGTAACGTCGAGCCGTGGCGCGACATAAAATAAGAGTCAAAAGCATGACATTGATCGCAAAATTAATAAAGTTAACAAAATTGCAAAAGACTTTTGCTTATTCGCAAACAATAGAGGGGGAATAGATGCGGAAAGGATGAGGGAGAGCTAACTCCCTCGGGGAAATCAATGCAGTGCTGCGGTCAGGCCACCCGCGACGATCAAACCCAGAACAATAATGGTAGTCACTAACGAAAATTTCAGATCGGTGCTCATCAAGTTTTCTCCTTTTTATTCCCACACAAAAAGTGATATTGCGCATTTTTACACACTTGAAAGCAAAAATCTCTCACGATTTATATTGATAACTGCTTTTAACTCTTCCCCTTTTCGTTAAGATCAGACAAAATTCCACGCTTACTTGATTAGCGTACCGGCCATTGACCCCTTCCTGACGTTCCGTGTCGTTTTCCCGGCGTGCCGCAACCCCTACGTTGCGTTAAGGGTGTGTGAAGGCAAACGTTTACCTGGAGTATTCTCAGGAGCTTAGGATATGGTCTGGAGTGAGATGTAATGGCAACAATTAAAGATGTAGCGAAGCGAGCAAACGTTTCCACTACAACCGTATCACACGTAATTAACAAGACGCGCTTTGTCGCGGAAGAAACGCGTAATGCGGTTTGGGCTGCGATCAAAGAGCTGCACTATTCTCCAAGCGCAGTTGCGCGCAGCCTGAAGGTGAATCACACCAAGTCTATCGGCTTGCTGGCGACCAGCAGCGAAGCGGCCTATTTCGCCGAAATTATCGAAGCCGTTGAGAAAAACTGTTTCCAGAAAGGCTATACCCTGATTCTGGGCAACGCATGGAACAGTCTTGAAAAGCAGCAGGCCTATCTGTCGATGATGGCGCAAAAGCGCGTTGATGGTCTGTTAGTGATGTGTTCTGAGTATCCGGAATCGCTGCTTTCGATGCTCGAAGAGTATCGCCATATTCCGATGGTTGTTATGGACTGGGGCGAAGCTAAGGCTGATTTTACCGATACGGTCATTGATAACGCTTTCGAGGGCGGTTACATGGCGGGTCGGTATCTGATAGAACGCGGCCATCGCGAGATTGGCGCAATCCCGGGCCCGATGGAGCGGAATACCGGGGCCGGTCGTCTGGCTGGCTTTATGAAAGCGATGGAAGAAGCGCTGATTAAGGTTCCCGAAAACTGGATTGTACAGGGCGATTTTGAACCTGAATCCGGTTATCGCGCCATGCAGCAAATTCTTTCACAGTCGCATCGTCCGACCGCCGTCTTCTGCGGTGGCGATATCATGGCGATGGGCGCGCTGTGCGCCGCTGATGAGATGGGACTGCGCGTACCGCAGGATGTCTCGCTCATCGGTTATGATAACGTGCGCAACGCCCGCTTCTTCACGCCAGCGCTGACCACCATTCACCAGCCTAAGGATTCACTGGGTGAAACGGCCTTTAATATGCTGTTAGACCGCATCGTGAATAAACGCGAAGAGTCGCAGTCTATCGAGGTTCATCCGCGCCTGGTAGAACGCCGCTCCGTTGCTGACGGTCCATTCCGCGATTATCGTCGTTAAGCCTGTTGTGCGGGGGCCTCATCTGGCTCCCGCAACCATTCTTTATTCAGCGTTTCGCTATCGCCTAAATAGTCCAGCAACCAGCTCAGTGCTGGCGAGGTATCGTTCTGTTGCCATGTCAGACAACACGCGGCATCAGGAAAGGGATTCTCCAACTGCAGCGACACCCATTTACCGCTATCAATCCACGGCTTGGCAAAATGTGTTGGTACCATGCCTACACACAATCCCGCAGATAAACAGGTTGCGGAAGATTCCCAGTCAGGCACCACAACGCGCTTTTGGTTGTCCAGTAACCAGGTTATACGCTTCGGCAATGTACGCGAGGTATCTTCGCGCACCAGTGACGGCCAGTTGCGCAACGTATCATCGCTTAGCGGCCCCGACATTGACGCCAGCGGATGATGGCTGGCCACCACGCAGCTCCAGCTCAGCATGCCCATGTCGCGGAAGGTATAGCGCCCCCCTACCGGAATGGCCTGTGTGGCGCCAATAGCCAGCTCCACACGCCCATCGGAAAGCGCATCCCAGACACCATTAAAGACTTCCTGAAAAACCAGCAGTTCCACATCATCAAAGTGGCGATAGAAATCCACAATCATCTGTCGGGTACGTTCGGGACGGACAATGTTATCTACCGCGATTGCCAGTTGTCCTCGCCAGCCGTTGGCGATTTGTTGACATTGCTGGCGTGTGATCTGCATTTTTTTGATAACAGAGCGCCCTTCTTTTAAAAACCACGCGCCGGCAGGCGTTAATTCCACATCGCGATGGCGTCGCTCAAAAAGCGGTACAGCCAGCCACTCCTCCAGTTGGCGCACGGTGTAGCTTACCGCCGAAGGTACGCGGTGTAACTCCTGCGCGGCTGAACTGAAACTGCCGTTGCGCGCGACCGCATCAACCACTTCAAGTGAATATTCCGACCACATATTCTGCCTACAAAAAATTTGAAATCAGTAAGCAAATATTAGCGTTTCACAGCGTGAATTACACTCACTACACTCAGCGGCATTGTTCTATTGCTAAAAAAAGAGAAATGATGATGCAACCTGGGAAAGGTTTTTTAGTCTGGTTGGCGGGCCTTAGCGTGCTCGGCTTTCTGGCGACGGATATGTATCTGCCCGCCTTTGCCGCGATTCAGTCCGATCTGCAAACACCTGCATCTGCCGTCAGCGCCAGCCTAAGTTTATTTTTAGCGGGTTTCGCCGTCGCACAACTACTGTGGGGACCGCTCTCGGACCGCTATGGCCGTAAACCGATTTTACTGTTGGGTTTATCTATTTTTGCGCTGGGTAGTCTGGGTATGCTGTGGGTTGAAAACGCCACTGGCTTGCTGGCGCTGCGCTTTATTCAGGCCGTTGGCGTCTGTGCCGCGTCGGTTATCTGGCAGGCGCTGGTTACAGACTATTACCCTTCACAAAAAGTAAACCGCATCTTTGCCACCATTATGCCGCTGGTCGGGTTATCACCGGCTCTCGCGCCGTTATTGGGCAGCTGGATTCTGGTCCATTTCTCCTGGCAGGCCATTTTCGCCACCCTGTTTGCTATTACCTTGATTCTGATGCTTCCGGCCCTGCGTTTAAAACCGACGGTTAAAGCACGCGACGACAGCCAGGATAAACTGACTTTCGCCACACTGTTGCGCTCGAAAGCTTATCGTGGAAACGTACTGATTTATGCCGCCTGCTCCGCAAGCTTTTTCGCATGGCTGACGGGTTCACCGTTTATCCTTAGCGAAATGGGCTACAGCCCGGCAGTGATTGGCCTGAGCTATGTTCCGCAAACTATCGCCTTCTTAATTGGTGGTTACGGTTGCCGTGCGGCGCTGCAAAAATGGCAAGGTCGTCAGATGCTGCCATGGTTACTGATTCTTTATGCCATCAGCGTTGTTGCCACCTGGGCTACCGGCTTTATTCATCATGTTGCGCTGGCTGAAATTCTAATCCCATTCTGCGTAATGGCGATTGCCAACGGCGCAATCTATCCTATCGTTGTCGCTCAGGCGTTACGTCCTTTCCCACAGGCCACAGGACGCGCAGCCGCATTGCAAAATACGCTGCAACTGGGTTTATGCTTCCTGGCAAGTCTTGTGGTGTCGTGGCTGATCGCCACCCCGCTGCTCACCACCACCAGCGTGATGCTGACAACAGTGCTGCTGGCAGCCTTCGGTTACAAAATGCAATCGCAGACCGATAACACCCGTCAAACAGATGACCGGGCGCAAATTGCCCACGGTGAGTCTCACTAATAATTGTCGCGGGCACATAGTTAGCCCGCTAACAATTTTCTATTGAATCGTCAAAAAATCAGGCTTATACTGATTTCCAGTTGTTACAAAAACGATAATTTTTAGGTATTAACGGGGACAAGAACGTTCCCGTTTTTCCACGGATGGCCTTTTCGGTAAGGGTTCCTCCCTTCCTCTGTTCTACGTCGGATTAAAGATTCGCGGATTAATTCCGTGAGATTTCTCACAAAGCCCAAAAAAGCGTCTACGCTGTTTTAAGGTTCTGATCACCGACCAGTGATGGAGAAGCTATGAGTTCATCGTGTATAGAAGACGTCAGCGTACCGGATGATAACTGGTACCGCATCACCAATGAATTATTGAGCCGTGCAGGCATTACCATTAATGGTTCGGCTGCGGCGGATATTCGTGTCAAAAACCCCGATTTTTTCAAACGCGTACTGCAGGAAGGATCGTTAGGTTTGGGTGAGAGCTATATGGACGGCTGGTGGGAGTGCGATCGGCTGGACATATTTTTCACCAAGGTATTGCGCGCCGGGCTTGAAAATCAACTCCCCCGCCACTTTAAAGATACCTTACGTATCGCCACGGCACGACTGTTTAATTTACAGACCAAAAAGCGCGCCTGGGTTGTCGGCAAAGAACATTACGATCTGGGCAACGACCTCTTTAGCCGCATGCTTGATCCTTACATGCAGTATTCCTGCGCCTACTGGAAAGATGCCGATACCCTGGAATCTGCCCAACAGGCGAAGTTAAAAATGATTGCCGAAAAATTGCAGTTAAAGCCGGGAATGCGGGTGCTCGATATTGGTTGCGGCTGGGGTGGCTTGTCCCATTTTATGGCATCACAATACGGTGTGAGCGTGGTAGGTGTGACCATCTCAGCAGAGCAGCAGAAAATGGCGCAAGCGCGTTGCGCGGGACTGGACGTCACCATTTTGCTGCAAGATTACCGCGACCTGAACGACAAATTTGATCGCATTGTCTCCGTCGGCATGTTTGAGCATGTCGGCCCGAAAAATTACAACACCTATTTCGACGTTGTCGATCGCAATTTAAAGCCGGACGGTCTGTTTTTACTGCACAGCATCGGTTCGAATAAAACCGACAATAATGTTGATCCGTGGATCAATAAATACATCTTCCCGAACGGCTGTTTACCGTCAGTTCGCCAGATTGCCAACGCCAGCGAGCCGCATTTTGTGATGGAAGACTGGCATAATTTTGGCGCGGATTACGATACCACGCTGATGGCATGGCACGAACGCTTCATGCGTTCCTGGCCTGAAATCGCCGATAACTATACCGAGCGTTTTAAACGGATGTTCAGCTATTACCTGAACGCCTGCGCCGGTGCGTTTCGTGCTCGCGATATCCAGCTTTGGCAGGTGGTTTTCTCCCGCGGTGTCGAACATGGTCTGCGCGTCCCCCGCTAATGGCTGCCGCCCCCGTACTCACGGGGGCATTTTGTTTCAGGCCGGACTCAGGCCTCGCCCGCTATGTTACTGATGGCACTTTCACGCGCAGCCAGCACACGTTCAACGGTATCAACAACCGCTTGCGTTTGCGGATCGATTTCGATATTAACTCGCGCGCCCAGCTTTTTCTTACCCAGCGTCGTACGCTCCAGCGTTTCCGGGATCAAATGCACGCAAAAGCGCGTTGGCGTGACTTCGCCGACCGTCAGGCTGATGCCGTCAATGCCGATAAACCCCTTATACAGGATATATTTCATCAGCGATGGGTCCTGAACTTTAAACCATACCTGCCGGTTATTTTCCGAAGTCAGAATTTTCGACACCTCGGCGGTGGTCATAATATGGCCCGACATTAAATGCCCGCCAATCTCATCGCTGAATTTTGCCGCACGCTCAACGTTAACCATATCCCCGACCTTCAGGTCGCCCAGGTTGGTGATACGCAGCGTCTCTTTCATCAGATCGAAGCTTATGTGATTACCGTTGATTTCGGTTACCGTCAGACAACAGCCATTGTGGGCAACCGATGCGCCGGTCTCCAGCGCATCAAGCATATATTCAGGCAACTCCACGACATGCGTACGAAAATTTGGTTTTTCATCAATGGACACCAATTTTGCGGTGCCCTGCACAATACCCGTAAACATACTTCTTACTCCTGAACTCAATTAAGACATCTCTGCCCAGCACAATAGCAGGTGGAAATTCAGGTTGCCAGCAGTGCGCCACCGCTGCCTGTTTTTTCACTGGAGAATTACGTATTCCTCGCTACAATAGACTGAAATTTCCCCAGCTTTTTCTCCTTGCTGCCATATAAGGCGGCTTTTTTAGTCTCTCAAATAACAACAATATAGTGGTGTACACGTGCAAAAGTATGTAAGTGAAGCGCGTCAGTTATTAGCTCTGGCAATACCGGTGATTCTTGCGCAAATCGCTCAAACCGCAATGGGGTTCGTCGATACCGTCATGGCGGGCGGATACAGCGCGACGGATATGGCGGCCGTCGCCATTGGTACGTCGATCTGGCTGCCGGCTATTCTGTTTGGCCACGGACTCCTGCTGGCGTTGACGCCGGTAATCGCCCAACTCAATGGCTCCGGCCGCCGCGATCGTATCGCCCATCAGATACGCCAGGGATTCTGGCTGGCTGGTAGCGTCTCCGTTTTGATTATGGTCGTGCTGTGGAATGCGGGTTATATCATCCGCTCCATGCATAACATCGACCCGGCGCTGGCCGATAAAGCCGTCGGTTATCTGCGCGCATTGCTGTGGGGCGCGCCGGGATATTTGTTTTTCCAGGTAGCCCGTAACCAATGCGAAGGCCTGGCCAAGACTAAACCGGCGATGGTGATGGGGTTTATCGGCCTGCTGGTGAACATCCCGGTTAACTATGTTTTCATCTATGGTCATTTAGGTATGCCGGAACTTGGCGGCGTAGGCTGTGGCGTGGCCACGGCGGCGGTTTACTGGGTGATGTTTGCCGCCATGCTGTCTTACGTCAAACACGCGCGTTCAATGCGTGACATCCGTAATGAACGAGGATTCCAGAAGCCAGACACTGCAGTGATGAAGCGTCTGGTACAGCTGGGTTTACCCATCGCGCTGGCGTTATTTTTTGAAGTGACGTTGTTTGCTGTGGTTGCGCTACTGGTTTCCCCGCTGGGGATCGTCGATGTGGCCGGGCACCAAATCGCGCTGAACTTTAGTTCGTTAATGTTCGTTTTGCCGATGTCGCTGGCTGCCGCCGTCACTATTCGTGTCGGTTATCGTTTGGGTCAAGGTTCCACGCTTGAGGCGCAAACGGCGGCCAGAACGGGTTTGGGCGTTGGTGTCTGCATGGCGGTAATAACGGCGATTTTCACCGTGACCTTCCGTGAGCACATTGCCCTGCTCTACAACGATAATCCGGAAGTTGTCGCTCTGGCGGCGCAACTCATGTTGCTGGCCGCGGTGTATCAAATATCGGACTCTATCCAGGTTATTGGCAGCGGTGTCCTGCGCGGTTATAAAGACACGCGCTCTATCTTCTTTATCACCTTTACAGCCTACTGGGTGCTGGGTCTGCCAAGCGGCTATATTCTGGCGCTTACCGATCTGGTGGTCGACAGGATGGGACCTGCAGGTTTTTGGATGGGCTTTATTATCGGTCTGACCTCTGCGGCCGTATTAATGATGCTGCGGATGCGTTATCTGCAACGCCAGCCGTCTGCCGTCATTTTGCAACGCGCTGCACGATAGGCTCACAATAGCCGCCGTCTGGCGGCTTTTTTACGCCTTCAAAAGGGACTGGCGTTTTCGGCATTCACCCACTGTTCGCTGACAGGATGCCTGAAACGCAATGCGCTGGCATGCAGCATCAGTCGCGGGGTGAGTTCTGTACCTGGCAGCAAACGCCCACCATACAAATCGCACCCCAAAATAGGATGTCCCAACTGCTGACAGTGGATCCGGAGTTGATGGGTACGCCCGGTTTCAGGCGTCAGCTGTACCCGCGTTAAGGGGAGTAATCCCCCGTCCTTCTGGCGATGGAGAAAACGCTCAACAACCTGATAACGCGAACGCGCGGGCTTGCCGTTAACGGCGCAAATCGTCATCAGCGGAAACCGCGCCGGATCTTTGCTAATCGCTGCGTCGATAATCCCTGCATTGTTTTCCAAATGCCCGCATAACAGCGCGCTGTATACCTTCGTCACCATGCGCTGACTAAACTGCTGGCACAGCGCGGCGTTAATACCCTTGTTACGTGCCACCACCATCAGCCCGGAGGTGCCGAAATCAAGCCGATGGACCAACGTGCAACCGGGATAAATCTGTACCAGCCGGTGATGTACCGAATCGAGATTCTGCGGATTTTTCCCCGACAAGCTAAGTAGCCCTGTGGGTTTATTGATAAGCACCAGATGCTCGTCCTGATAGAGAATCTCTATCTCGTCATAACAAGGCGGGGCAATAAAGGTATCAAGGATTGTAGACATCAGACGGCCAGGATGGAATGTGGTCACGGATGATAACGAATTTTCACTGCACTGGCGAATCGACCCGCGTAACTAATGGCAATCATTACATGGTAGAGTGGAGGTTATCCCGAGTGCAAAGAGAGGGTTACACAGTGCAACAAATCGATTTTTATATGGTAGACGCCTTTAGCACCACGACGTTTGCTGGTAATGCCGCCGCTGTATGTCCCCTCACGGACTGGCTGCCCGATGAAACATTATTAAAAATGGCGCAGCAGCATAACCAGTCGGAAACCGCTTTCTTTGTCGCCAATGATAATGGCTTTGAGCTACGTTGGTTTACCACGCAGGGAGAAATTAATCTCTGTGGGCATGCCACGCTTGCCGCGGCGCATGTGATTTTCGAACATCTGGATTACCCGGACACGACGATCCATTTTGCCACCCGATTTGTAGGTCCGCTGATGGTCACACGCAGCGGTGAATGGCTGACGCTTGATTTTCCTGCCTGGCAAAGCGAGCCTGTCGTACCGCCCGCCTTACTGCTGGAAGCGTTAGGCATCACAGAATATAAAGAAGTTCGCGTGGGTCGCGATTACATGGTGGTGTTGGAGGATCAGCACCAGGTCGAGGCTGTACGTCCGAATATCCACGCCATGGTTCCACTAGGCAAAATGGTTTGTATTACCGCGCCTGGCGACGGGGAATATGATTTTGTCAGCCGTTTCTTCTGCCCGGGCGAGGCCGTCGCAGAAGATCCCGTCACGGGTTCGGCGCATAGCATGCTCATTCCTTACTGGGCCGCAAAACTGAATAAAACAGAAATGTTGGCGCGTCAGGTATCTGAACGCGGGGGAGATTTACGCTGTCAATTGGCGGACTCTCGCGTTTATATTGGCGGGCAGGCAACAACTTACCTGACGGGTAAGGTGCTGCTACGCTAACCCTCTTATCCGTTACACAACCCAATCCAGGGAGGATATATGTCGAACAAACTGGTGCAGATTCACTTTAATTTTCATGGTCCGTTTGGCGCCGAGATGTCGCAGCAACTTGTCGAACTGGCCGAATCCATCAATCAGGAGCCGGGCTTTATCTGGAAAATCTGGACCGAGAACGAAGCCAATCATGAAGCTGGTGGCATCTATCTGTTTCAGGATCAAGACTCCGCACAGGCTTATATCAAAAAACATACTGCCCGCCTGAAGCATCTGGGTGTGGAAGAAGTGTTTTTCAAAATCTTCGATATCAATGAGCCATTGAGTAAGATTAACCACGGTCATATTGGCTAACGTTATTGGCTTAAACGCCCCGTACTGGGGCGATACCTCCTCCCCCAGTTTTCCCCTCACTCATATCCCAACATCCGCTATATAGCGTGTGTCACGTTTGTTTTAGTTCACAAAATCAGCGCCCATGAAAACTATCACTAGCCGACCGGAGTATGAAGGCGTATAAATAATACAAACAGTATTATTTTATACAAATTGAATTACCAAAAACACAGGAGATCGCTTATGTCCCCAGACATTACGCTCAATGCTTCACCAGGAAGTTTCCCCCCGGCGGGTCATTACTCGCACAGTACAACGGCAGGTGGTTTTGTGTTCATTTCCGGGCAACTGCCAGTCACCCTGGATGGCGAAAAAAAAGCCGATGCGTCTTTTGAAGAACAAACCAGACTGGCCTTACAAAATGTCGATGCCTGTCTGGCTGGTGCTGGAGTCTCGCGGCAACATCTGGTTTCAGTGCGTGTCTATGTGACGGATATCAACCAGTGGCCGACATTTAACAGGATCTATGGTGAGTGGATCGGTGATTTTCGCCCTGCCCGTGCTGTCGCTGGCGTTGCCGAACTTCATTACGGTTTTGCCGTAGAAATCGAAGCGATGGCTTTGGCCCCACAGGCCTGATTTATAACTGTATACAGGTGAATAAAAATGACTGATATGACACTGCCTGATTATAACGATATTGTCGCTGCGGCAGAGCGCATCGCAGATTATGCCAACAAAACGCCGGTAATGACGTCCCGCACGGTTAATGAAGAATTTGGCGCTGAAGTCTTCTTTAAATGCGAAAACTTCCAGAGAATGGGCGCGTTCAAATTTCGCGGCGCTATGAATGCGCTACGCCAGTTCACGCCACAACAACGGGCTGCGGGCGTCGTGACCTTTTCTTCGGGGAATCATGCGCAAGCCATAGCCTTGTCGGCAAAATTATTGGGGATTCCGGCGACAATTATCATGCCGCATGATGCCCCGGCTGCCAAAGTTGCCGCGACCAAAGGGTATGGCGGAAATGTAGTGATTTACGATCGCTATACTGAAGACAGAGAAAAAATTGGTCAGGACCTGGCTGAGAAACAAGGGCTGACGCTGATCCCTCCTTACGATCATCCGCACGTTATTGCGGGCCAGGGCACCGCAACGAAAGAGTTGATTGAGGAAGTGGGACCGTTAGACGTCCTTTTCGTATGTCTGGGTGGCGGCGGCCTGCTATCCGGTTCCGCACTGGCAGCGAGGCATCTTTCCCCTGACTGTGTGGTCTATGGCGTAGAACCTGAGGCAGGCAATGACGGTCAGCAGTCGTTTCGCAGCGGCAACATTGTTCATATTGATACACCGAAAACCATAGCCGATGGCGCTCAGACTCAACACCTTGGGCAATATACGTTTGCGATTATTCAGCAAAACGTGAACGATATTCTGACTGTCTCAGATACTGAATTAGTCACCGCGATGAAATTTATCGCAGAACGAATGAAAATCGTCGTAGAGCCAACTGGCTGTCTGGGGTTTGCCGCCGCCAGAGCACGGAAATCTGAACTTCAGGGTAAGAAAATCGGCATTATTATCAGCGGTGGAAACGTGGACATCAGCCGCTATGGTGAATTGCTGGCTGGATGATAAGCAAGGTATCTGCCATGCAGATACCTTATTCCTGTCTGTACATTCCCGTCTGGAAAAGCGAGCCCTGCTCACTGTAAACTGCTCGTCATCGTGGCAAAAGCCACCACTGCAGGAGACTGGCATGCCAAAAACCGACAATAACTCGCTTCTCAGCCAACTTGATACTATCGCCAGAGGGTTAAGCGAGACCTTTTCTCCCTTTTGTGAAGTGGTTGTTCACGACCTCAAAAAACCTGAACATGCCATTTTGTCCATCCATAATAATCTTTCCGGACGTAAACCAGGCCAACCAGCAACAGAACTGGGTCTGGCGCGCATAGCATCACCAGACTTTCCCAGCATCATCGCCAACTACAGCAATCAGTTTGCTGATGGTCGTCCGGTAAAAAGCACCTCCATTGGTATCAAGGATGAGGACGGTAAATACGTCGCGGCGCTGTGCCTTAATGTTGATATGACGTTGTTTCGGGGTATGCAGAGCGCGCTTGCACAATTTACTGAAACCGAAGACTCCCCCATAAAAGAACATATCGATCCCGGTAGTAATGAAGTTATTCGCCAGCGTATTGATGACTTTGCCGCTAAACGCGCGACCACGGCGCGCGCGCTCAAACCTGAAGACCGTAAGTTATTGATTCAAGAACTCCGTAAAGAAGGTTTGCTGAACGTACGAAAATCAATGGATACCGTCGCGCAGCATTTAGGCGTGTCGCGAGCCACCGCTTACCTGTATGCGCGCCAGTCGGCACACATGCGCGATTAAGCTGATCAGACAGGCATAACTGCCTCAACTTGCCTGTCAATCATTGCTGGTACGCAGCAAGCCCACTTACGGGGCTGCTTTACAGCCAGAAATTATCATCCAACGAAAAAACGACACCTTATGACTGCAAAAAATAAACCTTGGCATTCGTAGGTATTTATTTGCGCTGACTGAATTGATAGATTATTTTTATACAGACGGGGTAAATTTTAGCGGTATTTTAAATGACAGCATCGGCCTTACTTAATCAATGCATAAAATGGCCCCACACTAACCTACTGATTTCATTAAGTTAAAACAGAAACAGGCGTACTGTAAAATAATGTCCATACAGTATATATAAATAGCATAATATCTAAATTATAATCTTTTTACATCCGGAAGTCAGGTGAGGTCAGAATGCGGTTATTTGTCATGTTGTTAAGCTTGGTCGTCTCCACACAGCTCTGGGCGGGGGAACTTTCCAAACCTACGGGCAAAGTCCTTTTAACCGTGTCCGGTAATATAGAAAATACAAATGAAGACGGGAAAGCCACTTTTGATACCGCCAGCCTCGAGAAACTGGGCATGGTAAGTTTTCAGACCACTTCTCCCTGGTATAATGGACGCACGACTTTTACGGGTATTCCACTACAAAAGCTCATGGATTTTGTTGGGGCGAAAGGCACGGTTGTAAAAGTTACTGCGCTCAATGACTACACCACCGTTATCCCTCTCAATGATTTCAAGAAGTACAATGTCATTCTTGCTTTAAAAATCAACGGAAAATATATGCAAATCCGTGATAAAGGGCCGTTATTCATTGTGTATCCCTATGACAGCATATCTGAACTGAATAATCAGATTTATTACTCAAGATCAGCATGGCAGGTCAGTAGAATGGATATTGAGTAAGCGTTCAGAGGAACATCATGAACAGAATACTGGCTGGCATCATATTTTTTCTTTTTATATCTACTGGATATATTTCCTTCCTGGTGCATGAAAGGCAGCAAGAGTTACAGAAATTAACGCATTACACCGATTCATGGTCCGCTGCGCAAATGGTATCGCAATATTACCGATTCGAATCATTGCTTGGTCTCTACACTATCGATGAAGCGATGAACCTCGATGAGGTGCGCTTGCGCCTCGACATTATGCTTAGCCAGAGTGATTTGATAAAAGAAGGTGATTTAGGGCACTATATAGCGAGCAATCAGGCGCACAGTGAACTGGCGTTAAAACTTGAAAATACGCTTAACTATCTGGACCTTAACCTCGAGAAGATGAACCGTTCAGAACTCCAGGCATACCTGAAAAAAATGCATGCGCTGGATTCGCAACTTGGCCGCCTTTCATCCGGCGCGTTAAATAAGGATGTTAACTCGATCAATAACGCCAACCTTAAAATTCAAACGCTGTACTATATTTACTCGGCAACCTCTGTTCTGCTGATCATACTGAGTGCGATACTGGGTGTACTGATATTCTTTCAGAACAGAAATATTCTGCGAGCGCATCTTCAGGTAAAGAGTCTCGCTGAAGAACTTCAGAGTTCTAAAGAAAAGTTGCAAATCCAGAATGCAAAACTGGAATATGACGTCTACCATGACTCGCTTACTGATATGAATAACCGCCAATTCTTCTGGGGGAATTTAAATCAAACAATCGAGATGGCAGAAAAAAACAACGATTCCGTGACTGTGATGCTGTTTGATTTAGACCGATTCAAAGAGGTAAATGATACCTATGGTCATGATGCCGGTGATATTTTATTACGCCAGATATCGGACCGTCTGATTTCAATGAGCCACACTTCAGATACGCTGTATCGCTTAGGTGGAGATGAGTTTGCGTTTCTCTCAAGTGGCCTGACAGAGAGCCAGGCCGTTTCGCGCGCCCAAAAGATATGCGATTTTATCAGCCAACCCTACACGATTTATAACACAATTATAAACATAACTACCTGTGTTGGGATTGTTATATCAGAAACAGAACGCCGCTCCGATTATCTTTATAAATTTGCAGATCTGGCCCTGTATGAAGCCAAAAATGAAGGTTCAGGTAAGATAAAAGTCTTCCGGCAATGGATGTTAGAAAAGCTGCAAGAAAGCAGAACGCTTGAGCATGATATGGCGATGGCCATAGTGAATAAAGAATTCGTGGTTTATTATCAGCCTATTGTGGATTCTTTCAGCCGGGAAATTTACAGCTATGAAGCCCTTATTCGTTGGGTTCACCCTCTAAAGGGCCTCCTGTCGCCGGATAGCTTTATTCCTGTTGCTGAAAAAACAGGCATGATTAACGAGATGGGAAAATTTGTGCTGGAAATTGCCTGTACGGAAGCGGCTTCCTGGACGATTCCGGCCAAAATTTCAGTCAATGTCTCGCCGGTACAGCTAAGCAGCAAAGCCTTTGCCGGAATAGTGCTGACTATTCTGAAAGAAACAGGACTCCCCGCTCAACGCCTTGAACTGGAGGTCACTGAATCCTCTATCTTTACTGAGAGTAATACGCCGATGAATACGCTGAATAAACTCAGGGCGCTGGGCGTGAAAATCTCCATCGATGATTTTGGTACCGGGTATTCTTCTCTTTCCCGGTTGAGCCGGCTGGCCTTCGATAAAATAAAAATAGATAAGTCCTTTGTACATTCACTATCTACCCAGGACGATGCCCTTAATATTATCAAACTCATTACAGGCATGGCGAAATCCCTTAATATGAAGGCTGTTGCAGAAGGCGTTGAAACACAGGAACAACTGGAAAAACTTCAGGCACTGGGCTGTGATTTCGCACAAGGATATCTGTTTGGTAAACCTCAACCGGGAATTGATGGGAAAATCAGACACGGCTAAATCAGAACGGATATCCCTGGCCGCTAAAGTGGGGCAACAACACTGTTGCCCGACTATGTAGGTTTTACGGAAATGACCTGTTTCATTACCTGTTTAAAAAAAATGATGAGACGATATCCTCTCTGAGCTTACGTGAGTCGGTATCCGCAAGTATTGAGCAGAGATCTTCAGCAAAAGTTGGTAAATCCTCAGAACGGTTCTATAGTCGGGACTGCTTCTCATTACAGGATTCACCGATGCGATTTAACGGACTGACCAAAGGTTTCTTCATTTTCATACTTGCCCTCGTTACCTGGGCGTTCTTCGACGTGCTGTCCCCCTACTTTTCCGCCATTTTGTGGGCCGCGATCTTAACGACTATTTTTAACCCGGTAAAAAATAGGTTGCGCAGCGCACTTGGCGAACGCAACGGGCTGGCATCGTTAATAACCATCGCCATTATCTGTTTAATTGTCTTTATCCCACTCATGGTGATCCTGTCATCGCTGGCCATTGAACTCAATGTGGTGTACAACAAACTGCAACAAAACGACACACAGTTTCCCGAAGTCGTCACCTCTATTCTTTCGTATCTTCCTGGCTGGGCGCGAGGATTCCTCGCAGAACACAATCTGGATAATGTTGCAGAAATCCAGAAAAAGCTGTCCGACATTGTGTTGCAAGGCGGCCAGTACCTTGCGGGCAGCGCGTTTCTGATCGGTAAAGGGACATTCGGCTTTGCCATCAGCTTTGGCATCATGCTGTATCTGCTGTTTTTCTTGTTAAAAGATGGACCTTATCTGGTACGCCAGATTCTGGACTCATTACCACTTTCTGATTTTGCCAAACAGCATTTGTTCGCCAAATTTGTCGGTGTAACGCGCGCAACCGTCAAGGGCACAGCGGTTGTGGCTTTAGTTCAGGGGATTCTTGGCGGCATCGCGTTTGCGATTGTGGATATCGACGGCAGCGTTCTGTGGGGCGCATTAATGGCGTTTCTCTCTCTGGTGCCTGCCGTCGGTTCGGCAATCGTCTGGGTACCCGCAGCCATATTCCTCTTCGCTACGCACCAACTGTGGCAAGGGCTGTTTATCGTCGGGTTCTTCGTGATTATCGTCGGTCTGGTGGACAACATCCTGCGCCCGCTTTTGGTAGGAAAAGACACCAAAATGCCGGACTACCTGATTCTGATAACCACCCTCGGCGGGATGGAGATTTACGGCATTAACGGGTTTGTGATTGGCCCGCTGATCGCCGCGCTGTTCATTACCTGCTGGAACCTGTTTTCCGGGCGCGATCATGCCGGTAACGTGGAAGGTATCGACGAAGCCTTTATGGAAGAAGGAAAAAATCCTCCAGATTTATGATGTCAGGACGATAACAGAAGGCGGCCCAGAGCCGCCTTTTTTATTTTCACGCAAAATCATACGTTTCCTATAATTTCAATCATGCTAATTGATTAATCGTCGCAGAAGGAACTAATCAGTGCGAATAGCCACAATCACCAACTGGGCCTACAGCGCGACGGTATGCCTGACCATCGCCTCCGGCGTTGTCATGCTGATGGCGTCCAACGCCGATAACACCGAACGCCAGGTGGTGGAACAACGTTATAAATTTGACCAACTGACCGAAGAAGTGGAACTCGACGCCTGGTCGCTGTCTGATATGGCGCGTCTCTACGTGGTCAGTAAAGACCCTGATGCTTTGAACAACTATCGTCAGAAAGAGGCGTCACTGAAAGCCGTTGAGCATCGCCTGGCAGCGTTGAAAGATGCCGGAGCGACAGGTGAAGAACTGGCGCTATTGCATGAAGGATTGCAGATTGTTGATGCTCTGCAGGACGAACAAACTGCAGCGCTGGCCAGCGTCGCGCGGGGAGAGCACACACAAGCGATTGCCCTGCTCTTCAGCAAAACCTATGAACAGGAACTGGAGCGGGCACAGGACCGGATTGACCATTTCCGCCAGTTGCTCGACAACCGTGTACTCAATGCCATTGAAGATGCCACTCAGGCGTCACGTACACTGCGCACAGCCTCTGAAGTGATGGTCGGTCTTACGGCGCTGCTATTTTTGTTCGTTCTTGGGTTTATATTGAAGCGCCGTGTGTTGCGCCCGGTGGTGCGTTTGAGCGATGTAGTTAACCGTCTGGCATCGCAAGATTATGCTGTCGAGACACCCAGCTTTAACCAGATCGATGAAATTGGCGATATGGCCCAGGCGATCCGGATTTTTCGCGAGAACGGGCTGGCCCGTCAGCGGCTGGAGAAAGAGAGAGACGCCGACTGGGGGATCCGCGAACTGCTGGCACGCATGACGCAGCGTCTGCAGGGGTGCGAAAGTTTTGCCGATGTTATTAATGTGGCGGAACTGTTCGCGCCGAATATTGCTCCAGGTATCGCCGGCCGACTGTACATACTGGATCGGGAGCCCTGGCAGATGCGCTGCGTTGCGCAGTGGCTCTCACCAGAGGGTAAAGCCGATGCTTTTCACCCGGACGAATGCTGGGCGGTACGCCGTGGCCAGAGCCATCCACCGGTACAAGACGAACCGGATATCGCCTGCTACCACCTGCCAGAGTCGTGTCAGCGGCAGACCTTATGCGTGCCGCTGATTGCCCAGGGTGAAGCCATCGGCCTGCTCTCATTCCAGAATCTCAGCGAGGATTCCACCTCATCTCGCGCATATCTGGAACTGATGGCAGAAGCACTCGGCCTGGCATTAGCCAACCAACGCTTGCGCGATGCGCTGCTGGAGAAAGCGCTATACGATCCACTAACCGGTCTGCGCAATCGTCATCATCTTGAAGATACTCTCCGTACCCAGATGAGCCAGGCAGTTCGTACCCAAGAACCGATCAGTTGCCTGATGATCGATATCGACCATTTCAAAAACATCAATGATCGCTTTGGCCATGAGGCCGGCGATAGTGTGATAAAAAGTATCGCCGCCATTATTCAGCGCGTTGTCCACGACAGCGGCATGGCTTTCCGTTACGGTGGCGAAGAGTTTCTGGTCCTGCTGGCTGGTGCGGATGAACAGGCGGCCAATAGCTTTGCGACGGATATTTACAACGGCGTACGCGAATTGTCACTGCGCTTTGGCGTATCCGATATCGGTCACGTGGATGTCTCTATCGGTATTGCCAGCTACCCGCAGCATGCCCAAAGCGATAATCTGCTGCGTGCCGCAGACGTCGCGCTGTATCGCGCAAAAGAACTGGGGCGCTCGCGCATTGTGAGCTTTGGCATGCTGGAAGCAAGCTGAACTATGTCAGTTGTCGGCGCATTGCTTTACCTCTACGTCAGGTAGTGGTAAGTTGACGGGATGAACACCAGACACGATATCAACGCTTTTACTCATAATCTGTGGTGGCTGCCTTCTTAAAGGCGGTCAGAATGTGTTTCCCCATTTTAAATAACCGCCGAAAGGCGGTTATTTGCATTTGAAGACCCCTTTCGGTTTTACGCTTAAGGAGTCTTATATGAACAACAAAACCATCATCCTCACTGGCGATCGTCCTACTGGCCCGTTGCACCTCGGCCACTATGTTGGCTCGTTGCGCCAACGCGCCACGCTGCAGTACGATTATCAGCAGTTTATATTGGTCGCAGACCTGCAAGGACTGACCGATAACGGCAGTACGCCACAAAAGATCCAAAACAACATTCCCGAAGTGCTGGCTGACTATCTCGCCGCGGGCATAGACCCCTCACTCACCACCATTTGTTTGCAATCGGCCTTGCCCGCCCTTGCCGAACTGACCGCGCTTTATATGAACATCGTTACCGTGGCGCGCGTGGAACGTAATCCTACGGTCAAAAACGAAATTGCGCAGAAAGGGTTCGCCCGCTCGTTACCGGTTGGCTTTCTGGTTTATCCCATCAGTCAGGCGGCAGATATTTCAGCCTTCAAAGCTGAAGTGGTTCCGGTCGGCGACGATCAACTGCCGATGATCGAACAGACCAATGAAATCGTGCACAAAATGAATAGCTTGTTACCTGCCCCAGTCTTGTCGCATTGCAAAGCGTTGCTGAGTGAAACCAGTCGTCTGCCCGGTATCGACGGTAACGCCAAGATGTCGAAATCACTAGGTAATACAATTCTGTTGTCCGCCAGCGAGGAAACCATTCATCGCGCCGTCAGCGCAATGTACACCGACCCTAACCATCTGAAAGTGTCCGATCCGGGGCAGATTGACGGCAATATCGTATTCACCTACCTCGACGCGTTTCACCCAGATAAAATCAAAGTGGCGGAGATGAAAGCGCATTATCAGCGCGGCGGATTAGGTGACAGGGCATGCAAAAATGAGCTGGAGATGTGCTTGCAAGAACTCATCGCGCCGATGCGTGAGCGTCGGGCAACTTACATTCAGGATAAAGGCATGCTGATGGCGATACTGAAAAAAGGCAGTGAACAGGCGCACGAAGTCACACAGCAGACATTAAGAGAAGTGAAACAAGGGCTGGGTTTACCGGTGTTCTGAACACGAATAGAAAAATACAGGATGACTGATAACTCCCGCTAAACATTAAAAAATGTGGTTACGCTTAAGTTTTTCAAAAGCATAACCGCTACTAAGAGAGTGAGATGTAACTATCTTATTATTACGCCTCATTATAAAAAGTTCGAATTCTCTTCTTTACGCCTGCCAGGGTCCGTGCCCATGCAGGCTTTTTTTTCACTAACAACTTTTCGGATATCAGTTAACCACTAATGTCCAGTCCATCGCCCCCTGAATAAAAAACACGCTGCAAAATCAACAAAATATAATCAACTTGCTTAATTACTCTGCAAACGCGTGAGATCCGGAAGAAAAATGCGATTTCCCTCTTGCCTCATTCGGTCTGTGCCGCTAATATTCGTCCCCGTTGTCACCTACAACGTTGCGTTCATAGCTCAGTTGGTTAGAGCACCACCTTGACATGGTGGGGGTCGTTGGTTCGAGTCCAATTGAACGCACCATATTGCGTCCGTAGCTCAGTTGGTTAGAGCACCACCTTGACATGGTGGGGGTCGGTGGTTCGAGTCCACTCGGACGCACCATATCACTTTTGATGTGGTGCCTTTCTCCTTATATTATTCTCGATAAAATCCCCTAATTGTTGTTGCCGTCCTGAGCGATTTCGTTATTCTTGCTGTCTATCCCGTTTGTCTCCTGCGCCGTTATCGACCACACTTATCCTGCTTCGCTTGTTTTCGGCACAATGCCGACACAGAACATCGATCACAGGGCATAAAAATAATATCAGGTGGATAAGATGAACAAGATCGCTATCGTCGGTACGGGACCGACAGGAATCTATACGTTACTCGCGCTTCTCAAGCATCAAACCCCGCTTTCAATTAGCCTCTACGAACAATCGAATGAAGCTGGGGTAGGCATGCCCTATAGCGATGAGGAAAACTCGCGATTGATGCTGGCAAATATCGCCAGTATTGAAATACCCCCCATTACCTCTTCTTATCTCGACTGGTTACGCCAACAAAGCGTTGAACATTTAGCCCGTTATGGCGTGAAACACGCCTCGCTGCATGACCGACAATTTCTGCCGCGAATTCTGCTCGGTGAATATTTTCGTGACCAGTTTTTACGCCTTGTAGACCTTGCGGACAAACAGGGGTTTAACATCACCGTACACGAATCCTGTCAGGTCAAGGATGTCAAAGCCACAACGGATGGCGTTGTTATTTGCAGCGATCATAACGACCCGGAGCACTTTGATCTTGCTGTCATCGCCACGGGTCACGTCTGGCCTGACGCACAAAGCGCATCACGCACCTTCTTCCCGAGTCCGTGGACCGGGCTTATGGAGGCAAAAATCCCGGCGTGTAATGTAGGAATTTTGGGTACGTCGCTGAGCGCTATTGATGCGGCTATGGCCGTCGTCGCACAACACGGTAGGTTTGTATTAGATGATGCGCAGGGTGTTCATTTCGAAAGAAATGAAGGCAGTCAGGATCTCAACATTCTCCTCATGTCCCGTTCTGGCATTCTACCGGAAGCCGATTTTTACTGCCCTCTCCCCTATGAACCACTCTCCATTGTGACTACTGAGGCACTGGAACAATGTATTGCAGTTGGTTCTGCTGGGCTGCTGGACAGGATCTTTATGCTCATAGTCAAAGAAATTGAGCTGGCAGACCCTGTCTGGAGCAAAGAAGTCGCCCTCTCTTCCCTGAACGCCGACAGCTTTACAGATGTCTGGTTCGCTGCCCGTAAAAAGCACGATCCGTTTCGCTGGGCCGCAGCCAATCTTGAAGAAGTCGAACGCAATAAACGTGAAAAACACACGGTTGCCTGGCGTTACGCTATTCTGCGACTGCATGAGGCCGTACAGGAAATTGTCCCGTGGCTGGATGAGAAAGACAGAGAGCGGTTTAACAATGGACTTGCTCGCGTCTTTATCGATAACTATGCAGCTATTCCTTCACAGTCGATCCGTAGATTACTGGCGCTGCGTGAGGCCGGGATCCTGAATATTCGCGCGCTCGGTCAGGATTATCAGTTAGAGCAGAAAGAGAAAATGACGGTGATACGCGCTCAGGGCGAAACCTATAAGTTTGACGTTTTTATCGATGCCAGAGGCCAGAAAGCGTTAAAAATTAAAGATCTGCCATTTCCATCGCTGCGGGATCAACTGCAATTCACGAGTGAGGAAATACCGGATGTCGGCGATGACTATACGTTACAGGCGCCTGATATCGTCCGGGGCCGCATTGCGCTCGCCGCACTTCCCTGGCTGATGCACGATCAACCGTTTGTGCAAGGGCTTACTGCCTGCGCAGAAATTGGCCAGTGCGTCGCGCATGCCATTTCCCGGCCAGCCACGCGTCTTCGTCGACGCTTACCCTATTACGAGGCGTGACACGATGTCTTCTTCCATCACTCTGCTTGCAGCCGGCAGTTTACGTCCGGCACTGACTCCGCTGATAACCCATTTCACGCACATAAGTGGAATAGATGTGAAAGTGGAATATGGTCCAGCCGGTTTACTGCGTGAGCGGATTGAGGCAGGCGAACCCTGTACGCTGTTTGCTTCGGCCAGTCGGGAGCATCCGCAACGCCTTCTGGCTGAGCATATAGCCCTCTCGACGCACACCTTTTGCTGGAACCAACTGGGTCTGGTTACCAACCGGACCGGTGAATGGCTGGATTTGCTGCGAAACCCTGCCCTGCGAATTGGTACCTCTACGCCCGGCTGTGACCCTTCCGGGGATTATACCTGGGCATTTTTTGACAAGATGGATGCGCTGGAGACGGGCCTTGGGCAGCAGCTTCGCGAAAGGGCCATTCCCCTGGTTGGCGGTCGAGACACCGTGAGGATCCCGCAGGGAGAACTGGCCAGCGCCTGGGTCCTGCGTCAGGGACTGGCCGATCTGTTTATCGGCTACGCGCATTATGCAAAAACGCTCCGCGCACTCCCCGACGTTCGTTATATAGCGATTCCGGCTGAATATAACATTCAGTGTGAATACCAACTGGCGCTGCTGGAGGCATCCAAAGATGCGCTGGCGCTGGTTGAGTTTATGCTCGGCAACGGCGGTCAGGAGTTTATGATCGCCGCCGGTTTTATACCACTTACCGACGAATAGAAAACAGCGGCGCAATAAACGGCGTCTGGTAATGGTCAACGTTCACTTTTCGCAGCGGTAATCCATAGGCCTGGGACAGATTATCTTCCGTCACGATACTGTCCGTCGCCCCTGCCCGCCATTTTCCTTCAGGAAGCAGCAGCAGCGTATGCGTGGCTATCTGTAGCGCATGCAGCGGATCGTGGGTTGAAAACAGCAAGCTGCAGCCTTGTTGGCGAGCCAGATCGCTGATGAGCTGCAGCACCACCTGCTGATTAGCGAGATCCAGCGCGGAACATGGTTCATCAAGCAATAACGTCTGGCATTCCGTGACCAATGCCCTGGCTATCATCACTAACTGTTGTTGCCCGCCAGAGAGTGAACCAAACGAGCAGGCGCCAAGATGTGCGATATTAAGTTGCTCCAGCGCCTGCGCTGCCCTTTTTTGATCCTGCTGGCTGGGCTGCGCAAATAACTTCACGTGCTGTGCCCGCCCCATCAGTACCACATCGCTGACCGTATAGGGAAACGGCAGATGACAATGTTGCGCCACAATCCCAATTCCACCGGCATTCTCAATACTGCCGCCCAAAGCAGGCAGCGTGCCGGTTAGCGTATCGAGCAGCGTACTTTTACCCAGACCGTTACGTCCCAGCACCGCCCAGACCTCACCTTTCCGGCAACTGAACGTAAGCGGCTCAAATAGCGGTGCGCGATACCCGTAAGTCAGCCGATTCACGCGCAGTGCGACAGATTTCATTGTTTCCTCCGACGGCTGTTGCGGATGAGTAAAAAAGCAAACAGCGGCGCGCCAAATAATGCAGTGATGATCCCCAGCGGGATCTCCGCAGGCAGCAGGGTACGCGCAATATCATCCACCACAATCATAAAACCGCCCCCCAGCCAGAAGGCACAAGGGAGCAACCGACGATGATCGACACCCACCAGCAAACGTGCCAGATGCGGAATAACCAGACCGACCCAGGCAATACTGCCGCTTACCGCCACCTGAGCGGCGACTAAAAAAGCGCAGCACACCAGCACGCTGCGTCGCAGAGGAACCACCGCCACGCCCAGCGCTCTGGCATCTTTATCATTGAGCGATAGTAGATTTATCCGCCAGCGTAACTGATACAAAACCGTCGCGGCGATACCCACCGGAATCGCCAACAGCAGAACCTTATGCCAGTTGGCCGTCGCAAAACTCCCCAGCAGCCAGAACACAATGTTCGGTAACGTCTCTTCGGTATCCGCCTGATACTGAATCAGACTCACCAGTGCGGCAAAGAAACCGCTCAGAATGATACCCGACAGGATCAGCACCAGCGTATTCTCCAGCCCCTGCAATGTAGCGATGGCATACACCAGAATCAGCGCCGTCAGACCGAAGAAAAACGTTGAGCCCATCATCAGCCACGGCGAAAGACCGAGCAGAATCGCCAGCGTACCGCCAAAAGCAGCCCCCGACGTTACGCCGATAATATGCGGGTCGACCAGTGGATTATGAAATACCCCTTGCAGCGTCGCACCGCATAAACCCAACGCGCCCCCCGCCAGCAACGCGATCAGAATTCGTGGTAACCGCACCGTCCAGACAATCTGGCTGGCAATCCCTGCGGCGTCGCTATAGTGCGTCAGATGGTAAAATACCTCGCTTAACGACAGCGGATATTGTCCGAGGCACAGCGAGCTGACGCCCAGTAATAAGACCGCCGCCATTAGCAGCGGCTGCTGGGGTAAAATGCGGTTACTTAGCTGCATCAGACTGCCAGTTCACACGATAAAAACGCTGATAGTAGTCTTGCGCCTGCGCATCGACATCCACGTCTTTATAGGCGTCCGGATACAGTTTTTTGGCCATCCACAGTTCACCTATCGCCAAGGCTTCCGGCATCGGATACCCCCAGGCTTTGGCGTATTCCGGCATCAGCCAGATGCGATGATTTTTCACCGCATCAATCCCCTGCCAGTTGGGATCGTTTTGGATCTCCGTCACCACCTGCGGGTAACGGTCCTGAACAAAAATCACCTGCGGATTCCACGCTAATACCTGCTCAAGCGCGACCTGACGGGCGCCTTTCACACTGGCCGCCGCTACGTTTAATCCCCCCGCATGCTGCATCATCAGTCCCGTATACTTCCCGGAGCCGTAAGTCATCAGATCAGGGTTAGCCATATAAATACGCACCTTTTGCGCATCAGGAATGTTGGCAACTGGCGCGTTGAACTTTGCCCGCGCCGCAAAAACGTAATCGATCAACGTTTCTGCCTGCGCTTTGCGCCCCACAACATCCGCAATCAGGCGAATTCCCTGCTTTAACCCTTCGTTGTAGACCTGCTCTTCATCGGCCATAGTCGGATTCATTTTATTCTGCTGACCATCAGCATCCTGACGCAATGAGATCGCGACCACCGGAATACCGGCGTTCTGAATCTGCTGAATCATCTCCGCAGGCGCATAGTTGGCAACAAAGACGACCTGTGGGTGAATCGCCAGCAGGCTCTCGATATTCACGCTGGTGAGATCGCCCGGCGTCGGCAATGTCGTTATCTTCGGCATGAAACGCGCGAATTCAGGTCCGAGCTGTTTTTTCCAGCTCGACATTACACCAACAATGTCTTGCTGGGCGTTGAGTTGCACCAGAATATTCAGCGTCTGGTGTTGCAGCACAACCACGTTGTCGACATGGTCTGGAATCGTGATCTGACGACCAAGCTGATCGGTAATCGTACGCTCGGCCTGCGCGGAGAACGCCACCAGGAAGCTGGCGCAAACCAGCACAAAAGAACGGAGAGTTAACATGGGGTACCATCTGGATGAGGAATAAAAACGATATATATTAAATTATATAACGATATAACTGGCAACCCATTAGCGATAATTACCGCGCTACACACGAGGAAGATCAATTTTTGTGGGCAAAAATAAAGCCGACGGCAATGACCACCGTCGGCTTTTGTTGATACTGAGTGGCTAAACTATTTCGTCGCAGCTTTAATGATATCGAGCGCTTTCACAAACTGATCCTGCGGAATTGTCAGCGGGTAAAGGAAACGAATAACGTTGCCGTACTGGCCACAGGTTAACAACAGCAATCCCTGCTCAAGGGCTTTCTTCTGCACGCGTTGCGCGACGGCAGCGCTGGGCTCCCCCGTCGCTGCATCGCAAAATTCAGCAGCAACCATTGAGCCTAAGCCGCGCACTTCGGCCAGCTCAGGGCACCATCCTTGCGCGTCAGTCAGGGTGGCGCGCAGTTGTTCGCCGAGAGCCGCTGCTCGTTGGCACAACTGCTCATCACGAATAATATCCAGTACCGCATGCGCCGCCGCAATCGACAACGGGTTGCCGGCATAGGTACCACCCAGACCACCCGGCGCAGGCGCATCCATAATTTCTGCCTTGCCTACCACGCCAGACAGCGGCATCCCACCCGCAAGGCTTTTTGCCATCGTCATCAGGTCCGCTTTGTCGGCGTAGTGATCCATCGCAAACAGTTTCCCCGTACGCGCAAAACCGCTTTGCACCTCATCGGCAATCATCACGATGCCATGCTCATCACAGATACGGCGGATCCCGGCAACAAACTCCGACGGCGCCACTACGAAACCGCCTTCGCCCTGGACCGGTTCGAAGATAATCGCCGCAACCTGAGTTGGATCGATGTCGGCTTTAAACAGGCGTTCAATCGCTTTTAGCGAATCCGCCGTGGAGACACCCTGCAACTCAGAAGGATATGGCGCATGGTAAACGGAACCCGGGAACGGGCCGAACCCTTTTTTATAGGGCGCTACTTTGCCGGTCAGCGCCATCGTCATGTAAGTACGTCCATGAAAACCGCCGCCAAAAGCGATAACTCCGGGACGACCGGTATGCGCGCGGGCGATTTTCACCGCATTTTCCACGGCTTCTGCGCCAGTAGTGAAGAATGTGGTTTTGCGTTTACCGTCAATCGGCGCAACGGCGTTGATTTTCTCAGCCAGAGACACATAGCTTTCGTACGGCACAATCTGATAAGCCGTGTGGGTAAAAGCCTGTAGTTGGGCTTCGACTGCCTGCACCAGACGAGGATGACGGTGCCCGGTGTTCAGCACGGCAATCCCGGCGGCAAAATCAATGTACTGATTACCCTCAATATCGGTAATCGTGCTGTTTTCTGCCGACTGGGCGTAAAAATCACACATCACACCCACGCCACGCGGGGTGGCATCCAGACGACGTTGTTGCAGGTTTTTATTGTTCATTCTCTACACCTTGTCCATAAATACATTTCAGTTGAATTACCCTTTAAATTTAGACGCCATCTGGTACTTTAATCGAGAGCCAAATCGTTTTATTTTAAGGATCCAAATGCGTTCACTTGCCGGAGATGTGATCAAGCAAGCATTTAGCCAGCAGACAGATGAAAAATTACATCGTCGCCTGTATGCCGCCATCTGTAGTTGCATCCTTGAGGGCAGCCTGAAACCGGCTACCCGCATGCCTCCCTCGCGGGATCTGGCGGGCGAACTGACGTTATCGCGAAACACCGTCTTGCGGGTTTACGAGCAGTTGCAGGCCGAAGGCTATATCTCTGCGCGCACCAGCAGCGGCACCTTCGTTAGCGACAGCGTGCTCGACAATCTCGACCTCCGCCCCAACAAAGAGCCAGTGGCTGTTGCGCTTGAGGATCACACCCGCTTATCTGCCCGCTGCCTCGAACTGCTGGGGCATGCCAGCGCCAGTCCCCGGCAATGGGGAGCCTTTATTCCTGGCGTGCCTGATGTTCAGCATTTTCCTCACCGGGTGCTCAAAAAAATCCAGGATCGGCTGGCAAGGCGACTGCGTCCGGCGTTTCTCACTTACGATGCCGCAGGCGGGGTGAGTGAATTGAAAGAAGCGCTGGCAGACTATTTGCGCACCGCCCGGGGTGTACGTTGTTCGCCTGATCAAATTCTGATTACTGAAGGTATTCACCAGGCGTTGGATCTGGTTACGCGTGCGTTGTGCAATCCGGGTGACAGTGCCTGGATTGAGGAGCCAGGCTATTGGGGGATAAAAAACATTCTACGCATCAACGCGGTTCACTTTTCGGCAATCCCGGTTGATGAGCAAGGTATGATTCCGCCAGGCCCAACAGAACCCGCACCGAAGCTGATTTTTGTGACACCGTCACATCAGTATCCGCTCGGTTCGGTAATGAGTCTGAGCCGTCGGCAACAGCTTCTCTTGCGCGCCCGTGAAACGCTAAGCTGGATAATAGAAGATGATTACGATAGCGAGTTTCGCTTTTCCGGGCAGCCTATTCCGTCATTACAGGGACTGGAGGAAGAGACGCCAGTTATCTACATCGGAACATTCAGCAAGACCCTTTATCCCGCACTGCGACTCGGGTATGTGGTTCTGCCCAAACCGCTAGCCGCGCCGCTAAAAAAGGTTCATAACGACCTCTATCGCGGCGGACATTTATTGATTCAGGCCGCGCTGGCGGAGTTTATCCGCGAGGGATACTACGCGGCGCATATTCGAAAAATGCGCCAGTTGTACAGCCGTCGTCGTCAGATGCTGGTGGAACTTATCACCCGCCAACTTGGCGAGCATTATCTTGGATCCTTCAGCAGCAACGCCGGGTTACATATGATTTTACAGCTACCCGCCGGAAGTGATGACGTCGCCATTGCTCAGCAGGCGAACGCGCAAGATCTGCTGGTGCGTCCGCTGTCTCGTTACTACGTGAATGAAAAGAAATGCAGCGGCCTGCTGCTGGGGTTTGCCAGTATTGAAGAACATGAAATGGCGGCGGCGTTTACCCGACTCGCGGCTATTATCAGGGAAAACGCCGTATAAGCACTGCCGGATAGCGGTGCTCGCACCTTATCCGGCATGCTGTTTAATGTGACGCTTTTTTAACGCCAGCCAGATCCTGCTGGCTTACTTCACCATTCCCTTCGCCCCAACTTTTACGCACGTAGTTAATTACGTCGCGCATTTCGTTGTCGCTTAACATGCCGCCGTAGGCTGGCATCTTAAAGGAGACGCTGCCCCGCGTTGTCGGGGTTTCTGCGCCATAGGCAATCACTCTGTACAGCGGCGTCGGGTCATCCACCATCACCAGCGGATTGCGGATCAACGAAGGTGCATTATCATCCGTACCTTTGCCTTCCAGACCGTGACACGTTGAGCAGTAGCGGTTATAGGTCACTTTGCCCGCCTCCGCTGAATTCGACCAGGATGCCGTAGTCGCTGCGGTACGCCCCGCTTCAGGCTTCGTACTTTTCAGGCTCAGCAGATATTGTGCGATCGCCGTGGCATCTTCGTCCGTCAGATACTGTGTACTTTGCGTAACGACTTCAGCCATCGAACCAGAAACCGCGGCATGTTTACTTTTACCGGTCAGCAACAGCGATTTTAACTCCGACTCCGACATTCCGGTGCCCCGCAGCGATGGCGCATACCAGCCGTCGATCATCGCGCCGCTCAGATACTTGGGATCGGCATTGCTGTACGCTTTTTCGTTCATCGCCACACCTCTCGGTGTATGGCATGATCCGCAGTGGCCCGGGCCTTCCACCAGATAAGCGCCTCGTTTTAGCAGGGCCGCGTTTTCATCCGTTTTCGCGCTCGCAACAGCCGTCTCTGGCGCGTCGGTAAACAACCAGTTCCAGATATGCAGCGGCCAGCGGGCGGAGAGTAGCCACGGAATGGCATTCTCTTTATTGGGTTGTGCCGACGGCGTGACGTCATGCATAAAATAGCGGTACAGCGCCTGAACATCCTCGTCAGAAAGCTTCGCGTAAGAGGGATAAGGCATGGCGGGATAAAGCGGATGACCATCTTTGGCAATCCCCTGACGTACCGCCTTTTCAAAATCCTCGTATGCGTAGCTACCAATCCCCTGTGTCTTATCTGGAGTTATATTGGTCGAATAAATATCCCCAAGCGGAGTGGGAAACTTTTTGCCCCCTGCCATCGCCGCGCCACCTTCCGTCGTGTGACAGGCTACGCAGTCAGAAATCCTCGCGATGTATTCGCCATGAGTTTCAGCCGCAGAAACCGTGGCGGTAAATAAACAGGCGGCAAGAACGGTTACATTACGCATAGATCACCCCATCTCCTTGAGTTCATTAACCGCTCGCCATGCCTGATCGATCGCCGTATGAGCATATGCCCCCCAGTCAGAATCGGAGTTAGCAATGGCAATACGACCGACTGGCTTGCGCGCCCGCTCGATAATCTCAGGCATTTTGTCCATATCGTCGAACAACGAGTTAGGGTAATAGGCATAGCCATGCGCCCAGCGGTTAACCGTAATGGCGGCAATATCGCGTTGATTATCAAAGCCTGTTGCGCCAAACATCTCCTGCAACTGGGCGCGAATCATCTCTTCATGCGCCGCAAATGTCGTTCCCAGCAAATAGGCCCGCCCCAAACGGAACTGCTCTCTGGCCGAGAGGTTACTGCCAGGATACGTGGGGACGTAGACCATATGAATCACCATCGGATCGTCCGGTGAGGCTGGGTGTTGATACCCGCCAATGCTGACCGGATAGTCGAGCTTAACCCGGCTGTAAGGTGCTGCCGGAGAGTAAAATTCATGCACGCCAAGCTGTTTAAATGCCTGCCAGTTTTTAACCACCACGTTGGTGTATACCAGCGGCGCTTTCACGTTCAGTTTGAGATCCGCCTGCTGCTGTTCCGGCATCTCTGGCACCAGATACGGAATCAGCATGTTATAACCCGCCATAATGGTGTTCTTACCACGAACGCGATGCATTTTTCCGTCCCGCAGATAGCTGACAACCACGCCATCCGGTACGTTGGCGGCGTTAATTACTGTGCTGTTCAGGCGCAGACGCGTGGTGTTTTCCGGCAGGTCAAGTTTTTCATAATGCAGTCTGGCGAGGACCGAGTCCTCCATGGTGGTACCCGGTAGCGCATCCGGCAGCATATACCTGACCAACAGTCGGGCAAGACCGGCATTTCCATCCGGAAAATGGTAAACATACGGCTCTTCGAGGTCGGCCAGCGACTCTCCATCCAGCGGGGGTAATCCCAGCGCTTCCATACCCGGTAAGGCGCACGCCCGGGCATCGCTACAGGAAATCCCTTCAATGCCAATGGCAAAGAAGTCGTTAGAACGCTGCTGAAAATAGAGCAGCGCCATTTTGCTCAAACCGACTTTTGTCGCCAGAAACTCACTGTAGCTGTGAGTATCCAGCCATTCAGTTTTCTCATCAATCGTCATACCCGGAAGGTAGTCCGCAGGATGTACATGCAGATCGATTAACGCTTTTCTGTCGTTCTCGCTTAGCGGAAAATCATTGATAAAGTCTTCGATCTTGCGTCCATTCAGTCTGTCCGGCGGAATATCATCAGATACCGCCCGTCCCGGATCGCCGCTGACGATTTTTGTTTCGCCAAAATTCTTTTTATCGAAAAAAACGCCGCGACTGAGCTGCCAGTCGGGATAGAAGTTTACGTCAAAACTCTCTTTCAACCGCGTGACGCTGACGCCCACAGTTTCCATCAGCTTTTGCACTTCGGGACTGAAATTATGCGCCGGAGACTGGAATGCTTCGCTGCCGCCATAGCCGAGTAGTTTCTTGCCCGAGCTGGTAAACTCATTCCGTTTGGCATGTCCTCCAAAATCGTCATGATTATCGAGGATCAAAATCCGGCTATTTTGTCCGGCAAGTTGACGCCAGAAACAACCGGCAGCCAGGCCGCTAATACCACCGCCCACAATCACCAGATCGTACTCTTCCTCAATAGGCAAAGCGTTTAAATCAAAATGTTTATGCTCACGGCCCACGGCATGCGCCATTTCAAACGATCCAGGATGATTGCCCCGCAGCCCCGTCAGCGCAGGCGGATAATAACTTCCATCTATAAATGCGTTTTCCTTCCCTGCCGCCCTGACCCATTCCAGCGGGGTAAGCCCCGCCGCAACGGTCACCGCGACGCCGTTGAGAAAATCACGTCGGGTAATTGCCATTAACTTTTTCCTTATTGCTACACTGCCCTTAACACGACACAAATAAGAGGCATCCCCTTCTCAGCAAAAAGGGGATCGCCATCTATTTCACTGGCTTTAATTCTTCATCCAGTTTCTTAGAATCAAAATAATCACCCTGCCAGGTGATTTTTCCTGCTTTAACATGAATATAGCTAACACCTTCAAATCTTATCAGATTATTTGTCGGTGGGCTCCCTGCCCATTCACCACTATTTTTTCCTGAGAACTGCCAACGAAAAGCCACGGTATCCTCGTCATAAACGGGTTTACCGATCATTTTCCAGGTCAGATCCGGGACCGCCTTAATAAAGGCCCCAATAACTTCTTTTTCTGCTTTTTCCCTGCCGGTAATCGGTTCTCCCGCGGCGGCATCATAATAGACAGCATCATCTGCAAGATATTGAGCCGCTCGCGAAGCATCATGCGCATTCCACGCCGCCATATACTCGTTCACGGTATTCAGCGAGGTACTTTCTGCCAGGCTATAGCCCGAGAGCATCACCAATGAAAGCACCGCCACTTTTAATGTTTTCATCACCACCCTCTCTATTCAGAAATGTCGCACATGATATGTTTCACCCGAGTGTATTCCTCGAGTGAATAAGATGAGAGATCTTTGCCATAACCTGATTTTTTGAAGCCGCCGTGCGGCATTTCGGCGCACAGGGGAATATGGCTGTTAATCCATACCGTGCCAAAATCAAGGTCAATGCAAAAGCGCTGCGCGCGACTGTGATTGCTGGTCCAGACGCTCGCCGCCAGACCATATTCCACATCATTGGCCTTAAGTAATGCATCTTCATCGTCAGAAAACGGCTGAATAGTCATTACTGGACCAAATACTTCATGCTGGATAGCTTCATCGTGCTGTTGCAGACCAGAGACGATCGTCGGCTCAAAATAGAAGCCAGGGCCAGATCCGGCGCGCCCGCCGGCCTCAATTTTTGCATGCGCCGGTAAACGCTCAATAAAGCCTTTCACTTGTTCCAGTTGATTCCGGCTATTCAATGCGCCATACAGCGCATCCTGGTCTTCTGGCGGCCCAAATTTAATACTCTTTGTTTTTTGTACCAGTTTTTCCAGGAATTCAGCGTAGATAGACTGTTCGACCAGAATACGCGTGGCCGCCGTGCAGTCCTGCCCGGCATTGAAAAAGCCAGCCGTGACAATCGCCGCAACCGCCTTGTCCATATCCACATCAGCAAATACCACCGCGGGCGCCTTCCCACCCAATTCCAGATGCGCCCGGGTCAGGTTCGCCGCTGCCGAGGCCGCAACCTGCAGACCTGCGCGGACCGAACCGGTAATCGAAACCAGTGAGGCTTTCGGGTTTGAGACCACCAGAGAACCGGTACTGGCTTTGCCTAAAACCACGTTAAACGCTCCTCTCGGGAACAAGGGTGCCGCCAGTTCCGCCAACAGCAGCGTACTGACCGGCGTGGTGTCGCTTGGCTTTAACACTACCGTGTTACCCGCCGCCAGTGCCGGCGCAATCTTCCATACCGCCATCATAAATGGGTAATTCCACGGCGTAACTTGCCCGACAATACCCAGCGGTTCCCGGCGAATAGTCGAGGTAAATCCAGCGGAATATTCGCCTGCTGCCTTGCCTTCAAGACAACGCGCAGCCCCGGCAAAAAAACGGATGGCATCGCAGGATGCCGCGATCTCTTCCTTCTCAATAAAATGGCGAAGCTGGCCCGTCTCCTGGCTCTGGGCATTGACCAGTCGCTCCACGTTGCGTTCTATTTCGTCCGCCAGGCGCAATAACGCTATTTGTCGCTGGGCCGGTGTCGATTTTCTCCAGATGCTAAACGCCGCTTCAGCAGCAGAGTAAGCCTGCTCCACCTCTGCCGCGCTGGCATTAGGAGATAATGCGTACGTTTCACCGTCGACCGGACTCACCAGTTCGAAGGTCTCTTCGCTGCCGCCTGCTACATATTGCCCATTAATAAAATGCTTCAGGGTTTTCATGTCTGTCTCCACCCGTTAATACATAAAGAATCTTATGTAATATATATATTGTAAAAACTTTTCAAATACGCAACATTGACACTATGATAAGCCTCTCATTTTTAACTTGTTCTTTACATTATTCAGAGGAAGGCTTGTCATTGTTAGCTGACGCGGCGCGCGCAGCTCCAATGGTTATTGGGACACACATCCGTCTGTGCGGCAGCTTTTGCGCATGGGCATGTAAAATAACGCGGCCATTCTTACCTTCCTTGCCCAGCAGGCATGTGTTAGAAAGGGTCGTTGTTTCAGGGAATTGAGTGCAGAAAAGATTATGATTACTCACGCGGTCATATTTGCGCCTATCGGGCAGGTCAGTCGTTCAGACCAGATAGTGCAACGCCTTTCAAATGCCATTATCACGGGATTGTTGGAGCCGAAAGAACAGCTGCCCAACGAAACTGATTTGGCAAAGATGATGGGTGTCTCACATATCACTATCAGAGAAGCGCTAAACACGCTTCGGGCTAATAATCTTATCCATACTGTTCGTGGCCGTAATGGTGGCAGCTTCGTTTGCGAAAATATTGATGGCAAAAATAGCCCCCTGCATCCGTTCAAAGCGATCAGTACCGATTATCTTTCGGATCTGGGGGAAATGCATTGCGCCATCATTAGCCATAGCGCAAGACTTGCTTCCAGACGAATGACCGGCGCGGATATCGCCAAATTTCGCGAGTTTGTTGAGGTGCTCAGACAGGCAAAATCACCTGAGCTGATGACCCAGGCCGATATGCGATGCCTGCTGGCAATAGCCGCCAGTTCACATTCGGCACGGCTGGCGAACCAGGAGCTTCAGGTGCAAGCTGAATGGGCATCGCTGGTGGCGATCCTCTATCGCACGGACAGCATTCATGCCGAAATTATCGCGCTTTATTCAGCACTGGCCGATGCGCTGGCCGCCCACAACGAGGCGGAATCAGTACAGCTTGCCACGCGGATCATCGACACCTTTACCTATTACCTTATCGAAAAAAAGCTGAAATATAACTCGAACTGACAATCCGTGAAGGCAGGACAGACAATGAGCTCTTCGACATCTTTAAGCGCATTAATCCGTAAAATTGATGATATTACTGTCTCTACGGTAGATTCTACCGTGGCGCTGGCGAGGAGCATCCATGAGGCGATTGCCGGGATACAGAAAGCTTCGGCCGAGGTTGTCCTCGATCCCTCTGTGCGATCTACCGTTCAACAGCATATTAAGCGTACGCTCAATGACAACCATTACTGCTCTGGAGCCGGATTTGCCAGCCATATAGAGAGCACCGCCACCACCAAAGAGTATTGGCTTTTGGAGTGGTGGTATAAGAAAGATAATGGTTTGAGCCAGGCGCATCTCGATTTGGATCAGGCCACGCAGCAACGACTGGATTTCAGAACCTTCGAGTGGTTTAAACATTCGCCACCGGCAGGCAAAGCCTATATCCACGGCCCGTACGTCGATTATATCTGCAATATCTCCTATACCCTGACTTCGGCAGTGCCGGTCTACTACAACGATCAGTTCCTTGGCGTCGCCGCCGTCGATCTGCTGGTCAGCCAAATCGAAGCCGAACTGCTCTCCTGCGCTCATCCTGACTATGTCATACTGACCAATCTGGAAAACAGGATTATCTTCTCCAGTTGGCCACGCTTTCGCGTGGGTGAGTTACTGTCGCCCGCCAACAGCACCGTGGTATATCAGAGCGACTACTTTATCCTTTATCACTATCAAAACTAAGGGCCCGAAGGCCCTTGTTTTAGTTGTCCTGCCCCATATTGAGCTTATTGGCGTAAGCAATGGCGTCGTTTTCCGGCGCCGCAGAGCGCCCAAACGGTCGGGTCAGGAACATATAGATAAGCCCCGATCCAACGACAATCGCCAGGCCGAACAGCACTGTCCAACGATCAATGAAATCGCTGCTGTCTGCTGGTTGGGCCAGCAACCAGATCCCGCATAATCCATAGGCTAAGGCCAGCACGTTTACAATCACGCCCCAACCGCCAATGGTCCACTCCCCGGCCGGTTTCCAGCCCTTCAGACGCTGACGCAACGCGGCAAGTACGACCATCTGGAACGAGATATAAATACCGATTACGGCAAACGCGGTAATACGCGACAGGTTGTCTGGCTGGAAATAGACCCAAACGCAGATGATCACCGGCAGCAAGCAACTGACGACCATCGCATTATCCGGAACGCCGTTTTTCGAGATTTTGGACATCCATTCACTTCCCGGCAGCATTCTGTCGCGAGAGAACGAAAAAATAAGACGGCTTAACGCAGCCTGTAGAGACAAAATGCACGACAACATCGCCACAATCGCGACGATGATAAAGATAGTTGCGCCGGTTTCTCCCAGGGCTTCATTGAGAATGGCGGGGATTGGATCGGACGTTTTACCATTCACGATACTGACCAGATTCGGTGAAGCCAGCAGATAACCCATCACGGAAATGATGGCGGAAATTGCGCCAAATACGATGCTTAAAATCATCGCGACCGGGATCTTTTTGCTCGGGTTCTGCACCTCTTCCGCTACGTTACCGCAGGCTTCAAAGCCAAAGAACATAAACAGCCCCATCAGCGCGGCGGACATAAACGCGGTGGAGTAGCTTCCGTCCTGAGCAAGCACGCCCATCGAGTCGAAGATGACGGAGAAAGGCTGAGAACGGTGAAAGATCAGCAGGTAAATTCCCAGCGCAATCACGCTGACAATTTCACACCAGAAGCCAATTTTGGCGACTCTGGCCAGGTTTTTGGTCCCGGACATGTTAACAGCCATCATCAACAGCAGTAGCAGGACAGACGTCAGCAACATGGTGGCAGGCGTTTGACCATAGTGGAACAGCGACTCAACAAACGTCGAGGTATATTCCGCAATTGACGTAATGGTGACTACCAGCGCCCACAGGTAAATCCAGGCGGCAATCCAGGCATATTTCTTGCCCCATAATCTTCTCGCCCAGGGATACAGTCCACCGGTTATCGGATATTGGGAAGCGACCTCGCCAAATACCAACGCCACTAAAAGCTGGCCACATGCGACGATTAAAATCCACCATACTGCGGGCGGCCCCGCCAGCGTTACGGCCAGCGCAAACAGCGAATAGACGGCAGTGAGCGGCGAAAGGTAGGTAAACCCCAACGCGAAATTAGAAATTAAACCGATTGAGCGATTGAACTGTTCTTTGCCATCTTTATGATAATTATCGTTTTTCTTATCAGGTGTCTGTTCCATATATCTTTCTCTTTTGTGGAATAGTCGCAGGGTTGAACAATTAATGTATAAAAGATATTAAGTTATATGTATAGTGATTTTGTCGCAGAGTTGTTAAAAATGATCGTGTGTCACGTTAATGAAAAAGTGAGAGCAAAACGGTAGAAAGCGCTGGCATTTAGCAGTATTTATGACCAATGGATCTTCGCAGCCGCCAACCGTGGGCTACGCTGGCGGAAAAATATGCGCATCTAATTTAAGTTCGGGGCTAAGTAGCAATAATCGCTGCTGTTAAGCAACATTTTTGCAATATAATAGTGTGATGTTAAACGCTGAACCTGAGCAGGTGAATGATGGAAATTGATCTCGATAATCTGGTCTTTGATGGACTGGAAGAAGCGCAAGAGCGTAATGCTGAACGTCTGGAAGATGCAGATAAGAAAGCGCAGGAAATTATTGCTGATAATGACTGCGGCGACGCCTGCAAAATCTGATTTCTGAACCGGCGCAATGCCGGTTTTTTTATCGCCTGTTACCCCTTCACCCCTTCCCGTTTCAGCCCGTATACCGTAAAGCCTCAATCAATTTGGCAAAGGCGGCGGTGTGCTGCCTGCGGCTGGGGTAGTACATATAATAGCCCTGGAAGGGTTCGCACCAGTCCTCCAGCACTTTTTCCAGCGCACCGTCAGTCACCGCCTGTTCGACAGTGTCTTCCGGCACAAATGCCAGCCCCATCCCGGCAATCGCTGCGCTAATCCGCGGGGGGAGATTGTTAAAAATAAGCTGCCCTTCAACCCGCACGCGCAAATCTTGTCCGCCTTTGCTAAATTCCCAGGCATACAGCCCGCCCAACGTCGGCATGCGCATGTTGATGCAGTTATGGTTTTGCAGATCGTGTGGGGTGAGTGGTTTACCATGGCGGGCAAAATAAGCGGGTGAACCGACCACCACCATGCGCCAGTCCGGGCCAATTCTGACAGCAACCATATCTTTTGCCACCTGCTCGCCGAGACGAATACCCGCGTCATAACGGCCAGCCACAATATCCGTCAGGGTGTTGTCGAGGGTCATTTCCACTTTCACTTCAGGATAAGCCTGCAAAAAAGGCGCCAGCGCGGGCCAGACGGTCGATTGCAATGCATGTTCACCCAAGGTAAGGCGAATGTTACCCGCCACCCGCTGACGGATGTCGGTTAATGCCAGCAGCTCCGTTTCAATGTCATCAAAACGCGGACTGATACTGTTGATGAGCCGTTCTCCGGCTTCAGTCGGCGCGACGCTGCGCGTGGTACGGGTCAGGAGTCGGACATCCAGCCGCTCTTCGAGTCCACGTATCGCATGGCTTAACGCTGACTGCGAGACCCCGAGCTTTGCCGCAGCCCGCGTAAAACTCCGCTCGCGGGCGACGATAATGAGATAATAAAGATCGTTAAAATTATCACGCAGCATGCTTGTCCCCAGCCATTAACTTTATTGACGTATGGTACAGGTCATGAGGGTAATCACGTAGCGTTTCTCAACGTTCGCGCACATCACTCCTGTTCTCCCCCCTTTCACTAATAACATTTTGTATATAGATAAGAATTTTTTCTTATTTTGTCTGAATCGTAAGTTATGGGAGCGTAAAAAGCACAAACCAAAAACTACAGGGATTTCATACAATGATGGCAACGAAAATTCACAGCGCTAAAAAAACACTTCTGACACTCAGCGTGCTGCTGGCCTCTGGCATTAGCGTTTCTCAGGCTCAGGCTGACCAATTGGCCGATATCAAAGCCGCCGGCGTCGTTAAAGTGGCGACATTCGACGCCAATCCGCCGTTCGGTTCAGTTGATGCAAAAACGCATAAGATTGTCGGCTATGACGTCGATTTTGCCGAAGCGCTGGCCAAGTCCCTGGGGGTAAAACTGGAGCTGGTGGCCACCAATCCGGCCAACCGTATTCCGCTATTACAATCCGGTAAAGCCGATTTAATCGTAGCGGATATCACGATCACACCTGAGCGTGCACAAGTGATCGATTTCTCCGTGCCCTATTTTGTCACCGGCCAGCAGTTCCTTGTGCCAGCAAAATCCCCGGACAAGCTCGATGAATACAGCAAAGCGCGAATCGGCGCGGTAAAAGGTACTACCGGTGAGCAGGCGTTACATCAGCGCTTCCCGCAGTCGCGCGTACTGGCCTATGACGATATCCCCCTGGCATTAACCGCCTTACGCAACGGTAATGTGCAGGCCATCACCCAGGACAGTACAATCCTGGCGGGCTTGTTAAGCGGTGCGCCGGATAAAGCAGATTTCAAAATTTTGCCGGACCTGCTGAGTAAAGAAGAGATCGGCGTGGGGGTAAAAAAAGGCGAACCCGCGCTGTTAAAAGCCGTCAACGATGAACTCTTGAAGCTGGAGTCTACTGGTCAGGCAGCAAAAATTTATGATGTGTGGTTCGGCCCTGAAACCAAAAACCCGCAGCCCCGCGCCTTTAAAATAGAAGCCAAGTAATATGCTCTCAGCTCTTTTTCATCGTTCCGCAGCTTCGGCTGCGGATTCTGCCCAATTGGGTCAGGCAAGCGTCAAACTGCACAATGTGTTTAAACAGTATGACGCTCATACCGTACTTAACGGCGTCAGCCTGGCAGTTGAACCTGGTGAAGTGGTGACCATTTTGGGTCCTTCTGGCTCTGGAAAATCCACTCTTATACGTCTTATCAACCAGCTTGAGTCGCTCAGCGGTGGCGAAATTTTCATTGATGGTAAACCGATTAGTCAGTTGCGCGGCGCTGCATTACGCCAGTTACGCAGCCGTATCGGTTTTGTATTTCAGCAATTCAATCTCTATTCGCATCTGACCGCGCTGCAAAACATTGCGCTGGCGCTGGAATATGTTCACGGCTGGAACAAAGCGGAAGCAAAAGGCCGGGCACTCGAATTGCTGGATCAAGTGGGACTGCTCGAGAAAGCCGATGCCTATGCCGCTCAGTTATCCGGCGGGCAGCAACAGCGCGTTGCCATTGCCCGCGCGCTGGCTTCATCGCCACAAATCATTTTGTTTGATGAACCCACCTCCGCGCTGGATCCAGAAATGATCGGCGAGGTGTTACAAGTGATGAAAAATCTGGCTCACAGCGGTATCACGATGATCGTCGTGACTCATGAAATGCACTTCGCTCGTGAGATTGCCGATCGTGTGGTATTCATTGATGGCGGCGATATCCTGGAGGTCGCCTCGCCGGAGGATTTCTTCACCCGCCCACAACATCCCAGAACTCAGCGTTTCCTGAAAAAAGTGCTCGACCCGTTACACCAGGAGTTACCGTTATAATGCATCTAATGGACTGGCAGGGGGTGCTGAGCGGGCAACCCCTACAATGGATAATTTCCGGTTTTCTCACCACGCTATGGGTGACGCTGGCAGGCGTCACGCTCGCCACTCTCTTTGCTCTCCTACTACTCGGCTTACGTTTGACAGGCAATCGCATTGCCACCGCGGTGGTCGGCGTGTGGGTCTCCGCTTTTCGCAATACGCCTTTACTGGTGCAACTGATGTTCTGGTATTTCGCCGCATGGAATTGGCTACCCCGTGACGTGATTACCTTTATTAATGCTGAACACCCATGGTCAGTTCTGCCGGGTGACGTCTGGTGGTTAACGCCGGAGTTTCTTTGTTCTGCCTGGGGGCTGGGTGTTTTTACTTCAGCCTTTTTGGTCGAGGAGATTGCCTCTGGTTTGCAGGCGGTTTCTGCCGGACAACGCGAGGCGGCCATTGCCCAGGGCTTTTCCGCATGGGCGGTTTTTCGTCACATTCTCCTTCCCCAGGGACTGGCGAACGCATGGCAACCCATCGTTGGGCAATATCTCAACCTGATGAAGCTCTCCTCGCTTGCCAGCGGTATTGGATTTGCAGAGTTGACCTATCAGGTGCGGCAAATTGAGAGCTATAACGCGCATGCACTGGAAGCCTTTGCCGTTGGAACAGCGCTCTATCTGCTCTTCGGTATCGTGTCAGGTATGCTTCTTACGCGTCTTGGACCAAAAACTGTGTCAGGTAAACCGTTCAGGGCAAAAGCCCGTCTGTTCAGCGTCAGGAGCATATCGCATGATCGCTAATATTTCGGTCATTACTGACAATCTTGACTATCTTCTGTGGGGACGCGTGACCGAAGGCCAACCCGGCGGCGTTCTGCTTACTTTGCTGATGGCTATCGGCGCGGCATTGCTGGCACTTCCCAGTGGGATAGTTCTTGCCTGCTGCGCCTGGCGTTTTCCTGGCGCGATGCGCAAAGGACTGTTTATCTGGGCCGAGTTTATTCGCGGCATTCCGTTAATCTTTGTGATTTTCTGGATGTGGTATTTGCTCCCCATGCTGACTGGAAGCGATCTGCCTGGCGCAGTTACCGTGACGTTGGCACTGGCATGGTTCACCGCCGCCTCGGTGATGCACTCGGTGTATGCAGGAATTAGCGCCTTACCTGGCGGGCAATATGAAGCGGCAGTGGTGCAGGGTTTTCGCCCGTACCAGGCCCTGTGGCTTATTTTATTGCCGCAAGTGCTGCGCAACATTATGCCGTCGCTGACCGGGATATTTATTGGACTACTGAAGGACACGTCGCTGGCGTTTATCGTCAATGTGCCAGAACTCACGACGGTTGCCGGTCAGGTTAATAGCCGGGTGCAAATCTATCCGGCGGCCATTTTTATCTTTACCGGACTGGTCTATTACCTGCTGTGCTTTAGCCTGGAAAAATTCACCCAGCGACGATTCGCGCTAAAATGACCTCAAGGCTCAACATTCCACGAACTGGTGGTCTTCGTTGAGCCGATATTTCACGCCAGCCCGGATATTTTTTTCACCTTCCACGGCAAGCGCAAAACGCATTCTTTCGCCATCATGATAGGCCAGCGCCGCGCATCCGCCAGGACCGAGTATTATCGAATCGACAGTGCCGGTACTGGCAACAACGGCGTTCTCTCCGCTGGCAATAATATGGATATTGTCTGCGCAATTGGCGATTTTCGATTCCGCGCCGAAACAGGCTAGCTGGGTTAAATCACCGCTGCAGGCGATCCGATTTCTGTCGCCCAGTGCACTGATGCGTACACGCATACCGGCACTGGCGATGCGCGTACCGTCACCCACGCTACTGATACGCGCTGAATTTCCCGCGACCGCAATTCGCCCGCGATCGCCCGCGCTGCCGATATGCGCGTTATAGCCTACGCTGCCTATACGTACGCTGTAACCTGCACTGGCAATTTGCGCGGCATAGCCAGCGCTGGCGATTTTAACGTTATCATCCGCACAGCCAAAGCTGACATTATCTTCCGCACTCGCCAGCGGGCTGCCGGTCCCCCCCGTTGTTTTCACGCGGGAAATATTTCCCATCGCGCGAATATCCTGCCGGACAAAACTCTCCTCTTCCCGCCATTTTGACCAGCCGTATTCCACCAGACTATTTGCCCAGTCGATATACCCTTCCCGCTGGAGCGCACGATGTACATCGGCATAACTTCCCCCGGCGGGAAAAGTACGTAGAAACCAGCGATACATTACGGGCCCAACGCGCCAGGCCCGTAAGTCATCACGCGTAATCATCATCGCTTAATGCCGGTGATAGCCATCCACCATGCACTTGAAGGTTTCGCCCGGCGTGCGGCCCGTAGTGCAAAGATAAAGATGCCCAAAAATGAAAAACAAACTGATTATTGCCAGCGCAAAATGTGCCTGTAACAACCAGTAACGCACACCGGGGAACAGATCGCCGACTACCGCCGGATAGAGCGATAACAGACCCGATATCAACAACAGCGGCAGCAGACCATACATCACGCCAACATAGGCCGCCTGCTGTAGCGGATTGAATTTCGAACGCTTTGATGCCGGGAATGGATGTGACTCTCCCTGCATAATGCCAAACAGGTAAAAACGCGTTTGTCTTTGCGCGCGTCCGATCCAACCCTGCCGCTGAATAATATAGTGATGTCCGTTACCGCCAATCAGGTTGATCAGGACAAAACCAATCCAGCAGGCGAGCAGCAAAAAGCCACAAACTTCGTGCACCGTCAGCAGGCTTTTCATCACCGACGCGCTAACGGCCGAGAAGTGATTGACGAGTCCACTGACCAGAAGTAACAGAAATAACAGCGCGTTCGACCAGTGCCACAAGCGGACAGCCTTCGAGTATAAGTAGATCTTCTCACCGTGCCCTGCCGACGCTTTATGCGCGGCACGAAAGCGCAGCATGGCGTGTAGCGCCAGCACCAGCCACATTCCCACCAGCATTAATCCGGCGATGACCAGCCACACTGGCCAGTAGTCAGGAGAAAACATAGGGACATATTGCGCAAGCTGGGCGTGAAACTGTTCGGCATTCTGCGACGCGTTCATACATTTTCCTTTTTAATCAAATGTTGACCGAACCGACGATACAGATGGGGTTTCCCGGCGCCTGCAAGTTGATACTCGTAATACTTGTTTTCCCGCAGCCAGGTCTGAATCTCCGGGCTATCTTCACGACCAAAAATCAGCGCGTGTTCCGGGCAGGCGTTAACACAGATCGGTGGAAAACCTTTCGCCAGACGTGATTCAGCGCAAAAGTCGCATTTATCAGCCACTTTGGTGCGCGGATTGAGATAGCGGACCTGATAAGGGCACGCGCCTATGCAGTAACTGCAGCCGATACACGAAGACGTGTCGACCCGGACAATGCCGTTCTCATCTCGCCAGGAGGCGCCGGTTGGACAGACCTCAATACAGGGCGCATCATCACAATGCTGGCAGGACTGACGAAAATAGTGATACAGCGTTTCGTTGTCGTTATCCGAAACCGGAATATGCGCTATCGACAAACGGCTGCCCTGGTCAGGAACATGATTGGTTTTCCTGCATGCGCGGGCGCAAATATTACAGCCGTTACACAGTGATTCGTCGTGGATCATGACATAACGAACGCCTTTAGTGCTCCTGGGACTTGCTAACAAACTTTGACCTGGGCCGGTAAAAAAAATCACCGTCCCCATGCCAATGACAAATTTACGTCGGGTGAAGGACATCGGGTTATCCTCTAATGCTGTGACAGTGGTCGTCCACACATTCCATGACATCAACCTGAAGAATTCAGGGGTTCTGATACTGCTCAACCTCAAACCATTCGCACAGGCCGTACGCTTTGCCATAACTCATAAAACGTTCGCTGAACAAATAAGGCTCCGCATTTGACGATTCCACAGTGCGTATATCTGCGTAATCCGGGTGCGTTTCCATTGCCGAGAGCGCCGCTGCAACCTGCTGATCGCCAAAGCTATACGGCGGTTGCGTCAACATGGCGACCTTATAGGGGCGTGGATACGTTTGACAGTCGAAGCGTACCGCCTCGGCAATCGCGCGACAGATGTCGTTCTCCACCACCTGCACACACATGCTGGCGTAGTTTGCCGTCATGGTTTGCGTCGAAAAGAAATACGCCTCTTCAGCGCCATGCACACAGGTAATATCCGCCCCATTCGCGCCCTGACACAGGGTATCCAGCAGCACGGTTAAGTCAGTCTCAGGAACCGAATACGGTGGCTGCAGGAAAACACTGCGAGCCACCAACTGACCCGATGCTGAATGTTGGCGGATAAATTCCGCCACTATCGACTCCGGGCTGGCAGGTTCCTGAACCTGCGGCGCGTTCACCTGTTCGGCAGGCGACTGTAGCGCCTGCAGCCAGTGTCTCTTTTGGCTATCTACCTCATCAGGAAACGCCTCAATGGGTGCCTGAACGTTGCTCACGTTAGTCATCTCGCGTTCCTTACGCTGGCAACAGATCTTGTGCCGCCAGATCGGCTGCCACATCCTCAAGTCCGAGTCGATTCAGCGTTTCGCGCGTAGGGCAGCCCAGCTCCGGATCCCAACCCATTTCCTGATAGAACATCGTCAGTGACAGGCGCATGTCCTCCCGGTCCATCTTGTCGGTCCCCTCGGTGAAGACCGGGATCTTCGGATCTTTATCAAACACCCAGGAGCAAATGAGATCGTGCTCATTGCGCATATCTTTGGTTTGCATCAGTTTGACCGTATAGGCACGATGCAGGGTAAAGATACGTTCAGCGGCCAGATCCAGACTCGCCTGCGTGGTTTCATCGCCGGTAACCGCCTGGAAGAATTTCGCTTCCAGATCCAAATCTCCGCGATAATTACGGCTCTTGAGCGGCGAAACCGTCATCGGCCAGACCCAGTTGCATAGCGTGACCGCGTTATGCAAACAGACTTTCAGCAACGTCCATTTGGCATATTTGATCTTCGCGGCATTGATCGGGGTGTAGTTTTTGGTTTCGTCGTAGGCATCCTGCGAACCAAACAATTCGCCCGCCACTTCGCGCTGTAATTTCAGCGGCAAACCGGAACCGATGAAGTTAATATGGGTATGCGTCATACAGTCACGGTTAAACATACAGTTGGTGATCGCCCCAACCTGCGCTGAAGCCTCGTTAGCATGGTGGACAGGAAAACCAAACGGCGACCACAGTTTGTTCTTGGCATAACCCCAATACTCTTCGCCCAAATCCCAGCGTTCAGCAATGGCATATGAACCGTCCGCAAGGTGGCTGAGTTCTCCCACGCGATGCGCCAGCCGATAGTAAAAATCCTTAATAAAATTAGGATCGCCCGCTTCCAGCTGATCCCAGCGGATCTCCGCATACTCTTCCGCCGGCAGTACGCGCTTAAAAACGCCTTTCGAGTAGCAATAAGTAAAATCACGGTGCAACTGCCCGTAGTTACACCAGATGCCATAATCGTCGAACAGGTTCAGACCAATCAGGTTTCCCACCACGCGCCCATCGTCTTTATCGTCAAAATCTTTCGGGCCATTGGGGAAAATAGTGGTGTGCACAAAGTTCGCCACGCAGGTGTTGCCACCGGTACTCGGTACGCCAAAATCTTTCACCCGCGGGACATTGAGCTGTGACATACAACGAATCGGGCACGAATGGCAGCCGCTCATTTTTACCGTGTATTTCTCAGCGGCAGGTCCGAGATCGAACACGGATTTATAGGTACGGAAACCGACGGTATTCTGGTTGCCCGGCGGGATTTCACCCGTTTCAATTGGCCCGCCTTCCGCCGCGCCCCAGAACAGTCCCTTGCGGGCCGTCCAACGCGAGTTTGGCGAAGAGTATTCTGCCCAGGCCTGCGGGGTGCTCGGCACAACGTGGTTGTTGTTGGCACCGATAAGCTCGGTCATCATATAGTCATTAAGCCGCTTCATCTCTTTGCGGTCGGCAATGTTGACACCTTTGGTCCCTTCTACCGCAATGGCCTTCAGATTTTTCGAGCCCATCACCGCGCCAGTACCGGCGCCGCCGCTGTGGTTGCGGCTGTTGATCATGCAGGAGAGCGGTACCAGATTTTCCCCCGCCTGGCCAATCGCGGCGACGCAAGTCTCAGGGCTGGTAATGCGGCAAATCTCTTCGGTTGTGGCGCGCGTGCCCTTGCCCCAAAGGAAATCGGCTTTTTCGATGCTGACTTTATCGTCTTTGATGTTGATCCAGACAGGCGACGCGGACTTACCTTCGATAATAATGGCGTCGTAACCGGCAAATTTCATTTGTGCGGCGAAGAAACCGCCCATGTGGGCATCTACGACTAAATTACCTTTGGTAAATGTTGACAAGGAGGTGATATTGACGCGGGAGCTACAGGGTGCGCCCGAGCCCGTTAATGGCCCGGTGGCGAAAACCAGTTTATTCCCTTCATCAAAAGGCATGGTGCCTGGCGGGACTTCGTCGTACATAATTTTATACCCAAAGCCCATCCCACCGATAAATTTCTTAAATTTACTGGAATCTTCATGGGTGATATTACCCGTGGTGAGATTGATCCGTAAAATATTACCTGTCCAACCGTTAGCCATCATGTTTTCCTTTGCAAGAAGGTTTAATAGATATACCCGTCAGGCAGCTTTTTTATTCAAAACTGCGCTATTTTTGGCAATTAATGACGCGTATCAGGCATGCCTGCCCTCTATCAAACGGTAATATCTTTCCACTCGATAATTTTTAATGCCCCAGTCGGGCACGCATTGGCGCATTCCCCGCATAACACACATTTTGAGGATTTTTTCGTTTCCGTGTTGACGGTCGCCATCATCCACGGGCAGGCTGTGGTACAAGCGCTACAGCCAATGCAACGTTTATGGTCCACGGCAATACAACCGTCTTCCTGCTTCCAGGTAATGGCGCCAATCGGGCAGACCTTCATGCATTGCGGATCTTTGCATTGGCGGCAGGTATCCGCGGTATAGTTTAAATCACCATACAGTCCGCCACCGGACCCGACGCCATCATCGCCAAAGAAGTAATTACGATGAATTTTGATGCGGGAAAAGAAGGTGCCAACGGCCCCATCGTTATAATTGGTACAGGAAATCTCGCAGCGATGACAACCAGTGCAGCGTGCTCGCTGCGTTACCAGCACCCCTTTCGGCGTATTGATAAGGCCAACGGTACCGCTGTCGATATCTTCCTGCTTACAACCAAAAAGTGATAACAACGCGGGCGCAATGGTCAGTCCTGCCAGACCCTTTCCGGATATACGTAGGAATTCAAGCCGCGTTAAGCCACAATCTAAAAATGGACGATCAACCTGGTTCATTTATTTCGCATCCTCTTCGCAAACGCAGTAGCGGCAACACATCAAGGCTAATTTTTACGCACAGATCGGGCCAATTCGGCCACTAATGTTGCCAACAACACGTGAATATTTGCCCTAACCTGATCGTATAAATGACGGCGGTTAAACTAAATGAATCTAATCCTTTAGGGTTAGGCACAATGATAATGTGGTTATTCAGCGCCCGTCGTTTTGATCGTCATCAATTAAAAAACGGAAGGAAAGTAATTAATGCGGAGTGAGATTTATTATCATTAAGATAATTTGAAACAATATTTCATATGGCTTGCAAATATTTGTGACTCCACTCTCAAATATATTTTTATATATCAATCGATATACAACAAAATATACAGCGATGTGTGTTTCTCTAATTGCAGTCCTAAATTATATATATTGATAGAATAACGTGACGAGAATAAGAGGATGGCGCAAATGACTGCCCTCCTCTTTTTATGGATTATCCGGCCAATGCTTTAATAACGGTCTCAATGGCCTGTTTTTCTAGTTCACTGCGCTTTACACGCTGGTTGGCGAGGGTGGTTCTCAGCACACCCGCAATGACGATATGCTTTGGCTCTTGTCCCAGATCGCGCATTTCCAGTACTACTTTACCGACTATTCTGCACATTTCCCGGTACAACTCATCGTCTTTGGTCTGATTTCCCATATTTTCCCGCTCGTCATTAACTCAAACCAACAGCATATATCACTCTGGCTAATTAGACAAAATTCAATGAAAATCAAACAAATGTCATAAATCTATCGGATCCGCTGCAGTCGATTTACCAGTTCCGCAAGGCTCCGCGCCTGCATTTTTTCCATCACCCGCGCGCGATGAACTTCAACCGTGCGCACGGCAATATTCATAACGTCCGCAATTTCCCGATTCATTAACCCTTTTGCAACCAGTTGCGCCAACTCTCGCTCCTTTGGCGTGAGCATCTGATAGCAGGCCACGATCTCTTGTCGCGAGAAGGCGGCGCGAGAAACCTGCAAAGCGTGTTCTAACGCCGTCTGCAAAGGCCCGGCGGACACCGGCTTTTGCAAAAAATCGACTGCTCCACGTTTCATTTGCTCAACCGCCATCGGCACATCACCATGCCCGGTGAGGAACACCACCGCCAGCGTACTTTCTCGCTGGCGCATCGCTTCATGTACAGCATGCCCATCAAGTACCGGCATACGCATGTCCAGCAAAAGTACGCCCACCTGGTGCAGATTTGCCCCTGCGAGAAATGTTTCACCCTGCTCCCAGCAACATACCTCATATCCCAGACTTTCCAGTAAAAACGCACAGGCCTGGGTGACGGCAATGTCGTCATCCAGCAGATGAATTAGTGCCACTACGGCCTCCCTCCTGGTTTTGCTTAAAATGTAATGTCACTACCGCCCCCGCTTTTTCATCAGGAGCCTGATGATTTTTGATCTCAATGTCGCCATTTGCGTAACGCACCAGCCGCTGACAAATGGCTAATCCCAGCCCCATGCCTTCTTTACGGGTGGTCATAAACGGCTGAAAAGCCTGGTACAACTGCGCCTCATCAATACCGCCAGCGTTATCCTGCACCTGAATACGCACATCCCCTTCCTCATGCTGAGCGCTAAACCACACCGTGGTTGCCCCTGCCTGGGCCGCATTGAGCACCAGATTGGCCAGCACCTGCTCAAGCAGAACGCTTGGCAGAGTCAGCGTTAACGTCTTGCCGACACGCGTTTGCAGCGCTACCGCCGGGAATTGCTGGGGCATGCGCAATAATTGCCAGACGTGATGAATTGCATCATGCACGTTGACGGTCCGCCAGTCATCGGTCATCACCGGATTACCCTGCGCCTGGCTGACCCACTGGCGCAGATTGTGCAACGTATCAGCGCCCCGCTGCGCCTGAGCATCAATGTTCTCCAGCGCAGGCAACAACGGATGCTGCTTATCCTGACCGCGCAGGCGGATCAAACAGCCCTGCGCATAATGGCGGATAGCCGACAGCGGCTGATTAAGTTCGTGGGCAAACCCGGAGGTCATCTCGCCAAGCACACTCATTTGGCGAGCGGTTTCCAGCGCCTGTTCTTGTTTGCGCAGCAGAATGCTGTTCCGCTCCAGTTGCCTGCCGCGACGACGAACCAGCAGCATCACCCAGATATAATTGAGCGTCAGTAGCAACAGCACAACGGCCACAGCCCCCATAGCGAGCTGGTGCTGGATAAACCAACTTTTGACGTCCAGCCAGAGCTGGCGCTGCTGCGGATGCTGGCGGACATCGCGTAGCAACGCTTCTACTTCGCGTGTCGAGGCAGGCGCTCCCCAGCGAAACGTTGCATTCTGCGGAGAATTGAACAGCACCCGTGTGACGCGATCGGCGAGCTCGTCGCTCACTGCAGGCAGTGCCGCAAATGACCAGTCAGGATAGAGCGGCGTACTGGTTAAACAGGGAATCGAGGTCGGATGGTTGAGTACAACCCTAAAGTCCGTTTTATGAATGAGCCCTTCCTCATCCATGTTTTCCAGCAGACACACCGGCACAATCACCGCTTGCACAGCTTTTTCGCGTAGTAAATAGAGTAAGGCATCGGCAGGAAAACCGGTAAACCTCAGGCGTAAATCGCGCTCAGGTCGCAGACCGGCATCGCTAAGTGCTTTATACCCCAACAAATAGCCGCCAAAAGCCTGAGCATCAATGGCGCCAACCGTTTTACCGATCAGATCATGCGCGGAAGCGATCCCACTATCGCGCCTGACAAGAATCGCGCTACCGATCACGTTACTGGCGGCTTTGCCTCCCCGGGTAGAACGTAATGACGCCAGCCAACGTAACGCAGAGCGGTTGTTTAGCTGCACAAACTGCGCCGGATTAGTGACTACAAATTGTACCGTGCCACGATTCACCGCCTCCTGCATCTGGTGCAGGTCCAGCGGTTGTATATGAAACTGCTCACCGGGAATTTGCTGATTCAACAGGGTTTCCAACGGCTGCCAGTGCTGACGTGTGGAGATCTCCCCACGCATTGCCAACACGCCAATGTTCCATGTCTGCGCCACGACCGTGCCGCTTAGCATCCACAGCGACGCCAGCATCGTCAGGCATCTTACTACGTTGCGTCCCACTCAATTATCCCTGTCAATTATGTTGTTTTAGATCAACAACAAGCCGGGTATGTGGTTAACCACAATAGAGTACCCCCCGTCACGATTTTTACACTGTAAATCATTGAGATTCTTTATTCATCACACACAAATCAACGGCGTGACCAATGTTTCGTTGTTGTACCGTGACGGGAGAAAATATGGACAGCAGTAAACGGCAGTTTCTCCAGCAACTGGGCGTCCTGACCGCTGGCGCTTCACTGGTCCCCCTGGCGCAGGCGCAATTCCCCTTCTCGCCTGAACGCCATGAAGGCTCACTCGCGCATCGCTACGCCATGTTGATTGACCTGCGACGCTGCATCGGCTGCCAGGCCTGTACCGTCAGTTGCGCTATTGAAAACCAGACGCCGCAGGGAGAATTCAGAACCCTCGTTAACCAGTATCAGGTGCAGCTTACAGGCCAGCAAAGCGTCACCAACGTCCTGCTGCCTCGCCTGTGCAACCATTGCGATAATCCCCCTTGCGTACCCGTTTGTCCGGTGCAGGCCACTTTCCAACGTGAAGACGGTATTGTGGTCGTCGACAACACCCGCTGCGTGGGTTGCGCTTACTGCGTGCAGGCCTGCCCTTACGATGCGCGGTTCATCAACCATGAAACGCAAACCGCCGATAAATGCACATTTTGCGTACACCGTCTGGAAGCGGGGCTGCTCCCGGCCTGCGTGGAATCCTGCGTCGGCGGCGCACGCATCATTGGCGATATCAAAGATCCGCACAGCCGGATTTCTCAAATGCTGCATGAACACCATGAGGCCATCAAAGTGCTAAAACCCGAAAGCGGAACATCACCGCACGTGTTTTATCTGGGTCTGGATGAAGCGTTTGTCACCCCGTTAATGGGACGCGCTCAACCCGCTCTCTGGCAGGAGGTTTAAATGAACCATTCACTGATTATCGAAGAGGTTCTGGCCCATCCGCAACATGTAAGCTGGTTACCCTGGGCCGTACAGTATTTCTTTTTCATCGGTATTGCCGCCTGCGCCGCGCTGTTCGCCTGCGTGCTGCACTGGCGCAAACAAGAGACGCCGGACCTGGAAAACCTGACGCTGTTAATTGCCCTGACCTGTGCAATAACTGCCCCGTTGGCGCTAACCGCCGATTTACACCAAACCGCCCGCGTCTGGCATTTTTATGCTTATCCAACGCCATGGTCCTGGATGCCGTGGGGCGCGCTGTTTTTACCGCTGTTCACCGGCTTCCTGGGCCTGTGGTTTCTGGCACAACACGTTAAGCAGCTAACGCTTAAAAGTTACAGTGTAACTAAATGGTTGGCCGTCGGTAGCGCCTTATCCGCCATCGGATTACTGGTTTACACCGGTCGCGAAGTGTCGGTGGTGCAGGCGCGTCCCATTTGGTTCAGCTACGCCTTTCCGGTTGCAATGTTCCTCAGCGCGCTGCAAACGTTCCTCGCCCTGCTCATCGCTGCAACAAACAGTGAAGGATCTTTGCTGCGCAAACTGGCGTGGGGACAAATTGTCGCCTTGAGCGCGCTGGCTATCGTGGTGGCAATTTGGGTGAGCGGCAATACGCTCTCCGGTTCAGCAATTCGCCAGTGGCTGGATGTCGCCTCTTCGGCACGACACTACGCCATCGGTTGGGTTGCGTTATGGCTTGTCTCGCTCGTCCTTTGCGCGCTGGTGCTGCGTTTTCCATTATCGCGGCTGCTGCGCATATTACTGGCGTTTAGCGCCATGGCGCTGTGCTGGCTGATGCGCTGGACGTTACTCATCCAGGTACAGACCGTACCGAAATTTAACGCCCAATTTAATCCTTACACCCTGCCCGGCGGCACCGATGGCTGGCTGGCCATTGTGGGCACCTTCGGCCTGTGGATAGCACTGATTATTATTGTTCGTGAAGCCCTGAACGCGATCGCAAGGAGAATGCAACATGGCTAATTTAACCCGTCGTCAGTGGCTTAAAGTCGGTCTTGCAGTAGGTGGCATGGTGACGTTTGGTCTGAGTTATCGGGATGTAGCAAAGCGCGCACTGGACGGTTTGCTGGACGGTACCTCTGGTAAAATTACCCGCGACCGCATCTTTGGTAATGCGCTCATCCCTGAAGCCAATGCCCGACCGCAATGGCAGCAAAATCCGCAGCAGGTGATCTCAATGACGCAGTGTTTTGGCTGCTGGACGCAGTGCGGTGTGCGGGTACGCGTTGATAGTGAGCAAGGCAAAGTGCTGCGCATTGCCGGTAACCCTTATCATCCATTATCTCACGAGCACCATATTGACGCCTCGGTTCCCTTTGCCACGGCAATGGCGCAACTGGCGGGCGAGTCGGGTCTGGACGCGCGCTCCACCGCCTGCGCTCGTGGCGCAACCTTACTTGAAGGTCTGTACAGCCCACAGCGCATTCTGCAGCCCATGAAACGCGTCGGCAAACGCGGCGAGGGAAAATGGCAGCGCATCAGCTTCGAACAATTAATCACAGAGGTGGTGGAAGGCGGTGACCTGTTTGGTGAGGGCCATGTTGATGGCCTGCGGGCAATTCACGATCCCGATACGCCGCTTGATGCCAGACATCCCGGCTTTGGGCCAAAATCCAATCAGTTGCTGGTCACCAATACCAGCGATGAAGGACGTGATACGTTTTTACGTCGCTTCGCGCTGAACAGTTTCGGCAGTAAAAACTTCGGCGCGCATGGCGCTTACTGCGGTCTGGCCTACCGGGCCGGTTCTGGTGCGCTAATGGGCGATCTGGATAAAAATACCCACGTGAAGCCCGATTGGGATAATGTCGAATTCGCGTTGTTTATGGGAACCTCTCCGGCGCAATCCGGCAACCCGTTTAAACGCCAGGCTCGCCAGCTCGCCAGCGCCCGTTTACGCGACGACTTCCGCTATGTGGTGGTGGCGCCAGCCCTGCCATTAACCACGGTACTGGCTGACGATCGCGGCCACTGGCAGCCCGTGCGTCCGGGGAGTGACTCCGCGCTGGCGATGGGTATGATCCGCTGGATAATCGAAAAACAGCGCTATAACGCCGATTACCTTGCGATTCCCGGCGTACAGGCCATGCAGCAAGCCGGTGAAAAAAGCTGGAGCAACGCCACGCATCTGGTGATCACCGATGAGATCCCAAATCTTGCCGGGCAGCATTTAACCCTCGCGCATCTGAACGCAAACGCCGCCCAGGAGCCGGTGGTCGTTAACGAAGCCGGAGAAATTGTCGCCGCCAGCGGTTGCCCACGCGCGCAGTTGTTTGTCACCCGCGTGGTGACACTGGCAGACGGCCAGACGGTGACGGTAAAAAGTAGCCTCCAGTGCCTGAAAGAATCCGCCGAAAAACTCACGCTGGCGCAATACAGCCAGCAGTGCGGCGTGGCTGAAGCAGACATTGGCGCACTGGCCGACGCGTTTACCCGCCACGGACGTAAAGCGGCGGTGATCGCCCACGGTGGCATGATGGCAGGTAATGGATTTTATAACGCCTGGTCGGTAATGATGCTCAATGCGCTGATTGGCAACCTGAGTCTTGAAGGCGGCGTGTTTGTCGGCGGCGGCAAGTTCAATGGCGCCACCGATGGACCACGCTACAACATGGACAGTTTCACCGGGAAGATTAAACCAAAGGGATTAAGCATCGCACGCAGTAAAACCGCGTATGAGTCTTCCGAAGAGTACCGCAATAAAGTAGCCGCCGGACAATCGGCCTTCCCGGCAAAAGCCCCCTGGTATCCGTTTGTGGCAGGTCAACTTACTGAACTTCTTGTCTCGGCACTCGAAGGCTACCCTTATCCGCTAAAAGCCTGGATCTCTAACATGACCAACCCGTTTTACGGCATCGCAGGGTTGCGCGGCGTGGCGGAAGAAAAGCTTAAAGATCCTGCGCGTTTGCCGCTATTTATCGCCATTGATGCCTTTATGAACGAAACCACGGCGCTGGCAGATTACATCGTGCCGGATACCCATAACTTCGAAAGCTGGGGATTCAGCGCCCCGTGGGCGGGCGTCGCCAGCAAAGCTACCACCGCTCGCTGGCCCGTGGTCAGAGCCGCAACCAGCAGTACCGCTGACGGTCAACCGGCCTCAATGGAATCTTTCTGTATTGCGGTAGCGAAACGCATTGGTTTGCCTGGTTTTGGTGATAATGCGATTACCGACCCACAGGGCAATCAGTATCCGTTAAATCGTGCGGAAGATTATTATCTGCGCCTCGCCGCCAATATTGCGTTTATGGGTAAATCACCGGTCCCGGAGGCTCAGCCGGAAGACATTGCCTTGACCGGGGTGCAACGGATCATGCCGGTGATAACGCAAACGCTGAAAGCCGATGAAGCCAGCCGGGTGGCATTTGTGTATTCACGCGGCGGGCGTTTCGCCCCAGCCAGCAGTGGCCGGGTGGAGGATCGCGTCGGCAATGCGTGGGAAAAACCGCTGCAAATCTGGAATGCGAATGTCGCCGCGCACCGCCATGCGATTACCGGCGAGCGCTACAGCGGCTGCCCGGCCTGGTATCCTTCGCGTCTGTCAGACGGACGTGCGGTCGAGGAGTTGTTCCCGGAACAAGAATGGCCGCTGAAATTGATCTCCTTTAAATCCAATACCATGTCCAGCGCCACGGCGGTCATCCCGCGCCTGCATCATCTGAAGCCGGTTAATCTGGTGGCGCTCAACCCGCAGGATGGTAAGCGGTACGGTCTAGCACATGGCGATACGGTACGTATCACTACGCCTGGCGGTCAGGTACAGGCGCAAATAAGCCTGCTTCATGGTGTTATGCCGGGAGTTATCGCCATTGAACATGGCTATGGACATAAAGAAATGGGCGCGGCGCAGCATACGCTCGACGGCGAGCCGATGCCATTTGACGCGCAGATAAGGTCGGGAATTAATCTCAATGACTTGGGCTTTGCGGATCCTACCCGGCAGGTAACCAATACCTGGCTTGACTGGGTGTCGGGTGCGGCGGTACGCCAGGGGCTGCCAGCGAGAATTGAGCGCGTGTAACTCGCGCGTCCGGTGGCAACGCTAACGCATTTTATCCGGCCTACAACATCCTGTAGGCCGGATAAGGCAAAAAGCGGATCAGTTATTCACCGGGATCACCGCGCCTTTATATTTAGTGCGGATCCAGTCCTGAATCTCTTTTGAATGCAGCACGTCTACCAGCGCCACAATATCCTTTTTCTTCTCATCGCCGCGATGTACGGTAATGATGTTGGCATACGGGTTGTTTTCACCGCTTTCGACGGCAATCGGATCTTTCACCGGATCCAGCCCCGCGTCGATAGCGTAGTTCGCGTTAATCACCACCGCATCGCCTTCGTCGTTGTTGTACATCTGCGGTAACAGCGCCGCTTCCACGTTAGGCAGGAACTTCAGTTTTTTCGGGTTTTCCACGATGTCGCTAATGCGCGCGGTGACTTTGTCCACCCCCGGTTTCAGCTTGATCACACCCTCTTTTTCGAAAATCGACAGGATACGGCCTTCCTCAGATACCGCATCGCGCATGATGACCTTGCCGCCTTCCGGCAGATCTTTAAGCGATTTCACTTTCTTCGAATAGATGCCGATCGGCTCAATGTGAATTGCTCCGGCGCTGACGAAGTCATAGGTTTTATCGCCAGCATGATCTTTAATCACGCTGTTCAGATACGGAATATGCTGGAAGTAGTTAGCGTCAATTTCACGGCCAGCCAGCGCGGTATTCGGCAGGATGTAATCCTGGAACGACTTAATTTCCAGGTCGATCCCCTGCTTTGCCAGAATCGGTTTGGCCTGCTCAAGGATCTCCGCGTGCGGTACGTTTGATGCGCCAACGGTCAGCGTATCAGCCCAGGAGGCGAAGCTCAGGGCGCTTAAGGTTGCTGCGGCGAGTAATGTCAGTGATTTTTTCATGATAATGGTTTCCGTATTTTATTAGCGTTTATCTAACAGAGAGGTGATCACATCGCCGCAAAGCTGGATGATGAAGACGATGAGCAGAATCGTCACCGTCGCCACCAGCGTGACGTCGCTGTGGTTGCGCTGGAATCCTTCCAGATAGGCCAGATTCCCTAAACCCCCGGCACCAATGACTCCCGCCATCGCGCTGTAGCTGACCAGCGCAATCAGCGTCACGGTGATCCCGGACACCAGAGCGGGAGAAGATTCCGGCAGTAAAACCCGAAAAATAAGCGTACTCAGACGCGCGCCCATCGAACGTGTCGCTTCAATAACGCCTTTATCCACTTCACGCAGGGCAATTTCGACCAGGCGCGCATAAAACGGCGCGGCTCCCACAATTAACGCAGGCAGCGCGGCATTGGCGCCGAGAATGGTGCCAACCATCGCTTTGGTAAATGGGATCAGCAGCACGATCAAAATGATGAAGGGGATCGAACGGAAGATATTCACCACCAGCGAAATCGCACTATACACGGCGCGATTGTGGAACAGTCCGCCACGCGCCGTCAGAAACAGCGCCAGGCCAAGGGCGACCCCAAGAACAAAGGTCGCCACGCCAGAAAGCGCGGTCATATAGAGCGTTTCCTGGGTTGCTGCTAATAATTGATCCCATTTCAGATGGGGGAACAGTTCTTCAGCCATGTTGAATCACCTCACCTTCAATGTCGCTATCGCGCAGATCGGCCAGAATATTGCTCAGTTGCTCCTCGGTAGCCACAACGTGCACCCATAGCTGACCAAACACCCCGTGCGCGGTTTGCGTCATCTTGCCGTGCAAAATGTTAAACGGCAGGCCGTAGCGCAGGGTCAATTCTCCAACGACGGGACGGTGGGTGCGTTGCCCGGTAAACGTTAGCTTGATCACCACGCCGCCCAGTTCGCGTGCCAGCTGTGGGTTGAACTCATCTTCTTCGGCGTACTGGCTCACCTGACGCACGAATTGTCGGGTGATCGGCTGCTGCGGATGGGTAAAGACGCTGAGCACGTCGCCTTCTTCAACGACTTTACCGTTTTCCATCACCGCCACGCGGTCGCAAATTTTGCGCACCACATGCATTTCATGGGTGATCAACACAATGGTTAATTTGAAGCGACGGTTAATATCGAGCAGTAAATCAAGGATCTGATCGGTAGTTTGCGGATCTAACGCCGAGGTGGCTTCGTCGCACAGCAGTACGTCAGGATTGTTCGCCAGCGCGCGGGCAATTCCCACCCGTTGTTTTTGCCCGCCGCTGAGCTGGGACGGATAAGCATTCTCGCGACCACTTAACCCAACCAGCGTAATCAGTTCGGCAACCCGCGCTTTGATGGACGCCTTTGGCGCACCCGCGATTTGCATAGAGAAAGCAATATTTTCGCTAACCGTGCGCGACCACAGTAAGTTGAAGTGCTGGAACACCATGCTGATTTTCAGTCGCGCCTGACGCAGAGATTCTCCGCGGGCGGCAGAGATATCATGGCCGTTAATCGTCACGCTGCCGGAGGTCGGTTTTTCCAGACCATTAAGCAAGCGAATTAAGGTGCTCTTACCCGCCCCGCTGTAACCAATAATTCCGTAAATCTGTCCCTGCTCAACCGTCAGGTTGACGTTATCGACAGCGGTAATGGATAGCCTGCCTGGCGTAAACACTTTTGAAATATTTTTCAGGACAATCATGTCGTTTGGGTATCCGCTGCTGCTTTTTGTAATCCTGCTAGCGCTTTTAGCTGTTTAGCAGTATGGATGTCCAAACGAGTGTAATGAGTGAAATTGGCTTTTAGAATGAATTAAAACGAATTTGATATAATTTTTAGGAATATGATCTATCCATTGAAAACGCCCGCCTAAATCTGTTTATTTGGCTAGCCAGGGCGGGTTGTTGCGCAACAAACTGTCGCTGAGCCCAACGCCTTTATCCATACCGATGAACAAATTAATGAATATTTTTTGTAAAACCGCACAGAACTGTTTTGAAACAGCGTTTCCATTTTCCTTTTAGATAAAATTCAGCGTATAATGCGCGCCAATTGTCTCTTGAATGGTTTCAGCACATTGACCTGTAAAACTCAACGACTACAAAACTCACCTTCCCGTTGGGCTGAAACGCAAGCACACATTCCTCTGCACGCTCTTTCGATGTCACCTATCCTTAGAGCGAGACATCACCACTTTCGTAACTCAGGTTTAGCTTCCCATCCGTGCGCGATGGGAGCCAGATTTCCCAATCCTTCTCAACTTAAAGACTAAGACTGTCATGAAAAAGACGAAAATTGTTTGCACCATCGGTCCGAAAACCGAATCCGAAGAGATGTTAACCAAAATGCTGGACGCGGGCATGAACGTCATGCGTCTTAACTTCTCTCATGGCGATTACGCAGAACACGGTCAGCGCATCAAAAATTTGCGCAACGTGATGAGCAAAACCGGTAAGAAAGCCGCTATCCTGCTGGATACCAAAGGTCCGGAAATCCGTACCATTAAGCTGGAAGGCGGTAACGACGTTTCTCTGAAAGCAGGCCAGACCTTCACCTTCACCACCGACAAATCTGTTGTCGGCAACAGCGAAATCGTTGCTGTGACTTACGAAGGCTTCACTAAAGATCTGTCTGTCGGCAACACCGTACTGGTTGACGATGGCCTGATCGGCATGGAAGTTACCGCGATCGAAGGTAACAAAGTTATCTGTAAAGTGCTGAACAACGGCGACCTGGGCGAAAACAAAGGCGTTAACCTGCCAGGCGTTTCTATCGCGCTGCCAGCACTGGCTGAGAAAGACAAACAGGACCTGATCTTCGGTTGCGAACAGGGCGTTGACTTCGTTGCGGCATCCTTTATCCGTAAACGTTCTGACGTGGTTGAAATCCGCGAGCACCTGAAGGCGCACGGCGGCGAAAACATCCAGATCATCTCCAAAATCGAAAACCAGGAAGGCCTGAACAACTTCGACGAAATCCTCGAAGCGTCTGACGGTATCATGGTTGCTCGTGGCGACATGGGCGTTGAGATCCCGGTTGAAGAAGTTATCTTCGCGCAGAAGATGATCATCGAGAAATGTATCCGCGCGCGCAAAGTCGTTATCACTGCGACCCAGATGCTGGACTCCATGATCAAAAACCCGCGTCCGACCCGCGCTGAAGCCGGCGACGTCGCGAACGCCATCCTCGATGGCACCGACGCAGTCATGCTGTCTGGCGAATCCGCGAAAGGTAAATACCCGCTGGAAGCCGTGACCATCATGGCGACCATTTGCGAACGTACCGACCGCGTGATGACCAGCCGTCTGGACTTCAACAACGACAGCCGCAAACTGCGCATCACCGAAGCCGTTTGCCGTGGCGCGGTTGAAACTGCGGAAAAACTGGACGCTCCGCTGATCGTCGTTGCAACCCAGGGCGGTAAATCTGCTCGCGCAGTGCGTAAATACTTCCCGGATGCCACCATCCTGGCGCTGACGACTAACGAAACTACCGCGCGTCAGCTGGTACTGAGCAAAGGCGTTGTGGCACAGGTTGTTAAAGAAATCAGCTCCACCGATGATTTCTACCGTCTGGGCAAAGAAGTTGCTCTGGAGAGCGGTCTGGCGCAGAAAGGTGACGTTGTGGTTATGGTTTCTGGCGCCCTGGTTCCAAGCGGCACGACCAACACCGCATCCGTTCACGTACTGTAATAATTCCGCCGCGAATTAATTTGCTTATAAAAGCGCCCTCGTGGCGCTTTTTTTATTTTATCGATAGCCACAATTAATAAAAAATCAAATCGGATTTCACTATCTAATCCGTGATTATCTAAGATGAATCCGATGGAAGCTTTCTGTTTTCACTCGGTTTTTTAGCCGTTTTTGCACAATTCGATGCTTCTTTGAGCGAACGATCAAAAATAAGTGCATTCCCATCAAAAAAATATTCTCAACATAAAAAACTTTGTGTAATACTTGTAACGCTACATGGAGATTAACTCAATCTAGAGGGTATTAATAATGAATCGTACTAAACTGGTACTGGGCGCGGTAATCCTGGGTTCTACTCTGCTGGCAGGTTGCTCCAGCAACGCTAAAATCGATCAGCTGTCTTCTGACGTTCAGACTCTGAACGCTAAAGTTGACCAGCTGAGCAACGACGTGAACGCAATGCGTTCCGACGTTCAGGCTGCTAAAGACGACGCAGCTCGCGCTAACCAGCGTCTGGACAACGCAGCTACTAAATACCGCAAGTAATAGTATCTGTGTAATAAAAATGGCGCACATTGTGCGCCATTTTTTTTGCCCTGAATTTCTCGTTCCCTGTTATTGCGTAGCGCGCACCTCTGCATTCTCTCCCGGTACCCCATTTCGCGCAGACTTCACTTCCGCACCATTGCTAACGACCGAGGCCTGGCTGGCCGTCACCGTGACCGGATAACCCGCACGGCGATACAACGCGCGCTCCACCAGGCTGTTATCAACGGCTTTATTGTCTTTGAACTGAGTAAAACCGGCTGGGAGCACATACGGCATGGTCTGAACGTTTTGTTCCTCTTCCGGCGACAGTGGGCGATGCACCTCGACATACCGCATGCCGTTCGGCTCAATCGAATATTTGATCGGCTCATTAATCACCCTGACCGGCGTTCCTGTTCGGACTTGAGCAAACAATGCCTTGATGTCCGGCGCGTTCATGCGAATACACCCGGAGCTCACGCGCAGACCGACACTGTCCGGCGCGCTGGTGCCATGGATCAGGTATTCACCGTTTCCATGCGCCAGACGCAGTGCAAAGCGTCCTAACGGGTTATTTGGCCCGGCGGGCACTACCGGAGGCAATGTTATGCCACGTTCCAGAGAGCGTTTACGGATGCCTGCTGTAGGGGTCCAGGTAGGATTCGGTATTTTCTGCCCTACCCGGGTTTCCATCACCGGAGTTTCCAGCCCCTGCAAACCGATACCAATCGGGAATACCTGAACGATATTCTCTCCCGGCGGGTAGTAATACAGACGTAGCTCCGCCAGATTCACAATAATGCCTTCGCGTGGCGCATCAGGCAGCAGTAATTGCGAGGGAATAGTAATCAGGGTTCCGGGTTTGGGAACAGGGGCAATAGTATTATTGGCTTCGAGGATCAGCATTGCGGCGGTATCAAACTTACGGGCAATCGCCTGTAGGTTTTTATCCCCTTCCTGCACGGTATAAGTTTGATTTTGCCCAACAAGACGACTGTTTGCCTGGGGCAACGGATAATCGACCGCCCATGCGGCCTGAATAGCGCTGTAAGCGCCGATTAGCATTAAGGTAATAACAGACGCGCGTTTCATACTCACTCACCCCCCTGGCGTTCCTGCCGGACGACGGCGAGCGCCAGATCCGGCTTACGAGTCACTGCGTTGCCTTACACGATCGATTTCAAGTCGGTCTGAAAGTTGACGTGTTTTATCAGTTTAGCTAAGAGTTGCGGCTTTGGCGCGGATAGCCCGAATCATTGCCTCCAGCCCCTGTGAACGAGACGGTGTGAGATGCTGTGCGAGCGCCATTTTTTCAAACCACGGACGCACATCAAAATTCACAATATCCTGGGCCGTCATGCGGTCGTACAGAATGAAGACCACGGCGATAAGCCCTTTCACAATTGCCGCATCGCTGTCGCCCTGAAATTCAATAATCCCTTCAGCATTCTGACGCATAACAATCCATACCTGACTTTGACATCCCTGAATGCTATTTTCGGGGCAGCGATCGTCGGCGTTTAATTCCGGCAAACGCTGACCCAGTTCAATGATGTACAGGTATTTCTCTTCCCAATTAGCGCAACGCAGAAAATTACGCAACAATTTTTCTTTATCCGGTAGCGCAGCCATAACGCCTCCCTGTTATCCCAGTAAGTGATGAATACGCTTGAGACCTGTCACCAGGCGATCCACTTCTTCATGGGTGTTGTACATGGCAATCGACGCCCGACACATGGCGGGAACGTGATAGTAGGCCATCAGCGGCATTGCGCAGTGATGCCCCGTCCGCACGGCGATCCCATAGTTATCGAGAAAACTCCCGACGTCATAGGCGTGATGTTTGCCGAGGTTAAAGGCAATCACCCCAAGGCGGTTATCCGGTCCGTAAAGCGTCAAATCCGGCACGTCCGCCAGCTGTTCCAACGCATAGCGCATCAGGAATTGTTCATATTCGCTAATTTCAGTCAGCCCCAGCGCTGAAACATACTCAATAGCCGCGCCAAGCCCGATAATTCCTCCTGTGTTAGGCGTACCGGCTTCAAAACGCCACGGCGCTTTAGCCCACGTCGTCCCCTGGCTCAGGCTCACGGTCGCAATCATCGAACCGCCGCCTTCCCATGGCGGCATTTCCTGCAGCAGCGCCTCTCTGGCATACAGCACGCCAATACCGGTTGGCCCGTAGAGCTTGTGTCCGGAGAAAACATAAAAATCGCAATCTAACGCCTGCACATCCACTTGATGATGCATAACCGCCTGTGCGCCATCCACCAGTACTTTTGCGCCGTATTGATGCGCTAGCGCAATCATCTCACTTAGCGGGTTTTCGGTGCCCAGTACGTTTGAAACATGGGTAATTGCCAGCAGTTGCGTACGCTCATCGAACAGCGCTGGCAACGCTTCCAGTTGCAATGTGCCGTCGGCATTGAGCGGAATAACCCGCAGTTCTGCGCCCACGCGGGCGCATAGCATTTGCCAGGGAACAATGTTGGCATGGTGCTCCATTTCGCTGATGATGATGTTATCGCCAGTCCTGACATTGCTGTTGCCCCAACTGTTCGCCACCAGGTTAACGCCTTCCGTGGTACCGCGAACGAACACCAGCTCTTCAGCGGAACGAGCGTTAATAAACAGCGAGGCGAGCTTGCGCACATTCTCCATTTTTTCCGTGGCCTGCGCGCTCAGCGTATGGATACCACGGTGAACCGCCGCATAGCCGTGACGGTAAAACTCGGCTTCGGCATCGATCACCTGATTAGGCTTTTGCGCGCTGGCGGCGCTGTCCAGATACGCCAGCGGTAAACCGTTCACTTCACGCGTCAGGACCGGAAAATCAGCCCGCACTTTTTCAATGGGAAATGTCATGCTACGCCTCCCGGCAGGCGGTGAGCGATCCGCGCCAGTACCAGTTGTTTAAGCGTTTCATCGCGCAGGGCTTCCGTCAGCTCAGCGGCAAACGCATAGAGAATCATCTGTTGAGCATCCTGCTGACCGATCCCGCGCGAACGCAGATAGAACATCTGCTCGTCGTCAATCCGCCCTACCGTCGCCCCGTGACTGCATTTCACGTCGTCGGCATAAATTTCGAGCTGAGGCTTGGTGTCCACTTCCGCCAGTTTTCCGAGCAGTAAATTGTTATTGGTCATCTGACCGTCGGTTTTAATGGCGTGTTGAGCGACGTTGATCAGGCCATTGAACACCGCCCGCCCCTTATCGCTGACAATCGTTTTATGCAACTGGCGGCTGTTGCAATAGCCCTTGTTGTGCGCAAGCCAGGTCCGAGTGTCACAAACTTCGTTTTTCACCGGCATCGCCAGGCTGTTAAGGCGCAGCGTGGTATTTTCGCCGTTGAGCTGGGTACTGGTGTTATGGCGTAACACGGCATCACCCAGCAAGAAACTTTGGCTGACTGCCGAGGCATCTGCACTCAACTGAATATCATTATGGGCAAAGTGGTGGCTGAGCGAATTCTCAAACGCCAGTTTAATGTGGTGCAAATGTGCATTGGCCGCGACGTTCATCGTTAAGCGCGCCCCGGTAAAATGGCGAAGCTCGCTGAGACTGACATAATGCTCAATAACGGTGGCTTCTGCGCCTTCCGCCAGATCCAGATGGTGACGATAGTGCGCCGTATTCACCGCATCGCCCGTCGCTCCCTGGGTAATGTGTAGCAGCAGCAGCGGTTTCGCTGGTCGCTGGTTACGCTTGACCAAAATGTGCGTTACGCTGCGGGACAGGCTTTCGGTCAGATGCAGAAATACTTCCGGCTGGATAGCCGCAGGCAGCATCTGACGCTCATCATTAACGGTAATATCAAATCCGCTACCTTCCACGCTGTCGCTGAGCGTTGGACAAAATTTCCCGTCGACAAACACCAATCGTACCGCATCAATCGCTGGTGCCAGCGCTTCAAACTGGGCTGGCGTTAGCGCGGAGACATTGCTGACGAACCGGCTGTTGGTTAATCCCTCCAGCGGCGTGTATTTCCAGTCCTCATGCTTACGCGTTGGCAGCCCCAGACGCAGTAGCTGTTGCAGATGCTGTTGCGCATAGTGCGAACGGGTCTCTTGGGTCTCAAACAGATGGTGCCACTGTTGCAGCACGTTACTGCTGTTCGCTAAGCCAGCCATATCCTTGCTCCTCCAGTTGTTTGACCAGCGTGAAATCGCCGGACTTCACAATTCGCCCCTGGTAGAGAACGTGAACATAATCGGGTTTGATATAGTCCAGGATGCGCTGATAGTGAGTGACGATAATGAATGAGCGTTTCCCGTCGCGCAGCGAGTTCACGCCATCGGCGACGATTTTCAGCGCATCGATATCCAGCCCGGAGTCTGACTCATCGAGAATGCACAACTGAGGCTCCAGCACCGCCATTTGCAGAATATCATTGCGCTTTTTCTCACCGCCAGAGAAACCGACGTTTACCGAACGCGTCAGTAAGTCTTCCGGCATCTTCAGCAGCGCGATTTTTTCTTCCATCAGATCCTGGAAGTCGAACCTGTCCAGCGACTCCTCCCCACGATAACTGCGCACCGCATTCAGCGCCGTTTGCAGGAAAAACTGATTACTGACGCCGGGAATTTCTACCGGATACTGAAATGCCATAAAGATCCCTTCACCGGCCCGGTCTTCCGGCGACAGTTCCAGTAAATCCTTACCGTTAAATTCAACCGTCCCGCCAGTGACTTCGTAGTCTTCACGACCGGCGAGCGTGGCGGACAGCGTACTTTTCCCGGAACCGTTCGGCCCCATAATGGCATGGACTTCTCCGGGACGAATCTCAAGGCTGAGCCCACGCAGAATCGCCTTATCTTCAACACTGACCTGTAAATCTTTAATGCTTAACATGTGCTTTCCTTAAATTTTAACCGACGCTGTGTTCAAGACTTATGGCGAGAAGTTTTTGCGCTTCCACCGCAAATTCCAGCGGCAGTTCAGAGAACACGTCTTTACAGAAACCGTTGACGATCATCGAAATGGCATCCTCTTCGCTGATGCCGCGTTGCAGACAGTAAAACAGCTGGTCTTCACCGATGCGTGACGTCGTGGCTTCGTGCTCAAGCTGGGCGCTGTTGTTTCGACACTCGACATACGGGAAGGTATGCGCCCCGCAGTCCGCCCCGATCAACATGGAGTCGCATTGGGTATAGTTACGCGCGTTGGTGGCGGTCGGCATGATTTTTACCAGGCCGCGATAGCTGTTCTGACTCTGACCGGCGGAGATCCCTTTCGAGATGATGGTCGACTTGGTGTTCTTGCCAATGTGAATCATCTTGGTGCCGGTATCGGCCTGCTGGTGACCACTGGTCAGCGCGACGGAGTAGAATTCACCGATAGAGTTATCGCCACGCAGAATGCAGCTTGGGTATTTCCAGGTAATAGCCGAGCCGGTTTCCGACTGCGTCCACGACATTTTGCTGTTTTCGCCTTCGCACAGCGCGCGCTTGGTGACGAAGTTCAAAATGCCGCCGGTATTACCATCACCGGGGAACCAGTTTTGCACCGTCGAGTATTTCACTTCAGCATCTTTATGGATGATAACTTCCACCACCGCCGCATGTAGCTGGTAGCTGTCGCGTACCGGAGCTGAACAACCTTCGATATAACTGACGTAGCTGCCCTCATCCGCAATCAGAATAGTGCGTTCAAACTGCCCGGTCTTTTCGGCATTAATCCGGAAGTAGGTCGAGAGTTCCATGGGACAACGCACGCCTTTCGGCACATAAATAAAGGTGCCATCAGATGCCACTGCGGCATTCAGCGCGGCGAAGAAATTATCATTACCCGGAACGACGGTTCCCAGATACTGTTTCACCAGCTCGGGATGGTCATGAATCGCCTCACCGAACGAACAGAAAATAATGCCCTGCTCTGCCAGCTTGTCGCGATAGGTTGTCGCCACCGACACCGAGTCGAAAATAGCATCAACCGCCACCTCTTTTCCTTCACGAACCGGCACCCCTAGCTGTGCAAAGGCGTCTTCTACCTCTTTGCTTAAAAAGGCATTCGCCCCTGTTTGCTGAACAGCCCCCGGTTCAGAAGCACAGGTTTCATCACAATTGCCGCAGGACGGCGCAGAGTAATAGCTGTAATCCTGATAATTCAGCTTGTCGTAGTGCGCTTTGAGCCAGTGCGGCTCTTCCATGGTGAGCCATGCGTTAAAGGCATTCAGGCGAAACTCCAGCATCCAGTCGGGTTCATTACGTTTTGCCGAAATCGCGCGCACAACGTCTTCATTGATCCCTTTTGCCAGCTCATCGGTTTGCAGTTGGGTGAAGAAGCCCTCTTTATAATTGAGGTGCCCGCCAGCCCAGGTGTTGACATCATCAGTTGCTTCAGTATTACGAGACATAGTACCGCCTATACCCCAAAACTTTCGCCACAGCCGCATTCGTTCTGGGCTTTCGGGTTATGAAATTTAAATAACTGATTTAATCCTTCGCGTACGAAATCGACTTCCGTCCCGTCGATAAACGGCATCGCCTGTAACGGCACATAAAGTCTGGCGCCATCCGATTCATACAGCAGATCGTCTTTTTCCGGCTCACGGACGGTGTCCAGCACGTAGCCGAATCCCGCGCATCCGGTTTGTTTCACACCTAAACGCACGCCCAACATACCGGGTTGTTTTGCCACCAGTTCGCGGATGTGCGCCGCAGCTGCCGGCGTTAACGTCAAACCACGCCATGCGAAATCGTCCGGGTTAAATGTTCCTGAATGCAATTCCATAGGGTTACCTCGAGTCATTAGCTTTCAAGCTATAACACCATGTTAGTGATAATGATTATCACTTCAACCCCTCAACAGCAGGGGCATTCGGGTTAATCGCCATTTTTGGCTACTTTTAATAAGCATAGACCCTGCAGCGCGGGTTATCAGAGATGGATTATTTTCTTCAATGCATTGATTAATAATGGATTATGAAAATCCAATCGTTCAGGCAGGTCAAACGCCAAAAGATGTATAGGTAATACCTATTTAAGGGATTGGTTTTAAAATCTGAATAAAATCATGCAATTATTGTATAATCAGGGACTTAATATTTGCATATTACAAAACGTATTGATTTACAGGCATATTACTTACGTTAATAAAAAAGCGGTAAGCATAAACTTACCGCCCTTTAACTATTACCAGTTAACCCGAATTCCAAGGTTGCCAGCAAAACCATGCATATTACCTTCAAAATCATGCTGATATTTCATATCTGCATATAGTGAAGCATTTTTGGTAATATCACCGGTAAAACCACCGCCCACTTCATACCATTGATCTGAATAATCTTGATTAAATTTCACCGAGCTCACCGTTACATCTGGCGAACGACCAATATTAGTCAGGACATTTGCAGTTAAATATGGATGTGCTTTAGATGTTTTAACACTATCATAACCCAGACGTCCTCCGATACGAGCAAGGCCCGAGTTATCAGACGTTGATTTAACGTAGGCAACGCCATCGTTTGTCGCATCTAAGTGAAGGTATTGATACATAAGTTGAACTTGAGGTTCCAGATATAACCCATTGGCATATTTGAATGGCTTACCTGCCTCTACGGATAGAGTTATGCCATCACCATCTTGAGTGGCATCATTACCGTAAATACTATTATATTCATTACGATAGTGAGTATACTGAGCCACAGTATCTACATATACGTCATTTGAAAAATATGAGGTGTAATAAGCCCCTACACCGTAACCTTTGGAATTGATCTTACCTGTCGTTGTCGATCTGCCTTGATACATTCCACGAACAGAATCTTTAGCAGACGTGCTAACTTGTCCGAAAGTAGCAAATACGCCACTATGTACTCTGGTGCCATCTTCTTCAAAGTTGTTATAAAGATCGCCGCCAAGCTGAGCAAACCAGGTGTCGGCGTCATAGTTAAAACGATCTGCATTAGATTTTGTTTCACCGCCGCCAATACGTCCCCAGGCCCCCTGAGGCATATTACTTTCTTTCTTAATATTTTCCTGTTCACCGACCCTTTCATGCAAAGTACCAACGGTCTGATAGCCATACATACGGTTTAAGTACGGGGCGATAACGTAACCAGGTACTGATGGGTTATATGATGGTTCCGATGTTGGGGCCGGAGTCGGATTTGGAGTCGGCTCCGGAGTTGGGTTTGGCGTCGGATTTGGCGTCGGCTCAGGGGTTGGATTCGGCGTCGGCTCCTCGGTCGGTTCTGGGGTAGGCTCTAAAGTCGAGCGCAAATACCATCCATTTCCGGATTGGCCGCCGTTATACGCCAGGTATTCATAAGCGCCTGCGACAACAGGTTTTGATAGCGTTACCGAGCTCGTATCCTGGCCACTGATAGAAGCAAGTTTAATGCCATCGTTTACAGTGAGCGCCCCCGCTCCACCAATCTGATTGATATTAATCGTATGGTTACCGGCAGCATCACCATTAACTACAATTCTGTCAGAAACTGTATTAGCGTCGCCTTCATTAAGAACAGTATTAAAAGTTATCGTTCCATTATTTCCGGAGAATGAATTAGTCGTGATGGTCTTAACATCATTAACGCCACTGCTTTGAAAGTTAATCAAAGCACTATTTAAGGTAATAGCCGCAGAATTTGAATCGCCCGTCACATTCCACTGGCTTCCATTGGCAATGTTTAGATTTGTCATATCAACAGCTTTACCTGTCCAGACAGAGCCATTGTTAAGCGAAAGCGAAGCCGTCGATGATGAGGTATTAATTGCATCCCCCGACACAACAGAGTTAGCATCGGCATTGACTTCTAACGCCGCTGCCCCCGTGTTTTGAATAAACACGCCGTTATTAACGGTGGAATTAACCTCATTTAACTGGATGGTCCCATTGCCTTCTATAGCGTAGATAGACTCACCGGCAAGAGATGATAATTCACCGCCAGTCATTGAAAGCGTCGACACGCCGCGATTCTGCAAAATTGCCGGGCTTTGGATGCTATTAGTCGTATTTACTGTTGTATTAGTAAGAACGACATCCCCACCCTCAAGAGAAACACCTGGCGAATAGTTACCTTTCGTCTCTAACGCACTATCCGTGACGTTAATCTTGCCGCCAGATACCGCCCGTACCGCCGCTGAAATGTGATTCTCGGTAAGTATATTTGAGTTACTAATATTGGCGATGGCGCCATCCCTCGTCATAACGCCTGCAGCGGATGAATTTTTTGTGTTTATATTGCTATCAACAACGTTCAGGGTAGCCCCTTCTTTTATCGCGTATGCACCAAGCGCCCCCACTCCAGCAGTTGAAATGTTAGTATTGGTGAGCGAGATGCTTGTCGGATTATTCAAATCACCGCTGCCATCTACATAGGCGCCATGAATGTTTGCACCTGTCGTGTTGATATTTATGGCATCTGTACCCTGGATTGAGACACTGCTTGCGGATGCAGCATAAATCGCAGATGTTGTGAAGATGGATGATGATGAATTCTTTTCGATGGTGCCAGTACCTGACAATGTGATTGTACTGCTGTCTGTAGCAGATATAGCAGAAGCATCATCGCCAGTACTCACAATATTGAACCGATCGCGAACGTCAACGTTACTATTATCTTGAGCAACTATCGCTGAAGAACCACTTCCGGTGGAATTAACACTTAACAGCCCCTGTGAGCTAACGTTGCCTGAACTCGTGGCATAGATGCCAAAAGATTCGTCGCCTGTCGTGTTGATTGAAACTCCATTGAGCTGTGAATCACCGCCAGCGATAACTGAAATACCGTTTGCAGTCGCCCCACTGGTCGCAATGGATGAATTTTGTATCACACCTGCACTATTGCTGCCGAGGAACTTAATACCATCGGCATCTGTCCCGGAGGTCGTTACGGTCGAGTCACTAAGTAAAAAATCATCCCCAACAAATACCCCATTTGCATTTGCACCCGATGTGGAGATAGCTAAGTTGCTTCCATGGACGGAAGTCCCCACTCCGTTAGCATCCATTGAGATACCATGCGCAGTATCGCCAACCGTTTTAATATTTAATTTAGAGGATGCGGTGCCATTAAGCTCGATACTGGCCCCATTTGATGCATTCACTGCAGACGAATTGACTCCTCCACCAGAAGGTAAAAGAGAGGATGTCTGAATCAAGCCTCCGGCATTAACAATTACACTGGTTCCGTTTCCGCTAGCTTCTATTGCGCTATATGGGCCATTGGCAGATGCATCGTTGTTAGCCGTTACGTTTAACGTCCCGGCGGAAACATTAACTTTGCCGCCGTTTAAGGCATATATTCCATACGAACTTCCATTTGCTGTGATGTTAAGGTCCCCCTGGCTTGTTACCGAAGAACCTGTACCATCCACTTTAATTCCGGATGAATCGCCGCCAGAAGTCGTAATAGTTGAAACGCCGTTGAGATTAACCGTCCCGCCAGATTGAGCAAGAACGCCCTCAGAGTTACCTCCGGTCGTGACAATATTTAATGCCCCGGGCGAGGTAATTGTTCCTGCATTCAAAGCAAATAACTCTGGAGTATCAGAAGTACTGCTTGACGATGAATAGCCTGCAAGCACATTAGTTGATGTGTTATCGGCTATCGTTTGCGCCTTAGCGATCTCAGTTGATGTTGAGAATAGAAGACCAATCATTATTGATACTTTTGATAACCTGGTGTTTAAGCAAGACATCGACGCTCCTTAATTCCCATATCTCTAAAACCCCACTACGTTTTGCAGTGAAGTTCATTTTCTTAAGAGGTGTAATTACTTGAACGATCCTGGAGAATAGTAATAGCTCATGGCATAACTAAGTTATGTATAGCCCCATGATTTAGAAACATCAAGTTACACAGTTTTACGCCACGAGTATACCCTGGTTATTAAAGCTATCAATTTCCAACCAGCATGAAAAATCCTAAACTTTCTAATGCGGCAAATAGGTTCAGATTTAATATCCTGTTGTTTTATATCTATTACTTTCCTTTACATCCTTATCCTTGTCGTCCTGTTTTCGTTTTTATCTTGTCCTGACATACATAACAGACACCGTAACTAACATTTCTTTGACCGGCAGACCAGATATATATTAACCATTTGATATATATGAAATTCCCCAGCCCACCGCTAACCGCACATTTCTGTTTATAACGATGCAGTCGCGAACAGGATCGTCGTCAATAAGTAATACGTTTGAAATTCTGCAGGCATTACGGCGCATTGCAACGTAACTCCTGATTTAATAACGGAATAAATTATTTCTCGCTTAACGAATTGCCTCTCGCCCCTCTAGTTATGTAAATTTATGTAAAGAGAAGATTCAAATGACACAATCAGGAATAGAACACATAAGCCCCCTGTGGATATATAATTCATAAAATAGATAGAGGTCAGAACATTAAACCAGACATAAACGCAAGACCAAGATTAAAATATCAAAAAAACGGGCCAGTACAAATGCTTGAACCACAAAACGACCTTATATCACATAATAATTTCATTTAATTTCATTAAGTTACCATTTCAATGTGGAATTAATTATTTTCCCATATTGCAAGGAAAGTATTCCCCATGTGAATATACTTACATCGTGAGTGCTCATTGAACATTGATACTAAAATTCCACTTTTATGATGAGAATCCTGCGTATGATGAAGCCAAATGATGAAATGAAGTTAATTATCTCCAAATGGTTATCATCCGGTGCCGCGCGTATCATAATAAAAAGCGAAATTGGAATTGAGCGTACTTTAGGCGTTAAGCCGAATAATACTGACTTCGTCTTTCTGACTGAAGGAGCGATGGATATCAGGAGAACAATGGACGACCTGGTATTCTGTACTGCGCTTGCGCCCTATATTATGAGCGGGACCGACCATCCTGAAAGTGAAGCGTACTTTTATGGTGAGATACGGGCTCATTCAGTAGCATATCGGATTAAAAAAGAAACCGCATTGAATTTAGTGGAAAAGTTCAATTTATTCAAAGAATTGTGGATAGTTGAAAAGTATAAATCTCAAGCCATATGGCGCAGAGATGCCAACCTCAATGGCGCATCAGTTAAAGTGGCAATCGGAGAGCTGATTACCGTTCTTAGTATGCTCCCACCAGAGTTTAGAAAATCAATCTCTGTTTATAAATTTCTTCAGGAAAGAACAAAGTATTCAAAAAGTACAATAATGCGTGTCGTAAACCATTACAGAGATAATGGCCAACTAGATATTAAAAATGGAATACTTATTGAATGGATTCCTAAAGAAAAAGGATAAACACTATGGGATTTCATATACATACTTACTGTGCCTATACCCGGCAGGGGGTTTTGGGCCTCATTGATGAAATATTTGAAACTTCACAACCCGATGAGGTCATTCATATTTTCGATCTCATCGAAAACCCACATCCAATCTTACTATTAAATAAAATAAAAAATTACATGCGGATTACATTAGATGAACCGCAGAAAATAATAGCTATATGCAATAAACAGACAGCAGATTTTCTGCGTAAATTCAGCATACTATGCATTACACCGACAGAATCAATATTAAACTGGGTGGATATTCTAAAAAAAGCAAAGGCGTATACTAAGTGGTCTGTAGCCAGCATTCCAGAACTGGAGCATCATTACGCTTCAAAGCCTCTGACAAATAAGGATTTTTTTATTCTTGAGCATTTGTGTCATGGTTATTCATTTTCTGAAATCTCTGAACTAAGTGGTTTGAATGCAAAGATAGTTTATGCCAGACTCAGTAAAATTAAATGTGAATTTAACTTAGAAAGGAATAACATCCATCTCGCTTACACTTTTATTTTAGAGTCAAGAACAAAATATTTTCATTGTGGCAGACAGTCCAATTATCATCTTTAAAGGCACATAGAAATTAAGCGCTTACAGTCTCAGCAGCAATGCATTATTATGCGGAACAGTGCAAATAACAAAAAAACCCTTAAGTCTGCTTGCTGGCAGGCTTAAGGGTTCCGGCCCCATCCGGCGCTTATCTCCGGCACTCGTAATGGCTTAGCTCTTGAAGGGGCATAAGAATAATCTCACTCCCGGATAAGTTTTGTTTAACACAAATTGCGGTTTGATTGTTTTTTGAGCGCAGTCAATGACATAATTCGCGCGTTGTTTCACTAATTGCGTCTAACAACAAGCGTAACCCCGCAGGCTGATGCTCACGAGAAAGATACAACCCGTATATTGGCAGGCGTTTAGGCTGTAGCTCTGGCAGTAACCGAACTAACTTTCCCTGCGCCAACCCTTCTCGCGCTTCCGGCTCCGGTACCAGCGCAATGCCCATACCCGCCAGCGCCGACTCACAGAGCAGCGAAGAGATCCCGGCGCTCAAATTCCCTTTGATCGCAACAGAAACCGTCTGCCCTTGTACATCGAGAAAGTGCCAGGATTTTCCGGCAAAGCCGCTGTAATAGAGGCAGTTATGCTGCGTAAGATCGTCGAGCGTTTCAGGAGTGCCATGTTGATGCAGATAATCGACAGACGCACACAGCACGGATTCACAGTCCCCCAATCGACGGGCGATGGTCCCAGGCTCGGGGGTATCCGTAATGCGGATCGCCACATCGATGCGTTCCCCGACCAGACTTACCGGTTGATTATTAATCTCAACCTCAATGCGCAGTTGCGGATACCGCGCCAGAAAAGTGGGCAGCACCGGAGCAAGAATGTGCATCGCGGTATAGTGCGCGCAAGCGACACGTAGCGTACCGGAAGGTATTTGCGCGGCACTGGCGGCAGCAATATCCAGCGAAAGTTGCGCCAGAGAACGCGTTTTCACTAACGCTTCTTCTCCGGCTGGCGTGATCGTCAGGCGACGCGACGACCGATGGATAAGCCTTGCCCCCGCCCATTTTTCCATTTCGTCGAGGTAACGACTAACCATCGGTCTGGAAAGCCCCAGCGCTCGCGCGGCGGCGCTTAAGCTGCCCAAATCACAGATATGGTTGAATACCGTTGCCGCCATTACTCTGTCCATTGCATCCCATCCGATCGTTTTAAGAAACTCAGCATACCCTGATACAGGAATTCTAACAGATGCAAATATCCTTAAAATACGCGAACTATCAAAAGACAATTTCCTGCACAAGGTTACCTGGTATGAATGTTAAAACTCTGGCTCTGCTGTTACCCCTGTTCTCCTCTTCACTTTTTGCCGCCCCGCTACAACTGGACGTCTACAACCCGCAGGATAAGGCTATTTTCCCGGTCTCCTCGACGCTGGTTTCAGGACCGAAAGAGGCGATTTTGTTTGATGCGCAGTTCAGCACCAAAGATGGCGAACAACTGGTACAGATGATTCGCGCCAGCGGTAAAACGCTGAAAGCCATCGTAATCACCTCCGGCGATCCGGATTTCTATTTCGGTCTGCAGCCCCTCGTCAACGCCTTCCCACAGGTAAAAGTGCTGGCAACACCGCATGTGGTTAAGCATATCCGCGCCACGAAAGAGGCCAAACTGCAGTTCTGGGGCCCGCAAATGAAGGACGGCGCGCCAACATCACTCACCGTGCCGCAAGCCACCACACAAACGCGTTTCACGGTTGATGGCGAAACGCTGGAACTTCGCCATCCCAACGATTATGCGGCGTATGTCTGGATCCCGGCGAACCGCGCAATCATTGGCGGTACTGGCGTGGCTTCGGGTATTCATGTCTGGACGGCGGATACGCAGTCTGCTGAACAGCGTTCCGCGTGGCGCAATGTGTTAAGCGAGATGCAGAACTTACAGCCCGCTCAGGTGGTTCCGGGGCATTACATTGGCGAACGCCCGACAGGCGATAAAGCGATTCGCTTCACCCGGGACTATTTGCAGTCATTTGAACAAGCGTTAAGCGCGAATAAAGGTTCAGCTTACGTGATTAAAACCATGACGGCGGCATGGCCAGGTCTGGCGGACGCCAGCTCTCTGGAGCTAAGCGCGAAGGTCAATACCGGTGAGATGAAGTGGTAAACAAGATTTAACGCCAAAAATAACCCCGAACGCATGTCGGGGTTACATTACAATAAGCATACCGGAATCAATGAACGCCCATGCGCCAGGCAAAATAGATCTCTTCTTTCAGTTCTGTTGAAGAGAGCGTCAATAAATCCGCAAACTCCAGCTCAAGCTGTTTCAGTCTTTTCAGGTACTGAGCCGGTGAAAGATCGGTTTTATCACGACGTAAAAACTCTATTGCCAGTTGGGCCGGGTCTAATTGGGTAGACATATCATCCTCGCTTGTGTTCAAAACCTGCACAGTATAACACCATTCACTGCGCAGATAATGACCAAAAGCAATATGCATCACAAAATAGCGGTCGTCAGACGCGATGTGCAACACAATCGCCCTTGCTCATCGAAGATTTCGATTTGCCATACCTGATGGCGAGAGCCGGTATGAATGGCGCTACACACGCCTCTGACACGCCCATCCCGCGCAGAGCGAACATGGTTGGCATTAACCTCAAGGCCCACCACTTTTTGCTCTCCCTGAGTGCACAGGTAACCGGCCACCGAACCCATGCTTTCCGCCAACACCACCGATGCACCGCCATGTAGTAAACCAAAAGGTTGTTTGGTGCGATGGTCCACCGGCATTGTGGCCTCCAGGGTATCGTCGCCAATATGTTCAAAGCGAATGTCGAGCAACCCCACCATATTTCCTTCACCCATGGCATTGAGCGCCTCAAGAGTGACTTCACGTTTCCAGATCATCCTATAATCTCCAGCAGTGCCTGTAATGGATGGCGAACGCCCGTGCCTTCAACGCGTTTAACCTGGCTACGACAGGAATATCCGGTAGCCAGACAACGATTTCGCGGCAGTCGTTGCATTGCCTGGTGCCATGATAGCTCATAGATCCCCAGTGAGTTCTGGTGATTTTTCACTTCGTGCCCATAAGTGCCAGCCATGCCGCAGCACCCCACGCTGACGTTCTCCAGCCTGGCGCCAAAACGGGCAAAAATAGCTGCCCACTGCGCAGGCGCGCCTGGCAGGGCCGTCACTTCGGTACAATGACCAAAGAAATACCACGGCTCACCGGCAATAGCAGCTGGCTGCTGTGACGCCACAACGGTAGATAACCATTCGTTGACCAGTAATACATGGAAATCCCCCCGCTGTTCTCCAAGCGCCAGCTTGTATTCATCGCGATAACAGAGCACCAGCGCCGGATCAACGCCCACCATTGGAATATTCAGCTTCGCCACCCGGTTGAGAAACTCAGATGTCTTTTTCGCTGTTTTGGCAAAACGGTTTAAAAAGCCTTTAATGTGCTGCGCTTTGCCGTTTGGCGAGAACGGCAGCAGTACCGGCTGTAAGCCCAGTTTTTCTACCAGACGGATAAAATCAGCCACCACCTGCGCATCGTAATAGCTGGTGAACGGATCCTGTACCACCAGCACCATACGGGCTTTTTGTTCCGGGCTGAGTAATTCGAGCTGCTCCAGTGTCATGTTGGCAGAACGATGACCAACCAACTGACGTTGCAGCGACGGCGCAGACAACAACGGTAAATCCACCATACCGATGTGCTTTTTAGCCAGATTACGCACCAGCGGCTGATTGATGAAGAAATTAAACGTTTTGGGCGCACGCGCCATGAGCGGCGCATAGCTCTCAACGGTCGCCACCATATGATCGCGCAACGGTCGCAGATAACGCGTGTGGTACAGTTGCAGGAAGCGCGAGCGGAACTCCGGTACATCAATTTTAATCGGACATTGTGTGGAACAGGCTTTACACGCCAGACAACCGGACATCGCCTCTTTGACTTCATGCGAGAAATCGTATTCGCCCTTACGCGCATGCCAGCTGTTGCGGGTGCGGGCAATCAGCGTGCGTAAACTGGCGCGTTTTTCCGGTAGCTCTTTTTCCAGCTGTATCGGGTCAATTCCGCGATCCGCCAACAGACGCAGCCATTCACGTACCAGCGTGGCACGGCCTTTCGGCGAGTGGATACGGTTGAGGCTGATTTTCATCGACGGGCACATGGGGCTTTTCGCATCAAAGTTAAAGCATAACCCGTTGCCGTTACACTCCATTGCTCCGCGCCACTCTTGCCGCACCGCCAGTGGGATCTGTCGGTCATAAGTCCCGCGCTTGACGGCATCCACTTTCATCATTGGCGCGTCAACGTCTTCCGGTGGACAGATTTTCCCCGGGTTCAGCCGGTTTTGCGGATCAAATACCGACTTCACTTTGCGCAATTCGCGATACAGTTCGTCACCGAAAAACGCCGGACTGTATTCTGCACGAAAACCTTTCCCGTGTTCGCCCCACAGCAAACCACCATATTTTGCCGTCAGCGCGACCACATCGTCAGAAATGCGTTTCATCAGCACTTCTTGCTGCGGGTCACACATATCCAGCGCCGGTCTGACGTGCAGTACGCCGGCATCCACGTGACCAAACATGCCATAACTCAGACCGTGGCTGTCGAGCAGCGCACGGAACTCGGCAATGTAGTCAGCCAGATGCTCCGGTGGAACGCAGGTATCTTCAGCGAACGGAATAGGCTTCGCGGAACCTTTCGCATTTCCCAGCAAACCGACGGCTTTTTTACGCATGGCGTAAATGCGCTCCACGCCCGCGAGTTCAGTACACAGTTGCCAACCAATGACACCGGCTTCCTGACGGGCAATTAAGCCGTCCAGGCGTTCGCACAGCGCCCTGACCTGAGCATCAATCAATGCTTCATCGTCACCCGCAAATTCGACGATATTCAGGCCCAGCATTTCTTTATCCGGTACGTCGGTAATCAACTCACTTACCGAATGCCAGACAATATCTTCCCGCGCCAGATTAAGCACTTTGGAGTCAACGGTTTCTACCGACAGTGCGCGCGCTTCCACCATAACCGGGGCGTTACGCAATGCTGAATCAAACGAGTCATACTTGACGTTGACCAGTTGCCTGACTTTGGGCAACGGCGTGATATCCAGGCGCGCTTCGGTAATAAACGCCAGCGTACCTTCTGAGCCGGTAAGAATGCGGGTTAAATCAAATTCGGTCATCTCGTCGTTGAAGACGTGTCGGAGATCGTAACCGGTAAGGAAGCGATTGAGTTTGGGGAATTTATCAAGAATAAGCTGCCGGTTATCACGACACCGCTCATACACCGTCTTATAGATGCGGCCAATAGTGGTATTGCTGTTGCCCAGCGTTTGGGCGAGTTCGATCGGCATTGGCTGGGTATCAAGAATATCGCCGCCCATCAGCACCGCGCGGATACCCAGCACGTGATCGGAGGTTTTACCGTAAACCAACGAACCTTGTCCGGATGCGTCGGTATTGATCATCCCGCCCAACGTTGCCCGGTTACTGGTGGATAATTCCGGGGCAAAGAAATAGCCGTAAGGCTTCAGAAACTGGTTGAGCTGATCTTTGATTACCCCGGCTTCGACCCGCACCCAACCTTCCTGCGGGTTGATTTCAATAATGCGACTCATATAACGGGACATATCAACAATAATGCCCTGATTCAGCGCCTGACCGTTCGTCCCGGTACCGCCGCCGCGCGGGGTAAAAATCAACGACGAAAAAAGAGGTTCAGCCGCCAGCCGGGCGATCAGCGCCACATCTGCCGTTGAACGCGGGAAAACCACAGCATCAGGAAGCAGCTGATAGATACTGTTATCCGTCGACATTGTCAGCCGATCGGCGTAGCTCGTTGCCGTATCGCCCGTGAATCCTTGCTGCTCCAGCGCCTGCAAAAAATTGAGCACCAGTTGAACGACACCTGGCGCCTGAGAAATTTGTGGAATCATTATAGTGACCCTTTCCTGCGGTCTGTGTTGTGAATTTAATCGTTTGCGTGTTTCTTTGTTTGTTGTATCACATTTTTTTCTAATACGCTCAGCAGATTTACAGGCAGAATCCGCCTGTTCAAAACCGCTGAAATTGCTCATCATTACAGGGTGTGATTTAAGTGTTCACGTCGCGTCAACGTTCTGACGCAAAGACAAAGGTGAAAAGTATTTATGGTAAATTTTCGTCAGCCCAGGGATATTGCGCAAGTGCTGCTAACGGTGCTGTTTTTAGCCATCATGATTGTGGCCTGTCTCTGGATTGTGCAGCCCTTTATCCTCGGTTTTGCATGGGCGGGTACGGTGGTCATCGCAACCTGGCCTATCCTGTTACGCTTGCAAAAACTGCTGTGGGGACGCCGTTCACTGGCGGTGCTGGTAATGACCCTGCTGTTGGTAATGTTGTTTATCATTCCTATTGCGCTGCTGGTTAATAGCATTGTTGATGGCAGCGGACCGTTGATCCATGCCGTCACTGCTGGCGATATGACGCTGCCGGATCTGGCGTGGTTGAACAGCATTCCGTTGGTGGGAGCCAAAATGTATGGCGCATGGCACAGCCTGCTGGATATGGGCGGCGCAGCCATTATGGCCAAAGTTCGGCCTTATGTCGGCGCCACAACGACCTGGTTTGTCGGTCAGGCTGCGCATATTGGTCGCTTTATGATGCATTGTGGCCTGATGCTGCTATTCAGCGCCCTGCTGTACTGGCGTGGTGAGCAGGTGGCGTTAGGGATCCGTCATTTCGCGTGCCGACTGGCATCCAAACGTGGTGATGCCGCCATTCTGCTGGCGGCGCAGGCCATTCGCGCTGTTGCGTTAGGTGTTGTGGTTACGGCTCTGGTACAGGCGGTCCTCGGCGGCATTGGTCTGGCGGTAACCGGCGTGCCGTATGCGACGCTGCTGGCAGTATTAATGATCCTCTCCTGCCTGGTACAACTGGGGCCGCTGCCGGTGCTGGTCCCGGCCATTATCTGGTTGTACTGGACCGGGGATTCAACCTGGGGCACCGTACTGCTGGTGTGGAGCGGTGTGGTCGGAACGCTGGATAACGTCATTCGCCCAATGTTGATTCGTATGGGCGCCGATTTGCCGCTGATCCTTATCCTTTCCGGGGTCATCGGCGGATTAATTGCATTCGGCATGATTGGTCTGTTTATCGGCCCGGTAGTGCTGGCCGTGTCCTGGCGTCTGTTCTCTGCCTGGGTGAATGAAGCGCCTGCGCCGGGGAGCGATCCAGACGAACTCCTCGCAGAAATTGAAAGCAATAAGTAATCCAACGTCAGGCGGCATTGCCGCCTGATTGTTTAGCAATGTTAATCTATCCCGTCCCGGTACTGAGTTAAACCGAACGGTACTCTCCTCGCAGCACTCATTTATGTCGCAAATTCTTTACAGTTTTTAAACTATTGAGATGAATCTGATCGACGCGAAAAATCAGTATGCCTACTATTAGCTCAAGGCTGTAGATCAACACATTGATTTATAAGCATGGAATTCCCCTGAGTGAAACAACGAATTGCTGTGTGTAGTCTTTGCCCATCTCCCACGATGGGCTTTTTTTTGTCCTTCACTCACCTCTGCACTCGACTGGCTGCAAAACTCAGTACCTCTTCCCTGCTATACAACAAATAATATTGCACAAGATACTGTGACTCTCTTCAAGCCGAAATATCCACAGCAATGCTATTACTATTCCACCGTCTTTTATGAGGTGATCAAATAATGAACGCATTGGAACTGCAGGCTATCCGCCATATTTTTGCTATGACGGTGGAAGAAAGCGCGATGTATATCTCGCGTGATAATAATGTTGCCGCATGGCAACAATGGGAAAATGGCGAAAGGGAAATCCCGGAGTACATCGCGCACATTTGTAAAGAAATGAAAGCCAGACGGAAAGTAAGAATTAATGCAGTTATCGACAAAATTAATAACCGCATTGGTAATAACACTATGCGTTTTTTCCCCGATCTGAACTCATTTCAGACGGTTTATCACCACAACGATTTCCTCGACTGGAAAATCTATCAATCGGCTGCCGTTGAGCTCTACGCTCACGACCTTGAGCGTTTGTGTTAAGCATTTACAACGCCATACCAATTTAGCCTCTTCGCTGAGTAACACATTATGAAAAACACCTATTTCTCCACTGCGATAGGGCTGTACTTTAATTACCTGGTCCACGGCATGGGGGTCATTCTGATGAGCCTCAATATGTCTTCGCTTGAACACCAGTGGCAAACCAACGCCGCGGGTGTCTCGATCGTTATTTCCTCGCTGGGCATCGGTCGTTTAAGTGTCTTATTAATGGCTGGCATGCTCTCCGATCGCTATGGCCGCCGACCGTTTATTATTTTCGGCATGATCTGCTACCTGATTTTCTTTGTTGGCATCATCAATACGCATAGTATTTTTATCGCCTATGCCTTTGGCTTTCTGGCGGGAATGGCCAACAGTTTTCTCGATGCCGGAACCTATCCCAGCCTGATGGAGGCGTTTCCCCGCTCGCCCAGTACAGCCAATATATTAATAAAAGCCTTCGTCTCCAGCGGCCAGTTTCTGCTTCCTATGATTATCAGTTTGTTGGTGTGGGCCGAGCTTTGGTTTGGCTGGTCCTTCCTGCTGGCGGCCGCCATTATGATAATCAACGGCGTGTTTTTGTTTCGCTGTCGCTTCCCGGCGCATCCCGGAAATCAAACTTCCATCAAGGCATTACCTGCTAAACGGGAAACCCAACAATCTGAACATCGTTGTTCGATTCTCGATCTTGCCTGTTACACTCTGTATGGCTATATCGCCATGGCGACATTTTATCTGGTAAGCCAGTGGCTGGCGCAGTACGGACAGTTTGTTGCTGGCATGACTTATACGTTATCTATCAAATTGTTAAGCATTTACACCTGCGGCTCTTTGCTGTGCGTATTGATTACTGCTCCACTGGCGCGCAAAGCGGAACGCGTGACATTGTTGTTGATGCTGTACACCTTTATTTCATTTATTGCGCTGCTGGTGGTTTGCCTGCACCCGACACCCTACGTGGTTATCACCTTTGCGTTTGTCATTGGATTTTCTTCAGCCGGAGGCGTGGTGCAAATCGGTTTAACGCTGATGGCGGCACGCTTTCCACATGCAAAGGGTAAAGCGACCGGCATTTACTACAGCGCGGGCAGCATTGCGACTTTCACCATTCCGCTGATCACAGCAAGAATCTCAGAGACCAGCATTGCTCATATCATGTGGTTTGATGCCGGTATCGCCGCTGTCGGTTTCCTGTTGGCGCTGTTTATTGGGTATCGCAGCCGCGCCGCATTAAAACATCAACTAAAAATGGCGACGGTCGCAGAATAACGGGGATGCAATATTGTTCATCCCTTCTGCAACATAATTGGCTGCCCTTTTAAATTATCAGCGAAAAGTCATCAGGAAGAATTAAATTCACAGTTTAAGATGCAAAATACCTGGTAAGTTAAACGCCATGCTATGTAGGTAATGTGTCTACTGAACGGTATATTAAGCACAAGGTCGCCGAAATTTAAAAATATCGTCAAGCACGAAATAATTTTAAAATCCGCAAGGAGTTGTGAAAATGTCTCAAAACAAGACCTTTAACACGCCATTTCTTCTGGCGATAATCTGTATTTATTTAAGTTATTTTCTCCACGGCATTAGCGTCATTACGCTGGCGCAAAATATGTCGTCTCTCGCAGAAAAGTTCTCCACCGACAATGCCGGGATTGCCTATTTAATTTCAGGCATTGGTTTGGGGCGACTGGTGAGTATTTTATTCTTTGGTGTGCTCTCAGATAAGTTTGGCCGCCGGGCGATCATTCTGTTAGGCGCTATTCTGTATATGCTGTTTTTCTTCGGTATTCCCGCCAGCCCTAATCTGCTGATTGCCTTTATTCTGGCTGTTTGCGTTGGCGTGGCTAACTCGGCGCTGGATACCGGTGGCTATCCGGCATTAATGGAATGCTTCCCCAAAGCATCAGGATCGGCTGTTATCCTGGTTAAAGCGATGGTCTCGTTCGGGCAGATGCTCTACCCCATTGTCGTCAGCACCATGCTGCTCAACCATATCTGGTACGGCTATGCGGTCATTATCCCTGGCGTACTGTTCGTCGTTATCACCCTGATGCTGTTAAAAAGCCGCTTTCCCAGCCAGATGGTGGATGCCGGTATCGCCAAAGAGCTGCCACAGATGAACAGCAAACCGTTGGTCTGGCTGGAAGGCGTCGCTTCCGTGATGTTCGGTGTCGCGGCGTTTTCAACCTTTTACGTCATCGTGGTCTGGATGCCGAAATACGCCATGGCGTTTGCCGGCATGGCGGAAGCCGATGCCCTGAAAACGATCTCTTACTACAGTATGGGCTCGTTGGTCTGCGTATTTATTTTTGCCGCCCTGCTGAAGAAAATGGTTCGACCGATATGGGCAAATGTGTTTAACGCCGCGCTGGCAACCATCACCGCAGCGGTCATCTATTTATATCCCTCTCCGCTGGTGTGTAACGCCGGTTCATTTCTGATTGGTTTCTCTGCCGCTGGCGGTATTTTACAGCTTGGCGTCTCGGTGATGTCAGAGTTTTTCCCCAGGAGCAAAGCCAAAGTCACCAGTGTTTATATGATGATGGGTGGCGTAGCCAATTTTATTATCCCATTAATCACCGGATACCTTTCTAACATTGGCCTGCAATACATCATTTTGCTGGACTTTGCATTTGCTCTGCTGGCCTTCATCACCGCCATCATCGTCTTTATTCGTTACTACCGCGTATTTGATATCCCCAAAAATGATGTGCGGTTGGGCGAACGTTATTTTCAATAAATTGTTTAGAAGGAGTATCAAATGGACGTAACTGCTAAATATGAACTGATTGGCTTAATGGCCTACCCTATCAGACATAGTCTGTCACCAGAAATGCAAAACAAGGCATTAGAAAAAGCGGGACTACCTTTTACCTACATGGCATTTGAAGTCGATAACTCAACGTTTGCCAATGCCATTGCCGGACTGAAAGCGTTGAAGATGCGCGGCACCGGGGTCTCTATGCCCAATAAGCAGTTGGCATGTGAATATGTTGATGAATTGACCCCTGCTGCCAAACTGGTCGGCGCAATCAATACCATCGTGAACGATGATGGTTACCTGCGCGGTTACAATACCGATGGCACCGGTCATATTCGCGCCATTAAAGAAAGCGGCTTCGATATTAAAGGTAAAACCATGGTACTGTTGGGCGCAGGCGGCGCATCGACAGCCATTGGCGCGCAGGCGGCCATTGAAGGCATCAAAGAAATTAAGCTGTTTAACCGTAAAGATGAATTCTTTGAAAAGGCGCAGGCATTCGCCAAACGCGTCAATGAAAACACCGATTGCGTCGTGACCGTTATCGATCTCGCCGATCGGCAAGCATTTGCCGATGCCCTCGCCAGCGCGGATATTCTGACCAACGGCACAAAAGTCGGCATGAAGCCGCTGGACAACGAATCTCTCGTGACCGACGTTTCCCTGCTGCGCCCGGAGCTGCTGGTGACTGAATGCGTTTATAACCCGCATATGACCAAATTATTGCAACAGGCGCAACTTGCGGGTTGCAAAACAATTGATGGTTACGGCATGTTGTTATGGCAAGGGGCTGAACAGTTCAAACTCTGGACCGGGAAAGATTTCCCACTGGAGTATGTGAAACAGGTTATGGGTTTTGCAGCCTGACGGGCACGCATTTGTAATATATTTAAAGGGTAATCAATGAAAACCGTAACCGTAAGAAACCTCGTCATTGGCGAGGGTGCGCCGAAGATCATTGTCTCGCTGATGGGTAAAGACATCGCCACGGTAAAAAGCGAAGCGCTGGCCTATCGCGAAGCGGATTTCGACATTCTGGAATGGCGCGTTGACCATTTCAGCGATGTCTCTTCCACAGATGCCGTGCTGGAAGCGGCTCGCGCCATCCGCGATGTGATAGCGGACAAACCGCTACTTTTCACCTTCCGCAGCGCCAAAGAAGGCGGTGAACAGGCACTGTCTGTCGAAAACTATATTGCACTTAACCGTGCAGCAATAGACAGCGGTCTGGTGGATATGATCGACCTGGAGCTTTTCACCGGTGATGAGCTGGTTAAAGCTACCGTCGAACATGCCCACGCGAAAAATGTCAGCGTGATTATGTCGAATCATGATTTCCATAAGACACCTGCCGCAGAGGAGATCATCCAGCGTCTGCGTAAAATGCAGGAACTTGGCGCGGATATTCCTAAAATCGCCCTGATGCCGCAAAACAAAACGGATGTGCTGACACTGTTGGGCGCTACGCTGGAAATGCAAGAGCGCTATGCGGACCGGCCGATAATTACCATGTCGATGGCTAAAACTGGGGTGATTTCACGTCTCTCCGGCGAGGTTTTCGGTTCAGCAGCCACCTTTGGCGCCGTGAAAAAAGCGTCGGCCCCGGGACAAATTTCGGTCGCCGATCTGCGTACTGTATTAACAATATTGCATCAGGCTTAATAGCAGAATATATCCACATCACTATTAGCAATGCCCTGCCCCAGATATTCGCTTAACCACGAATATCTGGCTGGCAGCTAAGCCTGATTAAATTAACTCACAATATTATTGTCGACTATAGCGACAGGTAGTCGCACGCATATAATCTGGAGTTTATATGAAATTTCCAAGACCAAACCGTATCGATGGTCGGGTACCTGTATTATCCGCAGCAGAAGCCATTAATTATATTCCTGATGAAGCAACCCTCTGCGTATTAGGCGCAGGCGGCGGTATTCTTGAAGCAACCACATTAATTAATGCATTGGCAGAAAAATACAAAAACACGCAGTCACCATGTAATTTATCATTAATTAGCCCAACGGGTTTAGGCGACCGCGCCGACCGCGGAATTAGCCCGCTGGCGCAGGAAGGTTTAGTCAAATGGGCGCTCTGCGGCCACTGGGGACAATCGCCACGAATCTCCGACCTGGCGGAGCAGAATAAAATCGCCGCCTATAACTATCCTCAGGGCGTATTAACCCAAGCTCTGCGAGCATCAGCAGCCCACCAGCCTGGCATTCTGAGTGATATCGGCATCGGTACGTTTGTCGATCCTCGCCAACAGGGCGGCAAACTGAATGAGGTAACGACCGAAGATCTGATCAAACTGGTGGAAATCGATAACAAAGAGTACCTCTATTATAAAGCCATTGCGCCAAACATCGCGTTTATTCGCGCGACAACCTGCGATAGCGAAGGCTACGCCACCTTTGAAGATGAAGTGATGTATCTCGATGCGCTGGTGATTGCTCAGGCCGTACACAACAACGGCGGCATCGTCATGATGCAGGTACAAAAAATGGTGAAGAAAGCCACGTTGCATCCGAAAGCGGTGCGTATTCCGGGCTATCTGGTCGATATTGTGGTCATCGACCCCGACCAAACGCAACTGTACGGTGGCGCGCCGGTTAACCGTTTTATTTCCGACGATTTTGTCCTCGATGACAGCCAGCAAACAGCCCTGCCGCTTAACCAGCGTAAACTGGTGGCCAGACGCGCGCTGTTCGAAATGCGTAAAGGCGCGGTCGGCAACGTTGGCGTGGGCATCGCCGACGGGATTGGCCTTGTCGCACGCGAAGAAGGTTGTGCCGACGATTTTATTCTGACGGTCGAAACCGGCCCGATTGGCGGCATTACGTCTCAGGGTATCGCGTTTGGTGCCAACGTCAACACCCGCGCCATTCTGGATATGACCTCCCAGTTTGACTTCTACCACGGCGGCGGGCTGGATGTGTGTTATTTAAGTTTTGCTGAAGTGGATCGGCACGGCAATGTCGGCGTACATAAATTCAATGGCAAAATCATGGGCACCGGCGGTTTTATCGATATTAGCGCCACCTCCAGGAAAATTATTTTTTGCGGCACGTTAACTGCCGGAAGTTTGAAAACGGAAGTTGCCGACGGCAAGTTAAATATCGTGCAGGAAGGTCGGGTGAAAAAATTCGTTAACGAATTACCTGAAGTCACGTTCAGTGGAAAAATTGCCCTTGAGCGTGGTCTCGATGTGCGTTACATCACCGAACGCGCTGTATTTACGTTAAAAGAAGATGGCCTCCATTTAGTTGAAATTGCGCCAGGGGTCTCTTTGCAGGAAGACATTCTCGACAAAATGGACTTCACTCCAATTATTTCCCCAGACCTGAAACTGATGGACGAAAGATTATTTATCGATGCCTCGATGGGCTTTGTATTACCCGACGCAGCCAATTAAAAGGAGTACCCTGATGGACTTTTCATTAACTGAAGAACAAGAACTGTTGCTTGCCAGCATTCGCGAACTGATTACCAGCAATTTCCCGGAAGAGTATTTCCGCACCTGCGATCAGACGGCGACTTATCCGAAGGAATTTATGCGAGCCCTTGCGGACAACGGTATTTCGATGCTGGGTGTTCCGGAAGAGTTTGGCGGCATCCCGGCTGATTACGTCACCCAGATGCTGGCGCTGATGGAAGTGTCAAAATGTGGCGCGCCCGCATTTTTGATCACCAATGGTCAGTGCATCCACAGCATGCGACGTTTTGGCTCCGCCGAGCAACTGCGTAAAACGGCAGAAAGCACCATGGAAACGGGCGATCCAGCGTATGCGCTGGCATTAACCGAACCGGGAGCAGGCTCCGATAATAACAGCGCCACCACCAGCTATACCCGCAAAAACGGCAAGGTGTATCTCAACGGGCAAAAAACATTTATCACCGGCGCTAAAGAGTATCCGTACATGCTGGTACTGGCTCGCGACCCGGAGCCGAAAGATCCGAAGAAAGCCTTTACGCTATGGTGGGTGGATTCAAAGAAACCTGGCATTAAGGTTAACCCGCTGCATAAAATCGGCTGGCACATGTTAAGCACCTGCGAAGTCTATCTTGATAACGTTGAAGTGGACGAAAGCGATATGGTCGGCGAAGAAGGCATGGGCTTCCTTAATGTAATGTACAACTTTGAAATGGAACGCCTGATCAACGCCGCGCGCAGCACGGGTTTTGCCGAATGCGCCTTCGAAGATGCCGCTCGTTACGCTAACCAACGCATCGCATTTGGTAAGCCAATTGGTCATAACCAGATGATCCAGGAAAAACTGGCTCTGATGGCAATAAAAATCGAAAACATGCGTAATATGGTGCTGAAGGTCGCCTGGCAGGCCGATCAGGAACAGTCGCTGCGCACCAGTGCGGCGTTGGCAAAACTGTATTGCGCCCGTACGGCAATGGAAGTGATTGACGACGCGATTCAGATTATGGGCGGGCTGGGTTACACCGATGAAGCACGCGTATCCCGGTTCTGGCGCGATGTCCGCTGTGAGCGCATTGGCGGTGGTACCGATGAAATCATGATTTACGTCGCGGGTCGCCAAATCCTGAAAGATTATCAAAATAAGTAAGCGGTATAACTGACCGGATAGCGCAGATGCGCTATCCGGGACGGTGCGGGGGAATCAGACTTCAGGCATCAGGCATTCTTGCTCAGCAAGGTTATTTTTAAACTGCCTACGATAATCGCTGGGAGTACATCCCACATGCCGCTGAAAAAGTTTGGCAAAATGATCGACGTTTTCATACCCTACCCGCCACGAAATTTCCGCCAACGAGGCCTCGGTATTAGTCAGGGAAAATTTCGCCTCCGTCATTCGTCGCTGAATAACATAATTGATGGGTGAAATACGATACTCCTTGGTAAATTCATGGCAGATATAGCTCACGCTGGCGCGGAATTTTTTAGATAACTGTTCGAGAGTGATTTTTTCGCGGAAATTGTTATTTAAATAGACCAGTACATCTTTAATTAAGACATCTTTTTTAATATATCCTTGTTCAGAGCGGTAAGCATTTTTAAAGTTTTCGTAATATAACACGGTTAATGCATACGCGAATGCGTCATAAGCGGAAGATGTCAGGTTGTTCTTGCTCTGCGGGAGCATCACCCCCAGTTCATTAAAAATACTCTTAATAACCTCTTTACCCTGACTGACGTTAATGACCGGACACGAGTGCGTCTGCAATAGCTGATTATCCTGCCAGCCGTTAAACCGGAAACCGTAGAGCGCGCAGGTGTAAGTGGTAGCCGGTGCGCTGGTATCAGATGCAACCGCATGCAATCGCCCTTGTTCAATCACCACAATGTCCCCGGCATGCGCGACATACAGCGAAGAGTCGATGATTAATCTTGCAACCCCCTTTTTAACATAGATAAGCTCCGTTTCATTATCATGAACATGATGACCGGACTCCCAGTTAGGATCATCGCTAATAACGAATCGGGAAAGTCTCGGCGTTTTCCCCTGCTCAAAAAGGGTCTCCATGGCATTATCAAAGCAGCGTTGATACATGACAACCTCCACCTAAAGGCAGTAATTTTGCGAATAATTAATATCAGAAAGCGAAAACAATAATGATGTTATACAACGTTATTCCTTGCTGGCGAAACAAAATTATTTACGTCGACTGCAAGATGATACCTCCGGCGCTATCTCGCTGTTCTCTACGATTATTCCCGTTTTATAAAAACTGATAAGAGTAAATGTTATTAATTCAACATTAACAATTTACATATCAGAAACAAATTAAGCGTAGAAACGATAAAAAACAGGATGCATTTCGCAATTATCCTTCCCTGGTGTGTTTGCTATTTTTTTTCTTCAGTACACAACCCCGAGCTCTCGTTTATGAAACAAGTATTCCCGCCGCACTTTTTTTTTGCAAGATTGTTGGGAATGAAAACAGATTGCCCCGTCGAAAACAGTCCCCTCTCTGCCGCACACTATTTTCAGTTAATTTTCCCTACTGTGGATGACTGGAGATGCCATGAAAATAATAACCTGCTTTAAGTTGGTGCCTGAAGAACAGGACATTGTTGTTACCCCACAGCGTTCGCTTAACTTTGACCGGGCCGACGCCAAAATCAGCCAGTTTGATCTGAATGCGATTGAGGCCGCGGCGCAACTGAGTACGGAGGGTGATGAAATCGTCGCTTTAACCGTGGGCGGCTCGCTACTGCAAAATTCCAAAGTGCGTAAAGACGTGCTGTCGCGTGGACCGGACAGTTTGTTCATGGTGCAGGATCCACAGCTGGAGCATTCATTGCCCCGCGACACCGCTCAGGCGCTGGTCTGCGCGGCCAAAAATATGAATTTCGACCTGATGCTGTTCGGAGAAGGATCGGGGGATATCTACGCCCAACAGGTTGGCTTACTGGTTGGCGAACTGTTGCAACTCCCGGTGATTAGCGCCGTCAGCAACATCCAACGTAATGGCGACCGCATTGTGGTTGAGCGTACGCTGGAAGATGAAGTCGAAGTGATTGACCTGCCGCTCCCCGCTGTACTCTGCGTAACCTCGGATATCAACACGCCGCGTATTCCCTCAATGAAAGCCATTCTCGGCGCGGGTAAAAAGCCCGTCACAACATGGCAAGCCAGCGATATTGGCTGGACGCCGGCGTCACCGTTAGCGGAACTGGTAAGCCTTACGGTACCGCCACAAACAGAACGTAAGCACATCATTCTGGAAAATGACTCGGCTGAAGCCATTGCCGAACTGGCGGAACACCTGAAAAAAGCCCTGAACTAAGCTCAACGGAGAGAAATTATCATGAGTAAATTAGCTAACGTATGGGTGTTCAGCGATAACGTAGAACGCTACGCAGAATTAATGGCCGGCGCGCGTCAGTGGGGTGAACACGTCCATCTTATTGTACAAGGCAGCGAACAAGCTAATCAGGTTAAACCTCTGGGTGCCGATGAGATAATCGTGCTCGAAGCCCCCTCCGGTTTACAGCGTGTTGAAAATTACGCCGAAACCATTGCAGCGCAGATGCAAGAACACGCCGGAATGCTGTTGATGCCCGCTACAAAGCGCGCGAAATCACTTGGGGCACGGTTAAGCATCCAACTCAATGCCGCAATGGTGAACGACGCAATATCGGTGACGCTTGAGGATGACACCGTGTTCGCAGAGCACCGCATGTATGGTGGTCTGGCATTCGGCAAAGAAAAAATCAAAAGCGCGCTGGCAATTATCACGCTAGCCCCAGGGGTGCTTGAAACCGTAGCGGAAAACGCATCGCACACCTGTCCTGTTGTCTCGGCAGCTTACATCGCACCGCTTCATGAAATTATGTGCCAGGAACGTCGCGCCAAATCCGTGAGCAGCGTGGACCTCAGTAAAGCCAAACGTGTGGTTGGCGTGGGGCGCGGCCTGGTTGCGCAACACGATCTGGCGATGGTGCGCCAGTTGGCAGCGGTACTGGGTGCAGAAGTGGGCTGTTCACGCCCGATTGCCGAAGGCGAAAACTGGATGGAGCGCGAACGCTACATTGGCGTTTCTGGTGTGTTACTGAAATCAGACCTTTACCTCACGTTAGGCATCTCAGGACAAATTCAACACATGGTCGGCGGTAACGGCGCGAAAGTCATTGTCGCTATCAATAAAGACAAAAAAGCCCCTATTTTCAATTACGCCGATTACGGCCTGGTAGGCGATATCTACAAAGTTGTTCCGGCCCTTATCGAACATCTCAGCCGCTAACCCCCCATTTAACGCACATCTCCCGCTGCTTCGCGGCGGGAAAGGAGCATAAAGCATGTCAGATGAAAAATTCGATGCCATTGTGGTCGGTGCTGGCGTGGCGGGTACAGTTGCAGGCTACGTTATGGCGCAGGCCGGACTGGACGTGCTGGTCATCGAACGCGGAAACAGTGCGGGCAGTAAAAATATGACCGGTGGGCGACTCTATGCGCATAGTCTGGAACGCATCATGCCGGGATTCGCGCAGGAAGCACCACTCGAACGTAAAGTGACCCGCGAAAAAATATCCTTCCTGACCGAAGAGAGCGCCGTAACGCTCGACTTTCATCGGGATAAAGATAACGCGCCAGCGCAGGATTCTTACACCGTATTGCGCAACCGACTTGATCCCTGGCTGATGGAAAAAGCAGAACAGTCCGGTGCGCAGTTCATCCCCGGCGTCCGCGTTGATGCGCTGATCCGCGAAGGTAATAAGGTCACCGGCGTGCAAGCTGGTGACGATATCCTGGAAGCCAATATTGTCATCCTGGCCGATGGCGTCAACTCAATATTAGGACGGTCGCTGGGGATGGTCCCTCCCTCTTCTGCTCATCACTATGCTGTTGGCGTAAAGGAGTTGATCGGCTTACCTTCGGCTGTGATTGCGGATCGATTCAACCTCTCAGGCGATGAAGGTGCAGCCTGGCTTTTTGCCGGTTCACCGTCGGATGGACTGATGGGGGGAGGCTTTCTGTATACCAACCAGGACTCGGTCTCTCTGGGGCTGGTATGCGGGCTGGGGGATATTGCTCACGCAACGAAAAGTATTCCACAAATGCTGGAAGACTTTAAGCAACACCCGACTATTCGTCCACTGATTGCGGGAGGAGAACTGCTGGAGTATTCCGCACATATGGTACCGGAAGGCGGTCTGGCAATGGTACCCAAACTGGTTGATGACGGCGTAATGATCGTCGGCGATGCCGCGGGTTTCTGTCTGAATCTGGGTTACACGGTGCGTGGTATGGATTTAGCAATAGCCTCCGCAGAAGCCGCTGCCCAAACCGCCATTGCAGCCAAAGAACGCCAGGACTTTTCCGCCAGCAGCCTGATGGACTACAAACGCGCCCTCGAACAAGGCTGTGTGATGCGTGATTTACAGCATTTTCGCAAGATCCCGGCGCTGATGGAAAACCCGCGCCTGTTCACCCAATACCCTCGCATGGTCGCAGATATCATGAACGATATGTTCACCGTTGACGGACGCCCGAACCAACCGATTCGTAAGATGATGATGTCCCATGCGAAGAAAATTGGGTTGATGAACTTACTGAAAGACGGCATCAAGGGGGCAACTGCGCTATGAGTCAGGACAATACCGTTAACGTCGACGTCAAGCTGGGCGTCAATAAATTCAATGTCGATGAAGGTCACCCGCACATTATTCTGGCCGAACATCCCGATCTGAATGAATTTCGCAAACTGCTGAAGGCCTGTCCCGCCGGACTGTATAAGCAGGACGAGAGTGGGAATATTCATTTTGATTCTGCTGGCTGCCTGGAGTGTGGCACCTGTCGGGTGCTGTGCGGCGATACGATCCTCGAACAATGGGAGTATCCGGCAGGAACATTTGGCATTGATTTTCGCTACGGCTAATGGATTGAGCCGTTGTACCCCGGATCGGCCTCCACGGCCAATCCGGTCAGACGTATGTCGATATTTTCCAGGGAATAACGAATGAGTATCACACTAACGTTTAACGCCGAACGTCGCGATGCCTGGCGACAACAAGGTTTATGGGGAGATGCTTCGCTTGGCGATTACTGGAACCAAACAGCCAGAGCCATGCCGGATAAAATTGCCGTGGTTGATAATCATGGCGCTTCATATACCTACGCCGCACTCGACGGTGCCGCCAGCAGTCTGGCGAGCTGGTTTTTAGCCTGCGGTATTCAACCCGGCGATCGCGTCGCTTTCCAGTTGCCTGGCTGGTGCGAATTTACCATTATTTATCTGGCCTGCCTGAAAACCGGAGCCGTTTCCGTCCCGTTACTACCCGCCTGGCGCGAAGCGGAGTTAGTATGGGTATTAAATAAATGTAAAGCGAAGATTTTTTTCGCACCTACCCTGTTTAAACAAACCCGGCCGGTCGATTTGATCCTCCCCTTACAAAACCAGTTACCGCATCTGCAACAGATTGTCGCCGTGGATAAACTGGCGCCGGCAACCACCTCGCAGGCACTCAGCCAACTGCTTTTAGCACCGCCGTTAAATCAAACGATTAACGTTCACGCGGATGAACTGGCAGCGGTACTGTTTACCTCCGGAACCGAGGGAATGCCGAAAGGCGTAATGTTAACCCACAACAATATCCTTGCCAGCGAACGCGCCTACTGCGCCCGTCTCAATCTCACCTGGCAAGATGTGTTTTTAATGCCCGCGCCGCTTGGACATGCTACCGGTTTTCTGCATGGCGTTACCGCACCGTTTTTAATCGGCGCACGCAGCGTGTTGTTGGATATTTTTACCCCAGACGCCTGTCTCGATCTGCTGGAGCAACAGCACTGCACCTGCGTACTCGGCGCAACGCCATTTGTCTATGACATGTTGTGTCGCATGGAAAAACGCGCCTGCGATCTCTCATCGCTACGCTTTTTTTTATGCGGAGGCACCACCATTCCGCAAAAGATTGCCCGTGACTGCCAACAGCTCGGCATTAAATTGTTAAGCATTTATGGTTCAACGGAGAGCTCGCCGCATGCGCTGGTCAATCTCGATGATTCACCTTCCCGCATGATGACCACCGACGGCTATGCTGCTGCAGGGGTCGAAATTAAAGTCGTTGATGAAGCGCGCAATACCCTGCCTGCAGGAGTAGAAGGTGAAGAGGCCTCGCGTGGCCCCAATGTTTTTATGGGCTACCTCGATGAACCCGAACTGACCGCCCGCGCGCTGGATAAAGAGGGGTGGTATTACAGTGGCGACTTATGCCGGATGGACGACGCGGGATACATCAAAATAACCGGGCGTAAAAAAGATATTATTGTGCGCGGAGGGGAAAATATCAGCAGCCGCGAGGTAGAGGATATTTTATTGCAACATCCACGCATTCATGATGCCTGCGTTGTCGCGATGCCGGACGAACGGTTAGGTGAAAGGTCATGCGCTTATGTGGTACTAAAAGCCCCGCATCATTCGCTGTCGCTGGAATCTGTCGTCGCCTTTTTTAGCCGTAAACGGGTGGCAAAGTATAAATACCCAGAGCATATCGTGGTTGTCGAGAAGTTACCGCGCACAGCGTCCGGCAAGGTACAAAAATACCAGTTGCGTCAGGATATTATTAAACGTTTGAGCATGGAGAGTGTTGCAGGATAAAGTGCCGGATGGCGATGCTAACGCATCTTATCCGGCCTACGTTGAATAGGCCGGATAAGGCATAATGTTACTTGTTCAGTTCAGCCAGGCTCAGCCAGGTCTGTACGACGGTGTCCGGGTTCAGCGACAGACTGTCGATCCCCTCTTCCATCAGCCAGGCCGCGAAGTCTTCGTGGTCAGAAGGTCCCTGACCGCAAATACCCACGTATTTGCCCTGTTTCTTGGCAGCGCGAATCGCCATCGACAGCAGCGCTTTCACCGCGTCGTTACGCTCATCAAACAGTTCAGAAACCACACCCGAGTCACGGTCCAGGCCCAGCGCCAGCTGCGTCATGTCGTTTGAGCCGATGGAGAAGCCATCGAAGTACTCAAGGAACTGTTCAGCCAACAGGGCGTTAGACGGGATCTCGCACATCATGATGATCTTCAGGCCATTCTCGCCGCGTTTCAGCCCCTGGCGCGCCAGCTCTTCAACCACCGCTTTCGCTTGGGCAACGGTACGTACAAACGGTACCATCACTTCAACGTTAGTCAGACCCATGTCGTTACGGACACGTTTCACAGCGTCACATTCCAGTGCGAAACAGTCGCGGAAGCTGTCTGAAACGTAACGGCCCGCCCCGCGGAAGCCCAGCATCGGGTTCTCTTCGTGCGGCTCATAACGCTCACCGCCGACCAGGTTAGCATATTCGTTGGACTTAAAGTCCGACATACGCACGATGACGCGTTTCGGAAAAAACGCCGCACCCAGCGTCGCGATCCCTTCCGTCAGACGACCAACGTAGAATTCACGCGGAGAGTCGAAACCTTTCATCATGCCGCGGATTTCATTTTGTAGCTCAGGCGTCTGGTCATCAAACTCCAGCAGCGCACGAGGGTGCACGCCGATCATGCGGTTGATAATGAATTCCAGACGCGCAAGGCCGACACCTTCGTTTGGCAGGCAGGCAAAGTCAAAAGCCCGGTCCGGGTTGCCGACGTTCATCATCACCTTCAACGGCAGATCCGGCATGGTCTCCACGCTGGAGCTCTTCACGCTGAAATCAAGCATCTCAGCGTAAACATAACCGGTGTCGCCTTCGGCACAGGAGACAGTGACCTTCTCACCATCCTTCATGCGCTCGGTGGCATCGCCGCAGCCAACCACGGCAGGGATCCCCAGTTCACGGGCAATGATCGCCGCGTGACAGGTACGGCCGCCACGGTTGGTCACAATCGCCGCCGCTTTCTTCATGATCGGTTCCCAGTCCGGGTCGGTCATATCAGTCACCAGTACGTCGCCGGGTTCAATACGGTTCATTTCGCTGATGTCGTGAATAACTTTGACCGGGCCGGCGCCAATGCGGTGACCGATGGCGCGACCTTCAGCAATAATTTTACCCTGGGCGTGCAGCGTATACCGCTCCATCACCTGCCCGCGAGAACGCACGGTTTCCGGACGAGCCTGAACAATGAACAGCTTGCCGGTATGACCGTCTTTCGCCCATTCGATGTCCATCGGACGACCGTAGTGCTTCTCGATCTGTACCGCCTGCTTCGCCAGTTCCTGCACTTCATCATTGGTCAGAGAGAAAATATCGCGTTGTTCCTGCGGCACATCCTCAATGGTCACCTGCTTACCGTGTTCCTGGGTTGGCGCGTAGACCATACGGATTTTTTTCGATCCCATGGTGCGACGAACGATCGCCGGACGGTTAGCCGCCAGAGTCGGTTTGTGCACGTAGAACTCATCCGGGTTAACGGCACCCTGCACCACCATCTCGCCCAGACCCCATGCGGAAGTGATAAACACCACCTGGTCGAAACCGGATTCGGTGTCGATGGAGAACATAACGCCTGAGGACGCAAGGTCAGAGCGCACCATTCGCTGGACGCCAGCAGAAAGCGCCACGCCACGGTGGTCATAGCCCTGGTGAACACGGTAAGAAATCGCGCGGTCGTTAAACAGCGAAGCAAATACGTGTTTGATAGCGACCAGGACAGCATCGAAGCCCTGGACGTTGAGGAAGGTTTCCTGCTGACCAGCAAATGACGCATCTGGCATATCTTCTGCGGTGGCGGAAGAACGCACGGCAAAAGATGCATGGGCATCGTCTGCTGACAGTTGCGCGTAGGCATCGCGGACGGCATTTTCCAGCTCCGGCTGGAAAGGAGTGTCGATAATCCACTGGCGGATTTGTGCCCCGGCTTTCGCAAGCTCGGTAACATCATCAATATCCGTTTTATCCAGCAGCTCATAAATGCGCTGGTTTACACCGCTTTGGTCCAGAAACTGGTTAAACGCATCGGCGGTTGTTGCAAAACCATTCGGTACGGAAACCCCCATACCGGAAAGGTTAGTAATCATTTCACCCAGGGAGGCATTTTTGCCCCCAACTCTGTCTACATCATTCATGCCGAGTTGGTTATACCAAAGCACCAGCGGTGACGAGCCATTGTTGGACATCGAACAATCCTTATATATGAACGAGGTTAGGAAACTCAATTTTGCGTATTTATCTTTGCATATTTACCGCGGCGAAAAAAACGGTGAATCGTTCAAGCAACTTTATTTTTTATTTTTTAAGATTGTTTCCGCATTTGCGCAAACCCGCGAGCGACACGGGATCACCACAAAAACTATCGGTATAAACATTTGTTCCGAAAAATGAAATGTACTTTTCATTAAATATAAAAATAGCGTTTCAGTTTATAAAAGTGATGGCGCAATATTCGCTTCTGGCGAATTTTAATTTATGCTTTCAGAGAATTATGTCTGCCCCAGGATGAGTAAAATGGATAATGCTGTTGATCGTCACGTTTTTTATATTTCTGATGGTACGGCCATCACCGCCGAGGTATTGGGCCACGCGGTAATGTCGCAATTTCCGGTCACTATCAACAGCATTACGCTGCCGTTTGTTGAAAACGAGAGTCGCGCGCGCGCGGTTAAAGACCAGATTGACGCCATCTACCAACAAACTGGCGTGCGTCCTCTGGTGTTTTACTCCATTGTCTTGCCGGAAATCCGCTCAATCATTCTGCAAAGCGAGGGGTTTTGTCAGGATATCGTGCAGGCGCTGGTCGCTCCACTGCAGCAAGAGATGAAGCTCGACCCAACGCCGATTGCCCATCGTACCCACGGCCTGAATCCCGGCAACCTCAACAAGTACGATGCGCGTATTGCCGCCATTGATTACACCCTTGCCCATGACGATGGTATTTCGTTGCGCAACCTCGATCAGGCGCAGGTGATCCTGCTCGGTGTTTCCCGTTGCGGCAAAACCCCGACCAGTTTGTATCTGGCCATGCAGTTTGGTATCCGCGCGGCCAACTACCCCTTTATTGCCGATGATATGGATAATCTGGTGCTGCCCACGTCCCTGAAGCCGCTGCAGCATAAACTGTTCGGTCTGACCATCGACCCCGAACGCCTGGCGGCGATCCGCGAAGAGCGACGAGAGAACAGCCGTTACGCCTCGCTACGTCAGTGTCGGATGGAAGTTGCCGAAGTGGAAGCGTTGTACCGGAAAAATCAGATCCCATGGTTAAACAGTACCAATTATTCGGTAGAAGAGATTGCTACCAAGATCCTCGACATTATGGGGCTGAATCGCCGCATGTACTAGAATGCTAGTGCATTGGTTCGATTTTTTGTTATTATGCTCGCCACCAGGCCGGATGAGTGTGATATTGTGATGCACATCACTTCCCGGTAGTCCTGCCGTTGAAGCAACAAATTTCTGAGACAAGTAATGAACAGAACCGATGAACTCCGTACTGCGCGTATTGACAACCTGGTCACTCCAGCAGAGCTTGCGCAGCGGCATCCTGTTTCGTCCGCCGTCGCCCGTCATGTTACGGACTCCCGACGCCGGATAGAAAAAATATTGAATGGCGAAGATCCCCGTTTGCTGGTGATCGTTGGCCCTTGCTCAATTCACGATCTCGATGCCGCCGTGGAATACGCGACGCGCCTGCAGGCCCTGCGCGAAAAGCACCAGACGCGTCTGGAAATCGTGATGCGTACCTATTTTGAAAAGCCACGCACCGTCGTGGGCTGGAAAGGCTTAATTTCCGACCCGGACCTGAACGGCAGCTACCGTGTGAACCACGGCATTGAGCTGGCGCGTAAACTGCTGCTGCAGGTCAACGAACTGGGCGTCCCCACGGCCACTGAATTTCTCGATATGGTGACCGGCCAGTTTATTGCTGATTTAATCAGTTGGGGCGCCATTGGCGCGCGCACCACCGAAAGCCAGATCCACCGCGAAATGGCGTCTGCTCTTTCCTGCCCGGTTGGGTTTAAGAACGGGACGGATGGTAATACCCGTATCGCCGTCGATGCGATTCGCGCCTCCCGCGCCAGCCATATGTTCCTCTCCCCGGATAAAACCGGCCAGATGACCATTTATCAGACCAGCGGTAATCCATACGGGCATATCATTATGCGCGGCGGTAAAAAGCCGAATTATTTTGCTGAAGATATTGCCGCCGCCTGCGATACCTTGCACGAATTTTCCCTGCCTGAGCATCTGGTCGTCGATTTCAGCCATGGTAATTGCCAGAAGCAGCATCGCCGTCAGTTGGAAGTGTGTGATGACGTATGCCAGCAAATTCGCAACGGTTCGACGGCGATTGCCGGGATCATGGCGGAAAGTTTCCTGCGTGAAGGTACGCAAAAAATCGTCAGCGGTCAGCCGCTGGTTTACGGTCAGTCGATTACCGACCCGTGCCTGAACTGGGAAGATACTGAACTACTGGTGGACAAACTCGCCTCGGCGGTTGATAGCCGTTTTTAACGCTGTACACTGGGTAACACCACGTTGCCCGGTGGTAATTCTTTGTTTTTCCCTTCATTGTTGTGCAAAAACTGTTCCCGTCACAATTATTTCACAAAAACGCTTGCCGCACATTTGCAGTTTGATGATAATGATTATCATTGTTACATTGATTGCTATTTTTAAACTCTATGTCACGTATGGATAACACAACAGCAACGCCTGCAAAAGAAAAAACACCGCCTGCCGTCGCCGCAACCGAGCGTCGCATTGACAGTAAAAGTTTGCTGGGCAAAGAAGGACGCGTGATTATAGAGCACGATGGCCAGCACTACCTGCTGCGCCAGACCCATGCTGGAAAACTCATTCTGACTAAATAAACGACACTTTTCGCCAGCCACCCAGGTGATACCCAGGCAGCCAGCGCTTTTCGATTTTCTAATGGAGAGTTGCTATGCCCCACCTGCACACCGCATCCTTGCGCCCGTCGCTCCTGGCGTTGGCGATTGTCAGTAATCTTCCCGTCGTTGCCTGGGCGGCAGTAGAGGATATGACCGTCACCGCCACCGGTAATCCCCGTAGCGCCTTTGAAGCGCCGATGATGGTCAGCGTTATCGACGCTACTGCACCTGAAAACCAGACAGCCAGCTCGGCAGCCGACCTGTTACGGAAGGTTCCGGGCCTGAGCCTTGACGGTACGGGGCGGACAAATGGTCAGGACGTCAATCTGCGCGGCTATGACCGTCGCGGCGTTCTGGTGCTGGTGGATGGCGTTCGCCAGGGAACCGATACCGGGCACCTGAACAGTACCTTCCTCGATCCGGCGCTAATCAAGCGGATTGAAGTGGTGCGCGGCCCTTCCGCACTGTTGTATGGCAGCGGCGCGCTGGGCGGCGTAATCGCCTATGACACTGCGGATGCTAAAGACTTACTGGAGGCGGGTCAGAATAGCGGTTATCGCGTGTTCGGTACCGCGGCTACCGGCGATCACAGCCTCGGTATGGGCGCCAGCACATTTGGCCGCACCGATACCCTCGACGGGCTGCTGGCCTGGTCCAGTCGCGATCGCGGTAATTTGCGCCAGAGCGACGGCACTACCGCCCCGAACGATGAAGCGATTAACAATATGCTGGCGAAAGGCAGTTGGAAAATTGACAGCGCCCAGACGCTGGCCGGCTCGCTGCGTTATTACAACAATGATGCCCGGGAACCTAAAAACCCACAAACCAGCGCGGCGGATACCACCAGCAACCCGATGACCGATCGCTCAACCATCCAGCGCGATGCGCAACTGACCTACTCCCTCGCCCCGGCGGATAATGACTGGCTAAACGCGGATGCCCGCATCTACTGGTCCGAAGCGCGCATTAATGCACAAAACACGGACAGCACCGGCGAATTTCGCAAGCAGACCACCAAAGGCGGGAAAGTCGACAACCGTAGCCGCCTGTTTACCGATTCATTTGCTTCTCACTTACTGACCTACGGCGGTGAATACTATCGTCAGGAACAACAACCGGGCGGCGCAACCACCGGTTTCCCGGAGGCAAAAATCGATTTTAGCTCCGGCTGGCTACAGGATGAAATCACCCTGCGCGACCTGCCGGTTACGCTGCTGGGGGGTACCCGTTATGATTCTTATCGTGGCAGCAGCGACGGTTATGAAGATGTCGATGCCGACAAATGGTCGTCCCGCGCTGGACTCACCGTTGCGCCTGCCGACTGGCTGATGCTTTTCGGTTCATACGCTCAGGCCTTCCGTGCTCCAACCATGGGCGAGATGTATAACGACGCGAAGCACTTCTCGATTGGCCGTTTTTACACCAACTACTGGGTGCCAAACCCGAACCTGCGTCCGGAAACCAACGAAACGCAGGAATACGGATTTGGCCTGCGCTTTGACGATCTGTTGATGGCGAGTGATGCGCTCGAATTTAAAGCCAGCTATTTTGACACCAAAGCCAAAGATTACATCTCCACCAGCGTCGATTTTGCCGCCGCGACGACCATGTCCTATAACGTACCCAACGCCAAAATCTGGGGCTGGGACGTGATGGCGAAATACACCGCCGATCTGTTCAGCCTCGATATGGCCTATAACCGCACGCGGGGTAAAGATACTGACACGGGCGAGTACATTTCCAGCATTAACCCGGACACCGTCACCAGCAAACTGAACGTGCCGGTTGCGCACAGCGGTTTCTCCGTTGGCTGGATAGGTACATTTGCTGACCGCTCAACGCACATCAGCAGCAGCTACGCCAAACAACCCGGCTATGCGGTAAACGACTTCTACGTGAGCTATCAGGGGCAACAGGCGCTAAAAGGCATGACCACCACACTGGTCCTGGGCAACGCCTTCGACAAAGAGTACTGGTCGCCGCAGGGCATTCCGCAGGATGGCCGCAATGGCAAAATTTTCGTGAGTTATCAGTGGTAATCACTTTTCCCCGGTTCGCCGGGGCAGCAATCTGGAAGGAAGAGACAATGAATCACCACACACGCTGGCTGGAACTGAAAAAAGAAAACCCTGGCAAATACGCACGTGACATCGCGGCTATGATGCACATCAGCGAGGCAGAACTGACCTTCGCGCGCGTCGGTCATGACGCCTGGCGTTTACGTGGCGAAGTCCGCGAAATCCTCGGCGCGCTGGAAGCCGTAGGCGAAACCAAATGTATTTGCCGCAACGAATATGCGGTGCATGAGCAGGTCGGCGCCTTTACCAACCAGCACCTGAGCGGGCATGCCGGGCTGGTACTCAATCCACGCGCCCTCGATCTGCGTCTGTTCCTGAATCAGTGGGCAAGCGCCTTTCATATCAGAGAAACAACCGCTCACGGCGAGCGTCAGAGCATTCAGTTTTTCGACCATCAGGGTGATGCATTACTGAAGGTCTATGCCACACAAAATACCCTCGTTGAAGAATGGGCAGCGTTACTGAGCCGTTTCATCTTCACTGAAAACCCGCCACTGGCGCTGCAATCCGCTAAAAACCCTGCTCCTGCTACCGTCGCCGTTGATGCACAGACCGTGGATCAAGAGTGGCGAGCCATGACCGATGTCCACCAGTTCTTCGGTCTGCTGAAACGCCACGATCTCACTCGCCAACAGGCGTTTAATCTGGTAGGCGATGACCTGGCCTGTAAAGTAACCAATGGCGCACTGGCGCAGTTACTCAATACCGCGCGTCAGGATGGCAATGAAATTATGGTGTTTGTGGGTAATCGCGGCTGCGTACAAATTTTTACCGGCGTGATAGAAAAACTGGTACCGATGAAAGGCTGGCTGAATATATTCAATCCAGCATTTACATTACATCTGCTGGAAGAAAGCGTGGCTGAAACGTGGGTAACGCGCAAACCAACCGCCGATGGACACGTTACCAGTCTGGAACTGTTTGCGGCCGATGGCACACAGATTGCCCAACTGTATGGTCAACGTACGGAAGGCGAACCGGAGCAAACGCAATGGCGCGCGCAAATTGACGCACTGACGCCGAAAGGGCTGGCCGCATGAACAAACTGCTGCTCCTGATTGCGCTGCTGCCCGTTACTGCACTGGCGGTCCCCGAGGAAAGAGTCGTTACTCTGGGGGGCGACGTCACCGAAATTGTGTACGCGCTGGGGGCGCAGTCAACGCTTGTGGCGCGAGACAGTACCAGCCAGTGGCCTGAAGCCGCAAACGCCCTGGCTGACGTCGGCTATTTACGCCAGCTTAACGCCGAAGGGATCCTTGCCACCCGTCCGACGCTGGTCCTTGCCAGTGCGCAGGCGCAGCCTTCTCTGGCGCTAAAACAGGTCGAGCAGAGCAACGTCAGGGTTGTTACGATCCCGGCAAACAACGACCTTAACGCGATTGATGGAAAAATTCGCGTCATTGCCGAGGCGACTCACCGGGAGGCCGACGGGGAAACGTTGCGTGCAACCTTACGTCAGGAGCTGGCGGCGCTCCCGTCATCTGAACTTAACAAACGCGTCCTGTTTATTCTTAATCATGGTGGGATGACCGCCATGGCTGCAGGCCAGCAAACCGGAGCCGATGCCGCTATTCGCGCCGCCGGTTTGCGCAACGCGATGCAGGGGGTTAACCGTTATCAACCTCTTTCACAAGAAGGTGTGATTGCCAGCCAGCCGGACCTGGTTGTGATTTCCCGGGAAGGTGTTAAGGCAATGGGTGGCGAGGCGAGCCTGTGGGCGCTGCCGGGGCTGGCGCAAACACCTGCGGGACGGAATAAACAGGTATTGCAGGTTGATGATATGGCTCTGCTTGGCTTCAGTATCCGCACGCCGCAGGCCATTTTGCAACTACGCGCGAAAGCAGAGCAATTGCCCTGATGTCCCGACGAATCACTTGTTCTTTGTGGGTCATGGCGCTAATGCTGGTCGTAATGACAATTTTGGCTACCGGTTTTGGCGCGTTGCGCCTGCCGGTAAGTCTGCTCTGGCGTGATGACAATGAAACTCTGCGTCAAATCTGGCTCACTATTCGCCTGCCCCGTGTTCTGCTGGCGCTGGTGATTGGCGGTTCTCTGGCGCTATCCGGTTGTGTGATGCAGGGACTGTTTCGCAACCCACTTGCCGACCCGGGATTACTCGGAATTAGCAGCGGTGCAGCCTGCGCCGTCGCCCTGTGGGTGGTACTGCCTGTCTCTTTACCCGCGCTACTGATGCTGTATGCGCCAATGTTGGCTGCATTTGTCGGTGCACTGGCGGCAACCGTGGTGATTTTTATCCTCAGCCAACAGCGCGACGGTTCACTCTCGCGGCTGCTGCTGGTCGGTATTGCGATCAACGCGCTCTGCGGGGCGGCTGTTGGCGTTCTGTCGTGGGTCAGTAATGATGCGCAACTGCGCCAGCTGTCGCTGTGGGGGATGGGAAGTCTGGGCGCTGCACAATGGTCCACGCTGCTGGCAGTTACCTCGCTGGCTATCCCGACGGTGCTGATCGTCTGGCGTCTGGCTTCGGCCCTGAACCTGCTGCAACTGGGCGAGGAAGAGGCGCATTATCTTGGCGTGAATGTGCGTACAATCCAGCGTATTTTGCTGCTTTGCAGCGCCTTGCTGGTAGCCGCAGCGGTGGCAGTAAGCGGCGTAATTGGCTTTATCGGGCTGGTTATCCCGCATTTAATACGTATGTGGCTCGGCGCAGACCATCGGGCCGTTATCCCCGGTTCCGTGCTGGCGGGCGCGTTTTTATTACTGATTGCCGACACGCTGGCCCGCACTTCAGTTGCGCCAGCGGAAATGCCGGTCGGTCTGTTAACCAGTCTGCTCGGCGCCCCATGGTTTTTATGGCTTATTTTTCGTCAGCGAGGATCGCATGGCTGAACATTTCGTTGCTGAAGGACTTCACTATAGCGTGGCTGGCAGGTCGGTGATTGCTGATGTATCGCTTGCCCTCGCAAAAGGTGAACTGGTGGCGCTCATCGGCCCAAACGGTGCGGGGAAATCTACCCTGCTGCGCCTGTTGACCGGTTTTCTCAAACCGGTCGCCGGACGCTGCATGCTGGCGGGCAAAGCGCTGGATAAGTGGCATACGCAGACGCTGTCGCGCCATCGGGCGGTGATGCGTCAGCAAACGCAACTGGGATTTGACTGGCCGGTAGAGGCCGTTATCGCAATGGGACGCGCGCCCTGGGCCCAGCGTCCGGAACCTCGCCTTATCGCGCAGGTGATGGACATGACCGGATGCGCGTCGTTGGCAGGTCGGCAATACGCCACGCTTTCCGGCGGCGAGCAACAGCGCGTGCAGTTAGCCCGCGCCCTGGCGCAACTCTGGTGCGACGGAGCGCCTCGCGGCTGGTTATTTCTTGATGAACCCACCTCGGCGCTGGATCTTTACCACCAGCAACATCTGCTGCGGTTACTGAAAACGCTTGTCGCTTCAGGAGAACTGCATGTGTGTATTGTGCTTCACGATTTGAATCTGGCTGCTTTATGGGCTGACAGAATAGTGTTACTGCATAATGGCAGGCTGGCGTCGCAAGGGACGCCGGAGACCGTGTTACGGGCCGATGATCTGATGCGCTGGTACGGTGCTGAGGTTCACGTTGGCCATCATCCGGCCAACGTGTCCCCCCAGGTGTTTCTGGCGCCTTAGCTTGAACAGCTCACTTCCAGCCGTTTGCCCCAGTCAGGCGGCCGACTGACATAGTCATCATCGCGATCGACAAACGGGGTACGCAACGCCAGGTGCAGCCGATGTAGCTCGGCGTAATCTCCCTGCTCCGCCTGACTAATCGCCCGTTGCGCCAGCCAGTTGCGTAAAACCATCGCTGGGTTTGCCGCCTTCATCTGCGTTTGTCTGACATCGTCAGCAACGCTGTCCTGTTCCAGGCGCGAGCGATACCGTGTGAACCAGTCGTCAAACGCCGCACGATCCACAAATTCATCGCGTAGCGGAGATAGCGCACTGTGTTGTTCCGTCAGACTGAGCATGCGAAACGTTCGCGTATAGTCGCTTCTTTCTCGCGCCATCAGGCTAAACAGTTCACTCAGCAGCTCGTTATCGTTTTTCTGCTCGCTAAAGAAGCCGAGCTTTTGCCGCATCCGTTGACCGTAACGCGTTAACAGCGCCAGTTGGTAATTGTCCAGCGCATCATTGAGCGCCTCGACCGGGATAAATGGCGACAGGGTTTGTGCCAGACGTTGCAGGTTCCACAGCGCGGCTGCAGGTTGATTATCGAAACTGTATCGTCCCTGATGATCGGAGTGGTTACAGATAAAATCCGGCACGTAGTCATCAAGAAAACCATACGGACCGTAATCCATCGTCAGCCCCAGAATAGACATGTTGTCCGTATTCATAACGCCATGCGCAAACCCTACCGCCTGCCAGTCGGCGATTAAGCTTGCGGTACGCATGACAATATCGCTAAACCACAGCTGATATTTATCGGCTTCTTCCTGCCAATGCGGCCAGTAATGACGAATCGCGAAGTCTGCAAGTTGACGGACTTTCTCCGGCTCGCGACGATAGTAAAAGTGTTCAAAATGGCCAAAGCGCATATGGCTTTGCGCCACGCGAATGAGCATCGCCCCATGCTCTACCGTTTCGCGATATACCGGCGTGTCGCTGGTGACAATCGACAATGCCCGCGTGGTGGGTATTCCCAGACAGTGCATCGCCTCGCTGGCCAGGCTTTCGCGAATGGTTGAACGCAGCACGGCGCGCCCATCCCCCATGCGGGAATAAGGCGTCAGTCCGGCACCCTTCAGGTGCCAGTCAAGCGTCGAGCCATCAGCAAGCTGTTGTTCGCCCAGCAGGATCCCGCGTCCGTCACCAAGCTGCCCGGCCCAAACGCCGAACTGATGTCCGCTATAAACTTGCGCTAAAGGCGACATCCCGGGAAGCAAGGATTCGCCTCCCCAAACGCCTGAACCCTCTGGAATAGTAAACAGCGCCGCAGGAATAGCCAATTGCTCAGCCAGAGCATCGTTATGCCAGATAAGATGCGCGTTTTTCAGGGGCGTAGGAGAGAGTGCTGTATAGGTTGCTGGTAATTCATCACGCCAGCGGGTGGTAAAAGACAGGGTCATAGGGCCTCCTGTCTCTAGTGTAGACTGTTAATAGCCTGTTAAACACCAGCAAATAAAAGGGTTATATCCTCGATAACGAAATTATCTGCGCGGGCGGTACCGCAGGCCACAGTCCTCCCTGCATGGCGCTGAAACCGAGAGGAAGTACTCGTGCCAACATTTCTTGCGTATCAATACCGCTAATGATGATTGACTCACAGCAGGGTGATATTTGCGCCTGGATAGCGCGCATAAATGGTTCAAATGAAATATGTGCAATCCTTTGTTGAACAAAGTTTTTATCCAACACCACACGTTTGAACAGGCCATCAAAAATTGCCCGCGTTGATATGCCGCCAGCGCCATAATTTTGCAGAATTAATGGAAATCTTGCCGCAAGTGCAGCCAGCGTTGGATTGTCTTTACCCTTGTTTAACTCTGGATAGCTTTCATTAATAGCCAGTTCCAGAAATGAAAATCGTTCAATTTGTGAAGCATATTCAGCGTCTGATAATAAAGTATGAGCAACTGCCGGGGTTAAATTAATCCAGACTGAGACTTTTCGCTGAATAAAAAAATGTTGGCACGTTTCGATTAATTCCAGTTTCTCTGTAAATAAACGACATTGTTCATCGTCCGACATCCGAGGTAAGACCAGCTCGGTTGGTATACGCACATCCCCCTGCAGGCTGGCAAAACTGGTGATGATATCTACGAATTCAAGATCGCCTTTTTCACTTCTCGCAGGAAGAAAAGACAACTCCGATTGATAAAGATTATCCAGTGAAACAATCATCGTACCAGCCCCTCTGCATAGGTGTTATCCGGCATCCTGTAGCAAAGGATGGAGAAATACGTTACTGCTGATGCAAGTAGAGGCTCTTTCATTTGTCCCTTTATAGCCAGTAAATCGAATCCTTTTTTTTAGCTTATCGTGATTATAAGCGAATATCCAGCTTTGCACTTTTTAATATCCCGGCATAAATCATATTTTTAGCAAGATACACTCTTAACACACAGGGTTATTGATCGGCTGGAAGCAGTAATAACAGTTAGCATTCAAATGAAAATGTCGAGGCTGCACAGTCGTTGGCAGCCTCGTCAGTTGTGAGGATTAAATACGTCGAGCCTGCCAGAAGTTTTTACGCCAGTAGACATTATCCAGTGATGAGCGCATCACTCCGCGGCTGGTTGAGGCATGAATAAATTGATTATTGGTGTCGTAAATACCGACATGCAGACCACTTTCTCCGGATCCGGTTTTAAAGAAAACCAGATCGCCTGGCAGCAAATCATCTTTATCGATTTCGGTACCAATCTTTGATTGCATGCGCGTATCGCGCGGGAGCTGTAGATCGAATTTATCCCGCATCGTCATCAAAACAAACCCTGAGCAATCCACCCCGCTACGGCTCATACCACCATAACGATAAGGTGTACCATGCCAGGTTTGTAGCTGGTCATTAAGACCGGCGATAACGGCGATAGAATCCGACAAATGGGCATTTGGCGCAGGAGCACGATGGCTGCTGCAGCCCGCCAAAAACAATGCTGTGATGAAAAGGAGCCAAAAGCGCATTCAGGACGAATCCTCTGGATTTTATTTTTATGCCAATTTAGCGTGGAAATTACAGGATTTTCAAGAACCCATTTAACTTAAGTGGTTGATATGAGCATTCTGTGGCCTTCGATATCCAAACGACGGAAGTTCACGCCGTAAGCCGCAGACAGATTAGCTGGTGTCAGGACCGTATCACGTGAGCCACTGGCAAGCAGCTTCCCACGTTTGAGCAACCAGGCCTTATGCGCATGGCGCAAGGTATGATTGAGGTCATGGCTGCTCATCACAATCGCTATTCCCTGCAAACACAGCTGGCCCAACAACCTGTCCAGGGCATTTTGTTGCGCGACGTCCAGGCTGTTCATCGGCTCATCCAACAGTAAAAGCTGACCGAATGGATTAGCTTGCGGGCAAATTTGCAAAATAACGGCCGCCAGGCGCACACGCTGCCACTCACCGCCGGAGAGTTGATTAACGCCACGCCCCAGCTTATCCCCCAGACCAAGCGCATCGGCGACCTCCTGTAACAGATCGGCACGCGCTTTGTCGGGTTGATGCAGCGTCAGAAAATGCCAGACCGGCATGGCAAAAGGCGGGTTTTGCTGTTGCGCAAGATAAGCACGATATTGCGCCAGCTTTGCTGCCGGCCACTCTTCAAGCGGCATGTCGCCGAAGGTGATGCTGCCCTCCCCGGTCGTCAAACCCGCCATACGCGCCAACAGCGTACTTTTCCCCGCACCGTTAGGACCCACCAAATGCAGGATTTCCCCTGCTTTTATTTCACCAGAAAGCGGGCCGAGCCGGGTCGATTCCGCTACATCCTGTAGCTGCATCAATCGAGACATTAGTTTGCCAGCGCCTTCTTGATGCTTTGCACCAGCATCGGATCCTCAGGCGTCATATCCGGAGAGAATCGTTGCAGTACTTGCCCATCCCGTCCCACTAAAAACTTCTCAAAGTTCCACAGGATATCGTCCGGGTAGAGCGGCGCCCGGCCTTTACTGGCCATACGTTCATAGAATCCACTGTCTGCTGGCGCCACAGCCGTTGGCGCGGCATCAATCAGCTTCTGATACAGCGGATGACGCCCCTCGCCGTTGACGTCAATCTTGCTGAACATCGGGAAGGTAACGCCCCAGGTCATACTGCAGTACGTTTTGATTTCATCTTCGCTGCCCGGTTCCTGGCCCAGAAACTGATTGCAGGGAAAACCAAGCACATTGAAGCCCTGTTGATGCCAGACTTTCTGCAGGTTCTCCAGTTGTTCGTATTGCGGCGTCAGTCCACATTTTGAAGCAACGTTGACGATTAACAGTACATTGCCGGAATACGGTTGCAGCGTAGTCGCCTCGCCGTCAATGGTCGTCACTTCGGTATTGAGGATAGTGTCTTGCATAGCATCTCCAGAACAACAGGTTGATTTTCAGTTTTTAATCATAGACCGAACCAACGCTTTCTAGCGCGCGGCTTTCAACAATAGCCAGATAAATACCGGCGCTCCCATGGTAGCCGTCACCACGCCGATGGGCAGTTCAGCCGAAGCCAACACCAAACGCGCGACAACATCAGCAAACAATAATGCGATTGCGCCAGCCAACGCGCAGCCAGGCAGGAGAACACGGTGATCGGTTAAACCACACAACCGCAAAATGTGGGGGATAACCAATCCAATAAAACCAATCGAACCCGCCAGAGCCACGCTTACGCCGACCATCCATCCTGTGGCGACCACCAGCAGATTGCGCCAGAACCATAATGGTAACCCCAGTTGGCGCGCAGAAGTTTCCCCCAGCGCCAGCATATTCATCGGCTGAGACTGACAGCAGATCCATATCAGTACGGGGATCAACGCCACCATCAGCCAGGCCTGATGCCAGTCGACGCCGCCAAAGCCCCCCATCATCCAGTACATCAGTTGTCGTAAGTCAAAAGAGGTGGAAAAATAGATGGCCCACGTCATCAACGCGCTACAGATAATGCCCAGCGCCACTCCCGCCAGCAGCAAGCGACTGGTAGACAAATGACGACGGGCAAAGCGTAACAGAATGAGAGTAATAATCAGCGCCCCGGCGATGGCACATAAGCCCAACGCCCAGCCGGGAAGCTGCCCCTGGCCGAGCAGCACCGCAGCAATAAGTCCTACACCTGCGCCGTTAGACACGCCCAGTAGACCCGGTTCCGCGAGTGGATTTTCAAAGAGGGCCTGCATTACCGCACCGGATAAAGCCAACGCAGCGCCTACCAGCAAAACGGCGAGGGTACGAGGAAAGCGGATTTGCCAGACGAACAGATCGCCGCGGGCGCTGAACCAGTCGCCGGGAGCGATCCACTGTTCTCCTGCGCACAAGCTTAAAATCGTTGCCAGTAACATCAGCACTGACAGAGACAGTATCCAGCGCACGTTTCGTCGCTGCTGTTGATGGGCGAAAGTCAGCATGTTTTCCATTCTGCTGAAAAGAGATGGGGGTGATTCTACGGTGCTGTTTCGGTAGTGAAAAGGAAAAAGGCCGCAGAGCGGCCTTTTTAGTTATACCCGTCATATTTCAAGCTGCATGTGCGTTGGCTTTACTCGCTCACCCCAGTCACGTACTTATGTACGCTCCTGGAGATTCGCTGCGTCGCCGCCTTCCTGCAACTCGAATTATTTAGGGTATATATACGTCATGCTTTACGCTGCCGCTTTGATGGCAACGCAAGTGGTTTAACGAATCGTTAAATCACTCTTCTTTGGGCGTTGCGTTTTCAACCCGACTTTTTAACTTCTGTCCGGGTCTGAAGGTCACCACGCGCCGTGCTGTAATGGGAATATCTTCGCCCGTTTTCGGGTTACGTCCCGGACGTTGATTCTTATCACGCAGATCGAAGTTACCAAAACCAGAGAGTTTTACCTGCTCACCATTTTCCAGAGCACGACGAATCTCTTCGAAAAACAGCTCGACCAGTTCTTTGGCATCCCGCTTGCTAAGCCCAAGCTTATCAAACAGATATTCTGACATTTCAGCTTTTGTAAGCGCCATAGGTTCAATCCCTCAATGATGCCTGGAATCGCTCTTTTAATGCCTCTACACATTTGGCGACGGTAGCGGCAATCTCCTCTTCTTCAAGTGTACGGCTGGTATCCTGAAGGATCAGGCTGATAGCGAGGCTCTTATAGCCCTCCGCAACACCCTTACCGCGGTACACGTCAAATAAGTTTACGCCAACTACCTGATTTACGCCAACTTTCTTACACTCGGATAAAATATCCGCAGCGGGAACGTTTTCTGCCACAACGACTGCGATGTCGCGACGGTTCGCTGGGAAGCGAGAAACTTCACGCGCCTGAGGCACCACGCGGTCTGCGAGCTTGTTCCACTCCAGTTCAAACACCAGAGTGCGACCGTTCAGATCCAGTTTACGTTCCAGCTCAGGATGAACAACCCCAATGAAACCAATACGTTCACCTTTCAGATAAATCGCCGCAGACTGACCCGGATGCAGTGCTGGATTCGCTTCAGCTTTGAACTGAATGTCCGCCAGTTTGCCGGTCAAGTCGAGAACCGCTTCCAGATCGCCTTTCAAATCATAGAAATCAACGGTCTCTTTTGCCAGATTCCAGTGTTCATCATGACGATTACCGCAGATCACGCCTGCCAGCATCAGATCCTGACGGATCCCGAGGTTGGCCTGCGTATCCGGTACGAAACGTAAACCCGTTTCAAAAATACGCACACGGTTCTGCTGACGGTTCTGGTTATACACCACCGTTGACAGCAAACCGGTCCACAGTGACAAGCGCATTGCCGACATATCAACAGAAATTGGACTTGGCAGCAGCAGCGATTCTTCACCCGGATGCAGCAATGCCTGAATTTTCGGGTCGACAAAGCTGTAGGTGATAACTTCCTGGTAGCCTTTGTCATTCAGCATGGTTTTTACACGTTTCAGCGATAAATCCGCTTCACGATGCGTACCCATGATCAGACCTGCCTGAATTGGCGTATTCGGGATATTGTCATAACCGTAAACGCGGGCAACTTCTTCGACCAGGTCTTCTTCGATTTCCATATCGAAACGCCAGCTCGGCGCTACCGCTTTCCACTCATCCTGACCTTCCGTGACGTCACAACCCAGACGACGCAGAATATCACTCACCTGGTCATCAGCAATATGGTGTCCGATCAGACGATCCAGTTTGCTGCGGCGAAGCGTAATGGTCGCGCGTTTTGGCAGCGTCGCTTCGTTGGTTACATCAATAATTGGACCGGCTTCACCGCCGCAGATATCAATCAGCAAACGGGTAGCACGCTCCATCGCTTTGTACTGCAGCGCAGGATCGACACCACGCTCATAGCGGTGAGAAGCATCGGTGTGCAGGCCATGACGACGTGCGCGACCGGTAATAGACAGCGGACTGAAGAACGCGCATTCCAGCAGGACGTTTTGCGTTTCATCATTCACGCCGGAATGTTCACCCCCAAAGATGCCGCCCATGGCCAGCGCTTTGTTATGGTCGGCAATCACCAGCGTATCCGCATTTAGTTTAGCTTCGCTGCCGTCCAGCAGAACCAGGGTTTCCCCCTCTTTTGCCATCCGGACAACAATCCCGCCTTCAATGCGGTCTTTGTCGAACGCGTGCATCGGCTGACCCAGTTCGAGCAGCACATAGTTCGTTACGTCAACCACGGCATCGATAGAGCGGATGCCGCAGCGACGCAGTTTTTCTTTCATCCACAGCGGGCTTGGCGCTTTAACGTTGATGCCTTTCACCACGCGCCCCAGATAGCGTGGGCAGGCTTCCACCGCGTCGACCTGAATCGGCAGGACATCGCTAATGGTTGCGGCTACTGGCGCCATTTCCGGTTCAACCAGCGGAGCCTGGTTCAGTACGGCAACATCACGTGCCACGCCGATGATACCCAGGCAGTCGGCGCGGTTCGGCGTAACGCTGATTTCGATAGTGTTGTCGTCAAGCTTCAGGTATTCGCGGATATCGGTGCCAATTGGCGCATCGACGGGCAGTTCGATAATGCCGCTATGGTCGTCGGAAATACCCAGCTCGGAGAACGAGCACAGCATACCTTCAGACGGTTCACCGCGCAGTTTCGCTGCTTTAATTTTAAAGTCGCCTGGCAGTACGGCGCCCACGGTTGCCACCGCCACTTTCAGGCCCTGACGGCAGTTCGGCGCGCCACAGACGATATCCAACAGGCGGTCACCGCCTACATTCACTTTGGTGACGCGCAGTTTGTCAGCGTTCGGGTGCTGAGCGCACTCAACCACTTCACCCACCACAACGCCGTTGAACGCGCCCGAAACAGGTTCCACACCGTCAACTTCCAGACCCGCCATCGTGATTTGGTTTGACAGCGCATCGCTATCAATCGCCGGGTTTACCCATTCGCGTAACCACAGTTCACTGAATTTCATTGTTTTATCCTGCCTTTATTTAAACTGTTTGAGGAAACGCAGATCGTTTTCGAAGAAGGAACGCAGATCGGTCACGCCATAACGCAGCATGGTCAGACGCTCCATACCCATACCGAATGCAAAGCCGGAGTAGATTTCCGGATCGATACCCACGTTGCGCAGCACGTTCGGGTGAACCATCCCGCAGCCCAGCACTTCCAGCCATTTGCCGTTTTTGCCCATCACATCAACTTCCGCAGAAGGTTCGGTGAATGGGAAGTAAGAAGGACGGAAGCGAACCTGCAGGTCTTCTTCAAAGAAGTTGCGCAGGAAATCGTGCAGCGTACCTTTCAGGTTGGTGAAGTTGATGTTGGTATCAACAATCAGCCCTTCCATCTGATGGAACATTGGGGTGTGCGTCTGATCGTAATCGTTACGGTATACGCGCCCAGGGGCGATGATACGGATCGGCGGCTGTTTTTCTTTCATGGTGCGGATCTGCACGCCGGAAGTCTGCGTACGCAGCAGACGGGTCGCGTCAAACCAGAAAGTGTCGTGGTCAGCACGCGCCGGATGATGGCCAGGAATATTCAGTGCGTCGAAGTTATGATAGTCATCTTCGATTTCCGGACCGGTCGCCACGGTAAAGCCCAGCTCACCGAAGAAGCTTTCAATACGATCGATAGTACGTGTTACCGGATGCAGACCGCCATTTTCGATACGACGTCCCGGCAGAGAGATATCGATCGTTTCTTCAGCCAGACGGGCATTCAGCGCAGCACTTTCTAATTCGGCTTTACGTGCGTTCAGCGCTTGCTGTACCTGCTCTTTGGCTTCGTTTATCACCGCACCTGCTGCCGGACGCTCTTCTGGCGGCAGCTCGCGCAGGGTTGTCATTTGAAGGGTCAAGTGCCCTTTCTTGCCCAAATATTCGACGCGGACATTGTCTAACGCGGCAACATCTGAAGCCTGGTTAATGGCGGCCGTTGCACTGGCAACCAGCTCTGCGAGATGTGACATGGTTTTCCTCGTTATGTGGCGATATTCACTAGTCGCTCGTCTATACGCAAAATCATTCAAGTTGTATCAAGGCGGCAAAAGAGCAAACCCTCAGGAGCGTACATCAGTACGTGACTGGGGTGAGCGAATGCAGCCAACACAGAGACAACTTGAAGGATGACGCGTATAAAAAAAGCCTCCACCAGGGAGGCTTTTAGGCGCTGTTTTCCGTTTCTTCTTTCACGCGCAAGCCTCCTGGATTCAGGTGCTAAAGTAAAAGAAGAAGCGGAAAATAGCAGCATTCATGCTTGCATTACCTTATGTGGTAAAAACCGGACAACCTTTATTGAAAAGGCTTACGGGTAAAATGTCAACTAATTGATTGCGCTACAATAAAAGAGAGGGAGCCAGGCTCCCTCTTTTCACCGGCTTATGCCAGAGCTGCTTTCGCTTTTTCGACCAGAGCGGTGAACGCTACTTTGTCGAATACTGCGATGTCAGCCAGGATCTTACGGTCGATTTCAACAGAGGCTTTTTTCAGGCCGTTGATGAATTTGCTGTAAGAAATACCGTTCTGACGTGCTGCTGCGTTGATACGCGCAATC